>JRYL01000003.1_pt1 | contig 410730 bp, 367 predicted proteins | sample 235391 | NCBI WGS metagenome assembly JRYL01 (sample SAMN03074223, study PRJNA261481) | activated sludge metagenome | biome: Wastewater Treatment Plant; feature: Wastewater; material: Activated sludge; isolation source: activated biomass of a wastewater treatment plant treating wastewater from......
ATATTTAAGCTGGGTTTGCACATCGCCCTGACTCCAATAATAATTAGCATAAGAGCTGAACAATCTTATTTTTTCAGCAATCACAACAGGGTCGTTTTCGTCTAATTTACTGATGATTTTTCTTCCCTGCTCCAGCTCCTGAAAGGCCTTGTCGGGCAATCCCGTAAAGACATAAGCCTCAAAAGTGTGCCTTTTTGCCCTGACCTGAAAAAGAGGCATTTTGTATCTTCCCGCTTTTTGGTATAAGGCTTTTCCCGTTGCCAGCAATTTTTCAAAATCTTTGACAGCTCCGTAGTAAGTACATTGCATATCTATTGCGTCCAATTCCTGTGATTTCGCGTTGAGCTTCCGGGCTTCTTTTTCAATGCTTTGGGCTTCAGCAAAAGATTTTTCAGGGTCTGTATATACTATTTTGTGATTTTCAGTAACTCTTTTTGTCAGGTCTTGTTCGGCATCGGTTTGCTGCGGGAACAACAGGGTCGTTCCCAAAAAGAAGATAATTATTGTTGTGATGTGTTTTGTCATTGTCGTCTTTTGTTCTGCCTACTAAAAATAGTGTTTTTCATAGAAAAAATAATTTTTCAATAAAAAAACCTCACAAATTTTGGTTTATGAGGTTTGTAAATTTTAATTAATTTATTATTCAGTCGTCCATTGTTTTGGCAAGCCTACTTTCCGTAACATTTCATTTGCTTTTTCCAACTTATCGGGAAACAAAATTTTGTTATCCTATTTGTTCAATGACTTGTCCACCCGAACAATCGGAATTTTACGTTTTTTTTATTTCTGTTGTTACTTTCATAACCAATTTGAATTTTTATTATGTTACATAAGTTAATTATTTTTTTCTTCTTACGCACTAAAAAACCCTCGTATTCAACATTTTCCCCAAAAAAACTCTTTGGGTTATTTTGCAAAAAATACTATGGGTTATTTTTGAGCGAAACAAAACAAATTTTTAAATGTATGGCAAACCTATCATTTAATATTTGACGAAGTGACTGCCAAAAAAATCATAGAAGAATTGTTCAAATGAATTTAAACAAGTTTTGAAAGTCCAAGCGAAACGATCTTCGCGCTCGAGTGGTGGAATTGGTAGACACGCCGGACTTAAAATCCTGTGCCCTTTTTGGGCGTGCGGGTTCAAGTCCCGCCTCGAGTACATAGAAAATCCGTAATAACTTTATATTTAAAGTTTTGCGGATTTTTTTTTGAACTTAAGGTGTGTTTATCCGAAATTTGAATTTGAGTTTTTGATTTTTTTTCGTATTTTTAAAAGATAAATTATAATTTATTTAAAAATGGGAAAATTTGAAATCAGTACAGACAAAGCCGGTAAGTTCAGGTTCAACCTTAAAGCGGGTAACGGGCAGGTCATTTTGAGCAGCCAAGGCTATGAATCCAAGGCAGGATGCGCCAATGGTATTGAATCCGTGAAGAAAAACTCGCAAGACGATGCCAGATTTGAAAGGAATACAGCTAAAAACGGAAGCCCTTACTTTAACTTGGTGGCTACCAATGGACAAATTGTTGGTACCAGTGAGATGTATTCATCTACTGCTGCAATGGAAAACGGCATAGCTTCTGTTAAGACCAATGCACCAGATGCTGATGTAGTAGAGGTATAAGCCAATTTTTTATCCGGTTTGCTGACCGAATTAAAAAAGCCCGAATTTTATAAAATTCGGGCTTTTCGGTTTTTAACTTACAATGTATAGATTAACCGGAACGTCACAAAGCGTGGCTGTATGTAATATTCCGTGGCACTTACCGAAACATTGCTCGTGTTGGTCTGGTTTTGTGATTTAGTGTCCAAAAGGTTTGTAGCCTTTATCTGGTACTCAAGCTTGGCATCTTTGTTTTTTCTGTATGACAATGAAGCGTCCCAAAACTCATAATTATTGAGTGTCCGCTCTTGATTGCTGTAATTGTTATAGGTGTAGCTGGTATTGAAGGTCAGTGATTTCCAGATGTAAGCATCAAATGCTAATCTTGGTGCATGGCTGAAAAACTTGGTCCTTGTAGAACCGAGGTCGTTGTCCTGCACAGAGTATCTGTAGCCAATCTCAAAATTTGGGGCTTCTTTGAAGTTTGACCGTATTTCAGCGCCATAGTTTTGGGTATAGTTTTCGTTGACCGATCGTATTCCTTGAATGAACTGATTGAACTTTGAATAGGTAAGGCTTCCGTTTACCGATGCCCTGATTTTTCTAAAACTCCGCTGAAAACGTCCCGAAGCCGATAGGCTTTCATCTGCAAAACCAGAATTGAAAGGCGAACTGACGCTTACCACACTGCCGGGCTCAAAATTGGAAGCCGTACGGATGTTGTCAATACTTTTGTTATAGTTGATATTGGCAAAAACATTGGTGTAATTGAACATGTTAAAACTGAAATAGGACAGGTTTAAGTTGTGCGATAGTGCACTTTCCAATTCCCTATTGCCCGAGAAAACCCGGTTGTAACCGTTCAGTACCAAGCCTTCTGCCAATTGGTTGATATCCGTAAACTGTGTTTGCATACGATAGTTGAAAACAATGTTTTCGCTCTTTTTCAATTGGATACGGGTGTTGAAGTCGGGCAGCAATCGGAAAAAATTATCTGTGTATGTTGAACCTTGCTGTGTGTTTTTGGCGCTATAAGCGTGAGCAGAAACGCCTGGTGTAATGGTGAAAATCCCGGTTTTTAATTGATAGTGCGCTCCAAGATACAAGTCGGTAAAATTATATTCCGTATCATTGGAGTCCAATCCGTCATTGATGGTAGGTGTTGGGTCAAAAGTGCTGCCATCTTCCAAAAACTGGAAAATATCGGAATCAAATTTTTGGTTGCTCAACAAGGCACCCAGTGTAAAATTGATGTTACTCTTGTTGTTCAATACGTTCCAGTAGTCCAATTTGGTGTCCAATTGATTTGATTTCACGCGTTTGTTCTGTGCAATGTCATAAAAATCCAGACTACGGTCAAGACCCAAGCCAGAGGCGGTAGAATCATACGAATCTTGGTCAGGGCCATCATTATTTGCAGGGTCATTGGCCAAAATTGCATTGTAAAAAGGGTCTTCGTCTTGTAGCAAATGCTGTGCGGAAAAAGCAAAAATGTTCTTCTCGTCGAGCGTGTAATAATAATTCAGGTTTTGGTTGATACTGTACGGGCTGGACTCTTCATATTGGTCGATGGTTCCAATGACGGACGACAAATAGTTTTGTTCTTGAGATTCTTTGGACATCCGCCCCAAAATATCATAATCCAGTTGATTGCTGGAGTTCGGTTTGTACTTCGCGCTCAACTTTAGCATACCAAGGTCGCTGCGTTGCAGGGTGTTGCTTTCGGTGGTTTCATCGGGGATACCAAGGTCGGTATCCGTGTACTGCGTGATCCTATTTTCCTGTAGTCCGATCTTGCTGCTGGACATTATGGCGAAACCGCTCAAATCTAACGTCTGTTTTGGGGAGTAGCTGAAATTGGCTGCGCCAAATTTGGTATTGATGTCTTTGGCACGATTGTTTTGCATGGTCAGAAAGCCCAGATCGTTGTTGCCGAGGCTAATGTTGGTGCCGCTTTGCGAACTTGGCATTCGGAATCCTCCCGTAAAATTGAAATAATCACGTCTGGTAAAGGCTATTTCACCTATATTATTGATGTCACCAATAAGATTGATGCTGTATTTTGGACTGTAGTAGAACAGTTTTGGCTGCACTAAATACAAACCATCCCGGTCAGCAACACCGGTTCCGCCCGTGATGTCGCCAAACCAAAAATTGGTCTTTCCTTCTTTTAGTTTGATGTTGATGGCAATGTTGTCCTGATTGTTGGTCACGTTGCTCAACTGCCCGATTTCCGCATAGTTTTTCAGTACTTGCACTTTGTCAACGGCATTTGCAGGAATGTTTTTTGTGGCAAGCTTGGAGTCGCCGTCAAAGAAATCTTTGCCATCTACCATAACCTTTGTGACGGTTTTGCCCTCAATCTCTATCTGGCCTTCATCGTTGACTTCAACGCCGGGTAAATTTTTGAGCACATCGCCAAGTTTCCGTTCGGTACCTTTGTTGAACGAATCGGCATTATAAACGATGGTGTCGCCCTGAATGGTCACCGGCATTTCATAAGTAAGTTGTATCTCGTCCAGCGAATTGTCAAACTCCAACGAAAAGTCTTTGGAAAGGTCGGTTTCTTCTGTAGAAACAACATTATCGGAGGTTTTCATCCCCACGTAGCTGACCTGAATTCTGTAAGTTGTGTTTTTGTTTAGGTTGAGCTTGTAACGTCCTTGCTCGTTGGTAATGGCGTAAGATTCTAAAGTGCCGCCGTTCTGGTTAATGGCAATGACGTTAGCGAGTTCCAATGGATTCCCGATACTGTCCTTTACGACACCTTCGAGCTTTATTTGGGCAAAAGTAAGATTGGCTGCAAGCAGCAGAAATAAAAAGACAAGTTTTTTCATTGAGATATTGTTTTGGTGGTTAGGAAAAGAAAGAAAGATCAAAACCGTGGACGTCCGCCCCTGCCTCCGTACATTTCGCGCATTTCTTCCATTTTCTTTTTCATTATGTCATTATATTCCTGTTTGCTGACTTCCTTGCCTTTTGATGGCCTTTTGATGTCTTGTTTTTCTTCTGGATTCAGGACAATCTTTGAACATAAAATTGTGGTTCTGTTGGCACTGACCTCCAATATCAGTCCTGGTAGTCCCCAATAATCGTCGGGGCCTTGGTTAACTGGGATCTGGGGAGTGTACCAAGCGGTAACGATGATCTCCTTTGGAACTTCGATCTCATCCAACGGATTGTCAGAACCTTCCTTTTTGGTGGAATCTTTGGCCGTTGTGTTTTCTTTTTTGTCGTTGTTGTCCCTATCTCGCCTCCTCATATTGGCAAAATCCATTTCGTCAACTTGCTTTACTGCCGTAGCTTTAAAACAGGTATATTGCCCTATTTGTTTGGTCTCGTTGGTCATTTCCCAAGCCAATGGCTGTAAGGAATCTTTTACCAAAAATTGTTTGCCAAAAAATTCCTGTTCTTGCACCAATTGCTTGTCTTTTATGTTTTTGTACTGTGGCCCTCCGGATAAGCTGCCCGCCATCCCAAAGCGCATGCCTCCACCCGCACCGGGAGCTTCCAGTTTTTCTTCTTCTTTATATAGTGATTCTATTCTGTTGAATGTGAGGATGTAAGTCTTTTCGAACATGCTTTTCATCCTGTCTGCTATTTGTTTTTTTTGTGCCTCGCTCATCTGGCCGCCCCGATCCCAACCGTTCATATCGAACGTGGTTTTGGATTCGTAATAGGCAACGCCCCGAAAGTCTTTTTGGGCAAAAACCGTACTGCAAAGTGCGAAGAATAAGAGAAAACTTAATTTAATAGTATTTGATTTCATGTTGTGGGTTTTACTGGTATTTTATTTTGATACTCCTATAAGACTTGTTGAAGCGTATAAAGTTAAATCCCTAAAAGTTAAAATTGCCTTAAATTTTATACAAAGCGCGTATTTTGAATTTTGATGTTAATTTTTTGTACTTTTCATTCCACAATGAAACCTATTCTATTTATTATTTCTTGTTTTACCATTTCGGTTTTCTCTCAAGAAACCGTCGAGGCAAAGTTGGTCAGAACGCAAGCCATTGATCTGCATACTATCGTTGGGATTGACAATTTTGGTGCTGTATACCACGTAAATGGAATTGTTTTGCACAAAACGAGTAGTGGAAAAGACTTGGTGTACAGCAATGTGCAGTTGGGCAATATCACCACTGTTGGTATTTTCAATCCGTTAAAAATCAATATATTTTATAAAATTTTCAATACAGCTGTCATTCTCGACAATCGTTTGGCCGAGGCACAAAAGATAGACTTTAACACTGTGCAGCCGTATAAAAACGTATCGCACATTGCTACGGGATATGATACGACACTATGGGTTTTCAATGCCGATATGCAACAATTGGAATTGTTCGACTATAAAACCAATAAGACAAGGGTCGCGACCATTCCTGTGCAATCCAATGTTTTGGATCTGGTGAGCAATTACAATTTTTGTTGGCTCCTGACCGAAAAATTCCTGTACAAATACAATTATTTTGGAAGTCTGGTAATGAAGATAGAAAACCGAGGGTTTACCAAATTGTCTGAAAGCAATGGAAATCTTGTGCTAAAAGAAGACAAAGGGCTGCAGTATCTACCAAAAGATTATGAAAGACCACTGCCGATATCGGTCAATGGATTGTTGATAAGTCAGTTTTTTGTAACGGCCGAAACCTTGTATATTTACGATTCCAAAAAATTACATCAGTTCCATCTCATAATAAAGTAAGTATGCACGTTGCAATAGCAGGAAACATTGGTGCCGGAAAAACAACATTGACCAAATTATTGGCAAAACATTACAAATGGGAGCCGCAGTTAGAAGACGTTGTAGATAATCCTTACCTCGATGATTTTTACAACCAGATGGAACGCTGGAGTTTTAACCTTCAGGTGTATTTCCTAAACAGCCGCTTTCGCCAGGTGTTGCAGATCCACCAGAGTGGGAAGGAAATCATACAGGACAGAACAATCTATGAAGATGCCCATATTTTTGCTCCCAACCTGCACGCCATGGGCCTGATGACCAATCGCGATTTTGAAAATTACCGCTCGCTCTTTGATTTGATGGAAACCTTGGTGAAAGGCCCGGATTTATTGATCTATTTGAGAAGTTCCATCCCTAATTTGGTGGCACAGATACACAAACGTGGGCGCGAGTATGAAAATTCCATCAGTATTGATTATTTGAGCCGCCTCAATGAACGTTATGAAGCATGGATCCATGGATATGACAAAGGCAAGTTGCTTATCATAGACGTTGATGACATCGATTTTGTGACCAAACCAGAAGATCTTGGGTTTGTCATCAATAAGATCGATGCCGAAATCCACGGTTTGTTCTAACGGGAACCCAAACAATTGGCTGTTTAAAAAACAACCGCCCCAAAAACACGTTTGCAAGTCAGAAGCAATCCCGTAAAAGTTCAGTACTACGAGTTCAGCTTTGCAAGATCGCGTTTTTGAAGCGGTCTTTTAATTTACGGCATCCTGCCTGTTATTTGGCAAATATGGTTTCTACCAAAATGTTTTGGCTTTCGGTTTTGATGAGTTCTACTTTGTCTTTGACCTCATCAAGAGCGCCATAGATGATTTCTTGGGTTTTTTGAGTTTTTCCGTTGACGATCTCTGTTCTGGTGATGACCGCTTTGGCATTTTCTGGACCTTCAGAATAGATTTCTACTTTTACAGAGTCAATGTCTTTTGCCACAGCTTGTGCCACAGCAGTTTCGGAATGTCCGCCCAAAATAGGGGCAATTACCAATCCGACCAGACAGGTCAACTTGATCAAGATATTCATTGATGGGCCAGAAGTGTCCTTGAACGGGTCGCCAACGGTGTCACCGGTTACGGCGGCTTTGTGGGCGTCACTTCCTTTATATTCTATTTTCCCGTTGATTTCTACACCAGCTTCAAACGATTTTTTGGCATTGTCCCAAGCACCTCCGGCATTGTTTTGGAAAATAGCCCACATCACACCGCTCACACATACTCCGGCCATATAGCCGCCCAGTGGTTCTGCCCCGAAAAGCAAGCCGATAACAATAGGTGTAATAATGGTAATCAACCCTGGTACCAACATTTCTTTTAATGCAGCTTTAGTGGAGATTTCCACGCATTTACCATATTCAGGCTTGCCTTTGCCTTCCATGATGCCCGGTATTTCCCTAAACTGACGACGTACTTCCTCAACCATCTGCATGGCTGCTTTTCCAACAGATTGCATTGCCAAAGCAGAGAATACCACCGGAATCATGCCGCCAACAAAAAGTGCTGCCAACACATCAGCTTTAAAAATGTTGATACCGTCAATACCTGTAAAGGTTACATAAGCTGCAAATAAAGCCAAAGCCGTCAATGCAGCAGATGCAATTGCAAAACCTTTGCCAACGGCGGCAGTCGTATTTCCTACTGAATCCAAAATATCGGTACGCTCACGGACTTCTTTTGGCAATTCGCTCATTTCGGCTACACCACCAGCGTTATCGGCAATTGGCCCAAAGGCATCGATGGCTAACTGCATGGCAGTTGTAGCCATCATTGCAGAAGCAGCCAAAGCAACACCATAGAAACCTGCCAACTCATAAGAGCCGTAAATGGCCGCCGCAAACAAAATAACGGAAAGCAAAGTCGATTTCATCCCGATTGCCAAACCGGCAATAATGTTGGTTGCAGCTCCTGTGGAACTGTTTTTTACTATTTCCAATACCGGTTTTTTGCCCAAACTGGTATAGTATGCAGTTACGGCTGAAATCAATGCGCCAACTGCCAATCCTATACAGGCTGACCAGAACACATTGATGGATGGGATGTTTTTGTAGCCTTCACCAAAGAATTTCATGGTCATGGTTTCCGGCAACATCCAAGCGATTAAGAAATAACTGGCAACCAAAGTCAAGATGATGGCTGTCCAGTTGCCTGTATCCAGTGCTTTTTGAACTTGTGCTTCTCTGGCAGTATTATCTTTGATGCGTACCAAGAAAGTTCCCAATATGGATGCTAAAACACCCACGCCGGCTATAACCAATGGCAGTAAAATGGCTCCCATACCGTTGAATGAAAGGTGCTCAATGCCGTTATCGGACATGTCTTTGATGATATAGTTGCCCAATACCATCGATGCCAGTACGGTTGCTACGTAAGAACCGAACAAATCGGCACCCATACCTGCTACGTCACCTACGTTATCACCTACGTTATCTGCAATGGTGGCAGGGTTTCGCGGATCGTCTTCAGGGATACCGGCTTCTACTTTACCAACAAGGTCTGCGCCCACGTCGGCAGCTTTGGTATAAATTCCACCACCCACACGAGCAAACAGTGCGATAGATTCAGCACCTAGAGAGAAACCTGCCAAGGTTTCCAGTACGATGGTCATGTTGTTATAGAAAGTGCCTTCTGCCCCCATAAATTGCCCAACGAAGAACATGAATAGCAAACTCAATCCAAGAACGGCAAGACCAGCTACCCCAAGTCCCATAACGGTACCACCTCCAAACGACACTTTCAATGCCTGTGGCAAACTGGTTTTGGCGGCTTCGGTAGTACGCGCGTTGGCTTCTGTAGCGATGCGCATCCCGATGTTTCCTGCCAGGGCAGAGAAAAATGCCCCAAATATAAATGCCGGAACAATCATCCAGCTTGTGGTATCTACCACTTGCGAAATGCCGAACAAGGCAGCCGAAGCGATGACCACAAATATGGCCAAGAGTTTGTATTCAGCGTTAAGGAATGCCAATGCACCTTCTTTGATGCTTTTTGAGATGCTTTGCATCTTCTCGTTGCCAGCAGCTTGTTTTTTGATCCAAGCCATTTTGACGAACATAAAAAGGAGCCCTAAAACGGCCAGTGCGATAGGCACAAAAATCATGTTTGATTCCATATAGATGTTGATTTGTTAAATGTTCGGCAAAAGTAGTAAAATACTGTTAATTACAAAACCCATTGTGATATGTAATAATATGGGATTGATGACTGTGGCATTTGTTGACATTCAGGCAATTTGTACAAATTGCGTTGTGGGATTAATATTTTGATGAATCAGAATAGAGGGCATTTTATGCTATAACACCGTGGGTCAACCATCATCAAAACCCACTAACATGATCATCTCCCCTGGGGTCAGCACCCCCTTCAAGGCTTCCATCTTCTTTTATCAAGATGGCGTCAACTCGTCCCCAAGGGGTCCTTTCTGTTAATTTGTATCCTCTTTGGGTCAAAATGTCACGAACCGAATCGGAAAAGGAGGTTTTGTCCATGAAAACTTCATCGGGAAGCCATTGATGATGAAACCTCGGTGCTGCGACCGCCTCTTGTATGGTTTTGTCAAATTCCACTACATTCAGGATCGTTTGAAAAACCGATGTGATAATGGTCGAACCGCCCGGAGTTCCTACCACCATAAAGAGTTTTCCGTTTTTTTCCAATATGGTTGGCGTCATGGAACTCAACATTCGTTTTCCGGGTCCAATGGCGTTGGCTTTTCCGCCCACCAATCCGTACATATTAGGTGAACCGGGCTTAACCGAAAAATCATCCATTTCGTTGTTAAGTATAAATCCGGCGCCTTTTACTACAACAAACGAGCCAAATCCCCCGTTCAGTGTTGTTGTTACCGAAACCGCGTTCCCATCTTTATCAACTATCGAATAATGCGTGGTTTCTTCTTTTTCTTTTGGGCTAAATGTGCTCGCGCTTATTTCTGAACTGGGTGTTGCGCGGTCAAAAGAAAAAGGCATCATTCGTTTTAACGAATTTTCTTTTCGGATCAATGCTTCTTGTGGGACGTTGTAAAAATCGGGGTCGCCCAAATGTACTGCGCGGTCGGCATAGACTCTTCGTTCTGCTTCTACCATTATTTGCACAGTGGAGTCTGATTGAAATCCCCATTCATTCAATGGGAAACCTTCCACCGAATGCAAAAGCGAAATCAGGGCGATGCCGCCGCTTGACGGCGGCGGCATCGAAATAATCGTATAGTCTTTATATTCCCCGGTTACCGGTGTGCGCCAGACCGATTGGTAATTTTTTAAATCTTCAAGTGAAATGATCCCGTTCCCGGTTTTCATTTCGTCCACAATCAAAGAGGCGATTTTTCCTTTGTAGAATCCATTTCTGCCCTTTTTTTGAATGATTTTAAGCGTTCTTGACAGTTCTTTCTGTACGAGAATGTCGCCTTTTTTCCATTCTTTTTTTATGGTAAATGAAGTTCCTTCGGGATTCCATTTTTGGAAAGTCGAATGGCTGAATGTGAATTCTCGGGCTTGTGCTTCGGTTACGGGAAAGCCGTTTTCTGCCAGGTCAACAGCGGGTTGTAAAAGTTCCTTCCAACTCAATTTACCGTATTTTTCGTGTGCTTTTACCATTCCGTCAACCGTCCCGGGTACTCCGGCTGCCAATTGCCCGAACAGGCTCATGTGGTTAACGGGATTTCCGTTTTGGTCCAAATACATCGTTTCGGTCGCAGCTCCGGGTGCTTTTTCCCGGTAGTCAAGCGCGGCATAAGTTCCGTCAGCACCACGATAAACCAAAAATCCACCGCCACCGATGTTTCCTGCAATTGGCAAAACCACACTTAGGGCAAACTGAACCGCAACGGCCGCATCTACTGCATTTCCGCCTTTTTTCAGGATATCTGTCCCAATTTCGGATGCAATTGGATGCGCACTTACCACCATTCCGTTTTTGTAAACGGGGTTTTGGGCGAATATTGAAATTGGAAGCAAAAGGAATAAAAATAAAATATGGTTTTTCATGATCAAGTACAACAGTTTCTAAACCAAATGTACGAAGTATTTCATCGGACATTTAAAAAATAGTTTCAAGATAATCTGAACTTTTCGGATATGACCGCATTTGATTTAGGATGGCAATGATACTAAACTAATCACATTGCTACATAAATTCAATTTTGAATTATCGAAATGATTCAAAATTAGAGTTTCGATACATTGTTGACCATCTCAAATAAAGGTCAAAAAATACCAATAAATAAAAACCTTTAAAAATAAAACCCAAAACTGCCCGTGATGCCAAATTTTCGCGCATCGGGATTGTCCAGATAATTGCCCCTGAAGTTAAAGTCCAGACGGAAGACTTTAAAAATATTGCCAACTCCAAAACTGTACTCGTAATAAATATCCTTGTTTGGAGCTACCAGGTGGATGTTTGAAGGTGCGTTAAGTGCAATGTTGGCTTCAGAAAGGTCGCCCCAGACGCCGCGTATTCCTATTATTTCCCGTAGGTTGAACTTTCGTAGCCAAGGAATCCTTGAGAACAGTCGCCCGTTGAAATTGTGTTCTATGTGCAGCGTGGCATAGGTGTCGGTCACAAATTCGTAGTAATCGAGTTGTGAAAAAGTGTTGTAGATTGAAAAATAAGACTGATTGCCCGGTACCACGTTCAAAAGCCCCAAAGGCAGATCGCCAAAGGTCTTGCCCGCTTCGACGGTTGTTGTCAATCGGCCAAAACCGCCCACGTTCCACGGTTGAATGTAGGAAAATTGTAATTTGGTATAATCAAAATCGCTATTGAAGAAGTTTTTGTCACCTATGGATACCTGTGCAAACAGACTGGCATAATCGTCGTTGGCATTGCGCCTTTCCACACCAAAACCTGTCATTTTCCTTTTAGGGAAATAGGATAGTGAGAATGCATGTTCGTACTGTTTTATTTCCGATTGAATACCGGAAGGCGCACTATCGTCCACATAATCCAAGCTGAAGGTATCGGACGCTGACCGCAATGTCCTGTAATTGCCACTCAACCGGAATATCGTATTTTTAAAAGGTTCCATTTCAATGGCCACTGATGTAAGGTTGATGCTCGTGAGCTTGTCGTTGGGTGCGGTTGTAAATACGGCAGACGATGCAAGGCTTCGCCCCAACACATCAGTAGAATTGGTAAGGCTGGCCCCAATCTGTTCAACATCGCGCCGGTTGCCAGCAGAAACAATCAATCGGCTTTTCTTGTCCAATAGCCATTTTCCGGACAGTCCATATTTGAATTTATCGTCCTTAAAGCCATATGCCAAGAATCCTTCGAGTCGCCAGAGGTCGTTGGGGCCAAAATAGGTGCGGCCTCCTGTCCGCAAGCGCATACCTTCTACTTGATTGAAGCCGAACGTTGAAAAAATTGGTCCATAATCAAATTTAATACTTGGAAATTCGATATATCCCGAAGCCAGAATACTGCCCAAATTATACAACTGTTTGAACTTTTTGACGGTTTTTAAGGTGTCCAGCATCTTGTAAACGCCTTTTTCGTCTTTGTTAAGGGCTTCCAATCGGTTGGCTTCCCAAAATGTTTCATCCCGATTGTAGACATCAACGTCATAATTATAGACTTCTTCGGAATAAAACTTACTGTCCTTTTTGATATTGAACTCATAATTGTCAAACAAGGTGGTGCGTTTGCCATAAACGCCACGCGAATGCTCTTTTTTGTTAAAGGCAAAATCGGACATCATATAATCGCGCTTTATTAGGAAAATGGAATCGTTGAGCATCTCAAACTCCTGTTCGATGTATATTTCTTTAACCCAGTTGATATTGGCACTTTTTGACGCTTGCATGTTGATTTCCTTGATGGCAAATGTAGAGTCGTTCACCCAAAAATCGCCTTTGAAGGTCAATTCGTTCTTGCGCCGGGGATAGTAGATGATGTTATAGCACCATTTGTTATCGATGAATGCGCTATCGGCCAACTTGTAATTGTAGGTGTTGATGCCGGTAGTGGAAATCGGGCTGACAAAACTTTTGTCAAAGAACTTGAGATAGTTGTCGTAGATGTCATATTCCGGATAAAGGTCGTCCACAAAATCAATGATGATTTGGTTGTTGCTAAAACCGGAATTTTTGTTGCCCTTCAGGACTTCTTTTTCCTTTTTTGTAAGGTTGTCGCCGTAAACTGTACTTACGGCTTCGTTGATAAATAGGGGAAGGTAGGTCTTTCCCGTAACTTTTGAAGTGTCCACTTGGTCAAAAACAAACTCCATGCCCTTGAACAATTTGCTTTTGATGACCGAACTGTCGATGGTGTTGAGATCAAACTCGACTTTTTCGTATTTGTTGTACTGATATTGGTCAAACTTGCGAAGCCCATTTTTTCGCTTGTGCTCCCATATTTTTTTTAGGATCCTTATGGCTGGATTTTCCGATTCCTTTTTGGACTGTTTACCGGTCACTATAACCACTTCGTTGAGTTGCGATGCGGTTTCTTTCAAAACAAATTTCAGCTCGTAATTGACTTTCTTAGCCAACGGCACTTCCAAAGTTTCATACCCCAAAAAAGAGATAATGACAAGATTCCAGGAGTTTGCCGATTCTAAATAGAACCGTCCGTTTTCATCCGTGATGGTACCTTCGGTAGAACCTTTAAAGAATACATTGGCATAAGCAACAGGATAATTGTACTCATCAAAAACGTGACCACTGATTTTGGTCTGCGCCATGGCCGAAAAGATGCCGAGAAATAAGATTGGGGCAAGTAGTTGTAGCTTCATAAGAAAAAAGAAGCGGTCTCAAAACGTTATAACCTTGTATTCAGAATTTATTTCAGAATATTTTAATGTTTTTTACTGTTAAGCAAAGTGAAACCGTTTCCGAAACACGTTCAGGACGATAATGTGCACTTGGCCAAAGTTGGGTTTTGAGACAGCTCCTAATAATAACGTAAAAAAGTCAATAATTATTTGTAAAGTACTTTTTTGACAGCCTTGATGACATCGTCACTGTTCGGTAACCATTCTTCCAGCAATACGGGCGAATAGGGCGCAGGAGTGTCGGCAGTGTTTAGTTTCACGATTGGAGCATCGAGATAATCAAATGCTTCTGATTGAACGATGTACGTGATTTCTGTGGACACGTTGCCAAACGGCCAGGCCTCTTCGAGTACCACCAATCGGTTGGTTTTTTTAACGGATTTAAGAATGGTTTCTTTATCCATTGGACGGACCGTGCGCAGGTCTATGATCTCGCAAGAGATGCCTTCTTTCTCCAAAGTTTCGGCAGCTTTGTATGCTTCCTTGATGATTTTTCCAAAAGAAACAATCGTAACGTCTTTTCCTTCACGCTTTACGTCGGCAACACCAAGTGGGATGGTATATTCGCTTTCCGGCACTTCGCCTTTGTCGCCGTACATCTGTTCGCTTTCCATAAAGATGACGGGGTCGTTGTCCCTGATAGCGGACTTCAAAAGTCCTTTAGCATCATAAGGATTGGAAGGGACGACCACTTTCAGGCCCGGTGTATTGGCATACCAGCTTTCAAAAGCCTGTGAGTGCGTGGCGCCCAATTGGCCTGCAGAAGCCGTGGGCCCGCGGAACACTATGGGACAGCTAAACTGGCCGCCGGACATCTGTCGTATTTTTGCGGCGTTATTGATAATCTGGTCGATACCTACCAACGAAAAGTTGAAAGTCATGAATTCTACGATGGGACGATTTCCCGTCATGGTAGAACCAATGGCAACGCCCGCAAAACCTAATTCGGCAATGGGCGTGTCGATGACACGTTTTGGACCAAATTCGTCCAACATGCCTTTTGATGCCTTGTAGGCACCGTTGTATTCCGCTACTTCTTCGCCCATCAAATAGATGCTTTCGTCACGCCGCATTTCTTCGCTCATGGCTTCGGCTATGGCTTCTCTAAACTGAATTGTTTTCATTTTATGATTTTAATTCGAACAGCAAAAATAAGAATAAAACAAAAATAGTACATCGTATAATAATTTTAAATTTATTATGCGCGCATAGTATATTTTTGAAATAAAAACACTAACTTCGTGTCCTGATAAAAACAGTTGTCATTTTCGCAGTTTTTGGACAGAAAACCACAACAATATTTATAATAATAACCTTTTAAAACGTAAAAAATGAAAATATTGGTATGCATCAGTCATGTGCCTGATACAACTTCAAAAATCAATTTTACCGATAACGACACCAAATTCGATACCAATGGTGTACAGTTTGTCATCAATCCGAATGATGAATTTGGTTTGACCCGCGCCATGTGGTTCAAAGAAAAACAAGGCGCAACGGTCGATGTGGCTAACGTCGGAGGCCCAGAAACAGAGCCAACGCTTCGCAAGGCTTTGGCCATTGGCGCTGATGGTGCTATTAGAGTCAACGCTCCCGCGACCGACGGCTATGCGGTGGCAAAGCAATTGGCAAACGTGGTCAAGGATGGTGGGTACGACTTGGTCATCGCCGGACGCGAATCTATTGACTACAACGGTGGTATGGTGCCCGGAATGTTGGCCGAACTTATTGGGGCTAACTTTGTTACCAATTGCATCAGTCTAGAAGTTGACGGTAACAATGCCAAGGCCGTTAGGGAAATCGACGGTGGGAAAGAAACCGTATCCACAACATTGCCACTGGTCATCGGTGGCCAAAAAGGGTTGGTGGAAGAAAGTGATTTGCGCATCCCAAACATGCGTGGCATCATGATGGCACGCCAAAAACCCTTGAAGGTAATGGAGCCCATCAGTGCCAACGTTGAAACCAGTTCAGTGAAGTTTGAAAAACCAGCTCCCAAAGGTGCGGTAAAACTCGTGTCACCTGACAATCTGGATGAATTGATAGCCCTGCTCCACAACGAAGCCAAGGTCATATAAACCCAAATATCAAGTGCAAATCCCGACAAGTAATGGTCGGATTTTGGAATTTATAATATGAAAATTTAAAAAGTCATGTCAGTTTTAGTATATACAGAATCAGAAAAAGGAAAATTTAAAAAGACAGCGTTAGAAGTCGCTTCATACGCAAAATCAGTTGCGGACCAATTGGGTACCACGGTCACCGCCATCAGTATCAATGCCGATAACACTGCAGAACTTGGCACCTATGGTGTGAGCAAGGTCCTTCAGGTAAAGGACGCAAAGTTGGATACTTTCAACGCAAAAACCTTTGCCAGTGTCATCAAACAAGCTGCCGAAAAAGAAGGATCCAAAGTTGTCGTGTTGAGCCAAACGGCAGATAGTAAATACCTTGCGCCCATATTGGCTGTCAACCTTGATGCGGGCTATGCTTCAAACGTTGTTGAAGCACCTTCAAGCACGTCGCCCTTTACCGTGAAGCGCACAGCTTTTACCAACAAGGCGTTTAACTTCACGAGCATTGGTACCGATGTAAAAATCGTTGGCCTCTCCAACAATTCATTCGGGTTGAAGGAGCATCCGGCCAATGCTGCTGCCGAGGTGTTTTCGCCAATTATTCCCGAAAACGGCGTCCATGTGGATTCGGTTGATATGGCGTCAAACAAAGTTAGCATTGCCGATGCCGAAATCGTGGTTTCCGGAGGACGTGGGCTTAAAGGTCCCGAAAACTGGGGCATGATTGAAGAACTGGCCAATGTGCTCGGTGCCGCCACCGCTTGTTCAAAGCCGGTTTCCGATTTGGGATGGCGGCCTCATAGCGAACACGTAGGTCAGACAGGTAAGCCCGTGGCATCAAACCTGTACATAGCTGTTGGTATTTCCGGAGCCATTCAGCATTTGGCAGGTATTAACGCTTCAAAGGTAAAAGTAGTGATCAATAACGACCCTGAAGCTCCTTTCTTTAAGGCTGCCGACTATGGCGTTGTGGGCGATGCTTTTGAGGTAGTTCCAAAACTCACAGAAAAATTAAAGGAATTTAAGGCTCAAAACGCCTAAAATTTACTAAACTTGTAACACAAAAGGACTGTTTAAATTAAGACGAAATGGTAAAATTTCATTTGCCAGTTGCTAAAGTCCTAATTTAAACAGTTATTTGTGTTTTCCAAATTATGAGTTTAGTTCGATTAAATATAAAAGGTATTTCTTACAGCCAGACGCAAAATGGCGCTTACGCATTGATATTGAATGAAGTAGATGGCGACAGAAAACTCCCCATTGTGATAGGTGCTTTTGAGGCACAATCCATTGCCATTGCTTTGGAAAAAGAAATCCGCCCGCCCAGACCGCTTACGCACGACCTTTTCAAAAACTTTGCAGACCGTTTTGACATAGTGGTAAAACAGGTCATCATCCATAAGCTTGTTGATGGCGTATTCTATTCGAGCTTGATTTGCGAACGCGACAAGATTGAAGAAATCATCGATGCCCGCACCAGTGATGCCATTGCGCTTGCATTGCGATTTCGCGCTCCTATTTTTACTTATAAAAACATCCTTGACAAGGCAGGTATTTACCTTAAAGTAAACCCCAAAAGAGAGGACGAGACCAGTGATAGCATCCTTATGGACGAAATGGTCGCTGAAGAACTTGAGTCAGTTTTTGGGGAAACTTACAAAGACAAGAGCATGGAAGAATTGCGCCAGTTGCTCGATGAGGCCGTCGCCAATGAAGACTATGAAGCGGCCGCGAAGATAAGGGATGAGATTTCCAAACGATAATTAACCAATCAGTCCATTGATATGAGGAACTTATTATTGGCGTTTACAGCCATAGTTTTTGGGATAGTTATGATGCAATCCCAATCCATAGAAAAAACTTGGCAGGCAGAAACCGTCAAAACCCTTGAAGGCTCCAGTCGTTTTAATGTAAACAATACGGACACGCTCCAATTGAGCAATGGGGAATTTTCCTTTTACCTCAACGCAGCGGACAGTGTTGCCAGAACTGGAAATTATTTGGTACAGAACAACCTCTTTGTGCTTTTTTATGATAACCCAACCAATAAAGTTGAACGCTTTATAATAAGTGATCTTACCGATTCTACCTTGGTGTTTGCTGATAAAGAGTTGACATATACTTTTAGATCGTATGACCAAAAAGTAGAAGCAGAGACACCGATACCTATGGATGCCATTGTGCCGAGCCAAGGGTTTTCGATGGGAAGTTTGGCTAGGGGCGCGATAGGGATGGTCGTATTATTGTTGCTGTCCTATTTATTGAGTTCCAACCGGCGCGCCATCAACTGGAAGACCATTGGATTTGGGCTTGCCGCCCAAGTGTTATTGGCCATTGGCGTCTTGAAAGTGCCATTTGTGCAAGCCGTGTTTGAGACAGTCGGTAAAATGTTTGTCAAAGTTTTGGAATTTACCCAAGCTGGAAGCGCGTTCCTTCTGGGCGGAATGATGGATGTCAATAGTTTTGGGTTCATTTTTCTGTTTCAGGTTTTGCCTACCATTATTTTCTTTTCTGCATTGACTTCGTTACTTTTCTATTTGGGCGTTATACAAAAAGTCGTTTCGGCAATGGCATGGGTGCTTACAAAATTGTTGGGTATTTCCGGAGCAGAAAGTTTGAGTGTTGCCGGGAACATATTTTTGGGGCAAACAGAAGCACCATTGATGATAAAGGCCTACCTTGAAAAAATGACCAAATCGGAAATTTTATTAGTAATGATTGGCGGCATGGCTACCGTTGCTGGAGGTGTTTTGGCTGCTTATATCGGATTTTTGGGAGGTGAGGATGAAGCCTTGAAACTGTTTTATGCCAAACATTTGCTAACGGCTTCCGTGATGGCTGCTCCCGGAGCGATAGTCATTTCAAAAATGTTGTACCCGCAGCAGCAAGCCATAGACTCAAACATACAGGTCACGCAAGAGAACATTGGTTCCAATATATTGGATGCTATTGCAAACGGAACTACCGAAGGACTGAAATTAGCAGCCAATGTCGGGGCGATGCTTTTGGTGTTTATCGCATTCATAGCCATGATCAATTATGGATTCGGAAAAATAGGGAGTTTTACTGGGTTGAATACTTGGATCGCTGCCCATACACCATACGCGGCGTTGTCATTAGAGTTTGTTCTTGGTTATATTTTTTCGCCATTGATGTGGTTGATAGGTGTTGCCAAAGAAGATATGGCGCTTATGGGGCAATTGCTCGGTGTCAAATTGGCAGCAAGCGAATTTGTGGGCTACATCCAATTGGCAGAGCTCAAAAATATTGCCAATGTTACGCATTTGAAGTTTGAAAAATCCATTATAATGGCTACTTATATGCTCTGTGGTTTTGCAAATTTTGCCTCTATTGGTATCCAGATAGGCGGTATAGGGTCTTTGGCGCCAGGGCAACGTAAAACCCTATCCGAGTTTGGCATCAAAGCCCTGATAGGAGGTACAGTTGCATCGCTATTGTCAGCTACAATTGCCGGGATGATTATTGGATAGTACGATTTCTTCAAATTTGTCTAATGTCTGTCCGGTAACGGTCTTGCAAGATATTTTGTAAAAGTTAATAACTTTTGATATAAATAAAGGGCGAAATTTATTCGATTTCGCCCTTTTTTCTATTTTTATTTTTTGAAAAAATAAGTTTAATTAAATGAGATTCCCGCTTTTTTTGGGAAGAAAACATGAAACAATACCACGACCTTGTAAAGCATGTATTGGAGAACGGTCACCAAAAGGGCGATCGTACCGGTACCGGTACAAAAAGCGTATTCGGCTATCAGATGCGTTTTGATTTGAGTGAAGGCTTTCCTATGGTTACTACCAAAAAATTGCACCTTAAGTCTATTGTGTATGAACTGTTATGGTTTTTGAAGGGCGATACCAATATCAACTACCTGACCGAAAACGGTGTCCGTATCTGGAACGAGTGGGCCGATGAAAACGGCGATTTGGGCCCTGTTTATGGCCACCAATGGCGCAACTGGAACAGCGACGGCATCGATCAGATAAAGGAAGTCATCGAAACCCTTAAGCAAAATCCAAACAGTCGCCGCATGCTGGTGTCTGCTTGGAATCCGTCGGTATTGCCCGATACTTCAAAATCATTTGAAGAGAATGTGGCCAACGGAAAGGCGGCCTTGCCTCCTTGCCATGCCTTTTTCCAGTTTTATGTAGCTGAAGGCAAACTATCGTGCCAACTCTATCAGCGTAGTGCCGATATTTTTCTCGGTGTGCCTTTCAACATTGCGTCGTATGCCTTATTGACCATGATGATGTCGCAGGTTTGTGGTTATGAGGTGGGCGAGTTTATCCACACCTTTGGCGATGCCCACATTTATAACAACCACATGGAGCAGTTGGAATTGCAGTTGTCACGAACGCCAAGACCGTTACCGAAAATGGTGCTCAACCCAGAGATTAGGAACATTTTCGATTTTAAATTTGAAGATTTTACCTTGGTCGAATACGATCCGTACCCGCATATCAAAGGTGCAGTGGCGGTATAAAAGAGGCTGTCCCATGGCATTTTGAGTGCAGTGGGCGATGTCGAGAAATCTTTATGAATAATATAAAAGGATAACCTTGATCACAAAAGATTCCGCAACGTTTCTGCCGCAAAAGATACTTTTAGAATGACGTGAGACAGCCTTTTGGCTGTTTGGTTATTGGGTTTAGACGTTCAATACGCCGTTTTCTGTACCAAATTCGTTCCATTTGTATGAATCGGCCTGTTCATCGTTCACGAAAGTGCCATCCACCAAATATCTGAATTCGTAAGAATTGTCTTTTTCCAAATCAACGGTTCCCCTAAAGTTTCCATTTTTCATTTTCTTAAGCTCAAGGGCTTTTTTCTCGTTCCATTCGTTGAAGGTGCCAACAACTTTCACTTTTTTAGCTTCTTCGGCAGGTACCGAAAAAGTCACTTTGCATATTGGCTTGCTCTTCAAGTATTGTTTTGTGATTGCCATAATTCAAAAGGTGTTAAATTTTCGGCAAAATTATAAAACATTCTTTGATCCACAAGCAATTGGATGTCTGCGGGACGATAATTGCCATTTTCTTAATTCTGGGACACAGATTGTTTAAAATTCTAAAAAAAACCAACATACGTTTAAGGTATTCACAAGAATAAAAACAATTATTTGAACTTGATTTTCAATCATTTCATATCTAAAACGTTTGCGATTTGCATGCTGCTCCCCGAAGTCGGCGCATTACCTGTTTCTGGCAATAAAGGTTGGGCTCCAAATCTTATGATGGTTGGTGTTGAATTGGTTCTTTGTGCGCTATCTTAAAAAGGAAAATAACCCTATTTTATAGATCAGACCGAATAACTCAATTTCGCAATTCTCAATTTACATATTCAACCAAGTTTTTGCCGTGTATCAAATAAAAAATTAGTTTAACTTTACACTCAAATACCCGCAAGATATGTTCGGAACAAAGAAACCCACGCCCCAGATAGATAAAGAGCAACTTGAACTGATAGAGAGTGCCCAAAAACGTGTGCGGCAAAAAAAAAGACTCTACCAGCACTTTATCCTTTTTTTGATTGGCGCCGTTTTTTTGATTATCCTCAATGTGGCCATTGGAGTAGGAGAAGGCGTCACATTGTTTCAAAGACCCTGGTTTGTATATGCCATCCTTGCTTGGCTTTTTCTGTTCGTATATCATTTCTTCAATGTTTTTATTACCCATCGATTTATGGGAAAAGACTGGGAGCAGAAGCAATTGGACAAGTTGGTGGCCAAGCAGAAAGCCCGAATTGCAGAGCTTGAAACAACGGTTCGGTCGCAAAATCCGATTGAAGAAGAGCAACTCTCTGACGAGAAAAAAAAAATCCAATAATTAACGGGCTAACACTTATTGTCGCTGCCGGTGAGAACGACGCCATTGGCAAGAACGGTGCGCTGATATGGCATTTGAGCGACGACCTCAAACGTTTTAAAGCCCTTACTTCGGGACATTGCATCATCATGGGGCGGAAAACTTTTGAGAGCTTCCCCAAGCCGTTGCCTAACAGAAAGCACATTGTCATTACCCGCCAACAGGAATTTGTGGTACCCGAAGGTGTCGTGGTGGTTAACAATCTCGAGGCTGCATTTTTTGAAGCAAAGGACGACCCGAGGCCTTTTGTGATTGGTGGCGGCGAAATCTACAAACAAGCGATGCCTTTTGCAGAAACCATTGAGCTTACCCGTGTGCATGAATCCTTTGATGGCGATGCTTTTTTTCCAAAAATTGATCCCGCCATCTGGAAAATATCACAAAACGATTACCATCCCAAAGACGAGGCGCATCCATATACATTTTCGTTTTTGAGGTATGTGAGGAAGTGAGGTTTTGATTTTTCAGAGATTATTTGTGTATATTGGTGGATGTTTGGACAATGCCATTGATGTCCGATAAAAAATGGTATCGCCCCTAACGCATGTTAAGTTTTTGCTGAACCATTTACTTTTGATGAAATATGATTATCAGCTGATTATATCTATAAGTCAACAACGAATATAACTTTTTAAACCCCAATAATTTCGCTATCTTTAGACAACAGTGGCTTCCAACAACAAAATCCGAAAACTCATGAAATATTTAGCAATAGCACTATTAACTTTGGTATCCTGTAAAAACCCTATGGAAAACAAGCCCGAACCCAAAACCGTAGAAGAAATCCATCGTCAGGCTATATTTGTGGACACTCATAACGATATTTTGCTACATACAATGCTAAAAGGATATTTGATAGACGACGACCTGTCGGGCAAAACCCAGAGCGATTTGGATAGGATGCAACAGGGTGGCTTGGACGTGCAGTTTTTTTCGGTATGGAGTGATGGAGAGCAAATAAACCCATATGAATTTGCCAATAAAGAAATAGACAGTTTGGATGCCGTCATTAGGAGAAACCCAGACAAAATCGTCAAGGTTGCAAACTCTGAAGAATTGCTAAATGCCGTAAACCAGAACAAATTGGCAGCTTTAATAGGTGTGGAAGGTGGGCACCACATTGAAGATGACCTCAACAAAATTGAAGCGCTGTACAAACGGGGGGTGCGTTACATCTCGCTCACTTGGAACAATTCCACACAATGGGCAACAAGTGCAGCCGATGAAACTAAAGAAAATGGTGCGACCAATTCAGAAGGAAAAAAAGGCCTTACCGAATTTGGAAAACAAATTGTACAAAAAATGAACCAACTGGGTGTCATTGTTGATGTTTCACATGCTGGAGAACAAACCTTTTGGGATGTGGTTGCCAGTACCAAAAAGCCGATCATTGCGTCTCACAGCTCTGTTTACAGCATCTGTCCGCATCCGAGAAATCTAAAAGACGACCAGATAAAAGCCATTGCCAAAAACGGCGGCGTTGTGCAGATCAATTTCAATTCCGGATTTATAGACCCGACCGTTGCAAAAAGAGAGGCTGCATTTGTCGAAAAATACCAGCATGAAATAGATTCCCTCGAACTTTCGGGTCTAAACCCGCACCAGGCAGAGGAAACAATCTATACAAAATACCATCAAGAGGCAGAAACGTTAAAAGCCGATTTTGAACTTCTTATTGACCATATTGAATATATCATAAAACTTGTAGGGGTCGATTATGTTGGCATAGGCTCCGATTTTGACGGTATTTTTTTACCGCCAAAACGACTTGACGACGTCACTAAATATCCTTTGATCACAAAGGCATTGGTCGAAAGAGGCTACGATGAAATCGAAATTTCAAAAATTCTTGGCGGAAATATGTTAAGGGTTTTAAAAGCAAATGAATAATAAACCAATAGGTGTTCATGGCGCCCGAAACGTATCAAAGAATATTGGCAAGGAGTTTCGTAATATAGCAGGAGATGTTGCGTGCCATGCGTGCAACTGGCTGCTAAATCAACATACTGATGATATTTCCGTTTCTGCCATTGCTGCAAAATGCATATCCCATAAAAATTTCCCTAATTTTGCCACATGGTAAAAGACATTCAGCTACGCACTACATTGCATGAAGAAAGCCGTGGCGGTATATTGGTTCAAAAATCGGCAGAATATCTGGGTATAAATCCCGATACCATTACGGGCGTAAAAGTCTTGCGCAAATCCATTGATTCCCGCAAAGCAACCATATATATCAATTATAAAGTCACGGTGTTTGTCAACGAACCCATGCCAGAAGACACTGCTTACATTTTTGATTATAAAGATGTTTCAAATGCCAAACCCGTCCATATCGTTGGCTTTGGTCCCGCAGGAATGTACGCCGCCCTTCGCTGTATCGAACTCGGTTTTAAGCCTATTGTTCTTGAGCGGGGCAAAAACGTTCAGGACAGAAGACGCGATTTGAGAGCCATTAATCAGGAGCATTATGTGAATGAAGATTCCAATTACTGTTTTGGCGAGGGCGGTGCCGGCACTTATAGCGATGGCAAACTCTACACCCGAAGTTTAAAGCGAGGCGATGTGCGCCGCATCTTTGAAAACCTCGTGTACCACGGTGCTACCAGCCAGATTTTGGTGGATGCACATCCGCACATCGGAACCAATAAATTGCCAAAAGTCGTTCAAAATATCCGTGAAACCATTTTAAAATACGGCGGCGAAATCCATTTTGAAACCCGCGTTACCGATTTTACCATCAACAACAACCGTATCATTGCCATACATTTGCAGAACGGCAAGGAACTACCGGTACAACGTGTTATTCTGGCAACAGGACATTCCGCCCGCGATATTTTTTATCTGCTACACAACAAAAACATCCAACTGCAAGCCAAATCGTTTGCCATGGGCGTACGTGTAGAACATCCGCAATATATTATTGACAGCATTCAGTACCATTGTTCCGGCGAACGTCACGAACTATTGCCGGCAGCATCGTACAGCCTGGTGCAACAAGTTAACCAACGCGGCGTGTATTCGTTTTGCATGTGCCCAGGTGGGTTTATCGTGCCAGCCGCAACCGCAAACGGTGAAGTGGTCGTCAATGGTATGTCGCCATCCAAGCGCAACAATACGTTTGCCAACTCGGGGATTGTCGTCGAGATCAATGCAGACAAAGACTTGTACAAATACGAACATTTTGGTCCGTTCAAAGGTTTGGAGTACCAAAAAGATTTGGAAAAACTCGCCTTTACGTCTGGAGGACGAAGCCAAGCGGCACCAGCACAACGACTTACTGATTTTGTAGAAGGAAGGCTTTCGCCAACCCTCAACGGGTGTTCATATCAACCTGGGTTAAAATCCGCACCATTGCACTCTTTGTTGCCAAAACAAATTGGCAGCCGTTTGCGTAGTGGACTTAAAGCCTTCGGCCAAAAAATGCACGGCTATTACACCCACGAAGCCAACGTAGTAGGTGTCGAATCACGCACCTCCTCGCCGGTCAACATCCCGAGGAACGAGCAATTGGAACATCCGCAAATCAAAGGATTGTTCCCTTGCGGCGAAGGTGGTGGTTATGCAGGCGGCATCGTTTCGGCGGCAATGGACGGAGAGCGTTGTGCCGAAGCGGCGGTAGTAGGCTTGTAATCATTGATTTAAATATTTTTTTGGGCGTTTCTTTCCTCCGTAAACTCCGGAAAGCCGGGCTATTCGTTACAAATCCTCGCGCCTGCGTCGCTCCGGGTTTTCCACTTCTATCCCTAACGCGGGTTTCGGTTGCTTTTTGGAAATACAGCCAATTTTCCAAATTTTGAAAAATTAATTTTCTACCCTAGTGGTTCTGTACCTTTGCAGGCATTTAAATTTTATCCTTATTTTTGCACTTCAAATTTATTACTTGATGAACGCATACATATTCCCCGGTCAAGGTTCGCAGTTTATAGGCATGGGTCTCGACCTATACGAACAATCGCATTTGGCCAAAGAACTCTTCGAAAAGGCCAACTCCATTCTCGGATTTCCCATAACCGATATCATGTTCAGCGGCACTGCCGATGACCTCAAAGAAACCAAAGTCACGCAGCCCGCCATATTTATCCATTCGGTAATATTGGCAAAAGTCCTTGGCGAAAGCTTTAAACCGGATATGGTGGCAGGACATTCGCTCGGTGAGTTTTCGGCACTGGTTGCCAATGGCACTTTGACCTACGAAGACGGGTTGAAGCTTGTGTCGCAACGTGCCATCGCCATGCAAAAAGCCTGTGAAATGCAGCCTAGCACTATGGCGGCCATCCTTGGTCTCGATGATGCTACGGTAGAGCGGGAATGTGCAGAAACCCCCGGCGTGGTGGTGGCCGCAAACTACAATTGTCCCGGTCAGGTCGTGATTTCGGGAGAGATCGATGCCGTGAACCATGCCTGCGAGGCTTTGAAATTTGCCGGTGCCAAGCGAGCCATGGTGCTTCCTGTCCGTGGTGCATTCCATTCGCCTTTAATGGAACCCGCTCGAGAAGAATTGGCCATCGCCATAGAAAATACGGTGTTCAGTGAGCCAAAATGCCCGATCTATCAAAACGTCACGGCAAGTGCTGTACGTGATGCGGCAAGCATAAAATCCAATTTGATTATTCAACTCACCGCGCCAGTGAAATGGACGCAATCCGTACAACAGATGATTGCCGACGGCGCCTCCATGTTTACCGAAGTAGGTCCGGGCAATGTGTTACAGGGATTGGTAAAAAAAATCAATAGGGAAGCACAAACGGCAGCCGCAACTTTAGAATCTAACGCATAGTTTAATGAAACTTACACGAACGCTTCGCATCATCCTATTGATTGCTGCCAACATTGCCGTTGACCAAATTTCAAAAATCATCGTCAGGGCAGAGGTTGCCAAAAATGAAATCATCCCGGTCATAGGCGAAAAATTCATCATGACCAATGTTGAAAACAAAGGTGCCTTTCTTGGTATGGGAAGCAATTTGAGCGATACCTCAAGGTTGATTTTCCTTTTGCTGTTGCCCATACTTGTCCTTGGTTATGTTATTTATTACATACTTAAAAACAAAACATTGGACAGATTGAGCCTTATCGCTTTTTGCTGTATCATCGGTGGTGGTATTGCCAATGTTTATGATAGGATCGTGTATGGCTCCGTAACCGATTTTTTTCATATCGACTTGGGAGGTGTCTTTAAGACCGGAATCTTTAATGTGGCCGATATGTCGGTGTCCTTTGGGATGATTCTGCTCTTGGTGGCGAGTTTTCGCGCCAACAAAAAGTAAAAATAAACAACCTGGCAGAGAGATAGTTTTCCGATTATTTTGAACACAGCAAAGAATGCGCGGCTAATCACGAATTTTTATCTGTGTAAAATTTGAGGCAAACCAAATTTTCAGCATCAAAAGTGGATGCAAGCCTCAACGACCTTATCCTATATTCCTTATTTTCCGTTCCCATTTCCAGGCTGAATCCATCGCATCATCGAGGGTCAAGCTTGCTTTCCAGCCAAGCACTTCGTTAGCTTTGGTAGTGTCGGCATAGGCTTGGATGACATCGCCCTCACGGCGTGGTGCAAATTTGTACGGAAGCGATTTGCCTGACACGCGTTCAAAAGCTTGGATTGCTTCCAAAACAGAACTTCCTTTTCCGGTTCCTAAATTGAATATTTCAAAATTGGATACATTTTTGCCATCCAGCAATCGCTCCAATGCCACGACATGGGCTTTTGCCAAATCCACCACATGGATGTAATCCCTGATGCAGGTTCCGTCCGGCGTAGGGTAATCATTCCCGAAAACAGAAAGTTCTTTACGGAGTTTGGCAGCGGTCTGCGTGATAAACGGTACAAGGTTTTGTGGGACACCAATGGGCAGTTCGCCGATTTTGGCACTTGCATGCGCCCCGATGGGGTTAAAATACCGCAACGCAATGGTATTGAGATGCGAATACGCCCTGCAAGTATCCCGAATGATTTCTTCACCGATTTGTTTGGTATTGCCATAAGGCGATTCGGCGGGTTTTATCGGTGCGCTTTCGGTAATGGGCATGGTATCGGCCTGGCCATAGACCGTACATGACGAACTGAAAATAAAATTTGAAACATCCAATTTTAACACTGACTTGAGCATGTATATCAAGGTGTTGAGATTGTTTTCGTAGTACAACAACGGTTTTTCGACACTTTCACCAACGGCTTTGCTTGCAGCAAAATGGATGACGCCCATAATGTCGCCGTGTTTTTCAAAAAACGCTTCTACGTCGGTTTTTTCCTTTAAATCTATCTTTTCAAACAAAGGTGCTTTTCCGGTTATGGCCGTAATGCCATCCAGAACATTGATTGAAGAATTGGACAAGTCATCGATGATGACCACTTCAAAGCCTCTTTGTTGCAATTCAACAACGGTGTGAGAACCGATAAAACCTAATCCTCCTGTAACGAGTACTTTTTTCATTTATGAATTTGAATTTATAAAATTGATAACCGTGGTTGAGATGAATGCGATTTGTTCATCGTCAAGTTCCGTGTGCATTGGAAGTGAGATGACTTCTTTGACCAATTGGTTGGTTACATTAAAATCGTCTTCACGGTATCTCGAATCTTTATAGGCTTTTTGAAGATGAAGCGGAATAGGGTAATAAACACCACAGGGAATCCCTTTTTCGCCCAAATGTTTTACCAAAGCATCCCTATCTGCATTTTTGATTTTTAAGGTATATTGATGGAATACATGGTTGTCTTGGCCACCTTTGCGATAAGGTGTGACGATGTTTTTGTGGTCCTCAAAAGCTTTGTCATAAGCATTTGCGGCCTTGATTCGGGCTTCGTTATAGGCGTCGAGGTGTGGTAGTTTGGCATCGAGTACTGCCGCCTGTATGGAGTCCAAACGGGAGTTTACACCTACTACATCGTGATGGTAGCGTTCGTACATACCGTGGTTCACGATACCTCTTATATAATGTGCCAATGCATCATCATTGGTAAAAATAGCACCACCATCACCGTAGCATCCCAAATTTTTACTTGGGAAAAAGGACGTTGAAGCCACGTGGCCTATGGTGCCTACCTTTGCTTTGCGCCCATCGGAATAGGTGTAGGTGGCGCCAATAGCTTGTGCGTTGTCCTCAATCACATACAGGTTGTGCGTTTTGGCTATCTCCATAATCGACTCCATATCAGCGCACTGACCAAAAAGATGTACGGGTACGATAGCCTTTGTTTTGGGCGTGATGGCTTTTTTGATAGCTTCCACATCAATGTTGAACGTATCGGGATCGACATCGACCAACACCGGTGTGAGCTGCAACAGTGCAATGACTTCCACGGTAGCGGCAAAAGTAAAATCGGCCGTGATGACCTCGTCGCCAGGCTTTAAGTTCAATCCCATCATGGCAATTTGCAAGGCGTCTGTACCATTGGCGCAAGGGATAACGTGTTTGACACCGAGGTACTGTTCGAGATTTTTTTGAAATTCGTGAACCTTTGGCCCGTTGATGTAGGTGTTGGTGTCCAGAACTTCGGCTATGGAAGTGTCCACCACACTTTTTATTTTGGCATACTGACCTTTGAGGTCCACCATTTGTATTTTGTTCATCGGAAAATTGAAGTATTGATTGTGTGAAATGTATTGGCTAAAATACAAAAATGTATGGGTACAACCAATCGATTTGTGCCAAATGTGTATTTTAGCAAAAAACAGGAACTCTTGCGCTTTTTATATACCATCGGAATCTCAATTGCAGCGCTATTGCTGAAAATTTTGGCGTTATTCGATCACAAAATACGTTTGGGCGTGCAGGGGCGAAAGGCAACTTTTCCAAATATACAAAAAGCCATTCACCCCGATGACCGAACGCTTTGGTTCCACTGTGCCTCGCTTGGGGAATTTGAACAGGGACTTCCGGTATTTAAGGCCTTGCGAAAACTATGCCCAAACCATAAGATTGTCCTCACTTTTTTCTCGCCTTCGGGGTACGAGATCCGCAAGAACACTGATGTTGCCGATGTAGTGGCATACCTTTCTATGGATACAATCTCCAATGCCAAACGCTTTTTGGACATCGTTCACCCCGACCTGACCGTTTTTGTAAAGTATGACATCTGGCCGAATTATCTTTTGGAACTCAAAAAACAAAACAGAAACGCCATTCTTATCTCCGCTTTGTTCAGCGATAGTCAACCATATTTTAAATGGTACGGCAGCTTGATGCGAAGGGCTCTTGCGGCATTCCGACATATTTTTGTTCAGGATGAAGCATCGCAACAGCTCTTGGAAAGTATTGGTTTAAGCGATACCTCCATTTCTGGCGACACAAGATATGACAGGGTCTTTGACCAGTTGAGCCAAGATAATTCCCTTCCTTTTATGGGCGATTTTAAACAAGGCCATGTGTGTGTTGTCATAGGGAGTTCTTGGCCAGAAGATGAAACATTGCTGGTCCACTTTATCAATAACAATTTGGACAACGGTGTTAAATACGTCTTTGCACCGCACAACATAAGGCCAGAGCTCATCAATAATTTACGGTCCAAAATAAAAGCAAAGTCGGTAATCTACTCGGAGATGGATGGCAAGGATTTATCGGGTTTTTCGGTATTTATCATAGATACCATTGGTCTTTTGTCAAAAATATATAGTTATGCCGATATTGCCTATGTAGGTGGTGCCATGGGCCACACCGGTTTGCACAATATTCTCGAGCCTGCCGTTTTTGGCGTGCCCATTGTCATAGGCAAAAACCACAAGAAATTCCCTGAAGCCCAAAAGATGATTAACCAAGCCGGGGTGCAAAGTGTCACGGGTCAGGAAGATCTCGACAAAACATTGTCGGCACTTATTGCATCGTTGGAATTGAGGCAGAAATTGGGGCGACAAAATGGGTCATTTATTGAAAAAAACAAAGGAGCCTTAATCCAGATCATCCAAATCATACGTATATACTTATAAAATTTTTTGATGCGTTTTTAATAATGCACAGATTGTCTTCAATTATTTAACATTAACAAACACTAAACCATTTACAATGAAAAATCTATTTTTAAGTTTGGCTCTTTTTCTTTCACTTTCGTTAACTTTCACATCGTGCAGGGAAACCAATAAGGCCAATGAGACCGAAGAAGTATTGCAAGATGCCGGTAATACTCTTGAAGAAACTGCTGACAAAGCTACAGAAGCTGCACAAAATGCAGTTGGCGAAGTTGGAGAAGCCATAGACAACGTCGGCGATGCCATAGACAACGCTGCACAAAACGCTAAAGAAAAAACTGAAGGTGTCATTGACAAAGCTGGTGAAACTATTGACAACGTCAAAGAAAACCTCAAAGATGCCGGAGATTCTATTGACAAAGCAGCAAAAGACCTTACCGGCGGAAACTAAATTAGCCTTGAAATTTTAAATTATAAAGCCTCCTCATCGGGGGCTTTTTATATATAGTTTAACAATTTGCCGCGACGAAGTTTCCATATTTAATTTGTATTTTGCAATCATAATTAATTAACGCTGTTTATTTATGAAAAACCAACTAAAAACTGCAATATTCGCCTTCGTTTTGGGCGTATTTGCCCTTAATGCCCAAACCAAGAACCCTATTGTTGACAATATTGTCAAAGAAGCAACCGAAAACTCCCAACTGGAGCCATTGGCGCACGAGTTACTCGATGTTATCGGTCCACGATTAGTGGGTACGCCACAAATGAAACGTGCACACGATTGGGCTGTAGCAAAGTATAAATCATGGGGTATCGAAGCCAAAAACGAACAATGGGGCGAATGGAAAGGCTGGGAACGTGGCGTTACACATATAGATATGGTTTCTCCAAGGGTGCAGACCTTGGCCGGTACACAACTCGCCTGGAATCCCAGTACCGGACCCAAAGGGGTTACGGCTGAAGTTGTCATCTTGCCTACCGTAAAAGATTCAATGGACTTTCAAAACTGGCTAAAGAGCGTAAAAGGGAAATTTGTCATGACTTCCGAAAACCAAATCACAGGTCGCCCCGATTACAATTGGGAAGAGTTTGCCACCGAAGAATCCTTTGAAAAAATGAAAAAACACCGTGATTCACTCTCAAATGTTTTTAGGGAAAACATGAAACGTACCGGTTACACCACACGAAACATCCACGAAGCTTTAGAAAAAGCAGGTGCCGCTGGTATCGTTACGTCGTATTGGTCCAAAGGTTTTGGTGCCAACAAGATTTTCTCTGCACGAACCAAAAAAATCCCAACTATCGATTTGCAACTTGAAGACTATGGGATGCTTTACCGCCTTGCACAGTACGGCAGTAAGCCCGTAATCAAGGTTGTAGCAGAATCAAAAGACTTGGGCGTTGCCCAAACCTTTAACACCATTGCCGAAATAAAAGGCAGTGAAAAGCCGGAAGAGTACGTTATCCTTTCTGCACATTTTGACTCGTGGGATGGAGGTACCGGGGCAACCGACAATGGTACTGGTACATTGGTAATGATGGAAGCCATGCGCCTATTGAAAAAAATGTACCCCAACCCAAAACGTACCATCATTGCGGGGCATTGGGGCAGTGAAGAACAGGGACTGAACGGTTCTCGTGCCTTTGTGGAAGACCACCCAAAAATCATTGAAAATATCCAAGCGGTTTTTAACCAAGATAACGGAACGGGACGTGCCGTCGATTTGTCGGGTGCCGGATTTTTACATTCGTACGAGTACCTGACGCGTTGGTTGGGGGCCGTTCCAGAAAACATCAAGAAGCATATTAAAACCGATTTTCCCGGTTCGCCCAGTGGAGGCGGGTCAGACAATGCGTCGTTCATCGCTGTGGGAGCGCCAGCCTTTAATTTGAGTTCATTGAGCTGGTCTTATGGCAATTATACTTGGCACACAAATCTGGATACTTACGACAAGATTGTGTTTGATGATGTTAGAAGCAATGCCATCCTTGCCGCTATCCTTACCTATATGGCTTGTGAGGACAATACAAAAACACCACGCGATAAGAGTGTGCTTCCCATTAACCCAAGAACGGGCGAGCAGCGTGCTTGGCCCAGCCACCGCTCTCCCCAGCGCAAAGGCGGTTTGGATTGACGGTAATATAGAAAATGAAAAGCCTCCTTCATGTTTTTGTGAAGGAGGCTTTTTATTTTAATTGAGTATCTGCTTATTGAATTGATTTGGTTTTTAGAACTATAGACCAAAAGCGTTCTTCACTTTGTCCACATAGTCCAGTTTTTCCCATGTAAAAAGTTCAACTTCTACAGATATATCCATACCGTTGGGCTGTGAGAAAGTTTTGGTTACGGTCTCATTTTTCCTGCCCATGTGTCCGTAAGCAGCCGTTTCGCTGTACATCGGTTGGCGAAGGTTTAGCCGCTTTTCAATGGCCGCAGGTCGCATATCAAAAATCTGTGATACCTTTTCGGCGATTTCGCCGTCTGTCAGGTTAAAAGGGCACGTGCCATAAGTGTTTACATAGATACCCATGGGCTCCACCACACCAATGGCATAGCTTACCTGTACCAAAACTTCATCACACAGTCCTGCAGCCACAAGGTTCTTTGCAATATGTCGCGTCGCATAAGCCGCACTTCGGTCCACCTTGCTGGGATCTTTACCGGAAAAAGCACCACCTCCGTGTGCGCCCTTACCGCCGTAAGTGTCCACAATGATTTTGCGTCCGGTAAGTCCGGTATCACCGTGTGGGCCGCCAATCACAAATTTTCCTGTTGGGTTGATATGGTACGTGATATCGTCATTAAACAAGTGCTGTATATGTCCAGGGAGTTTGGACTTTACTCTTGGTATCAGTATTTCCACGATATCCTTACGGATTTTTGCCAGCATGGCATCGTCATTGTCAAACTCGTCGTGTTGTGTTGATACCACAATGGCGTCGATGCGTTGTGGCACATTGTCGTCGCTATATTCGATTGTCACTTGGCTTTTAGAGTCCGGACGCAGATAGGTAATGTCTTTGTTTTCCCTGCGCAAAGCAGCAAGTTCTATCAAGATGCGGTGCGATAGGTCAAGAGCAAGAGGCATTAGGTTTTCGGTTTCGCGAGTAGCATAACCGAACATCATACCTTGGTCACCTGCGCCCTGTTCTTCCTTGTTGGCACGATCCACGCCTCGGTTGATGTCTTCTGACTGTTCGTGAATGGCAGAAAGCACACCGCAAGAATTGCCGTCAAACATGTATTCGCTTTTGGTATAGCCAATCTTATTGATGGTGTCCCTTGCAATTTTTTGCACGTCGAGGTAGGTGTTCGATTTTACTTCTCCGGCGAGAACCACTTGTCCCGTCGTGACGAGGGTTTCGCAGGCCACTTTTGATTCTTTGTCAAATGCCAAAAAGTTGTCGATTAGGGCATCACTGATTTGGTCAGCCACTTTGTCCGGGTGTCCTTCAGACACACTTTCAGATGTAAATAAATACGCCATAATAGTTTTAAATAGGTAACCGGAAGTGATTTGACGGTTTGCGTCGAAGGAAGTTTGCACTGCCTTTAGCATTTTTTAATGAGGTTGCAATCAGTCAAATCTTTCCTCCGAAAATTTCTTCGGCAAAAGTATAAAAATAAAATGGATGACAAATTTTTTTTGTTTTTTTTGGATTTAATTTGGAATTGTAAATTTTGTGTTGCAATATTTGCACTCAATAAAGTTCAAAAAACTTACTGAAGTGTTATCAAGAAAGGTGGAGGGATTAGACCCGGTGAAGCCTTAGCAACCCTCGTCATGCGAGAAGGTGCTAAATTCTACTTAAAGACTCGATTCATTTATCGACGATTTGGATAGATAACAACACGTTGATTTTCTTTCAGGATTAACGTTATTTTCTTTTTAACATTTTTCTATTAAGTCCGCCCAAAAGGCGTATTTGGCTTTTGTTTTAATCTATTTATTAACTCAAAAAAATTAGAAAAATGAGTGCAACAAAAATCATCCATTCCATTCCGAGCGACCCGCTCACTGGAGCAATTTCGGTACCAGTTTACCAAACATCGACCTTTATCCAAGAGGCGCCAGGCGTCAATAAGGGTTTTGATTATGCCAGAACCAACAACCCCACACGAAAAGTGCTCGAAGACGTGGTAGCCAATCTTGAAGGCGGCCATTCGGGCTTTGCCTTTGCCACAGGTTTGGCGGCTATTGATGCCGTACTGAAACTGTTGTCTGCAGGAGATGAGATTATCGCTGTGGATGACATCTATGGTGGTGCTTACCGATTGTTTACCCATGTTTATGAAAAATTTGGTATCAAAGTGCACTATGTCGATTCGACAGATGCCAGCAACGTGGCCAACAAAATCAGCAGCAAGACCAAGTTCGTCTGGATTGAATCTCCCACGAACCCCACACTAAAGGTATCCGACATCCAAACCATCAGTATCATTGCCAAAAGTGTTGGTGCTTTGTTGGTTGTCGATAACACCTTTGCTAGCCCAATTGCCCAAAAGCCCATTGCCTTGGGTGCCGATATCGTCATCCACAGTGGTACGAAGTACATTGGTGGGCATTCTGATTTGGTGGCAGGCCTCGTCATCACAAAAACACAAGCACTCTCCGATAAAATCAAGTTCATCCAGAACGCTTCGGGTGGCGTACTCGGCCCGTGGGATTGTTTCTTGACCATCCGAGGTATTGAAACTCTCGAGCTCCGTTACAAAAAACAATGCGAAAATGCCTTTGCCGTCGCGGCATTTCTTGCCAATCACCATTCAGTGGATGAGGTATTCTATCCGGGATTGGTCACGCACAAAAACCACACCATCGCAAAACGTCAACAAAATGGATTGTACGGCGGCATTGTATCTTTTACTCTTAAAGAAGACACACAGGAAGCGGCCAATAAGTTTGTGACCAATACCAGTTATTTCAAACTGGCCGAGAGCCTTGGCGGTGTCAAGAGTTTGCTCTGTCATCCGCCACAGATGACCCATGCCTCAATCCCTCGTGAGATACGCTTGCAATCGGGCATCAAGGATTCATTGATTCGTTTGTCTTGCGGTATCGAGGACGCTCACGATTTGATAAACGATTTGAACCAAGCGTTTGCCAGTGTCAACAAACAAAAAGATAAGCACTATGTTGGGTATTAAAAATTTGAATCTTGTCATCTTTGGTATTGGAAACGTAGGCGGAACGCTTGTCGAACAAATCAATGCCGCAAGACCAAAACTGGAAGCACAGCATTTAAAACTGAACATCCCCGTGGTGACCAATTCCAGATTGGCATTCTTCATAAACAGTGAAGACACCAACAATTGGGAATGTGATTTCGAGAACTGCTCCGTACCGTACAATATCCAGGACATAATTGATTTTGTGCACAACAAAAAATTGGACAATCTCATAGCGGTCGATGCCACCGCAAGTCGTGATTTGGTAAATCATTACGAATTGTTGGTTAAGAGTGGTTTTCATATCGTATCTGCCAATAAAATAGCCAATACCTTGAGCTACGATTTTTATGAATCCTTGCGAGCCACATTAAAAGCACACAACAAATATTTTATGTACGAAACCAATGTAGGTGCGGGTTTGCCGGTGATAGAAACCGTCAGGCGATTGTACGGTTCCGGTGAAGAGATAAAAAAAATACGCGGCGTGTTTTCGGGCTCGTTAAGCTATATTTTCAATGCATTTTCTGATGAAAATATTCCCTTTTCCAAAGTTTTGAAGCAGGCCTTAGATTTGGGTTTGACAGAACCCGATGCCCGTGAGGATCTTTCCGGAAACGATGTTGCCAGAAAATTGTTAATTTTGGCCAGAGAATTGAATCTGAAGCCTGAAATCAAGGATATTAGGATAGAATCTTTGGTGCCAAAGCAACTCAACGGCAAAACCACTTTGCACCAGTTCAACACCCGGATTGGCGAATTGGACGGCCAGTTTTTGGATATCAAATCCAAACAATCACCTGGCCACGTACTGCGATATGTGGGAGAATTGGACGTAGCCAAGAACACCTTGGAAGTAAAGTTGGTGTCAGAAGCTAAAAATTCTTCCATTGGCCAATTGAAAGGCGCAGATTCGGTATTTGAGATCTACTCCGATTCGTACAACGAATTTCCACTTGTCATACGAGGTGCGGGAGCAGGTAAAAATGTCACGGCAAGGGGACTGCTTTGCGATATTATTAAATTATCAGAAAGTTTAAGTTCTAATCCTGTATGTTTGAGCGCAGTCGGGAACTGACTTTTATGAATCTTTATTAGGTATGTCAAAAATAAAGGAAGAAATAAAAAAACGGATTTTGGTGTTAGATGGTGCCATGGGTACGATGCTACAACGCTACAACTTTACCGAAGAAGACTATCGGGGCGAGCGTTTCAAGGACTATCCGCATCCGCTTAAGGGCAACAATGATTTGTTGTCCATCACACAGCCACAAGCCATTGCAGAAGTACACCGCAAGTATTTTGAGGCCGGAGCAGATATTGTAGAGACCAATACTTTTTCTGGAACTACCATCGGTATGGCCGATTACCACATGGAGGGTTTGGTCCATGAACTCAATTATGAGTCGGCCAAAATCGCAAGGCAAGTGGCCGACGCGTTTACAAAAGCCACGCCCCACCAACCCCGTTTTGTTGCCGGAAGTATTGGCCCGACCAACAAAACCGCAAGTCTTTCTCCCGATGTCAATAGGCCAGAATACCGAGCTGTAACCTTTGACGAATTGCGCATTGCATACAAACAACAAGTTGAATCCTTGATTGATGGCGGTGTAGATGTCCTTCTGGTCGAAACCATTTTTGATACCCTCAATGCAAAAGCATGTCTCTTTGCCATCGAGGAAGTTAAGGAAGAACGCAACATCGATATCCCGATAATGGTTTCAGGAACGATAACCGATGCTTCCGGAAGAACACTTTCTGGCCAAACAGTCGAAGCGTTCTTGGCTTCTGTGTCGCATGTGCCACTGTTGAGCGTGGGCTTTAACTGTGCCTTGGGAGCCGAACAGCTCAAGCCTTACTTGCAGCGTCTTTCCCATGAAACGGATTTTTACACCTCTGCCTATCCCAATGCAGGGCTCCCCAATGCCTTTGGCGAATATGACCAATCGGCAAAACAAATGCAGGTTTTGGTGGAAGACTATCTAAAAGACGGGCTGATAAACATCATCGGTGGCTGTTGTGGCACTACGCCAGACCATATTAGAGCAATAGCAGAAGTCGCAAAAAAATATAAACCACGAAAGATTCAGGCAGAAACTGGAATCACATGATCGATCAAACAATGACTAAAGGAAAATTTCTAACCTTATCGGGTCTTGAACCCCTTGTAGTAACTCCCGAAAGCAATTTTATAAATGTTGGTGAGCGTACCAATGTCACGGGATCACGCAAGTTTTTGCGATTGATAAAGGAAGAAAATTATACCGAAGCGCTAGAGGTCGCAAGGCACCAAGTAGAAGGTGGAGCGCAGATCCTTGATGTCAATATGGATGAAGGTATGCTCGATGGTGTCCAAGCCATGACCACATTCCTCAATTTGATAGCTTCAGAACCCGATATTTCCCGAATTCCCATTATGATTGACAGTTCCAAATGGGAAATCATCGAGGCTGGATTGAAGGTGGTTCAAGGAAAATCGGTTGTCAACTCCATCAGTTTAAAAGAAGGAGAAGAAGTCTTTATCCATCATGCCAAATTGGTCAAACGTTACGGAGCGGCGGTCGTCGTGATGGCTTTTGATGAGGATGGCCAGGCAGATACTTACGAGCGTCGCATCCAGATTTGTGAACGTTCATATAGGATTTTGGTCGATGTTGTCAAGTTTCCGCCACAAGACATCATTTTTGACCCCAACATTTTCCCGGTCGCGACAGGTATGGAAGAACATCGAAAAAATGCCCTTGATTTTTTCAATGCCACAAAATGGATCCGTGAAAATTTGCCCTTTGCCAATGTTTCCGGTGGCGTGAGCAACGTGTCGTTTTCGTTCAGAGGAAATGATATTGTCCGCGAAGCCATGCACGCATCCTTTTTGTACCACGCCATTCGCCATGGCATGAACCTCGGTATCGTTAACCCGGCCATGCTAGAAGTATATGACGAAGTAGATAAAGAACTTTTAACGTTGGTAGAAGACGTTTTTTTTGACAGGCGAGATGACGCTACGGAGCGGTTGTTAGATTTTGCCGAAACGGTAAAGAACAATAAAAAAGATGAATCCGTAGCCGTACAGGAATGGCGCAATAACTCGCTCCAGGAGAGGATAACCCACGCTCTGGTAAAAGGCATCGATACGTTTATTGTTGAAGATGTCGAAGAAGCGAGGAAAAGTGTCAAAAAACCCATAGAAGTCATCGAAGGCCATTTGATGATTGGGATGAATGTGGTGGGCGATTTGTTCGGCAGCGGTAAAATGTTCCTTCCGCAGGTAGTAAAATCGGCACGGGTAATGAAAAAAGCAGTCGCATACCTGCAACCATTCATTGAAGCCCAAAAGGAAGGAAAGGTTGAATTTTCGGGAAAAATTTTGATGGCAACCGTAAAAGGCGATGTACATGATATTGGAAAAAATATTGTCAGCGTCGTTTTGGGGTGTAATAATTACGAGATCGTCGATTTGGGCGTGATGGTGCCACCCGAAAAAATCATCGAAACGGCCATAGCCGAAAAAGTGGACATTATCGGTTTGAGCGGGTTGATTACCCCGTCATTGGACGAAATGGTGTACGTTTCCAAAGAGATGAAAAAGAAAAACCTGGATATCCCATTGATCATTGGTGGTGCCACAACGTCCCGCGCCCATACTGTCGTGAAGATAGCGCCCAACTACAACCACACGGTAGTGCACATCAACGATGCATCCAGGGCGGTGACCGTGGTCGGGAATTTGCTCCAAAAAGACAATGCAATATACAAAGAACAGATTCGGGAAGAATACGATAAATTTCGTGACCAGTTCCTGAAACGGACCAAAGAAAAAGAATACATCAGCATTGAACAGGCAAGACAGAACAAACTTCGAATAGATTGGAACACATCTGAAATCGTAAGACCAAAACACCTGGGCATTCAAGTTCTTGAAGATTTCGATTTGGAAAAACTGGAGCCTTATTTGGACTGGAGCCCGTTTTTCAGAAGTTGGGATCTACATGGCCGTTATCCGGACATATTAGAGGATGAGGTGGTTGGCGAACAGGCAAAAGAATTGTTCCGTGACGCAAAGAAACTTCTTGCGCGGATTTTTGACGAGAAATTACTGAAAGCCAGAGCAGTCTTTGGGCTGTTTCCGGCAAATACCATCAACGATGACGATGTTGAAGTTGAAGCATCTGACCGTTCGGGCAAATCCGAGAACCATATAACGTTTCTTACCCTCCGCCAGCAATCCAAAAAGCGCGAAGGCGTGCCTAATATCGCCCTGGCCGATTTTATAGCCCCAAAATCTTCCGGAAGACAAGACTACATTGGGGCGTTTTGCGTATCGGCAGGGTTTGGAACTGATGAATTGGCAAAGCAATTTGAGAAAAACCATGACGATTACAACGCCATCATGATAAAGGCCATGGCCGACCGTTTGGCCGAGGCTTTTGCAGAATATCTGCACAAGGAAGTCCGCACCAACTATTGGGGGTATGCCAAAAACGAAAATTTTACCAATGAAGAGCTCATCAGGGAAGATTATAAAGGCATCCGCCCTGCACCCGGCTATCCCGCTTGCCCCGACCATCTTGAAAAACCTACCATTTGGAAGTTGCTCAAGGTAAAAGAAACCATTGGGGTCGAATTGACCGAAGGCCTTGCCATGTGGCCGGCAGCAAGTGTGAGCGGTTATTATTTTGCAAATCCCGATGCCAAGTATTTCGGATTGGGAAAAATAGCAGAAGACCAGTTGAAGGATTACGCCAAGCGGCGTCAACTGCCGGAAGATGAAGCCGCAAAATGGCTCAGTCCGAGCTTAAGCCCATTCTGACCTTTAGTTTTTGGTTGAAAATGGAAATATTTAAAAGATAAAATTAAAAAAGTCCTCCTTTGGAGGATTTAGGAGACCTATGAAAGTAACCGAACACATCAAAAAAGCCACCGGAAACACCTTGTTTTCGTTTGAGATATTACCGCCCTTGAAAGGGCAGCACATCAATTCCATTTTTGAGAACATCGACCCGTTGATGGAGTTCAAGCCGCCATTTATCGATGTGACCTACCATCGGGAAGAATACGTTTTCAAAGAACAAGAAAACGGACTGCTAAAAAAGCAAGTGGTAAAAAAACGTCCCGGGACCGTCGGGATCTGTGCAGCGATACAGAACAAATATAAAGTGGATGCCATCCCGCATATTTTGTGCGGTGGGTTTACAAAGGAAGATACCGAGAATTTCCTCATCGATTTGGATTTTCTCGGTATTCAAAATGTGATGGCGTTGCGTGGCGATGCCGTAAAGAACGAAACGTATTTTCGTCCCGAAAAAGAAGGCCATGAGTATGCCAATGGTTTGGTAAAACAAATTTGGGCGATGAACGAAGGGATCTATCTCGATGAAGAGCTTGAAAACTCATCAAAAACCAATTTTTGCATCGGTGTAGCTGCCTATCCCGAAAAGCATATGGAAGCGCCAAGTTTGGACAGTGACATCCATTTTTTGAAAAAGAAAATAAAAAATGGCGCTGAATATATTGTGACACAGATGTTCTATGACAACAAAAAATATTTTGATTTTGTGAGCAAATGCAGGAAAGAAGGCATAACAGTTCCAATAATTCCCGGCCTCAAACCCATTGCCACAAAAAAACAGCTCAACCTCATTCCGCATCGGTTTCATGTGGATTTGCCGGAAGAATTGATTTTGGAAGTCATCAAATGCAAGGACAACGAGCATGTGCGGCAGGTTGGCATCGAATGGTGCATCAGCCAATCCAAAGAATTGCAGCAAGCGGGCATTCCGGTACTGCACTATTATTCAATGGGCAAGAGCGAAAACATCAAAGCGATTGCCTCAAAGGTTTTTTGATAATTCCTTTTGGTTTGGATTTTTAAGTGAATAAAACCGTATTTTTGCATCAATTTTGGTTATACGCACTATGAAAACATCTCAATTGGCAGAAGGTTTGAAAGGTTCCGAAATCATCAAGATTGCGGGTGAGGTCAATGCTTTGAAGGCAAAAGGTGAGGTCATTTTCAACCAGACCATTGGCGATTTTGACCCCGGTATCTTTCCGATACCCGGCGAATTGAAACAAGCCATTGTCGATGCGTATAACGATAACCAAACAAATTACCCGGCAGCCGACGGTGTGGCTGCTTTGCGCAAATCGGTTTCAAAATACCTGTCTGAACATCTCGGACTGGACTTTGCTACCAACGAAATCTTGGTTTCAGGTGGTGCGCGCCCTTTGATATATGCTATCTATCAGACCATTCTGGATATCGATGATACAGTTTTGTACCCTGTGCCGTCATGGAATAACGATGCATATACCTATTTGGTGCGCAATAAGGCAGTGGTTGTCGAGACCAAGCCGGAAAACGAATTCATGCCAACGGTAGCTGACATCAAACCCCACATCAAAAATGTGAACCTTATCGCTTTGTGTTCGCCATTGAACCCTACAGGAACGACGTTTGATAGGGAAACTTTATTCGAAATTTCGCAATTGGTTGTTGCTGAAAACATAAGTCGTGCATCGCAAAACCAAAAACCACTTTACGTGCTTTACGACCAGATTTATTGGCAACTGACCTACGGTACGATAGCGCATTTTAATCCTGTAAGCTTATTGCCCGAAATGCGGGATTACACGATTTTTGTGGATGGGATTTCCAAAGCTTTTGCGGCTACGGGCGTGCGTGTAGGTTGGGCGTTCGGGCCACAGCACGTCATTAACAAGATGAAAGCCTTGTTGGGCCATATCGGTGCTTGGGCGCCCAAGGCAGAGCAAGTGGCAACCGCCAGTTTTCTGGATCAACCCGGAGCGGTTTCCAAGTATCTCAAAAACATTAAAGAAGCGCTCCATGACCGCTTGGTGGCTTTTTATGACGGCTTTGAAAGTTTAAAAAATGCGGGATTTCCCGTAAGTGCCATCCGGCCCCAAGCCGCTTTATACCTGACTGTTCAATTTGATTTGATTGGGAAAACGACCGCTGAAGGAAAGAAGTTAAATTCCATACAAGAAGTAACAAGTTATTTGTTACATGAAGCCAAACTTGCCGTTGTACCATTTTATGCCTTTGGGGCTTCTGCCGATTCCAACTGGTTCAGGCTGTCGGTGGGTACTGCCAGAAGTGAAGAAATTGCTACAATTTTTGAGTTGCTTGAAGATGCACTTCAAAAATTGAAATAACGCCATCCAGTAGTTTCCATTTATTCGGTTATTTTTGTGTCACAAGCTCCGTAAATGAAACAACAACTTTCGGTCGTATTCTTTCTTTTGACTTTCACTTTTGTTTGTTCGCAAGAGAAAAAATCACCTTTTTCAATTGAAGCCAATTACTTCTACGGCACCATTTTGGAGCACAATCCAGATATTTCCCACCTGATTACCGACCATCCTACGGGCTTCATCTTGGGTTTCAATAAAAAAACCTATGGCTTGAGTGCTTGGGAAAGCCGATATAATTACCCGGATTGGGGATTTTCATATATTTATCAGGACATGAAAAACCGGCATCTTGGTGAAAATCACAGTGTTTATGCCAATTTCAATTTTTATTTTCTCAAGCGAAATTTGATGTTGAAAGTCGGTCAGGGAATTGCCTACACGACCAAACCCTACAACAAGTACAACAATTACCAAAACAATGCCTACGGCTCGGATTTGTTGAGTTCGACGTTTGTCCAATTGAACTATAAAAAGGAAAATATTATTGAAGGTCTTGGCATTCAAGCAGGGATTTCGCTCATCCATTATTCCAATGCCAATGTGAAAGCGCCGAACACTTCCACCAATACATTCGCATTCAACATTGGAGCCAATTATCTGTTTGACCATGATGAAAAACTTGAATATATTCCATCAAATGAAGCCAAAAAATTCACGGAACGTATCAAATATAATGTGGCATTGCGAGGCGGTGTGAACGAAAGTGACATCAACGACATGGGACAGTTTCCGTTTGTGGTCATTTCAGCCTATGCCGATAAACGTCTCAACCGAAAAAGTGCTGTACAACTTGGTGCCGACGTGTTTCTATCTGAATTTTTGAAAGAACTCATTTATTATTATTCGGTGGCGTTTCCGGAATTTGATGTGACAGGAAGAGAAGATTGGAAGCGTATTGGCGTATTTGTCGGGCACGAACTGTTTGTCAATAAAATGTCCATCATCACGCAACTGGGGTATTACGTATATTATCCGTATGATTTTGAAGGCCAAGTCTATAACCGAATCGGTTTGAAACGTTATTTTGGAGATACATTTTTTGGCGCGATTACATTAAAATCGCACGCTGCCAAAGCCGAAGCGGTTGAATTTGGAATAGGAGTTCGATTATGAAAAAAACTTTATACCTTATATTGACCGTGTTTTTAGTTGCTTGCAATGGCGATAATGTGCCTGATTGTTTTCAAAATGCAGGTGACATTGTTCAACAGGAAATTGAAGTTGCGACTTTTGATAAAATCATTGTTTTTGAACGTGTGGAGCTTATCGTCACACAAGCGGCAACCCAAAAAGTTGTTGTAGAAACCGGAGAATATTTGATGAATGATGTAAAAGTCACCGTTACCAATGGTCAATTGGTTCTTAAAAACCAGAATGGCTGTAATCTTACAAGAGATTATGGCCTTACCAAAGTGTTTGTCGAAACACCAGACCTTGTTGAAATCCGAAACAGTTCCGGATTGACGGTGCGTAGCAATGGCGCTTTGCACTTTCCGGGCCTGTCATTGGTTTCCGAAAATTCCAACGATGCCAATGCCACACATACCGATGGCGATTTCCGTTTGGAATTTCATGGGGAAACACTGAACGTTGCCACCAACAATCTGACCAATGTATTTGTAAGCGGCACGGTGAACAATCTGTTTGTCGGATTTTATTCAGGCAACGGACGGTTTGAAGGTGGTGATCTGGTTGCCCAAAACGTTGAAATTTTCCAGCGAAGCAGCAACGACATGATTTTGAATCCGCAGCAATCCATCACTGGAGAAATCCGCAGTACAGGCGATGTGATTTTGGTGAACGAACCACCAATTGTGGACGTTCAACAGTTTTATACGGGGGAATTGATCATCCAATAAATAGAATAGTTATTGGAATTTGGTGTTTTGATTATTGGAATTTTCAATTCCCTGTCAACTCCCTAAACAAGCTCTCCAAATTCATGTTTTTTTGGTTCAAACGAAGAATTTTCAAACCATTGTCGTGGGCAAAATCAAATACCGCAGAGCGCATATCTTCTTTGGTTGAAAAGGTCAGCTCATATACAAAATCGTGAACGTTGTTGACAGAAGACACGTTTTTCAGTGTGTTCAACAGCACATCTTCCACACGGTAGTCAAATTCCACTTCTATGATTTGGGCTTGGTCTGCCTTCAAATCTTTCAGTTTTGTGTCGGCAACAATGACTCCCCTGTTGATGATAATCACGCGGTCGCACATAGCTTCCACTTCTTGCATAATGTGCGTGGATAAAAACACGGTTTTCTCTTTGCCCAAACTTTTGATGAGGTTTCTGATATCCACCAATTGGTTGGGATCCAGGCCGGTTGTGGGCTCATCGAGAATCAACACATCGGGATTGTGCAACAAAGCATTGGCCAGACCTACCCGCTGTCGGTAGCCCTTGGACAGTTGCCCGATTTTTTTATGGGCTTCCGGAGCTAAACCGGTCAGTTCAATGACTTCATCGATCCTTTTCTTGTCAACGTTGTAAATTTCAGCATTGAATTTTAAATACTCTTTTACGTACATTTCCAGATACAGCGGATTGTGTTCCGGAAGATAACCAACCAATTTCTGTACTTGCTTTGCGGCATCTTGTACGTCAAATTCATTGACTTTGGCGTGGCCGTCCGTGGCGTTTATATAGGTGGTTAGGATTTTCATCATCGTCGATTTTCCCGCGCCATTCGGACCCAAAAACCCGACAATTTCGCCTTTGCTTATCTTAAACGAAACACTATCAAGCGCTTTTTGGGCACCATACACTTTGGACAGATTTTCAACCTCAATAGACATTCCTTGTAAATTTTCAACCAAAAGTAAGCAATATTGCCCTTTGTTGCCATGCCCAAAAATGGAATACTTCTTAAAAGATTAAAAAAATATTTTGTTTTTTCGATTAATTGGTTACTTTAGCCATAGATAACAATGAAAACAAACATTTACACATATTACAGCTTTTTTTATTTCTTTTTTAAGGAAAGGAACGAGACTTTGTATGTGTAATTTGTTAACCATAAATTTGATAAAGTCTCGATGAAAATCGGGACTTTTTTGGTTTTATTCGATATAAATTTTGATAAAAACAGTTGCCATACAGGGTATTGAAGGGTCGTTCCACCACATAGTGTCGATGGATTGGTTTGGCAATGATGTAGCATTGGTCAAATGTCTTTCTTTTGATAAGGTGGTGCAAAGCCTGATGAACGGGACAAGCGATGTTGCTATTATGGCCATCGAAAATTCCATCGCAGGTTCCATCCTCCCCAACTATGCACTTATAGACAACCACCAGTTGAGCATCGTTGGCGAACATTATCTTGGTATTTGTCACAACATGATGGCATTGCCGGGTCAACAGATTGCTGACATCCGTGAGGTCTATTCACATCCCATGGCATTGTTGCAGTGCAAGGAATTTTTCAAAAAGCACCCACATATCAAACTTGTGGAGGACAAGGACACCGCCGAAGTGGCACAGAGAATAAGTAGCCAAAAACTAAAAAATACCGGAGCGGTGGCCGGAGACCTTGCCGCGCAATTGTTTGGCCTGGAAATCCTTTCAAAAGGCATACAAACCATACAGCACAACGAAACACGGTTTGTGATTGTGTGCCGCCAACCTGCCGATAAGGACGAAAAAAACATCAACAAGGCCTCGTTAAAGTTCGTGCTCGAACACCAAAAAGGAAGTTTGGCAAAGGTGCTGAACGCGGTCAGCGACCATGGGCTCAACCTGACCAAAATTCAGTCCATGCCCATTATCGAGACACCTTGGAAATACGCCTTTTTTGTGGACGTCACTTTTGAAGATTATCAAGATTATGAAAAAGCCATAGCTTCCGTGGGCAAAATGGCGCAGGATTTCAAGATATTGGGAGCATATAAAAACGCAAAAGCATGATACAGCCATCCAAACGATTGAACAATGTAGAAGAGTACTACTTTTCCAAAAAACTTAAGGAAGTAAATCTGCTCAAGGCACACGGCAAACCAATTATCAACCTTGGCATAGGTAGTCCGGATATGGCGCCGTCGCCATTGGTCGTGGCAGCTTTGGCAGAAAGCCTTAACAACCAATCGGCACATAAGTACCAAAGCTATCAGGGATTACCGGAGTTGCGGGAGGCAATGGCCAATTTTTACAAGCGACATTTTGGGGTCGGGTTGAGCCCACTGAACGAAATATTACCGCTGATGGGCAGCAAGGAAGGCATCATGCACATTGCCATGGCGTTTTTGGACGAAGGCGATGAAGTATTGGTGCCAAACCCCGGTTATCCCACCTATGCTTCCGTGACCAAATTGGTCAAGGCCGTCCCCAGATATTATGACCTGACCGAAGAAAACAATTGGCACCCCGATCTTTTTGCCCTCGAAAAAGAAGGGTTGGAAAAGGTAAAACTTATGTGGGTCAACTATCCGCACATGCCTACCGGGGCTATACCAACCAATAAGCTTTTTGAAGACATCATCAAGTTTGCAAAACGCAACAACATCCTTGTGGTCAACGACAATCCCTACAGTTTTGTGCTCAATGACTATCCCAAGAGCATACTCAAATATTTAGGGGCAAAGGACAATTGTATCGAACTCAATTCGTTGAGCAAAACGTTCAATATGGCAGGCTGGAGAGTCGGGATGGTCGTAGGGAAGCAGGAGTACATCGAGGCCATCCTGAACGTAAAGAGCAATATGGATTCCGGGATGTTCTACGGATTGCAAAAAGGCGCCATTGAGGCCCTCAAAAGTTCCAAGATGTGGTACACCAGCCTCAACAGTGTTTATGAAGAACGCCGCAAACTTGCTTGGCAATTAGCAGATGCCTTGCAATGTACCTATGAAAAAGAAGCTGCCGGGATGTTCGTTTGGGCAAAACTGCCACACGGAACCGATGCTATCCAATTTGTGGACAAGTTGCTCAAGGAAAAATCCATTTTTCTGGCACCGGGCAACATTTTTGGCTCGCAAGGCAATGGCTACGTCAGGATATCTCTGTGCGCGCCGACCGAAGAATTTGAAAAAGCAATATCGCGAGTTGACAAAACAAAATCCATGAAAGACGAACTGACCGAATCGCAGATTGCATTTTTAAAAAAATACAATTTCGGTATGGAAGATATGTTTGATGCCAAAGGGTTGACCACCATCGAATATATGGCTCGAATGAAGGCCGAAGGAAAACGTATTGCCTACAATGCCGACCCATGCAAAAAAGAAGGACATACATTGAGGACAAAGTCCGGACATTGCGCTCAATGCAACACATACCGTTTTGGCGTAAAGAAAACCAAACAAAAGAATAATAAAAAATAAACCCATAGGGGTCATGCAATATAAATGAAAAACAGTTACATCATAGGAGTTGGATTGATAGGAGGAAGCCTTGCGTTGGCAATTAGGGAGCTTTTCCCGGAAACCAAAATATTTGGGCTTGATCATAACGACACGCACCTTGACGAAGCAATGACGTTGGGGCTTATCGACAGCAAAGCAACTTATGAAGACCTCGCCAATGCCGATGTGGTCGTGCTGTCCATTCCGGTCGATGTGGCCATTGTGGAGCTTCCCAAAGTTTTGGATGCCATCGCAAAAGATACGCTGGTCATCGATGTTGGATCAACAAAAGCCCCGATATGCATATCTGTCGAAAACCATCCGAACAGGCGTAATTTTTTGGCAACCCACCCAATAGCAGGCACCGAATTTTCGGGACCTAAAGCTGCAATCCACGGATTGTTCCGCAACAAAACAAACATTATTTGCGAAGTAGAAAAAACAGCATTTAAGTTGCAGGAAAAAGCCTTGAAATTGTTTGACAGATTGGGTATGCGCATTCGCTACATGAATCCCGAAGCGCACGACAAGCACATCGCTTATGTATCGCATTTGTCGCATATCAGTTCGTTCATGTTGGGAAAAACCGTCATTGAAAAGGAAAAAAACGAACGCGATATTTTTGATATGGCAGGTAGCGGATTTGCTTCAACCGTACGATTGGCAAAAAGCTCGCCCGAGATGTGGACGCCCATTTTTATGCAAAATAAAAACAACGTCATTGAAACATTGGAAGAATACATACAGAATCTTACACAATTCAAAAAATTGATGCAAGACAATGATTTTGAAACCATTCGCTCCGAAATGTACAATACAAACCATATAAAAGATATTTTAAGTGGAATAGACTAAAGATGTTGCAAATAGTAAAAACCCAAATTCATAAACCCAACAAGCCATTGTTTGTGGCAAGTGCGATTTGAAATTAGAAAGTGCATTTTTTTTAAAGAAAAAATATGGAAAACGATACAACTTTGAGAACATGGCTGGACGCCCTGAATCTCGATCACCCATTGGTCATCGCCGGACCGTGCAGTGCCGAAACCGAAGAACAAGTGCTCAACATAGCCCACCAGCTTCAAGACACCGATGTCAGCTACTACCGAGCCGGCATTTGGAAGCCGCGCACACGACCAGGAATGTTTGAGGGCGTTGGGGCGTTGGGATTAAAATGGCTTCAAAAAGTAAAAGCCGAAACCGGATTGAAAACCGCAACCGAAGTAGCAAACAGAGCACACGTAGAGTTGGCACTGGAGCACGATATCGATTTGCTTTGGATAGGCGCACGTTCTACAGTAAGCCCTTTTATAGTTCAGGAAATTGCCGATGCATTGCAAGGCACCGACAAAATTGTGCTGGTGAAGAATCCGGTAAATCCCGATTTGTCTTTATGGCTTGGCGCCATAGAGCGTTTGGCCGCGGCCGATATTAAAAAGTTGGGCGCAATCCACAGAGGGTTTTCAACATATGAAAAAACCAAATACCGCAACAATCCCGAGTGGCAACTGGCTATTGAGCTGCAAACAAAATTTCCCGATTTGCCGCTCATTAACGACCCGTCGCACATTACCGGCAAGCGAAATATGATTTTTGACGTATCGCAAACCGCCTTGGATTTGAATTTTGACGGCTTGATGATAGAAACCCACAGCGACCCCGATAACGCTTGGAGCGATGCCTCACAACAAGTAACACCGTCGTCCTTGGTACAGATCATGAAAGATCTAAAAATCCGTAAAGAAACAGACACAGAGGCCAATTACAATGCAAAATTGAATAATTTACGAGCACAAATAGATATGATAGACAATCAGGTCATTGAATTATTGGGCAAACGAATGAAAGTTGCTGACGGTATCGGGATGCTCAAAAAACAGAAAAACGTTGCCGTACTGCAAAGCAAACGATGGAATGAAATTTTGGGCAAAATGGTGCTTGAAGGCGAAGAAAAAGGCTTGAGCGAAGAGTTTATTTTAAAGCTGTTCAAAGCCATACATCAGGAATCCATTAACCATCAGGAACGGATAATAAATGGATGAGGATACAACGCCCTTTTCTATTTCATTAATAATTGGCATCTTTGTACTAAATGACAGGAACCGTATATAAATCCACAGGTAGTTGGTACACCGTAAAAACACAGCTTGGAGCGGTCTATGAATGTCGTATCAAAGGAAAATTCAGGATACTGGGCATCAAGAGCACCAATCCCATTGCGGTAGGTGACGTTGTGGATTTTGAAACCGAAACCGTTGATGGCACCACCGTGGGAATCATCAACCATATCCACGATCGGGATAATTACATCATCCGAAAATCTGTCAACCTTTCAAAACAGACCCATATCATTGCTTCAAACATTGATCAGGTATTTTTATTGATAACCATAAACAATCCACCCACGCTGACTTCGTTTATCGATAGGTTTTTGGTAACAACAGAGGCCTATTCCATAAAGACGGTTTTGGTTTTCAATAAGGTAGATACCTATGACGAAGACACCTTGTTGGAGATGAAATTTTTGGCGCATGTATATCGTAAAATCGGTTATCAATGCATTGAAGTTTCTGCTGCCACAGGCCAAAATGTCGGCAAGATAAAGGACATGATGAAGGATAAGGTGAGCATGTTTGCCGGCCATTCAGGAGTGGGAAAATCCACTTTGGTCAATGCCTTGGAGCCGGGACTCGGTCTCAAGACCAAAGAAATATCTGTTTTGCACGGTCAGGGACAGCACACGACAACCTTTGCCGAGATGTACGATCTTGGGTTTGGTGCAAAAATTATCGATACGCCGGGTATCAAGGGTTTTGGTGTCGTTGATATGGACAAGGAAGAAATTGGTGATTATTTTCCCGAAATTTTTGCACTAAAGCAATATTGCAAGTTCAACAATTGCTTGCATGTCGAAGAGCCCAAATGTGCCGTCAAGGAAGCACTCGAAAAAGACGAAATTGCCTTTTCGCGCTACCGAAGCTATTTGCAGATTTTGGACGGCGAAGAAGAAAACTACCGAACCGAAGATTGGATGAAACAATGAAAGCCGTTATTCAAAGAGTTGCAAAATCCAGCGTGACGGTTGATGGTAACACAACTGCCACCATTGCCAATGGACTTTTGGTTCTATTGGGTATTGTGGATGCTGACGGTTTTGACGATGTCCAATGGCTGTCTGCCAAAATTGCAAATCTTCGTATTTTTAATGACCAAGACGGTGTCATGAACCGATCCTTGCTTGACGTTGGCGGTGATGCCATCGTGGTAAGCCAGTTCACGCTACACGCCTCCACAAAAAAAGGCAACAGGCCAAGTTATATAAAAGCAGCAAAGCCAGATGTCGCCATCCCGTTATATGAAGCTTTTGTGGCACAATTGGAAAACGATTTGGGGAAAAAAGTCCAAACAGGACGTTTTGGCGCCGATATGAAAGTCGAACTGCTCAACGATGGCCCGGTGACGATTATCATCGACACAAAAAATAAAGAATGAACATAAAACAAGGATTTTTTACTTTTTTGGCAGGTTTGTTAGTTTACGGCTTGCTTTTTGGAGCACTAATGTATTTCGTTGAAACCGATAAAAACTTTGGTGAAGCTTTAAAAGCAGGGCTCTTTTTCGGGGTTTTTATGGCCTTGGGAGAACTATTTGTCCTGCCAAAAATCAAATCATTTTTTTCTAAAAAACAATAAAATTGATTAAAGAATGGACCTGAAAAACGCACAGCACGAAGTAGATAATTGGATCAAAGCCCACGGTGTACGATATTTCAACGAGTTGACCAATATGGCACAACTTACCGAAGAAGTAGGCGAAGTGGCCCGTATCATCGCACGCCGCTACGGCGAACAAAGCGAAAAGGCAAGCGACAAGGACAAAGACCTTGGCGAAGAACTCGCCGATGTCGTTTTCGTGGTCTTGTGCCTTGCCAACCAAACAGGCATTGACCTGCAAGCAGCTTTTGACAAAAAAATGGACAAAAAAACCAAGCGCGACCACGACAGGCATCACAATAACGAAAAAATAGCACCTAAACCCCAGAATAAAAAACCTTGACTTAATGGATATTAAGCTGTCGGCAAATACAATAATCGCCTCTGAGCTAACCATTACAGGTTCCAAAAGCGAAACCAACAGATTGTTGCTGTTGCAAGCTTTATACCCACAGATAACCATAAAAAACGGCTCAAACTCTGATGACTCTGTTGTCATGCAACAAGCAATAGCAGATTCAAATATTGTTTCCGATACAGGTGCCGTGAAGCTCAACATCCACCATGCCGGTACCGCCATACGATTTCTTACGGCATATTTTGCCATCCAGGAAGGAAAAGAAGTGATACTCACAGGTTCCGAGCGTATGAAACAACGCCCGATAAAAATTCTTGTCGAGGCACTTCGGCAGCTCGGGGCCAACATAAGCTATGAAGAAAACGAGGGTTTTCCGCCTATAAAAATCATCGGAACAAAACTCACGGGGCGAAAAATTTCGCTTCCGGCAAGTGTGAGCAGCCAGTACATATCTGCATTGTTGCTCATTGCCCCCAAGCTCGGTAAAGGTCTCGAACTGACACTCAAAGGCGATGTCACTTCGGCACCCTATATCAACATGACCTTGGCATTATTAAACGAAATAGGCGTCAAAACAACTTTTGAAGGAAATGTCATTCGTATCAAATCGGTCCCTGAAAAGATTCAGCCCAAGCTCATTACCGTTGAGTCTGATTGGAGCTCTGCTTCCTATTGGTATGCCATTGTCGCATTGTCCAAAATTGGAACAACAATAAAATTATCGACTTTTAAAAAAAACAGTCTGCAAGCCGATGCCGCACTGGTCGAAATTTATAAAAATTTTGGCGTTGAGACCCGATTCGCAAAACAATCGATTACCTTAAAAAAAACAGCAACGCACAAGGCATTCCCCTTTGGGGAAAGTTGGGACGGGGCTTCATCACCCGACATTGCCCAGACCATAGCCGTGACCTGCTTTGCCTTGGGAATTGGCTGTCATTTAACAGGCTTGCATACCTTAAAAATCAAAGAAACCGACAGATTGGAGGCATTAAAAATAGAATTAACAAAGTTGGGAGCCAATGTATCTGTTACCAATGATAGTTTGACTTTGGACAGACCCGCATCCATAAATGCCGGTGTAACAATTGCCACATACCAAGACCATCGCATGGCCATGGCATTTGCCCCGTTGGCGTTAAAAATGTCCATTGCAATACAAGACCCCGATGTCGTTTCAAAATCTTACCCTGGGTTTTGGGACCATTTACAAAGCGTAGGATTTCAAATTTCAAAATAATCAGCCATTTACTTGACAACCCCAGTTTGCAGGTCGTATATTTGCACCCGTTTTGTATAAAAGTATTCAGTAATAGGGCGGTAAACCGTATCCTGGAACAAAAAACCGTAAATCCGAAACAAAAACCGTAAATCATACATCATAAACATGAAATTATCCAACTTCAACTTTAAGCTTCCCGAGGAATTATTGGCAGAACACCCTGCCGAAAACAGAGACGAAGCCCGTCTAATGGTTCTTGACAGAAAAACCAGGACTATCGAGCACAAAATGTTCAAAGATTTGATAGAGTACTTCAACGAAGGTGATGTAATGATTCTCAACAATACCAAGGTTTTTCCGGCACGTCTTTACGGCAACAAAGAAAAAACCGGAGCCAAGATCGAAGTCTTCCTGTTGCGCGAGCTCAACGAAGAACAACGCCTTTGGGACGTACTGGTTGATCCCGCAAGAAAAATCCGTATCGGAAACAAACTCTATTTTGGCGACGATGACACCCTTGTGGCAGAAGTTATTGACAATACGACATCAAGGGGCAGAACACTGCGTTTTCTCTACGACGGGTCATACAAAGAATTCCGTAACAAGCTCACCGAACTCGGCGAAACACCACTTCCCAAATACATCAAAAGAAGCGTTGAACCAGAAGACGAAGAGCGTTACCAAACCATTTTTGCCAAAAAGGAAGGCGCCGTCGCAGCACCAACCGCAGGATTGCATTTTTCAAAACACCTGTTGAAACGCCTTGAAATCAAAGGTATCAACATGGCAGAAATCACGCTCCATGTAGGTCTTGGCACCTTTAGCCCCGTTGAGGTTGAAGATCTTTCCAAGCACAAAATGGACAGCGAAGAAGTCATCATAGATAAATTGGCCGTCGAAACCGTAAACAATGCCAAAAAGAACAAAAATCGTATTTGCGCCGTAGGGACCACCACCATGCGGGCCATTGAGAGCTCCGTGTCGTCAAATGCCATGCTCAACGAATATTACGGCTGGACCAACAAATTCATTTTCCCGCCATACGATTTCAGCATAGCAGACAGTATGATCACCAATTTCCATACCCCAAAATCCACCCTCCTCATGATGGTATCCGCATTTGTCGGCCACGATTTCATGAAAAAAGCCTACGAAGAGGCCGTCAAGGAAAAATACAAATTTTACAGTTATGGCGATGCCATGCTCATACTTTAAAAACAACCCAAAGCCCTGCTCGCAGGGTTTTTTTATGGCAATGCCCAAGGGCCCGCGCTTTCCGCTATATCTTGTGCGCCATTTTCCGTCCCGATGACAATTCCCAACCGTGAACCAGGCGCACAAGGATGCCGCTGCAATCGCTATTGCACCCGGCCCAAAGTCATAGCCGGAAAAACCAAAACCTTTGCCTAACTTTGCGCCACAGATGCAGACAGATAAAAAAGATATACGAGCACTATCCAAAGACCAGCTCCGCGAGTTTTTCGCCCAACAGGGCGATAAGCCCTTTCGGGGCAACCAAGTCTATGAATGGCTCTGGGGCAAAGGCGCACACAGTTTTGCGGATATGACCAACATATCCAAGGAAACACGCCAAGTTCTCGAAGATCACTTTGTCATCAACCACGTCAAGGTCGATAAAATGCAGCGCAGCGACGACGGAACGGTAAAGAACGCCGTAAAGTTGCACGACGGACTCATCGTGGAGTCCGTTCTCATACCCACGCCCAGCCGTACCACAGCCTGCGTATCATCACAAGTTGGGTGCAGCCTCGACTGCAAGTTTTGCGCAACTGCAAGCCTCAAACGGATGCGCAACCTCAACCCCGACGAAATTTTTGACCAAGTGGTAGCTATCGATAGAGAAAGCCGCCTGTATTTTGGCAGGCCTTTGAGCAATATCGTTTTTATGGGTATGGGCGAACCATTGATGAACTATAACAACGTGCTTAAGGCCATAGAAAAGATAACATCGCCCGAAGGCCTTGGCATGTCACCCAGGCGCATTACGCTCTCGACTTCTGGTATCCCCAAAATGATAAAAAAAATGGCCGATGACAATGTAAAGTTCAAGCTTGCAGTATCGCTACATTCTGCCATTGATCAAATACGAACTTCAATAATGCCGTTCAATGCTACGTTTCCTTTGGCAGAATTGAGAGAAGCCCTCGAATATTGGTATTCGAAGACCAAAAGAACCATTACCTACGAATATGTCGTTTGGAGAGGTATCAACGATACCCCAAAAGATGTAGAGGCATTGGTGCGATTTTGCAGGTTTGCGCCCAGCAAGGTCAACCTTATCGAATACAACCCCATAGATGGAGGTGCCTTTCAGCAGGCCGATGAGGAAGCACTGAAAATGTACATTTCAATTCTCGAAAGCAACGGCATCACGGTTACAGTCAGAAGGTCGCGTGGCAAAGACATCGATGCCGCCTGTGGACAATTGGCAAACAAAAGCCAATAAAAAAACATCCATGTTCTGGATGTTTTTTTAAAAAGATGATTTTTCCTTAATCGAGAACGACTTTCTTTCTCACTATAGCATTTTTAGATTCGTTGTTTAGCTCCACAACATAGATGCCGGACGACAGACTGGAACCATCAATTTTAAAAGATTCCATTTGGCTATTTCCCGAAACAACCAGTTTTCCGGTAAGGTCAAATACGCCGTAAGCTACTTTTCCTATGTTGTTGTAAACGTTGATAATTTTGTCCTTACAGGTAATGCCATAGGCATCGGATTCAAAATTTCCGATACCCAATGTGGTTTGTCCTGCTTCAATCGCTTCATTTGGCACAGTGTTATAAGCAAAATCTTTGATGATGATGCTAGTAGCGTCGGGCGATACCTGTATCCTTATCCAGCCATAATGTGTGTTGGTCCCAATCTTGAAATGGATACCCACAAAACCATCGTTTCCATCACAAAACTGGCTTCCGGGGTAAGCGCAATTATTGTAATTAAAATCGCCTCTAGTAAAAGAGAACACACTGTTGGTGCCATCTATGGTAGCGCCTTCTGCAAGGTTTGATGGGTAATAATAAGGATATGACCCATTCCCAACTATGGCGTTGGAATTATAAGAGGTTGCGGTGCTCGCAGAAGCCGGAAAAATAACGGCAAAGCCCGGTGGCGAAACTCTTGTTCCAAAAAGATAATCACCGGTCCCATCAAGGTCTATGTCAACACTAACGCGCGGGTTTGACGCGTTTACGGTTTCATCGGCAATATCGGTATAAACGATTTGCCCACTTGCATCTGCAGCACCTATTATAGCAGCGGAAAATGCGCCATACTTTACGAGCCTTTCTGCAAGGTTTTCAGAAGTAGTTTTTTTCATATACTTTTGGGTTAGATCAAATGGTTGCCAAGAATCGGCAATAATTATATAAAAATAAAAAAAATATTTGAAATAAAAAAAAACCGAATGGAAAAACCCAATAAGATATTGAGCGATAAGATAAACCTTAAGATTTCAGAAATTAACGAGGAAGGAAGTTTGGGCCTTTTGGCTTATGGTGATATTGCTTTCGTTGCTTGGCGCGAGAAGAAGAAACAATCCAATAATCACGCACGGTGATGAAAAAAAACAAACTTTTGCTCATCGGCTGGGATGCTGCAGACTGGAAAATCATAGGGCCACTTTTGGCAAAAGGCCAAATGCCCGCACTCAAATACATTATTGATAATGGTGTTTATGGCAATATGGGTACGATGAACCCGCCCTTTTCGCCGATGCTTTGGACATCTGTGGCAACGGGCAAGACACCCGATAAGCACGGTGTCTTGGGTTTTATCGAAGTATTGGAAAACGGTGTAGGCGTTCGCCCTGTCACTGCAAAATCTAGAAAGGCAAGGGCGCTTTGGAACATCTTCCACCACGAAGGGCTCAAGAGCAATTTGATAGGGTGGTGGCCAAGTTTTCCTGCAGAACCCATCAACGGTGTAGTGGTCACGGATAAATTTCAAAAAGTGTCACTTGACCCCAAAAAACAAAAGCCGATGGCCAGCGGAACCATCCATCCGAAACATATGGAGCAGGTACTAAAAGAATTGAGGATGTTTGCCTTTGAAGTCACGGGAGAGCACATATTGCCGTTCATACCTGACGCATTGCAGATAGACCAGGAGAAAGACAAAAGCTTGACGGTTCTGGCAAAAGTGCTTTCAGAAAATGTGTCCATCCATAATGCCGCCACACGGCTGTTGCGAACTACCGATTGGGATTTTACGGCAGTGTACTACGACCTTATTGACCACCTCTGCCATTCGTTTATGAAGTTCCATCCGCCAATGCTCAACCGTGTTAACGCCAAGCAATATGAGTTTTATAAAGAAGTGGTAAACGGTGCATATCGGTTTCAGGATATGATGCTGGAGCGAAAGCTCGAACTGATTGATCGAGATACTACTGTTATCGTGATGTCCGATCACGGGTACGAATCCGGTAACAAACGTTTATTGGAACTCCCAAAATTGCAAGCCGCCGCCGCCATGGACCATCGGCAGTTTGGAATTTTTGCAGCCATGGGACCAAACATTAAAAAAAGAGAAAAAGTTTATGGTCTTGGGCTTATCGATATTGCCCCAACGGTATTGCACCACTTTGGCCTGCCCGTTGGAGGAGACATGGACGGCAAAGTGGCACTGGAAGTGTTTGAGAACCCGGGTGAGATCAAGTACATTGAAAGTTGGGAAAAAATTGAAGGCGATTTTGGCGAACTTCCCCGCAATCATGAACAAGATTTGCTTAACGACGAAGAAACCCTCGAACAACTTGTGGCGCTGGGTTATATAGAAAAAGCAGATGAAAAATCAGAAAATGCCGTCCGGAAGACCCGATGCGACCTCAAACACAATCTGGCACGGGTTTTTTTGGGAAAAAAGGATTATGACAGAGCAAAGCACATTCTCCTTGAACTTATCGATGTAAAAGCTCCCATTGACACTTCGTCCTATTACCTTGATTTGGTCAATGTGTGCTTGGAAACCAATGCCTTTGACGAAGCACAACACTATTTTGATATACTCAAGGACCATAACTCGTCGGTCCAATATACGCTGTTTTTTCAGGAAGCCGCCATTTTGCTCGGTAAGGAAAAGCCATTAAAGGCCTTGAAGGTTCTGGAAGGAGCACAAGCCCAAAACAGGTATGGTAATCCAGAGTTGTGGTACCGCATTGGCGCCTTAAAGCAAAAATTGTTGATGTATGACGAAGCACTCGGGGCCTATGAAAAAGCAATAGCTATCGAACCCGACAAGGCCAAGTACCACGCTGCTTTGGCAGAAAATTTCCTGGAACTTAAACAGTATGAAGATGCTGCAGAATCTGCTTTGACCAGTATCGAACTTGTCAGGTATTACCCGAGAGCACATTATGTGCTTGGAAAAGCCTTGGAAAAGCTGGGCAATCTGCAACATGCCAAAATAGCTTTTGAAACGGCTGCACGATTGACTCCAAAAACGTTCCACCGTGCAGAAAAAGCAGTTGAAAATATCGAGAACAAGCTTTGTGGGGCTCCACAGCCACAAGACAAAAACAGTTCAAAATTTTGGAAAGACCAGATAGTCGTTGTGTCCGGATTACCGCGTTCCGGTACATCATTGATGATGCAAATGCTCCACAGTGGTGGTATTGAAGCCTTGACCGATAATAGCCGTCAAGCAGACCGGTCCAATCCCAAAGGTTATCTCGAATACGGCCCGGTAATGTCGTTGCACAAAGACAATTCTTGGCTTCATCAGGCAAAGCACAAATCCGTAAAAATAGTTGCACCGCTTTTACGCTATCTGGATGTGCAATACCGCTACAAAATCATTTTTATGAACAGGGATTTGACAGAAATCGTAAAGTCGCAACAAAAAATGATCGGTAAAGACCCCGAAAACCTCCCTGTTAAACTTTTTGATGCCTACACAAAACAGCTCCAAAAAGTCGAAACTTGGAAAGAAAACGAACCGGGCGTGGAGCTTATCTACATTAATTATACAGATGTACTGAACAAAACAGAACAAACAATTGATAAAATAGCTAACTTCGTGGGGCAAAATCTTGACATGGAAGCCATGGCGAAGTGCGTGGACAAAACGCTTTACAGGAACAAGGCATGAAAATCGTTGAGCAAATAAAACTACCCATTGCATTCGAAATGGAACTTTTCGAGCAAAAGTTCCTGTTGTCTATGTCTTCAAAAGTAGCCTTGCTCAACCGCATTACACATTACATAGTAAACCGAAAAGGTAAGCAAATGCGCCCGATGTTTGTTTTTTTGGTTGCCAAAATGGTCAACAATGGCGATGTAAGCGAGCGTACGTATCGCGGCGCTTCGGTTATTGAATTGATACATACCGCAACACTGGTGCATGATGATGTGGTGGACGACAGCAACCGTCGTCGCGGTTTTTTCTCGATCAACGCCTTGTGGAAAAACAAAATAGCAGTACTTATCGGTGATTACCTGCTATCAAAGGGCTTGCTGCTATCCATAGACAATAACGATTTTGATTTGCTGAAGATCATTTCGGTAGCTGTGCGTGAAATGAGTGAAGGCGAGTTGCTTCAAATTGAAAAAGCCCGAAAACTCGACATAACCGAAGCAATCTATTACGACATCATTCGACAAAAAACCGCTACGCTTATTGCCGCTTGTTGCAGTCTTGGAGCCGCATCGGTTAAGCCCAATTCGCCCGAAGTTGAATCCATGCGTAAATTTGGCGAGCTGATAGGCATGTCATTTCAGATAAAAGACGACCTGTTTGATTATGGCGAAGATGCCATCGGAAAACCTACCGGCATTGATATCAAAGAACAAAAAATGACATTGCCGCTTATTTATGTACTCAACAGCTGCTCAAAAAAAGACAAAGATTGGCTTATAAATTCCATAAAAAACCATAATAAGGACAAACAACGTGTTAAAGAAGTGATTGCGTTTGTAAAATCTAACGGTGGATTGGAATATGCTGAAAAAAAAATGAAGCAATTTCAACAGGAAGCTCTGAATATTTTGAACAACTATCCCGATTCTGAATACAAAAAATCATTGGAATTAATGGTTAATTATGTGATAGACCGCAAAAAGTAACTTGTTAAATCTAAATTCCACGTTACGATTTTAAAAAAACACCGTTATCATTTTTTTTTAAAAATTTCAATTCCTAGGGCAACCTTTTGCCCAATTATTGCGTCTATACAAACAGAAGATTAAAACTAAACCGATTTTTTTGAAAGTTATACCACTTCATAACAATCTGCCGGAACTTATCCGAAAAGCATCAACCCACAACCGTGAAGCTCAACGTGTGCTGTATGAAGTGTTTGCGCCCAAGATGTTGAGCGTTTGCAGATACTACATTAAGGATTTGCAACAAGCGGAAGAAACCATGCTCAACGGATTTTTTAAAGCGTTTACGCATTTGGGCGGTTTTAAAAATGAAGGCAGTTTTGAAGGTTGGCTTCGGAAAATCATGGTGCGAGAAGCTATTTCGTTTTTAAGACAGCAAAAACACGTCGAATTTCCGGTCGATGATTTTAGTTTTCACAACCAACCTGTAAACAACATTCAAACCGGCATGGCACTTGACGAAATACAGCAATGTATAGACCAATTGCCCGAAGGTTGCAAAATGGTATTTGTGATGAATGTTATTGAAGGCTACAAACATCAGGAAATTGCACAACTTTTGAATATTTCCGAAGGGACATCAAAATCGCAATTGTTCAAGGCAAAGCAATTGCTGCAAGATAAGATTAACTCATTAAACAAGCAAAGCAATGGCACTGTCTGATTGGGAACAACACATAAAAGAAACCATGGAAAATCGACAGTTGCAGCCGTCGCAAGATGCGTGGCATAAGCTGCAAAACCGTTTGGATGCTTCGGAAAAAAAGAAAAACAACACTACGTTTTGGAAATTGGGGATTGCTGCGGGAATTGTCGGGATTTTGTTTGCATCGGTATTGTTTATTGATAAAAAAGTACATCCCGAAAATACGGTTGTAACCATTCCGGTAACCAAAGTTGAAACCGATAAAGAAGCAGTGATAATTGAAAATTCAATTCAAATAGCTTCAGAAAACACGACGCGATCAGCAGAAAAACAGAATTTTGAGACAAATGTACAAGAGGTAAACAAAACCGTTGCAGAAACCCTGCAAAGCAATGATTTTCAGCTTTATGAAAATGAAAAGATTGATGCGGTCATTGCTCAAGTTCACGATATGGTCGAAAAAAATAACACCATTTCAGAAAACGAATTGGACTCTTTGCTTTTGTTGGCAGAACAGGAACTAAAGGCATACAAACTGCACACATCCGTAGAAAATCAAACCGTTACCAATCCCGAAACCCTTTTGGCAGAAGCCGAAAACGAATTGGACAATTCGTTCAGGTCGCGGGTGCTTGACAAGTTGTTGTCGGGTTTTGAAAGCATCAAAGAGGTCGTGGTAAGCCGGAAAAATTAAAAATCATCATCAATCATTTATAAAAACAGAACAGTTATGAAAATTACAATGAAGACCTCCATCGTATTGGTTTTATGTTTCACATTTCAAATGGCAATCGCTCAAGATTCGCTGTCAGTAATGACAAAACAACAAAAAATTGAAGCATTGACAAAAGAAAAACAAACCATTGAAAGCCAAGAGCGCGAATTGTTAAAAAGGGATTTGGAAACCATTGAATCCCGATTGAAAAAAGGTGAAATCTCCCAAGAAGAGTGCGATAGGCTAAAACTTGAAGCCGCCAAAATCCGAGCAGCAAACATCGATAACAAAAAAGTGATTATTGACAACCGGATAGCTCTTGTTGAACGTGAGGACGCCGCCGTAATTGTGAGTATCGCCGATAAAACCATAGATATCGAAAAACAAACTGAAAGCAATCAAAATATCTATAGCCAGCCAAAATCAACTGATCGGGTTCGAAAGACGTATAGCGGATTGCTGTTTGCCGTAGGGTTTAACAATACCATTATTGAAGGACAAAACATTGACGACTCGCCATATAAAATAGGAGGTTCTGGATTTGTTGAGCTTGGCACAACGCTGAATACGCCCATTACGATGAGCAGTAATTTTTTAACCCTTAAATACGGTCTTTCTTTTCAATGGAACAAGCTCAATATCAAAGACAATATGTACATTGTAGAAGATCAAGCCACACATTTGGTCACATTGCACGAACATCCCGAAACGCTGAAAGAAGCTAAATTCAGAGTGGTCAACATGGTTGTACCGGTACATCTGGAATTTGGTTCGACCGGAAGTATGGTCACCAAAAACGGGGTATCTTACAGACGTGGCGGCAGCTTTAAATTGGGATTGGGCGGTTATGCCGGTGTGCGCCTTGCCAGTGTTCAAAAGTTGGAATTTGAAGAAACCAGTGAGTTTCGAGGTAAAAAACAAAAAATAAAAGACGATTACAATACTTCCAATTTCGCCTATGGCTTTAGTGCATACGTAGGATTTGACGGGTATAGCCTGTATGCCAAGTACGATATGTCGCCACTATTTAAAAACCAACCTGTTGCACAAAACAACATTTCGGTTGGGTTGCGTGTGGATTTTGATTAATAGAGTTTTTTTACAAGTTGGCCACCCCAAAACAACCCAGTCGTTTAGGGCAAATCCCACCAAAGAGCCAACCTGGATCGATCCCGCAAAAATGACCTTCTGAACCAATCGCACAAAAAGTGTCGCCCTGAACTTGCTTCAGGGTCTTTTTTGTTACATATTGCGCCGGACTGGATGGGAAGCCGGAACAAGTTGAAAAGTACAAAGACCGTCTTTTGAGACAACTGGATCGAAATTATAGTCCAAGCGTCTTGTTTTCATTAAATTTGCAACTGTATTTGTCCAATGGCAAATTCTGGCGAACACCAAAATATATGGAACGTATAGAACAATTTTTGGAATCCCGAAATATTCGTATTACCGCCATACGCCTACTGGTCTATAAATTTTTGGCCGAAAAAAAGGTGGCTGTAGCGCTCGGCGATATTGAAAATGCATTTGAAAAAGTGGATAGGACCACCTTGTACCGGACCGTAAAGACTTTTGAGGAAAACGACATCGTGCACCAGATAGACGACGGTACCGGAATTGCAAAATATGCCCTTTGCGAAGCAGGCTGCCATTGCGATATCAAAACCGATTTGCACCTGCATTTTCATTGCAGCCACTGTAACGAAACCGTTTGTTTTACAGACCGTAAAATCCCGCAAATAAAAGTACCACAGGGTTTTGTGGCAGAAAACGTCAACCTTGTCGTAAAAGGTCTTTGTGACAAATGCAGTTGTATATAAAGGTAAGCCATTGATATTAATTCTTCTACACAAAAAAAGTTAAGTGCCATTTTGATAACTTTGGATATCGCAATTTCCACCAGTCATATTCAGATATCGGGTTTTTAACACATATTTTTTTCGATAATGCACTTCCGTTGCATGTGATAATTCTTGACCTTTGTTGCGTAAATAACCACTTTTATGGATACCTGTTGCACTGTTGGGCAAACCAACAAAAATGCCACCAGACACCACCACGATGGTGACCATCATCACGATCACGACCATGGCCACGATCACGATCACGGCAATGCATCAAATGGCATAAAGGCCTACATTCCGGCAGTTGTCAGCTTTATAATGCTTATGACAGGAATAGCACTCGATGTTTTTGGTACAACTTTTTTTCAGGGTTGGGTTAGGATAGTTTGGTACGGAATGGCCTATCTGCCTGTTGGTTTTCCCGTTGTCAGGCAAGGTTGGGAGAGTGCCAAACGTGGCGATGTATTCACTGAATTTTTTTTAATGGCAATAGCGACTATCGGTGCATTTGCCATTGGAGAATATCCCGAAGGTGTGGCGGTCATGTTGTTCTATACCATTGGAGAACTGTTCCAAAGTGCCGCCGTTTATAAAGCTAAGGGGAATATCAAGGCATTGTTGGATGTTCGGCCAAAAGAAGCTACTGTATTTCGTGATGGAGCGTATATTAGCACGGCGCCAGAAGAAGTAGAGATTGGCGAAAAAATACAAATTCGCGTAGGCGAAAAAATCCCTTTGGACGGTATGTTGCTTTCCAAAAAGGCCATTTTGAATACATCGGCTATTACCGGCGAGAGCAAACCGGAATCAGTTTTCAAAAATACAAAAGTCTTTGCAGGGAGCATCAATCTGGATTCGGTAATAGAAGTTGAGGTTGCCAACCGGTTTGAGGATAGTTCTATTGCCCGGATATTGGATATGGTCCAAAATGCCACCACGCGAAAATCCAAAACCGAGCTTTTCATCCGAAAGTTTGCCCGCATTTATACACCCATAGTTGTGTTTTTGGCCATAGGCTTGGTACTTTTACCATATTTTATTGTGGATGGTTATGTGTTTCGGGATTGGTTGTATCGAGCCTTGATTTTTTTGGTCATATCCTGTCCGTGTGCTTTGGTCATATCCATTCCGCTGGGATATTTTGGTGGTTTGGGAGCTGCTTCCAGACATGGGATTCTATTCAAAGGTGCCTCTTTTCTTGATGCCATGGCAACCGTGAATACCTTGGTAATGGACAAGACGGGAACGATGACCAAGGGTGTTTTCAACATTAAGAACATCAAAACTTTTGGGTGTGACAAAAACGAATTGATGCGCTACCTTATGGCTGTCGAGGCGCAATCCACACACCCGGTTGCCAAGGCCATTTTGCAATACAGCATAGAAGAAAACCCTTTTGTTGCTACCGAAGTGTTTGAAATTGCTGGCAAAGGTTTGCAAGGAACGGTCAACGGCAAAACGGTCTTGGCAGGAAACCAGGCTTTGATGTTTACAAACAATATAAAAGTACCTTCGGAAATTGAAACTATTGTTGAATCGGTAGTTTTGGTGGCCATTGACCACAAATTTTCAGGTTATGTTGTGATTGCCGATGCGTTGAAAGACGATGCAAAAATGGCAGTCGCTGCGCTGGGCCGTGTGGGAATCAAAAACCTGATGATGCTTTCAGGAGACAAAGATGCCATTACCCGACATGTGGCGCAACAACTGGGCATTGCCAATGCCAAGGGCGATTTATTACCGGAAGATAAGCTTAATGAAGTCCAATTTTTAAAACAGCATCCCGATACCAAAGTGGCATTTATTGGCGACGGCATCAACGATGCTCCGGTTTTGGCAGTCAGTGATGTGGGCATTGCCATGGGTGGATTGGGCAGCGATGTTGCCATAGAAACAGCTGATGTGGTCATACAAACAGACCAGCCTATAAAAGTGGCCGTTGCCGTTAAGATAAGTCGTGCCACCCGCCGGGTTGTATGGCAAAACATCGCGTTGGCATTTGGGGTAAAACTTATTGTAATGGTACTTGGCGCGGGCGGTGTTGCAACTATGTGGGAAGCCGTTTTTGCCGATGTTGGCGTAGCATTGTTGGCAATTATAAATGCGGTTCGGCTACAACGAATGACATGGAACCAAAACAATTTTGGTTTTTAATCTTTGGTTTGGTTCCACGACGTGATGCCGCCCTTCAGATTGTAAATTGCTTTAAATCCTAAAGTATTCATAAGTTCTGCGGCGCTGCTGCTCCTTCCGCCACTGCGGCAGTAGAGATAAACAGGTTGGTTCTTGTCCAACTTTTGGATGTCGGCCTCAAAAGTTTTAGAATAGAAATCGATGTTTTGAGCATTGCCTATGTGGCCGGTACTGTATTCTTCCTGCGTTCTAACATCTATAAGTTGTATAGCATCTTCGGAAAGTACTTTCTTGAGCTCTTCGGAAGTTATATCTGTTACGGTATCAGATGTCTGCGAGTTACAGCTCAAAGTAAGGACAGACAGGAAGAAAAATAAATACAATGGTTTCATAATTTAAAGGTTTTCATTGATCAAACGTTCGAGTTCATTGGCAGAAAACACACCGGATTGTCGCCATCTGATTTTGCCTTCCTTGAAAATGATAAGTGTTGGGACGCCACGAATCTGGTATTGGGCGGCGACTTGTTGGTTTTTGTCCACATCGATTTTTAGGATGTCCGCTTTGTCCCCGACACGTTGTTTCAAGTCTTCCAAAATGGGTGCTTGCATTTTGCAAGGACCGCACCATTGGGCAAAAAAGTCAACTAAAACCGGTTTGTCCTGTTGTATGATTTCTTGAAAAGTCATTTTTTTATTAATAATTTCATTGGTTTTCAATACAGTGGTTTTTGACGTTTTGCAACGAACCGCCATTGATGACATTTGTGAAACCGTTGAGTTCCAGAATTGTTTTCGCCTGTTCGCTTCGGATACCGCTTTTACAAAAAACCACTATGTGGCACTTGTCATCAAAGTCGGCCATATGGCTGTAGATCGAATTGAGCGGAATGTTGACGGCGTTTGACACGCTTCCGTGGGCAAATTCTTCTTCTGTACGGACATCTACCAAAAAAGGGCGCTCTTGCATGGCGCTTTCGAGTTCGCTATTTTCGGAAGATGAATAATGTTTATCTAACATATTTCTGCTTTCGGTTAGTGGTTGTTGTGAAATTATAACATGGTCGTAGGGCAGACATAATCGGTAAGATTGAATTTTTCCGATTTTTTGACGCCATTGAACCCGTCATTTACATCAATCAGATTCTCGTAGCCTCTCGCTTTGAGTATAGAAATGAATGCCATGGAACGGTAACCGGCTGCACAATGTACACAATAGGTTTTGTCTTTGCTTACTTCGGCAATATGCTCGTTGATGTAGTCTAGCGGAACATTTTCAGCTCCAATGATATGTTCTGAATAGTACTCACTTTTTTTCCTTACGTCGAGTATGTTGAGATTGGGGTCTTTTTCCATCCTTTCGGCCAGTTTGTCGGCAGAAATGGATACTACGTTATCGGTTTCCTTGCCCGAGTTTTTCCAGGCGTCAAATCCGCCTTTAAGGAATCCGATGGTATTGTCATATCCAACGCGCGCCAGCCGGGTAACAACTTCTTCTTCCCTGCCATCATCGGCCACAATCAAAATGGTTTGCTTAATATCTGGAATCAAGGCGCCTACCCAAGGAGCAAAGCCACCGTCAATACCTATGTTGATACTGTTCGGGATGAAACCTTTGGCGAATGTTCCTGCTGGTCGAGTGTCCAGAACAAGGGCGTCTGTTTCGTTGGCGGCCGTTTCAAATTCTTCCGGGGAAAGCTGTTGCAGACCTTTGTTCAGCACTGTGTCTATACTTTCATACCCCTGAATGTTAAGTAATACATTTTCCGGGAAATATGCCGGTGGCGGCATAAGCCCGTCCAGCACCTGTTCGATGAATTGTTCTTTGCTCATTTGCTGCAAAGCATAATTCGTTTTTTTCTGGTTTGCCAAGGTATCGCTGGTTTCTTTGCTCATATTTTTTCCGCAAGCAGAACCAGCTCCATGTGCCGGATATACGATGATATCATCGGCCAAGGGCATTACTTTGTTCCGAAGTGAATCATACAGATGCCCGGCGAGTTTTTCTTGCGTTAGGTCGGTCACAAGTTTTTGAGCCAGGTCTGGACGGCCCACATCGCCGATGAACAGCGTGTCGCCCGTAAACAGTGCCGTGTCTTTTCCGTTCGCATCGGTCAGCAGATAGCAAGTGCTTTCCATTGTGTGCCCAGGTGTGTGAATGACTTTTATGGTAATATTTCCGATTTTCAGGATTTCTCCGTCTTTGGCGATGTGTGCTTCAAACCCGGGTTTGGCGGTCGGGCCATAAACAATGACTGCTCCGGTTTTCTTTGCCAAATCCAAATGACCGCTCACGAAATCAGCATGAAAATGTGTTTCCAAAACGTATTTGATTTTGGCCCCGTCTTTTTCTGCTTTGTTTATGTAGGGTTGAACTTCGCGCAAAGGGTCGATGACGGCCGCTTCGCCATTGCTTTCAATATAATAAGCTCCCTGTGCTAAACATCCGGTATAAATTTGTTCTATTTTCATCGATTTGTGTTTTTTAATTGTGATGGGCAAAAATATAATTTGCTAATATACTGTACGGTAACTTTGGTTACAATGGCAAAGGCCTATTTGGGTTTTTATGTCAAAAATAAAAAAGCAGCAATAATGGCCAACTGGAACAGCCAGATTCCCAATCCCAAAATTAACCCTTTTTTTCCAGATTGGATAATTTTCGAAAAGCGTATTTGCATTCCTATGTTGGTCATGGCGATGGTGAGTAGCAGTTTTCCCAACATTTCGATCCATTTCAGTAACGTTTCAGGTATTGAGACCATTGATACCAGAACGGTAATTGCCAAAAACCCCCATACGTACCAAGGCATTTTGATATAGTCTGTCCAAGGTAAGTCTTTCCTGTTTTGGGTCAGGAAGTTAAAAAAGACAAGCCCAAAAGAGAGTAATGCGACACGTGCCAGTTTTACGGTAACGGCCATTTCGCCCACTTCATTGCTGATGATGTATCCGGCCCCCGCAACATTGCCTACCGAATGGAGAGAGCCCCCAATGATGAGCGCTTCACTGATGGGTTCTAAATCCAGTTTTGTCAAGACCAAAGGCAGCAGGACCATCCCAAGCATACCATAGAGGTTAACCACGGCCATGGCAATCCCGGTATCGCCTTTGTCTTTTACTACAGATGGCGCCAGGGCGGCAATGGCAGATGAACCACAGATTGCTGTTCCAAACCCGATGAGCCAATTAAGTGGTTTTCGGGACATGAAAAATGTTGTCGACAATATGATTATGACCAATAAAAAGACCAAAGCCAAACTCTTCCAGCCCAGATTGGCCAAGTGGTTGTAATTAATGCCAAAGGCCAAAAACAAAACCGAAAGTTCTAAAAAACGATTGCCCGTCGTGTTGGAAACGGCTCTTGTTTCTGAAGAGAGCAAAAACAGGTTTCCTAATATGATTCCAATAAAAATACCCAAAAGTATGGCGTTTAAAAACGAAATAAAGAGCGAAGCAAGAAATATGATTACGCCCGGCAGTATCGAATAGAGTAGTGGCTTTAGTTGTGGGTTCATTTAAAAAAACAATTCATTTGCTAAAATATAAATGGCCATAACCAGAACAAACCATCCAAAGGTGCTTTTCAATTTGGAGCTGGCAATTTTTTTGGACAGGTATATTCCGGCGAAAATACCAGCTACCGACAGTGCGGTAAAAGTGGAAAGTAGTTGCCAGTCGATGATCCCATCGCCTTGAAGGTCGCCGATAAAACCAATAAGTGATTTTGCGGCAATGATAAACAGCGATGTTCCCACGGCCAGTTTCATCGGCATTTTTGCCAGGATTACCAATGCGGGAATGATCAAGAAACCGCCCCCGGCGCCAACGAGTCCCGTCAGTACGCCCACTACAACACCCTCTAATAAAATTTTTGGGTAATTGTACTCCAATGCCTGATTTTTGGTGGTGTCTTTGATGTTGCTTGGCCGTATCATGGAAATGGACGCAAAGATCATGACGATAGCAAACAATACCATCAATGCGATGGATTTTGTAAAGGCAAATGAGCCCAATGAAAACAGCGTTTCGGGTATCAGCGGCACCAAAAAAGCCCTTGTAAGATAGACCGATAGAATAGAAGGGATGCCAAAAATCAATACGGTTTTAAAGTCCACACATTTACTGCGCATGCTTTGTAGTCCGCCCACAAGTGCTGTAAAACCTACCACAAAAAGTGAATAGGCAGTGGCCAAAACGGGTTCCACGGCCATGACATATACCAGTATTGGCACTGTGAGAATGGATCCGCCACTACCTATCAAGCCAAGAGAAATCCCTACCAGTATGGCAAGAATGTAGCCTAAAATGTGGTGTAAGTCCATGTATTGGGCAGTTTTTGTTTGCGAAGGTAAGGCGCATTTTCTTGACAGCTTGTAACCAATGTGACAATTGTTTGAAAAAGCCAATTGGCCATGTTTGATTTGGGGCTTGACACTTTTGTAGTTAGTTCAGTAGTTCAATATTGTTACGGTTCAAACGGATTTTTCCTTCGTTTTCCAGTGCTTTGAGCAAACGGGAAATCACGACCCGGGAACTGTTGAGCGCGCCGGCAATTTCCTGATGGGTTTTGTAGATAATCCTGGAGCGGTTTACTTTAGAGGTTTCATCCAAATAGTTTTCCAAACGTTCGTTCATTTTCATAAACGCGATGTTGTCAATTGCCCATAGCAATTCGTTGAAACGGTTGTTGTAGCTTTGAAACACAAATGACCGCCAAGTTTTGTATTTGCCCATCCACTCTTCCATTTTTGCTACCGGGACCATGGCTACCAGCCCTTTATTCTCGGCAATGGCGCGTATTTCGCTTTTTTTGTCGCCTATGCAGCAAGCCATCGTCATGGCACAAGTGTCGCCTTTTTCCAAAAAGTAGAGTAATAATTCGCCTTCGTCAAAGTCTTCGCGCATAATACGGATGGCTCCACTGATGAGCAAAGGCATCGTTTTGATGTACTGTCCAAAATCTATCAGTATATCATTTTCTTCGAAATCCGTAATTTTTACAACTTCGGTTATTTCGGCCAATAAATCCTTTTCAAAAATACCTCCAAAGGCTTCCTCAATCAATTCTTTTACGGTCATAATTTCAAATTGACAAAACAATAAATTTTATAATTTATAAAATTACAACTAAAAATTGATATGTTTACTTCGAACAGTTTTCTTCTTTGTCCTTTATCCCGAGTTTGTCCAAAATAACGTACAGCAGACACCAGTTGGTCATGGAATTCTGAAGCAAGTTTATGCCAGGTATGGCAGCGAGCCATAGCCAGTTTTGGTTTACGTAAACCCCCAATAATAAGCCTGTAAGGATTAATATTCCCGCAAAGGCGTGTGCGATTCTTACTTTCATGGTTACTTGTTGTTATGTGGTGCTTGAATCTTCGGTGCCCGAATAATTTTTACCACGGTTATACATTCATTATATTGATTTTTCTGTTGATAAAGTTGCTATGTGAACTTTTGAAAGCGATTCTTGTTTTTGGTTGAATTCTTCCACCCGATTATAGATATCGTCCAGACATCCGCATTCTGCAAAAACCGTAAAAAGCAGTGAATCCACCCCTGGGTCGTGTGTTCCGAACCAGTTTCCAAGTCTGTTGCCCGAATTGTTTTTATACCCTTTTACCGATTGCAGCGAAAAGGATTTTATACCTGAATGTTTCAGTATCTGTTTGATTTCATTTTCAAACTCTTTGATACCTGTAATTAGCAATAATTTCATGATCTTTTGTTTAATGGTTGCACTTTAGTTGTCAATTTCCATAGGTTGCTCTGGGAGTTCAGGTTTTTTTCCCCAATTATTCTTTTCGGTCATATAATAAATCAACGGAACCACCACCAGTGTCAACAGGGTTGAAATAACTGCCCCGAATACCAGAGAGATAGCCAGTCCTTGAAATATTGGGTCAAACAATATGATGGCTGCGCCGATTACCACTGCGCCGGTAGTAAGCAAAATTGGCGTGGTGCGCACAGCTCCGGCTTCGATGATGGCTTGCTTGATCGGGATACCTTGTTTCAGGCGGATTTCAATAAAATCGATAAGCAGGACCGAATTCCGGACCATGACTCCGGCAAGGGCAATCATCCCGATGAATGAGGTTGCCGTAAAAAACGCACCCAGCATCCAGTGCCCCAAAACAATTCCAATGAGCGAGAGCGGAATGGCAATCATCATGACAATAGGTGTTTTGAAATTTTGGAACCAACCCACGATCAACATATAAATGATGATGATTACGACCATAAACGCGACGCCCAAATCACGGAATACTTCTAGGGTAATCTGCCATTCGCCATCCCATTTTACGGCGTAATTATCTTCGTTGTCGGGCTGTTTTGTATATAGTTCTTGTATTTCATATCCTTTTGGCAAGTCTATTTTTTGGAGTTTTTCTTCCATTCCAAGAATGGCGTAAGCTGGACTTTCCAGGCCGCCGGCCATATCTGCCAATACATATACCACCCGTTTCTGGTCTTTTCTGTAAATGGATTTTTGCAGTTCTTCTTCTTTGACTTTTACCAAATCTGCTATGGGAACCATCCCGAACTGTCCTTTGACTTTCAGTCCGGTAATGTCCTCAATGGAGGATTTGTCGGCATTGTCGAGCTTCATTACGATATTTACCGGATTGCTCGAATTTTCATCATACAGATTTCCTACTGGATGTTCGCCCAGCAAATAGGTCAAGTTTCCAACAATCTGCTGCGGCGCTACGCCATTCAGCATTGCTTTTTCCTTATCGGGAATTATTTTGAATTCTTTTTGGTTGTCTTCGACCCGAGTGTCGATATCCACCACATCATCCGTTTTATGAAGAATATCCTCTATTTGCCGTGCAATTTTGATTTGTTCTTCATAGTCTGGCCCGTACACTTCCGCAACGATGGTCGATAAAACCGGCGGTCCGGGCGGGACTTCTACAATTTTCACATTGGCATTGTGTTTTGAAGCAATTCTCTGGATTTCGGGGCGTATTTTTTTTGCCACATCGTGGCTTTGCAGTTTTCGTTCCTCTTTTTGTAACAAATTGACCTGTATGTCGGCGGTATTGCTCGCGCCGCGCAAATCGTAATGGCGAACAAGCCCGTTGAAGGTTATCGGTGCCGAAGAGCCCGTGTAGCTCTGGTAGTTGACCACTTCCGGAACGGTTTTAAGGTATTGTGCGATTTCAGAAGTAACGGCTGCTGTTCTTTCGAGCGTAGTTCCTTCCGGCATATCAATTACCACCTGAATTTCGTTCTTGTTGTCGAACGGAAGCATTTTTACTGCTACCCATTGGGTAAAGAATGCAGCTACGGAAATAAAAAGCATAACGACTGTAATCCATAGCATTGCCCATCGTTTTTTGTTGCTGTTCAGCAAAGGCAGTTCAATTTTTTTGTATATTTTATAGATCCGCCCAGTTTCCAGGCCTTGTTCTTCCTTGTGTGCTTCTTCGTTTTTTACTTTCAATAAATAATAGCCGAGGTAAGGTGTTATTGTCAATGCTACAAATAATGATAGCATCATAGCGATAGACGCCCCGATTGGCATCGGTGACATGTACGGTCCCATCATTCCGGAAACGAAAGCCATAGGTAAAATTGCGGCGATTACCGTAAATGTGGCTAAAATGGTTGGATTTCCTACTTCGTTTATAGCATAGATCGCCGCCTGCTTGAAAGGCAATTTCTTCATATGGAAATGCCGGTGCATATTTTCTGCAATGATGATACTGTCGTCCACTACAATCCCCACCACGAAAACCAAGGCAAAAAGCGTAATCCGGTTCAGGGTGTATCCTAAAATGTAATAACTGAAAAGTGTCAGTGCAAAGGTCAACGGTACGGACAAAAACACGACCAGGCCTCCACGCCATCCCATAGCGAACATTACCAGAAGCGTTACCGCCAAGATCGCTACGCCCAGGTGCAGTAACAGTTCCGAAACTTTGTGAGAAGCTGTTTCTCCGTAATTGCGTGTTACTTCAACTTTTACGTCGTCGGGGACCAGGGTGGTTTTCAAATCATCGACTTTTTGAATAATCTGCCCCGATATTTTCATCGCATCGGCTCCTTTTACCTTTGAAACCGAAATCGTAACCGCCGGATATTCCGAACTGAATTTTTCATTTTCTTTTGATGCGTTTCCGTATCCGAAGCTCACATAATTTGCAGGTGAAGACGCGCCGTCTTCCACTTTAGCAACCTGTTTCAGGTAAACCGGCATATTGTGCGAAGTTCCTACGACCAGATTTTTTACGTCTTGGGCAGAACTTAAAAACTGCCCTGTAGTCAGCAGATATTCTGTATCGCCCGAATCAAAACTCCCCGACTGTGAACTTCCGTTGTTGGCCTGAATCATCTGCATTATGCTTAAAGCATCCACATTGAGTTCGGACATTTTTTCTTTGTCGAGTACCACTTTCAATTGCCGGGTTCTACCGCCGATTACATTGGTCAGGGAAACATCTTTGATTTTTTTTATTTCAGATGACAATTCTTCGCCCATACGTCGAAGTTCATAATCGGTATAATTTTCGCTCCAAAGCGTCAACCCGAGCATCGGTACATCATCAATCGAACGGGTTTTCACGATGGGCTGCATCACGCCTCCAGGAAATATATCCCGGTGTTTCATCAGTTCGTCGTAGAGTTTCACATAGGATCGTTCGGTATCTTCGCCCACATAAAACTGGACGATGATCATCCCCTGCCCGTTCATTGCTGTAGCATGCAGGTGTTCTACGCCCTTGATATTGGAGATAATTTTCTCAAGAGGTTTAATGACGCGGTTTTCTACCTCTTTTGGGCTTGCGCCGGGGTACCCGACCATCACATCGGCCATCGGAATAACTATCTGCGGTTCTTCTTCCCTTGGGATCAGTGTAGAGCTGTACACCCCGATAATCATTAGGGCTATCATCAACAAAATGGTTAGTTTCGAATTGATGAAAAATTCGGCAATGCGACCTGCGAATCCTTTTTCCATAGTTTTTTTATTTCAGGTTTTTAAGTTTCAGGTTTTAAGTTGATATACACCCAAAGCCTTGACTATTTAATTTGAATTTTTACTCCTTAATTTGAATTTTTACTCCGTTGTACAATTTTCCATCGGAAGAAGTGATATATGGTTCGTCCACCTTTAATCCCGATAGGATTTCAATGTTTTCTCCTATTGTTTTTCCTGTTTTCAACCATCGCAACACTGCCGTTTTCTGTTCGCTTACTACATAAACACCCGTCAATTGGCCGTTTCTTACCAATGCCGATTCAGGGATCAGCACGGCGCTTTCCTGTTCCTGGATGTGGCCCGCCGTGAAAGGGAACACCACATTTACGAACATACCGGGTAGTCTTTCTTGTGAACCGGGGATATTGATTTTTACTAAGTACTGCCCACCTGTATTGGCGGATGATTGGCTGATTTCGGCTACCTTTGCCTTAATTTCTTCCCCTGTGGATTTGATGGAAACTAGCACTTCCATTCCAAATTTGACCTGAACGATGTTTTGTTCCGAAACCAGGACTTGCGCTTGAAGCTCTGTTGGGGATTCTATGGTCAGTAGAGGCATGCCTGGATTTGCCATATTGCCTTGATCAACGTATTTTGCCGTAACCACTCCCGAAATGGGCGCGGTAACATTTGTGTACCGGTACTGGGCGTTCACTTCGTTTTTCATCTGTTTTGCGGCTTCCAGTCCGGCCTTGGCCATTTCATATCGTGCGGTCATATCATCCAGTTCCTTTTGGGAAGCGCTCTGTGATTCAAATAAGTTTTTGAATCGTTCATAGTCTTTTTTGGCGATGTTGTAATTTGCCTGTGCTTGAGAAATCTGTGCGTCGGCTTGCCCTCCTTTTGCCTGAACATCGGTATTGTTGATGCTTACCAGTTGTTGTCCAGCACGGACGCTTTGCCCAACTTCTATGGGAATAGAGGTTATGTAGCCCATCATTCGCGTGGAGACATTCACGGAGTTTCTGGAAACCAATTTTCCGCTTGCTGTTGCGTTTCCGCCCGCATGGGTTTCAGAGGTTTTGTTTACCGTAACTTCTACGGGTTGTCCTTTAAATTCTGCTTTATTCTGTTCTTTTGTGGTACAACTCGCAAATATCCACAACGAGCTGATCAAAACGGTGTTATATACTATTTTTTTCATATTCATTATTTTAAAAACTGATAATAAGCCAATGCTGTGTTATATTCAAAGATGGCCTGGTGGTATTCCAGCTCCTTTTGTGCCATCATGGTTTCGGATGTAAGGAGTTCTGATGATTTTTCCAAACCTTGATCGTAACGGTTTTTGCGAATCCGGTAGGCTTCATTGCTTTGTTCCCATGTGAGTTTCGCCAGTGCGACCTTATTGTCGGCATCCAGCACCTGGCGGTAAGCTTTGTGTAATTCCAAACTGCTTTGTTTTGTATATTGTTCGATTTCGGTTTGTGTTTTCAACTTTTCCGTTTTGAGTTTTACCTGTTGGCTTTTGGAGCGAAGTCCGTTAAACAGATTCCATGACAACTGGATCCCGGCCCAATAGCCGTTGGCATCAAATTGTGCAAACGTGTCGTCATATAGTTCAAAACTTCCGAAAGCATTCAAACGTGGAAGAAATTCTGACTTTGATGATTTTATCATTAAATCATAGGCCTCCAATGATTTTTCCCAGGCCTGAAGATCCTTGCGGTTTGGATTTAAAACAGGTTCTTCGGAAAGCAAATTTCCTTGATACTCGAGTTCTTCCTCCGGTTTGAAGACTCTCCCTTTCGGTTCTTCATTTAATAAAAAGAACAAATAATCGGAAGCGTTCAAGATATTGGATTGCGCATACCGGATTTGATTTTCTATTTCGCCAAGGCGCACTTCCAAGTACAAGACATCGGATTTCTGGATCATCCCGTTTTGATAATAATTGTCCACCACCTTTTTGTTGGCCAATGTGGTAAGTTTTGCATTTTCAAGTGTTCCCATCATCTTGTAGGCAAGTTGAAGCATCATATAGGCTTTTTTCAGTTCGAACTGAATGTGTTCCTTTGTGCGTTCTTCTTTGATTTCAAGGACTTCGCTTTTGACTTTACCTGCTTTTTTCCGATAAACTGCATCCATATTGACAATGGGCTGGCGCACTTCCAACTTGGTGGCAAAACCAGTAATATTATCGGGGTTGTTCAAAAAATCGGGATTGAAATCTTCCATCGCGATCCTTTCCTGGTTTAATTTGGTTCCGAACGCCATTAACGGGTTGTTGGTTCCGGTAAAAGTGTAAGAAAGGTTTACGTCGGGAAGATAGGCCGCCCTTGCTTCAAGCAATTCGGCTTTTGCGAGTTCGGTTTCCTTTTTTGCGAGTTTTATCTGAACGTTTTCTTCAAGGGATTTTTGTTCAATCTCTGCTTTGGAAATCATTAAAATTTCTTGTGCGAACCCGAAGGTTGCCATCGTAACTGCTAAAACTGTAACTATTTTTTTCCGCATTTCGCTGAATTTTCAGGCAAAATTATAGGATGCGGAAATCGCCCACAGTGATTATTGTTACACAAGGAGGAAATTTTGAAGTTTTTTTTCAGGTCTCTTTTATAAAAGGAACCCGTTCGAAAAACAGGTAAGGTGCCTAGGGTCTTGTTGTGCTCAAGGATGAGCTTGTGTTTGAGGTCCGATTTTCAATGTGCCAATTTGTCTTTCAGCAACCCGTAGATCCAGGTTCCGAACAATGCGCCAACAATGACTACTAATATCGGGAAATAACCGGCGCCGGCCAATACGAACATTGGCCCGGGACAAGCACCTGCGAGTGCCCAGCCCAATCCGAAAGCAATGCCTCCAAAAAGATGACGGCGAAAGCCTCTTTCTTTGTCTGCAATCATTATGGGGTTGCCGTTGGCATCTTTTACCTTGTTTCTTTTGATGAATTGGACAATCGTGATGCCAACCACCAGTGCAGAACCCATAAGGCCGTACATGTGGATGGATTGAAAGTTGAACATCTCAAAAATACGGAACCAAGAAGCAGCTTCGGATTTGAACATCACGATACCAAAAAAAATGCCGATAAGTAATAATGTTATACTGCGTTTCATTTAAGTGAAAATTTAGATCTCTATAATGTGTGTCTTGAACAGTCGTTGTTTTTAAAAAATAAAAGGGAAAATTAAATGCACCATGATCAAACCGCCGATAAAAAAACCAATGGTGGCTATTAGCGATGGTCTTTGCAAATTACTGATGCCCGATATGGAGTGTCCCGAGGTGCAACCCCCGGCATAGCGAGCCCCAAAGCCAACCAAAAAGCCGCCTATGAGTAGCAGGGCAATGGTCTTGGGCGATGAAAAAGCTCCCGGGCCAAATAGTTCTGTGGGAACGTAGGTGTTTCCCGCACTGGTAATACCGTAAGCGTTAAGTTGAGCAATGGTTTTTGGGTTAAGGTCGGGCGCTTGGTTGACAGACAGATAGTGTGATGCCAAATACCCGCCGATGATGGCGCCGGCAACGACCCATAAGTTCCAGCGTTGTGATTTCCAGTCGAACCTGAAAAAGTCGGAAGTTTTGCCCGCCCCACAGACAGTGCAGAGCGTCCTCAAGTTGGAAGACATTCCAAAATTTTTGCCGAGATAAAGTAACAGAAACATGGTCAGGGCAATCAATGGACCGCAGATGTACCACGGCCAAGGCTCTAAAATCCAATCCATAATTGAAATTTAATATGGTTATAGGTGCAAATTTAATACAAAGTGGTCATATATAAGTTGTTTGGGATGTATTGCTTACAATTATTAGGACTGTATTACCCAGATATGGGCGAACGAAATGATTTTATACTCTTAAAATTTTCAATGCAAGGAAAAAGTTGGTTGTAAGACTTTTTTTTATGGGCGGTGCAGCAAACATAAATTTTTGGGCCGTAGTTTGTGGAATTCTTATTACTTTTGCCCAGGTTTTTTAAAAAATCGGCTCCATAGTTCAAGGGATAGAACAAAAGTTTCCTAAACTTTAGATCCAGGTTCGAGTCCTGGTGGAGCTACTTTCTCCCCTACAATTTCCGGCTGTTTTTTTTACGGGCTACAATTCCTTGTTTTTCGTTTGTCCATAATTTTATATGTTAAAATCATATTTATTATGGTATTTATTAAAAAAAGGTTAAATTTACCCTAATCCTGCAATATTAATCCATGCCCTCATATTTTGGAGACTACGGAACATAACGATAGTTCAATTTTATGGCAACAGCTCAAAACGGGCAACGTGGACGCCCTGGGTCATCTCTACGACCGCTTCGTTGATGAGCTTTTTGCTTATGCGTCAACCATTACCATGGACAGGCAAAAAGGTATGGACGCCATACACGATCTTTTTTTTAATCTTTACAAATACAGGAACAATCTTGCCAATACCGATAACGTGGAAGCTTATTTGCGCCGTTCGCTAAAAAACCAATTGATCAAAAAGCATACAGCAGGACAAGAACTGATGTATATTCCCAACCATTTGTTTTTTGAGGGTCACATGCCTTCGGCCAACATCCCATCGCATGAACAGAATCTTATCGAGGCTGAATTTTTTGATGAAAGATCCATGCGACTGTCCGAGGCATTGGGAGTATTGAGCAAAAAACAAAAGCAAGGGATTTTTCTCCGGTTCAATGAAAATCGACAATACGAGGAAATTGCCGAAATCATGGATATTTCGGTGCAGACCTCAAGAACGCTTATATATAGAGCTATCAAGGTTTTAAGGGGAAATTTGACGCTTTTTATAATTATCTACCAAATATTTTTATAATTTTTTTGTCTATAAAATGATCATACCGGACTTTATGGAGTATAGCTTGCCCGCGCAAGTTTTGCCATGACCAACAAGTTCGTATGCAACTGACAGACCAAGAAAAAAAGCAGCTACGCCAAAGGATAACACAATCCGTATTTAGGTATGTGGCTTTCAGGCGTTTTATAAAGTATGGATTGGGTGTTGCTGCAATTCTTGCCGTCGGTTTTTTTTCGTTGAAGCCTTATTTTATTGGGAAAACTGAAAACCAAAATCCATCGCCCTTGGACGGGTTTGTCAAGATATTGAATGAAACCGAAGTGCCGGACCATATACAGCTTATCTTGGCCGATGGCAATAATGTGGGCATTGATGAAGATGAGGTGGCCATTGCGTATTCCAATACTGGCGAGCAAGTACAGATAGGTAAGAATCAGCAAATAAGCCAACAATCGATACAGGATGGCCAACTGGTTTACAATACCTTGGTCGTTCCATACGGAAAACGATCTTCCATCGCACTGTCCGACGGCAGTAAAGTTTGGCTCAATTCCGGTTCAAAATTGGTGTTTCCGGTTAATTTTATAACAAAAAACAGAGAAGTCTATATTGAAGGCGAAGCCATTTTTGATGTGGCAAAGGATAAAGAAAAGCCTTTCATCGTCAAATCGGAAGGGCAGCAAATAGAGGTTTTGGGAACGGTTTTTAACGTCAGTGCGTACCGTGATGATGCATACGTTCAAACCGTCCTTAAGAGTGGCAGTGTAAAAGTGGTTTATGGTGCTTCCGGATTGCAGAATTCGCCCCAAAGTATAACCATGGCGCCGGGTAGCATGGCAAGCCTCGATCTCAAGAACACCAAGCTTTCGACACAAAGCGTCAATGTTGAAAAATACTTTTCTTGGCGCGACGGCATTTTTATCTTTAAGAACGATTCATTGGAGTCGATCATGAAAAAGATAGCGCGCTACTATAATATGGACATCGTCATCGAAAACCAAGCGTTGGCAGGCGCCAGTTTTTCGGGATATCTGGACCTAAAGGACAATATTGAGAATGTAATTAAAACTATAAGAGAAACCACAAAATTCGAATACACAATCAAAAACAACAAAATGATCATTAACTGATAGGACGTGCAAAAACAAAGGATGCGCCAACATCCTTTGCATGGAAAATCAACGCCACCGTGAAAACGTTGGCATTAACCACTAAAACAAAATTATGAATAATCATGGGAAACTTCGTCCTGAACGTAGGGCAAAATCTTCAAGTTATTACTTGTTATCTGTTATGAGAGTTTTTCTTTTATTATTGACCCTTGGCTTAGGTACCGTTTTTGCGACCAACTCCGGTGCGCAAACCAAAATGGACATCAATGTGCAAAATGCAACATTGGAAACGCTTTTTGAGCAGATTCAGAGCCAGAGCAAGTTCATCTTTTTTTACAAAGATGACGTATTGCGCCATACAGTGTCGTTGAACATTAAGAAAGCGACGTTGACAACCATTCTTGATCGTGCTTTTCAGGGTACTAACCTTACATATGTCATAGACAACAGGCAAGTGGTCATTAAAGAAAACGGCGACAAAACCACTGCAACCACGCTGTTGGAACAACAGGATAGAATAGTGCGCGGAACCGTGGTCGATGATACGGGCAGTCCATTGCCCGGTGCAACGGTTATCATCAAGGGCACAACAAAAGGTGTCAGTGCAGATTTTGACGGCAACTTTGAAATCAGTGTCCCCGATGGCGCTACAACATTGCAGATTTCATATCTCGGCTTTGTGACACAGGATGTTAACATTGTCGGTAAGACCACGGTAAATATCACTTTACAACCCGACAATCTTTCCTTGAGTGAAATAGTAGTCGTGGGTTATGGTACCGAGCGAAAGTCGCTGCTCACAGGGTCGGTCTCGTCTGTTAAGGCCGAACAGATTGAAGATTTGCCTGTGGCGGGCGTTGACGGTATCTTGCAGGGTCAGGCAGCAGGTGTGCAGGTAATGCAGAACTCCGGTACGCCTGGCGGGCAAATGTCTGTAAGAATCAGGGGTTTGAGTTCCATTAGTGGCTCCAATCAACCTTTGTATATCGTTGATGGTATTCCCGTCACTACTGGCGATTTTGGCCAAATTGGTTATTCGGGGCAAGGCGCCAGCGCGCTTGCAGATCTCAATCCAAATGATATTGAATCCATAAGTGTATTAAAAGATGCTTCCTCAACGGCCATTTACGGTGCAAGGGCTACCAACGGTATTGTTTTGATTACAACTAAAAGGGGCAAAGCACAAAAGGCAATCGTTAGCCTCAACGTATATACCGGTGTCCAACGAGCCTGGAACCGGCTGGACATGCTCAACGCAAGACAATGGATGGAGTACCGTAACGATCTTACCAATTCGACGGTCTATACGCAAGAGCAAATGGACAATATCACGACCGATGTCGATTGGCAGGACATAATATTCAGGACAGCACCAATAAACAGTTATGAGCTTTCGGCAACCGGAGGTTCAGACAAAACAAAATATTTCATTGGAGGCACTTTGTTCAAACAGACCGGTATCTTGATAGGTACCGATTACAAAAGGCTCAACGGAAGGGTAAATATCGATCAGGAACTTTCGGATAAATTTACCATTGGTACCAGCATCGGGCTTACCTATTCCAAGACCGATCGTGTGGAAAGCGACCAATCGCTACATGGTCCATTGCCCAACGGTATTTCGACGCCCGCCGTTTTCCCTGTATATAATGAAGATGGTACCTACTTTCAGGGAGGGCCATATTCCAATGCGCTCTCAATTGCAAACGAAGCCATCAACCAAAATTTTTCGTATAGAACCAATTCCAATGTCTATTTGGATTACAGGATCGTTCCCGGGCTTACTTTTACTACAAAATGGGGTATTGATTTCCTGAATTTCAGGGAACATGCCTTTGAGTCGAAAAAAACCGTACAGGGCGCAAAATATAATGGGCTTGGTTTTGAGACCTATTCGAACGTGTCAAACGTAGTGTCCAATAATCTTTTAAGGTATAAGACCGATTTTGGCAACCACAACCTCGAGTTGCTTGCCGGCTATAGTTTTGAGCAATACCAATACCGTTCTTCGTTCATTAGGGGGCAGGATTATGCAGATGACAATTTGCAGTACATCAGTGCGGCCTCGACCATAGTTTCGGCAAGTGCAAGAGCGACAGATATTGGGTTGCGGTCGTATTTTGGCAAGGGCAATTATAATTACAAAGACAAATATTTGTTTGATGTTACCGGACGTTTTGACACTTCCACAAAATTTGGAGAGAACAACCGCACCGGGTTTTTTCCGGCGGCCTCTGTGGCATGGCGTGTATCCCAAGAAGATTTTTTGAAAGACAACAGTATCCTTTCAGATTTGAAATTGCGCGCCAGTTATGGTCTTACCGGTAACGACGATATTTCGCCGTTCTTGTTTTCGGAATTGTATGGAAACACCTCCTATGGTGGGCTTCCGGCGGTTTACCCCAGTAATATCCCCAATCCGGATTTGAAGTGGGAAAGCACAAAACAGCTCAACTTGGGTATCAACCTCGGATTTTTCAACGACCGTTTGACAATCACAGCTGATTATTATGATAAAAAGACGGATGATTTATTGTTGAGCAGGCCTTTGCCGCCAAGCTCAGGATTTTCGTCCATCACGGAAAATGTTGGTAAAGTAGAAAACAAGGGCGTGGAAATCACGTTGTCCACACAGAATTTTGTGGGAGAATTTAGTTGGAGCACACAGTTCAATATTTCGGGAAACCGAAACAAGGTCCTTGAACTCTACAATGGGCAGCCCATTGACGATATAGGTCGGGGAGGCAGCAGGATCATGGTAGGTCAGCCTATCGGAATATTCTATAGTTACAAATCGCTTGGTGTCGATCCATCTACGGGCGACATCGTTTACGCCGATACCAATTTTGACGGGGTCATTACTTCTGAAGACCGTACCATCGTAGGTAATCCGCATCCGGACTTTATCGGAGCACTGACCAACAATTTTGCATATAAAGGCTTTGACCTGAGTATTTTTCTTCAAGGTTCTTATGGCAACGATGTGTTCCACGGTTCGCGCTTGTTTTTGGAATCGCTTCAGGGAGGCGACAACCAGTTGGCAGCAATTACCAGAAGATGGCGGCAACCGGGTGATATAACTGATATTCCAAGAGCTACGCTCGATCCCGTAGCCGCTGCCAATAATAAAAGAGTATCGTCGAGGTTCATTGAAGACGGTTCTTATCTAAGGGTAAAAAACGTGACGCTTGGTTATACGCTCAAAAAAGAAATGATGCAGAAATCGATGTTTGAGAGCATCAGGATCTATTTTAGTGCACAGAACCTGTTTACGTTTACCAATTATTCCGGTTTGGATCCGGAAGTCAATTACCGTGGCGACGATAATGCGGTCATCGGTACGGATTTCTTTACCTATCCACAAGCGCAGACATTCACTTTAGGTGTTAATTTAAAATTATGAGCATGAAAAAGATAATCCCAATTGTATTTGTGTTGATGGCAGTTATGTCGTGCAATACTTTAGAAGTAGAACCACAAAACTCCATCCCTGCCGAAAATGCATTTCAGACCAAAGCAGACATCGAGCGCGGCATCCTTGGTGCATATGCCAGTTTTCAAAGCTTGAGCTATTACGGCAGGACGTTTTTGATCTTTTCGGATTTGGCGGCAGACAATCTTTCGCATCCCGTTGATGCCACAGCTACAGAATATGCCCAAGTGGACAGCAATAATATTCTTCCCGAAAACGGCTCTGTTGGTGGTATCTGGGCAATGTGCTATGATGGTATCAATGTGGCCAATAACGTGATCGTGAAGGTTCCGACCATCGATGACATGACTGAACAGGAACGCAATGAAGCATTGGCAGAGCTGTATTTTATTAGAGCTTTGAACCATTTTAATCTGTTAAATTATTTTGGAGGCATACCCATAAAACTCCAGCCTACTGTTGGTACCAATGGGTTGGATGTTCCGCGAAATTCCGTTAGTGAAGTTTTTGCGCAAATAATCGAAGACATGACATTTGCGTCTGTTTATTTGCCAACTTCAGGTGGGAAAACAAGAGCAACAAAATATGCCGCAAAGGCGATGTTGGCAAGGATTCATTTGTATAAAGGCGATTATGCCCAAGCAAGGGATTTGGCTACAGAGGTCATAGAGGACGGAGGCTATACGCTTTTGGGAAATTACGCAGATATTTTTGCCGATGATGCATCAGCCGAATCCATTTTTGAAATTTATTTTTCACAAACAGAAAGAAACAGGATAGCGGAGTACAACTTTCCCCACTCATTAAATGGCAGACGAGAAGTACAGCCATCCGATGGATTATTGGCAGCTTATGAAACTAACGATACACGTTTTGCGGCAAGTCTGGCATTTGAAGGTACTAATGCCTATGCCATAAAATACGACGATTTAAGCCTTGGTGCCGATAATGTCATTGTGGTAAGACTGGCAGAAATGTATTTGATACGTGCCGAAGCCAATGCCAACCTCAATGGCAGCATCGATACCATCAAAAGTGATATTAACACCATACGTCAAAGAGCCAATCTTTTGAATACCAATGCGCTTACTTATGATCAATTGCTTTTGGCCATTGAGAACGAAAGACGTGTTGAGTTTGCATTCGAAGGACATCGTTGGTTCGATTTGGTGCGCACCGGGCGGGCTATCGCAGTATTGCCCAATGTCAATAGCACCAATCAAACATTGTTTCCGATACCACTCGATGAGCTCCAGGCCAACAACCATACAGGCATGGTACAAAACCCAGGATATTAAAATTAATGATACAACTATAAATCAAATCACATGAAAACTAAATTTCAATATTACATAATTTTGTTGCTGACAGCTTTTGCCTTTGTTTCGTGTCAAAATGATGATGATGCTGTGCCACCTCAATCGGAGGCCGTGTTTACAGCGAGCGCTACCACTGTAAGGATTGGAGAAACCATCCAGTTTACCAACAATTCACAAAACGCCACGGCCTATCTGTGGAGCTTTGGGGACGGAACGACCTCGAGAGAAGTATCTCCAAGAAAAACTTACCAATCCAGCGATGTGTTTTTGGTAAGTTTGGTATCGACAGGCGCCGGAGGTTCCACAATTTCGCACATGGAAATTACCGTTACGCCCGCCAGTGGTTTTACGGTAGAAGATGAAGACAATCTAATAGCCGGTGTTGCAGTTCAGTTTACCAATACAACAGTTGGTGCCACATCATATTCCTGGTCATTTGGAGATGCCGCTAATTCTACTTTCACAGAAGAAAACCCAACATTTGAATACGCCGCCGAAGGCACCTATACAGTTACCTTGGTAGCAAGTAGTGCCGCCGGACAAGATACTTTTACAAAAAGCGTTACCATCGGTGAGGCACCAGATACCGTAGCCGAACTGTATTATATTGCCCTGGGTGATGAGTTCATCAAAAAATTGATACTTGACGGTACAGGGACAACTTCTAATGTGGCCAGTATTACAGGAATGGGTGGCGTTGGAATGGCATATGATGCAGTGAATGAAAAAATATATTTCAGTGATTTTGAGGTTTATCCAAATGGCAATATTTGGCGAATGAATAGTGATGGCAGCGGATTGGAAAACATCGCAAGCGGTATTGGTGACCCATATGCCATCGCCCTCGATGTTGACGGTGGCAAAATCTATTGGGTGGACGATGATGGCAATGTATCCAAGGCAAATCTTGACGGATCAGGCCAAGAAATAGGTTTTTTCAATGTATCCTGGGCACAATGGAGAGCCATTGCACTCGATGTGGAAAACAACAAGATGTACGTTTATGATGTAAATATCGAAGAAATCTATGCCGTAAACCTTGATGGTACCGACCCTCAAGTGATCATTACCGGTAATTATGGTTACGCCTTGATGGTTGATACTGTGAACAACAGAATTTATTTTGACGACCAAAACGACGATATGCTCAAAGTGGCCAACCTCGATGGTACCAACATCCAAACCGTTGACACCAACGGTACCAGAATTTATGGTATGGACATTGACCACGAAGAAGGTAAAATATACTGGTCCGGCAGAGATTCCGGTGCACTGTACCGAGCCAACTTTGATGGTTCCGATCAGGAAGTGTTACTCTCCGGCATCGCAAGTCCAAGAGGAATGTTCTTAAAAAAATAAATTGCTATGAAAAAAATACTGATACTGATATTGACAGGATTGTGTTTTGCAGTGGTGTATAATTGTGAAGATGACGATTTTCCTGTGCCGCCCGCAAGTACCGTTCCTCAATTTACTTATACAATAGATAACGAGGAGTATGCTCCGGCCACGGTGACATTTACCAATACGTCCATTGTTCCGGCCACGGTGGGTGCTGTAAGTTACAGTTGGAATTTTGGTGACGGGTCATCATCTACCGAAGAAAGCCCTGTACATTTGTATGAAAATCCAGGGGCTTACACCGTAAGCCTTGTAGCGGTGACATCCATTTCTTTGGAAATCAGGGAAACGACAAAAACCATTGTCATCAAAGACCCGAACGCAACGGGATTGCCCATTTATTTTACTGATGGAGCACGGGTTTATGAAGGCCTGATCAATACCCAAGCGCCAATTTTCACACAAATAGCAAACATAGCGCCACAAAGTTCTTACGGTATGGTCCTCGACACCCTCAACATGAAACTGTACATCAGCGATTTGGGAGCTGGAAAAATCATGAGGGCCGATCCCAATGGCAGCAACATCACCGATTTCAGGACAGGACTTGACCAACCTAACGGCATGACCATTGACTATCAGGATGGAAAGATATATTGGGACACTAGCAATGGCATCCAACGCGCCGATCTGGACAATGATGACACCAACCAAAAAGAAAACTTTGTGACGGGACAGTCTAATGATCCCGAAGGTCTCGACATTGATGTGGTTAACAGAAAACTCTATTGGGTCAACTATAACGGTGGCCTTTGGTCCAAAAACCTGGACGGAACGGGAGAAACCATGTTGTTGCCAGAGGTGGAAGGAGGCAGTTTGAAGGTCATAGGATCCCGTATTTTCTATGACGAATACATAGGGTCCGGTGACATCCGACTCAAATCAGCTGACTTGGACGGTGGCAATGTCGCAACTGTGGCAGTTGGCATTGGTAGGGTAGTCTATGGCATCGCATACGATCCTGTAAACGAAAAGATTTATTGGGGCGACCGTGCTACAGACGTAATGATGCGGGCTAACCTTGACGGTTCGCAGCCAGAGGCGTTTTATGCAGCCAGTGGTGACCCGAGAGGAATTGTAATTGGCAAACAGCAATGATGCACAAACGGATAAAATGGTTTTTCTCCAATGCTGTAATTTTTATTATCGGCATTTCGTCCATCTCACTATTTTCTCAAGAGACTAATAGTAATGGAAAGCTGTTCATTATTGGGGGAGGAGCAAGGCCCATGTCTATGGTTGAACGGATTGCGAAAGAGTCTGGGATTGATAATGCAGGTTATGGCGTCATACTGCCAATGTCCAGCGCAGAGCCAGATTCGGCCATCTATTATTCCAAACGGCAATTTACCAAGCTTGGCATCCACAATATTTACGGTTTGGATTTTAAAAAAGATGAATCTCTTACAAAGAGCAAACTGGATTCCATCAAGAACGCAAAGCTTATATATATTTCGGGTGGCGACCAAAACAAGTTCATGGACATTGTTTTGGGTACTGAAATTGAAACCGCCATACATGAAGCTTTTGGCAAAGGCAGTCTTATAGCCGGAACGAGCGCCGGTGCTGCCGTGATGAGTAAGGTCATGATTACCGGAAAAGAAAAAAGACATCCCGAGTATGCCTCGACATTTCGAAATATTGAGACCGATAATTTAGAAACACAAACAGGATTAGGCTTAATTGACAAAGCTATTATCGATCAGCATTTTGTAAAAAGGAGCAGGTACAACCGGCTGATCAGTGCTGTTTTGGAATTCCCGGGAAAAACAGGTGTTGGCATTGATGAAGCCACGGCTATACTTGTCATTGGCGATACTGTGGAAGTCGTTGGCGAATCACAAGTCATCGTGCTGACTAATCCGCAAGGCATCGCCGTGAGCCATAATGAAAAACTCGGCGCCAAAGGATTGGTCATGGATATTTACCTGCCCGGAGAAACGTTCAATTTAAAGTAAATCATGAAATTTAAGAGTTCTATTGCATTAATTATTTTTACAATTTTTATGGGTGTTCAAACAAAAGTAGTGGCCCAAAAAGTAAAAACCGAACGCACAATTGTCAAATCGGTTGACAAACATACCGATGCTTCGCTCGAGCTTTTGAAGAAAGTGGTCAATATCAACAGCGGGACGATGAATTTTGATGGTGTGCGACAAGTTGGCGCCATTTTCAAGGAAGAACTTGATAACTTGGGTTTCAGTACAACAATGACCTCAGGAGAAGCTTATGGCAGGGCAGGGCATTTAATGGCAACGATGGAAGGCGGAAAAGGTCCAAAATTTTTGTTGATCGGTCATTTGGATACCGTTTTTGAACTCGATAGTCCATTTCAAGAATACAAGATGTTGAACGATTCCATTATGAATGGGCCGGGCGTTGCTGACATGAAGGGCGGCGATGTCATTATCATATTGGCCATGAAAGCCTTGAAAGACGCTGGGGTTCTGGATAAAATGAACATCAAAATAATCATGACCGGTGATGAAGAAAAAAGTGGCGATCCCATTGAACTTTCCAAAAAGGACCTCATTGATGGGGCTAAATGGGCTGACATAGCATTGGGTTTTGAAAATGCCGATGGGCGGCCTGAAACCATAGTAACTTCAAGAAGAGGCTCGTCCGATTGGGAATTAAAGGTCAAAGGCAATCCAGCCCATTCTTCGCAAATATTTACACGCGAAATAGGTGTCGGTGCCATTTACGAAGTGTCACGCATTCTCAATGCGTTTTATAACCAGTTGTCAAAAGAGGAAAACTTAACGTTCAACCCCGGTTTTATCATTGGCGGTACTTCTTTGACGCCCAATGAAGCGCTTACAGGCGGTGAAGCTTTCGGCAAATCGAATGTGGTGGCAGAGCATGTCATCGTTCGTGGCGATTTGAGAGCTGTCTCGCCCGACCAGTTGCAAAAGGCTCGTGATATTATGTCGCAAATAGTTTCCGATAATTATCCCGGTACCAGTGCAGAGATTATTTTTGGTAGTGACGGTTATCCGCCATTGGCAAATACCCAAGGCAATACAGCTTTGTTGGAAAAATATAGCAAAGTGAGCCAAGATCTTGGGTTTGGAAAGGTCATGGCCGTAAATCCAAGAAATGCCGGAGCGGCCGATATTTCCTTTACATCCGGTCATGTGGACATGGCCATTGATGGCTTGGGCATGACCGGAGGTAAAGACGACCATACGGTTAACGAAACGGGTAATCTTAACAATGTTTCGGTGCAAGCCAAAAGAACCGCTGTTCTGATGTATCGGTTGTTAACAGAATAAAGCAAAAATTGTTGATAACTCACAAACAAACATGCATTTCATCGAAAAAATAAAACTTTTTATCGGTTATATTTCATTTGGTCGTTGTTTTTTACATATATTGCGAGTCCTTGATAAGTCCCCTCATACCTTGTTAAGGTTTAATTGATCCATTTTTTTAAGCCGTTACGGTTTTTTCCCTCAATTTATAGTTTTACGTTTGGGCACTTTGTGCCAAATTGATTAATAATCCATTCTTCCCTCGCTTGGCATTTCGTCATTTGCCGTTGCCATATTATTAATTGATTGAAAAATTTTAAACCAGTATAACCCTAAATTGAATCCCATGAAAGCCCTAAAAATTGTATTGCTTCTTGCACTATTTGTAGTTATTTCAAGCCAAACAGACAAAAAAACAGCTGATTCAGCCGACACGCATCAAACATCAAAAATGCATTATGACCTGCTTGCGCATTCGCGTTTGAAAATCCAAACACCGCCAAACGGGTAAAACTTAACCTACTTTTTGCTAAATGCCTTTATCGTTATTTTCGGTAAAGGCTTTTTGTGCTACTGTGCATTTGAGGACATGGTAATCTATGTCTCATAATTTGCCAACATTGCAATAATTATCCTAAATTTGGACAGCTATAATTTTTTAAGTGTGTTTAAATACCTTGGGTTGTTTTTTTTGTCCCTCTTTGCTTGCCCCGACTTGTTGGGGCAAAATGTATTGAAATCCAAAGAATACCAGCAAATTTTGGAGTTAAGGGAGGTGGCGGCCAATACAGAAAAAACTTTGCAAGAACGTTTGCAAAGTGCCCAAAAAGCCGTGCAGCTTTCAGAAGCTACAAAAATAGATTCGATTGTTCTCAAGAGTAGCCGTATCTTATCGTCGGTATATCTCAACAAAGGCGATTATGGGGATTTTTACCGGATAAACCATAAGAACTTGAAATTGGCTTCAAAGCTCAATGATACTTTGGCCATCGGTCTGGCCACTCACAATTTGGGTTATTACCACCACGTAAAATTGCAGAACGACAGTGCTTATTATTATTATATCAATGCCATAAAATATTATGGACTTGCCGATAAGCCCGAATTTCAGATTTCACCATTCGTTAATTTGTCTCATATCCAATATATTGAAAAAGATTATCTTGGGAGTGAGGAAAGTGCCGTACATGGATTGGAGTTGCTCGAAGGCTTCCCAAGAACGGAGAAGTTTCTGGATGACGCTTGGGTGCTCAACAACTTGTTGGGAACCATTTCTTCCGATCTGGGCCAGTACGAAACTTCTATGGACTATCACAAGAAAGCAATTTCCATAGCAAACAGCATGGCCCATGGACTTTCTAACAAATATACCTCTATACACAACCAAGCAGCTCTTTATAGAAAGCAAGAAGATTACCAAAAAGCACTCGAACTGTATGAGAGCATCATCTCCCGTACCGATCTGTTTGAGAACGACCCAACCTTTTATCCTCTGCTTCTCGATAATATTGCATTTACCAAATTTGAGGCAGGAGAGAAAGATTATGGACAAATTGAACAGATGCTCAAAGATGCCTATCGGTTGAGTGACAGTTTGGAAGACCCGATCACAAAGCTTGCAGCGACCATTGATCTTTCAAAATTTTATAAACGAATAAACAAAACCGATAGCGCTTTGGTCTATGCCAAGGAAGCTTATGATCTGTCCAAAGAAGTATCTTCCAATGATATCTTTTTGGAATCTATGTTGATTTTGTCAGAACTGGAGCATGGCGAAAAGGGAAAAAAATACCTTAACGAACATATAAGATTGAGTGATAGTTTGTTGCGTCACGAACGTGGCATCCGAAATAAGTTTGCCCGTGTGCAGTTTGAAACAGATAAGATAAAAGCGGAAAATGAACGTATTGCCACACAACGGTTTTGGTTTTTGATGGCAACAGTTGTGCTTTTGGTTACCTTGTTTTTGTTATATATCATTGTTACCCAACGTGCCAAAAACAAAGAACTACAGTTTGAAAAAGAACAACAACTGGCCAATGAAGAAATTTACAACCTCATGCTCTTGCAGCAAGATAAGGTCGATGAAGCTCGGGCACAGGAAAAGAAGCGTATTTCCGAAGAAATCCACGATGGCATTCTCGGGCGGCTGTTTGGGACAAGATTGAGCCTCGACACCTTTAACCTAATGGATGGGCCTGAAGCTGCAAAAACACGTTTACAGTACATCAACGACCTGAAGAACATCGAAATTGATATCCGTAAAATTTCACACGACCTCAATACAGATTTTGTGGCAGGTTCCGGGTTTGTGGATATTGTAGAAACGTTGCTGCAAAACCAGACCACGGCATACCAACTGGAATACACTTTTGAACATAGCGGAGAAATAGATTGGGAATTAGTGCCAAACAAGACCAAGATACACATTTATAGGATTTTGCAGGAATCCATGCAGAATATCTACAAACATGCGGAAGCAAAAAGAGTAGATATTAGGTTCAATCTTAAAAATGATGTAATTTTATTTGAAATTAGCGATGACGGAAAAGGTTTTGTGGTCAACAAGAGCAAAAAAGGCATTGGCCTTAAAAACATTGGGTCTCGGGTCGAGGAGTTGGGAGGTACGGTAGAATTTCAATCGACTCCCGGACAAGGCACCACAATTCGGATAACGATACCAAACCCCATTTAGATACGTATGAAAAAGGAGATAAAAATATTGATGGTTGATGACCACCCGATCATTATTGAAGGGTATCAAAACACCTTGATGGCCACAAAACAGGCAGACCAAAATTTGCATATTGATATGGCAAATGATTGTGACACGGCCGAATTATTGATGCGAAAATCCGTAAACGGAATACCCTATGACGTTTTGTTTTTTGATATCAGGCTGCCGGGTTCGAGGGATGGCTCATTGGCATCGGGCGAAGATTTGGCAATGTTATCAAAAGAAATCCTTCCAGATGCAAAAATCGTCATTCTTACGATGTTCAATGAACCGTACCGTATCCATAACATCATAAAAGCCATCAATCCTGACGGGTTTTTGGTGAAAAGCGATTTGACATCGAGTGAGCTTGCAGAAGCTTTCCAGCATATTTTGGAAACACCACCTTACTACAGCAATACCGTTAACCAGTTTATGAACAAACTTGTTGTAAATGACATCCACGTGGACGAAATCAACAGAAAAATTCTCTATCTCTTGTCGCAAGGTATCAAAACCCGAAGCCTTCCGGAACATGTTGACCTATCCATCAGCTCTATAGAAAAGCGCAAAAAACAACTCAAAGATCTCTTTTCCGTGACCGACGGCAAGGACGAAACCCTACTGGAAGAGGCGAGAAACAAGGGGTTTATCTGAAAAAATGTTAAAATTTCGATAAACAGCCCTTTTTTTTGATGTCCAAAATTTCTTGAAAGCCTTGTCAGTACTGCAAACTATGGTTTTTCCGTAAAAAATTTACGGTTTTTCCGCAAGATAAATTTATTCGTATTGGATATATTTGGCATTGTCAACAAACATATTTATATCCCTCTGAATTGTTGAATAATAGCAAATCGACCAAAACCCAATAAACGCCCGTTTGTTGGGTTTGGTTTTTTATAGGATTTTTTCACTGTATTTTTTGAGACTTGACTAAGACATGAACAATATGTGCGACGACTAAAAAGATGGTCTGTGGGATAAAAAAGCTATCACCAAAGCCTTTGATACGGGTCATGTTGGATGTATTTCGGCATCACGTAGAACCGACAGTTGTTGTGCCATCAATTTTGATGGCTATCGGGACAGATTGATAGAGGGAACTTTTTGGTCAACCTTTTTTATATAACCAATCCTTGACTTACTCCCGGATTAGTTTTACCACTTGCGAAAGTTCATTTTCAGAATAAATTTTGAGCAGGTAAGCACCTTTACTTAAACTTGTTAAATCAATTGTTGTTGTGTTTTGGATTTGTGCGACCAACTGGCCGTTAAGCGTGAACACTTCAATTTTTTCAATGTTTTTTTCAGATTTGATATTCACGGTTCCCGTGGTAGGGTTCGGATAAACCGAAATAGCCTGCGTGCTGAAATCGTTGATGCCGGCTGTTTCGTCTTCTACTAAAATATTTTGTGCAAAAGCTTTTGAAGTTCCCTCTCTTGATTCAGCCCAGACTGCTACGCTTTGCCCGCCCACATTTTTTGTAAAGGCAAACCTGCCTTTGTTTCCGGAGCTTGTAGCAATCATCAGATAGGTTTCATCCCATACAAATTCGCCATCGTCATCTAAAAGCACAACACCGAGTTGAATAGAATTCACGCCATTGCTGATCCCATTTGAAAACAGGAACAAAGGTTGGTTGTTGGTCATTTGCAAGCTTCCTACACTTATCCAGCTATCCGTGCTTACAGGAAAAACGGTTTTACCGAAAGTTCCCAGCAAAGGTTCGCCTGTTTCTTTGTCAAATTTTTGAACAGATTCGCCATATTGTGATTGGTTTAGCGTGCAAATATTGGCCGTTGCCCAAATGTGGGGCGAGCCATCTTCCATGGCAATGGAGGTCGCCATTTCTAAAAAATTATCATCGGTTGAAAAATCTGACCCGTCTTCTCCCCAAGGCAACGTACCATCAGGATTGATCCGCTGTAAAAACGAATCGAAACGTGTTGCAGTTGAACCATAATATCCTAGATAAGTTATGTCACCATCCCGAATGACCGAATAACGGCGGTTGCTCATTATGGTTTGGGTTGAAATCTGGATCGGATCGCTCCAAAGCGCATTTCCATTAGCGTCAAATCGTTGTCCCCACATAATGGCGTTTACAGTCCAACTGGTGGCTTTTGCCGGAAAAAGTGCAATCGTTGAACCGTCTGGAAGTGCAACCAGTTCGCCCATTCCCGTAAACGGATTGGACGGGTTGGGCGATGCTATGGCAATGGCCGTATCCCAAGATTCTTCACCTGTGGAGTCAAACTTCATCAGGTGTCCGTTGCCACCATCTTCCCAACCCACGACAACGCCTCCGTCCGAAGTAGGGGCGAGGTTCAGGTTCCATGCAGAGCCGAGGTTGATGCCTCCCGGCCCGAAAAGCTGTTCTCCCGTTGGTGAAATTTTATTGACATAGCCGTTGCCATCATTGGTTGAGGTGAAACCTATGTATAAATTGCCGACAGCATCCACCGCCTGTGCTCGGGTGGCCGTCCAAGTGCCGTTGTCGGCAACATCATTGGCGAGTATTCCATTGGTGCCAAAAATCTGGTTTCCGTCGGCATCCAGAAGCTGGACCCTGAGTTCGTAACCTGTGCTTTCATCCCAGAAAATCACGTAGGTTTTTCCATCGTTGGTCCCAATGGATTGGATATCTCCGGTAGGAGCATCGGCAACCAGGGTATTGGCGTTGTAATCCTCGGTCCATTGTGCGGTTGCAAAGCAGGAATATAGAATGCCTGCTAAAAGTGTTAATTTTTTCATGTTGTTTCGTTTATCATTTTTTTAATATTTTGAGTAATAAAGTTTCAACGAACACATACTGAAAAACACTTATTTCTCATCCGCCGAAGGGCCGTAAATTCCTGGAAGCGGGATATTGAGCATTCGCATATATACTGTAAGTTGTCCGCGGTGATGTATGAGGTGGTTGGTAATAATATAGCGAAACGCGCCCAGTTTTGGCATTTCGGAAAGTGTGTGCGTGCCTGCCTTTAAAATCCAGTTGGTCAGCCAGAAATCATCGGTTTTTGAATTTATAAATTCGTTGTTCTTCTGTAAACCACTTTCCAGTTCAGTTTTAAGTGTTTCAACGTCGGCGGTTTTAGGAGGGGTGTAATCGGTATGGAAATCAAAAACATCTTTGGTTACAGCAAGATGTGTCCAATTATGAAGTTCCACAATATGCGATGCCAATTGTCCCAAGGTCATTGATTTTTCGTGCGGTTTGTAGTCCCAATGCTCGTCGTTAAGGTTGTCCAAAACCCTTCTGGTATTGTGGGTTTCGTGTTTTATTTCTGCCAAAAGCCCGGCTTTAATGCCCATCTTGTTCTTTTTTTAAGTAAAAACTTTGGATACTAAAGTACGATTTTATTTTGGAAAGGGTTAGGAATCCAGAGTCATTTTTTGGCTCGAGCTTGCCGCATAACTGTCCCGATAGTTCAAAATGGCTTGTTCCAGGACCTAAAAAACACACATTGGCAAGTATTTTTCTTCGATTAAAATGTTAAATTTTGATAAAAGGCAGTTTTTAAAGCACATAATCATTTGAAAGCTATGCCAGTACTGCAAACGAGGGTTTTTCCGTAATAGATTTATGGTTTTTCCGTAATGAAAATTAAAAAACATTGGATATATTTGGCTTTGTCAACATACAAATTTATCCCTTAGTAAATAGTTGATTAATAGCAGATCGAACCAACCCAATAAACGCCCGTTTGTTGGGTTTGTTTGTTTTTTTTAATGGGTATGGAAAGATTATTGTAGGTTCTGTAGTGCTTAAGGAAAACCCATCAACAGATTTAAAAAAAAATCGTACTTTTCACGCTCACTATCCATTTTAGATGAAGCGATTTGCCGTATTTGTTGTTTCTGCAATGTTGATATCTTGTGACTACTTCGAGAAGAAAAAAATCGATACTGAATCGATTTTGCAAGAAGAGTTGAAGGCCATCAATTGGAATGATGTGGATGAATACCCGACCTTTGCACTTTGTGATAGCGTCGAGAACAAAAAAAACTGTTTTGAAACGGTGGTCCGTGATGCATTGAACAAAAAACTGGCAGGCCAAAACATTGTGGTCACAGAAGATGTGAGCGATACCATTTTACTAAAACTCCATATCGACAACCTGGGTGTGTTAACCCTCAAAAACATTGAAATGACCGCAATGACACGAACGCAAATTCCACATCTCGACAGTTTGCTGGCGCATGGTTTTGATTCGCTGCCCAAGATTTTCCCGGCCATCAAGAGAGGACAACAAGTGGCTACTGAATTTCAGCTCCCGGTAGTTATCAAAATACATTGAACAGCAGGCCTGTTGTATTGGTTGCAAGTTCAATTCAAAGCGTTAATATCGCATTGTTGCGAAGAACTGTGGCGTACAAATAAATGATTTAATTCAAGTTGGTCATTCCAAATTGATCAATCGTCTGCCTTTCATTTTCGGCAAGTGAAAAATTTAATTTAGTCCAAGCAGTCCCTTCAATGCCTTTAAGTTCAAAACCGTATTCCGTTTTGGTAATAGCAAACAAGAAGTTTGCAAAATTTTCGTTTTTGTTTTCAGAAATCCTGTCCAATACGGTCATTCCAAAAGTATCAATCGCTTGAGGTTGGTGATTGTTTATGCTAAATGACAAGTCGGTCCAAGTACAGCCTGCGATACCTGTCATTTTTATCCCTGTTCCGGTTTTCTCGACTATAATCTTGAAATCGCTTAATTCAGTTTGCTTTTCTTGGGCCAATAATTCAAAGGTTGCAGTCAAAAAAAGTAATGGCATCAATGCTGCAAGTAATGGGTTTTTATAATTTTTCATACTATTTTGATACTGTCATACAATTGTCGGTTTATAGCTTAAAGCGATATCCAATGGTAAAATCGGTAGAAAAATTATCTTGATTGTCCAAAAACGCCGCAAAAAGTTGGTTGTAACCAAAAGTAACAAAACCTCTATCCGAAATCTTGAAATCGACACCAAGGCCAAAAACAAATGGAACGTCAAAAGCCGTTTCCGAAATATCCTCCAGATACGGATTGTCATCTTCATCAACTCTGACCACCGTTGCTTTTGAAATGTTCAAGGTAGCAGCTTTCACATCGGCAAAAATGTTGAATTTATCATTGCTAAAAAACCTATAGCGATAACCCAAGGATAGCTCGGTGGTTTCGTAAGGAAATTTGTCCTCATCCTTAAATACGTGCCGAAGTTGTAAAAATCCGGAATGTCGCGGTTGTTCCTTGTCTTGAGCAACTTCGAGTTCGGCACCAAAGACTGGCGTTATTGCATTATCTGGATTGTTAACAAACGGACTGTTGGTAATACCGCCAAAAATTGCCAGTCGCAAATCCAGTTTGTTTTTGGGGTGTGTCGATGTAAACCCCGCATCCTGTTGTTTGTTGTATGTTTCGATGTACGTAATCAGGCTTGGCAGGGTGAGATTTACTTTAGCGGCAGAAATGGCGCCATTTGTGGCATTGGCCAGAGTGGTTTTGTATTCTTCTTGATAATCGCCTTCATCATTGCGGGTGTTTGTGAGCTCTGTAATGGTATTGTCAGACGTTCGGATAAAGTACCTGTACTGATTGTCAATGACGTTCCAGAGTAGGTCGAGATGGCCATCGACTTCGGTTTTTAGCGTTATGGTTTCTCCATTGATGTTATAGGATTCCTGGGCTTCCGAAAAGTAGATGACAAAGATGGCGCAGAGGCAAAAAAGTTTCTTTTTCATGATTTGAGAATTAAGTGGAGTAAATCTAAAAAAAATAAATGAGTTATATGCTATTTTCCATAGTGGCGACCTTTCCATTTGTATCCTGTAAATACTGATGCAATTGTCACAAAGGTTACAAAAAAAGGATAGGCCATTGCAGCGATCAAATAGGTTCTAAAAGCGTTGGTTCTGTCCATAAATTGTGCTGTTTTGAAAATCAGCAAAAAATCTATACCAAATTTGATGCACAAAAGATGCAACAAAACCTTAAACTTAATGATTCCCGCAAGCGCCAATAACAAGAATACCAATAAGGCACCGTTCATCAAAAAGATGATGATGCCTGACAATTTTCCAAAAAGGTTTTGGTAGGATCCTGTTTTGGCTGCCCAACGGATGCGTTGTGAGAACAGGGCACCGATGCTCGGTTGCGGATTGGTCGTTACTATCGCTTGGGCACATTTTAGGTAGCCGGTTTTTTCGGGGAATTTGCGCAGCACCTTTTCCAGCATAAAAATGTCATCACCGCTCCCGATGTGCTGGTTGCCTTTGAATCCGTCCACATCAAAGAACAATTTTTTGGTATAGGCCATATTGGCGCCATTGCACAAAAAGGGGAGTCCAAGGCCAAAACCTCCGATGGTCGCCCCTTGCAAACTTAAAAAGTCCAATTCCTGAAAACGGTCCAATAAGTTTCTGCCTTCGCTATAGACAACAGGTGCGGCGACAAATACCACATCATGCTGCTGGATATAGGCATCAAAACTGTCGAGCCAGAATTTGGGCAGCTCGCAGTCAGCATCGGTGGTGATGGCCCAGTCGTACTTGGCTTGTGCCAATGCAGTGACGATAGCATCTTTTTTGGGTGACCCCGAGATTCTGTTGTTTGGTACGATCGTTGTAAATTCGAGATTTTTTGTAGCTTTTTTAATGATTTCTAAAGAAGCATCGGTCGATGTGTCATCTACAAAAATGACCTCAAACATGTTTTTGGGATAGTTCAGACGGTCGATGGAGCGCAACAGGTTTTCGAGGTGTTTTTGCTCGTTTCTGAAAGGAACAATTATCGAAAATTTGGTAACGGGCTTTAGTTCGCCCAATGTAAATGTGCGAACTTTGCCAAAACCCAGAACAAGGCTGCCAATAAATACAAGGTATACCAAGACAATGATAACGGCGACGAGGGTCATGTGCTTTGTTGTATTTTGGAATCGTCAAAATGCAAAACAAAATAACTGCCCACGAGTCCCGGAAACACAAAATTCAACAACCACATCAGCATTGTGATTGTCAATATGCTAATCACATCCATGCCAATCATCGCAAACATATATACGGCAACTCCACCTTTGACCACAACATCAAATATGAAAATATTTGGGATGATGGACGTGAGCAAATACATAGTAGTGATGTAGGGCATGGCGTCCAGATAACCAACGGGGAGGCCAAAAATCCGTAATAGCACATAAAACTGAAACGTAAAAATACCATAACGGAGCAATGAAAAACCAAAAGCTTTTCTTGTTACTGTATTTGGTGTTTTGCCAATATAACCCAAAATGTCGTGCAATGCCACACCTTTGAATTTCAGGCTGCCATTTTTTGAAATGAAGTAAATGATGGCCAGAACGGCCAATCCGCACAACACAAACAACATTGGTTTTTGGAGAGAAAATTGCGGATGGGTTTTTGCCAAAGACCAACAGCCCCAAAACCCAAACAAGGCAGTAACCGCAAGTTGGCACATATTGCCCAACACATTGAGTAAAACCGCTTTTTTTCTTTTACATGGTTCAAAATACAAGATTTTAGCGCCATATTCGCCAATACGGTTGGGCGTAATCAACGATGCAGTGAACGATCCAAGGGTTTGTTCAAGGGCGTTTTTGAAAGTAATGTTTGAAAAAGAAGCTACAAGTTTTTGCCATTTCAGGATTTCGAAGTACCAGTTCAGGATTGTCAACAGTAATAGAACGGACAGGTTTTTTATAGAAAACACACCGTTTGCCGATACATTTTGCAAAAAAGTGGCAAGGTCGAGTTGCGTTTTGTCGGTAAGTTTGAAGTAAATAAAAACGAAAACGGCAATAACGATGCACAATTTTACCAGCAGAACCAAGAATTGATTAGATTTGTATGACAAGGTTGCAATCATTGTTGCAAATTAAACCAAATTCTAACTTACAAACCCATGTCTTTCAAAAAATATATCTTTTTCGTCCTGTTTGCCGGAACCGCCTTTGGCGCCATGTCGCAAAATGCCAAGAGCGTGTTAAAAGCCCAAGTGGCTCTGGGGCTTAATAGCCCGTCAAAAAATGGCTTTGTGGCGCCTTTTGAGGCAAAGACTGTCAATTTTCCGACGATTACCCTCGGTGTGCAGTACATGTTCAAAGAGCGGTTTGGTGCCAAGTTTGACTATGGTTTCAACCGATTTTCTTATGATGGTGATTCGCCCGAATTTAAGGACAACTACTCCCGGTTGAACCTTCAGTTTGTCTATGACGCCTCAACACTTGGGTTTTTGCCCGAACGTATTGGTTTGGTAGGACATGCTGGACCGGGCTACACGTTTGTAAAACCTTTGGGCGGTTATGCCGATAACAAGTTGTCGTTCTTGAACCTTATGGCCGGAATAGAAATCCATTACGGCATTTCGGACACCATGTCGCTATTTGCCGATATATCCTATATCTATGGCTTGGGCAAGGATTTTAATCCTGTGACCGACGGTTACGGTGCGTTCAATGGCCATCTTGCGACCATAACTTTTGGTGTTTCGTTCTCGTTGAGCGGTTGTTATTATTGCGATTGATGGCAAAGGAAAAAATCATATTGGGCATCGATCCCGGAACGACGGTTATGGGTTTTGGACTTATTAAAGTTGTGGGCAAGACCATGGGTTTTATACAACTCAACGAACTGGACCTTAAAAAGTACGAAGACCATTATTTAAAATTAAAACTCATTTTTGAACGCACAATCGAGTTGATCGATACCCACCATCCCGATGAAATAGCCATTGAAGCACCTTTTTTTGGAAAAAATGTGCAGAGTATGCTCAAGCTCGGTCGTGCACAAGGTGTGGCGATGGCAGCAGGATTGAGCCGTGAAATACCAATTACCGAGTATTCGCCAAAAAAGATAAAGATGTCCATTACCGGTAATGGCAATGCCAGTAAAGAACAGGTAGCAAAGATGCTTCAAAGTTTGTTGGGATTAAAAACATTGCCCAAAAATCTTGATGCTACCGATGGCTTGGCTGCGGCGGTTTGCCATTTTTATAACGATGGTAAGATTGAAGTTGGAAAGAGCTATTCGGGTTGGGCGGCGTTTGTAAAACAGAATAGTCCCCTAACCCCCAAAGGGGGAACAAAGCAGATTGCCGTTGTAAATCTTCGAAAAAAAGAATAGCACTTAATCGTTCAACAGATAGTGGGTAGTAGTGTTCCATCCCAAAAAAACAGAAATTGAGCCATAAAACCTAAAAAAAGACGAAAATCCCATGAAAAATACGTGAAGTTACGTATTGTCTGGCATTGAAATAAAGGCTTGTTTTGTACGCAACTTTTTAACTCTTAAAAACAAACTTATGAAAACACGCCAACCGAAGAGCCGTTTAAAGTGCATAGCCCTGCTGCTTTTGGGGCTGGTGGCAACTATAGGCTGCCAAAAGACTGAATTGGACAATACGCCTGCACAACAGGAAAACTTCCAAAGGTTCAGGATAGAACACTATACGGTGGAAGACCTCCAGCGCAACGGAAAGATGGAAACGGAACTCGGCAAGCTGCTAAAGCTCCTGGCGAAAGGCGGGCAAGTCCACGCCAAGGACGGCACCTCTCCGGTCGGCACCGACTCCATCAAGTACGTGGAAGAATATGCCACAGGGAAGCACTCCTACAACTTTCCCATGCCTGCAGACTCCCTTGGCAGGATGCGGAACCTTGCAATGGTTTCCCGCAACGGCAGTGGCTACGACGCGCATGTGGTGGTCTATGGCTTTTCGGAAGAAGAGTTCCTCCAACTGGACGAGGTGGAGCTATCTGAAAGGGGCGCTATGTTCAGCCCTGTTCTCGACCTCGACTCCCTGTCACAGGACCCATCAGGGCTTGAAAAGGTACATGCCGGCTGGATGTGCGTGGAAGTGTGGGGCGTAGAGACCTTAACGGAACACAATGGCGACCTGCACGGAGTGAGCCACGATGGGACCTGTGTAGTCCCCGGATGCCGTTTTGGGCAGACCGTACCGGTCCTGATATCTTCCGATTGCACGTTGGACACAGGTGGGGGCACTTCCGATGGCGGATCGTGGTACCCAAACCCGAACGGTGGCCAGGGCAACCCGCACCCCGGCCCTGGCAATGGCAATGTGACAACCCCCGCATCGTGCAACGGCTGCTCTTATTTTGACCCGGAAAACCCAGGGGAACAGTGCCTCGCCCTAGCGCAGGCGGCACAGTTGGTATCGGCTCTTGGCCTGAACTCCGGCCAGGCCGCAATGATAAGGAGCAACTGCGCCTTTGGTTCACAATTATACAACTACTTGAACAATGGGGGCGACGAGGCATTTGCCATTGCAGCCATAAACGCGATGCCTGGCGGTGAGGTGGATTGGGATGATGAAATAATCTATGATGAAGACTGGGACAATTTTCCTTGTCAAAAATTAATTGTCGCTGAGGCAACAGGTGTTTGTTCCCCTTTAACTCAAATAATTTTAGATATTTTTGAATCAAATGATGGGTCAAATCTAATTTTCAAAACGTCTGCCACAATAACTCCAAACGCTGAAACCACAGTATTCTCTTCTTATGATGCAACAAGACATACATGCAATACGACTATAACGTTTAGTGAATCGTATCTCCAAACAGCCACAGATATTTCAATAGCAAGAACTTCAATACATGAGAGTTTACATGCCATATTTGTTTATATGTATGAAGAAAACCTTTTAGATTCACCAAATGGAACACCTATTGAAGGGTTTGAGAATTTTGTAGTGGCTTATGTAAATTATTTAAGTGGATTGCCAGCGAATTTTGGAATCGCCCACCATGAGCTTATGGCTGATTTTGTAGAAGACATGGCAACATCACTTTCGGTTTACTCTTCTCAAAATGGCTATTCATTCCCCTTTAGCTTTTATAAAAAGTTATGTTGGGCGGGATTAACAACTACAAATGCTTTTCTTACGTTATACCCAAAATACTTGGATCCGAACGATGAGGTCAACAATCCAAGTAATTATAATCCAGAGTGGTTAGATATTAAATTGACCATTCAAGCCGAGATATATTCAAGTCCACTAACATTTACACATCCAAATGGGAACACATACCAATTTCTTCCAAAGGGCAGCCAACCCAATGCAAATGAACCTTGCGATTAAAACACTGGCAATCATTGTATTATATTGCTCTTGTTCGGCAAGTAAACATGAATGCTCAAATGATATTAATTATTTGATTAATAACGAATTATCAAGAAATGTATCATTGATTGGCCGTCAAAAAGCATATCTGGAATTCAACCAAAATGATTATATGCATGAATTCTTGCTGCACACAAAAAATAATTTACAAAACAGCAGTACGATTAAAAACAGCATGGGAAAAGAAATTTTTGAACATATTTTTAATTTAGAGGAGTTGGATTATTTAATAAGACAAACCTACCAGAGTAATGATTTTAATTATGATGAACTGAAACTCAATAGAAATATCGTTTATATTTCTAAAAATAATGCAGAACACAAAGATCCGATCGATATGCTATCAAGAGCATATATATTTTTATCAAAACCTATTTTTACCAAAAACAATGCTTTTAGCTTGGTTGCTTTTTCTAATGGAGTCAAAGGAGAGATGCAAGGTGGGGTCAGTATTTATAAAAATGATGCTGAAAATTGGAAATTTGTTGCTACAATTAATGATTGGGTCGAGTAGATTTTAATATCTTTCCAATTCCTGATTTGCGAAGTATCCTGACTTATCCGGCTGCCTGCCCTTCAACAAAAAGAAGGCACTGGGCATGTACATAGAGGCCAACGGCTGCAACGGTTTTGCACAGGCCGCGGTAGAGGCGATGTGCGAGGGAGGTGAGGTGGATTGGGAGTATGAATTAATTTTTGAAATAACAGAAACTCTTGAGTTCCAAAATCAAACCTGTGTAAAAAAAATCAAAGATGATTTAATGGGAATCAAACGACTAAGTAGAATTATTAAAAAATTCGAGCCTACTCACCCCGTATTGAATTTAGAATGGGGAATGTTTAACAATTCTAATTGGTACTATACTGGGCAAACTTCATTAAATGAGGATATTTCAACGGCTTTCATAAATATAAACAGTGAGTCCGTTGACCATGTTTCAAATATAATAATGGCCACAACAATAGCCCATGAATTGATACATGCCGAACTTTACAGAAAGTTAAAAGAACTTGTCGAAGAAGTAAATGTGATTTCATATTCTGAATATGAAGCATTAGAAAATAATTATCCCGGTATTGCTAATTATGTTTTTGCTTATGGAAATATAACCGCTTCGACTAACACAATTGGTCAACTTATAACTTGGGGGTTAACACCTGACTATTCTTTGGCACATCACAACCAAATGGCCAGTTTTTATAGAGGTGTATTAAAAGAAGTTATGCAAGCCTATGATGATCTGCACAACATAGAAAGAGATAACCCCTCTGAATTCTACGAAGCAATTTCTTGGGTAGGACTTAGAACGTATTCTGAAAATGGCATAACACAATACTATGATGCATGGCTCAATTTTGTTGACCAGATAGATGAAGACGAATCAGACCTACCTGTTTCCGAAAGAACTTACAACCGTTATATAAATATTATTCAAAGTGAAATGGACAGTAACGGTATAAATTGCGATTAATTATGAAAAAGCTCACAATCATATTATTATTTGTTTCCTGTTTTGTCACTTCTTGCCAAAGACTACAAAACAATGATGAACTCACGCTTCTGCAACACAAAATTGATAGTTTAATTGAACAAAAAAATCTATATGAGAGTTCAGATTTTTATAAGTTCCACTCTATATACGAGCAAGAAAATGGAACTATTTCAGATACCTCGCTTGTAAAAAAATACCAATCTATCATTGGTAATGACGAAGTTATTAACACTTATATCTACCATAGAATTTATTCTATACTAAACAGTGTAAACCAAAAGGAACAAGCCAAAAAATTTGAAGGAAAATACGCGCTTAGAACAATAGGGCTTGATGAAAGTAGTCCAAATAAAGTTATCATAGCCAGAGACAGTTGCTATCTTTACAAAGACAAAGAGCTGCTAGCGTCCGATAGAATAAATTTTATATATATAGGGGATGATTTTAATGTGGCCAAATTTCGCATAGACAGATTTTACGTTGGCCTCTTAAAGCCTAATTTAATATATGTTCGAGACAATTTATGTATGGATTGTCCCGAATTAGAGTTTAGAAAATAAAAAAACAGCCTCTTTACCTTACGGTTGTATCGTATGGCAAAAAGTTTAAAAAAACGCAAACTGTCACGAAAAATTTGTGTGACAACGGAGGGATAGACTCCGGGAGCCTCGGTGCTATACAGATAAAGGCATTGCCCAAAAACCTTGATGCCACCGATGGCTTGGCAGCGGCAGTTTGCCATTTTTATAACGACGGTAAGATTGAGGTGGGCAAGAGTTATTCGGGTTGGACGGCTTTTGTAAAACAAAATATGTCCCCTAATCCCCAAAGGGGAAATAATATCGTTGTGAGCGTGAGAAAGAAAAATGAAAAATAAATTAATTGAGGCCGCTTTTAATTCCTCCCCTTCGGGGAGGTTAGGCGGGGCTTTATACATCCACATCCCTTTTTGCAAACAAGCCTGCCATTATTGCGATTTTCACTTTTCCACTTCGTTAAAGAAAAAAGACGAAATGCTTGCGGCGCTGCTTGCCGAGCTGCAATTGCGCAAAGACGAATTTAAAAACCAAACGGTCGAAACCATTTATTTTGGAGGTGGCACACCTTCGTTATTGACGCCCGACGAATTGCAATCGTTGATTGATGAAGTTTATAACAATTACAAAGTTACCGACACTCCCGAAATCACCCTCGAAGCCAATCCAGATGATTTAACGCCTGGACGCCTTAAAGCCTTGGCAGATTTGCCGATCAATCGTCTTTCCATCGGCATCCAATCGTTTTATGAAGACGATTTAAAGCTGATGAACCGTGCACACAACACCCAGGAAGCAAAAAAATGTTTGTCTGTGGCAACTCGCTACTTTGACAACATTTCCGTGGACCTCATCTACGGAATTCCGGGCCAGACCAATGAGCGTTGGCTCGCCAATGTCGAGACCGCCCTGTCGTTTGGCATACCCCATATTTCGAGCTATGCCCTGACCGTGGAACCCAGAACAGCACTGGAAAATTTCATCAAAAAAGGCCTTATCAACAATGTGGACGACGATTTGGCAAGGGAGCAATTCTATATTCTTGTCGAAAAATTAGAAGAAAATGGGTTCATCCATTACGAACTGTCCAATTTTGGCAAGTCGGGCTATTTCAGTAAGAACAATACCTCGTATTGGTTGGGCAAGCCCTATCTCGGCATCGGCCCGTCGGCACATTCTTTTGATGGCAATGTGCGCGGATGGAACGTGAGCAACAACACAAAGTACATCCAGTCCATTCTGAAAAACAGTGTACCGATAGAAACAGAAAAACTCACTTTAAAAGATAGATACAATGAATGTGTGATGACAGGCTTGCGTACCATTTGGGGCGTTTCTTTGGAAAAAATCGAAAAAGATTTCGGTACCGATTTCAAAAAATACCTTTTGGAACAGGCCGATACCTATTTGAACCGCAATTTGTTGTATCTTGATGGCGATAAACTGCTGGTATGCAAAAATGGTAAATTTTTAAGCGACGGCATTGCGGCCGACCTTTTTAAAATAGATTGACCACTATGGAAACACAAGCCTCATCGGGATTTTGCCAAAATTGCGGTACGACGCTTCAAGGTAAATTTTGCCATGTATGTGGTGAAAAAATTGTTGAGAGCAGCGATTTTGCCATTATAACGATGCTCAAACAGGCGTTTGATGGCATAACTAATATCGATTCCAAGGTTATCAAGAGCTTTAAGTATTTAGTTTTCAGACCGGGCAAACTAACCGATAATTATGTAAAAGGAGTCAGGGTTCCTTTCATGAAACCCATCCAGTTGTTTTTGGTAATCAACGTGTTGTTTTTCTTTGTTTTGCCCAAAGCCGATATTTTAAGGATTCCTTCCGGTTGGTATTTTGAACAGCCAGGACGCTACGAAAAACTGACAGATTTAAGCGTCACCACCGGTAAATCAATAAAAGAACTGATGCAACTTTACGATGCTGCATCGCTTGATTATTCCAAAGCTTTGGTCATTGTGGTCATCCCTTTTACGGCATTGCTCATGGCATTGCTCAATTTCAGGAAACGTTTCGAATTTGGAAAGCACATCATCTTTGCAATGCACTACTTTTCGTTTTTCATGGTGTTCTGTATCTGTCTCCTGTTCGTTCCTTTTGTTGACGGAAACCCTTTGGCGATACAGACCTCAATTATCGGGATTAACTTTGTCTATCTTTTTTTTGCCGTCAAGGTCTTCTACCAAGATAACATTAAGATTTCGATATTGAAAGCTTTGGTTGCCGTTATCGGATGCATGGTCATTGCATTCCTGTACAGGCAATTCATCAGTGATTTTTCGTTCAAAATGATAAGCTAAAACGAACATGACAGCGCAGATAACAGTTAACGGACAAGCTTACAAGGTGGATTTAGGTAGGCCATTGGACATTTCCATCCCATTGCGAGCATCAAAAGAAAATGTCAACGCTTGGTATCTCGACAGCCCAACCATTGAACCTGTAAAATTGGGCGATTGGGAAGGGAGCGTCGAGCAGGGAGCGTCGGTCAATTTTAATAATATTGCGTTCAATCCACATGCGCACGTGACGCATACCGAATGTGTTGGGCACATCACAAAGGAATTTCATTCCGTGAACAAAAATTTGAAAACCTATTTCTTTTTGGCAGAGGTTATTACTGTGCCGCCCGAAAAGCAAGGCAACGATTTTGTGATTTCCAAGCGGCAATTGCTGTTTGCCCTTGGCGATAGAACACGTGAAGCCATTGTCATTCGCACGTTGCCCAATATGGACGACAAGCTCTGCAAACAGTACTCCAATACCAATCCGCCGTATTTGCTCGAAGAAGCTGCCATATTTTTGAGAGAAAGAAACGTAAAACACCTGCTGGTAGACCTTCCGAGCGTTGACAAAGAAAAAGACCAAGGCAAACTATTGGCGCACAATGCATTTTGGAAGACCAAAATAAACTTGCGGTTGGACGCAACCATTACCGAATTTATCTACGTGCCAAACACAATTGCAGATGGTACTTACTTGCTCAACATCCAGATGGCACCGTTTGAGAACGATGCAGCACCGAGCAGACCGGTGTTGTATAAATTGGAAACAGTATGAAAACAACTTTAAAACTTGAAGAATTGGCAATGTTCGGGTTGGGCATATTGGCTTTTGGACAGCTCCATTTTGCGTGGTGGTGGTTTTTGGTTCTGATTTTTGCCCCCGATGTTGGCATGTTGGGCTATTTGATAAATCCGAAGATAGGTGCTTTTACCTATAACCTTTTTCATCACAAGGCAGTAGCGGTTTTGGTATATCTGGGAGGTATATACTTTCAAAATGAAATGTTGTTGCTCACCGGGATAATCCTGTTCTCGCACGCAAGCCTCGACCGGATTTTTGGCTACGGGCTGAAGTACAAAACGGCATTTGCAGACACCCATTTGGGAAAAATTGGCAAAGAAACAACATCATGAACATCGAACAGCTACGCAATTATTGCATATCAAAAAATGGCGCTACCGAAGATTTTCCTTTTGACCAGAACACTCTGGCTTTTAAGGTTCTTGGCAAAATATTTGCACTTGTCGGGCTCGACAGTTGGGAAATTGGCAATAAATCAATCAATTTAAAATGCGACCCCGACCGTGCCGATGAATTGCGTGCAGAATACGATAGCATCCGCCCTGGGTATCACATGAACAAAAAACACTGGAACACCATTGACCTTAATTCTGGCGAAATCGCACCCAGATTTCTTGCGGAACTCATTGACCATTCCTATGATATGGTGGTCAAGGGCATGCCCAAAAAAGATAGAGATTCCCTTCAATGGCCCCAATCGGGGACTTAATCGTTTGAAACCGATTTTTTAAATGCCGAAGGTGTCTTTTTTTTGATGCACTTGAACTGTCGGTTAAAATTGGATATGTTGCCAAATCCGCAACGCTCGGCTATCTCTTCGATGGTAAGGTCATCGTTTGTCAGCAAGAACTTTGAGGCGTGCTCAATACGAAGTTCGTTCAGAAACTGTATGTAAGTTTTGTTCGTTCTTCTCTTGAAATATTTGCAAAAGGCATTCTTGGTCATATTGGCCACACCGGAAACATCATCGAGGGTAATTCTTCGGTCAAAATAATCCATCGTAAACTCAAGGACATCCCGCATTCTGTTTCCTTCAATGTCCGAATAAGACTTGTCGTAAACAAAGGAGGAAAGGCTCTTGAAATTGGCATTTGAAAACAATTTGAGCAATTGCATCAATAAAATAAATTGGTTGAATTTTGAAGCGCCCCCAAACTGATAGAACAGTTTTTTTGCAGCTTGTTGCCGTGACAGCAATTTGAAGCCATGCTTTGAGCGCTTAAAAAATCTTTGGACTTCCTTTAGTTCCCCAAGATCAAAAAAACCGTTCCCGAAAGATTGCCTTGAAAAAAAAAGTGTGAGCATGTGCGAATTTTGTTGCACTTCACGGTGGCTTTTGAACACGTGGGGCAAATGGCTCCCGATGACCAGGACATCGTTTTTTTTGTAATAATTTACCGTGTCACCAACGATAAGAGTGCCCTCGCCCTCCACAATGAGACTAATCTGTATTTCTTCGTGTTGGTGCAATTTGTCAAAAAATACCGGTACAATATCCACTTGATAAACAAAGGCGTTTTGATCGGGTTTAGGGATTTTAAAAGGGAGGACTTTCATCAGGATAAAATCAAATACTAATCAAAAATAGCTATAATAATAAAATATTGGATAATATAGTATCGATAATGGATAAAATTACATTGTGGTGAGCGGTGACGTTATGCATAATTTTGCATAAATCAATAAACTATTAATTATGGCTATACAATGGAAAGGCATTATGCCGGCAGTGACAACCAAGTTTACTGACGATGATAGACTGGATTTTAAAACATTTGAAATCAATGTAAACGCACAATTGGAAGCTGGCGTCAGCGGCATTGTTCTGGGTGGTACTTTGGGCGAGGCAAGCACCTTGCTCGATGACGAAAAACGTGAACTTACAAGGGCCACGGTAGATATGGTAAAAGGAAAAGTTCCTGTACTGATCAATGTTGCGGAACAAAGCACCAAGGGAGCCATTCTTGCCGCACAAAAGGCTGAAGACGATGGTGCAGAAGGGTTGATGATGCTGCCGCCAATGCGCTATAAATCCGGAGACAATGAAACCATAGAGTATTTCAAAACTGTTGCCAACAGCACTTCGCTGCCCATCATGATCTATAACAATCCCGTGGATTATAAAATAGAAGTAACCTTGGATATGTTTGAAGAACTTTTGAAGTGCAACAACATAGAGGCCGTCAAAGAATCGACGCGGGATATAACCAATGTCACGAGAATCAAGAACCGTTTTGGTGACCGATTGAAAATCATGACAGGCGTCGATACCATTGCGCTCGAAAGTCTTTTGATGGGCGCCGATGGCTGGATTGCCGGACTTGTCTGTGCTTTTCCAAAAGAAACGGTCGCGATTTATAATCTTCAAAAAGCCGGAAGAATCAAAGAAGCCATCGACATCTATCGCTGGTTCATGCCCTTGCTGGAGTTAGATATAAACCCTAAATTAGTGCAAAATATCAAACTGGCTGAAGTTTACACAGGCATTGGCACCGAAAATGTCCGAGCTCCTCGATTGCCTTTACAGGGTGAAGAACGAAAACACGTCATCAAGGTCATAGAAGACAGCTTGAAAACAAGGCCGACAATACCAAAATTTTGAAAACATTACCAAAAATAAACATAATTGAAAGCCCCTCCTTTGGAGGGATTTATTGAGGCTTTATGATAACCGGAAAAAACTATATAGGAAAAAACCTTTCTGCAGTAGGTCGTAAAACATACAGGACATTCAACCCACAGTTGAACATAGAGAACGATTTTGTGTTCACTGAAGCCACAAACGAAGAAATAGAAAGTGCAGTAGCGCTGGCTAGCGAAGCTTTCAAAGTGTACAGAACCATTTCTGGAGCTGAAAAAGCTAATTTCCTCAATGCCATTGCCGACGAAATTGTAGCGTTAGATGATGAGTTGCTCACTGTGTATTGTTCAGAATCCGGATTGCCGCGTGGCAGGGCAGAAGGCGAAATGGGAAGAACCATCGGGCAATTGCGTGCATTTGCACAGCTTTTGTTGGAAGGTTCATGGGTAGAGGCGACAATAGATACGGCGCAGCCCAATAGGATGCCTGCGCCAAAACCAGATTTGAGGAAAATGCTCATTCCCATTGGGCCTGTGGTGGTGTTTGGGGCGAGCAATTTTCCCTTGGCCTATTCCACGGCTGGAGGTGATACCGCTTCGGCCTTGGCAGCAGGTTGTCCAGTGATTGTCAAGTCGCACCCAATGCATTCTGGTACCGGAGAGCTGGTGGCGTCTGCAGTCATCAAAGCAGTCCAAAAAACAGGAATGCCCAACGGTGTTTTTTCAAATTTGAACAGTACGGGTATTGAGGTGGGCCAGCATTTGGTAAAACATCCCGGAGTTAAGGCCGTAGGTTTCACAGGAAGTATTGCAGGTGGTAAAGCCTTGTTTGATTTGGCAGCCAAACGTCTCGAGCCAATTCCGGTATTTGCCGAAATGGGCAGTATCAATCCTGTGGTCATACTGCCTGGAGCATTACAAAACAGTTATGCGGATTTGGCAAAAACTTATGCCGTTTCTATCACCTTGGGAACAGGGCAATTCTGTACCAATCCGGGGCTTTTGCTTGGCATTAAAGGAGAGGATCTGACAACCTTCGTGCGGCATTTATCAAATGAAATACTGAAGATTGATGCGTCTTGCATGCTGCACCCAAATATTGCACGCGTCTATGAGGCCAACAAGCAAAAAGCCATTGTACAGCAAGGCGTAACCGTTGTTGCTGATGCCGATGTCGATGTGAAACCCAATTTTGCCCGACAAGCCGTTGCAACAGTGGAAGGCACTGTATTTTTAGAAAACCCTACCTTGCACCAAGAAGTTTTTGGGCCTTACTCGTTGGTGGTTCAATGTGAAAATATAAAGCAATTGGAGCAGATAATTTCAGCATTGGAAGGCCAGTTGACAGGGACCTTGATTGCCGCTGACGAAGAAGCCAACAAATATCCCGAAATCATTTCGGCGTTGCAAAACAGGGTCGGGAGGCTGATTTTCAATGGAGTGCCTACGGGTGTCGAGGTGTGTCCATCCATGACGCACGGTGGTCCGTATCCGGCATCCACAGATAGCCGTTTTACTGCCGTGGGTACCAATTCCATAAAACGTTGGGTGCGCCCGTTCAGCTATCAAGATTGGCCAGATGCATTGCTCCCCGACGCACTGAAAAATGAAAATCCACTTGGGATTTCAAGAATGGTCAACAATAAGCCTACCATATCAAAGATAGTTTAATATGCCAAAGCACACATTTGTCTGCATCGATGCCCATACTTGCGGAAACCCGGTGAGGGTCATCAAACAAGGCGGCCCACAGCTTGTCGGAAAAACCATGAGTGAAAAACGACAGCATTTTATTAAAGAATTTGATTGGATACGAAAAGGGCTGATGTTTGAACCCCGCGGCCACGACATGATGAGCGGTAGCATTTTGTATCCTCCCCATGACCCAGATAATGATTTTGCGATATTGTTCATCGAAACGTCCGGCTGTTTGCCCATGTGCGGGCACGGTACGATCGGTACCATCACCATTGCCATTGAGGAAGGCTTGGTAACACCCAAAACTCCCGGAAAAATCAGGATGGAAGCGCCGGCAGGTTTGGTGGATATCAAATACGGTCTTAACGGCAACAAAGTTGACTGGGTAAAACTGGTCAATGTGAAGAGTTATTTGGCTGCCGAAAATTTAACTGTCGAATGTCCGGAATTGGGCACGTTACATTTTGATGTGGCTTATGGTGGAAATTTTTATGCCATCATTGATCCTCAGGAACATTTTTCCGGTGTACAGGATTTTTCAGCTTCAAAAATCGTTCAGTATTCTCAAATCGTGAGACAGCGTATCAACGAAAAATACCCCGAACGATTCATACATCCCGAAAACGAAACCATCAGAAATGTGACGCACCTGTTATGGACGGGTATGCCCATAGACCCTACATCTTCGGGGAGGAACGCCGTTTTTTATGGCGATAAAGCAATCGATAGAAGTCCATGTGGTACAGGAACTTCTGCTCGAATGGCCCAATTGTTTGCTAAAGGAAAATTGAAATTGCACGAAGATTTTGTTCATGAAAGTTTTATAGGCAGTAAATTTACCGGGCGCGTGGAACAAGTAACCACTTTGGATGGCCAATTGGCGATTGTTCCAAGCATCAAAGGTTGGGCGAAGATTTATGGACAGAATACCATAACCATTGACCCCGAAGATGATCCGTATGCGTATGGTTTTCAGGTGATATAGAAGAATGAAATAGAAATAGAAATAGAAAAACCTTAAACCTGATTGATTTAATGATACTACACTCAATAGCTTAATATCCAGATTTTTATCCAATGAAAAACTGCATCATCATCGGCGGTGGCATTATCGGTTTGTGCACTGCATATTATCTTCAAAAAGAAGGTCATTCGGTTACCATAATTGATCAATCGAACATGGATGCCGGCGCATCCTATGTCAATGCCGGGTATATGTCGCCAAGCCATATTGTGCCACTATCTGCGCCCGGTGTTATGAAAAAAGGCCTGAAATGGATGTTCAACCAGGCAAGTCCGTTGTACATAAAACCACGGTTAGAAGCCGATTTTTTGCGATGGGCCATAGCGTTCAACAAGTCCTGCAATCCGCAGCACGTCCAAAAAGCCGTCCCGGCCATCAAGGCCATCACGCTTATGAGCCAGGATTTGTACGATGCCATAAAACGTGACGAAAATTTTGGGTTTCATTATGAGAAAAAAGGCCTTTTGATGCTATGCCAAACCGATAAAATGCTTGGAGAAGAAATTGAAACTGCGCATTTGGCAAAACGTGAAGGACTGGATGCCAGTGAAATAAGTCTTGAAGAATTAAAAACCTTGGAACCCAATGTTCAGCTGAACGTAAAAGGCGCCACCTATTATAAATGCGATTCGCACAGCACGCCCCACGAGTTCATGTCCGAAATGAAATCACATTTGAAAGCGGTTGGGGTTAGGTTTTTTCCAAATATTAAAATTGATGATTTGATTATAGAAAGCGGCAAAATCGAAACTTTGAAGTCTGGGCCGCAAACTTTCAAGGCAGACGAATATATCCTCGCTGCTGGTTCTTGGAGCCCTGTTTTGAGTAAAAAATTAGGTTTGAAACTGCTTCTCCAAGCCGGAAAAGGGTATCGAATCAATACCTATCGATATACTGGTATCCAGATTCCTTCCATATTGGCAGAAGCAAAGGTGGCGGTGACGCCCATGAACGGTTTTACGCGTTTTGCTGGAACTATGGAAATTGCAGGTATCAACCATGATATCAATAAGGTAAGGGTTGAGGCCATTGCAAATGCGACCACAAGTTATTATCCTGAAATCCAATTGACAGACGATGAGAAAAACACGGCTGCTTGTGGTCTTCGCCCGGTCACGCCAGATGGGTTGCCATACCTCGGAAAGTCGTCCAGGTGCAAAAACCTTACAATTGCTGCCGGCCATGCCATGATGGGCTGGAGCATGGCAACCGCTACGGGATTGTTGGTGGCCGAAACCATAGCGGGCAAAAAAACTTCTATGGATATATCTCTGTTTCATCCAGATAGAAAATTTTAAATAAATTATGAAGGTTCATCGATGTATTTTGTCGATGAATTTTGCACGTTCTTTTTGTTAAACTTGCCAAAAGGTTTTTTGTCGAAAATCTTTTGATGTATAACTTGTTTTGTAGAATTTTATGATAATCATTTGATTAATAGCACCAAATCCATTGTTTAATTTAATTATGTTTATCATGAATCTCGAAATTACAAGCTACAACAATCAGTACAGGATCAGGGGTGTGCTCAACAAACAAAACGTCTATCAGTTCAACAGTGAGTTCAAGAACATCTTCGAGAAATTTGACTCGCTGACATTGAGCATCGAAGGGCTTACCAATATTGACCGATATGGTGTGAATGCCTTGGCACAATTGCACAATGAGTCCATTGCCAAACGAAAAAGTCTTTCTATCATCGGTTTTGGCTGCGATGACCTTTACGAGCATTTCAAGTCTGAAGAAAATGCTGCTTAATCAGGCAAGAATTTAGCAAGACATATCTGCCACGATTTTCCAGTGACCATCCAGATGTTTAAAGACAATCATAAAAGTGCCTTCGGCATAGCCTATTGGCCTTTCCAGATGGTATTTGCCCATGACCCAATATGTGTTTCCCTGTATTTTTGAAATGTCGTGGATGGTAAATTTCAAAGTTCCGCTTTCGTCTTTTGTCGGGTAGCCTTTGAGGTAATTATCGAGGGTTTGCTGCCAGCCATGGGTCAAACCCCTGTTGCCATAAAATTTTAACGAGTCGTTTTTCCAATAGCCGTCCATAAAACCTTTGAGATCATGGACGTTCCATGCCTTTTCTTGTTGCCGTAAAACATTCTTGATACCCAATATGGCTTGGTCCTGCGGGATGTCGTTATTGCTGTCGGCCTTAAAGCCAGAGGACGGGTTGCAACTAATGGCAAGACAGGAAAATATAAGGAAAAAGGTTTTCATAAAAAGGTTTTGGGTTAAAGATATGAAATGTTTTCCTTGATATGTGGATGCCATTGCCAACAATATGGTGTTTGGGTTTCTAAAGATTTTTTGAATGTTTCTTGATGAAAATCTTAATGGGTTTTTTAATGTCAGAAATACCCACTATTTTTTGATGTGAGATAATTTTATTACAAAGGTTAAACCCGTCTGGAGACAGTAAGGGAAAAGCATGATATTAAATAACTCAAACTAAAGTTTGACTCATTACAAGATTACATTGTAAAGTTTACGGTAATACGGACCAAACATTATTTATTGCCACTTTCGTAAAGTGGATATTGGTACAGTGTACCGAAATTCTGTTCAGAGCGTATTCTTTTGATGTCTAAAAAAGGCATCGGCTTGCAGTTGCATCAATTCACGTGCTTTTTTGCGTTTATATTGGTACAATTCGTCTTCTTGAGCTATATCGTCATACACTTTGTTGTTGATGCTCATATCGGTTTTTAGCAAGACGTTGCGTTCGTTTACTTTTTGTTCTACCCGTGTTTTAATGGCAGTTTCGGCATCTTCGAATTTATAATCGTATTCACTTTTTGGCGAAAGCAACTTGGCAAAAATGGGAGAAGTTTCAATTGCCAGAAACAACAGAAAAATAAAAAATGATGGCATCCAGGGCAGTGTGTTCAAAGCATTCACTCGAGCCATTAATCCGTCAAATCCGTCAATAATGGGTTGTGTGGTTTTTACTTGAGTTTCGTAAGCGCTTTCCAATGTAGCAATATCTGCTTCTATTGCTGTAATTTTTGCAGTATTTTCAGCTTTAAGTAGTTGTAGTTCTGCCAGTGCGGCATCGTGCTTATCGCGTTTTTCTTTATAAACGGGACCTTTACCTAAAAGTTTTGTGCCGGCAGTACCTTCGGCTTCATTGATATAGGTGTCATATAGTGCGTTTACTTCGGTTTCTTTGGTGGTTATATCTGTTTGAAGCGTTTTGATAGTATTTTGCAACGCATCAATTTTTGGGGTAAACAGTTCGGCTATTTGTGATTGATTTGCCAATGTCAAGTCATTTTTTTGTTCCAATAACACTTGGTTAATTTCCTTTTCAAAAATTTTAAGTTCGAGAGGTTTTGAGATGACAACCGCTATGATTATTGCCAGAACGATACGTGGAGATGCCTGTATGAGCTCGTCCAAAAACGATTTTCTTTTTTTGATGGTGGATACGATAAAACGGTCGAGGTTGAAAATGAGCAATCCCCAAACCAAGCCAAAGGCGATGGCGGTAAACATATTGTCAAAAACCGTAAACAGCGCATAGCTTGCGGCTATAAATGCCATAACGGCAGTAAAAAATACGGTTGCTCCAATGCCGGCATATTTGTTTTGTTCGCCTATGGAACAATGGTCCAGAATATGGGTATCTGAACCTGAACACAGAATGAAAAATTTTTTGATCATGATTGATGAAGTTTTGCCCTGCCTATTGGCGGGTTGATTGGTTATTAGAACGTTGGGTTTAGGTAATTGTTACAATTTGTATAAAATAAAAAAAGCCGACAATTAAAAAACTGTCGGCTTAAATGCGTGTATGCAGGTTAATTGATAATGGTTATGGTTATGTGAATTGTTGGTTTTAAGGTTGAAATCTAAACTGTTTCAAAATCTTTCCAAAACCGGCTATAAAAATTTTCAGAATTTAATAACTGCTGATGAGTTCCGGAAATATCTGTAATTCCATTTTCAATTATATAAATTTTATCTTTTAACAGTTTAAATATATAACTTTTTATAATCTTTTAAACTGTTGGAGTTTTGGGGAGACTTACACGGCTTCATAGTTTCAACTCACTGGACAAAAACTACGGTTGGCAATATTGTGAGCTTGGTAAGAGAAAACGGTTTTGAAATTCAAGAAGTATAAAAGGCAAAATGCGGCATAAAAAAATTTTTGTTCCCATTGGTGTGCACTAAAAATAAAAAAGCCTCAAAACTGTCGAGACTTTTGATTCTCCGGAATTGAATTGTCGTTTGTCAACTATTGCAATTTCATCGGCTTTTGCTTGAATTTGTGTTTCCTTGTTCAATGTGTTTTAGTGTCGTTCAAATAGATGCCTTTTTTTAATGACAATTTTGATTGGTCGTTTTTTACCGTAATGTCTATGGATTTTTCCAAGGTTTCATTGTTCGTTTTTATATCAAAAAAGGTAATGGTTTCACCGTTTTTCAATAAATCCAACTGTTTTAAAGCTTTATTGTCAAAAGTGTTTCCTTGTATTTTTAGTATGGCTTTTGAAGCAAACCGGACTTTGAAACTTTTGACATCATCAAAATTTGAGGTAACCAAAGCCATGCTTTTTAGCAGTTCGGGGCTCAAAAAACAATTATCGCAATCTACAATAACTCTGGTTTTCAGTTTCAAAAGCGGTTTGTTTTGCATTTTATGGCCAATTGCCGTTATCACGTTGTCGCTTTGTTCTATTTTGTGGCCGGTAACTGTTTTTTTGGGAAGATTGTCATTGGTGTCAATTTCGATACCTGCTTTTGAGTAAAAAGTGATATGGGTAACATCGGGTTTTAAAATTTCGGCAATGGCATTGATCAACGGCATTTTTATAACTTCGTCATCGGTCCTGATAATTAACTTTGATGGTTTTGGGACGGCAATGCTGTTAAAATCACTTTTTAAAGTTTCCATTGCTGTCGGCTTTCCGTTAAGTGTGAGCTTTAGAGGATTTTGCTCTACATGCAAAACAGGTATTGAATCCTGGTTTTCGGTAGTTTCCGTAATGGTTCTTGCCACCTCTTTTTTCTCGCTAAACCCATATATGCTAAAGGCAATCAGTGGGAGCAGGAGCAAACTTCTTAATAGGTTGTTGCGTGTTGATGTGTGTGTTTTCATAACTGTTAATCGTTTTTTGATGAATGAATAATTGATGGTGCTCACAAGTTCATTTTTGATAGTGCTTGATGAATATGTGATTAATAATTGTTGATACGCCGAAGCTTTGATGCCTTGATTTATGACGGCTTGATCGGCAAGAAATTCGTGGTTTGGTTTAATTTGTTGCTTCAAAAGGTAGATCAGTGGATGAAACCATAGCACAATTTGCAAGAATTCGATGCAAAGAATGTCGATACTATGCTTTTGCCGTGCGTGTGTCTGCTCGTGTACCATGATTTCATTGGGTATTTGTCGTTTTTTAAAACGCTGCTTGTCTAAAAAGATATAATTAAAAAACGAATGTGGAATTGCCAATTTATTTAGCAGCACATACGCAAACGACCCCGATTTTTCTACCTCGTTTTTACGTATTCTCTGGATGAGCCCGATGAGGTTCAATGTGAATTTTATGCCTAAAAACACCACGCCTGCCCAATAAACGGTCCATAAAATCATGGAAGGATAATTGGATCTTGATGCTTTGGCAATTTGCGTTTCATTTGTAATGTATGTGTTTTCGGAAACTTGTGGCTGGATGGTTTCGGCAACGTTCACTGGTTCAACATACCGTGTTATGGTCACCAAAGGAGTGGTAAGTGCCAAGGTCAGTGCCAGCAACAAATAGTAGCGTTTAAAACGGTGCATGGTTTGCTTTTCTAAAAGCAACACATAAAAAAGCATAAATACCGCCAGACAAGCACTGAATTTTAAGAGATACACAGCCATATCATTTCTTTTTGATTTCGTTATCGATTAAGGACTTCAGTTCTTCCAATTCTTTTTTGGTAAGATTGGTCTCTTTGGTAAAAAACGAAGCAAATTGCGAAGCACTGTCATTAAAAAAATGCTTGATAAGCTCGTTGACGTGTTTGGAAAAATAGGCTTTCTTTTTTACCAACGGATAGTATTCGCGCGAGTTGCCATACTGGTTATAGGCTACAAAACCTTTGTCTGCCATGCGTTTCAGCAGTGTCGCAACGGTGGTTGAGGCAGGTTTTGGATCCTGATATGCCTCGAGTAAATCCTTCATGAAGGCTTTTTCCAACACCCAAAGGTGGTTCATCAATTCTTCTTCGGCTTTTGATAGTTGCATTATTCTACAATATTAGAATTATTTCTACAAATGTAGAATAAAAAATTATTTATCCAAATTTTATTGCCGTTTTTTTTTGTAATTTGCCATATCTTTGTTGTTGAACCAGCAGTTTCCAAAATGAAATTTCGTATTTTGTTTCTTTTCTGTGTTGTGTTTGGCAGTGTTTCTGTACAAAGCCAAACCATTGCAGAACTCATCAACCAAATCAACCGTGATTCATTAAGCCAAACCGTAAAAGAACTTACCGGCGAAATCCCAACAGTCGTTTATGGCAATACCGTGACCATTATCAATAGGCACCACGCTAATAATGACGTTGCCGCAGATTATATCAAGCAGAAATTTGAACAACTAGGAAATCTTGCCATTACAGACCAATCTTTCAACGCCACCGGGCGCAACATCATTGCCGTTCAATTGGGAAAAACCAATCCCGATAACATTTTTATTGTTTGTGCCCATTATGATTCGGTGGCCGATTATTGTGCAGATGACAATGCCAGCGGTACTGCCGCAGTGCTAGAAATAGCCAGGATACTTTCTAAACAATGCATCGACAACACCATTGTTTATGCGCTTTGGGATGAAGAAGAAATTGGGTTGCGGGGCGCCAATTACTATGCGGTGCAAGCCGCAGCAAATAATACAAACATACTGGGAGTGTTGAACATAGATATGATGGGTTATGATGGCGATAACGATAATGATTTTGATATAGATGTGAGAAATATAGCCAATTCCATTGCCATGAAAGACGATATCATTTCGGTTTTAAATACGCCCGAATATGGTTTTACACTCAATGTGAATGTGGTAAATCCCGGAACGACCGCCAGCGACCATTCGCGGTTTTGGAACAATGGGTTCTCTGCTGTTCTGGTCGGCGAATCTTGGGAAAATAATGACCAAACACCTTATTATCACTCTTCGGGAGATCGTTTTTCTACCTTGAATCTAACATATTACCACGAGTTGACCAAGTTGATATTTGCTTATATGGCTACCAAAGCCGGATTGATGCCTATAGATAATAGTGTGACCCAATCAAACATGACGCTTACCGCGACACAAACCGGAGCAACCTACCAATGGTTTGATTGCGAAACGGGTTTGCCTATAGACGGTGCGGTAAACAGATCGTTTTCACCTGAAGGTAATGGAAGTTATGCGGTAAACATCACCTTGGGTGGTTGTACCGAAACCAGCAATTGCTTTTTTTTTGACACGTTAGGGTTGCAGTCTTTTGACGAAAACGAACTCAAAATTTATCCGAATCCGGTTCATTCGGTTTTAAAAATTGAAACCACGACCCAAGCCTTAAAGACCATTGACGTATATGATATTTCGGGGAAAGTGATGCTGAAATATACTTCAAACCAAAGCGTTATTGAATTGAACACTTCCAAATTGCCAAACGGAATTTACTTTGTAAAGGTAAAAACCGATACCAAATCTGGGTATTTTAAGGTTGTAAAAGAATAGACAAACAGCCTGAAGGATTTCTCTTTCAGACTGTTTGTTCATCATTTGTACAGTTCTGTAAAAAACGTATAAAAATACGGAATGGTTTCAATGCCTTTGTAGTAATTCCAAACGCCAAAATGCTCGTTTGGCGAATGTATGGCATCGCTGTCAAGCCCAAATCCCATCAAGATGGTTTTGCTTTTTAATTCTTGTTCAAACAGCGCCACAATAGGAATGCTGCCGCCGCTACGTTGTGGAATGGGTGTTTTGCCAAAAGTGGTTTCATAGGCCTTTGCCGCCGCTTGGTAGCCAATACTGTCAATAGGCGTGACATAACCCTGCCCGCCGTGGTGCGGTTTCACAAGCACTTTTACGCCTTTGGGTGCAATACTTTCAAAATGGTTTTTAAAAAGTTCGGTAATTTCTTCCCAATCCTGATGTGGCACCAATCGCATGGAAATTTTTGCATAGGCCTTACTTGCAATCACGGTTTTTGCACCTTCTCCGGTATAGCCGCCCCAAATGCCGTTTACATCAAGTGTTGGCCTTATGGAATTGCGCTCGTTGGTAGTGTAGCCTTTTTCACCATACACATCATCGATGTCCAAAGCTTTTTTATAATTTTCAATTGAAAATGGTGCTTTTGCCATTTGCGAACGTTCATCTGCCGACAATTCTTCTACCTTGTCATAAAATCCGGGAATGGTAATATGGTTGTTTTCATCATGGAGCGACGCAATCATTTTGGTCAGTACATTAATCGGGTTTGCAACGGCGCCTCCGTACAATCCGGAATGTAAATCGCGGTTTGGCCCGGTCACTTCAACCTCTACATAACTCAAACCCCGTAATCCTGTGGTAATTGACGGTACGTCTTTGGAAATCATTCCGGTATCAGAAATCAAGATAACATCGTTTTTGAGTTTTTCGCGATTGTTTTTTACAAATACACCCAAGTTTTTGCTGCCAACTTCTTCTTCACCTTCTATCATAAACTTCACGTTGCAAGGCAATTGATTGGTTGAGGTCATAAACTCCAACGCTTTTACGTGCATATACATTTGCCCTTTGTCATCACAGGCGCCACGTGCAAAAATGGCACCTTCGGGATGTAATTCGGTAGGTTTTATCACCGGTTCGAATGGGGGCGACGTCCATAAATCTAACGGGTCGGGCGGCTGTACGTCATAATGGCCATAAACCAAAATAGTCGGCAGGTTACTGTCAATTATTTTCTCGCCATATACAATAGGGTAACCGTCGGTTGGGCAAATTTCCACGTGGTCACAACCTGCTTTTTCAAGGTTTTGCTTTATGGCCTCGGCGGTTTTCAATACATCGTTTTTATATGCCGAATCAGCACTAATGGATGGAATTTTTAATAACTCGATAAGTTCGTCAAGAAATCGCTCTTTATTGGATTCTAAATATGATGAAATACCTTTCATGGATTATGGATTTGAAATTTCACAAAAGTACAAAATCAAAAAGAATTTTATCCGATAGGCAGTTTGTATATTCAAACTAATGTTTATATTTGCAACCCGATATTATATCGGTAAAGTTGCAGGCGTGGTGGAATTGGTAGACACGCTAGACTTAGGATCTAGTGCCGTGAGGTGTGAGAGTTCGAGTCTCTCCGCCTGTACAAAGAAAAAAGCTCTAACATTGGTTAGGGCTTTTTTTATGTAAAGTTCGTATCAATGATTTTATTTGTCAAAACCGTTGGGAAGTTCGTTCTGTAAATAAATAAATTGAGCTAATTTTAGTTTTTAATGCTTTGGTCCGGTTTCTTTTGAGGGCAGGTCGTGAGTGATACTGCGACTATCATATAATGAAAAACCCCTCACAAAGAGAGGCTTTTCTGCTATTAATCAACTTCGGGCAAATGAACTTTCAGTTGCTCTCTATTACTGTTTTGGCACTTTTCAGCCCTTTTCCTTTGACCGACAATTCAATGCTGCCTTTCTCTGTTGAAGATTGTACAATGACAACGAGTTTTCCGCTGAAGAGCTTCATTGTTGGTACATGAAATGGTTCGAGTGAAGTAGCATCGCCATTGCAGGTTGCTCTGAATGAGCCTTTGCCTTTTACTATAAAATCCAATTGGTTTGTTGCCGTAGGGCAGGGATTTCCATTTTTGTCAACAACGGAAACCGTTACAAATGCCAAATCTTCGCCATTTGCATTTATGGATGTAACATTGGGTTCCAGTACAATTTGGTGCGGTTTGCCTGCCGTATGGATTTCTTTTTCGGCAGCGGGGTTTCCGTTTTTGTCATATGCTACAACTTTCAATGTACCCGGTTCGTATTTTGTGTCCATCCACATCAGTCGGTACCTGTTAAGGGGCGTGGTGTTGTTTTTTTCTTGGAATCCCTGGCTTTTTCCATTGATGAACAGCTCGGCACGGTCATAATTGGTATAAACAAAAACGGGTGTTGTTTGTCCCTCACGTCCTTCCCAGTTCCAATGTGGGAGGATGTGGAGCGTTTCATCATTTGTGTTCCATCGGCTTCGATACAAATAATAACGGTCTTTTGGGATTCCTGCAAGATCGATCATCCCAAAATAGGAACTCCGCGTTGGCCAAGCCTCGTCATGGGGCGTTGGTTCGCCTAAATAATCAAAGCCGGTCCATACAAACTCGCCAATGACCCAGGGTTTGTCATCCTGAAGTACAAAATCGTCGTCCGGAACATTGGACCAACTGCAATATTCCAGATCGTAAGATGACGATTGCAGGTCGGGATGTTTTTTCATGCTCCCTTTTTCCAAAGGAAATTTGTATATGCCCCGAGAGCTCACGGTAGATGCCGTTTCGGAACCCAGAATGAAGCCTTGGGGAAATTTCTTATAAGCTTCTTCGTACAGTTGCGTGCGGTAGTTGAGTCCCGGCACATCCAAAAGTGCCCCAAACCCTGACTCCATGACGGGCTTCAATTGGTCCATGCCTACGGTTACGGGGCGCGTAGGGTCTTCTCGATGGAAAATTTCCTGGAGCCATTTGGCACGCTTGACGCCTTCTTCGCCCCATTGGTCAGGTACTTCGTTGCCTGCGCTCCACATCACGATGGACGGATGGTTGCGGGTGGCGCGAACCAAATTAACAACATCTTTTTCTGCATAATCCTCAAAATAAAGGTTATACCCATTTTCTACTTTGGGTATCGCCCATTCGTCAAAACTTTCGGCAAGGAACAAAAAGCCCATTTCGTCGGCAAGGTTTAATTGTTCTATGGAGGGCATGTTGTGCGAACTTCGGATGGCGTTGCAGCCCAAATCTTTCAAGATGGTAAGCTGTCGCCGTAATGCCGAAATGTTAATGGCCGCGCCCAAAGGACCCAAATCGTGGTGAAGGCAGACGCCTTTGAATTTTGTTACCTTGCCATTGAGCCTAAAACCATGTTTTGCATCGTATTCAATCTTACGGATGCCAAATTTTGTGCTTGTATCATCCACCAATTGGCCATTGGCATATAATCTTGAAACACACGTGTACAAATAGGGTGTTTCCGGACTCCAAAGTTTTGGTTTGCTAACTGCTATATTTTGTTCAAAGGTGTTTCCAAAAAGTGTTGTCGTTTCGTCCGAGTTTAGTTTTTGGCCCTCGGCGTCATAAATTTCTGTGACCAGCCGAAGATTATCTCCCGTAGTGGTGGTTTTGATATTTACCTGTGCAATGTCATCCGTAATTGTCGGTGTGGTGATAAACGTTCCCCAATGGTCAATGCTTGCGTTGTTTTTCAAAATTATTTGAACATTTCTGTAGAGTCCCGCACCAGGGTACCAGCGCGATGCCAACCCTCGATTGTTTAGTTTTACAGCCAATGTATTGTCTTGGTTCTCTTGGATATGAGCGGTTATATCAAAATAAAAATAGGCATAGCCAAATTTCCATTCACCAACTTTTTTGCCGTTGACAAATACTTCCGGTTCGCTCATGGCACCGTCAAATGCTACCAAAACTTTTTTTGAGTTGTCAAAATTTTGCAATGAAAAAGAGGTTCTGTACCAAGCTTCGCCAATATGGGGAAGGGCACCGGTTCTTCCGGTTTTTTCGGTAGCTACGCTTTCGCCGTTTTGGATTATGGCAATGTGTTGTAAATCGATGTTCTTGTCAAATGGTCCGTATATGGCCCAATCGTGAGGAACGGACACACTTTCCCATTTGGAGTCGTCAAAATCTTTTTCGTAAGCATTTGGCACAGATCCTTTGTGAAACTTCCAATGGGTTTTGAGCGTCAATACCTCTCGTTGTTGTCCAAAGGACAGCATGGGAGCTAAAATGATTGATAAAAGGAGCAATAAAATGTAACGGGGTTTGTTCATAACGTTTATAAGGTACTTGCTTATATGTTTTGGTTGCTAAACTAATAAAAAAAATCATAAAACATACCAGTACCTACCAGTTTGTTGATATATTTGTAAAATGAATTGGATACATGTCAAAAATCATGCTGGAATACCAAAGTACAGGCAGCTTGTGCTCTCGGTAGAAAATGCGCTGTTGGAAGGTGTACTAAAAAAAGGTGATGCTTTGCCGTCTGTCAATCAGGTCAGTAACAGGTTTGGGCTTTCGAGAGATACGGTCTTTACTGCCTTGAACGAGTTGAAAACCAGGGGTATCATAGAATCGGTACCGGGTAAGGGATTTTTTGTAACGAGTGAACATATCAAGGTAAAGCAAAGGATTTTTTTATTGTTTGATGAGTTGAACGCCTTTAAGGAAGATTTGTACAATGCGTTTGTAGCACATTTGGGAGGCGATGTACAGGTCGATATTTTCTTTCACCATTTCAACGAAGAAATGTTCAAAAAACTGATTCTTGACAGCTTGGGAAATTACAGCTACTACGTTATTATGCCAGCCAACCTGAAACATACGGGAAGTGTGGTTAATAAATTGCCTTCAGACAAAGTTTACATTCTTGACCAGATCAACCAGGAGCTATCGAGCTATCCGGCCATCTACCAAAATTTTGAAACCGATATTTTCAACAGTTTGATGGAAGCAAGGCCGATGATAGAGAAATATAGAAAGATGGTATTGCTGTTCCCCGAAAAGCGACAGCCCACCGGAATGCTCTACGGTTTTCAGAATTACAGAAGAGAGACAGCCTTCAACTATGAAATCATCGATACATTGGATGGCAGAACATTAGTGCCGGGCGAGGTTTACTTGGTATTGGACGACCAAAGTCTAATTTTCTTGATAAAAAAACTGAAGGACCAAGGTTTGGTCTTGGGTAGTGACATTGGAATCATTTCCTATAATGATACACTCTTGAAAGAAATCGTTGAAGGAGGTATCACGACCATCTCCACCGATTTTAAGGCTATGGGTAAACGACTTGCAGAAATGATCCGCAACAAGGAACATATCAAAATTGAAAACCCCAATTCGCTTATAATCAGAAATTCATTGTAAATGTTCGAGGTAAATCGTGTCAATAAATCCGGATTTGACTGTGTAGAAATAACCGACACCGATGGTCAAGTTTATGCAATCATTAATTTAGACCTTGGAGGAAGTTTACAAGAATTGACGATCTGTGGCACGGAGGTCATTACAGGAAAAAATGTCGGCCCTTATGCCAAATCGTATGCATCATCGATTTTGTTTCCTTTTGTAAACCGGATTGCCAACGGACGTTACGATTTTGAACAAAAAACCTATCAATTGCACTGCAATAATGTCGCTGATGGCCATGCCCTGCATGGGTTGGTATTTGACAGGACATTTGGGTTAGATCACATTTCTCAAAACGAAAATTCCTGTACCGTTAGCCTGTTTTATGCTGAAACAGAAAACAGAATGGGATTTCCTTTCCGTTATGAACTGCAAGTGAAATATACGATCAAAAAACGGTCGGTTGAGGTAATGGTTGAAGTTAAGAATACCGACAAATATGTATTTCCATTTGCTTTGGGATGGCATCCCTATTTTGCATCAAACAATCTGAACGAATCGTATCTCAAAATGGAATGCCAAAGAAAAATTATTACCAACAGCCACTCCATACCTGAACGCGAAGAAACCGTGGTTTTAGATAAAAACTTGAAAATCAACCAAACTGAATTTGACGATTGTTTTGTTCTCGATACAAACACCTTGTGGTTTTCAACACCTGATTACAAAATAAAAATGACCTCAAGTATGGGCGAGATGTTCGTGCAACTCTACACGCCCCAAGGGAGAAAAGCCATAGCAATTGAACCGCAAACCGGGCCTGCAAACTGCTTTAACATGCCCAATAAGCATAAGGTATTGCGGCCCAATGAAACCTTTGAAATAAAATGGAGTGTGGATGTCTTTTTGGAAAACACATAATTATTAATATCAAATCATGAGCAAATCACTGATAAACAATGTTGAGGCAGAATTCAAAGAACGATTCGGGTCAAAACCATTGGTCGTTGTTTCACCGGGACGTATCAACCTTATTGGCGAACACACCGATTATAATGAAGGCTTTGTTTTTCCTGCTGCCATAGACAAGTGTATTGTAGCGGCAATAGGCAAAAGCAAAACGCAACAATGTATGGCTTATGCCTTGGATATGTCCGAAAATTATGCATTTAATTTGGATGAAGTCCGTGCCATACCAAATGGCAATTGGAAAAATTACATTATCGGGGTAGTGGGAGAACTCCAAAAAAAAGGACTTGAAATAGGACCTTTTAATTTGGTTTTTGCGGGCGATATTCCCAAAGGCGCAGGCTTGTCCTCGTCCGCAGCATTGGAAAACAGTGTTGTTTTTGGGCTTAACGAGCTGTTTGGGTTAAAGTTGAGCAAACATGAAATGATTTCCATTTCCCAAAAAGCAGAACATAATTACGTTGGCGTCCGTTGTGGTATCATGGATCAATACGCCAGCATGTTTGGACAGGAAGATACTGCCTTGCTTTTGGATTGCAGGACGCAAGAATCGGTTTCGTACCAATTGGATTTTAAAGAATACGGGATTCTTTTGATCAATTCAAACGTGACCCACAATTTGGTAGATGCCGAATATAATGATAGGCGACTGGTTTGTGAGAAAATAGCCTCTCTTTTGAATGTTGATTATTTGAGAGATGCTGACGAAGCACTTTTAAAACAGATAGAACATAAGCTTACGCCCGAAGAATATCAGAAAGGACTGTACGTCATACAAGAAAATTCACGTGTGCTCAAGGCATGCAAAGCCATTGAAAACCATGATTTGAAAACTTTGGGAAAGCTGCTCTTTGAGGCACATCATGGTGCGCGATTTCAGTTTAAGATCAGTTGTCCGGAGCTTGATTTTTTGGTAGAAGAAGCTCAATCGCATCCGCAGGTTATTGGGGCGCGCATGATGGGTGGAGGTTTTGGTGGGTGTACCATCAACATCGTGCATCATGATACAATGCAGGATTTTATTGCCTCAATTTCAGATAATTATTATAAAAAATTTGGGAAACACTGTTCCGTATATAAGGTCAAGTTGTCACAAGGAACACATCTCATTCAAAATTAAGTACTATGAAACTAAATTCAGACATCCACAATTATTCCCACAAACGTTTCAATCCACTAACTGGCGAATGGGTTTTGGTATCGCCTCACCGCTCCAAGCGGCCTTGGCAAGGACAAAAAGAAAACACGTTGATTGATGATCGTCCGGCATATGACGATTCTTGTTATCTGTGCGCGGGAAACAAAAGGGCCAATGGTGAAATCAATCCGGATTATAAAGATGTTTTCGTTTTTACCAACGATTTTTCGGCACTCCAACCCGATTCAAAACCTTTCAAAATAGATGATGGGCTGATTAAGGCCGAAAGCGAAACCGGGATTTGCAGGGTTGTATGTTTTAGCCCCGACCATTCAAAAAGTCTTGCTCAGATGAATGTGAAGGATATTGGAAAAGTCATAGAAGCTTGGCAACAAGAGTTTAGGGTTTTGGGAAAAATGGAAGACATCCAATACGTACAGATTTTTGAAAATAAAGGCGCTGTCATGGGATGCAGCAACCCACATCCGCACGGCCAGATTTGGAGTCAGTCCAGCCTTCCCAACGAAATCCTCAAGAAAGACCGACGGCAATTGGAATATTTCAAAAAACATCGCCGCACACTCTTGAGCGACTATTTGAGACAGGAATTACAATTAAAAGAACGTATTGTTTTTGAAAACAGGGCATTTGTGGTCTTGGTGCCCTTTTGGGCTGTCTGGCCTTATGAAACCATGATTGTACCAAAAACACCACAAAAAAACATTTTGGAAATTCCCGTGGAAGAAACCATATTGTACGCAGAGGCAATATCGGTACTGACCAAAAGTTACGACAAGCTTTTCAACACTTCGTTCCCTTACTCGAGCGGTATCCACCAATCTCCCACCGATGGCAACAATAACGAACATTGGCATTGGCATATGGGATTTTACCCGCCACTTTTAAGGAGCGCCACCGTTAAAAAATTCATGGTCGGATATGAATTGTTCGCAAGCCCGCAGCGAGACATCACTCCAGAAATGGCTGCAGGAACCCTAAAGCACTTGGCTGATAATCTTTATAATATGACATCATGAAAATAAACCCATTAGTGATTTTGATATTGATTCTTACTCTTGCAAGTTCACAACATGGCACATCGCAAGGCAATGTTAAAGTGGATAAAAACGGAGTGATGCGATGGGAAAAGACCAATGCAGAAATTCACGGTTTTGGGGTCAATTATACCGTTCCTTTTGCCCATGCTTATAGATATGCAAAGAAAATGCACATTGACCCAAAACAGGCTATAGACAATGATGTTTATCATTTTAAAAGATTGGGATTTGACCTGTACCGCGTGCATGTCTGGGATACACAGATAAGCGATGCCGAAGGTAATTTATTGGAAAACGAATACCTTGACACTTTTGATTATTTGTTGCATAAATTGAAACAGCAGCAAATCAACTACGTCATCACGCCGATAGCTTATTGGGGCGATGGCTGGCCAGAACCCGATTCGGAAACCCCAGGTTTTTCCAACAAGTACGGTAAGACTGATTGCTTGACAAATCCGGAAGCAATCAAAGCGCAGCAGCAGTATTTGTTCCAGTTTTTGAACCACGTCAATCCATACACAGGAGTTGCTTATAAAGATGAACCCAATGTCATCGCCTTTGAGGTAAGCAACGAACCACACCATAGAGGCAAGGCCAAAGATGTGACGATATTTGTGAAAAAAATGGTGGATGCCATGAAAAAAACGGGTACAAAAAAACCTATTTTTTACAATATGAGCCATGCCGTACAGTATATGGATGCATATTTCAGAGGTCGCGCACACGGCGGAACCTTCCAGTGGTATCCTACAGGATTGGGTTACCAACGGGAGTTGTCGGGCAATTTGCTGCCCAATGTGGATGATTATAACATGCCGTTTGATACCATCTTCAAAAAATATCATGGTGCCAAGTTGGTCTATGAGTTCGATGCGGCCGATGTTGGCAAATCCTATATTTATCCCGCAATGGCAAGGAGTTTTAGGACTGCAGGCATACAGATTGCCACACATTTTGCCTATGACCCAACGTATTTGGCGCCATACAACACCGAATACAACACACATTATATGAATCTTAACTACACACCATCAAAAGCCCTGGCTTTGAAAATCTGTTCAGAAGTTTTTCATGAAATCCCGTTGTACAAGACATTTGGAAATTATCCTGACAATACTGTTTTTGACAATTTTAAAATAGAATACAAACACGATTTGGCAGAATACAATGTTGATGAAAAATTCTTTTATACCAATACTACGACCTCGATCCCAAAAAATGAAATGAGATTGAGGGAAATTGCCGGATTCGGGAACTCGACATTGGTAGAATATACCGGAACTGGTGCTTACTTTTTGGACTGGATCGAAGAAGGTGTTTGGCGATTGGAGGTGCTTCCTGATGCTCAATGGGTCGATAATCCCTTTGGCAGAAATAGTTTTGAAAAAACCATCGGCGTCATCAAATGGGAAACCCACCCGATGACCGTCAATCTCATGGATTTGGGAACTGATTTTACAATAGAGGCCATCAATGAAGGCAATGTTTTTAATCCCCAAACGGCAGGAACATCGTTCTCGATTAGACCCGGGACGTATATCTTGTACAAATCTGGCATTGCCAAAAAGGTGAACGCCAATGACACTTTTAAAACCCATAAACTTAAGGATTTTTATGCTCCAGAGACCAATATTGACAGGGCATGGCTGAAACACGAACCGATAAATGAAATTTCGGAAGGAACACCTCTTACGGTGCAACTCCAATATGTGGCTCCAGATATGCCGGAAACTGTCCAGACAATCGGTTACTCCCAAAGAGGTTCTTTCTGCATCGACTTAAAAAAAATTGCAGCATACAAATACGAAGCGTCAATACCATCAGAGTACATTTCAGAAGGGTATATCAATTATAATATTGTTGTAAAAACGGGAAATGATTACACCACCTATCCAGCGGGCAAAAATGGCCGACCGTCTGACTGGGATTTTTATGAAAATCAAACGTACAAGGTAAATGTTGTTCCGAAAACCAATCCTATCTATTTGTTCAATGCCTTTGAGGATTCAGATGTGCTTGTCAAAGAATGGAGGGACAATTTTAAATTGGTACCTACCGCAAATTATAACGAGGCTGAATATCATATGAACATTGAAAAATTATTTGTGGTCGATGAGGAAAATAGGGATGCAGCACCTATTTATGACTATTCGTTCAAGCATTTCATTTTGGATAAGATTCAAGGCAGGGCGGAAGATCTCAAAACCAAAGATGCTATTGTGTTTTATGGACGTGCCTTGAACGGTAAGCCTTGCAAACTCCAAATTGCATGTGTGCTCGACGACGGAACGGCCTATGGAAAAGTTATCGAAATTGGAACGGAAACAAAGGCTTACAAGTTGTCAATCAGCGACCTAAAACCTGTTGGTGCAGTGATTTTGCCAAGGCCATATCCGAGTTTTTTGCCATACTATTTTAAACCCCATAATGCTGATTCTTTTGACGTTTCAAGAGTTGAAAGCTTGCAGTTCTCCATTGGTCCCGGCATTTCCAAAGATGAATTGGACAATCCGCACGGAATTGCTCTGATACGGGTAAGCCTTGAATGACCCCATTTTCAAAATAAAAGAAAGCCTTCCATTTCGGAAGGCTTTCCCTTTTAAAATTGGTCGGTTAAAAATCAGAGGACGTTATAATTTAACCAGTTTAGCGGAAAAGGTTTGTCCGTTAGGGTTTTCAATTTTAATGATATAAATGCTTCGTGTTAAATCTGAAATGTCAAAAGCATCTGTGTTTCCAAAAGTACCTTTGAAAGATTTTACCAATTTTCCTGTCAAATCAAAGATCTGAAGAGCGTTTACGGATTTGTTTACATAAAACTCGGTATTTACAGGATTTGGATAAATGGTAAAAGGGGAAACCGCATTTTCATCCAAGCCCAAAGTCGCTGGTTTATTGCCATACATCTTAAATTGCCCGGCCGGAATATTGATGGGCGAGGCTGTATTGCTGACGTTTATAAATGTGTTTCCTGTCTCGTCCATCAGGTCGTGCCATTGTCCGGTATATGGGAAATCTGGAACGACATTTTGTGCAGTGACATCAAAATTTGCCAGGATTACCACGTTTCGAAGTTCTGTGGCGGGAATTGAATTGTCATAAACATAAATTCTTGGCGTGAGTGTATTGCCCGAGTTGATGACATAGTCGCCTTCAAAAACAAGTTCATCTATTTTCAGTTGGATCATCCGCGCCCAATCGTTGTAGATTTTATTTCTGTTGGGGTTGCCTAACCAGTTTTCGGTCCATTGAGGTTGCGGTTTGGTATCCAATTTGCAATCGCCGTCGGATCCACCGGGCTCGTTGACCGTTCCGTCATTGCAGGTAAAAATAGAATCGTCCATGCCCAAATCTCCAAAGTGCCATATCATTTTTGGTCCCGGGACAGGGATGGTTACGGCGCCCAAAGCAGACATCCTTGACAGTGCTGTGTTGAGGTTTGTTACATTGTGTGTACTGTTTGAACTGTTTCCGTAGGTTACGTTTTTATACATCAACCGTTCTTCATCATGGCTTTCGGCATATCCTATGACCCTTGGTCCGAGAAAGGAAGTTCTTGATTTGTGACCGACACCTGCAATATTGTTATTGCTATTATAGCCCATAGTGAGCTGGTTGTATGGATCTGTCATTTTGCCCCACATCATCACGCCTTTGCCTTCATTGTATCGATAATTGGCCCATTCTTTTTCTTCGTTTTCATTGCCCAAATGCTCAAATATCACATAATGCTCAGAATCTAAAGACCAAGAATAGTCGGCATAGGCTTTGAGGATATCCACCCGATCTTGTTGATAACTGTTTGTGCATCCTTCATTGTTTGGACAGTTTTGGGTGAACCCTTTTGTCAAATCCCATCGAAAGCCATCAATTTTGAATTCTTCAATCCAATGCTTAATTACACGTTGTACATAAGTCTGTGTCAGACTGCTTTGGTGGTTAAAGTCTTCGCCCACACTATAAGAGTGCATAGCTGTTTGGTTGAAATAAGGATTTTCCGAACTTGGCCCGCCCCAGCCATCGCCGTCAGGGTCGTTCATCCACATTCTTACCATAGGGTTACGGCCAAAGGCATGGTTGAGTGCAACGTCAAGAATTACGGCTATACCATTTTGGTGGCACAGGTCGATAAACTCTTTAAGTTTGTTTTCGGTTCCGTAGTATTTATCGAGTGCCATGTGAAAGGCCGTGTTGTACCCCCAGCTTTCGTTGCCTTCATATTCCATTACAGGCATCAATTCAATGGCGTTGATATTAAGGTTTTTGAAATAATCGATTTTGTCGATCAATGATTGGTAGTTTCTACCGGCATCAAAATCCCGGATAAGAACTTCATAAACAATGAGGTCCTCTTTTTTTGGTTTTGTGAAATTGGTAACTTGCCAATTATATGGTGTTTGGCCTGTTTTTAGCAAGGTAACTTCACGTTCTTGACCTGCTGGGTAAGCAGGAAGATTGGGATAGGAACTTGAAGGAATCCAGGGGTCATCATAAGGCGAAAGTACCAAAGTAGAGTAGGGATCTGCTGTTTTGACCAATGCCGGGGAGTTTGAAATTGGTGTTTCATCAACTACCCAATACTGGTAGGTATAGTCCTGCCCTGGGGTAAGACCATTCAACTGGAGCCAAAACTTCCCCGATGAAGGGTCTTTTTTCATTAAGTAAGTGCTGCTGGGCTGCCAATCATTGAAACTTCCCGTTACATAAACATAATCTTTGTTGGGAGCAGTCAGTACCAGAGTTGCAGATGTGGTAGAATTGTAGTTGATGCCATCAATCATACCGCCGGGCAAAGCCTGTTGGGGCGCATTGCCAACCAATATCATGAATGTTCTTGTAATGGTCGTGGAGCCTTGTGTTATGACTAATTCACAGTGTTTTATCTCGGTCAGGTTACTGAACGCATACCCATTGTAGAACGTTGTATTGTTCTGGGTGTGCACACTGCTCCCGTTAACAAAAAGTTCATAATTTGCGGGCCCGCCAGAGTTCATTGCCAAAATTTGTGTGTTTCCACCATAGGGTACCACCAGTACACCATTGGCACTCGATGGCGGATTGATCATTGTTAATTGAAACGCACCAACATTAAAGAAGAAATCGGTACATCCTGTATTTTTGAGTTCTTGGGAGCCATTTTCGTTTCTGAAAACCATTCCCATTTTGCTGGCTTGGGTAATTTGTGTGCTGTTAAGCCCAAAATAGGTTTGTGGTGTGAAGGTAATACTCCATATGCCATTGCCATTGTTGGTCATAAGACCAACGCCGTCGTCTTGCCCCCAGTTACCGATTACATTGAAGCCCCATGGATTGCTATCGTCGCCTATGCCGGCGTGCAAATATACTTTTGTGGGATTGTTAAATCCGTTGCAATTTGAGGCGTTGCTGTTGATGTCTACTGTGATGGTCACCGGTTGATCCACCAAAATGGGATTTGGGTTGGTTGTTACCTGTCCAAATGAGGTGGCAGCGAGCCCCAGAAATAATAATAGAACGTAGTAATATTTCATTGGTATTTGTTTTAAAATATAAAGCCTACAACATATGTTAGCAATATTTGTAGGCTCTATAGTCAATCATTTATTTTTTTGTTACTTTTCTTTTATTGCCAAGCATGCATTGTCAAGGTTGGTGGATCGGCACTGAAGTCAAAAGTTATATCGTAGGTGCCGGCGTTTACCATGATATCCGCACCGCCTTGTTCCAATACGCCATCAGGCTCATTGTCACCATAATTTACGGCCCAGTTGTCATTTTGACGAATTTTGATGGCGCCGTCGGTCAGAACAGCTCCATAGATGTAAAAACGACCGTCATAGATTCCAAAATCTGGTAAGAATTTTTGATCGGGGCCATCCCAGCCATTGGCTGTGGCACTACCTACCAATCCCCAAACATCCGAAGCTTCAAGAGAATAGGTCATATTGTTCAGGTCAAATGTAACGATGTAGTGACCTGCAGAAACATTGATATCAGAGCCATCCTGTTCAAAAGTGCCGTCGGCACCATTGTCGCCATAGTTCACTCCCCAATCATTGTTTTTTCTGAATTTGATAGCGCCATCGGTCAAAGTAACTGCAGCTTTCCAATTGTCCTGATAGGGATTGTAGGTAAGTACAGCATCTGGACCGTTCCAACCGTTTGGTGCTGCACTACCAACGATACCCCAAGAATAGGCTTCGATCGTATAGGTGAGGTCGTTTAGGTTCATCAATATTCTATAAGTTCCTGCAGATACCGCAATGTTGGCTCCACCGTTCTCCATGGTACCGTTGGCACCGTCGTCACCATAATTGTTGGTCCAGTCGTTGTTTTCCCTGAATTTTATTTCTCCGGTCTTTAATGTAGCATAGGCTACCAAAACGCCCGATTGGGAGGTTGTGTAAAAAGGAATGTCCGGACCATCCCATCCGTTTGGCGTTCCGCTACCCACTACTCCCCATGTTGTGGAGAGATCCAATACAGCCGAGTAAGGCGTTACCAATAAAGTAGAGGGACTTGATAAGAATACTTGAGTGTTGCTCAATTTGCTTTCTACTCTTATGTCTATTGCAGTTTCGGCAAGCGGTTCTAAACCTAAAGCAATTAGTTTGCTGTTGAGTTCTCTACCAGTAAAAGTTTTGGATCTTAAGATACCAGCACTTACATCTTGTGGATTGGAAAAATCACCGCCGGCAAAATCAATTAATACTCTATATGTTGGTGCGGCTGTAAATCCGAAATCCGGTTCGCTCCAAGTTACGGTGAGTACCTCGTCCGTTGAGGTTTCTTCTGTCAATACAATTGAACTTGTGGACAAACTTACAACGGTATCAACGTTTTCATTGATCACCAAGTGTTCTACATCGTCACAAGATGTTATAGCAAATAGGATGCTCAATAAAAATATGGCTTTGTTCATAATTGTTTTCATAGTGTTGTTTTTAGTAACCTTGGTTTTGGGTGAGGTTAGGGTTTACCGTTAAGATACTTGTAGGTATTGGGAACAGGTTTCGGTAATCTGCAACCGAAGTTCCGTTGGGGTCATTGCCCTTGAACGGCCATAGATAGGCACCGGTTGTAAAATAGTTGTAACGGACCAAATCGGTTCTTCTTTGTCCTTCCCAATAGAGTTCTCTTGAACGTTCGTCAAGTATGAAATCTGCAGTTAAGTCACCACTTGATATGTTTCCAGAGGAGTTGCCATAGGCTCTTCCTCTCAACTCATTGATGAGGTTTACGGCAAGGCCCATATCACCACCACCACCTCTCACGGTAGCTTCGGCATAGTTAAGATATATTTCTGCCAATCGGATCAATGGTAAGTCTGTAGATACAAAATCGCCATTGGGATCATTGCCGGGATTGCCGTTTGAATCGATGTTTCTGAACTTGGTAATTGCATATCCATCGGTAAAAGTACCTATTTCTGTAATCTCAAGATTTTGACCGTTGGTATAGAACATTCCTCTTTTATCACTTGTATATAGTGCCAAAGTGTAAGTAAAGTTGTTGAGGTTGAGGGTGACGTAATACGTGCCTTCTGAAGGAACTGGAATATTGGAGCCATTTGGTTCCACTGTGCCATCACCTCCGTCGTCTCCATAATTGTTGCCCCAATCTTCGTTAAACCTAAATTTGATTTCGCCAGCAGAAAGTTGTGCGTACAGTGCATATGTGTTTGAGCCTGTTTGGTACATTTTCATATCAGGACCTCCCCATCCGTTTGTGGTAGCGTCGCCCACCAATCCCCAATTTGATAAAGTACCAAGAGCATTGTTCAATTCGTCAATGTCAGTAGCAAATTTTTGAACCAGATTTTTAGTGGTTCTCAAACCTGCCCAACCGCCGTTTATGCCAAACTCACTTGGAACCATAGAACCACCGACAGCTGCGTGCACCAGAAAGGTAGTGCCACCGTATGTTTGTGAATGGATACCATCAAAGTTGGCTGTAAAAATGAACTCGTTCTGTGCTCCATTTGTATTGTTGTCTGCCAAAAATAGTTCATCATAGGCTGTACCGTTGCCATTGGCATCATTGGTATTGATGGAATAGCTGGAATTGATAACGTAGTTTGAAAAGGTCACACAGTCAGCATATCGAGGGGTTCCTGTCCATACCTCTGCGTTAAGGTACAATTTGGATAGCAATGCCCAAGCTGCTACATTGTCCACGCGCCCATATTCATTGGAGCTTGGTAGCAAATCTTGAATTTGCAATAGTTCTGATTCAACAAATTCAAAAAGCTCTTGTCTGTTGCTTTGAGTTGGTAAATCTGTAGATACTACGGTCTGTAAGGGTACATTGGCATAGAGATCTATCAAGTTGTAATAGGCATAAGCACGGAGAAAACGGGCTTCTGCGATAAAGGATTCCACAACACTGTCCTCAAGCGCCGATGCATTTTTAATAAAAGAGTTACAGAAAGAAACTTCTTGAGCCAACCTAAAGTACATGGCTTCTGAAAAGTCATTGCTGCCAGACCAGTACATTCCGTGCAGATCAGGCAACCCTGCATCGCCCCAGCCTATAACTGCATGGTCCGTAGTCAGCTCGTTTAGGTTGAACAACATTCTTGTGTATTGTGAGAAGCCTTCGTCGATATCATTGGGATCCAAATCTGGATTACCCGCAGGTCCAGCTTGTCCGGTAAGTGCAAAACCGGCATAAAGTTTTGCGAGTGCGCTTTTGGCATCTTCAACACTGGCATATACGTCTTGCTCTGTAAAGGAGTCCGGGTCTATCGGTGACTGGTCGAGATCATCGTGACAGGATACCACGCTCAAGGTCGCCGTTAAAATGGTTGCAAAAAGAATTATTCGTTTTTTCATGATTCAATTTTTTTAAAAGTCAACATTTACGCCAAACACAAAAGTTCGGGGTCTTGGGTAGAAATTATTGTCCAAACCGCCCGGTATCTCTGGGTCAAGTCCATCATAATCAGTGACGGTTAGTACGTTTTGTACAGAACCGTACAATCTGATATTGGCATTCTTGATGGCATTATCAATCCTATACCCAAGGCTAATGTTATCTATCTTGAAGAACGATGCCTCTTGGATGAAGTGGTCGCTCAAGGCAGTCTTGTCGTTGAATACCGTGAATCCTGAATTTAGATAATCAGAATGGATGTTGTTCAAGGTGCCTGTATTGACGGTTGCCCCGGAAAGTATTCCTTTACTTGCTGCCACGTCATTGTACATGTAGTTGCCAAAACTGGCCCTGCTCTGTACCGAGAAATCCCATTTTTTGTAGTTGAGGTTCAAGTTCAAGCCCATCATAATGTCGGCATAAGGACTTTCTTTGATGTACTTGTCATCGTCATTGATGATACCATCACCGTTCCTGTCCACAAAAACACCTTCCAGTGGTCTTCCGTTAGAATCATATACTTGTTGGTACACCAAAAAACTCGATGCTTCTTCGCCTTCTCTATGTACCTGAACACTGTTGCCTACACCGGTTGAGATGCCACCATGGGGTTGATCAACGCTAAGTCCGGTAATCTTGTTGTCGTTAAAACCGATATTGTAGTTTACAGAAAAGGTAAGGTCATCGGTTCTGATGGCATCAACATCGATGTTGAACTCAAGACCTTTGTTTTCCATATTGCCTATGTTCTTTTCGATCCTGTTGCTGAAATTGGTAAATGGATCCACCAAGGCTATAGCTATCATATCTTCGGTTTTACGGATGTAGGCATTGACCAAACCTGATACGCGACCGTCCCAAAGACTATAATCCAGACCGACGTTCAGAGATTTACCAACTTCCCAACGCAGGTCAGGGTTAAGTGGTTCTGGCCTGTAGGTTTGGTAGAAGGAGTCGCCAAATTGGTATTGAGCCGCATCATTGCTGACTTCATATCGGGTAAGGAATCGATATGGTGCCAAGTCACCAACATTCGCGATTTCACCATATCCGACGCGCAGTTTCAACAGATTAAAAGCAGAATCTTTCATGAAATCTTCGCCGCTTATTTTCCATGCAAGGGCTGCAGATGGGAAATAGCCCCAACGATCATTGGGATTCAATTTGGATGAGGCATCTGCTCTTAAGGAAGCCGTTAACAGGTACTTTCCTTTATAATCGTAATTTAACCTTCCAAAGTATGACAAAAGCACATCTTTGCTCTTATCCACAAAGAAATATTTATTGCCCAATTGCTCTGCTTCACTGTCATAGCTGTTATTGTCATATTCAAAGGATTGGTAGGAATAACCCACAACAGCGTTCAGGTTATGAGCGTCGTTAAAGGTTTTGGCATATGTAAGGTAAGAATCGAACAATTTGTTTGTAGTGATGTTTGAATACTTATTGAATGAGCCATCCCAGTTTGTGCTTGACGAAGGCATAAGTTCCGAAACAATGATTCTTCCGTTACTGTTGGATTTGTCAAGACCAACATTGACAGTAGCGGTAAGATCAGGGAAGAAATGCAATTTATAATCCACTTTGGCATTTCCTACCAAACGTCTTATCTCGGCAGTGTCGCTCCTTAAGTTTATTAGGGCCACGGGGTTGGTTGGAGCCAAATTGTTTTGGACACCTTGATTGTTCAACCATGCAAAATATCCGCCATATGGTGAGTTGGCATCATAAATGGATTGTGTAGGATCAAAAATCACAGCGCTGCCTATGGCGCCTCTGTTTGCAAAAGCGTTTTCAGTATAAACTCCTCTGGCATTGATTTCTATTTTAATATGGTCCTCCAATAGTGAAGGTGTAAGGCTCAATGCAGCTGTTCCTCTGGTCATGTTATCGCCCTTGAGGATACCATCATGGTCTGAATAGCCAACCGATGCGCGCATCGGTACGCCCCAAGCACTTCCCATAGCGCTGAAATTGTGGTCAGAACCAACGGCAAAGCCGTAAATTTCGTTCTGCCAATCGGTATTGGAGTTGCCCAATAGCGAAATTTGAGCTGAAGTACCGTGCTGATTTATGAGATCGCTAAATTGGTTTGCGTCGAGTACATCTACTGTATTTATTATATTAGAAAGTGTAGTTTGTGTGCTGGCGTTGAATTTGAAACCGGTGTTTTTTCCTTTTTTGGTGGTAATCAAAATAACACCATTGGCACCTCGTGATCCATAAATGGCCGTTGAGGAGGCATCTTTCAATACCACAAAGCTTTCTATATCATTAGGGTTAAGGAAGTTCAATGGGTTTCTTGCTCCCCCAACACCTCCAGAAATCGGCACACCGTCCACAACGTACATGGGTTCGCTAGTCAATCTTAACGAACCGATACCCCTAATCCTGATGGTCTGCCCTTCCCCGGGAGCACCACCATTGGAGGTAACGCTAACACCGGCAACTTTACCGGTAATAAGTGACTGGGCGGAGACAATAGGCCCTTTGTTAAAGTCTTTTGAGGTCACAAGATCGGTGGTACCGGTCAAATCTTCTTTTTTCACGGAACCGTAACCAACAATCACAATTTCATCCAGTTGCGCGGCATCTTCTGCCATTACAACGTTAATGGAGGCTTGTCCGGAATACGTAACCTCCTGGGTTGTGTACCCTACATAAGAGAACACCAGGACATCGCCGTTTTTCACATTAATAGTAAATTTTCCATCAAAATCTGTTGAGGTTCCAGTTGCGGTCCCCTTGATGATGACATTTGCTCCCGGTATGGGCAGCGATGTAGCCCCTTCCGTAACAGTACCCGAAACAGCTGTTTGGGCAAATACCGCTACAGGAAACAATAATGTCAGTAATAAACTGTTTAAAAATGTTTTCATATACTATTTTTAAGAGTTAGTAGCTTTAAAATTTTAACAATATTTTCACTTCTCGGGTTAAAACTATGTAAAATTTGGGGATCTTCATTGTAATTGGCTTTTATTTGCCTGCCGAAAACGTTTTCGTGTTAAAAACTTTTTGATTATTGGTTAGTTTCCAAATAATAAAGACAAAAATTGTCAAATAATCAATATGTTGCTTTTGATAATGCTAATTTGAAAACCCAAAAATAATGATAATTGCACTATTTTTTGCTAAATTGAGCCGAAATTGATCAATCTGATGAGACGAAAAATCACGCTGAAACAAATTGCCAAAGAACTCGACGTTTCAATATCCACCGTGTCAAAGGCATTGCGAAACAGTGCCGAGATCAGCGAGGATACCCGGGAGAAAGTTCAGGCCTTTGCAAAACTCTATAATTACAGGCCCAACAACATCGCCTTGAGCCTTAAAAACCGACAGACAAAGACCATTGGCGTCATCATTCCGGAAATCGTGCACCATTTTTTTGCCAAGGTCATCAGCGGTATCGAATTGGTGGCAAACAGGCGTGGCTACAACGTTATTGTGGGGCTGTCCAATGAGTCGTTCGACAAGGAGGTCATCAATATGCAGATGCTGGCCAACGGGAGTATCGACGGTTTTATACTTTCCATTTCAAAAGAGACCTTACAGCTGCAGGATTATCACCATTTTAACGAAACCATCAGCCAAGGCATGCCCATTGTGATGTTTGACCGCGTGGTCAACGACATTGTGTGCGATAAGGTCATCATCGACGATACCAAAGGTTCAAAAAATGCTGTCAGGAAATTGATAAACAACGGTTGCAGGCACATTGCCCTGATTACCACTAAGGATTATGTGAGCGTTGGGCGATTGCGTACCATGGGGTATCTCGAAGCGCTTTATGACAACAAGATAGAACTGGATTCTGACTTGATCCTGAAAATGGACGATAAGCAGTTTTCCGAAGATCATCTGGATGCCCTCGAAACCGAAATAGAACAGCTTTTTGCTCGGAACAAAAAAATTGACGGAGTTTTTGCGGTCAACGAGATTTATGCCATCATGGCAATGAAGGTGGCACGAAAAAAAGGCTTGAAAATACCTGGTGATATCCAGTTTATAGGCTTTACCGATGGTGTGCTGTCCAAGCACGCTACACCTAGCCTTTCAACAGTAAGCCAACATGGGCAAGAAATGGGCGAAAAAGCAGCTACGTTGTTGATTAACAGACTTGAACTTGAGGAAGACGAAGAACGTTTCCAGACCATTGTCATTGAGACCAATTTGATAGAGCGAGAGTCAACAAAATAAAATCGATACGGTATATATAATTAAGGACAGTAGGAAACAGAAAACTTATGCCGCGCTAGTTTTGCAAACAACGCTTCACATCAATTGTTCTCTCTTCGCAGGTAAGCCCGAAAAAAAAAGCGCATTGTCGGTTTTGAATCCGTGTCTGATGTAAGTACGGAGTCAAAGACTTGAACCTTAAATAGCAAAATTGAATGTTTTTTGTTGCGTTCAAAATTGGTTTCTAAAAAACTTTAGTATATTTACGCATTAATCAAAATAATCAAAACTTATATTTTCACTTCTCACCATAAGTTTTGATAAGTTTTATCGCTTATCAATAGTATTAATTTAACCATACTATTATGAAAAAGCGTTCACTCGGATTTTGGGAAATCTGGAACATGAGCTTCGGTTTTCTGGGAATCCAGATGGGTTTTGCCCTCCAAAATGCCAACGTAAGCCGGATATTTCAGACACTTGGTGCGGAAATTGACGACATCCCGATACTTTGGGTTGCGGCACCGCTCACCGGACTTATCGTGCAGCCAATTATTGGTTATTTCAGCGACCGCACATGGCATCCGCGGCTGGGGCGTCGGCGTCCTTATTTTTTGGTCGGTGCCATTTTAGCATCTTTGGCTCTGTTTATTATGCCAAACTCACCGGTATTGTGGTTTGCTGCCGGAATGCTATGGATTATGGATGCCTCTATTAACATTTCCATGGAGCCGTTCAGGGCATTTGTGGGCGACAATCTCCCCGACCACCAGCGAACCAAAGGCTTTGCCATGCAAAGTTTTTTTATAGGTATCGGCGCTTATGTTGCTTCAAAATTGCCATTGATGTTGACCTATTTTGGCGTGGCAAATACAGCTCCGGAAGGTGTCATTCCAGACTCTGTTAAATATTCTTTTTATATCGGGGGCGTTGCTTTTTTCATTGCGGTCCTTTGGACGGTCATCAAATCAAAAGAGTACAGTCCTGAAGAGATGGCCATTTTTGAGAAAGCAGAAAAAGAAGACAAACAGTCCAGGCCCAAACCTTCGGACGAATGGTACCGCAACAACGGAAAATCACACCTTTCCACCGGGGCCATTACGCTCGTGGTCGGGTTGATAACCACATACATTGTTTATTCACAAGGCTTAAAGAAAGACCTTTATGTACTTACCCTTGGCTTGATTAGTTTTGTGGGGCTGGCATTGATTGTTTCTGGTTTTTTGCAAAAATCACAACAAACCAAAAATGGATTTGTCACTATCATGAATGATTTTCAGATGATGCCAAAGATCATGAAACAATTGGCCTGGGTTCAGTTTTTTTCATGGTTTGCACTTTTTTCGATGTGGATTTATACCACTGGAGCCGTCACGGAGCATATCTATGGAACAACAAATACCACTTCGGAAGCATATAACACCGGCGCTAATCAGGTAGGCGAAATGTTTGCCAATTACAACATCATTGCTGCTGCTGCTGCATTTTTGCTTCCTCTGCTGGCTAAAAGGACCAGCAGGAAATTTGCACACTTTTTGGCCCTGATCTTGGGCGGATTGGGATTGATGTCACTTTATTTTATCACAAATCCAACCAAATTCAACATAGAATGGTTGCCAATGATTGGTGTGGGCATCGCTTGGGCAAGTATCTTGTCTGTGCCGTATGCCATGCTTTCCGGATCGTTGCCTGCATCAAAAATGGGTTATTATATGGGTGTGTTCAACTTTTTCATTGTTATCCCACAATTGGTCGCTTCGTCCATTCTCGGTTTTTTAGTGTCCAAGTTTTTTGACAATCAGCCCATCTATGCACTTTTGGTTGGCGGTTGCTCCATGATTTTGGCTGGAATCCTTTCTTTAACGGTTAATGACAAAGCAACAATAGAAATCAATGACTAAAAAAGCATTCATATTCGACCTTGATGGGGTTATCGTTGATACGGCAAAATATCATTTTTTGGCCTGGAAGAAATTGGCCAATAGTATTGGTGTCGATTTTACCGAACACCAAAACGAACAACTCAAAGGCGTTAGCAGGGTCAAATCACTCGAAAAAATCCTTGCTTGGGGCAATAAAGATGTTACAGAAGATGAATTTATGGAGCTCATGGCCATCAAAAACGACGATTATTTGGGCTACATCAAGAAAATGGACCAAAGCGAAATACTTCCGGACGTACTTAAAATATTGGATTTTTTGGGTGAAAAACAACAGCACATCGCTTTGGGTTCGGCAAGCAAAAACGCACGGATGATTCTCGAAAAAGTGAACATCCTTGACAAATTTGAAGTCATAGTGGATGGCAATGATGTGTCAAAGGCCAAGCCCAATCCAGAGGTGTTCCTTACCGCAGCCAGAATGCTCAACTGTGAGCCCTTGAACTGTATCGTCTTTGAAGATTCACTGGCAGGCATAAAGGCGGCCAATATTGCCAGCATGGTTTCCATAGGAATCGGCGATAAAGAAACACTGAAAGAAGCCGATTTCGTTTTTAAGGATTTTACCGAAATCAGCACCGAATTTTTAAATGAAATAATTAAGAAAAACAAACATTGAAAAAGTAAAAGACTTTGCTTTGTACCTTGTGGTACGGCGGTCTTTTTTTCTTTTTTCTTTATATATAAATAATAATGAACCAAGATTATATAAAACCGGACCAATGGTCCATCATAGAAGAAGGCTTTGAGCCGGAACGTGTCAAGTCTTCAGAGAGTTTGTTCAGTATCGGCAACGGTGCCATGGGACAACGGGCAAATTTTGAAGAAACCTATACGGGCAAAACCTTTCAGGGCAGCTACATCGCTGGCGTTTATTACCCCGACAAAACCCGTGTGGGCTGGTGGAAAAACGGTTATCCCGAATATTTTGCCAAGGTGTTGAATGCCCCAAATTGGATAGGCATCAACGTGACCGCCAATGGCGAACCACTCGATTTGAACACGTGCAAAGCGATTGAAAATTTCCGTCGCGAACTGAACATGAAAGAAGGCTGGCTGTCCCGAAGTTTTGTGGCCACACTGCCCAACGGCATTCAGTTGGAAGTGAAAATTTGCCGGTTTTTGAGCTTGGAACTGGATGAGGTGGGCACCATCAACTATGCGGTAACGCCTTTAAATTCTGATGCCGAAATCCGTTTTTCGCCTTATCTCGATTCCGGGATTACCAACGAAGACACCAACTGGGACGATAAGTTTTGGAACACCACAAACATAACGACAGAAGGGCATCAGGCTTTTATTGAAGCCCACACCATGAAAACCCATTTTCATACCTGTACCTTTATGCAATCGCAATGTTTTGTGGACGGAAAAGTTAGCGACATAAAACCCGAAACCGAACAGGCCGAGCAACGCATTGCACTTTCTTATTCGGCTTCCGTTAAGAAAAACCAGACCTTTGCCATCCACAAATTTGCAGGTTATACCGTTGACAGAAATCACGATAAGACTGCCTTGGTTCAAGCAGCAAAGACCGCATTGAAAAAAGCCACAGAGTTGGGGTTCAACAATTTGTTGGAGACCCAAAAATGTGCTTGGGCAAAAATATGGGGCATGGCAGACATCACCATTGAAGGCGATGTAAAAGCGCAACAGGGCATCCGTTTCAACATTTTTCAGTTGAACCAAACCTATCTTGGCAAAGATGCCCGCTTGAACATCGGGCCCAAAGGCTTTACAGGCGAAAAATATGGAGGCAGTACCTATTGGGATACCGAGGCTTACTGCATTCCGTTCTATATGGCGACCAAAGACCAGAAGGTGGCACGAAGCCTATTGGCATACCGTTACAATCATTTGGAAAAAGCCATCGAAAATGCCCAAAAACTCGGTTTTAAAAACGGAGCAGCACTCTATCCGATGGTCACGATGAATGGTGAAGAATGTCACAACGAATGGGAAATTACCTTTGAGGAAATACACCGTAATGGTGCCATCGCCTTTGCCATTTACAACTATTACAGATATACGGGCGATTACAGCTACATCCCCGAAAAAGGTTTGGAAGTACTCATAGGCATTGCCCGTTTTTGGCAACAACGAGCCACCTTTTCAACCGATAAAGATAAATATGTTATCCTAGGTGTTACAGGTCCCAACGAATACGAAAATAATGTCAATAATAATTTTTACACCAATTATATAGCCAAATGGTGTATCGATTATACTGTTGAAAACATCAAAAAAATACAATCCGAATACCCATCGGATTACAGCAGGATTATGAAAAAAGTAAGCCTGGACGATACTGAAATTTCAAAGTGGAAAGAAGTGGCAGATAAGATGTATTTTCCGTATTCCGAAAAACACAAAGTGTTTTTACAGCAAGACGGCTTTTTAGATAAAGAATTGATAACGGTGGCCGATTTACAAAAAACCGAAAGGCCCATAAACCAAAAATGGTCTTGGGATAGAATCTTACGTTCGCCTTACATCAAGCAGGCCGATACTTTACAAGGGTTTTACTTTTTTGAAGACCATTTTTCGCAGGAAGAACTGGAGCGGCATTTCGATTTTTATGAGCCGTTTACCGTTCATGAAAGTTCGCTATCGCCTTGTGTTCACAGCATCCAAGCTGCAAAATTGGACCGTATGGAGCAAGCCTACACCTTTTATTTGCGGACCTCGCGATTGGATTTGGACGATTACAACAAAGAAGTGCACGAAGGGTTGCACATTACCTCCATGGCCGGTACCTGGATGAGCATTGTGGAAGGTTTTGGCGGTATGCGCGTGGTCAATGGTAGCCTATCATTTACGCCGCGAATCCCAAAACAATGGCACGGATATTCCTTTAAGGTGAATTTTAGGAACAAAATCCTGAAAGTTGCCATTGCACATGGAAATACACGTTTTGAATTGTCTGGCGATTCTGAATTGGAAATCATGGTCAATGGAAAGAAAGTCGCCATACAACCGGGAGCCATGCAATCGGTTTAGCAACAGACTATATCAAAAATTGAAAAAAATGAAGCGATTAATTCATATTCTGTTACCTTTAATCTGTATGTCACTTTTTTCGCAGGTAGATAGGATAGAACCACCATTTTGGTGGGCAGACATGAACCATTCCGAATTGGAACTCATGGTCTATGGGAAAAATATATCTCAATACAATGTGTCTTTTTCTGACGGGGTCAAAATCATTGCAAGCAAGAAAACGGAAAACCCCAATTATCTTTTCGTTACCATCGATACCAGAAACATGAAGCCCGGAACATTCCAGCTATATTTTTCAAAAAACGGAAAGATATCGTTCTCAAGGCCTTATGAGCTAAAACAGCGACGGGAAAATTCAGCCCTGAGAAAAGGTTTTGACAGTAGCGACATCATATACCTACTGATGCCCGATCGATTTGCCAACGGTAACCCATCCATCGACAGTACGCCCGATACAGTCGAAAAAGCCGACCGGCTACTTCCGTCAGGGAGGCATGGTGGAGATATTCAGGGTATCATCGACCATTTAGATTATTTGGTTGAACTGGGTGTTACCGCAATTTGGAGCACACCCTTGCTGGAAGACAACGAGCCTGTGTTTTCCTATCATACCTATGCCCAAAGCGATTATTACAAAATTGATCCAAGGTTTGGAGCCAATGACGATTACAAACGGCTGTCAACTGAAATGCACAAAAGGGACATGAAGCTTGTCATGGACTACGTGACCAACCATTGGGGCAGCAAGCACTGGATGATTCTCGATTTGCCCAGTAAAGATTGGATTCATTATTGGGAAAACGGCGAAAAAGGATTCCAGCGCAGCAATTACAGAATGACTACCCAATTTGATACCAATGCTTCCGTGGTTGATGCTAAAGCTTGCATGGACGGATGGTTTGATACTACCATGCCCGATGTCAACCAAAGCAATCCCTTGGTAGTGAATTATATGGTCCAGAACGCAATTTGGTGGATAGAATATGCAGATCTTGACGGTCTTCGGGTTGATACCTATTCTTATAACGACAAAGAAGGTATCGCCCAATGGACCAAAGCAATTATGGACGAATACCCCAACTTCAATATCGTTGGAGAAGTTTGGATGCACGACCAAGCGCAAATGGCTTATTGGCAAAAGGATAGCAAGATTGGAGCCATGCAAGGTTATAATTCCCATCTGCCATCCGTTATGGATTTCACATTGCATGATGCGATTATGCTAATGTTCAATGAAAATGACCAGGGATGGGACAAAGGCATGTTGCGCGCCTACGACAATTTTGCCAATGATTTTCTATATCCTGACATTAATAATATTTTGGTTTTTGCAGGTAACCATGACACCATGCGCATCAACGAGTTGTACCAAGACGATTTGAACAAATATAAAATGGCCTTGGCGCTTATTGCTACCGTTCGCGGGATTCCACAGGTTTACTATGGAGATGAGATAGGCATGATGGGCGATAAGGATAAAAAAGGCGATGGCGACATACGCCAAGATTTTCCAGGGGGCTGGCCGGATGACCAACGCAGTGCATTTACGTCCGAAGGACGTACCGAAAGAGAAAACGCATATTTTGAGTTTACTAAAAAGCTCTTCAATTGGCGAAAACAAAAACACGTCATCCATACCGGAAAGACCACCCATTTTGTGCCTTATGATAATGTGTATGTATATTTTAGGCACAATACTTCAGAAAAAGTTATGGTTGTCATCAACAACAGCCCCGAAACTCAAACGTTCGGTACGGAGCGTTTTCAGGAAGTACTCGACGGATCCAAAGTTGGAATAGACATTATTTCGGGGACAGACGTGCCATTGACCGGTACGATTACCATTGCGGGAAAAACCCCGATGATCATAGAAATTAAATAAAACCATAACGCTAAAAACCACATCATGTATAAATACGGTTTACTCTTATTTTTGGTATTCAAATTTTTGGTTTCATGTAAAGGGAAAGAATCCGAAAAACAACAGCCATTACAAGAAAACGACCCGATTTTTCAACCTTATGAAGCACTGGTACTGTCAAGCGGCAAGTTGCTGCGTGTAGAAAACTTTCCATCAAAATTCATAACGCCCAGACCTGTAGATATTTGGCTGCCAAATAATTACTCTCAAGACAATGTGTATTCAGTTTTGTATATGCACGACGGCCAGTCATTGTTCGACGCTACAGCAACTTGGAACAAGCAGGAATGGAAAGTGGACGAATGGGCCACACTATTGATGAACGAACAAGCAACTGTCAATTTTATTGTTGTGGCAACCCACAATATTCCGGACATCCGTTGGCAGGATTATTTTCCGCAGAAAGCGTTCGATTATTTGTCCAATAAAGAACAAGATTCGTTGAGAGCAGCAGCCAAAGCCAATAATTTCAGTCTTGAATTTAAAGCCGACGATTACTTGAAATTTTTGGTAGAAGAGTTGAAACCAGTGGTTGACAGAACTTTTTCTACCCATAAAGACCGTGCAAACACTTTTGTTGCCGGTTCCAGTATGGGCGGGCTCATTTCAATGTACGCTATATGCGAGTATCCCGAAGTTTTTGGTGGAGCGGGCTGTATTTCCACACACTGGCCCGGACTGATGCCTGCTGAACACAATCCATTGCCAGAGGCTATTTTTGCCTATATGAATGACCATTTGCCCGACCCAAATAATCATAGGTTTTACTTTGATTATGGTACTGAAACACTGGATGCGCACTATCCACAATATGCAAGTGATGTGGATGCCATTTTTCATCAAAAAGGTTATACCGATGTTAATTTTAAGAACCTAAAGTTTGAAGGCGAAAACCATTCTGAAAGTTCTTGGCAAAAACGACTGGATGTGCCTTTTACATTTTTGATGAAACGCTAATCCGTTTCTGATTTTTCTTAATTTACGACGTTCCAAAGTTTTCAAACTTAAGGGAAGTTAAAATAAAAAACAATGAAACAGCTTTTTTGCATATCCCTCTTTCTTGGCCAAATCCTTTTTGCGCAAAACCCAAATCGAATCTTCAAAACCTGTGAGCAAACGGCTTACGGAGCAAAAGTGGAAGTCAGTGACGGCACGTACCAAATCAAATTTTATACTCCGGAAATCATTGAAACCACTTTTGTGCCAACCGGAGAAGCTAAAATGGCCAACTCGCATGCCGTGGTATCGGACAAAACCTTTTCTGGATTCCGATTTGATGCCAAAGAAGACCATATCGCACTTTTTACCGAAGGTTTAACCGTCAGCATCCAAAAACAGCCATTTCAGATTTCATATCAATATAAAGGAAAAGATATTTTGTCGGAAAAGTTGGGTTATGTAAAGAACGATCATTTTGAGTCCATACAGTTCAACCTCGCCAAGGACGAAATGCTTTATGGCGGTGGCGCCAGGGCTCTGGGCATGAACCGTCGCGGCTACCGTTTGCAACTCTACAACCGGGCACATTATGGTTTTGAAACCCATAGCGAACTGATGAACTACACCATGCCTATTGTGCTGTCGTCCAAAAAATATATGATCCATTTTGACAACGCTCCCATTGGGTATTTGGATTTGGACAGCAATAAAGACAATACCCTGACCTACGAAACCATTTCGGGCCGGAAAACCTATCAAATTGTGGTGGGCGATTCGTGGGATGATTTGTTGGATAACTACACCGATTTGACCGGAAAACAACCCATGTTGCCACGTTGGGCTTTGGGCAATTTTTCGAGTCGATTTGGCTATCATTCACAAAAAGAAACGATCGAAACCATTGAAAAATTTAAATCAGATGAAATTCCTGTAGATGCGATAATCCTCGATTTGTATTGGTTTGGCAAAGAGGTTCAAGGCACAATGGGTAATTTGGCGTTCGACAGGGATTCGTTTCCCAACCCGAAGCAGATGATAAAAACCCTTCAGGATAAAAACGTGGAAACCATCCTTATCACCGAGCCGTTTATTTTGACCACATCCAACCGTTGGGACGAAGCGGTATCAAAAAATGCCTTGGCAAAAGACAGTATCGGTAAACCGGCCACATACGATTTTTACTTCGGAAACACAGGCTTGGTCGATATTTACAAACCCTCGGGTTACGACTGGTTCAAAAACATCAATAAGGAGCTATTAGATATAGGTATTACCGGCATTTGGGGCGATTTGGGCGAGCCAGAAGTACATCCGCATTGGGTACAACACGCCACCGGAACAGCCAATGAGGTCCACAACATTTACGGTCACGATTGGGCGAGAATGGTACAAGAAGCCTTCCGTGAAGCAAAACCCGAGCAACGGGAGTTTATCCTGATGCGTGCCGGTTATTCAGGGTCGCAACGCTATGGTATGGTGCCGTGGACGGGCGATGTAAACCGTACATGGGGAGGACTCCAGAGCCAGCCAGAAATTTCCTTGCAAATGGGCATGCAAGGCATTGGCTATATGCACTCCGATTTGGGTGGTTTTGCAGGAGCCAATCTCGACGACGAACTCTATGTGCGTTGGTTGCAATATGGTGTGTTTCAGCCTATATTCCGCCCTCATGCCCAAGAAGAAGTGCCCAGCGAACCCATCTTTAGAAGTGAAAAAGCCAAGCAATTGTCCAAAACGGCCATCGCATTGCGTTACCAACTGCTGCCATATAATTACAATATGGTTTTTGAAAATTCGACTAAAGGAAAACCTTTGATGCGACCCTTGTTTTTTGAAGATGACAGTGAAAATTTGAACGATTATTCCAAGACCTATTTATGGGGCGAAAATATTTTGGTGTCGCCTGTTTTGGAGCCAGGGGTTCAATCGCAAGTGGTGTATTTCCCAAAACATTACAATTGGTTCGATTTTTATTCCGATGAAACCTTCAAAGGTGGCAGCACGGTGAACTACGAAGTCAAGGAAAACAGCATCCCGACTTTTGTGCGTGGCGGCAGTTTTATTCCGCTTGCAAAACCCATGCAGAGCACCAAGGAATACGACGGAAACGCGCTGGTGCTCCATTATTATTTTGATGAAACCGTAAGTGCTTCGGAATATGAACAATACAACGACGACGGCAAAACAGCAAACGCTTATGAAAAAGGCGAATATGAAATTCTGGAATTTGAGGCCGAACGGAACCAGCAAACTTTAAACATTACTTTTGAAGCTGAAATTGGTAAAAATCAACGAGATTTAAACAAAGACATCACTTTGGTCATTCATAATTTACAGAAGCAACCCAAACAGATAAAAACCGACCGCAAACGTCAAAAATTTCAGTGGCATCCGGTGCAAAAAACTCTAACGTTTTCCGTAGATTGGAATACTTCCAAGACGAAAAAAATAAATATCAAACTCTAAAAATAATCCAAAATGAAACACTTAAACTATATCTTATCAACCTTGATTATTGTCGGTTTCTTTGGATGTAAAAACGAAAAGAAAATTAAACAGGAACCTACAAGACCAAAACAGGAGATGAAGAAAAAAGAAGTTGTATATCAGGTTTTTACACGATTATTCAGCAACACCAATACTACCAACAAACCCTGGGGTACGATTGAGGAAAACGGCGTGGGAAAATTTAATGATTTTACCGATAAAGCCTTGGAAGAAATCAAGGATTTGGGCGTCACATATATTTGGTACACCGGTGTGCCTCACCACGATGTGATTACCGATTACACCCAATACGGCATTTCCAATGATGACCCAGATGTGGTAAAAGGACGTGCCGGTTCGCCTTATGCGGTTAAAGATTATTACAACGTGAATCCGGATTTAGCCGAAAATGTAGAAAATCGTTTACAGGAATTTGATGCCCTAATTGCCCGTTCGCACAAAGCCGGACTGAAAGTAATTATCGATATTGTGCCCAATCACGTGGCACGGAATTACCAAAGTTTGACCAATCCAGAAGGCACGACCGATTTTGGTGCCGAAGACGATACCTCGGTGACCTACCATGTAAACAACAATTTTTATTACAATCCGGGAGAGCCTTTCCTAGTGCCCAATTGGCGCAACGGTTATCTGCCTTTGGGTGGCGAAAAACATCCTTTGGCTGATGGCAAATTCGACGAAAATCCGGCCAAATGGACCGGCAACGGGTCGCGTGCCTCGCAACCCGATATGCACGATTGGTACGAAACCGTAAAAGTGAATTATGGTGTAAGTCCCGATGGCCACAAAGATTTTGACGAGTTGCCACAAGGGTTTGAACATGAAGATTATAAAGCACATTATGACTTTTGGAAAGACAAGACCGTGCCCAGCTCTTGGGTGAAATTCAAGGATATAGCCCTGTATTGGATCAATAAAGGTGTTGACGGTTTTAGGTATGATATGGCCGAAATGGTTCCGGTGGAATTTTGGAGTTATATGAACAGCCACATCAAAATGCAAAATGCCGATGCGTTTTTGTTGGCCGAGGTGTATAATCCGTCGCTTTACAGGGATTATATCCAAAAAGGGAAAATGGATTATCTGTACGACAAGGTACAGTTGTATGACACCATTAAAAACGTGATGCAAGGCCACGGCAGTACCAATCATATCCCGCCCATTCAGGACGATTTGAGGGATATTGAACATCACATGTTGCACTTTTTGGAAAACCACGACGAACAGCGTATCGCCAGTCCCGATTTTGCCGGAAATGCCAAAAAAGGGAAACCCGCCATGGTGGTATCGACAACCATCAGTACTTCGCCTACAATGGTGTATTTCGGGCAGGAATTTGGTGAGCCGGGTGCCGAAGATTTAGGTTACGGCGACCCAACGCGAACCTCCATTTTTGACTACGGAAGCGTACCAAGCGTGGTGCGGTGGGTAAACGACAAAAAATTTGACGGGGGGCAATCCACTCCAGAAGAATTGGGACTCCGTGATTTTTACAAGAGATTGTTGAATTTTACCATAAACAGCTCGGCATTGGCAGGACAGTATCAGGATATCCACCTGTACAACCAAGCCCATACCGAATGGTACAACGATAAGGTACTGTCGTTTGTGCGTTGGAGCACCGACGAACGTTTGATTGTGGTGGCCAATTTCAATGCCGAAAATACTTATGGATTTGAACTGCAATTGCCCGAAGATGTCGTTACGAAATTAGGACTTTCAGACGGCGAATACAGTGTCAAAGATCAATTGTACAACACATACTCATCAACATTAAAAGTACAACACGGAAAGGCTAAAGTACGGATAGATGTAGGGCCTTTGGAGTCGTTTATTTTAAAAATAGAAACACTATGAAAAAACTCGTATTTGCATTTTTAGTAATGGCAGCTATAATAAGCTGTAAGGAAAACAAGAATGAACCAGCTGTAGAAACAGGAGCCATAACACAGCCCGATATTGCACCAATAACAGACGAACTTGCCGAAACAGCCGTGATTTATGAAGCCAATATTCGCCAATATTCACCCGAAGGAACTTTTAAGGCGTTTGCAAAAGACATTCCGGTGTTGAAAGAATTAGGTGTAAAAATCATTTGGGTAATGCCCATCAATAAAATTTCGGAAGTAAAACGCAAGGCCACCGACAATAAGTTCACAAGTGAAATCGAAGACGAAAACGAACGAAAAAAATATCTGGGCAGCTATTATTCCGTATCCGATTACCGTTCTATCAATCCCGAATTTGGTACTTTAGAAGACTTTAAGGATCTGGTTGATGTTGCGCACAAAAACGGTATTTATGTGATTGTAGATTGGGTGCCCAACCACACCGGGTGGGACCACCCTTGGATTGAAAAACATCCGGAATATTACACGCAAAATGAAGCTGGGGAAATCATTGACCCCATCAACCCGGATACAGGCGAATCGTGGGGATGGACCGACGTTGCCGACCTTAATTACGATAACCAAGAAATGCGCAATGCCATGATATCCGATTTGAAATATTGGGTAGAAGAATTCAATATCGACGGCTACCGTATGGATGTGGCTCACAAAGTTCCTGCTGATTTCTTTAAGCGTGCCATAGATACATTAAAGGCCATAAAACCAGTATTTATGTTGGCAGAAGCTGAACAATTGGATTTATTACAAAATGGGTTTGACATGCATTACGCTTGGGAAGGCCATCACATTTTTAACCAAATTGCTATGGGCGAAAAAACACTGAAGGATTTTGATGAATATATGTTAAAGACCGATACTGTGCTTAAAATCAAAGGTATCAACATGAATTTTGTAACCAACCATGACGAAAATTCTTGGAAAGGAACTTTAAAAGAACGTATGCCGCACAGCAAGGAAATCTTTACGGCCTTGAGCTATACAATTCCCGGTATGCCGTTGTTATATTCCGGACAGGAATACGATTTGGAGCATCGTTTGAAATTTTTTGAAAAAGATTCTATCCCAAAGACAAAAGGCGCTTATTTTGAGTTTCTAAAAAACATGGGACAATTAAAAAACACCAACAAAGCCCTGAACGGAGGTACACAGCCTGCAGCTTATAAAAGATTGAATGCCGACAATGAAAATGTATTGGTATTTCAGCGTGCAAAAGACGGTGATACTCTCATCTTTATTGGTAATTTTTCAAAAGAAATACAGACCATAACCCCAGAAGCCACAGGTGAATTTACCGATTTCCTTTTGAGCCAAACCACAAAACTTGAGGGAGGTACGGTTACATTGCAACCTTGGGAATTCAGGATTTTAGTAAACAATTGATGCTTACTTGGAGCGACATCATAGAATTTACGCTTCGGGGCAATCCCGAACCGGACAATCGTTTGGTAAAGACCGATGTAGAGTGGAAAGCCCAACTCTCCCATGATCAATATCGGATTACAAGGGGAAAAAACACCGAAATGGCAGGCACTGGAGCTTTTTGCCATTCATTTGAAAGTGGTACTTACCATTGTGTCTGTTGCGACACACCCTTGTTCGACTCGTCCATTAAATATGAATCACGATCCGGATGGCCGAGTTTTACCCAACCCGTTAAAGCCAATGCCATTAAATACGAAAAGGACAGTTCGTATGGCATGGTTCGGGTAGAGATTTCCTGCAATGTTTGCGATGCACATCTTGGACATGTTTTTCCAGACGGACCGCCGCCAAGTGGTTTGCGTTATTGTGTCAATTCGGCATCGATAAAAATGGTAACCAATGGAAATTCAAAATCTTGAAAAAGCAACTCTTGGAGGTGGATGTTTTTGGTGTCTCGATGCGATTTTTCGTGAGGTATCGGGCATTGTTTCCGTAACATCCGGCTATTCGGGTGGCAAAGTTCCGGGCAAGCCCACTTATCGGGAAGTTTGTTCGGGTTTGACAGGCCATGCAGAAGTGGTGCAGCTTGCCTTTGAACCCGTTAAGATTTCATACAGGGAAATTCTGGAGATTTTTATGGTCATTCACGACCCTACCACGTACAATAGGCAAGGCGCCGATATCGGCACGCAATACCGATCCGTGGTGTTTTGCCATGATGATGTTCAAAAAGACGTTGCTGCGTCGGTTGTTGCATCATTTTCAAAGTATTATGACTTTCCGATAGTTACTGAAATATCGCCGCTGGACAAGTTTTATGAAGCCGAAAGCTACCATCAAGATTATTACAGATCCAATCCGGAGCAAGGCTATTGCAATTATGTCATCGCACCGAAACTCGCAAAATTCCGTGAGCGTTATGGTGATAAATTGATATTAAGGGATAAACCTTGAACAGTTTCTTTTTTTTCAAAAAATTTATAATTAAGCGTCTCTTTATTAGGCTTTAATAAGTTTAAAGGCAAAACTCTGTTTGCAGAACAAACCTTGATGAAACATAATGGTTCTATGTAAAACATATTCATTATTAAAGGTTTGCAAATATTAAGACATTGCACTGTTGGTTAAAAATCAATTTTCAATATCTTTGGGAGGATAATAAAAACAACACCATGAACAGTACCAAAGATCTGTTGGGACTATTGAATTTGAGGCAGGTTGCGCCCCATCGTTTTTTGGGCGATAGTAAAACCGTAGGAAGCCCCAATGTTTTTGGTGGACAAGTACTTGCACAGGCGCTCAATGCTGCCTACCGTACCATTGCCAACGGCAGGACGCTACATTCAATGCATTCCTATTTTCTTGAACCGGGAAGTTTAGAGTTGCCCATCGAATTTGAAGTGGATTCGGTAAGAGACGGCGGTAGCTTTTCCATAAGGAGGGTTTCGGCTTTGCAGCAAGCCAAGACAATATTCATTCTTTCGGCATCTTTCCACAAAACCGAAGACGGACACGAGCACCAAATAGAAATGCCGAAAAACATAAAACAACCGCATGAACTGATGAGTTGGACGGAGATTGTGAGAGAATATGGGGAATTTATCCCACCAAGAACCCGTGGATTTTTGGAAATCGACCGTCCTGTGGAGTTTAAGCCCTTGGAGATAACCAATCCGTTTGAAAAGAAAGACCTTCCGGCGGCTACCAATGTTTGGTTTAAGCTCAAGGATGTATCCGAACCATTGAATCTGCCATCCAAACAGCAAATTCTTACTTACATATCCGATTACAATATTCTTGCAGCTGCAATGAACCGCCATGCGAGCAAAGCGCATTGGGACAATACCCAAACGGCAAGCCTTGACCATTCCATGTGGTATTTTCGTGATTTCGATTTTGACGATTGGTTGTTGTATGCCATCGAATCGCCCAATGCTTCCAATGCCAGAGGGTTTTCCAAAGGCAATATCTTTACGCAGGATGGCAAACTTGTGGCGTCAGTTGCTCAAGAAGGATTGATGCGTCCAAAGTGATTAACGATTGACGATTTGGAATTTCGAAAATTTAATTTAATACCTTGAACCACAAAGATATTATAATCATAGGAGGTGGTGCTGCAGGATTTTTTGCGGCTATCAACATTGCAGAACAACATCCAACGTTGAAAGTTGTTGTTTTAGAACGCGGTAAAGAAGGTTTGCAAAAGGTAAAAGTCTCCGGTGGTGGTCGTTGTAATGTGACTCACGCCGAGTTTATCCCGAAAGAATTGGCACAAAATTATCCGCGAGGCGAAAAAGAATTGCTTGGACCATTTCATCAGTTCATGACAGGCGATACCATTGAATGGTTTGAAAAACGGGGCGTAGCATTGAAAATTGAAGATGATAGAAGGATGTTTCCGGTTACAAATTCGTCGCAAACCATTATTGATTGTTTTTTAGGCGAAGCAAAAAAATACGGCACCGAAATTTTTTATAACCACTCGGTTACGGCCATCAATAAAACAGAACTCAACTGGCAAATCTACACTGCAAAGCAACGGTTTACTTGCAAAAAACTCGTGATTGCCACAGGCAGCAACCCAAAAATGTGGCAAATTATCGCCAAGCTCGGGCATACCGTTATAGAGCCGGTACCATCGCTGTTTACGTTCAATATAAAAGATAAGCGCATTAAAGACATCCCGGGTGTTGTTGTGCAAAATGTTGAGGTTAAATTATTAGACAGTAATTTTGCATCACAAGGGCCGTTGCTCATCACGCATTGGGGCATGAGCGCACCCGCAATTTTAAAACTCTCGGCATTTGCCGCGATTGCCTTGGCAAAACGGAATTATAAATTTCAAATACAGGTTAATTTTATCCGCCAGCCCTATAGTGATTGCATTGCAATGTTGAAGCTGTTCAAGCAGGAATTTGCGAAGAAAACCGTAATGAATTCGGTGCTGTTTGAATTGCCCAGGCGCTTGTGGGTACAACTGGTTGAGGCATCCGAAATTGACGAAACAACACGTTGGGCAGAACTTACAAGACCGCAAACAGAAGCCTTGGCATTACAATTGACCCAAGCGGTTTTTAACGTTGATGGCAAAAGCACGTTCAAGGAAGAATTTGTCACAGCAGGCGGTGTCGATTTAAAAGAAATTAACTTTAAAACCTTTGAAAGTAAGTTGCATGCAAACTTGTATTTTGCAGGCGAAGTGATCAACGTTGATGCTGTTACCGGAGGATTCAATTTTCAAAATGCATGGACAAGTGCGTTTATTGTATCGAAATCTGTATCTGAATGATCTGTTTTTAATGAATTATTTTTGCTTACAGAGTTCGCGTTTGTCTTGTCAAACTAGTTTCGGGACAATTAAGATGTCAACATCCTTGAGCTGCAGACCAAAATTTTTTACAGTTTAAACATAAAACGGTTTCCATTTGTTTGCACCATAAAAACATCATATAAGTTTCTATCTTTGCGCAATGACAGAACAACAGTTTATTCCGCCACCTTATTCAAAATTTGTTGATTCGGGAAGCGTTTCCTGGCAATCGCCCAGCAATATCGCATTGGTAAAATATTGGGGAAAAAAGCATCACCAACTTCCCGAAAACCCGTCCATAAGTTTCACGCTTAACCATTGCAAAACCATTACCACGCTTACGTATTCAAAAAAAGCAGATCCATCGGCATTTGATTTTGAGGTGTTTCTTGATGGTGAAAAAAAAGACGATTTCAAGTCAAAAATTAAGACTTTTTTTGAACGTGTTGAACCATATTTACCTTTTTTAAAACACTATCATTTTAAGATTGAAACCCGCAATACTTTTCCGCATAGTTCGGGAATAGCATCGTCGGCATCAGGTATGAGTGCGCTGGCGTTGTGCTTGATGAGTGTTGAAAATGAACTTTCTGCCGGTACGAGCACGGTAGAGACTTCTTTTTTCAACCAAAAAGCTTCTTTTTTAGCGCGTTTAGGATCCGGAAGTGCTTGTAGGAGCATTGAAGGCGATTTGGTAGTTTGGGGCAAACATCAGCAAATAGAAGGAAGTTCAGATTTGTATGGAGTGAAATATCCGTACAATATTCACCCAAACTTTAAACAATATCAAGATACCATTTTGCTGGTCGATAAAGGCGAAAAACAGGTAAGCAGCACTGTTGGCCATAACTTGATGCACAATCATCCGTTTGCAGCAAAGCGTTTTGAGCAGGCACACCAAAATCTGGAAGTGCTGATAACCATTTTGGAATCGGGTGACATAAAGTCATTTATACAACTTATTGAAAGTGAAGCATTAACACTTCATGCGATGATGATGACCAGTTTGCCCTTTTTTATATTGATGAAACCCAACACGCTTGAAGTCATCAACAGGATTTGGAAATTCAGGGCAGAAACAAACGCAAACATAGGCTTTACCCTCGATGCCGGCGCCAACGTGCACGTGCTGTACCCAAAAGCTGAGGCCGACCAAATCATGGATTTCATTAAGAATGAATTGGTTGGTTTTTGTCAAGGTGGGCAATATATTTGCGACGAAATTGGCTTTGGAGCGAGCCGAGTATCATAATTTAACGTATATTTGTTGTTGAATTTCTGAACATTGATTGCTAATAAATGAAAGGACCGCTTTTTTACTCGAAAATCTTACTTTTTGGCGAATACGGAATTATCAAAGATTCCAAAGGATTGTCCATTCCGTATAATTTTTACAATGGTGCTTTAAAAGTAGCCGAAACGCCAACCGAAGTTTCCCTGAAATCAAACCAAAGTTTAAAGCGTTTTGCCCAATACCTTGAAAACATCCATCCCGAGCTGGTCACCTTTGACATAGCTTCGTTGCATAAAGACGTAGATGCCGGCATGTATTTTGATTCATCCATCCCTCAAGGTTATGGCGTAGGGAGCAGCGGTGCGTTGGTTGCCGCCATTTATGATAAATATGCACAAAACAAAATCACAGTTCTTGAAAATTTGACAAGAGAAAAGCTTTTGAAGCTTAAAGCCATATTTTCTGAAATGGAATCATTTTTTCACGGAAAATCATCAGGATTAGACCCATTGAACAGCTATTTGAGCATTCCTATACTTATCAATTCAAAAGACAATATCGAAGCCACGGGCATTCCGTCTCAAAAAACCGATGGTAAAGGTGCGGTGTTTTTATTGGATAGCGGTATTGTGGGAGAAACGGCGCCGATGGTAAGCATTTTTATGGAAAACATGAAGCAGGAAGGCTTTAGGAACATGCTCAAAAATCAATTCATAAAACATACAGACGCTTGCGTGGACGATTTTTTGAAAGGCGATATCAAATCGTTGTTCAACAACACCAAAAAGCTTTCACAAGTAGTTATTAGTCATTTTAAACCAATGATTCCCAGTGAGTTCCATTCGCTTTGGGAAAAAGGTATCGAAACCAACGACTACTATCTCAAACTTTGCGGTTCCGGTGGCGGTGGTTATATTTTAGGGTTTACCGAAGATATCGAAAAAGCCAGAGCTTCCCTTGCAGAATACAAATTAGAAGTGGTCTATAACTTCTAAACGCATTCCAATGCTATCCCGAAGACAAAAACACCTGTTGCTAAAGTTTTTCAGCATGTTTTCTGTCGTTCGCGGATACAATATCTTGGTCGTTGTCATTGCCCAATATCTGACCTCCATCTATATTTTTGCACACGACATCCCATTGCGCGAAGTCGTGCTGGACCTCAACCTTTTTCTGCTGGTGCTGGCCTCGGCCATGACCATAGCGGCAGGCTATATTATCAATAATTTTTACGATTCGGAGAAAGACCTCATCAACCGTCCGAGAAAAACCATGTTGGACAGATTGGTAAACCAAAACACCAAATTGTCCTTTTATTTTGTACTTAATTTCCTTGCGGTCATTTTTGCCAGTTATGTTTCTTTCAATGCCGTGGTGTTCTTTTCGGCCTATATCTTTGGGATTTGGTTCTATTCGCACAAACTCAAAAAATTGCCTTTTATCGGCAACCTGACCTCGGCCATATTGACCATTGTGCCATTCTTTGCCATTTTCATTTATTACAAAAATTTTGAACACGTCATTTTTGTCCATGCCACCTATCTGTTTCTTATTGTTTCCATGCGCGAACTGACCAAAGATTTGGAAAACATCAAAGGCGATTTGGCGCAAAACTACCAAACCATTCCCATCGTTTATGGAGAACGCGTATCGAAGATGATGCTCACGGTACTTGCCGTGCTCACTCTGGCACCATCTTCACTTTTGATATGGCGTTTTGACGTGGGACAGATGAAGTGGTTTTTCTATTTAAGTGTTTTTTTTCTGTTGGTCTTTGTGCTGCTCCTTTGGAAATCAAACAGCAAGATTCATTATTTGGTATTGCACAACATTTTGAAATTCATTATTGTAGCCGGGGTTTTCAGTATTGTGTTGATTAATGTCAATGTGGTTTTGAGGCATGTTTGAAAATGATTGGCCAGAAATCGCAAGAAGCAAATTTAAAAGTATCTTTGCAACATATATAAAAACATCATGAGCAGACATCAAGGCAGCAGCGGTAAAGGAAAATCTTCTGGCAGAGGCCAGTTGGCAAAAGGGAACAAATCGTTCAGCAGAGGAGGCGACCGGCCCAAAGAGAGCTATTCCCGTGGTAATGCCCCTATGAGAAAGCGCCAGACGCCTATCGAAAAACCTAAAACCGACAATAATGCTCCGTCCATAAAGTCCAATCCGGACGAGATGCGGCTCAACAAATACATCGCCAATTCCGGACTTTGCTCGCGCAGGGAAGCTGATATGCATATAGCCATAGGCAGTGTCACTGTCAATGGTACCGTTGTGACCGAGATGGGCTACAAGGTCAAGAAAACCGACGAAGTCAAGTTTGATGGTTCTAAAGTGACCCCAGAGAAAAAAATGTACGTACTCCTCAACAAACCAAAAGGTTATGCCACTACTGCCAGCGAGGGAAAAGGAAGGACCGTAATGGATTTGGTCGCCAATGTTGGTTCTACGAGCATCCGACCCATAGGACGCTTGGGCAGGGGCTCATTGGGGCTTATCCTCTTTACCAATGATGAAGCCATCGTAAAAAAATTTACGAGTTCCAAAACCGGTGTTCCAAGGCTGTTTCATATTGAACTGGAAACCAACCTAAAACTCGGCGATTTGAAAAAGATTCAGGCAGGATTGCATATCGATGACAAAACGGTGTCAGTTGATGAAATCAGCTATGTTGAAGGCAAAGACAAGAATCAGATAGGCCTGAAATTGAGAAATATCGGAAATTCGACTATCCGGTCGATATTTGAACATTTGGGTTATGAAATCGTGACCCTCGACTGTGTGGCCATTGGTGAGCTTACCAAAAAAGACCTGCCAAGAGGCCGATGGAGGCATTTGTCGCAGCAAGAAGTGAACAATTTGAAGATGTTAGCATAGAGCGATGAAAAAATCTTCAGATTCCTATTTGTTTTTAAAAAAAATATAGTTTTTTTGTAAGCCATATCATTCAATAGTTGAATCATGTTTTTACATCTGTGCCGATGAAACCCATTTGGCCGAATTCAATGATACCGAACAGGGCAAATTGCCAAGCCCTGATACGCCTGTTTTTTTCCAAAGCGACAGTAGATAGATTTTTTCAGGTCGGTTCCATACCGTCCTATCAACAAATCCGGATTTGATTGCTTTGCTATTTAATCACTTTCTATCCCAAACAATTCTTTTTAGAAATTTAAAAATTCAATAGCAAACAATGAACACGAGATACATAGACCTTATAAATCAAACATTCTATTTTCCGCAAGACGAGTTTAAGCTCGAAGATAAAAATTTGCAGTTTCACGATATTGACCTTATGCAGCTCGTGGAAGATTATGGCACGCCACTCAAGTTTACGTACCTTCCACAGATTTCGAACAATATCAACCGAGCCAAGGGTTGGTTTGCCAAAGCCTTGAAAAAACATAAGTACAAAGGCAAGTACCATTATTGCTATTGCACAAAGAGCTCACACTTTAAGCACGTGCTCAATGAGGCACTCAAGAACGATATCCATATAGAAACATCTTCGGCATTTGATATAGACATTGTTCAAAAACTTAAAAGTGAAGGCAAATTAACCGACAAGACTTACGTGATTTGCAACGGTTTTAAAAGGGACAAGTACATTTCCAATATTGCCAATCTTATCAACAACGGACATAAAAACTGCATCCCTATCATCGATAATTATGAAGAGATAGATCTGCTTTCCCAATCCATCAAAAAGAAATTTGATATAGGCGTTCGCATAGCTTCCGAGGAGGAACCAAAATTTGAGTTTTACACTTCAAGGCTTGGCATTGGATACAAGAACATCCTGCCGTTCTACAGAAGCCAGATACGCGACAATAAAAAAGTAAAGCTCAAAATGCTCCATTTTTTCATCAACACGGGTATCCGTGACAATGCTTATTACTGGAACGAATTGAGCAAGTGCCTTAAAGTATATACCAGCCTCAAGCACATTTGTCCAACTTTGGACAGTCTGAACATTGGTGGCGGTTTTCCTATAAAAAACTCGCTTGCATTTGATTACGACTATGAGTATATGGTCGATGAAATCATCAATCAGGTGAAATTGTTCTGTGAGCAGGAAGAAGTACCTGTGCCAAATATTTTTACAGAATTTGGAAGTTTTACGGTAGGCGAGAGTGGTGGCGCTATCTATGAGGTGCTATACCAAAAACAGCAGAACGACAGAGAAAAATGGAACATGATAAATTCGTCGTTCATAACCACACTGCCGGACACTTGGGCCATCAATAAGCGCTTTATCATGCTCCCCATCAACCGTTGGTATGATAGTTATGAGCGGGTTTTGCTCGGCGGCCTTACATGCGACAGTGATGATTACTATAACAGTGAGCAGCACATGAACGCCATTTACCTTCCCAAATACAACAAGGAAAAACCGCTTTACCTTGGGTTTTTCAACATAGGTGCTTATCAGGAAACCATTGGCGGATTTGGTGGATTGCAGCATTGTTTAATACCTTCGCCAAAGCATATACTGATAGATAGGGACGAAAATGGCGAAATTAAAACCGAATTATTTAGCGAACAACAAAAAAGTGAAGACTTACTTAAAATTTTAGGTTACAATGAGTAATACATATGCAGGAATACCAGAAGAGTATTCAAGACTTGAGAGTGCAAAAATCGTTTTGATACCCGTACCTTATGACGGTACCAGTACATGGCAAAAAGGAGCGGACCAAGGGCCAAGAGCCTTTTTGGACGCGTCAGAAAACATGGAGCTCTATGATATTGAGACTGACACGGAGGTGTATAAACAAGGTGTTTACCTTGCCGATGCCGTAACCGAAAATTCCTCACCCGAAAAAATGGTTGACGAAGTGCACCAGACGGTCAAGAAATACATCAAGCGCAACAAGTTTGTGACGATTTTTGGTGGCGAACATTCCATTTCAATTGGCACCATTCGGGCCTTCAACGAATGTTTTGACAATCTTACCGTTTTGCAGATTGATGCACATGCCGATTTGCGAAAAGAATACCAGGGCAGCAAATGCAACCATGCCTGCGCCGTTTACGAAGCTAGCCAGACCACTAACCTTATCCAAGTAGGTATCAGGAGTATGGACATCATTGAAACCACAGTAATGGACAAAGAAAAAACCTATTTTGCACATGATATGGTAAATGATGAATTCTGGACAGACAGTGCCATCGACCAAATGACCGATAACGTATTTATCACAATAGATCTCGATGCTTTTGACCCCTCCATTATGCCATCAACAGGCACGCCCGAACCCGGTGGTCTGCTATGGTATGAAACACTCGACTTTTTAAGGCGTGTCTTTGAAGAAAAAAATGTGGTCGGTTTTGATATCGTTGAACTTTGCCCTAATCCGGACGAAAGATCTTCAGATTTTCTTGCCGCAAAACTTTACTATAAAATGTTGAGCTATAAATTTATGGATGACAATGCTGATGATGAATACGAAAGCAACTTCAGGGATTCCGGCTCCAATACAAATAAACCCTCTAAATTTGCGGATGATGACGAAAACTAAAGGAGCAATATCCAATTTCATAGAAAAATACTACCTGCACTTCAACGCAGCAGCGTTAGTGGATGCTGCCAAGGCCTACGAAGCACAATTACAAGGCGGTTCCAAGATGCTCGTTTCTTTGGCTGGCGCCATGAGCACGGCTGAATTGGGAAAGATCTTTGCCGAAATTATCAGACAGGACAAAGTGCAGATTATTTCTTGTACCGGAGCCAATCTTGAAGAGGATATCATGAATTTGGTAGCCCATTCGCATTACAAGCGTGTGCCCAACTACCGCGACCTTACACCACAAGACGAATGGGATTTACTCGAAAAAGGGATGAACCGTGTTACCGATACCTGCATCCCCGAAGAAGAAGCTTTCAGGAGATTGCAAAAACACATCTATAAAATATGGAAAGATGCCGAAAACAATGGAGAAAGATACTTTCCACATGAGTTTATGTACAAAATGCTCTTGAGTGGCGTTCTCGAAGAATATTATGAAATTGACATAAAAAATTCGTGGATGTATGCAGCAGCAGAAAAAAATTTGCCTATAATTGTACCTGGATGGGAAGACAGTACCATGGGTAATATCTTCGCAAGCTACGTTCTTAAAGGAGATCTTAAGGCAAGCACCATGAAATCGGGCATTGAGTACATGGCCTTCCTTGCCGACTGGTACACAGCAAATTCTGGAAACGGCATTGGCTTTTTTCAGATAGGAGGTGGTATCGCTGGCGATTTTCCTATATGTGTTGTGCCGATGCTTTATCAGGATATGGAACGCACAGATACGCCTTTCTGGAGTTACTTTTGCCAAATCAGTGATTCCACTACAAGCTACGGTTCTTATTCCGGAGCAGTTCCCAATGAAAAAATCACTTGGGGAAAATTAGGTATCGACACACCAAAATTTATAATAGAAAGTGATGCTACCATCGTGGCGCCACTTATTTTTGCCTACCTATTAGATATGTAATTATGAAAGACAACAAAAAACGTGTCATTGTAGATTTTAAGAAACTCACTCCAGAGATTCTTGCACTTTTGGTCGAAAAGTACCCAGACGGTTATGATGACCAAAACATCATAACCTTTCGTAACGCCAACAATGAGATTGTAGAAGCTGTTGAAGTTTCTACAGACGATACCAAATATTTGGTAAAAGTCAGCACCAAGCTCCAGGTTACCATGGAGAACTACGACGAAGACGATTACGAAGACTTCGATCCGGATGATCCGGATGCAGTCCAAGAACCCGAAATAGGTGAGGATGATCCAGAAATGGATGACGATATGGATGATGATATGAATATGGACATGGACATGGGGGATGCCGAATAATTTATTGAATTCAATAATCAATATAAACGAACCGCTCTGATGAGCGGTTTTTTTGTTTTTTGCAATTTTGGCAAAGATTTGACCCTCTGATGTTTTTTTGACAAAAAATTCATTAATTTTATGAAAACTAATGTCGTATGGTAACGCAATTTCACCTCGCACTACCCTGTTCCAGTGTCAACAGGACCCGAAATTTTTATGTTGATGTTTTGGGAGCTACCATAGGCCGCTCATCGGTCAAGTGGGCAGATGTCAATCTTTATGGCAACCAGATTACATTTACGGAGTGTGGTCCGTTCAAGTTTGAATCCCGGAGCTATAGTTTCAATGGCGATATCCTGCCGTCGTTCCATTTTGGAGTAATTCTCAACGATGAAGAATGGAATGCTGTTTTGAGCCGACTCAAGGCCAAAAAGCAGGACATTGTTTCTGAAGTGAAATTTTTGGAAAACAAGACAGGCGAACATCGTTCATTTTTTGTCAAAGACCCCAATGATTTTACGGTCGAGTTCAAGTGTTTTACCAATAAGGAAGAAATCTTTAAAAGCTGAAGCGTTTTTTGAAGAAAACCTCCCAAACAAAAAAACCGTACACAACCACATATTCGATGGCCAGTGCACAAAGGTTTTCTTTGTAGTCCGGATTCATGTAGGCGAGATAGCTCAAAAACACAACTAAAGACCAAGCCAACGGATATTTATAAACCGTAAACACACATAAGGCCAATGCAGTGGCCAAATACCAAGGGTGCACCGTTGTGGACAAAAACAGGTAAGCCGTCATCGCAAACAGCATTGATGATGCGAGCTCTGGTAAAGTCTTGGTTTTCCTGAATAGTGCTATGCTCAATACGATCACGACCAGTAAAGCGAGCATCACTTTTCCGATGATTGCTATGGCGTTGTAGCCAGTTACCGCAAAGCCGATACCCCGGGCAATGTAATACAGGCCCGCATTGAATTCAAACTTGTTGAGCCACAAAGAAGAGGTTTGCATATAGTGGTTGAGCATTTCCGTACTTACAAATGGCAAAAAAGTCAAAACTACGGTCAGTACCGTGATGAGGTAAAACAGTACCAAGTGTAGGTATCCCTTTTCTTTTTGCCCGAACCATCCAATAAACAAAGGCAGGAAGAGCAGTGGGACCAATTTTACCGAAATGGAAAGCCCAAAAACAAGCGCTGCAAATTGCCATTTGCCGATGTGAACCATATAAAGTCCCCAGACCAAAAAGAAGACCATTAAGCCCTCAAAATGCAAATTTCCCGTGAGCTCGATGATGACAAAAGGGTTGAGGACAAACCAAAATATGGCGTTTGTGGGCATTTGAAGTTTTTCGAGTAGCTTTTTGCCAAAATATAAAGTTCCAAGGTCGGCCGCTATCAAAAACAACCGCATGACAATGACCGAGCCCAAAATACTCTTTCCCGAAACGATTGCCGCAATGACAAAAACCAACTGTTTGATGGGTGGATAGTTAGTGAAATGACTGGCGTTAAGCATGCCCATGCCGTCGTAGAGTTCCTGGGCCTGCACAAATGGCAATTGTCCCATTTCAATCAACGATTGCGGAGTGAAAAGATAAGGGTTCAGACCGTTTAAGAGCATCCTCCCGTCCCAGACAAACCGGTAGAAATCCTGAGAAAGATTGGGGATCGAAAATATGAACACCAACCGGAAAGCAACCGATAGATAGACCAAAAATCGGAAATTGTCCCTGCATATCTGCACCAACTTGTAGGACAAAAAAAACAAAGCGCCATACAGCATGGCGAGCTTTATGAAATCGGTTCGGTCCAGATCGTAAGCAAATGAAGCGTAAAAAAACGCACACAACACCGAGAACAAGACGGGAATTTTATTGAGCTTTAAGAAGGTTGCGATGGCCATTTGTTTCTATGTGGGATTGGTAAATCCAATGACAAGTTAAGCCATTTCGTATTTTGGAATAAAAAACCCGCCTTATTTTTTTTAACAAGACGGGTTTAATAAAATATTATGTTATTTGTCTTATGCCTTTGAAGTCAACGATTTGAAAAACACATAGCCAAAACCCACGACCAGCATCAAATGGAACGGAAACAATCCGAAATCGCCACCTTGGTCGCCCACGATAAAGGCACTGTAAAGTCCGAATGCAAAGTAGAGCGTTAAGGCGCCTTCAATAATGACGTTCATCGAAATGTTCTTTGCCAGATATTTGTTGCCTTTCCAGCTGTCTTTAAGGTTGCTGATGTTAAATTTTGGTGTGCGGACAAATTCGCTGCGCTTGCCCAAATGCCCTTCGAGTACTGCTATCGAATTGTGCAAAGAAAAGCCCATGGCAATCGAGAAAAACGTAAAGAACGTCCGAACGTAATTAAAGAAATTCTTAAACCCATTACCGTAGATGCTCTTGTACATCATCCAGTAACACACAAAGAAAATCAAGGTGCTCATCACAAAAAAGCTCATGAAGTAAAAGTAGAAACGCAGGTGTGCATACTCGTTCTTTATGTACAACATCGGGATGCTCAAGACTGCAACGATGAACACGTTAAGGAACATGGTGCTGTTGAGCAAGTGCATGATACCGTGCATTTTGGTCTTTGGAGAAATGTTTTTCGCCTTTAGTACGCGCCAAAGCATTTTGCGGAAATTTTCGGCGCCGCCTTTGTTCCATCGGAACTGCTGTGAACGTGCCGCACTGATAACCACCGGTAATTCTGCAGGAGTTTCAACATCTTCCAAGTATTTGAATTTCCAGTTTTTCAATTGCGCACGGTAGCTCAAATCGAGGTCTTCGGTCAAGGTGTCGCCTTCCCAGTTGCCTGCATCGAGGATGCAGGTCTTGCGCCACACGCCGGCAGTACCGTTAAAATTGATGAAGTGCCCTTTACTGTTTCTGCCAACTTGTTCTAAAGTGAAATGTGCATCCAGTGCAAAGGCCTGTATTTTGGTCAATAATGAATAGTTGCGGTTGATGTGCCCCCAACGGGTCTGTACCACACCTATTTGTTGATCCTTGAAGTAAGGAATGGTTTTTTTGAGCCAGTTGGGTTCGGGCAGAAAATCGGCGTCAAAAATGGCGATAAATTCGCCTTTGGCGATTTTTAGGCCTTCCTTTAGGGCGCCTGCCTTGAATCCGCTGCGGTCGGTACGGCGGATGTGCTCGATGTCAAGACCGGTTGCTTTTAGTTTTTGAACGTGCTCAAAGGTGGATTTTACGGTTTCGTCGGTAGAATCGTCGAGCACCTGAATTTCTAATTTATCCTTTGGATAATCGATTAAAGCGATATTGTCAAGAAGGCGTTCCATGACGTACATTTCATTGTAAACCGGCAGTTGTATGGTCACAAATGGTACTTCTTCTGGGTTTGAAAAGTCGAAAACATCCGAATCGGCTTCGGAATTTTTGGATGTTAGATAATTGAAAAGAAGGTTCAATTGCGCAAGGGCGTACATGAAAATCAGTACAATGGCAACTGTGTAAATAGTAATGATCAGAGATTCTATTATCATGATTTTAAGCTGTATTTAAAAATCCAACCCAATATTTTTGCGCCTGCAAATATAGTACCTTTTATCGTACCTGATACCTTTGAGGTCCCAATTCTTTTTTTATAGTGTACGGGTACTTCAATATACGATAAATTTTGTTTCACGGACTTCAATTGCATTTCCACTGTCCAACCGTAGGTCTTGTCCTGCATCTTGAGATCGAGCAACTTATCATAACGGATGGCCCTGAAAGGCCCGAGGTCTGTAAATCGCGCCCCGTAAAACAACCGCATCAAAAACGTTGAGAGCCAATTACCGAACACCTGTTGTGGTGTCAAAGAACCCTTTTCGCGCAATGCCTTGACCCTTGCCCCAATGACCAAATCGATGCCATCATCAATAATGGGCTTCACGATTTTGGTCAGTTCTTCGGGATAATCGCTGTAATCACCATCCAAAAATACAACAATTTCTGGTTTTATTGGTTGATTAGCAATATATTCCACGCCTTTGCTACAGGCATTGCCATAGCCCATGTTGGGCTGGGACACAATGGTTGCCCCGGCGTGTTGTGCCACTTTTGAGGTGCCATCGTTAGAATTGTTGTCCACCACGATAATTTCATTGACAATATCTGGTATCTCTTGGATGACCAATGCGATGGAACGTGCCTCATTGTATGCAGGGATAATGACCTTTATAAGTGGTTGTGATAAGGGATTGTCCAAGGTACGCAAGCGAGTTAAATATGTGAGATCAACTCCTTGAAAAGCTTCACCATTTTGTGCTCGGCTTTTTCTGCAGTGGCGATGATGTCTTCCACCACTATGGGCTGCAGGTTGTCAGGGTCGCACTCATCGGTCAAAACGGAAATTGCGGCAGCCTTTAGCCCCAAATGTTTGGCAACAATGATTTCCGGTACGGTACTCATGCCTACCGCATCGGCGCCAATGGTTTTCAGCATCCGATACTCGGCACGGGTTTCCAATTGTGGACCTACTACTGATGCATACACGCCTTTATGGAGGGTTATGCTATGTTTTTTGGCAATGGCTTCAAACTTTGCGTTGATTTCAGGGTCATAAGGTTGGCTCATGTCTGTAAAGCGATTTCCCAAATGTTCGACACCATTGAAAGCCAGTGGCGAACTGCCCTGAAGATTAATGTGGTCGTCAATGAGCATCAGGTCGCCTTTTTTGAAGTTCAGGTTGATGGCGCCTGCGGCGTTGGATACCAAAAGCGTTTGGATGCCCAATCGCTCCATGATACGTACAGGGAAGGTTACGTCCTGTAACGAATAACCTTCATAAACGTGGAAACGACCCTGCATCACCACGACTTTTTTGCCTTCAAGATTGCCATAGATCAGTTTTCCTTTGTGAAACTCTACTGTGGCGGTCGGGAAGTTAGGGATGTGGTTGTAGCTCACTTCGTGCAAAATCGTCACATCGTCGATCAATTGCCCTAATCCGGTGCCGAGAATTATCCCAACTTCGGGGCTTTCAAAGCCTTTTTCCTGCAAATACGTTGCGGTTTCTTTAATAAGTTTGATCATGTTGGTTACTGTAAAATTTTTGGAATTGCCTGTGTTGTTTCAGGTCATCAAAGGTATCAATATCATTCAACTCTTTCAAGTGAAATACACTGGTGTTTTTCAAATCATTCAAGGTGTCCGCCAGAACCGTATCGGTACCCCAGTGCTTGTTTTCAAAAATTTTTAAATATAAATGGTTCATTCCCAGAAGGTAATAACCACCGTCGAGTGCCGGGCCGATGACGTAATCAAAATGGTCCAACTGCGAAAAGGCAAGGTCAATGGTTTTGGTATCCAAATCTATAAGGTCACTGCCAATGATGGCGACTTTTTCGTAGCCCATTTCAAAAAGTGCTTGGAAAGCATGGCACATCCTTTCGCCCAAATCGAGGCCTTTTTGCAGCTTTTTTCTAAATATGGGTTCGTCCCAAAGATCGTTGTTCTGGATCGTTTCTGAATAAAACACATATTTGTCGGCATCGACGTTTTTCGAAATATTGGCCGTATGTTGTAACAAAAGTTTGTAAACTTCCAAGGCGGCTACATCGCCAATGGCTTTTGCCAAGCGTGTTTTGCACCTTCCGAGCTCCGGATTTCTCACAAAAATGATCAAGGCCTTTTTGGAGGTTGGAAAATAGAAATCCTGTAGGATGTCGTTAGCGCCGTTTAAATTGTTGTTGCTTAAGATGCCCATGCTTTACTTTCGTGTTGGATTTGATCAAATAAAAAAACGCAACCAGTTAACTATAAACAGGTTGCGTTATTAATGGTGGTACCTCCAGGAATCGAACCAGGGACACACGGATTTTCAGTCCGTTGCTCTACCAACTGAGCTAAGGTACCTTAGTTGAGCGGGTGCAAATATAAATCCAATTTTATTATCCGCAAATTAAATTATATAAAAATTGCTTTTTGTAAATTTGCTTTTTTTCAAGCCGTTAGCATGAATCTTATCGTTGACTTTGGAAACACATCCGCAAAAGTTGCTGTATTCAGCAACAATATAATGGTCGAAAAGAACACCGTTGCGCACACCAAGTTGGCATCAATTTGCGAAACTCTGTTCAAATCGTACCCTGCGATAAAAAAGGCTCTGTTTGCTTCTGTGGGCAATCATGATACAAAGGTATTGGAAAAAATAGGTTCAAAAGTAAGCCTTGTGGTTTTGGATCGTCAAATAGACTTCCCGTTCAAGAATCGATACAAAACCAAAGACACACTGGGAGCAGACCGTCTGGCGCTTGCCATGGCGGCATATTGCAATTATCCAAATACCGATACGCTTGTTATCGATGCCGGAACCTGCATAACCTATGATTTTGTCAATCACAATGGCGAATATCTCGGTGGCGCTATCTCTCCGGGGCTCGATATGCGTTACAAGGCTCTCAATGTTTTTACTGCCAAGCTTCCGTACCTCGAGCCAGAGTTTACGGACATACGTATCGGCGATACCACAAAGGCATCCATTCATTCGGGTGTAATCTTTGGGGTTTTGGACGAAATTGACGGTGCAATCGGTGCTTACAAGGTCAAATATCCAGATTTAACAGTTATTTTAACAGGGGGAAATTCTAATTTCTTGTCAAAACAATTAAAAAATAGCATATTTGCCAACTCTAATTTTCTTTTGGAGGGTTTGAACCATATATTAGAATTTAATTCACAAGGATGATAAAGAAAATCGTAATAGTTCTCGTGACTATTATATCATTTCAATCCCAAGGGCAGGAAGGTACAGCGTCGCCATATTCGTTTTACGGTATTGGGAGCCTTAAGTTTAAAGGCACAGTAGAGAACAGGAGTATGGGCGGATTGAGCGTTTTTATGGACAGCATCCATGTAAATTTAAGAAATCCCGCAAGCTATGTTGGCCCCGACTTAAGTACAGCCCCGTACAATGGAGAAAGCCGACCGGTGAAGTTTGCCATTGGTGGAAGCCACAACATCACGAGCCTTAAAAGCAACTCCGGCGACGACATGGTAAATACATCTACTTTTGATTATTTTGCCGTTTCCATCCCGATGGACAAGTTCGGGGTAGGCTTCGGTATATTGCCTTACACATCGGTGGGTTATAAGCTGGAATCGTACAATGCTGATGGATCACGAGCAAACAGGTACAAAGGAGAAGGCGGTACCAATAAGGTTTTCTTGGGCTTTGGTTACAAAATAACGAATGATTTGAGCATCGGGGTAGATGCCAGCTATAATTTTGGTAATATTAAGAATAGCTCACTTGCGTTTATTTATAATGAAGAAGGCGACCCGGTACAATACCATTCTAAAGAGAACAACAGGTCCGATTTGAGCGGTCTCAACTTTAATTTTGGCCTCAGCTACAAAACCATGATCAACGATAAGCTCCAGTTGATGTCATCCTTTACCTATGCGCCCGAAAGCACTTTGAAATCAAATAACGAGCGCTATATTTCCACGGTTGTTTTCAGTGAATCGACAAATCAAGAGTATACGATAAGTTACATTGAAACAGATTTGAACGCGTTGGGGCTTAAAAAAACCAACCTTACCATGCCATCCCGCACTTCCTTTGGAGTGGGTATTGGTGCGCCGAAAAAATGGTTTGTAGGGACGGAGTTAACCTTACAAAATACCAGCAAATTCTCTAATCCGGTGTATTATATTTCCAATGCCAAGTTTGTAAACGCTTCTAATTTTGCTATTGGAGGTTTTTATATCCCAGATTATGACTCTTTTTCAAAATACTGGAAAAGAGTTGTTTACAGGGCAGGAATGCATTTTGAAAACACAGGATTAGAAATTAATAACGAAAAGATAAAAGAGTTTGGCATATCTTTTGGTTTAGGATTGCCAATGGGAGGTTTGTTCTCCAATGGAAACATAGGACTGGAAATCGGGAAACGAGGTACCCAAAACCAGAATTTGGTCCAGGAGAATTTTGTAAATCTTCAATTTAGCCTATCTTTAAACCAAAGATGGTTCGAAAAGAGAAAGTATGATTAACCATAATATAAATTAAAAGATGAAAACAAGAATTATTTTGGTAGTTGCAGCCCTTATGTTCGGAGCAAATTTTCAGGGTTTTGCCCAACAAGATGAAGAATGTGTCACCAATTTGTCCATTTTCACTGATTATTACAAGAGTAAAAGATTTGATGAAGCCTATGAGCCTTGGATGCAGGTAAGGAACAAATGTCCAAAATTTCATGCTGCCATTTATTCTTATGGAGAAAAAATACTCAAACATAAAATTGACAACTCTACCGGGGCAGAAAAAGTCGCTTATTTGAATGATCTTATGAAACTTTGGGATGAAGCTTTACTGAATTTTCCTTCCAAGTATACCAAAGGCGGCGTGTTGAGCGACAAGGGTCAGTTGATGTACGACCAAAAAGATGTTTTGGGTGCTACCAACAAACAGATATATGACGTCCTTGATAAAGCTTACAACGAAGACATTGACAATTTTACCCACCCAAGAGCACTCTATATTTATTTTTCATCAATGGTGGACATGTACGAAGCCGGCGAGGTTGATGTACAGTCAGTATTCAATGCTTATGATGATGTCAGCGAAAAAATAAATAAAGAAATCGACAATTATACCGAAAAGTTGAATCCTTTGGTCCAAAGAGAAGAAGCGGGTGAAACACTTGGAGGTAAAGACTTGCAGTACAAGGATTCATATACCAGCTACCTCGAAAACTACAACACCATTTCGGGAAGTATGGATACCAAGTTGGGACAACTGGCCAATTGTGAAAACTTGATACCGCTTTACCAAAAAGACTTTGAAGCCAACAAATCCAATACCGAATGGCTACAGCGTGCCGTTAGCCGTATGTACAATAAGGAGTGTACCACTGATCCGCTATACACCACTTTGGTAAAAGCTTACGATGCGGCAACCCCTTCTGCAGATACCAAATATTTTGTTGCAGACCTACTGTTTTCGCAAGGTAAAACCACCGAAGGAAACAAATATCTTGATGAAGCCTATGAACTTGAGACCAATCCTATTAAAAAAGCCAAAAGAGCTTATGAAATTGGAAAAAGCTTGAGAAAAAAAGGACAATATGGCAAAGCAAGGACCTATTTCCAAAACGCCTTGAGGTTGAGCCCTTCTATGGGTAGGGCACATCTTGAAATTGCACAAATGTACAATGCAAGCGCTAACGATTGTGGGGATACCGTGTTCAACAAAAGAGCAGTCTATTGGTTGGCTGCCGATGAAGCTCGCAAAGCAGCAAAAGTAGATGGCAGTGTGGCATCATACGCTAACCAGTTAATTGCGAACTATGAAGCAAAAGCACCTTCAAGACAGGATATCTTTACCCAAAACATGGCCGGAAAAACCATTAATATTGGTTGTTGGATAGGGTTGAGCGTTAAAGTTCCAAACCTTTGATATCGTTAAGAATAACATATAATACAAAGTGCATGGTCGCAGCGTTAGCTGTGACCATGCTTTTTTCGTGCAAGGACAATTTTAAAGAAGTTCAGCAAATAGGAGTTCTGCAAAACGAGCCGGTAGGGGTTGCAGAACATATTAACCTCAAATATACAGATTCCGGTAAGGTCAAAGCCAATTTGATTAGCCCCAAGATGCTGGATTTTTCCAATAGAGAGTTTGCCTATACCGAATTTCCCGATGGCATAAAACTCTTGCTGTACGACAACGGCAAACAAAGCACCATACTTTCTGATTATGCCGTTTCTTACAGCTATTCAGATCTGATAGACCTTCAGCAAAACGTTATCATCGTTACACAACAAAACGATAGTATCTTTGCAAACCAGCTTTATTACAACCAGAAAAACGAGCAGATTTTTACCAATGAAGCCTTCAGGTTTGTCTCGCCCACACAAGTCATGACGGGAAATGGCTTTAATTCCGATAAAAACTTCAAACATTTTGAAGCCCTTGAAGTCACCGGTATCATTTATTTGGACGAATAGGCTTATATTTGCCCAATCCTTAACATTGATAGCCATGAAAATCCAAAAATTCTTTCAATACGCCTACCTTTTTTTTGCCGTACTGTTCACATACGAAGCCATTACCGCTTGGGATACAGACAGGAACCGCTCCTATATGATGTTATTGATAGCCGCTCTGGCAGTCTTTATGTTTTTCTTCCGCAGGCGATTTGCAAAAAAAATAGAAGAACAGCGACGTAAACAATAGTTGTATAGCTTTATCACCTTTTTAATTATATAACTTTAATCATATTGTGATTTATTGAAAGCTATTTTGAGGCTCCATAACCTATTAACGGGACTTCATTAAAAAAACACGCACCAATTTTCATTATTGGATAGAAAATGGTATTTTCGCGCACTTAATTATTCAAATACACATACAACAAATGGCAGTTTTAAATAAAATTAGACAACGCTCTATATTTCTTATTGCAATCATTGCCCTGGCGCTATTCGCTTTCGTGCTTTCCGACCTGTTTAGAAACTCGACGGCATTCTCTGGATCACAAGATATCGTGGCCACTATTGATGGCGAAGAGTTGCACAGGGAAGACTTTATGGGTAAAGTGGAAATGGCTCAAAGACAATTGGGCCCTAATGTCACCTCTACTCAAGCCATGAACCGCGTCTGGGATCAGGAAGTCAGAAAAATTGTATTGCAAAAACAGTTTGAAAAACTCGGGCTTACCGTAGAAAAAGATCAAATGCGAGAGTTGTTGAAACAGAACCTTTCAGGTATTCCGGATTTCAGCAACGAAGTTGGAATGTTTGATGAAAACAAGCTCAACGAGTTTATTGCCAACTTAAAGGCCATAAGCCCACAAAGAGCACCGTTGGGCAACTCGATGATCAATTACCAAGAATGGGTCAGTAGTGAGAAGTCCATTGCCGTTACCGGACAGCAGCAATCATATTTCAATATGATAAAAGCAGGTGTTTCTGGCACCATCGGTGAAGCAGAACTCGAATATGATTTGGAAAATGCCACAGCCGATATTAAATATGCTATGGTGCCATACACCAGTATTTCCGATAGCCTTGTTACTGTATCCAAGTCTGATATTTCTGCTTATATCAACAAACACAAAAAACAATACGAAACCGAGGCAACAAGAGATATTGTTTTTGTGCAGTTTGAAGAAAATGCATCACTTCAAGACGAAGAAGATGTAAAAAGAAATGTATTGAACCTTATGGGCAATACCGTTGAATACAATAATGTGTCCAAGCTCAACGATACACTCCTTGGTTTTAGAGACACCCAAGATATAGAAGGATTCATCAACACCTATTCAGATGTTAAGTTTGATGACGCCTATGTCAAAAAAGAAGCGCTTCCAACTGTAGCAGCCGATACTTTGGCCAAGCTTGGCCCAGGGAGTTTTTATGGTCCATACAAGGATGCCGGAATGTACAAGATAACCAAAGTTTTGGCAGAGAAAAACCTCCCCGATTCGGTGAAGGCAAGGCATATCCTGATTCCGTTTTTAGGTTCTAGATCAGCCAGCGAAGAGACCAAACAGACAGAAGCGCAGGCAAAAGCAACCGCAGATAGCATTATGGCAGTTGTCAAAACAGATCGTAAAAAGTTTGTATCACTGCTCGATTTTTCTGCCGATAAGGTAAGCAACGAAAAAGAAGGGGTTTTGGATTGGTATGCCTACAACGCTATGGTTCCCGAGTTCAGGGATTACACTTTTGAAAACAAAACAGGCGATATAGGTGTTGTAAAAACCGATTTTGGATTCCATGTCATTGAGATTTTAGGACAAACTGGAACCAGCAAACTGTACAAAGTGGCCACCTTGGCACAAAAAATTGAACCTTCAGAAAAAACCATCGATGATGTGTTCAATGCAGTGTCCAACTTTGAAATCGCAATTCAAGATAAAGATTTTCAGGATGTTGCCAAAGAAAAAGACCTAACGGTAAGACCCGTAAACGGCATCAAGGAACTGGATGAGAACATTCCGGGACTTGGCAGCCAGCGAGTTATTGTACGGTGGGCTTTTGAAGATGGTACTAAAGTAGGCAACACAAAACGGTTTTCAGTACCAAGTGGAGGATATGTGGTAGCCCAGGTTACTGCCGTCAACAAAAAAGGGTTGATGAGTGTTGAATCGGCTTCAGCAACGGCACTTCCTGAAATCAGAAAAGAGAAAAAAGCCAAAATGATCCGTGAGAAAATTGCAGGTAAGGATATGGAAGCGATTGCCAAAGAACAAGGGCAAACACCTACAACTGTGCCAGCTGTAAATATGAAATCGCCAACGCTATCTGGTGCAGGACTTGAGCCTAAAGTGGTAGGTACCGCATTCGGGCTTAAAGAAGGCCAGACAAGCAAATTGATCGATGGCGAAAAAGGTGTCTATTTAGTGTCCGTAGTCAAAAGGACCGAAGCGCCAAAACTCGATAACTATCAGTCTATTGTCAATAGATTGACCTCTACTAGAGGAAATGCGGTTCAGACAAAAGCTTATGAAGCTTTGAAAGAAGCAGCAGATATTGATGATCAAAGGGCTAATTTCTATTGATTTAAGATAGTCATAAAAACAAAAAGGGCATTTTTTATGCCCTTTTTTTATACTGTTCATTCGCCCTATTTACGGCGCAATCCAAATAGTGGTTTATTTTCTTGAACCGGGAGGATATTTTTCCAATACTTTGGTAACAAATTCCCGAATACGGGCTTCTTTTTTTTCTATGTCTTTTGTCGCCAAATAGCCGGTACCCATGCCTTGCCAAACCAGTTCTTTTTTGTTGGCATCAATAAAATCGATGTACAGTGTGCCTTCAGTGTTGGTTGAAACGGAAGGTTGGTTCCATCCCCATCCCCAGCCGGGTCCAAAACCACCCCAACCCCAACCGCCCCAACCCCAGGCGTTGTTGTAAACATCTACCCGTTGTTGCGATTTGGTAAAAATACTCACGAGCATATCGGGGGTTTCAGATTTTGTCATTCCTTTGGCAAGGAGTTCCGACTCGATGGCGCGAAGAATCCGTCTTTTGTCAAGATCGCTGATTTCCGCTTTGTCAATGCCGGGTTTGTAGAAAGCAAATGTTTTCAGCTCACTGAATTTTACATTTTTGTCATAATCTGCAGCTACCCTAACGGAACTGCAAGAACTTGCCATTATCGCCAATAATAGCAAGGTCATTAGTTTTGTTGCTTTTTTCATAATTGCATTTTTTTTAAATAACATTCAATAGATTTGAGTCCACCTCATTCGGAAGTGTCACTTTTAGATTTGGTTCGTTGAGCATTGCCCGTTCAATTGCAAATCTGGCGCCTTCGTTTCTTGCCCAGCTTCGTCTGGCTATACCGTTGTTCACATCCCAGAAAAGCATGGATTTCAGGCGCCTTTCCGCATCTTTAGTGCCATCAAGAACCATACCAAATCCACCGTTTATCACTTCGCCCCAACCCACGCCGCCGCCGTTGTGGATGCTTACCCAGGTGGCGCCTCTGAAACTATCGCCTATTACATTATGTATGGCCATATCCGCAGTAAAGCGTGAGCCGTCATAGATGTTGCTCGTTTCTCTGTATGGCGAATCTGTGCCGGATACATCATGGTGGTCACGCCCCAAAACCACATAACCTATTTCGCCATTTGCAATGGCGTCATTGAATGCTTTGGCAATTTTCATACGGCCTTCGGCATCAGCATAAAGAATGCGGGCCTGTGAACCAACTACAAGCTTGTTTTCCTGTGCGCCTTTGATCCATTGAATGTTGTCTGCCATTTGTTGTTGTATTTGCATTGGTGCACTTTTCATTATGTCTTCCAGTACACCACGAGCGATTTCGTCCGTTTTTTGGAGGTCTTCTTTCTTGCCGGAAGCACATACCCATCGGAACGGTCCGAAACCGAAATCAAAACACATAGGCCCCATAATGTCCTGTACATAGCTTGGATACCGGAATTCTCGTTCGGGTGGCGTACTGCTGTCGGGCAGTACATCTGCCCCGGCACGAGAGGCTTCCAGTAAAAAGGCGTTGCCGTAATCGAAAAAATAGGTGCCTTTTTTGGTATGTTTATTAATGGCGTTGGCATGGCGGCGGAGTGATTTCTGAACTTCGGCTTTAAATTGTTCAGGGTTGTTTGCCATCATTTTATTGGCTTCCTCAAATGAAATGCCTACCGGATAGTAACCTCCCGCCCAAGGGTTGTGCAAGGAGGTTTGGTCACTGCCCAAATCTATGGTAATGTTCTCTTTGTCAAATTTTTCCCAAACGTCCACTATGTTTCCTAGATAGGCCAGCGAGACAGTTTCTTCTTGCGCCAAGGCCGTTTTTACTCTTTGGCACAATTCATCCAAGTCGGTAATCTTCTCATCAATCCAACCTTGTTCCAAGCGAATTTGTGTGATTTTGGGATTCACTTCTGCACATACGGTAACGCATCCGGCAATATTTCCTGCTTTTGGTTGTGCCCCGCTCATGCCACCTAATCCAGAGGTCACAAAGAGACTGCCTTTTGGCGATTTTCCCATTTTTCTGAATCCGTTAAGAACGGTAATTGTTGTGCCGTGTACGATGCCCTGTGGCCCAATGTACATATAGCTTCCGGCTGTCATTTGCCCGTATTGGGTAACACCGAGCGCATTGAATTTTTCCCAATCGTCGGGCTTGGAATAGTTGGGAATCATCATCCCATTGGTAACTACTACCCGTGGTGCTTCATTATGGGATGGGAACAATCCCATTGGATGTCCTGAATATATCACAAGGGTTTGGTGGTCGTTCATTTGTGCAAGATATTGCATTGCCAGAAGGTACTGTGCCCAGTTTTGGAACACTGCACCATTACCACCATAGGTAATCAATTCGTGTGGATGTTGTGCCACTGCAGGATCCAGATTGTTCTGGATCATCATCATTATAGCTGCTGCTTGCTTGCAGTTTGCGGGATAGTCGTCTATCGGACGGGCATACATATCGTAATCCGGTCGCAATCGGTACATATAGATCCGACCGTATGTGTCCAGTTCATTTACAAATTCCGGAAGCAGTGTTTCATGGTGTTTTGGATCGAAATAGCGCAGTGCATTACGCAGTGCCAATTTTTTTTCAGCTTTTGATAGGGTATCCTTGCGCTTTGGTGCATGGTTTGTGTGTGGGTCAAAAGGTTTTAGGGGAGGTAAGCTTTCTGGGATACCTGCCAAAATCTGCTTCTTAAAATCGGTACTTGATGATTGCATTATTTTGTTTTTAATGAATTTTTATCGAAACCATATGGGCAATGCCTGCAACCACTCTTACAGCAATAGCCACGCTTTAGGTGATACTGTTCCGTAAAACAGCGATAGCCTTCGGGGGTGAGGTAATAGTCGCCTTCTTCTATTGGGACAATCTGTTTCATCTAAAATCTTTATTGCTTGTCAAAGGTCAAATGCAATGCCAGAATTGTCATTCCGTATTGTCTTTATGTATTTCATATTATCACAAAGATAATGTAAATTGGAAAGATTTTTGAGAGGTGTTGTTTATGATTTTAGTTTCCAGGTTTCTCGTTCCAAAGGGCTATTCCGGCATTGCACTTTTTCCTTTTGTGTTTGTTAGACATGCCAGTTCAAGGTTTGATGCCCAATTTGTGAACCATGAAAAGATACATTTACGTCAGCAATTGGAGTTATTGGTACTTCCCTTTTTTGTATGGTATATGGTCGAATTTTTGGTACGCTTTGCGCAGTACCGTCATTGGAGATTGGCTTATCGCAACATTTCTTTTGAAAGGGAAGCTTATGCCAACGAATCAAATCTAATTTATTTGAAAGTACGAAGCTTTTGGAATTTTCTAAAGTTTTTGTGAATGTTTTGGGGCAAATTGATGGGTGGGCCAAGGTTGTAAATTATAAGGAACTATTAACCGGAACGTAGTACGGTGTTTACCTATCGACCGAAGTTTGTTTGTGGTATAAAAAAAATGCCTTGACTAAATGGTCAAGGCATTTTTTTGATTTATACACTTATTGTGAATACACAATTTTCTTGAATTTTCTATGGCCGTTATCGAGTGTAGCTTTTACAATCAAAGTGCCATTGCTGATGTTGGTAAGTTCAATTTTGAACTCTTGGGAATTAATTTGCTTATAATCTGCAAGTACGCGTCCCAAAACATCATAGATTGTTACCGAGTTTATGGGGCTTCCACTCGTAGTGACCTTAATGTAGTCTTGAACACCAATGATGTTGAACCCATAATCTGCTGCTTCTTCTGGAATGCTCAAAGTTTGATCGGTGTAGCGGAGGATAAAGCGGTCATTAAACTCGCCACCGCCTGTAGTAAACAGGTATGGGGCCGAACGCAGATTATAAATTAGGCCTACATATTTGTCTTCCAAATAGATAGGTTGTGATGGGTCAATGAATAGACCATCCACTTGATTGATCGCTATTTTGTAAGTTCCGTTTTCCGGTACACTTATCCCAAGGGGTACAATGTCGTTGTTGTCAAACGGAAGCGCCCTGCCCTGGATGGTCATGGCTTCTTCTTCAAGCAATGAGTACAGTTTTAAGTTGCTTCCGCTCAAATGATGTCCATCGTACAATATATCTATTTCATTTGTAGCACCTTCGGTATAGCCTACTAATGTAGAAACCGCTGTATCTGCATCGTTGATCAGGTCTAACCAAATCCTGTGACGCTCACCGGATCTCAAGAAATCGTTGTTGGCCAGTGTCCTGTCTCGCATGGTATTGTTGAAGGTAACGGTACTGCTTGTGCCTACACCATCATCCATTTGTATAAAGAAGGATTGTCCGGCTGCAATGTTACCACTAAAACCAGGAGGGTTAGAACCGGTGGAGTTGTATGCCAAATAATCATCCAAATAATTATAATCGTAATCGCCGTAAAAAGGGTCATCGGTTGAACCGCCTGTTGGCAGATTTCCCCTTTGCCATAAATAGATGGTACCCACAATGGCACCGTTATCGGCCAATTGGGCTGCATTGGCAGCAATGAAGGCATTGGCCGAAACCGCCGATGGATAGGGGTTGCCAACCAAATTCCAGTTGTCGTCTATATTTGTGGCTTGTGTATCTCCACCGCCAACCGCGGTATAAGGTGCTCCTGTATAAGTGCCGCGTGTGATGGGTACTGGAATGATACCGTTGCTCGGACGCCCTACAAATTCGGCTGTTTCCGGTGGTATTGGGGCTGGAGGTGTTGCCAATCCTCTTACAATATAACCCTTGCCGGGCGTCATTGTGCCGGAAGCCGCTACCCAAATACCGTTGTGGATGCCATCAATGGTTGGGTTCCATTCCCAACGCAATTCTGATGCTGCTGTATTAATGTCCTCCACATTAAATCCTTCCACTGGCGATGACCAATACACATAGTTTTGGTTGCCCACTCCGGTTGCGGTTCGTTGCACACGGATGCTACCCGTATTATTGTTGCTTGCCGGATTGCCCAATTGTATCAAACTGCCACTATCCCTGATGAGTACTTCACCGCCGGTTGCTACATTGAGCCATTCGACAATTTCGAGGTAGGAATTAGCGTTGACTGTCAATGTGCCATTGTTGTTTATGGTAACATTTCTTGCCAAAGCGGGTGTAGAAGGGGGTACCGGAGGTCCTATCAGCGAATAATCGGCAATTGGAGAACGGTTATTGGAGGATACCACATCGGGTATGACCACACAGCTTACAGGTGTCGGGACTCCTGCAGGCGTCCAGTTATTGGGATTGTACCAGTTATTGTTTACCGATCCGTTCCAGACTTTGTTGCCACGTGTTACCGTAACGGTATCAAAACTGGTACAACCATTGCTGCCGGTTGCCGTTGCGGTATAGGTCTCGCTATCGTTGGGTGCCGCATATACGGTTGCTACATCTTCATTGGTATATGGTGTGGTTAAGCCTGCATCCAAATAAAGCCCTGCGGTGGGCGACCACGTGATTTGGGAGGATGCTATACCGGTTCCGGTAACTTCAATGTCATCAATATTCCATCTAAAAATACCGAAGGTTCTTCCGATAATTCTGAAACGAATATATAAATTAGTCCCTATATAACTATTTAAATCAAAATTTAATGTTTGCGGACCTTCCGAAGTTGTAACATTATTTCTACTCCAAATAGTAATCCAACTGGAATCGTCGTTTGAAATTTCGATAAAAGTTGAATAAGGGTAACCTATTGATTGATAATGATAAAGATAATGCTTTAGGTTTAATTCAAGAGTTGAATACCCGCTAATATTTATAGCAGGTGTTTTAGCAATCCAAGTGCCATCATCATACAATCCACCTGATTCCAAATTTAATTCGTATGCCGTGCCGCCAGCTATATTTGAGTTGTAAATTATCCATTGTGTAGTTGTTCCCGACTGATTAGATATTGTCCAACCCGCAGGTAATGTAGCAGCATTAAAATTTTCAGAATAGATTGTACTTGGCAGGGCAGGAACGTTACCTCCCGAAGCCGTTAGTTCTGCGTAGTCCAAATCGCAAGGGTCTGCGCCCAATGGTTCCAAAACCGTATTTATGGTAACGGCTGTTGGGGTTGGTAAGATGCTGGCCATTACCGGGACTCTGTCGGATTCGCAAGTACCGTTATAGGCGGCTACATAATATGTGGTGGTAGTGTTGATTGTGGGTGTTGTCCAGTTTGCTGTATATGGAGGTATTGGTGTGCCACCAGTAGGTGTTGTGTACCAATAGTATTGCGTTGTACCCGGTGTGGCTGTTGCCGAGAGTGCCACTTCGCCTTCGCCGCAGATATCGCCGTTTGTAACAGTAACAATATAATCATCACAAGGGCTAGTACATGTAATATTGGCAGCCCATCCTGCATATTGTAAAGAGCCATCACTTGTAAAAACAAACGTTAGTGCGCCCGAAGGGTGTGTAGAGGTAAATGTTTGTCCTTGGGCAGTAAATGCACCGGTTCCGGTCCAAGCACCATTGGGGCATGTTGGTCTATTGAATGTAGAACCAGATGAAATTAGGGGTGCAGTAGCATCCGGGCCGTCGTATATCATCAATCCGTCCCAACCGTTCTCTGTATTAAATGCGGTAAACGTAACAGTTACGATATCTCCGGGAGTATCAGGATAAAATGTGGTGGTTGTGTTTTCGTAACTTCCATAATTTCCTGAAGGGCCACCGCTGTCGTAAAATGTGCTACCGCAAACTACAGGAGGTACGTAAGGACCACAGGTAATATTGGCAGCCCAACCGGGATAATTAACTGAACTATCACTTGTAAACACAAAAGTCAAAGCACCCGAAGGATCCGATGAGGTAAATGGCCCTGGAATTGTTGTTCCATTATAAGATCCTAATAATGGGTATGTATTGTTTGGACCATCATAAACTCTTAAGTAATCACAACAGCCTTCTAGTTGAAACGCAGTAAAAGTTACAGTTACCGCATCGCCTGGAGTATCAGGATAGATTGTTGTAGTCGTATTTTCGTTATTTCCATAATTTCCTGTTGGGCCACCACTGTCATAAAAATTGCCTCCACAAGCAGGGGGGGTATACGTATAGCAGGTTCTTGAAATGGTAAAATTGCCGGTTGCGTTACTTGAATTATTCCAATGTGCGATATAAACATAATAGGTTACGCCCAATGTTGTTATAAACGTATAGCTTTCAGTGCCCCCAGAAAGACCGGAATCTCTACAAACAATATTGGTGAGGCTTCCACAAGATCCACTTGCAATGGCCATTTCGTGGTCAAACCCGGCAGCTGCAGTAGTCGTAATGGTGGTTTGGTCGCCATCACCTACAAAGGTGTACCAAACCCCGTAGTCGCTCATAGAGCAACCGGTATTATTTGGAATATTGGTAGTGAAGTTGGTAGTTCCTGCCATGTTGGTGGTTCCGCAAGGCAAATCTATGGCATCTGCACACAAATCGTTGGATGGCGGCGGCGGCTGGTGGCAAACCACGTCTGCTGCCCAACCAGCACTCACGCCCGAAGCATTGCTGGTAAACACAAAGGTCAATGCTCCTGAAGGGTCTGTTGAGGTATAAGAAGACGGACCGGTAACTGCTCCAAGGGACGTATAAGAGTTATTTGGCCCGTCATAGGCTGTCAATATGTCCCCAGCGGCTATATTTACCATGGTAAAGTTAACGCTTACCCATCCCCCCGCTATGTCGGGATAAAGTGTAACGGTTCGGTTTTCGTTGTTGGTATAGTTACCCGAGTTACCACCACTGTCGTAAAAATTGCCGCCACATACCGCAGGCGGGTGGCAAACAACATTGGCTTCCCAACCATCACCCACGCCCGAAGCATTGCTGGTAAATACAAATGTCAAAGCTCCGGAAGGGTCTGTAGAAGCAAATGAAGACGGACCGGTAACCGTGCCGAGGGATGGATAGGTGGCATTCGGTCCGTTGTAGATGGTCAATACATCGCCGGCGGCAATATCTACCATGGTAAAGTTAACAGTTGCCCAACCGCCTATAGTATCGGGATAAATGGTAACGGTACGGTTTTCGTTATTGGAGTAACTGCCGGTATTGCCACCGCTGTCATAAAAATCGCCACCACATACAGGTATTCCATTACAACTGGTTGTGCCTGTCCCCCCTGTTTGATGGAAAGAAATAAATCCCGGGTCGCCATCAAAATTGGTAATCAATACCACATAGATCTGTCCTGCCAAGGCACCATTAATGGTCAATGTTTCGTTAGGGCTGGAATCATAACTACAATCTACAATATGATCTGTCGCATATGGATAAAATCCGGGATTGACAGTGTTGTTGGGACAAGCTGTAGGGGTGCATGCGGCATGAGTTATATTGGCATCGGCATCTGCAATGGAGGTAAACGGCCCCCAAGCGATAAAATCGACATCTATACCAAATCCATCCATATCTACTTGGGTTATAGTAAAAACCAGGTTTCCGGGTTGGTCTATGGTCAAATAATAGTATGCAGGGTTAGGTGTTGTATACAAACAACCGACGGTTGATAGATTGGGCTGCCCTGTTACATTTGGAAACAATAACGGGGAGCTGCCTGCGCAAAATGGTTCTGCGGTTAACACAGAGTTTCCTTGGCCAAAACTTATATGGGTAGATAGTAAGAATACTAAAAGGAGTGTGATTTTTTTCATATCTCAAAAGATTAAATAAAAAAGAATGGCGGTAGTTTGATTACATAAAGCTTGCAAATACCCAATCGGTATAAGTCTCGCTTTCGGTTTGATTGTTAATGGCTTTGACCCTCCATTTTAAACATTTGCAGTCTAATGCAGATAATGTTAATCGCAATTCGTTCTTTAGTCCGATAACTGTGTTCTCAATTTGGTACGTTTTTTTCTCAGACCTCAATTTACCGTTTACTCCTTCCCAACATGTTCCCATTGGTTGTACCTCAATATAAAAAGAAAGGTTTTCTGTGTTTGTAATTTGGGAGTAATCCCATTCCAACAAGATATCTGGAATGTTTGGGTTGGCCCCGTCCGTTAATTTAGATGATATATTATCTGCTAAAGTGGAATTTGTAGCTGTTTGTGAATAAATGCACAATGGTAATAACAAAAACAATAACATGGAAAATCCGATTGTTATGTGTTTCTTTTTTTTTTGAGTGTGTAATTTTAATTGCATAGACTATTTAGGTTAAAGTTCTTAACCATAAACCGAAGTATGGATCGGTTGTGCAGATTTGGGTATTAGTCTGTACTTAATCTTGACTGTTAGTGACAAATATATATAACTTTTAACAAAAAATTAATGTATAAAATAATGTTTTTTAAAAAAAATATTCATTAGTTGCAAAATTTAAGGCCTGTATCTTAAAAATAATAATTATGATAAGGAATGGGTTTTTTTATTGCTGTTGTATCAATGCTCCATCTTCCAGATCAAATAAACATCCAAATAACGGACGAAATCAGCTTAAAGCCTGATTACTTATCGCACCCGGCAATATCGGGCAACAAATACCGAAAACTAAAATATAACCTCGTTGAAGCCAAAAAGTTACAAAAAAATGCGCTCCTTACTTTTGGTGGTGCTTTTTCCAATCATATTGCCGCAGTAGCTGCGGCAGGAGCCGTATGTGGCTTTGATACCATTGGGGTTATCCGTGGTGATGAACTCGCCAATGTGGATGCCAACCCTACCTTGCAGTTTGCACAAAAACAAGGTATGCGCTTCAAATATGTATCGCGCGAAACCTATAAAAAGCGCCACGATGCCGCTTTCCACAAAAGCTTGGAACAAGCATTTGGTTCTGTCTATATCTTGCCCGAAGGAGGTACCAATGCGCTTGCCGTCAAGGGGTGTGAAGAAATTTTGACCAAATCCGATGCCGGTTTTGACTATATCTGTTGCCCAGTGGGCACGGGTGGCACCGTGGCAGGATTGGTTAACAGCTGCCTTCCTCACCAAAAAATCCTTGGATTTTCTGCTTTGAAGGGCTCTTTTTTAAAGGATGAAATCATTAAATTTGCAGCAAAGGACAACTGGGAACTCATCACCGATTACCATTTTGGGGGCTATGCAAAAATCAATACAGAACTTATTGGGTTTATCAATAGGTTCAAGGCTCGGCACGGCATCCCTTTAGATCCGGTTTATACCGGAAAGATGCTGTACGGAATATTTGATATGGTCTCAAAAGGCTTTTTCCCTAAAGGCGCCAAAATATTGGCCGTACATACGGGAGGCTTGCAGGGCATAGCAGGGATGAACGAGAGTTTGGTGAGGAGCGGTCTACCAGTAATAGAATAGTAAAACATGAGAAACATACTGATAGTAATGGTGGCCACAATCCTGATGGTGGGTTGCGGTTCCAAGAAGAAAATAGTAACCAAAAAACGCAATGCCAGCCATAGAAACGAGCGCGTGGTCGAAAAACCGAAGACAGAAACGCCATCTGAAGTGGTGGTAAGCACCGGTAACCGTGGCAATTATGCCAATGCTACTGAAGCGTATATAGCCAATTACAAAAGTATTGCACAAGAAGAAATGCGCAAGTACAAGATTCCGGCGAGCATAACCTTGGCACAGGGTATTTTGGAATCTGCGTCTGGGCAAGGCAGGCTGGCTGTTGAAGCAAATAACCACTTCGGAATCAAATGCCATAATTGGACAGGAGGAAAGATTTATCACGACGATGACGAGCGCCAGGAATGTTTCAGAAAATACAAGCATGCCAACGAATCTTTTGAGGATCATTCTACCTTTTTGAGCACCCGTAGCCGCTATGCCAAGTTATTTAAATTGGATATTGACGATTACAAAGGTTGGGCGAGAGAATTACGGGCAGCAGGCTATGCCACCGACAAAAAGTACCCCGAGAAACTTATCGGACTTATCGAACGATTTGAACTCTACAAATACGACGAAGAAGTTTTGGGAAGAAAACGTTCGTCTCAAAAATCAGAGGTACAGGTAGATGCGCCCGTCACGCACCAAGTCGTCAAAGGCGACACGCTTTATTCAATTTCAAAAAAATACGGAACTACCGTAGAGGCAATCCAACGGTTGAACAATTTGACCGATGTAAACATCAGTTTGGGACAGGTTTTAAGGGTGCAGTAATTTTGTAGCTCAAACCATTTTCATTATACAATATACAACATATGAACTACCAAAGAAGCAGTCAGTTATTTGCAGAAGCACAAAATTATATTCCGGGTGGCGTAAACTCGCCGGTAAGAGCGTTTAAAGGCGTAGGCGGAACGCCTGTTTTTATCAAAAGTGCCAAAGGTGCTTATCTTTTTGACGAAGATGATAACCGTTATATTGATTATATCAATTCTTGGGGACCAATGATTTTGGGACACGCTTTTGAACCGGTTGTAAATGCAGTTATCGAAAAAGCAAAACTCGGAACTTCATTTGGAACACCTACCGAAATCGAAACCGAAATCGCTAAATTAGCTGTTGCGATGGTTCCGAATATTGATAAAATACGCTTTGTGAATTCAGGAACAGAAGCAACAATGAGTGCTGTTCGTTTGGCAAGAGGATTTACCCAAAGAGAAAAAATCGTCAAATTTTCGGGTTGCTACCACGGGCATTCCGATGCTTTTTTGATTGCGGCAGGAAGCGGAGCTTCAACTTTTGGAGTTCCAAACAGTGCAGGAGTAACACAAGGTGCGGCAAAAGACACACTTTTGGCCGATTACAATTCACTCGAAAGTGTTCAACAATTATTTGATGATAATAAAAATGAAATAGCAGCAATCATTATCGAACCCGTTGCAGGAAATATGGGTTGTGTGCCTGCCAAAAAAGGATTTTTGGAAGGATTGCGTGAAATTTGTGATAAGAACGGTTCGTTACTGATTTTTGACGAAGTAATGACCGGTTTCCGTTTGGCAAAAGGTGGTGCACAAGAATTATTTGGGATAAATGCAGATATTGTTTGTTTCGGAAAAGTAATCGGAGGCGGACTTCCTGTTGGAGCTTTTGCCGCACGAAACGAAATTATGAATCACTTGGCACCGCTTGGAACAGTTTATCAAGCAGGAACTTTGTCGGGAAATCCACTGGCTATGGCAGCAGGTTTGGAAATGCTCAAAGCTCTTGATAATGACAGCAAAATCTACAAACGGTTGGAAGAAAAAACAGCTTATCTCGAAAAAGGAATGAGAGAAGTTTTAACCAAAAACAATGTTGATTTTACTATAAACAGAGTAGGTTCGATGATTTCGGTTTTCTTTGATAAAAGAGAAATTTATGATTTTAAAACTGCCGGATTTGGAGATACACAACAATTTAAAGATTTTTTCCACGGATTGTTGAAAGAGGGAATTTACATCGCACCATCATCCTATGAAACTTGGTTTATTACCGTTGCACTTTCGTATGATGATTTGGATTTTACGATTAAGGCGATTGATGCGGTTACTTCAAGATTTTAGAAAACAGAAATGAAAAATCACACTCAATTCTGCGCTTTTCTACGCGGTGTAAACGTAAAAGGCACAACAATGAAAATGGCAGAAGTTTGTGCTGTATTTGAAAAAGCAGAAATGGAAAATGTGACATCTGTTTTGGCTTCGGGAAATATTATTTTTTCTTCTGATAAAGACAAAACAGAATTAAAAACGGCGCTGGAAAAAGCAATGTCAAAACATTTTGATTATGATGCTTTTCTTTTTTTGAAAGATAAAAAGGAAATAGAAACAATTTGCAATAAAAATCCTTTTGAAGCTCATCCTGATTTTCATATTTACGGCTTTGCAGGAATTTCAGGAATTGAGAAAACTCTAATGATAGAATTTGAAAAAGGAAAAAAAGCAGAAAACGAAGAAGCTAAAATAATAGCAGATAATTTTTACTGGAAAGTACCAAAAGGCAATACGCTCGAATCGGATTTCGGGAAAATATTGGGACGAAAAAACTTGAAAAATGCGTTTACTTCACGCAACATAAATACCTTTGAAAAGGTTTTGAAAAAACTTTAAAATGAATATAGAACAATACGTCAGAGATATAAAAGACTTCCCGAAAGAAGGAATTATTTTTAAGGATATTACACCTTTGCTCAACAATGCCAAAGCACGAAAAGAAGTTTTGAAAAAATTTATCGAAAATCTTCCCGATGTAAAAATCGACAAAGTGATTGGAGTGGAAAGCAGAGGGTTTTTCTTCGGAATTTTATTGGCAGAAGCGCTTGGAGCGGGTTTTGTTCCGGTTCGTAAAAAAGGAAAACTTCCGTTTGAAACGTTGAGTGCTTCCTATGATTTGGAATATGGGACAGACGCGTTAGAAATCCATACTGATGCGATTGCAAAAGGCGAAAATGTTTTGATTCACGATGATGTTCTGGCAACAGGAGGAACGATAAAAGCCGTAACCGAACTGGTCGAAAAATTAGGAGGAAAGATCGTTCAGGTAAATTTCTTGATGGAGTTGGAATTTCTAAACGGAAAAGACCAAATCAAAGCATACGATAAATATTTTATGCTGCAATATTGAGTTATGATTTCTTGTATGCCATAACTTTGATTTCCACAACCAAATCCGGATGGGGCAATTGATGTACGGCCACAGTTGTTCGTGCCGGCCCGGTTTCCTTATCAAAAAACTCTGCATAAGCCTTGTTGTAGCCTGCAAAATCGTTCATGTTTACCAAGAACGAGGTCACGTCAACCACATCCTTTAAACTTGCTCCCACTGTTTGTAGGTTGCGGTCAATATTTTTTAGCACTTCTCTGGTCTGCGCTTCAATATCCAATTTTTTTGTGCCCATTTGGTCAATGACTTCCACGCCGGCAATGGAGTTGTCTGCACGTCGCGAACTCGTACCAGATACAAAAATGAAATCGTTCACAACTTTAACGTGTGGATAGGCGCCGCGAGGTGTGACGTTGGTACCTTTTGGGAGTTCGGTGCTCATAGTGGTTTTTTTAACGGATTGTACTGCAAGATAACAAATGTTATTGGAAAACAAGCAGAGAGTGGCTGTTAAGGCCATAAGAAATCAAAGTGTAACTGTACCTTGGCTTGGAGCCAAAACTGGTTGTTCCCTGTCGATCAATGAAGCAGGTTTGATAATTTTTTTACAAACGAGCGTCGTAAAAACGGGGTTGGCAAGAACCTTTAAACATGATGTAGGTACGGATTTTTCAAGTATTGATAAGGCTATTTTGTATCTCAAAGTGATCAAATTAAGGTCAAAAGCCGATTGTTTCACGCTTCTCCGGCAATTCGGTCTTTCTCCAGAATGTTCTCGGTCTCGATCTTTACCTTCTCCAAAACAGTTTTTAGTGCTTCACTTGACATATCCGTAGAAGCAGAGATAACGCCACCGGCCAGCATGTTGAGTATGGCTTTGTCCTGTGCGCGACCTCGGAGCATTGCATCGCGATAGCCCAGGTCTTCATTGAAGGTAACCAATGAATATTTTGACGAATAGTCCTCCGGAAACTCTTTTTCAAATAGCATTTCAAGGTTGCGCTTTTCCCTAAAGTTCGGGTGGTTTACGTGGCCTTTCATTTCATGGAAATTGTCAATCGCAAGATCGGCAATGGCATCCGTATCTTTTTTTCGGTTTTGTTCAAAGATATTAAAGACGCTTTCCCAATCTTTGTGGCCCATATCCAAAACCTTGTCAAATTCGGTAACATCTTCAAATGAGGCGTTCATTCCTTGTCCATAAAACGGTACAATGGCATGTGCGGCATCGCCCATGAGCAACGTGTTGCCTTTGTAGTGCCACGGCGAGCATTTTACGGTACCAAGTGCAGAAGTAGGGTTTTCAAAGAAATCGTCAACAAGGTTCGGCATCAATTCCAGGGCATCCCTAAAATAGATCCCAAAGAATTCCAGAACACGTTCTTTGGTAGTCAGGTTGTTAAAATTGTATGTGCCTTCATCCCAGCTCAAAAACAGTGTTACCGTAAAACTGCCGTCCAGATTGGGGAGGGCAATAAGCATAAAGGCTTCTCGTCCCCAGATATGGAGTGCATTTTTGAAGGTCTTGTAGGCGCCGCCCTCGGCTGGTAGGATACTCAATTCTTTATAGCCGTGTGATAGCCAATTTTGTGAAAAGCTGAACAAGAATTTTTTTTCCAAAAAGTAACTTTGTCGCAGTATCGAGCCCGCTCCGTCAGTACCAATGATGACATCGGCATCCTCAACAAACGTATTGCCATATTCGTAATCCTTGAACCGAGCAGTGGTTTTTTCAAAATCTACCGATTGGCATTTTTTATTGAAATGGATGGTCACGTTTTTGTGCTTTTCGGCTTCGTCCAATAGCAATGCGTTCAGTTGTCCCCGCGAAATGGAATTTATGTACTCTTCCTTACGTCCACTGTAAGGTGCAAAAATGGTATTTCCTTCCATGTCATGGAGCATTCTGCCGTTCATGGGGATGCATAACGGCATGACTTTGTCCAAAATGCCAACGAGGTTCATGGCTTTTATGCCTCGGTCAGAAAATGCCAGGTTGATGGAGCGGCCGGCACTGATGTCCACTTTTCGCATGTCGGGCCTTTTTTCCATTACTGTAACATTGTAGCCGCGTTGTCCTAATCGCAAAGCGAGGAGTGAACCGCAAAGGCCAGCACCAATAATTAGGATATTGGTTCCATTGGGTCCGCCCAAATGGGAGTTGGTCTGTTGGTTTTTTGTATTTATATCGTTATTCATTGTCGTTTGGATATAATTAAGGCAAACTGCACCATACCTTTTTTTAGGGTCAAAGGTGGGCTAATTTTTCTACCATTTTATATACATCCTCAAAGCTATTGTAAAGCGGTACTGGCGCACATCGTATTACATCGGGTTCACGCCAATCGGCAATTACGCCAGATGCCGTGAGCTTGTCAAACAGGGTTTTGTCGGTATTTTTTACCTGAATGGACAGTTGGCAACCCCGCTCGTCCGGATTTTCGGGAGTGATAATGCGGATGGCATCGTCGCCCAATTGCTTTAAAAGGAATTCAAAATAGCCTGTAAGTTTTTTTGATTTTGCCGTCAGGGATTCCATTCCCACTTCGGCATATATGTCCAAAGAAGCCCTGATGGCGGCCATGGCAAGGATGGGTGGATTGCTCAACTGCCAACCTTCGGCACCGGGAAGCACATCAAATTCTTGGCGCATGTTGAAGCGCGTTTGTTTATTGTGGCTCCACCAACCGGTAAAGCGGTTTATGTTCTTGTCGAATGCATGGCGTTCGTGCACAAAGGCTCCTGCTAAATTCCCAGGACCGGAATTTAAATACTTATAGGTGCACCAAACGGCAAAATCGGTTCCGGAATCGTGAAGGTTTAGTTGCACATTGCCGGCTCCGTGGGCGCAATCAAAACCCACTTTGCAACCATAACTATGGCCCAGTTGGGTAATGCGTTTCATGTCAAAAAACTGCCCGGTGTAGTAATTGGTATTGCCAATCAAAATTAGGGCAATCGCGTCGCCTTGTTGCGCCATGATGGCTTCGAGGTCTTCATAGTGGTACAGTTCTTCTCTGGGTTTCCAGAGGATGAGCCCGTTTTTGTCATCAAACCCATGGTGGCGCAATTGTGATTCAACTGCATATTTATCCGATGGAAAGGCGTCAGCTTCAATAAGGATTTTGTAGCGTGTTGTTGTGGGCTTGTAAAACGATACCATCATAAAATGGAGATTGGCCGTTAACGTGTTCATGACGACCACTTCAATGGGCTTTGCCCCAACGACCTTTGCCATGTTCTCGGTCAGGAATTCATGGTAGGGCAACCAGGGATGCATGGCTTCATGATGGCCCTCGACACCGAGGTTTGCCCAATCTTCAAGCTCTTGGTTGATATATTCTTTGGTCGATTTTGGCTGCAATCCCAACGAATTTCCACAGAGATATACTAACTCGTTTCCCGATTGGTCCCTTGGGATGTGGAAGCGATGCCGGTATGGGGCCAAAACATCTTTCTGGTCTTGTTGTTTAGCAAATTCTAAACCTGTTTGGTAATCGGACAAGGTGTGGCTGTTTTTGGTTTCACACAAAAGTAAGAATTATAGAAATAATATTGACGGCAGATTGGACATTTCAAAAAAATAAAGCAGTCTCAAAACTAACTCCTTGCCGCGATGGAATGACTTATTGCCACTTAAACGGAAAGAAACAATACTATAAGAGCCCGTCTAAAAATTAGATAAATTTTAGACGGGCTCTAAGTATTCTGAAATTAATTCAGAATGGACAGATTGTAAGGTTTTGTGACTTTTTCTCCTGAATGGGAGTCAATAGGTCTTGATATCAACCTAGTTTTGCAAACAATTTTTCCATTTTTGTTTTTTCTTCCTCGGCCAATTGGGCATCTACCAGGATCCTTCCACTGTGTTCATCGGTGATTACCTTTTTGCGCGAAGCGATTTCTGCCTGTACCTGTGGCGGGATTGTAAAGAACGAACCTCCGGAAGCGCCTCTTTCTATGGCCACAACGGCAAGACCGTTTTTTACATTTTGACGTATGCGGTGGTATGCAGATACCAAACGCTCGTCTATTTGCTCTTGGAATTCCTTGGATTTTTCTACCAATGCATTTTCTTCTTTTTCAGTTTCGGCAAGGATGGCATTGAGTTCGCCTTTTTTGTGCTTTAAGTGTGTTTGGCGATCTTTCAGTCGCTCTTTGGTTTCGGCAATTACCTCTTTTTTCTGTTCTGTCTGTGCCTTGAATTCCTTGATGTGCTTTTCGGCTAATTGGATTTCAAGTTCCTGAAATTCAATTTCTTTGCTTATAGAGTTAAATTCCCTGTTGTTTCTTACATTCTTTTGCTGCTCGGCGTATTTTTTGATGAGTGCCTTGGCTTCTTCAATGAGGTTTTTCTTGCCCTTGATGTCGTTGTCGATGATTTCAAGGGTGGCGTTGAGTTTTTCGAGCCTTGTGTTCAGGCCTTCCACTTCATCTTCAAGGTCTCTTACTTCAAGAGGGAGTTCGCCCCTTACGTTCCTTATTTCATCCACTCTCGAATCGATTAGTTGCAAATCGTACAATGCTCTCAATCGTTCTTCTACGGTTAGTTCAGCCTTTTTTGCCATATATTTATAAATACTTTACGGGATTTGTGTTCGTTGTCGATAAAACGACCCTGCCTTTTGGCAAAGCAGGTGCAAAATTAATAATTTTTTTTGATAGATAATCGACTAAAAAGTTTTTTGTAAACTGTTCGCTTTCATAGTGTCCGATATCAGCTAAAATAATCTGGTTTTCTGCCAAAAAAAAGTCGTGGTACTTTAGGTCTGACGTGAGCAAAACATCAGCTCCTGCAGCCTTTGCTGCCGGTATGGCAAAACTCCCGGATCCACCCAGAACCGCAATGCGCTTCACGGTTTTATTGTTTGTTGCTGAATGCCTGATGATGGATGCTCCCATGATTTTTTTTGCAAATATCAGAAAGTGCTCGGCTTCCATAGCTTCATCGAGCTCGCCGACCATCCCCATTCCAATGTTTTGGTTGTAGTTGTCGAGCGTGGTTACCTCAAATGCTACTTCTTCGTAGGGATGGTTGTCAAAAAGCGACTGGAGCACTTTTTGTTCAAGGTGTTTTTTAAATGTGACAACTATCTGGGTTTCATGTTCTTGATGGTCTTCTCCTTTTTTTCCTTTAACGGGATTGGAGTTGCCGTTCCCTTTAAACGTGCCGATACCGTCGAGATTGAAACTGCAATTTTCATAATTGCCGATATGCCCGGCACCGGAAGCAAATAAGGCTTTTCTCACTTTTTCGGCATCGTTTTTTGGCACGTAAGTGACCAACTTCTTGATAGTGCCATATTTTGGCATCAAAATCTGTTTGTTTTTTAATCCCAAGACATTGCAGATAATGTCGTTGACTCCGTTTTTGCAATTGTCCAGTGCCGTATGGATTGCAAAAATGGCAATGTTGTGCCGTATGGCTTTGATAATCGTCTTTTCTACATAAGAGCTGCCGTTGATTTTTTTTAATCCTTTGAAAATTATGGGATGAAAACTAACTATAAGGTTGCATTGCTTTTCAATGGCTTCTTCAACAACGGTCTCCAAGGTATCCAAAGTGACCAAAATACCGGTGACAGTCTCGCTTTTGTCCCCGACCAATAGGCCCACGTTGTCAAAGTCTTCAGCGTATTGTAGCGGAGCCAAAGCTTCGAGGTGGTCGGTCACATCTTTGATAGTCATAATTTGTGTTTTTAGGTTTTTAACAGAACGTGTTTGGGTTTTTTGTATTATAGCGAAAATTAGGCATTTTTTTGCACAATTGGAGCCTTTTTGATTTCGAAGGGTATCGGGAAAGAAACATCGCTACGGGAGACAAAATGGCCAAAAGTGGACGAAAAAGGACAATTTTTAAGCTAATTGAAAAAGTTTAAACAAGTTCAAAGATAAAATTTTTACATTCGCTATCGTGAAAATCTTAAGATACATTTTATTTCCCGTTGTTCCGCTTTATTATAGCGTTACTTGGCTTCGCAACAAATTTTACGATTTGGGCGTGTTAAAATCCAGCCAATTTGTTGTGCCTGTGGTGTGTGTTGGGAATTTGAGCGTTGGAGGTACCGGGAAAACCCCGATGATAGAATACTTAATCCGTCTGTTAGAAAAAGATTTTAAAGTAGCAACCTTGAGCCGTGGCTATAAAAGAAACACCAAAGGTTTTGTTCTTGCCGATAGCAATGCAACGGCAAAATCCATTGGAGATGAGCCGTTCCAATTTTTCTCCAAGTTTGAAAATATCCTTGTAAGTGTCGATACCGATAGGTGCAACGGCATCAATAAGTTAATGGCATTAAAAACGCCACCGCAGGTCATCCTACTGGACGATGCCTACCAGCACAGAAAGGTTAAGGCGCAACTCAATATTCTTTTGACGCCGTTTAAGGATCTTTATATTGATGATATGGTTCTTCCTACAGGTAACTTGAGGGAACCAAAGAGCGGGGCTGGCCGAGCGGATGCCATCATCGTGACAAAATGCCCGTCAAATCTTGATGGGGAAAGCAAAAAGGAAATTGTCAATAGGTTAAAACCAAAACCGAACCAGGAGGTTTTTTTTGGAAGTATCGACTATGCCGGAACTGTCAAAAACCATTTTGATGCTATCGATCTTGAAACATTAAAACCAACAAGTTTTACTTTGGTAACCGGAATTGCCAATCCAGAACCGTTAGTAGCGCATTTGAAGGTCAAAGATCTGGAATTTGAGCATGTTAAGTTCGGCGACCACCATGATTTTAATCCAAAAGAAATCAAGGATTTGTCGTCAAAACAATTGATAATTACCACTGAAAAAGATTATGCGAGGTTGCGGCCATTTTTTGCCGATAGCAAAAGACTGTACTACTTGCCGATAGCGCACAAGCTTGACCGTCCAGAAGTATTTGAAGCGATGGTAAAAGGTAAAATTAAACCGATGGAGTCGTTTTTTCGTTTGACCTAATGGCCGTAAACAGTTTTTTCTCGAAATCGTCCTGTCTGAAAGGTTTTGAAATAATGTCGTCAAAACCAGCTTCTTCAAACTCATGCATCTTATCGTCGATTGTGACTGCCGTGAGTGCAAAGATGGTAAGTTCCTTGTCAAAAGTCCTGATGATTTTAGTCGCTTCAAGTCCGCTGATACCGGGCATATGGATGTCCATAAGCACCACGTCGTAACGCTCTTGTTTTACCTGTTCAACAGCCTCTTCACCATTGTCAACGACATCGCAGTAGAGGTTCATCTTGTTGAGGATCTTTTTGGTAATCATCTGGTTGATCTTGTTGTCTTCCACAACCAGGATCTTGATATTGCTCAGTTCCAAGGCTTCGAGATTTTTTAATTGTTTAGGTTTTTCTTCTATTTCAACGGTTTCTGGGGAGTAGGTTAGCGGTATTTCAAAAATGAACGTACTTCCTTTGCCGAGTTCGCTCTTCAGGTAAACCTTGCCCTTAAGGATCTCGATAAGACCTTTAACGATGGAAAGGCCAAGGCCGGTACCACCGTATTTTCTGTTGATCTGGATGGAACCTTGCGAGAAACTCTCGAACATGTGCTCTTGCTTCTCTTTGGTAATGCCGATGCCGTTGTCCTCAATCTCAAAGCGGAGCGTATAGACATCGCCCTCTTGCCCTATTTTGTAAACCCGGACCCAAATGTCACCGTCTTTGGTGAATTTTATGGCGTTGCCAATAAGGTTTATAAGAATTTGGGAGATTTTCAACTGGTCTGCGATAAAGTTGGTAGGCAATCCATCTTCATACTCGTAGTGCATGGTGATGTTGTTGTCCAATGCCGAATTGTTGAGTGCCGAAACCACGTTTTCTACCTTTTTATGGAGATTGAAGAGTTCCGGATCGAGTTCTACCTTGTTGGCTTCTATCTTGTTGATTTGCAAAATGTCATTGATAAATGCCAAAAGGTAATCTCCAGAAAACTTAAGCGATTTTAGATGCGGTACCTGTTCCGGTTTTGGATCTTCGTCGAGCAACATATTGGTAAGACCGGTAACGGCATAAAGCGGGGTTCGCAATTCATGGGTTACTGTGGATAGAAAATTGGCTTTGGTCTTTGATGCCAATTCTGCCTTTTCTTTGGCAATGACCAACTCGTCATGCTTTTTGTGCAGCATGTTGTTGCTCTTGAGCCTCATGTTGTTGTTTTTGTACAGCGATAGCGTGAGCAACGACAGTATGGTTATCAATGCGATACTCAAAATGGTTGTGATCCTTGTGAGGTTGTTGGAAGCATCGGCTTCTTCGAGTTTCACTTCCATCTGCTTTTTTTGGGCCTCATGGTAATTGTTGATCAACTGTATTCTCTGGCTTGGTGACAGATTGGTGCGTTTGATGTCGAGTATTGAATCTGACAGGCGCACATGTTTTTTGAGGTATTCATTGGCAAGCTCGTAGTTTTTTGTGCTCTCATAAATTTCGCTGAGGACGGAGTAGCTGTCGTTTACGTTTTCAACCAAATTGTGCTTTTTGGCAATGGCCGTGCCCTCTTTGACCATGGCAAGTGCGTTGTCGCTATTGCCCATCAGGTTCAGCACTTTGGCATTTTGTATCATGGCACCGCTCAACACATTGTTTTGATTGTGTTTTTTGGACAGTAAAATGGATTTTTCCAAGAGCGATTTTGCGGTGGTATAGTCCTTCAGCTCGATGTAAATCTTTGCCTCTCGTAAGTTTATGGTGGAAATATTGGTTTCGAGACCTTCTTCTTCAAATTTTGTCTTGGCAGAATTAAAGTAATCAAGCGCTGTCTGGTATTCTTTTTTGCTCGCGTGCAAAACACCTCTTACGCTGTAAGTTATGGCAAGGTTGGGGTAATCGTTGAGTTCGCGTTGTATTTCTGCAGCTTTTGTCAAAGAGATCAGCGCCTTTTGAGGTTCTTCAACAGTGTACTGGAGTTTTGCGATTTTTGTGTGGAGTATGCCTTGTTTCTGCCTGTCTTCTATTTGTATTGCAAGCTCCAGGGCTTTTTCCAGATTGTCATTGGCTGTATAATAATCACCACGATCGGTCTCGAGTTCTGCGTGGTTGATGAGGTTTTCAATACGCATTTTTAAAAGGTCAATATCATCGGTATTGGCTGTTTGCGCAGTAACCGAAAATATGAAACACATAAAAATTGCCGTAAAAAAGGAGTTGAATTGGGACATTTTTAACAACTTTTAATGGACAAATATAATTATTTATTCGATAAAAGGACTTTTTTTTTCGACAAATTGCATATTAAGTCTAAAATTCTGGAAGAATATCCGGTTTCATTATCGTACCACCCCACGATTTTTACCATACTGCCGATGGTGGAGGTCATTTGTGAATCGAAAACGCAGGAATTGCAGTTTCCAACGATATCAATCGAAACAATGGGGTCTTCGGTATATTCCAGTACACCTTTAAGGTAAGTTTGTGAGGCATGCCTGAAAGCTTCGTTGATTTGTGCTATCGAGAGTTGTTCTTCTATGTTGAATGTAATGTCGGTCAATGAGCCATTAGCTACAGGTACCCTGATACCGCAGCCTCCGATGGCATCGGAAATATCGGGGAAAATCTTTGTGAGAGCTTTGGCGGCTCCGGTCGTTGTTGGTACTATGGATTGTCCGGCAGCTCTTGCCCGGCGTAGATCTTTGTGGGGTTGGTCGTGTAGGCTCTGATCTGTGGTGTAGGAGTGAACGGTTGTGATGTATGCTTGTCTGATGGTTGCTATTTTTTTGATTACTGCAATCATCGGCGCCGCATTATTGGTCGTGCAGGAAGCATTGGAAATAATTGTTTCATCACCTTCCAAAATAGAATCATTTACACCGAGAACCACTGTTTTTATATCATCGTGTAATGGTGGAACGGAAAGCACAACTTTCTTTGCTCCGTTTTCAATGTGATATTGCAGGTCTTTCCGTAACTTGAATTTTCCACTGGATTCGACCACAAAATCCACATTGTAGGGATGCCATTCGATCAGTTTGGGATGCGAATGGTTGGTTAGTGGTATTTTGGTTCCGTTTATGATGATGTGTTTTTCGTCATGAGATATGGAGTCTTTCATTATCCCATGGATGCTGTCGTATTTGAGCAAGTGAGCCAAGGTTCTGGTATCGGCAAGGTCGTTGATGGCAACGATTTCTATGTTTTTCCGCTCTTGTGCAAGCCGGAAAATACGGCGCCCTATACGCCCAAAACCGTTTATCGCCACCCTTGCCATCAATCGATATGTTTCTGCGCTCGATAGGAAGATCTTACCAAGGCGCTGCTTTCTACATGTCTGAACCCGAGTTCGAGCCCTATTGCCCTATATTCATCAAACTGTTGCGGAAGGATGAACTGTTTGACGGGTAGGTGGCGTTTGCTTGGTTGCAAGTATTGGCCTATCGTTACCACATCTACATCATGGGCTTTAAGATCGTGAAGGGTTTCAATGACTTCTTCGCGGGTTTCGCCAAGTCCCAGCATAATACCAGATTTGGTGCGCCTTTGTCCACTGTCTTTCAGGTATTTCAATACATCAAGGCTTCGGTCGTATTTGGCCTGTATTCGGACTTCCCTTGTCAGTCTCCTCACGGTTTCGATATTGTGCGACACGACTTCGGGTGCTACGTCAATGATTCTGTCGATATGTCTTTCAATGCCTTGAAAATCGGGGATGAGCGTTTCGAGCGTAGTTTCGGGATTCATTCGGCGAACGGCTTTTACGGTTTCGGCCCACATGATACTTCCCATGTCTTTGAGGTCATCCCTGTCAACACTGGTAAGTACGGCGTGTTTTATTTTCATGATCTTGATAGAACGGGCCACTTTTTCGGGCTCATCCCAATCCACGGTTTCTGGTCGGCCGGTCTTTACCCCGCAAAAACCACAGGATCTTGTGCAAATATTGCCAAGGATCATAAACGTAGCTGTACCTTCGCCCCAACATTCGCCCATGTTTGGGCAACTGCCAGAGGTACAAATAGTGTTAAGCTTGTATTTGTCGACCAAGCCACGGAGTTCGGTGTATTTTTTTCCGGTGGGCAACTTTACGCGGAGCCATTTGGGCTTTCCGAGTTTTTCCGGCAATATATTTGAGGCTATAGATGTATCCATGTGCCAAATATAATATTTGAGTGCCAAAGATACGAAGTATAATTGTATTTGTTGTTCATAATGAACTGCGAAAAATACGAGGCCGTCTGTTGAATGGTATTTGTGAGGTTGCTTACCAAGGTTATAATGGCTTATTACCTGTTGAAGATATGAACAAAAGCAATGGGTTGGGCCGCGGTGGAATTTTTTTTGCTTCTTGATGTACCGATTTCTTGGGGACAACCGATGATTTTTAACTCACTGTCCATTGTGTTTGCAGTAGAGGTATTTATTTCTTTTTTGGGAATGGATATTGTGTTCGGTTTAGATCAATATCTATTTCACAAACATTTCGATCATGAAGTGTTTGAGCATATTGGATGATGGGCCGTTGGATGGTTAAATTGTTTTTCTGAAAATGCCTAATTTAAAGGTGTCACTTCTTCTTAATGATTTCGGCAAGAAGTTTTTTGGCACGGAGCAGTTTCACTTTGACGTTGCTGATGGGTTCGTTAAGTTGGTCAGAAATTTCATTATAACTCAATTCGTTAAAATACCGTAGGTTGATTACCTCTTGGTAGTGGGGCTTAAGTTTTTTGATATCCCTCAAAAGGTTGGCAAGGTTTTGTTCGGTGATTAGTTTGTCTTCCGGTGACGGCGATTTGTCAATGATGTCAAAAGCTTCTTCTTCGGAGCCATTTTCATCGGGGCTGGGAAAAACGGATTTTTTCTTTCTCAAAAGATCAATATGGACGTTTTTGGAAATGGCAATGAGCCAGGTCTTGAACTCGTGGTTTTCTTTGAAAGTATCTATTTTGTCAAAGGCCTTTGAAAACGTCTGGATAGTAATATCTTCGGCATCGTTTTCATTTTCTGTCCGTTTTAACTGAAATCCATAGACGTCTGGCCAAAAAGTATCCAGAAGAAAACTGAATGCCATTTGGTCATTCGCTTTGGCTCTTTGGATGGCTGTTTTTACTTCCAATGGCTAGGTGTTGAGTGTAGATTTTTTATAAATATAGACAATTGGGCGATAACCAAAAAAAGTTCTAAAAAAGGGAACAACACCATCAGGTCTTTTTCATTGAGTTTTTTTGATGCCAAAAACAGAGTAATTCCAACAAGGATATACCTTAAAATGATTAGACCAATCAATAGCTCCCAGAAAAACAAAAAGCTCAACAACGTGACGGCAAGCGTGTAAAACAAAAACTGTGACATAAAAAATATGGTCAGTATTACTTTATGTTTCATTTTGTAGTGTTTGGCTGTGCTGATATGTCTTCTTTTTTGCAGGATCCAATCAGAATAGGTCTTTTTTGGAGATGATTCTGTAAAACTGTTTTTTGTGGTGCAAATAGCTGTGTTGTTGGAGTTTCCGGTTTGATTCACAAAGAGGTCGTCGTCCCCCGACTTGATGTTCATGTGGAACATAAAACCTCTTGCTTCAAAAAAGGCACTTTTAGTATAGGCAAGATTTCTACCAACCGCCATATAAGGGTCGCCAATTCTTGCTAAAGAAAAATATTGAATTGCTGTAAGGAGTGTTTCGTAACGGATGAGTTTGTTCAAAAATGATTTCGGCTTCTTTTTATAGGCGCCATATCCCAGGACTATGCTCCTTCCGTCAGAAAAATGACCTGCCATTTCCTTGATCCATTGGTTGGACACGGGTTTGCAGTCTGCATCAGTGAACAAAAGCTGTTCGTGTGTGGCGGCCTTGATTCCGAGTGTCAGAGCGTATTTTTTGTTGCCCCAAAAGGCTTCGATACTTTTGACGTTTACGATTTTTATGTTTTGGTGCTGTTGCTTGAAGTCTTCCATCACGCTCAAGGTGTCATCGGTAGAGCCATCGTTTATGAGGACAATCTCATATTTGGGGTAGTCCTGTTCAATGATGAAAGGGAGGTTTTTCTTTAGGTTTTTGGCTTCATTTTTGGCACAGATAAGGACAGAAACCGATTTTAGAGAGGCGTCGCCGCTTTCAGTTTTGGAATAGGCAAAAGCCCCAAAAACAATGCAGTAAAACACAATCTGTGTTATTACGACTACTATGAACAAGAGCAGCAGTACGTCAAAAAAAAGCATGTAGCGTCAGGGATGTTGGGGTTCGTTGCAGTTTTTAAATTCATCGGGCATCCTTCCACAAAAGCCACAAGCTTGCCCCTCTTTGTTGAGCATAGGGTTCTGGCTAGCGCATGTACCGGCAAATTTACCATCCTTTTTTGCCCAAATTTTTATGGCGATACCGGCTACTCCGAGTCCCAAAAGTATCAATGTGATAAGAAAAAGTTTCATCTCTATTGATTTTAATGCAAAGATAGGGTATTTATGCCAACAAAGTAAAAGACTGAAGCCGTTTTTTGATGGAAACCAATTGGTTTGTCTGGACTCTTTTGAGTGACTTTTTAGAATTTTGGTTTCCTAATTTAAATAATTGTGTAATTTTATGAATACTAACTAATTAATTTAAAGAAAATGAAAAAACTATTTGCAGAGTTCTTCGGAACGTTTTGGCTTGTTTTTGGAGGTTGTGGCAGTGCGATCTTCGCTTCTCAAATTGCCCCATCCGATAACGGGCAACTTGGTATTTTACTTGTTGGTGTCGCTCTAGCGTTTGGCCTTACCGTGCTCACTATGGCTTATGCCGTGGGCCATATTTCAGGTGGTCATTTCAACCCGGCGGTATCTTTCGGATTGGCGCTTGGAGGTCGTTTCCCGATGAAAGATCTTGTTCCGTATATTGTGGCGCAATGTGTCGGAGCGATTGCTGCTGCCGGAGCTTTGGCCTTTATTAACGGTGGTGTAGGTGATGGCAGTGCAGGTTCTTTTGCTACCAATTTTTACGATTCTGCAGTGTATTTTGGCAAATCGTACGGTGTAGGACAGGCTTTTGCCGCTGAATTTTTATTGACAATGTTTTTTCTGATCATCATCATGGGAGCTACCGATAAGTTTGCCAATGGTAAATTTGCCGGTATTGCCATTGGGTTGGCCCTAACATTGATTCACCTTATTTCCATTCCTATTACCAACACATCCGTAAACCCTGCGAGATCTTTGTCGCAGGCTGTTTTTGTTCAGGGACAAGCTATTTCTCAATTATGGCTGTTCTGGATTGCGCCAATTGCAGGGGCAATAGTTGGTGGGTTGATATACAAAACACTGCTTCAAAAATCGGACAGCGAAGTTGCCTGATGTAAATTGAAATAAATAAAAAAACCATTCGGCACACCGAATGGTTTTTTGTTTGTTTTTTCATAGTGTTTATTTATTCCGCAATGCAATCTCTGCTACTGAATTTTCGGCACTTGCCTCATTGGGTGTCTTGTTCTTGTTTTCTATGGTAATGCTCAAACCAAGGGCATTTTCAAAGTAAGGAATGGATTTCAGCTCTTTGTCATTTGCATCAAGGATACCGAGGTTTACCATTTTGTCCTGCAGCTCTGCCCAGATTTCGTACTGTTGCGCTTCAGGTAGTTGCGGTAATGAAACCACATCGATCATCGATGTTTTGTCTATGGAATTTATGTAAGCGACTGTTTTTAGATCCTTTGCTCTTGAATTTCCGCGCAAAACATATTTTTCAGTTTCGGGATTGTTCAATTTATCGAATTGCAACATCACTTTTTCGAGTTTGTTGTTGTTTTCCTGAATATCTCCCCGTAGGTCAAATATTTCTTCGACAACCACATTGTTCTCTTCAATGAGTGCTATGTTTTTTTGATAGAGCAAAAATGCGGTAACAGCAAATGCTATGGCGGCAAAACTGGCGGCGATACTATACCAGGACATGCTTCGTCTTAAGGCATTCATCTGGATGACAGGATTTTGAATTTCATTGACTTCTTCCATGATGGCACCCAAAATGTGGTTTGGAGCTTCAACAGCATTAACTTTGGCCATGATTTCCAGATTTTTCTGGATCCTTTCATATTCTGTGGCTATTTCCGGATGTTTGGAAATCAGGTTCTCGACCTCTCTCGACTCTTCAGGAGAGGTTTTGCCAAGGACATATCTGTCCCAAAGGCTTGGATTGATTAAACCGTGTAGTTTTGTTTCCATTTTGTCATTCATTTTTAGGATCGTAGATCTTTTTGAGTTCTCGCAATCCGATTTTTAATCTGGACTTTATTGTACCCAACGGAATGTCGAGTTCATCGCTGGCTTCTTGTTGTGTGAGTCCTTCAAAAAATAGGGCTTTAAGCACAATCTGGTACTTGATGTCCAACCTGTCAACATGAGCTCTCAAATCGATTACTTCCTGATTTAAGTTCTGTGCTGGTAGGATATATACGTTTGATTTGTCTATTTGGACTTCTTTCTCAAATCTATTGTTGTAACTTCGGACTTTGTCTATGGCGGTATTGTGGGCTATCCTGTAGAGCCAGGTGAAAAGCTTGGCCTTTGATGGATCATACTTTGTTGAGTTTTTCCATATCTTCACAAAGCTTTCCTGTAGGGCGTCTTCAGCAAGTTCTTCGTTGTTGGTAATTTTCAATATGACCCCGTACAGACTGTCAGCATAGTTTTCGTACAATAGGCTGATGGCTGCTTTGTCTCCTTTTTCGAGTAATTTAACTATATGTTGTTCCAGTGAAATGCTCAATGGTTATTTTTTTATGTGAAAAACATCCAAAAGGCTGTTTTAAACGTATTTATATAAAATTGCTAAAAAAGCAGTGTTAAACTTGTAAAATTAGCAAATATAAATTAACAGCATTTGTTTGAGTATTGTTAATTTTATTGAGAATGTAACGTCTTCATACGAAGTTGATTAATAGCCTTTCCGTTATGTTCTCTTTATTGACAGGGATAAAGAGCTTCAGGTTTTGTTGAGGCTCTTTTTTCGTTTTACACGATATTGACCTCTGTTGCCAGATTGATGTTAAAGATTCGGTAAATGGTTTTTCGAATGAGCTGTGAGAGTTCGAAGATGTCTTTCCCTTTGGCTCCGCCATAATTTACCAGAACCAAGGCTTGTTTTTTGTGGACACCATAATTGCTAAATGTTTTTCCCTTGAACCCTGCCTTTTCAATAAGCCAACCCGCGGGAATCTTCACTTCAGTATCCGAAACCTTGTAATTGGGTATGTCCGGAAAATTGCGTTTCAGGTCATCAAGTTGCGCAATGGATATCACAGGATTCTTGAAAAAACTTCCGCTGTTGCCTATCTCTTTCGGGTCTGGAAGTTTGCTCTGCCTAATGGCGATTACTGCGTTTGAGACGTCCCGTATGGTAGGATTGGCAATACCATTGGCTTCCAATTGTGCTTGGATGTCGCCATATTGTGTGCGAAGTTGATGATTGCCTTTGGTGAGACGTACCGTAACACTCGTTATGATGTATTTTCCTTTCTCTTGGTTCTTGAAGATGGATTCTCTATAACCAAAATTGCAGGCTTTGAGGTGGAATGTCTTTATTTTTTTTTCGCTGATATCAAATGCTTCACAACTGACGAACACATCTTTGAGCTCTACACCGTAGGCGCCAATGTTTTGTATGGGTGCACCGCCAACATTGCCGGGTATGAGAGATAGGTTTTCTACGCCGCCAAAATCTTTGGCAATGCACCAAAGCACAAAATTGTGCCAGTTTTCGCCGGCATGGGCCCGTACATACACGTCGTTTTCTGTTTCTTCAACAATCTCGATGCCTTTAAGGGCTATATGGATGACCAAGGTATCGATATCTTTCGTTAGAAGCATATTGCTGCCGCCACCAAGGATGAATGGGTGAGGATACTCGGGCATGGACAATAGGGCTGCCAATTCATCAACAGATTGTACTTTCGCAAAGTGAGAGGCCACAGCTTCAATGCCAAAGGTATTGTATGGCTTAAGAGATTTGTTTTCTTCGATGTGCATCAGTCTTTGTAAACCTTGAGTGCCTCGCCCAAAATTTGTACCGCCGTTTTAAGGCTCTCTTCATTGAGCACATAAGCAATTCGAACTTGGTTAAGACCAACACCTGGAGTTGAGTAAAACCCGGCTGCTGGCGCAACCATAACAGTCTGTTTGTTAATGTCAAAACTCTCTAAAAGCCATTGAGCAAAATGATCGGCATCTTTTATCGGCAGTTGTGCAATACAATAAAATGCACCGCTTGGTTTTGCCACTTTTACCCCGGGTATTTTTTGAAGTTCGCTGATTAGGGTATTGCGCCTTTTGGTGTATTCTTCAATAACTTCATCAAAATATGCTTGGGGCGTATCGAGTGCGGCTTCACTCGCTATCTGTGCAAATGTTGGCGGACTCAAACGTGCTTGGGCAAATTTTAAAGCGGTTTTAATGAATTCTTTGTTCCTTGACACCAAATACCCAATCCGTGCGCCGCACATACTGTAACGCTTTGATACAGAATCGACCATGATGGCGTGGTTTTCCAAACCAGCTTCTTGCATGATGGAGTAGAATTCGGAGCCGTCATAGGCAAACTCGCGATAAACTTCGTCGGCAATAAGGAATAGGTCGTGTTTTTTTACGATGGCGGCCAGTTTTTTTATTTCTTCTTTTGAGTACAGATATCCCGTTGGGTTGCCCGGATTGCAAATGAGAATGGCTTTGGTCTTTGGCGTGATGAGTTCCTCGAAAGCTTCGATGGGTGGGAGCGCAAAATTGTCCTCGATTTTTGAGATAACCGGCACGACCTTGACGTTCGATGCTGTAGAAAAACCATTATAATTGGCATAGAAAGGCTCTGGTATGATAATCTCGTCGCCGTGATCCATGATACTGCCAAAAGCAAAGAGCAATGCCTCACTACCACCGGTAGTCACAATGATGTCGTTGTGCGATACATCGATATGGTTCTTTTTATAATAGGCTGCGATTTTCTTCCTATAGCCTTCAGACCCTTCAGATCGCGAATAGGCAAGAATGTCTATAGAACTTTCTTTTATAGCCTCCAAAGCTATTGATGGGGTTTTGATATCGGGTTGGCCAATGTTCAAATGGTAAACGGTCTTTCCTTCTTGAAGCGCTTTTTCAGCATAAGGGACCAATTTTCTGATGGGCGACTCGGGCATGGATTGCCCTTTTTTCGAAATTTTTGGCATGGGTTGGTATTTGTCCGGCAAAGTTCAGAAAAATTATCTTAAAATTTCTCTAAGATAACCATTTAAAATGATTTGATGTCATAAAGATTTGTAAATTGGATTGCACTAAGCCACGAACATGCACCATAATACCATATTTCTGTTTTATTTCCTTCTGGTGTGTACATTTGGATTTTCTCAAAGCAAGTTTCAAATCAAGAATTCCAAAAGCACAAAAATCGAATTTGAACTGATAAATAATTTAATCGTTTTTCCATTGAAAGTCAACGGTGCAGAACTTTCGTTTCTGCTGGATTCAGGAGTAAGCAAACCGATACTCTTCAACATTGTCAACATGTCAGACTCGCTCCACATCAACCATGTTGAGAGCATCTATATAAGAGGTCTTGGCGACCAAGGTTCGGTAGAGGCATTGAAGTCCAAAAAGAATGTGATCCAGGTGGGCGAGGCAGTAAAGGACGATCAAGATATTTTTGTAATTTTTGATGAAGACATAAATTTTACCCCCCGCCTCGGTGTGCCTGTCCATGGCATTATTGGCTATGATATTTTTAAGGATTTTATCGTTGAGGTCAACTATGCTTCAAAATACCTTATGCTTTTCGATCCTAAAACATATCAATACAAAAAGTGTAAGAAATGCAAGACCTTAGACCTGGATTTCCACCAGAACAAGCCTTACATAAATGCAAAAATAGAGATCCACGATAGTCAAGTTCCCGTCAAGCTCCTGATTGATTCCGGCAGCAGTGATGCTTTGTGGCTTTTTGAAGAAGACTCATTGGGCATTGTACCACACGGTGTAAAGTTTTTTGACGATTTTCTCGGCAAAGGATTGAGTGGAAGTATTTATGGCAAACGTACAAGGATTGGCGCCTTTTCTCTTGGCGATTTCCACCTGAATAAGGTAAATGCAGCTTTTCCCGAGGCTTCGGCAATTGGAGTGGCAAGGTCTTACAAAGAACGCAATGGGAGTGTAGCCGGTGAAATTTTAAAACGCTTTAACCTGATCGTGGATTATGGCAACCAAAAGTTAACGCTCAAAAAAAACAAGTACTTCAAAAAGCCATTCAACTATAATATGAGCGGAATTACACTTGAACAAGAAGGGTTTAGGATTGTAAAGGAGCAATACGATGCAGTTGCAAAAGACGACTATGGCAACCGGACCAATAGCAACAGCATGGTCACTGTAATAGCGTCTTATCGGTTTATGTTGAAACCGGCTTTTAAGGTTGTCGAACTTCGGGAAGGTTCACCTGCAGAACAGGCGGGTCTTATTAAAAACGATATTGTTCTGAAGATAAATGGCAACGAAACCAAGAACCTGACACTTCAGGAGGTCAACAAACTATTGCAAGGCGATGACGGCGACTTTGTAAAGATGACAATAGACCGGAACGGGTTTATCATATTGGTCTCTTTTAGGCTCAAGAGTTTGTTCTGAAAACAAAAACGCCCCCATTTCTGGAGGCGCTATCGTTTTAATGGTGTTGTTATTGTTCCATCACGCTCTTGCTTTTCTTTTCGAGTACACTGGCGTTTGCCGGGTCTATGACCTCTCCTTTAATTTTCAGTGAAACCGTTGGCCTGTCGGCATTGGAAGTCACGGTAATGGTCTTACGTATCGGATTGACCCTGTTAGTATCATACTTTACAGAAATCTCGCCACTTTCACCGGGCATGATAGGTCCTTCGGGTTTTTTTGGCACGGTACAGCCACAAGTAGATTTGACATCGCTGATGATCAATGGCGCATTACCGGTATTGGTAAACTCAAATACCCTGACCCCGTCATCGCCTTTGCTGATGGTGCCGTAGTCAATGGTTTCGGTTTTGAATTCAATCTTTGCTTTCTTTTCTTGTGCATTCATTGAAAAACTCAAGAAAGCCACTAACAAAATTGCTACTAATTGTTTCATAGGTTTTGATATATATATTCGTTAAACAAAAAAATCGTCTTTTGTTACTGGTCTGATCATTAGGTGATTATATTCTGTAACAACCAAACCTGCATTCCAAAACTACTTACTTTTTTCCATCCTGCAAAATAAATTAGACATCTTGCACCATTTATTGCCTGCTCAAATGGGTATAAAATCATTAGAACATTTCACAAAAAAAGAAATATAAGTACTTTTGCACATTACTTTACAAAAACAATACCAAAATATGCAGATCCCGACAAAATATTCAGCGGACATCATAGAAAACAAATGGTACAGCTACTGGATGGAGCACAAATTTTTCAGGTCGGTGCCGGATAGTAGACAACCCTATACGATAGTCATTCCGCCACCAAACGTTACCGGGGTTCTGCACATGGGGCATATGCTCAACAACACGGTGCAAGATGTACTGATACGTCGTGCAAGGCTACAAGGCAAAAATGCCTGTTGGGTACCCGGTACGGACCATGCATCGATAGCCACAGAGGCTAAAGTGGTTGCAAAATTGAAAGAACAAGGCATTGACAAAAACGACCTTACAAGGGAAGAGTTTTTAAAGCACGCTTGGGAATGGACACATGAATACGGTGGGGTCATCCTCGAACAACTGAAAAAGCTCGGATGCTCCTGCGATTGGGATCGTACCAAGTTTACCATGGACGACGATATGAACGAATCGGTCATAAAGGTTTTTGTCGATCTGTTCAATAAAGGTCTTATATATAGAGGTTATAGAATGGTCAATTGGGATCCCGAAGCCAGAACCACCTTGTCAGACGAAGAAGTTGTATATATAGAAAGGACTGACAAGCTCTATTATGTCAATTATAGGCTCGAAAATGAAGATGGTTTTGTCACCATTGCCACCACGAGGCCGGAAACCATTTTGGGAGATACTGCCGTGTGCGTGAATCCCAATGATGACAGGTTCAAGCATTTGATAGGGAAAATGGTCATAGTGCCTGTTTGTAACAGAACGGTTCCCATCATAGCCGACGATTATGTAGATATGGAGTTTGGTACCGGCTGTCTTAAAATTACCCCTGCCCACGATGTCAATGATAAAGAAATTGGAGAACGTCACAAATTGCAGATCATCGATGTTATCAACGAAGATGGAACGCTCAACGGTTTTGGCCTGCACCACCAAGGGAAAGATAGGGTCGTGGCTCGTAAGGACATGGCCAAAGAACTCGAGCAAATGGGTATTTTGGTAAAAACCGAAGACATACTGCACAAAGTAGGTACTAGTGAGCGAACAGGTGCAGTGATTGAGCCTCGCCTCTCTGACCAATGGTTCCTTAAAATGGGCGATTTGGTAAAACCGGCTCTAAAAGCTGTTTTGGAAGATGAAACCATCAAGCTTTACCCAAACCGTTTCAACAATACCTATAGACACTGGTTGGAAAACATCCGGGACTGGAACATTTCCCGTCAGCTAATCTGGGGGCAGCAGATCCCAGCGTATTATTATGGTGACAGCAAAGAAGATTTTGTAGTGGCCGAAACCGCAGAAGCCGCATTGGCATTGGCCAAATCAAAATCGGGTAATCCAAATTTGTCACTCGACAATTTGACCCAAGACAAAGATGCTTTGGATACTTGGTTTTCTTCATGGCTTTGGCCCATTAGCGTTTTTGACGGTATCCGTAATCCCGACAATCTCGAAATCAAGTATTACTACCCAACCAACGATCTGGTCACGGGTCCCGATATTCTGTTTTTCTGGGTGGCACGGATGATCATTGCCGGATATGAATACCGAGACCAAAAACCGTTTGAAAATGTTTATCTCACAGGTCTGGTCAGGGACAAGCACCGTCGAAAAATGAGCAAATCGCTTGGCAATTCGCCAGATGCTCTAAAACTGATTGACGATTATGGAGCCGATGGTGTCCGTGTCGGGTTGTTGTTGAGTTCAGCAGCCGGAAACGACCTCATGTTTGATGAAGAACTTTGCAAGCAAGGCAAAGCATTTGCCAATAAGATCTGGAACGCTTTTCGTTTAATTAAAGGTTGGGAAGTGGCCGATATCGAACAGCCACAGGCCGCAAAAGCAGCTCTGGAATGGTACCGTGCAAAATTCCTAAAAACATTAAGCGAAATAGAAGATCATTACAGCAAGTTTAGGCTATCGGATGCGCTGATGGCTATTTACAAATTGATATGGGACGATTTCTGTTCTTGGTTATTGGAAATTACAAAACCTGATTACCAGCAACCAATAGATTCGGTGACTTTTAATGACACCATCAAAATATTGGAATCAAACCTTAAGTTGCTACATCCATTTATGCCTTTCTTGACAGAAGAAATCTGGCAACATATTGTAGTGCGCAAGCCCGAAGAAGCCTTGATTGTTGCCAACTATCCAAAAACCGAAGCTTTTGATGAGGCCATCATCAATGATTTTGAGAATATTAAGGAAGTTGTAGCAGGTATTAGATCGCTTCGTAAAGAAAAATCGATTGCCTTTAGAGAACCTATCGCGCTTTCTGTGCTCGACAATGAACATCTTTCGGGTAAATTTGACGCCGTGATTACCAAGCTCGGCAATGTTTCCGAAATAAGTTTGGTGTCAAAATCTTTGGATGGCGCTATGAGTTTTAGGGTAAAATCCAATGAATATTTTGTCCCTGTTTCCGGAAACGTCAATATAGAAGAAGAACTAAAGAAACTTAACGATGAATTAAAATACACCGAAGGGTTTTTAAGATCGGTGCAGGGCAAACTGTCGAATGAACGTTTTGTAAACAACGCACCAGAGCAAGTGCTGCAGAACGAACGCAAGAAAGAAGCCGACGCTCTGGCCAAGATAGTGACCTTGAAAGCAAGTCTCGCAAATCTGTCACAGTAATTTTGATATGGGTTTCTGATAATGTTTTTACCAGTCGTACAGTCTGTTTGAATCCAATTTTATGAATATGAACAGCAAAAGGGTAAAGCCCCAAAGGCTTGAACCTCCATAGCTGAAGAACGGCAAGGGAATGCCGATGGTGGGTATCAGGCCCATCACCATCCCAATGTTGATCATAAAATGGACAAAAAATATGGATGCCACGCTGTAACCATAAACTCGGGAAAACTGCGATTTTTGAAGTTCTGCCAAATACAAGATCCGGGTAATGAGGCTAACGAAAAGGATGACCAACAATGCGCTTCCCACAAAACCCCATTCTTCACCCACGGTGCTAAAAATATAGTCTGTATGTTGTTCCGGTACAAACTTTCCGGTTGTCCTTGTGCCTTGCATAAATCCTTTTCCGTTCAAACCTCCTGAGCTGATGGCCTTTTCAGATTCGTTAAGGTTGTATAGGATGGTCTGCTTCATTTCCTCAAGTTTCTGCGGGTCTTTTTCGAGGCGTAGCCACAGGCCCAAACGGTCTTGTTGGTGCGGTTTGAGAATGTTTTCATAAAAATAATTGACCCCAAAACAAAGCCCCGCACACAATAGGAATATGCTGGCACTTTCAAGAATCATCGGTCGTCTTTTTTTGCCGAAAAAATGGATACCTATGACAGCTACAGCTGTGATTATTACGGTAGTAGTAATGCCAAATTTCAAGGTAAGGATACCCAGGGCAAGTACAACAACTGCGATGAGAAGGTAAATCTGCTGTATTCCTTCCCTGTAAAAGACAAAGAAAAAAGCCCCGTAAACCACCGTGCTCCCCGCATCGTTCTGTAACAATATGAGAACCGCCGGCGCCATGATGATCGCCGCACAACGTAGTTGGTCTTTGATGGTTTTGATGTTGGTCTGTAGGTCGCTAATGTATTTTGCAACGGCCAATGCAGTTGCGAATTTTGCAAATTCACTTGGTTGTAAGGTCATGCCCCCAATGCCGTACCATGATGTGGCACCGTTAACGTTTTTTCCAAAAATAAACAACCCGGCCAATGATAGCAGTGAAATAAAATAGATGATACTTGCGAAACGTTCATAAAATTTGGCCTCAATGGCCAAGGTAATTACAATCAGTCCAAAAGTCATCAATATGAACAAGGCCTGTTTGCCATATGGTTGATCCATATCAAAATAATTGGTAACCTCACCATGATGCGAAGCAGATAAAATATTGAACCAGCCAAAAATGACCAATAGCAAAAATAGAACTATGGATATCCAATCAAGTCTGTAGCTGCGTTGTTCTGTCTGCATATTTGTCGGTTAGTCCTTAATTTATTTTACTGATTTGGGTTTATCTTCCATAGGGATGATGTCTATAGTCGCTCCTTTGTTAATTGTAAACGGTTCACCGGAATAAGGTTTGGCATATTCACTTTCCAGGCCGTGGGTCAATATCCATGTCTCCATATCCTTACGGGTGATTTCGCCTTTGATATATTTTTCGATCATCAAACTTGCGATGCGACCAGCAAAACGGCTTCCCCAATACCCGTTTTCCACAAAAACGGCGATGGCGATTGTGGGATTGTCCTTTGGAGCAAAAGCAACGAAAATTGAATGATCGGTAAGTTGTGTCCTGACCCCATTGATTTTTGTGAAGTTTTCTGCTGTACCTGTTTTGCCGCATATTTCGATACCGGGAACTTTCAGCGTCGAAGCTGTACCGTGGTTATAAACATCAAACATCCCCTGTACTATGGGTTCAAAATACTGCTTGTCTATCGTTGTGTGTTTGGGGTGGGTAAATTTCTGATCGATTTCACCGCCCTCAATCTGCTTTATGATATGTGGTGTGTAATAATGGCCCCTGTTTCCAATGGCCGCAGCCATATTGGCAAGTTGTATGGGTGTGGTGAGGATTTCGCCTTGACCGATTGCGTTGGAAAGGTTGTATGTGCTTCCCCATCGGTTTTCGCCATAAGTACGGTCGTACAATTTGCGATCGGGAACTTTTCCGGGCTGCCCGACCGATAGGTCGTTGTTAAGGAAATCGCCCAAACCAAAACTTTTTACGTGTTTGCTCCACACATCCATGCCATCGCCCGGATTGCCATTTTTGTCGATGATCCTTCTGTAAACATTGGCGAAATAAGCGTTGCAAGAATTGTAAATGCCACCATTCATATTTAGTGGGCTGGCGTGTGAGTGGCATCCCATTTTACGTCCACCATAGCTATAGCCAAGGTTGCAGCCAAAACGTTCTTCGGTTGTTACTACCTGTTCTTGAAGACCTATGAGCGCATTCAATATTTTGAATGGAGAACCCGGGGGATACATGGCCTGAAGTCCTCGGTCATAAAGAGGTTTTGCTATCGTGTCATGGTAAAGCTTATTGAAGTTTACCGAACGTTGCCTTCCGACCAGCAGGTTGGGGTTGTATGTGGGCGCCGAAATCATGGCAAGGATTTCGCCCGTTGCCGGTTCTATGGCTACGATACCGCCCCGTTTGTGGCGCATCAAGAGTTCGCCGTATTCTTGGAGGGTCGCATCAATGGTAATGGTGATGTCTCTCCCCGATTGTGGCAGGGTATCGTAAATGCCTTCTTTGTACGGGCCAATATCTCTGTTGAAACGGTCTTTTTGGATGAACTTGATGCCTTTCACACCTCTCAAAACATCTTCATAGGTCTTTTCGACGCCCTGTTTTCCTATGAGATCGCCCATTTTGTAATACGGATTGTTCTGGATGATGTAATTGTTGACTTCTCCAATATCGCCAAGTACATTGGCGCCTATCGAACGCTGGTAATCTCTCAGGGAGCGTTTTTGGATATAGAAACCTTCAAATTTCCTGATCTTTTCTTGAAGCATTGCAAAGTCGTTCCGTGACAATTGAGGAATGAACACTGACGGTAGCCTTGGCGAATAGTTGTAAGCTTTGGTATAGATGTTTATGAAATCTTGCTTGGTAATTCTTAACAACGAACAAAATTCCAATGTATCCAATGGCCTTACTTCTCTCGGTATAACCATGACATCGTAAGATGGCTGGTTGGCAACCAGCAAAACACCGTTACGGTCATAGATATAGCCCCGCTTGGGGTAATCATAGACTTTGCGGATGGCATTGTCATCATAAAGGCTATATTCGTCCGGCTTATAAACTTGTAAATAAAAAAGCCTTGCGATAAAGACAAGCCCGACCGAAATGACCAAAGAAAAAAGTAAAAGTTTTCTCATTTGCGTTTAGGGCTAAACAATATTGATATAATAGTGCATAGCAGTATAGTAAAAATACTTGAGAATAACGTTTTTTTCAGGATCAAAATTATATTGGTTATGTTAAAAACCTCCAATGAAAACAAAATAAGGTGGTGTATCAGGATAATGGTGGCAAAATAGCCCAATCTGCTACCAAGGTCAGTCTGGTGGAATTTGATGCTTTGGTAATCATATATGGTTCCAAAAGAAAATTTCAGGATAGCGGGACGCACAAATGCTATGGTCACGCAAGCTGCCGCATGGATGCCGCCAGAATCTGTAAACAAATCAACGCAAAAACCCAAAAGAAACGCCAGAAAAACAAACCATGTGCTGTTGTTGCCCACAGGAAAGAGCATGATGAACAATATGTAGGGGTATGGATTGATGTACCCCAAAAAGTTGACATGGTTCAGAACCAGCGTTTGCAGCAGCACCAATGCCACAAACCTAAGGATGCTATTGATGGTTGCACTATTCATCTGCTTTGTTCTGCAATGCCTTTATTTCAGAAGCATTAAAATTTTCGATAAGGTACACATGGCCAATATTGGTCATATCATTGAAGAGCCGAACATTGATGGTGTAGGTATCACCGCCTACATCCAGCGAAAAATTTTCAACTTTACCAATCAGGATACCCTTTGGAAAAATGGCCGATTGCCCTCCGGTCATAATGGTATCGCCAACCGCAACAGGGGCAAATTTTGAAATATCCACCAATTGTACCAGTTCTGGGGACTTTGTATCCCAAACCAATGAACCAATGTGGTTGGTCTTTTTGAGTTGTGCATTGATTCTGCTCTTGATGCTCAAAACCGAAAGCACCGTCGCATAGTTTTTTGAGCTATTGTCAACTATCCCGACGATACCGTTGGAGGTGATAACGCCAAAATCCTGCTTTATCCCGTCTTTTTTCCCACGATTGATGGTCAGGTAGTTATTTGACAGGCTGTAACTGTTTTTTAGTACTTCAGCAGAAGTAAACCGGTAATATTCGCCCAGTAGGGTGCTGTCAATGGCCAAAGTGTTCAAGGTGTCCAGTTTCAGGTTGAAAACCAGGTTCCTCAATCTTTGGTTCTCCTTAACAAGCTGCCTGTTCTTGTCCTTTAGGTTAAAATATTGCCCGATACCGTGCGTAGTGTTGTAGAGTCCGCCTGTCAGGAAATTGGCCGAACTGATAAATTTACTCTTGTGGTAAGCGTGGGATTGGATGGTCAGAAACAATGAAATGCCAAACAACAACAGAAACAAAAGGGCAGTTTTGTTTCTAATGATAAAGTTGACGATTTGTTGCATTTACCTTAATTATTTTATCAGAATGCTCTTGTATCTCGGGAGATTTTTAAGTACAATTCCTGTTCCTCTTACCACGGCGCGCAAAGGATCTTCTGCAATATATACCGGGAGGTCGGTTTTTTGAGAGAGCCTTTTGTCCAGACCTCGCAACATAGAACCACCACCAGCAAGATAGATACCGGTGTTGTAAATGTCTGCGGCAAGTTCCGGAGGAGTTTGGGATAGTGTTTCCATGACCGAATCTTCGATTCGCAAAATGGATTTGTCCAAGGCCTTGGCAATTTCTCTATATGAAATCTGGACCTGTTTTGGTTTTCCGGTTAGGAGGTCTCGACCTTGAACGCTCATTTCTTCAGGTGGCAAGTCGAGGTCTTCTGTGGCAGCGCCAATTTGTATCTTTATCTTTTCGGCGGTACGCTCTCCCACATAAAGATTGTGTTGTGTGCGCATATAATACACGATGTCGTTGGTAAACACGTCGCCGGCTACTTTTACAGATTTGTCACAGACGATTCCTCCGAGTGCAATCACGGCTATTTCTGTGGTGCCACCACCTATGTCCACAATCATGTTGCCTTTTGGCTGCATGATGTCGATGCCAATACCAATGGCGGCCGCCATTGGTTCGTGTACCAGATAGACTTCTTTCCCGTTAACACGTTCACAGGATTCTTTTACAGCTCTCATTTCCACTTCGGTAATTCCCGAAGGAATGCAGACAACCATCCGCAATGCCGGGGTAAACAATTTCTTTTTGAGGGCAGGAATGTTTTTTATAAACAGATTGATCATCTGTTCTGAAGCGTCAAAATCGGCGATAACACCATCTTTCAAAGGTCTGATGGTTTTAATGTTTTCGTGGGTTTTGCCCTGCATCATGCTCGCCTCTTTTCCCACGGCTATAATTTTTGATGTCACGCGGTCCCGTGCCACAATGGAGGGGCTGTCAACCACGACCTTGTCGTTATGGATGATGAGAGTGTTGGCGGTTCCTAAATCTATGGCTATTTCTTCTGTTAAGAAGTCAAAAAATCCCATTGGCTATTGTATTGTAAGGGTTGATACTGTTTTTTTGGTTGTTGTCGTAAATGTAATAAAACTAACTAAATATTGGCGATTTTATTATAATATCTAATTTTTTGGATTTTGGTTACTTCTTCAAAATCATTCAATCAATGTTTAAAGTGCCTTACCCCTGTAAAGACCATGGACAAGCCATTTGCATTGCAGTAGTCAATGCTCAAAGGGTCTTTTATAGAGCCACCGGGCTGTATCACAGCAGTAATTCCCGCATTGTGGGCAATTTCTACGCAGTCCGGGAATGGAAAAAACGCATCGCTCGCCATCACGGCGCCATTCAATTCAAATTTGAAAGACTGCGCTTTGTGTATGGCTTGGTTAAGCGCATCCACGCGGCTTGTCTGTCCAGTGCCACTGGCAACCAATTGTTTGTTTTTGGCCAAAACAATGGTGTTCGATTTTGTGTGCTTGCAGATTTTTGAGGCAAACAACAAATCTTCCAGCTCCGATGGGGTGGGTTTGGTAATGGTAACTTCTGCCAAATCTTCAGCGGCATCGGTATGGTTATCTCTTTCTTGAACGAGTACGCCGTTCAAGCAACTTCGCACAGTGGTTATTGGCAATGCAACATCGTTTTGTGCCAAGATAATCCTGTTTTTCTTGCTTTTTAGAACCATTAGTGCATCATCAGAAAAATGTGGGGCGATCACTACTTCACAAAACAAATCGTTGATGGCTTCTGCGGTAGGTTTATCAATCACTGTGTTACTGATCAATATACCGCCAAATGCAGAAACGGGATCGCCTGCAAGTGCGTCGAGATAGGCATCCTTGATGTTGCTTCTCTGGGCAATGCCACAAGCATTGTTGTGTTTTAAGATGGCAAAAGTAGGAGCCTCGTTTTTAAATTCGTTGATCAGGTTTACCGCAGCATCAACATCAAGTAAGTTGTTGTAACTCAATTCTTTTCCGTGGAGTTTGCTGAACATTGCCTCAAAATCTCCAAAGAAAAAACCCTTTTGGTGCGGGTTTTCTCCATAACGTAATATCTGGCCTTTGGTTTGGCTTATTTTTAAAGAAGTGATGTTGTGGTCGTGGTTAAAATAATTGAAGATCGCGGTATCGTAATGTGATGATACGTTGAACGCCTTTGCCGCAAAATGCTTTCGGTCGGCCTCGGATGTTGTCCCGTTTTTTGATTTAAGAAGTTCTAAGAATTCGGAATAATCGTCCATTGACGAAACGCACAGAACGTCCGCATAGTTTTTTGCGGCGGCTCGTATCAACGAAATGCCCCCAATATCTATTTTTTCGATGATGTCCGAATTGTTGGCCCCGGATGCCACGGTTTTTTCAAAAGGGTACAGATCGACGATGACCAAATCTATCTGTGGTATTCCAAATTCCTCGAGTTCTGCAATATCACTGTCTTTGTTTTGCCTGTTTAGGATACCTCCAAAGATTTTCGGATGCAACGTTTTGACACGTCCTCCCAAAATGGAAGGGTAGGAAGTAATTTCTTCTACGGGTATTACCTGTGTGCCAAGATTTTTGATAAAGGATTCGGTGCCTCCGGTAGAGTAGATGGTGATACCCAATGCATCCAAATGTTTTATTATGGGTTCCAGCCCTTCTTTACTGAACACAGAGATCAATGCCGATTTGATAGATTTGTTTTGTTCCATTGCCAATGGTGTTTTTTATAGGTGCAAAAGTAAGTATTCTCAAAGAAAATAGTTCTTGCAAACACGCATATTATTTGTGTTTTTTGTAACAAAAAATTGTTGAAAACGACCTATCTTTAACTCTTTTAAAACACCAGCCCGGATGTTATTATACTTTCGATTAATAAAAGAAAGCTTTGCTTTTGCAATTAATGCCTTAACAAACAACAAACTGCGTACATTTTTGTCGCTGCTGGGCGTTACCATTGGCATTTTTTCCATCATCGCAGTACTGGCTGCGGTGGACTCTTTGGATAGGAACATACAGGAAAACCTTTCTGGGCTTGACAAAAACACAATGTATGTTAGCAAGTATTCGTTTGGGCCCACTGCGGTACCACGTTGGCAGCGAGATCATTTTCCGCAAACAGAATACAAGGACTACGAATTTTTAAAAAGAAATATTACCGATGCCGAAGCTGTAGCCTACGTGATTTTTGGCAATAATGAAACGGTAAGGTACGAAGCAGAAACAATAGCCGGTGTTTCGGTCACTCCCGTTTCGAACGAGATTTATGAAATTGAGGAAATAAAGATTGGGCAGGGGAGGTTTTATACAGAGGCAGAATCTATTTCTGGAGCTCCGGTGGTGGTTCTCGGATATTCTCTGGCCGAAAATCTTTTTAAGAATGTTGATCCCATTGGAAGGCAGGTCAGGATATATGGACGCAAACTGACAGTCATCGGTGTCATCCAGAAATTTGGGTCTTCATTGTTTGATTCGCCAGATGACAAAGCGTATGTACCTGCCAATTTTGTAAGGCGATTTAGGACTGGCGGCCCTGAAGGTGTTCCGGGTGCTGTGATCGTAAAGCCAAAAAAAGGCGTGGATATGGGTGCTTTTGAGAGTGTTCTTGTCCAGAAATTCAGGGTTTACAGAGGACAGAAAGCCGGGGATGTGGATAATTTTTTTGTGAACAAAATGTCTGGCATGACCGACGCTATTGACAGTGTCATCGGCACCATGAACCTTATGGGGTGGATCATAAGTGGCTTTTCGCTGTTGGTGGGTGGTTTTGGCATTGCCAATATCATGTTTGTTAGTGTCAAGGAACGTACCAATTTGATTGGCATCCAGAAATCACTTGGGGCCAAAAACAGGTTTATCCTCTTTCAATTTTTGTTTGAAGCCGTGGTACTTGCAGTTATAGGAGGGTTGGTCGGGTTGTTGTTGGTATGGATTACTTCGATGGTTGCCTCGACATTTACCGGCGATTTCAAATTTGTCCTTTCTTTTGGTAATATGGCCCTGGGCTTTATGCTTTCTACGGCCATTGGTTTAGTTTCGGGCGTGATTCCGGCCATCTCTGCCTCGAAGCTCGACCCTGTGGAAGCCATCAGGACCGGAATGTGATCCTGAAATCTCAAATCTCATGCCCATTGCAAAAATTGCAAATTCCTAATTGAGCCATTTGGGATTGGGTGTTCCAAAATTGGGAATTTGTCCGCGCTCAAAACCCCATTGTTCAAAAGTTGCCAAAAAACATTTGATCTTAAAGAATTGTTGCAACTTTGGCGCAGACAAATTCTAAAAAGCGCTCATCTTCTGCTGTAAAAGGGTTTAGCACGTTTGAATCTATGTCGATTTGTCCAATGTTTTCGCCATTTACAAAGATGGGGATTACGATTTCGGATTTCACGGTCATGCTGCACGCAATGTAGTTGTCCTGTGCCGTTACATCGGGAACAACGAAATTTTTGTTGCTTAAGGCTACCTGTCCGCAGATGCCTTTTCCAAAGGGGATGATCGTATGATCAGTAGGTGCTCCGACATAAGGGCCGAGTTTCAATTCTTCTTTATGGCCGTTCCTGAAATAAAAACCTACCCAATTGTAATGTGGAACACTTGTCTCGAGTAAGGTGCAGATATCGAGCAATCGTTCATCTATAGATAGATGTTGATTGTCAACTATTTGTTCAACAAAGGGTTTTAATTTTGAAAAAGTCATGATCAAAAGTTTGGGCAAAATTATGGTAAATGTATGGCGTAGGGTTTTTTTTATCTAAATTTAACAACCAAAATAGCTGGGTTCTTGAAAGACGTCATTATAAAATATAAATCGGTCATAAAGTTTATTGTCACTTTTTTATTGGTGTATGCTGTGCTTTCCTTTTCCTACAAGCTGTATTTAGATAATTCAGATGGAAGCGATTATTATCCCGATTATGTGACCAATTTGGTGGCACGACAGAGCCAATCGGTATTGCAGGCCGTTGGCTATGATGCCGAGATAGCCAAACATCCAGAGGTGCCTTCCATGAACCTCTACATAAACGGTAAATTTTTGGCAAGGATCGTTGAGGGATGCAATTCTGTAAGCATCATTATATTGTTTATCTCGTTTATGGTAGCATTTGCCTCCAGTTCTAAAGTAACTTTTTTTTATACACTTGCAGGCAGTGTTTTGATTTACAGTGTCAATCTATTGCGGATAGCCATCATTACCATTGGTTTGTACCATTATCCTTGGAGAAAGGAATTGCTCCATACCATCCTCTTCCCTTTGATCATTTATGGCATGGTATTCTTGCTGTGGGTGTTTTGGGTCAATCGGTTTTCAACTCCAAAAAAAAGCAAAGATGCATAACATTGCCAGATATATGCTGCTCGTTCTGTTGTTTGGGCTTTTGGTCTGTGTCAGGGCGTTTGAGGACAAGTTGTTCTATGATCCGTATCTATTGTTTTTTAAGGGTGACTACTTGATTATGGACCATCCTCAACGGGAAGTGCTGAAACTCACACTGTTTACATTGCTTCGGTACACACTCAATACCAGCTTTTCATTAGGGATCATTTTCTTGGTTTTCAGGGATCGTGGCATATTGAAATTTTCTTTATTGATCTATACATTGGCATTGTTGGTACTGTTGCCCATTTTTTTGTATTTTGTGATATATCCGAAGCAAGAATATTATTATTTGTTCTTTAATATCAGGCGGTTTTTGATCCAACCGATACCGTTGTTGCTCTTGTTGCCCGCTTTTTATTATTTTAAATTGTCAAGTAAGAAATCTTGAGCGCGCCAATTCTACAAAATCATGGCCATGTTAGGACAACATCGTTCTGTTGCTTAAAATCCCATGAGCGAAAAATGTGGTTGGACAGTTGATAAAGGAGATTGTAATACCTGCTCTATAGAAGTTATCATAGAATGTTGACCGAAGTAGCTATCAAAAATGCAGAGCGCTATTAAAGCTGTCATAAAAAATGACTGTCAAAATTTTATTTTCTTAACTTTGCAATCATGCTAACAAAAGTAACTTATAAGATTTTTTCGGTTGCAATGGCACTTTTGGTGCTATTCTCGACAACATCATTTAAGGTCGATAAGCATTTTTGTGGCGGTATTTTGATAGATACAGCGGTATTTTCACAGGCTCAAAAATGCGAAACCGAAACTTTTGGAACTGCGGATGGGACAACCGTCAAAAAAGATTGCTGCAAGGACATCAGCGAAATTATAAAAGGACAGGACCAACTAAAGCTGACAAAATTTGAGGACTTGCAACTCGGTCAGCAATTTATAGTTGCTTCATTTGAATACACATTCAGTAATCTGTTTGAAAATTTAAATCGACAGATTGTTCCGCATAACGATTATTCACCTCCCAATTTGGTCAAGGACATACACGTTCTGGACCGAGTATTCATCATTTGATTTATTTTGATTTAGATTTTAATCAATGATTTTCAGTATCTTATCTTGAAAATCATAAACTTCTGAACACTATAAATCAAAAAAATGAAACATGTATATATAATTTCAGGCAAGTCCTGTAAAGGTTGCCAAGCTACCGAAAAAAAAGCTTTTGGAGCGGTTGAGATCTCCAAAAACGTTCCCTTTAAACAGAGAGTTTCTCTAAACGACATCACTATAATGATGCCTGTAATAACCTTAATTTGCCGGTAATCATGAAAAAAGCACTCTATATTTTGATGATTTTGCCTTTGGGGCTTATTTCCCAAGAAACGGTCCAAGGCGTCGTAACTGAAAGCAGTACAGGAAAAGAACTGCCACTTCCGGGAGCCAATGTGTATTGGTTGGACACCACGGTTGGAACCACGACAGATATCGAAGGTACATTTTCTATTCCCTATCAAATAGAATATAAAAAACTTATTATCAGCTATGTAGGATATAAAACCGATACCTTGACCCTTAATTCTCCAAAAACAGTTCGGCATATGTTGACAGCCACCGATGCATTGGATGAAGTCACCCTGACCTCCCGAAAACAAGCCACAACAAAATCCTACATGCAAGCCGCCAATGTAATGACCATAAGCAGTGCCGAGTTGTTGAAGGCCGCTTGTTGCAACCTTTCGGAAAGTTTTGAGACCAATCCGTCCATAGATGTCAATTTTGCAGATGCGGTCACTGGCACACGACAGATAAAAATGTTGGGCCTCACAAGCCCATATATATTGATAGCCACCGAAAATATCCCAACGATCCGTGGCGCTTCCCAAGCTTATGGATTGAGTTTTACACCTGGTACATGGGTAGAAAGCATCCAGATTACTAAAGGTGCTGGTAGTGTGGTCAACGGTTTTGAGAGCATCGCAGGGCAAATCAATGCCGAGCTGGTCAAGCCTTCAACAGATGCAAAACTGTTCGTAAACGCCTTTGCTTCCAATGGAGCAAGGTATGAACTCAATACCCACCTGAACCATGAACTGAATGACAAATGGCATACCGGACTGTATGTTCACGGTAATCTCCGCAATCAAAAATTTGATATGAACCACGATGGATTTTTGGATATGCCGTTGCAGAAGCAGATCAATCTGATGAACCGATGGCAATACACCAATGCCGAAAAAGGTTTTGTTTCTTTTATCAACTTGAGATATCTAAATGATTCCAAGCAAACAGGCCAGACCGATTTTGACCCGAAAAACGACAAATTTACCACCAATGCTTGGGGCAGCGAGATTACAACCGAACGGTTTGATGTTTCTGTAAAAACGGGGTACATCAATCCCGAAATTCCTTGGCAAAGTGTTGGTGTGCAAGCTACATTTAGTTCGCACAGCCAAGACTCCTATTTTGGGTTGAGTAGCTATGATATAACACATAACAGTCTGTACTCCACTGCGATTTATAACACTATTATCAGCGATTCGAGGCACAAAATCAAAACAGGCATCAGTTACACTTACGACCATTATGATGAAGTGTTGACAACTACCGATTTTGAACGCACCGAAAATTCCATAGGAGCATTTTTTGAGTACAATTTTGACAATCTCGAAAAGTGGAATTTAACGGCCGGCATTCGGGTGGACAGGCACAATCTTTTGGGGACTTTTGTCACGCCAAGGTTTCATGCACGTTACACGCCTTGGGAAAAATCAGCATTGCGGTTTTCGTTTGGTAGAGGAATACGAAGTGCCAATATCTTTATGGAAAACCAATCGGTTTTTGCATCCTCAAGAAGTATCAATATTATCAATTCTGGTGGCAAAATCTATGGTCTCGATCCAGAAATCGCTTGGAATTATGGGGCTTCATTCCTGCAAGGGTTCAATTTGTTCGGTAGGAAAGCCGATATTACTTTTGATTTTTACAGAACTGATTTCCAGAACCAAATTGTGGTCGATTATGAAAATCCGCAGCAAATCAGTTTTTATAATTTGAATGGCGAAAGCTATGCCAATAGTTTTCAGTTGGAATTCAATTATAATGTCCTTGAACATTTTGATTTGAGAACCGCCTACAAATTATATGACGTGAAAACTCAATATAATTCTGGTAAACTCGAAAAACCATTGACTCCAAAACACCGTCTATTTGTCAATGTGTCCTATGAAACCCATTTGAGCGAAATTGGCGGTCAGTGGAAATTTGATGCTACGTACAATTGGCTGGCAAAACAGCGGTTTCCATCTACTGCTGCTAATCCCGTTGCATATCAATTGGCAGAATACACGCCTACGGTAGGCACGTTGAATGTGCAGATAACCAAAGTGTTCTCTCCTGTTTTTGAGGTATATGTGGGAGGTGAGAATGTGACCGATGTCAAACAGGACAATCCAATTTTGGGAGCTGATGACCCTTTTGGCTCAAATTTTGATACAACTTTTGTCTATGGCCCGATTTTCGGGAGTATGTATTATGCGGGATTAAGATTTAAAATACAATGAAGTAGATTTGCGGTTTAAGATTTTTGATTTTTTCTATTCAGAAACCCGAAACCTGAAATTCAGAACAAATAGGACAGAAATAAACTTAAAAACCTTTTAAAATGAAAAATGCAGTAGTACTAGTTATGTTTTTAGTGGGAGCCTTTGGGTTTGCCCAAAACAAAAATGCCAAGGCCATGGTAGAAGTAGATGGGGTTTGCATGATGTGCAAGGAGCGGATAGAAAAAGCGGCAATCAAATCAAAGGGTGTGAAATCGGCCGTTTGGGATGTAAAGACCCACGAATTGAAATTGATTTATGACGAAAGCAAAACCGATTTAAAAACCATTCAGCAAAACATTGCAGATGTAGGCCACGATACCAAAGAGATAAAAGCCACCGATGAGGCTTACAACAGTGTTCATGGATGCTGTATGTATCGGGATAAAGATGTGAAGCACAACCACAAAGAGTAATAAGCAAAATGATAAGAGGCTGTCTCAAAAGCACATTTTTGAGACAGCCTCTTTGTTTATTGGATATATTGAGGATGTATTTTTTACATCATCCCGGGCATACCGCCGCCGCCCATTGGCATTGCAGGGGTGTCTTCTTTGATGTCCACCAAAGCACATTCAGTGGTCAGAATCATTCCGGCAACTGATGCTGCATTTTCCAAAGCAATCCTGGTGACTTTTTTCGGGTCTATAATTCCGGCTTTCAGCATATCGACGTATTTTTCTGTCTTGGCATCAAATCCGAAATCTTTTTTGCCTTCCATGACTTTGGCGACTACCACACTGCCTTCTCCACCGGCATTTTCTACGATTGTGCGCAATGGTGCTTCAATGGCACGCACCACGATTTGCACTCCGGTTGCCTCGTCGGCATTGTCGGCAGATAGTTTTTCCAATACAGATTTGGCACGTACCAAAGCAACACCGCCACCGGCTACGATGCCTTCTTCAACAGCTGCTCTTGTGGCATGCAAAGCATCGTCAACTCGGTCTTTCTTCTCTTTCATTTCTACTTCGCTGGCTGCACCGACGTAAAGTACGGCAACACCGCCTGCCAATTTTGCAAGGCGTTCTTGCAATTTTTCCTTGTCGTATTCTGAAGTGGTGGTTTCTATTTGCGCTTTGATTTGGCTAACCCTTGCCTTGATGTCCGATGAATTTCCGGAACCGTTCACTATGGTTGTATTGTCTTTGTCAACGGTAATGGTTTCAGCCGTACCGAGCATGGTTATATCGGCGCTTTCGAGGGTAAACCCACGTTCTTCAGAAATCACCGTGCCGCCTGTCAGGATGGCAATGTCTTCGAGCATCGCTTTTCTGCGATCGCCAAAACCAGGGGCTTTTACTGCTGCAATTTTCAATCCACCACGAAGTTTGTTTACCACTAATGTTGCTAATGCTTGACCTTCAACATCTTCCGCAATAATCAACAACGGACGTCCGGATTGTGCCACAGGTTCCAAAATGGGAAGTATTTCCTGCAGGTTGGATATTTTTTTGTCAAACAACAAAATGTAAGGGTTGTTGAGCTCTGCAATCATTTTGTCTGCATCGGTCACAAAATATGGCGAAAGGTAACCTCTGTCAAACTGCATGCCTTCCACAACATCTACATAAGTGTCGGTACCTTTGGCTTCTTCTACTGTAATGACACCTTCTTTTCCAACTTTGTCAAAAGCTTTGGCGATAAGTTCGCCGATTGTGTCGTCGTTATTGGCTGAAATGGAAGCAACCTGTTTGATCATTTCTGAAGAGCTGCTAACTTTTTTTGCTTGTTTTTCAAGGTCTTTGCTGATGGCTTCAACGGCTTTGTCGATACCTCGTTTTAAATCCATTGGGTTGGCTCCTGCAGCAACGTTTTTTAGCCCTTCTTTAACGATAGCTTGGGCCAAAACGGTAGCGGTTGTGGTACCGTCGCCGGCCAAATCATTGGTTTTTGATGCCACTTCCTTTACCATTTGTGCACCCATGTTTTCAAGGGCGTCTTCCAGTTCTATTTCTTTTGCCACGGTAACACCGTCTTTGGTAACTTGCGGTGCACCGAAAGATTTACCAATGATAACATTACGGCCTTTTGGTCCTAAAGTTACTTTTACAGCGTTTGCCAATGCATCAACGCCACGTTTGAGACCGTCACGTGCTTCAATGTCAAATTTTATATCTTTTGCCATAGTATTTAGTTTAATTTTTAATGTTTCAGATTTAAAGTTTTTGTGCTTTCCTTTTGGAAGTACGGAGAGGTTTTATATGATGGCCAAGATGTCGCTTTCGCGCATAATAAGATAGTCTTTGCCTTCAAGTTTGAGTTCGGTGCCGGCATATTTACCGTAGAGAACGGTCTCTCCGACCTTAACTGTCATCGGATTTTTTTTGGTGCCTTTGCCTATGGCAACGATTTTGCCTTTCTGAGGTTTTTCCTTGGCATTGTCTGGTATGATGATGCCGGAAGCTGTCTTGGTTTCAGCCTCTACAGGTTCTATCAGTACCCTATCGGCCAATGGTTTAATGTTTAAGCCCATATTTTTTTGAATTTTTGATTAATTAATATTGTTGTAATGCTTCTTAACTATTCGAAAAGTATGCCAAGCAATAATACCTGACAAAGTTGCAGTAACAAAAATGCCAACTTTTGAAGTTGGCATTTTTATGGTTTGGTTTACTGAAATTTATTCGTTTGTTGCATCGGCAGGGGTTGCCGTGCCATTGTCGGTGGCTGGCGTTGTGCTGGGAGCCGGAATTGTGGTTGCATCTTTGTCCAATGCTTTGGATTCAGAATTTCCTGGATGGTCTATCGCTACGTTTGACAATAAGATCAATGCAAGTAGGACCGTTGCCAATGCCCAAGTGCTTTTGTCCAAAAAATCGGTGGTTTTTTTCACGCCGCCCAATTGTTGGGTTCCACCGCCACCAAATGATGATGACAATCCGCCACCTTTTGGGTTTTGGACCATGATGACCACGACCAACAAAAAGGACACGATGATGATAAGGACTAAAAATATTGTAAATTGTGTGCTCATTTGTATTTATGTATTGTTTTTTTCTTGTAAAAGTTTTATCGCTTTAATTTGGTCTGCAAAGAAACCACTTTTTTCCGGATATTTCAAACTTAAAATTTTATAAGATTTAATGGCCTTGTCAAAATTTTTTTGTTCCAAATAAATCTTTGCCAGGGTTTCGGTCATCAGGCCATCGTTTTGTGGTACTTGCGCTTTTGCAATGTTGTGCGTGGGTGCGGTATTGCTTGGGATGATCTTTGGATTGGCTTCAAGAAATTTATCGATCAACTCAAACTTTTTTTCTATCGATGATCCGGTTTCTATCGGTTTATCGTGTTCTTGTTGCCGAACAATGGGTTTGAAACTTGTTATTTTGAGCCATTCGGCAAAGGAGTGTGTTTCTGATTTGTCAAATTCCAATGGCATGCCAATGCCGAGGATTTTCTCCGGATTATTTTCGTTTTCAGCATTATCTTCTTGTTCGGGTGTGCCTTCTAGATGAAAGTTTGCTATAGTGCCGATGGTGGTGCGCCTTTCAAAAAGATTGGGGTCCAAAACGCCTTCCGTTGCCCTGATTTGTTCTTTCAGCGCATCATCTATCTTTACACTTTTTTTGACTGATATGTCGTCCAGGTCATTGACGACGATGTCTTTGAGCCGGTCGGAATTGTATTTTATGGTTTCGGAAATTTCGTTTTGGTTAAACACTTCCGATGTGATGTAATCAAACAAGATGCTCCTGTCTGTGGTGTGGGCGGCTGTGATTTTCAGCGCTTGGTTGTACTTAAAGCTGCTTTTGTTCTTGAGACCTTTGAGATAGAGCGCCCTTGCCGATTGGAAATAAGGATATTGTTGCAGAATATCGTTGATCTCGTTGGTCTGCGATTCAGTGATATGCTGCGGGTGCTGCAACAGTGCTATGAGTTCTTTACTTTCCAAAATGATTTTTATTCTGCTATTGCTTTACCATTTGGCCAATGTGGCATTGAATATATCTTGGGTTATCCGTTCAAAAATTTCTTGGTGGGCTGTATCTTTTTGGCTACCCACCAATTGAGCGTTGCCGTCATAATCATAAAAAAACGAAAACCGTTGGCTTATTTCAGCATCTGGATCATTTTTGTCATAAAAACGAACCTGCACGGCGATGGACAGCCTGTTTTGTGCTGCTCTGATGTCTGATGTTGCCGTGGTGGGCGAAATTCGGTATTCGACAATTTCACCTTCATATATAAGGTCGCCCCCCGATTTAACCAGCTCAAGACTGGTCTGGTTTAAAATCAAATCTTGTAAAGCCAATGTAAAATCACGTTCCAATCCGGGTTCGATGAGTGGTGCATTGTTTTGGAAATAATTGACCTGGAAGGTTTTCGTGCCAGCGGGTATGGATGCGCCGGTGAACGAGTACTTCCAGCAGCCCGAAAATGTCAGAAGCGCAAGTAGGGCAATGGAATATTGTATTATATGTTTGTTCATTTTTTACTAAAAGATATTATTTCTGTATATGCTCCTTTTTCGTATAATTTCAGTTTTAATGAATCATTGGTTTCAGACAAAAGAATTGCTTCATCTAAATAATCTACACCTGTTCTCATTTTTGAAACGGTACGTTCTGTAATTACATTGTTTTTAACAATCTCATATTGAGCAATTCCAAAACCGCTATAACAAGTGTGTTGAAATCTATATTCTGGTGTTAGTTGTTTTTTCATCATTAAGCCTTTACCTGTTGATGACAAATAAATTGCAACAAGAGGGATTCTCATAGGTAAATAGCTTAAAACTAATCCAATTACTATTAAAAGAAAATAAATTTTAGCAAAAATTGTTTTCCGAAATTTCACTAAAATTGTTATTGTAAAAATTATCCAAATCCAAAATAAAATTCGGTCGCTCCAATAACCTGCTAGACTAATTCTACTTCCATACAAGTTAGAATAAACATCTAATATCAAAATCAGACTGATTATTAAATAGCTGCCAACTATTATTTTGTTGTTTTTCATTTACAAATCAAACTGCTTGATTTTTCTATATAATGTTCTTTCGGAAATGCCCAGTTCTGCGGCGGCCAATTTGCGTTTTCCGTTGTGGCGTTCCAAAGATTTTTTTATGAGTTCCAGTTCTTTGTCGTGTAAAGATAAAGTTTCTTCTTCCTCAATTTCTTCGGCAAAATGGTATTTGTCGTTGGCGGTTTGCGACACGTCAGGGATGTTTACAATTTTGTCGTTATCGATTTTGTCGTTTAATGGCAAAAAGTCTGTTTCTTCGAGGGCATCTTCATATTCGGCCTCGCTCTGTCGCCCGTAAATTTTCTGTATCAACCCTTCGTTTTTTTTCTGGACATCGCCCATATTGCCATTGTTCATCAGCTCAAGTGTGAGTTTTTTTAAGTCGTTGAGGTCGTTTTTCATGTCAAAAAGAACCTTGTACAGGATTTCTCGCTCATTGCCAAAATCGCTTTCGGCCCTCGATGTTTGCACTACAGCGGGCAGGTTGTTGCCGTGGTCTGGCAGGTAGCTGGCCAAAGTATCGACACTGATGGTTCTGTTTTGCTCCAGAACAGATATTTGCTCGGCAACGTTGCGTAGTTGGCGTATGTTGCCGTTCCATCGGTTTTTAAGTAGCAGCTCCGATGCGTCTTCTGTGAGCTTGATGGTGGGCATTTTGTACTTTACGGCAAAATCGCTGGCAAATTTTCTAAAGAGCAAATGGATGTCTTCTTTTCGTTCGCGAAGTGGCGGGATGTTGATTTCTACTGTGCTCAACCGATAGTAGAGGTCTTCCCTGAATTTTTCTTTTTTGATGGCTTCGAACATATTCACGTTAGTGGCTGCCACAATTCGAACGTTCGTCTTTTGGACTTTGCTGGAGCCTACTTTGATGAATTCGCCGTTTTCGAGCACACGCAGCAATCGAACTTGCGTGGTAAGTGGCAATTCGCCTACTTCGTCAAGGAAAATCGTGCCGCCATCTGCAACTTCAAAATAGCCTTCACGGGTGTTTGTTGCTCCCGTAAAAGCGCCTTTTTCGTGTCCGAAAAGTTCACTGTCAATCGTTCCTTCGGGGATGGCGCCACAGTTTACGGCAATGTATTTGCCGTGTTTTCTGTGAGAAAGCGAATGAATGATTTTCGGGATGCTTTCTTTACCGACACCGCTTTCGCCGGTAACCAGCACCGAAATATCGGTTGGCGCAACCTGTATCGCTTTTTCAATGGCGCGGTTTAGCTTTGGGTCGTTGCCGATGATTTCAAAACGCTGTTTTATGGCTTGTACTGATTCCATGTAGTTTTAGGAACGTTTTTTTAATTTACAAAATTTAAAGTTTCAGATTGTTGTACCCGGATGCCGTTGCCAAGGTCATAACTGCCGTTACGGTTGGTAATCCTATTGGTTGGGTCGTATTGTATGGTGAAATTGATGGTGCCTTCGGGGGTAGTCAGCCCTGTCCAGTTGTTGGTGCTTGCAAATTGTGCTATTTCTGGCCCTGCTTGATCGGAATAATCATCGTTGAGGAAGGACAGCATGTACTGGTCGCTAAAGGCATTTTTTAACGGATTTATTTGATTGTCATAAATATATGTTGATGTTGTTGCGTCTTCGCCGGTGACAGTGGACGAAACGCAGTTGCCCTGTCCGTCGTAGTCTAAAACCTCGGTTTTTATGACTGTTGAGCCGTCAAACGATTGTTTTTTTATCAATTGTCCGGCACCGTTGAGCGTAAAAACAGTTGAAATGTCCGAACCGACTTCGGTGCGTGTGATAGTGTTGCCCGAATATTGGAAATTGTAGGTATAATCGTCTTCGTCATCTCCAACATAATCGTAGGTAATCTGTGTGATGTTGCCGTTGGTATAGCTTACGGTTGCAGAATTTGTCGTTGATCCTCCAGAAGTGCTCGAATAGCCTGTTACCTGCCCTGCACTGTTTCTCGTATAGGTAACTTGCTCCGTTATGCTTTGCCCGAAAAAGGTAGATGTCACTGTGGACGAAGACACGCGGTTCTGTGCGTTAAAATTGAAGTCGGTGTTGACAACCATATTCCCGAATATTGGGTCGGTAGAACTTACATTATAGCTATAGCTCCTTAATGTCAGTGATCCATTGGGAGGATTTCCGTTTCCGTTGCCAGTATCGACCATGATGGCCGGATCGATGGGTTCGGTGTCGCAGGACATAACCGTAAGGATCGAAATCAGGATTAAATGTACTTTTTTCATTTTCATTTTCATTTTTTTCTTTTTTTTAATTTTTCGTTTGATGTTGATTCCGGTTTGCAATAATTTATTTTCTTTAATTTCTCTTTTTATCAGCTTCAAAATGAATTATTTTTCCGATTAATTTTTTTTGTAATCACTATTTAATTCATCCATAGCTTAAGAACTATTTTGGACTTAAACTAATGAACCTAGAACAGATCAACTCTGCATTTCAGAATATCCAACTGCTTCACCAATTAGTGTTGTGGTTGTACAATCCGTAACGTGCACCAAAACATAATCTCCTGCTTTGTAACCTTCTTTCGGGAAAACAACCGTAGTGTTTTGGGAGTTCCGTCCGCTCCAATGCAAATCGGATTTTTTGGACTCTTTCTCTATTAAAACCTCCACTGTTTGCCCCACAAATCTTTGAGTTCTCTTTAATGCCATGGCTTGTTGAAGGTCAATAACTTCCTGCAACCTTCGTTTTTTCACTTCATCGGGAATATCGTCTGCCATTTTTCGTGCAGCCAAAGTTCCCGGTCTTTCCGAATAGGCAAACATAAACCCGAAATCGTATTGGGCATATTCCATCAAGGTTAACGTATCCTTGTGGTCTTCTTCGGTTTCGGTCGGAAAACCGGTGATGATATCCTGCGAAATACTGCAATCTGGAATAATTCTTCGGATTTTATCAACAAGTTCCATATATTCCTCACGCGTGTGCTGACGGTTCATTTCTTTCAGAATTCTGGTACTTCCGCTTTGAACCGGCAAATGGATATACTTGCAAACATTATGGTATTTTGCAATAACGTGCAATACCTCTTCGTGCATATCCTGCGGATTGGAAGTTGAAAAACGAAAACGCATTTTCGGGAAATTTACTGCACACATTTCCAAAAGCTGGGCAAAATCAACAGCCGTGGCTTTCTGCATTTCGGTTGCCTTCACAAAATCTTTTTTCAGACCTCCTCCGTACCATAAATAACTATCTACGTTTTGTCCGAGAAGTGTAACTTCCTTAAAGCCTTTCTCCCACAAATCCTGAACTTCCTGCATAATACTCTGCGGTTCACGACTGCGTTCCCTACCTCTGGTAAATGGCACTACGCAAAACGTACACATATTGTCGCAACCTCTGGTAATGGTTACAAAAGCGGTAACTCCGTTACTGTTAAGACGGACAGGCGAAATATCTCCATAGGTTTCGTCTTTGGACAAAATTACGTTTATGGCATCACGCCCTTCGTCAATTTCTTGTAACAAATTCGGAATATCCTTGTAGGCATCAGGACCTACGACCATATCCACGATTTTTTCTTCTTCGAGGAATTTGCTTTTCAGGCGTTCAGCCATACAGCCCAAAACCCCGACTTTCATCGTAGGATTGATCTTTTTGACTGCATTAAAAGCTTCTAAACGTTTGCGGACAGTCTGCTCTGCCTTGTCACGAATTGAACATGTATTGACCAACACCAAATCGGCCTCCTCCAAATTTTGAGTGGTATTGTATCCCTGATTTGCCAAAATAGAAGCCACGACCTCACTATCAGAAAAATTCATCTGACAGCCGTAGCTTTCTATAAACAGTTTTTTAGCGTTGGCCTTGTTTTGTTCCAAGGCAAGGCTTGTCCCTTGTTTGTTTTCTTCAATTATCTTCTCCATGTCAGTAATGAAAACGGCCCAAAATTTCGGGTTAAGTTTGCAAAGATACGAATTATTTCAAGTATTATGACAAAGTGGCAGTTGTTAAATTTGTTTGAAAATCTTGATTATTTGTCCGTTCTTTGGTTGGTCCAACCAAAAAAACAAAATAAAATGCGATTACCAGAACTGCAATCAAAAATCCAAAACGCGCCCAACCTTGATTTTGGTACCATTTTCAACCAATCCATAGAACTGTTTAAAAAAGTGTGGCTGCAGGGGTTGCTGACACTTATTATCTCATCAGCTTTGATGGTGCCTTTTTATATTTTGATGTACCTGCCTCTGATTGCCCTTGGTTTGATGGAGCAAATGTCTGTTGGGCAAAGTGGTGACCCAAGTTTTTTCATTGTATTGCCCATGGTGTTGATCGTGCTGGTGTTTGTGTTTTTTGCCATGTGCATTTCGTTTTCGCTTCTTGCGGCTTTTTATAGAATTTGCAGAAATAAAGATTTGGGCATTGAAGCCTCCGATAATTATTTTTATTTTTTGAAGAAACAATACCTTGGCAAAGTGATGAAGTTGGCTTTGATTTCTGTCGGAATTGTCATGTTGGCAATGCTGTTGTGCGGTTTGCCAATAATTTATGCCATGGTCCCACTGTCGTTTTTTTCGATAATCTTTGCGTTCAATCCGGAACTGTCGTCCACAGAGATAGTCAAGGCAAGTTTTAGTTTGGGCAACAAAAAATGGTTCCTCACATTTGGTTTGATAGTAGTTGCAAGCTTTTTGGCACAAATAGTAGGGCTTTTAATGTGTTTCATAGGTGTTTTTGTAACTGCGTTTTTTGCTTATATCCCGGTATATTTTGTGTATAAAGGAAGCGTCGGTTTTGAAAATGGTGACGAACTGGAACAAATCGGAAATAGGTACTATGATGGCGACGTTCGGTAATTTGTTGTAAACTAATGATTTGATATAGTTGCAATCTTAACGCAGTATATTGATATACAGCGTGTTGTTACTGTTTTTTCGTTTTCTGGACAATGTCTTTATTTTATATGGTCAGATATAATATTAGGTTGGTTCTTTTTTTTTCATATACATTTGCAGGTGTAATAAACTAAAAAATGGCAAAGAATTTAGTGATCGTTGAGTCGCCGGCGAAGGCAAAGACTATTGAGAAATTTCTTGGCAAGGACTATAAGGTTGAATCCAGTTTTGGGCATATCACAGACCTGCCATCCAAAGAGCTTGGAGTTGATGTCGAGGGCGATTTTAAGCCGAAATATCAAATATCAAAAGACAAACGTGATATTGTCAAAAAACTAAAGGAATTGGCCAGTAAGGCAGATACTGTTTGGCTTGCCAGTGATGAGGATCGTGAGGGGGAGGCCATTGCCTGGCATTTGGCCGAAGCGCTCAAACTCGACAAGGCAAAAACAAAACGTATTGTTTTTCATGAGATTACAAGATCTGCCATCCATAAAGCTATCGAAAACCCACGGGGCATTGATTATCATTTGGTTGATGCACAGCAGGCTCGACGCGTTCTGGACAGGATTGTAGGCTATGAACTGTCGCCCGTGCTGTGGAAAAAGGTCAAGGGCGGTCTTTCCGCTGGTCGCGTACAATCGGTTTCGGTGCGTCTTATAGTGGAAAGAGAGCGGGAAATACAGGCGTTCTTGCCAGAGGCATCCTTTAGGGTAGAAGCTGTATTTTCTACAGATAACGGACAAACGTTAAAGGCACGACTGCCAAAAGTGTTTTCAACCAAGGAAGAAGCGTATGCATTTTTGAAGTCAAATTCAGCCGCGAATTTCAAAGTGGCGGAGCTCGATAAAAAACCGGGAAAGAAATCCCCTGCAGCTCCATTTACCACTTCCACCCTCCAGCAGGAAGCCTCAAGAAAACTTTACTTTTCGGTGAGCAAGACCATGACCTTGGCACAACGACTTTATGAAGCAGGGCTCATTACCTATATGAGAACCGATAGCGTCAACCTCTCCGACGAGGCGAGAAATGGCGCCAAAAGAGAAATCGAAGCCGCCTATGGTTCAAAATACAGTACATCGCGAAATTATCAATCTAAATCAAAAGGCGCACAGGAAGCGCACGAAGCCATCAGGCCCACAGATTTTTCAGTACATTCAGTGGCATTGGACAGAGATCAGGCACGTCTATATGAGCTTATTTGGAAACGAGCCATAGCCTCGCAAATGAGCGATGCCGAACTGGAACGCACCAATGCAAAAATCAGCGCATCCACCCATTCTGAACAGTTTGTGGCCAATGGAGAGGTCATAACCTTCGATGGATTTTTGAAAGTTTACCTTGAAGATACCGACGATGAAGATGTTGAACAAGAAGGCATGCTCCCACCGCTGAAGGTTAACGAATCGCTGACCAACAATTACATTACCGCCACGGAGCGATACACAAGGGCGCCATATCGATATACTGAAGCTTCATTGGTAAAACAGCTCGAAGAACTTGGTATTGGACGTCCATCTACCTATGCACCAACAATTTCCACTATCCAAAACAGAAATTATGTCGAGAAAGGAAATGTTGAGGGCGTGTTGCGCAACTATTCGCAACTTACTTTCGAAGCAGGAGATATAAAGGAAAAACAATTGACAGAAAAGTTTGGTTCAGACAAAGGAAAGTTGGTGCCGACCGATGTGGGTTTTATTGTTACCGATTTTTTGGTCAACCATTTCAATACCATTCTGGATTACAACTTTACCGCCAAAATGGAAGAAGATTTTGACAATATCGCCGAAGGCAAGGAAAACTGGACTAAAATAATGAAAACCTTTTATAAGGATTTTCATCCACAAGTTGCCGATGTCGAAAAAAATGCCGAGCGCGAGTCGGGAGAACGTATTTTGGGGGTAGATCCAAGAACCGGCAGGAAAGTACTTGTGCGTTTGGGCAAATTTGGGCCCATGGTGCAGATCGGTACGCCCGATGACGTCGAAAAGCCACAGTTTGCAAGCTTACTTCCAGATCAACAATTGTCGACCATCACATTTGACGAAGCCATGGATCTCTTTAAATTGCCCAAAGATTTGGGAACTTTCGAGGACCAAGAAGTTGAAGTGAACAACGGGAGGTTTGGTCCCTATGTTCGGTTTGGAAAAACCTTCATTTCGTTGCCCACCGGAACGGATCCGATGAGCGTTGACCTAGATGAAGCCATTGCACTTATCAAGAACAAACAAAAAGCAGATGCTCCTATATATATATATGAAGGTTTGCCCGTAGTGAAAGGCAAGGGTCGTTTTGGCCCATTTATCAAATGGAACGGTATATTTATCAATGTAAGCAAAAAATACGACTGGGATCATCTTTCCGAAGATGATGTCAAAGAACTCATTGAGGATAAATTGCAGAAAGACAAGGAAAAAGTTGTCCACAACTGGGAAACGGCAGGTATCAAAGTAGAAAAAGGACGATGGGGAAAACACATCGTTAGCAAAGGAAAAACAAAAGTAGAACTGGACAAATCCCAAGATGTTTCAAAAATGACGTTAGAGGAGGCTATTGCCATTATCCAAAGCAAAACACCCGCCAAGAAAAAGAAGTTATGAACAAATTGGTTGAAGAAAAAGTTTTTGATTAACTTTGGAGCAGCCTGATTATGGCATCTCAAAGCAATTGATTGTAGAGCACACCCTTTAAATGAATTTTAATTTTCTGTCCCCCGTTTCAGATTGTGTCTTGTCTCATAACGAGCTATTGCCCGAACAAGCGCTCGGAAAAAAAATCAGGAAACACACCACCCAAAGCGGCATGCCCGATCTTGACGGCGTTAGAGTAGGAATTATTGCGGTAAGAGAAAACAGGAATGATGCCAGCCATAGCCTTGGCGAATTGCAATTTGACACCGTAAGAATTGCGCTCTATGGATTGTACCCCGGCAATTGGAGTACCCAGATAGCAGATTTGGGAGACATTCTTCAGGGTGATTCGGTCGAAGATACTTATTTTGCTTTACGTACCACCTTGTCCATTCTTATTGACAAAAAGATCATACCGGTTATATTAGGCGGAAGTCAAGATTTGACCTACCCTAACTATAGGGCTTATGACACCTTTGCACCGATGGTCAATATTGTCAATGTTGATTCTAACTTTGATCTTGGAGACGCATCAGAGCCCATCAAGAACAACAGCTACTTTGGCAAGATCATCACAGAGAAACCCTACAACCTATTCAATTATTCTTCTATTGGCTATCAAACTTATTTCAATCCCCAGGAAGAAATAGACCTTATGGAAAAGCTATATTTCGAGGCGTACAGGCTTGGAGAGATATCCAAGAACATCCATTTGGTAGAACCCGTCATGAGAGATGCACATATTGTGACCATTGACCTGAAGTCGGTAAAAGCCTCTGAAGTATCCGCAAAACAAAAGTTTTCGCCCAACGGTTTTGATGGAAAAGAAATATGTACCATTGCAAGATATGCGGGCATCAGCAATAAAGTGTCATCTTTTGGCGTTTATGAATACAAGCCTTCAAAAGACGACACCGCAACATCCATGTTGGTTGCGCAGATAATATGGTACTTTGTAGAAGGAATCAATTGCAGGGTCAAGGATGACGACTTTGAAATTGAGACAAATTATCAAAAGTTCAATGTCCTTGTAGAAGAAGATGAACTTATTTTCTATAAAAGTATCAAAACAGGTCGTTGGTGGATAGAAATCCCATTTTTGCCAGAGGTCAGTAATAAATTGAAGAAGCACACGTTATTACCATGCATGCATGAGGATTATATAGAGGCAAGCCATGGAAAGATACCCGAAAGATGGTACAAAGCCCATAAAAAAAACAGTTTTTGAACAATTTAGTATTTGTGGCTCAGATAGCGAATTTATCGATGAAATGCATTTTTTTCAGATAAAGTGTAAAAAAAGTAAAAAAAAAATTGTTTATTTAAAAATATATAAATATGTTTACTGCCTCAAATTTTTTTACAACCAAATTAAAACTAAAATTTTAACCTCGAGTTTATATGAATATGAAGAAGTTTGCTTTATTAACCGCTGTGTTAGCCCTGTTGGCCAGTTGCAGCTCTGGAGACAGAGGAGAGCTGGTAGGAGCTAAAGGAAAAAAATGGCATCCTCAAAAGCCTTATGGCATGACTTTGGTTCCTGGTGGAGCCTTTATCATGGGTAAATCGGATGATGATTTGGCTGGGGTGCAAGATGCGCCGACCAAGACGGTCACCGTTAGTGCGTTCTATATGGACGAAACCGAAATAACCAACAGTGAGTACCGCCAGTTTGTGAATTGGGTTAGAGATTCGATCGTACGTACCAAGTTGGCCATCCTAGCCGATGAAGTTGGTCAAACACCCGGGTCAGGTGGTATTGGAGAGTTTGCCTTTAAGGACGCCAACCCTGATGAAATGACGGTGTACGAAAAGTATATGTACGACAACTATAGTGGTTTGGGCCCCACAGGCTATGAGGGCCGAAAGCTCAACCACAAAGTTGACCTTATCTTTGATACCGCTAAATATCCCGATGAATATTATGCAGAGGTAATGGACACAATGTACCTCCCTATTGAAGAGTCCTATAATGGACAGCGCACATGGGACGTTACAAAGTTCAAGTTTCAATATACGTATATGGATCTTGCCAAAGCAGCAAAGAACCGAAACCAAAAACGTTCTGAGTTCATCAAGCAAGAAGAAGTATTGGTCTATCCAGACACAACCGCTTGGATCAGAGACTTTGCGTATTCCTATAACGAACCTATGCACAACGATTACTTTTGGCATGCAGCCTATGATGAATATCCGGTAGTAGGCGTATCTTGGAAACAGGCCAACGCATTCTGCCAGTGGAGGACACTTTACAAAAATTCTTACCAAAAGAAAAAAGGCGCTCAGCCGGTAAATAGGTTCAGGTTGCCATCCGAAGCAGAATGGGAATATGCAGCCAGAGGAGGCATCCAAGGCGCAACATATCCATGGGGTGGTCCATATGCCAAGAATGACAGAGGTTGTTTTATGGCCAATTTTAAACCATTGCGTGGCGATTATGCCGCAGACCAAGCACTATATACCGTAGAAGCAAAATCGTACGACCCCAATGACTTTAACCTTTATAACATGGCCGGAAACGTGTCTGAATGGGTAAATGGTTCATATGACGCATCATCCTATGAGTATATGTCAACGATCAATCCCAATGTCAATGACGCCGAAAACCAACGCAAGGTCGTTAGGGGAGGTTCTTGGAAAGATGTGGCTTACTTCTTACAGGTAAGTTCCCGCGATTACGAATACGCAGATTCTGCAAGAAGCTACATAGGTTTCAGGACCGTACAAGACTATATGGGAACCAATGTGACCGGTAATGCAGGCAATGGCGTCAATAAAAGATGACAAAAATAAAACCACAACTAAATTAACTAAATTTATTAATTAACTTAAGTTTTAACACTTAACTAAAAAACAAAAAAAATCATGGCACAATCAAGAGCAAGCAAGAAATTTATGAATATGGCCTACGGCCTTGGAGCATCAATCGTTATCATTGGAGCACTTTTTAAAATCACACACTTTGAGATAGGCATTTTGAACGGTAACGTTATGTTGACCATCGGATTGGTCACAGAAGCAATCATCTTTGCCATCTCGGCGTTTGAGCCGGTTGACGACGATTTGGATTGGTCATTGGTCTATCCTGAATTGGCTGGCGGACAATCCAATAAGAAAGAAGAAAAACCTAAAGATGCAGAAGGTTTATTGTCCAAAAAACTTGATGAATTGTTGAAAGAAGCTAAAATCGATGCTGAATTGATGTCAAGCTTGGGCAACAGTATCAAAAACTTTGAAGGCGCTGCCAAAGGTATCAGCCCAACAGTTGATTCTATTGCTGCCACCAAAAAATATGGTGAAGAAATGTCACTTGCAGCAGCACAAATGGAATCTTTGAACAGCTTGTACAAAGTACAAATGGAAGCAGCAAGTCGTCAGGCTACAATCAACGAAGAAGCTGTTGAAAACGCCCAAAAATTAAAAGAACAAATGCAATCACTGGCTTCTAACCTGTCATCATTGAATGGTGTTTACGGAGGAATGCTTTCTGCAATGAACCGAAACAATTAATTAGTGCAGTGCGCTGAAAATTTATTTGATTAACAGAACTAAAACTAATTAAAATGGCAAGTGGAAAACTATCTGCAAGGCAGAAAATGATTAACCTGATGTACCTGATCTTCATTGCGATGTTGGCTTTGAATATGTCAAAAGAAGTGCTTTCTGCATTTGGTTTGATGAACGAAAAGCTGACTGAATCCAACGAGGCAGCGACAACACGCAACGAAGCTTTTATGTCCGGGTTGGCCGAAAAAGTTGAAGAGCAACCAGAAAAATATCGGCCGCTAAAGGCACAAGCCGATCAGATTTCCGTTTTGGCAAACGATTTCAACGCTTATTTAGATGACCTTAAAAGCAAAATGACCGCCAAACTGAAAGACCCAAAGGATTACGAAACAATGGACAAAGGAGATTATCTTGATAATAATTTCTTTATTGGCGACAAACTAAAGCCTGAAGGACAGGAGTTTCTTAATCAAATCGCAAAATTCAGGGACGGTGTGGTGTCTGTTTTGGACAATAACCCCGATATGGCCAGTATTTCTAAAGATGTAAAAGCCAAATTCAGCACAGATCCTGTGAAAAACAGGGATGGAAACACCCTCAATTGGCTTGACTACCACTACAAAGGCTTCCCATTGGTTGCTTCTTTGACAAAAATGACCCAATTACAGGCCGATATTAAAAACACCCAATCTGAAGTATTATCATCAATGCTTGCCGGCAAACTAAAAGTTGAGGCTTCATTGACAAACTTTGATGCAATCGTTGTTCCTGACAAGACGGCTTTTTTCTCTGGTGAAGAATTTACCGGAAGAATTATCCTTGGTAAAAACGATAAGACCTTAAAAGCCAATAAAGTTATCATTAACGGAAAAGAATTGGAAGCTGATGCAATGCAAGCTGGTCAAACAATGTTGAAATTTCCTGCAGGTGCTGTTGGAGAAAGAGAGATTGTTGGTGAATTCCAGTTCAAGGAAGGCGATTCCATCATCAGCATTCCGGTAAAGAGCAGCTACGCTGTAGTTCCTAAACCAAATTCGGCTACTATTTCTGCTGATAAGATGAACGTTGTTTACCGAGGCGTCGATAACCCAATGACAATTTCCTTCGCTGGTGTTTCCGATAATAATGTATCTGCCAGTGCTCCAGGCTTGAGTAAAGGATCAGGTGTTGGCAAGTATATAATGAGACCAGGTGCTGGTAGGGAAGTCCTTATCAATGTAACTGGTACACTACCTGACGGACAAAAAGTGAGCGACAAGGCTACATTCCGTATCAAGGATATCCCAAAACCATCAGGTGTTATTGCTGGTCAGCAAGACGATGTTAAATTGCCCAAGCAAAACCTTGAGATTGGTACGGTTGGTGCCGTGTTGAACGATTTTGATTTTGATTTGAACCTAACAGTTACTTCGTTCAAAATCAAGGTACCAGGACAGCCATCAGTTGTCGTTAATGGCAACAAGATGAACGATCAGGCCAAGAATGCCATAAGAAAAGCATCAAGAGGCGACGGTATTCAGATTTTTGAAATCAAGGCGCAAATTGTTGGTAACTCAAGTTATAAATTACCAACAGTTTCAGGAATTTTCGTTGAAATTACCAACTAATTATAATTTTTGGTAGAGATTATGCGTTTTTATCGCAAAATCTAAAGCCCCAAATAAATAACAAAGGATTATGAATTATAAAAGCGTTTTACTATCCGTACTGTGCGTAGGTTTTGCAGCAAACACGTTTGCACAAGCCAACTTACTAAATGCCAAGACTCCAGATGAAATTGGCAAAAAGTCCGAAGCACAATTGGCGATGGACAATGACAAGCCTTTGGAGTATGGTTATGTGGATGACAGAGACATCCTGTTCTCCAAAATGACTTGGGAAAAAGTAGTTTTGGACGAGCGTGTCAATTTTCCGCTGTACTTCCCTGTGGATACCAACAACATTGGCAAAGACAGGCGTTCACTCTATGACGTGCTTTTGAAGAACGTGAAAAACGGTAAGATTGCAAATCTTTATGACGATTCGTACTTTACTGCAAAACGTACCCTAAAGGACATTGAGTCTGCCCTTCACAAAGTGGATACTTTGGACATCGGTTATCAACAATTCAATGCCGAAGGCAAGGTAGACCCCGAATACATTACAAAGAGGGACATCCAGTCTTATGACATCAGTGCATATCTCATCAAAGGTCTCTGGTTTTTTGACAAGCGCCAAGGTGAACTTAAATACCGCATTTTAGGTATTGCTCCCGCTGCTCCAGATGTTAACTTCATTGATTCTGAAGATCAGGCCAACAAAGAACCAATTGCACTTTTTTGGGTGTTCTATCCTGAAGTACGTGAAGTATTGCACCAAGCAAAAGCTTTCAATAACAAAAACAGTTCTATGCCGTTCTCTTTTGACCATTTGCTGAACTCAAGGCGTTTTAATGGCTATATGTACAAAGAGGAGAATGTCTATGGTGATAGAGAAGTCAAAGATTATGTGGCCGACAATGCTTTGATGCAATTGTTGGAGTCTGATCGAATCAAGGAAAAAATCCGCGATTTTGAACAGGATATGTGGTCTTATTGATGTTTCTATTAGATAGAATACAAAACGCCCGCTGTTACAGCGGGCGTTTTTTTTATGTTCAAAAAACCAAATAAGCCCTGTTAACTACGTATTTTTGTGTTTATGGAGTTAGATTATATCATCGTTGGCTGCGGCTTGGCCGGAATTGCTTTTTGTGAGCAATTGCGCCAGCACGGTAAGACATTTGTAGTCTTTGATGACACTTCACAAATTGCTACAAAAGTGGCGGGTGGTGTCTATAACCCGGTGGTATTGAAACGCTTTACCGAAGTATGGCGAGCCCAAGAACAATTGGACTTGGCAAAACCTTTTTATAAGAATCTTGAAGCTCTTCTGGATACAAGGCTAGACCATGAATTTCATGTTTTAAGGAGGATTGCTTCCATTGAAGAGCAGAACCAATGGGTCGTAGCATCAGACGGACCCAACCTCAAAAAGCATCTACACCCAACATTGATCAAAAACGATAACAAAAACATTGTGGCACCTTTTGGATTTGGGAAAGTATTGAATGCTGGAAAGGTTGACACCAAAAAATTAGTATCTCATTATATAGCATATCTCAATAATCGAGGAAGTTTTGTCGGTATCCCTTTTAATTATAGTGAATTGGAATCTTCTGGCCAAGGGCATCACTATGGCCCATACCATGCAAAGTATGTTGTTTTTGCCGAGGGTTTTGGCATGAAGCAAAATCCGTTTTTTAACGATCTCCCCCTTGTTGGCGTAAAAGGTGAAATTTTAACGGTACGAGCACCAGAATTAAGACTTTCTCACGCGATCAAGTCATCCGTTTTTGTCATACCCGAAGGAAATGACATTTACACCGTAGGTGCAACCTATGATTGGGACGACAAGACCAATACGGTCACAGATAAAGCTTCAGAACAACTTTCAAAACAACTTAAAGAGTTGATAATATGCGACTTCGAAATCATAGATCAAGCTGCCGGAGTACGACCCACGGTAAAGGATCGAAGACCATTGGTTGGCATTCATGGTAGCCAAAAAAATATTGCAATCTTGAACGGGCTTGGTACACGGGGTGTCATGGTGGCGCCTATGGTGGCAAAACAATTGTTCGAAATGCTCGAATATGGAACGCCATTGGATGACGAAATCAACATAGACCGTTTCAGGAAGCTTTAGCCTTTGCTACGGCATCCTTGTCATAATTGATAAAGAGATTGATCCAAATATTTCTTGAAAGTCGCATGATGATTGGGCCAAAAGCTATCAAAGTTGCCACAATAACTACAAAAGAAGTAAGTAGCCCGGTGCCTATAAACAGAAAACTGATGATGAAAGCCGCCACGGCAAAAGCCACGCCCACCGCATAGCTAACATACATCGAACCATAAAAGAACGACGGTTCAATCCGGTACTTAAAATTACATGTAGAACAACGTTCGTGTATTTTCAAGGTTTCCGGGAGATTGTATGCATTTTTTGTGATGTACATCGATTCAGAATGGCATTTTGGGCAACACCCAAAAAGTATGCTGTATAATTTGGTCCCTTTTTTAATCATAAAGAATGTGTAATTTTGCACTTTGGTTTACAAAAGTAAGCTTATTTGTTCAAACGACTGTATCCAAAGTTACACAATGCTCAACGTACACAATCTATCCATATCGTTTCAAGGTGAATACCTATTTGAGGAAATAAGTTTCAAGTTGGGTGCCGGTGATAGGGTAGGCCTTATCGGAAAAAACGGTGCCGGCAAGTCAACGATGCTCAAGATACTCGCCAAGCAACTTGAACCGGATTCGGGCCAGATGGCCGCGGACAAAGATTTGAGCATCGGATTTTTAAAACAGGACATTGATTTTGTCTTTGGAAGAACCGTTTTGGAAGAGGCATACGAAGCATTTTCCGAAATTCGACAGTTGGAAACCAAGATTGACGAAATCTACAAAGAATTGGCAGAACGTCAAGATTTTGAATCCGAGGCCTATCATCAGTTAATGGTTGATCTCAACGAGCTACAGCACCAGTTTGAGATACAGGGTGGATATGGCTATCAAGGTAATACCGAAAAAATACTTCAGGGTTTAGGTTTCAAAAGAACGGATTTTGACAAGCTTACCGATACCTTTTCAGGAGGTTGGCGGATGCGAATTGAACTTGCAAAACTATTGTTGCAAGACAACGACATATTACTCCTCGACGAACCTACAAACCACCTCGATATCGAATCCATCATTTGGTTGGAAAGCTTTTTGAACACATATTCTGGTGCTGTGGTAATCGTTTCTCACGACAGGATGTTTTTGGACAACGTTACCAATAGGACGATCGAGATTTCTTTGGGACGCATTTACGATTACAAAAAGCCTTATACCGAATTCCTCGTTTTGCGCAACGAAATAAAAGCGCAACAGTTGGCCTCGCAAAAAAACCAGCAAAAACAGATAGAACATACCGAAAAGCTTATTGAAAAATTTAGGGCAAAAGCCACCAAGGCATCCATGGCACAATCGCTCATCAAAAAACTGGATAAGATAGAACGCATCGAAGTTGATGAAGATGACAACAGCGTCATGAACTTGCGGTTTCCCGTATCTATTGTTCCTGGCAGAGTGGTTGTGGAAGCAAACCATATAAGCAAATCTTATGGCGACCTTAAGGTTTTGGACGATATCGGAATTACCATTGAACGTGATAGCAAAATTGCCTTTGTAGGACAAAACGGACAAGGCAAATCAACACTTGCCAAAATAATGGTGGGCGAACTCAAGCACCAGGGCCATCTGAAGTTGGGACATAATGTGCAGATCGGTTATTTTGCCCAGAATCAGGCAGAATATCTCGATGGAAGTAAGACCGTTCTGGATACAATGATCGATGCCGCCAATGAAACCAACAGAAGCAAGGTACGGGACATATTGGGTTCCTTCCTGTTTCGGGGTGATGAGGTGGGAAAATTCGTGCGTGTACTCTCCGGTGGCGAGCGTAACAGGTTGGCATTGGCAAAATTGCTATTGCAACCGTTCAACGTTCTGGTTATGGACGAACCCACAAACCATTTGGACATAAAATCCAAGAACGTACTCAAAGATGCCCTTAAAAATTTTGAAGGTACTTTGATTTTGGTGTCACACGACAGGGATTTCCTGCAAGGTCTGGTCAATAAGGTCTATGAATTTAGAGATCAAAAGCTCAAAGAGTATTTGGGAGACATCGATTTTTATCTTGAACAGCGAAATGTGCAAAACCTACGGGAGGTCGAAAAACGCGAACCTTCAGAACAACCCAGTAAAGATCGCAACAAACAATCTTATGAATCCCAAAAGAAAATCAAGACATTGAACAATAAGTTGGGCAGCATCGAGGTTCAGATTGGGCAGTGCGAAAAGGAAATAAAGACCATGGATATCGATCTGGCCACGGATTATGACAATACCGTCGCCGATCCCAAATTCTTTGATGTTTACCACGCCAAGAAGCAACATCTTGAACAACTCATGAAGGACTGGGAACTTATCCAAATAGAAATTGAAGCTATGGAATGATTGCTTTTTGGTTTTTGAAAAAATTTCGTTACATCATAATTTGATGTAAATCTGCCACTCCCCCCTTTTATTTACAAATTTTATCTTTATTTTCAATCTATTGAAAATCAACATGTTGATTTTTATGTGATAAATTGATAGTGCATTTCATCGAAAAAAATTGGTATTTAATCGATTTTTTTTATACATTCGCTTTGAATATCCCTCAAATCTATTTTTATGAAAACAATTAAACTTACGTTTTTGCTGTGCCTTGTCAGCTTTATAAGTTTCGCAGGCATTTCTCCAAAAGAAAAGGAAGCTCTCATTGCGCTCTACAATAGCACAAAGGGAAGTACATGGACCAATACCTGGAATTTAGATTTATCAGAAACACAGTGGTATGGCGTAGTGATTGCCGATGATAAGGTAGTTGAACTTAATCTTGCTTTTAACAATCTTATAGGCACATTGCCCGCCGAATTGGGAAATTTGACCAATCTCAAAAAATTGGATCTCTTCCGCAATCAAATTTCTGGAACCATTCCGTCAAGTTTAGGAAATCTTAAGCAACTTCGTTCAATGAATTTGGCTTTCAATGCGTTGGAAGGAAGGATACCGGATGAAATTACCGAGTTGACCTCTTTGAGAACACTCCAGTTGTTCATGAACAAACTCGAAGGTGAAATTCCTGCCAATATAGGGAATATGGTCAATTTGAGAACGCTCGAACTCTACAACAACCAACTTACGGGTGAATTGCCTGCTTCGTTGACTGACCTGAAAAACCTTCAAAAACTTTTGGTAAGCAGTAACGAATTGAAAGGAAAATTACCGATAAGCATATCAAATTTCAAGAAATTGGAAGTATTGAGCGCTTTTGACAACAATCTGTTCGGTACCTTGCCATCGTCCATAGGCGAACTTACCAATCTGAAAGAATTGATCATTGGCAACAATGCTTTTTATGGTGATCTACCAAACGAACTCGCTAACCTGACCAATCTCAAGACTTTGATGATCAGTGAAAACAATTTTAAGGGCGAACTTGCAGACTTGCAAAAGAAATTGCCCAACCTGAAAAATTTTGATTATATAAGCTCTGGGGAAAGTGCCATCGCCACCCTGGATGACGAAGATTAAGTTTTTGATCTACCTGTTTGATTTTTTGATGTCCTTGAATTTTGAAGAAAATTCGGGGACATTTTTTTTATACGGAAAAACCTATTATCTTTGCAGTCCAATATCGCGGGATAGAGCAGTAGGTAGCTCGTTGGGCTCATAACCCAAAGGTCACAGGTTCGAGTCCTGTTCCCGCTACGAATGTTAAGTCCTACCTCACAACGGTAGGACTTTTTTGTTATACTATCATGGAACACAAAGCTGGTTTTGTAAACATCATCGGCAACCCCAACGTGGGCAAGTCAACACTCATGAACGTTTTTGTGGGCGAGAAACTGTCCATCATAACCTCAAAAGCACAGACTACAAGGCATCGCATACTGGGGATTGTCAACGGTGAAGATTTTCAGGCGATTTTGTCAGATACGCCAGGGATTATCAAGCCTGCTTATGAGTTGCAGGAGTCGATGATGGACTTTGTAAAGTCTGCTTTTGATGATGCCGATATCCTATTGTACATGGTGGAAATTGGCGAACAAGAGCTCAAGGACGAAGCGTTTTTTAAAAAGATTACCACCACGAAAATTCCCGTATTGTTGCTTTTGAACAAGATCGATAAATCAGATCAGGAACAACTTGAGGCGCAAGTCCAGTTTTGGGCCGCAAAAGTTCCCAATGCAGAAATTTACCCCATTTCGGCATTGGAAGGCTTCAACGTCAGGGAGGTGTTTAACCGTATTGTAGAACTGCTTCCGGAATCGCCACCGTATTTTCCAAAAGACCAATTGACCGATAAGCCCGAGCGTTTTTTTGTCAATGAAACCATCCGTGAAAAAATTTTGATGCATTACAAAAAAGAGATTCCTTATGCCGTTGAGATCGATACCGAAGAATTTTTTGAAGAAGAAGACATCATCAGAATGCGGGCAGTCATCATGGTAGAGCGCGAAACACAAAAGGGTATCATCATTGGGCACAAAGGCAGTGCGTTGAAACGTGTAGGTGTCGAAGCCCGAAAGGATTTGGAAAAATTCTTTGGCAAGCAGGTGCATTTGGAAATGTACGTAAAAGTCAACAAAAACTGGAGATCGAACCAAAACCAATTGAAACGTTTTGGTTATAACCAGAAGTAGATGAGGGTAAGTGGTAAGTACATAAAGAGTTTAAGTTTCCAAAGATCAAATCCCACAGCTGAACAATAGATGAAAATTCGTAAAATCGTACATCGTAAATAGTAAATCAAAAATGAGTAGTATAGTCGCCATAGTAGGAAGGCCAAATGTAGGCAAATCGACATTTTTCAACCGTTTGATACAGCGCAGGGAAGCCATTGTTGACGCAGTGAGCGGTGTTACAAGAGACAGGCATTATGGGAAATCCGATTGGAACGGCCGGGAATTTACGGTCATTGATACAGGCGGCTATGTATTGGGGAGTGACGATGTTTTTGAAGCCGAAATCGATAAACAAGTAGAACTGGCCATCGATGAAGCCGATGCCATCATATTTATGGTGGACGTAGAAACAGGGGTTACGGGGATGGACGAAGATGTTGCCAACCTGCTCCGAAAAGTTAATAAACCGGTATTTTTGGCGGTCAACAAGGTGGACAATAACAAAAGGGCAGAAGACGCTGTGGAGTTTTACGCATTGGGACTTGGCGAATATTATAACATCGCCAGCGTAAGCGGCAGTGGTACAGGCGATTTGCTCGATGCCGTAGTAAAAGTACTTCCAGAAGACGATTATGTAGAAGAAGCAGAATTGCCGCGTTTTGCCGTTGTTGGCCGGCCCAATGCGGGCAAATCGTCGTTCATCAATGCGCTTATAGGCGAAGAGCGTTACATTGTGACCGATATTGCCGGGACTACCAGGGATGCCATAGATACCAAATACAACCAGTTTGGTTTTGAATTTAATCTTGTGGATACGGCAGGCATTCGTAGAAAATCAAAAGTCAAGGAGGATCTTGAATTTTATTCTGTGATGCGTAGTGTACGTGCCATAGAACATTGCGATGTTTGTCTTTTGGTTCTGGATGCCACCAGAGGTTTTGACGGTCAGGATCAAAATATTTTTTGGCTCGCCCAACGCAACAGGAAGGGCATTGTCATTCTGGTAAACAAATGGGATTTGGTAGAAAAAGAAACCAATTCGGCCAGAGATTTTGAACGAAAGATCCGCAAGGAGATTGAACCCTTTACCGATGTGCCAATCATTTTTATTTCCGTATTGAACAAACAGAGGATTTTCAAGGCCATCGAAACGGCGGTCGAAGTGTACAACAACCGATCAAAGAAAGTCAAAACCAGTGTTTTGAACGAGGTGCTTTTGCCAATAATCGAAAACAATCCACCACCTGCTTTGAAAGGCAAGTACGTAAAAATCAAATACATCATGCAGTTGCCCACACCGCAGCCCCAGTTTGCGTTTTTCTGCAATTTGCCACAGTATGTAAAGGAGCCCTACAAGCGTTTCTTGGAAAACCAGATACGGGAGCATTTTGATTTTAAAGGCGTGCCCATCGATATCTACATGCGGAAAAAATAACGCATTGTGCGTCAATTTTATGGTTTTGTTAAGAGAACGGATATTCTAATTGGGCTAAATTCGTCTTTCCTAACAGTGCAAACTGCCTATTAATGCGAAAACCGCTTTTTTTTATTGCCTTACTTTGGATAAGTTTTTCATTTTCTCAAACAAAATTTGAAATATCCGGAATCTTAAAAGCCGAACAGGATTCGGTCCCATTAGAATCAGCCACTGTATTTCTCGAAACCTTGACGGACAGCACTTTGGTAACCTATACCATATCTGACAAAGAAGGCAGGTTCAAACTCGAAGATCGCAGCTATGACAAGACGTTGCGCTTGGTGGTTTCGTTGGTGGGCTTTGAGACTTACACAAAAAATATCACACTGAAAGAAGGCAAAACGGCGCTTGGCACCATTTTCATGCCCACGGCCAATCTTTTGGATGAAGTGGTCATCAAGTCGCGGTCGCCCGTAACCATCAAGAAAGATACCTTGGAGTTTAACGTCGCCTCTTTCAAGACCAAAAAAGATGCAAATGTGGAAGACTTGCTCAAAGAATTGCCGGGTGTCGAAGTGGATGAAGACGGAAAAATAAAGGTCAATGGTAAGGAAGTAAGTAAGATATTGGTCAATGGCAAACCCTTTTTTGGGAACGATCCAACCATAGCCACAAGAAATTTGACAAAGGAAATTATTGAAAAAATCCAGATTGTTGACACCAAAACAAAGTCGGAAGTCTTTACCGGTGAGAAAGGCGATTCGGAAAACAAAACCATCAACCTGACCATCAAGGAAGAGAACAATAAAGGCATTTTTGGCCGGCTATCTGCCGGAGGCGGCACCGATGAACGCTATGAGTTGGCGGGAATGTTTAATAAGTTCGACAATGACCGGCGCATCAGTGTGCTTGCAGGAAAAAACAATACCAACTCGCCGGGGTTCAGTTTTGGAGAAATCCAAAAAATGTTCAGTAACATTAGGAGCATGTCTATGTCCAGTACAGGTGCGTTCAGTATTGACGGACGCTCATTTGGTGGTGGACAGGGTATTACGACTTCGCAAAATATCGGAGCAAACTATGCCGATGTTTTGGCTAAAGGTATTGATGTAACTGCCGATTATTTTATGTCTGCGAGCAATTCGGTAAATGAAACAATGACCAATAGGGAGAATATTTTGCCCGATTCACGGTATTTTACCTATTCCAATTCCAGATCGGAAAACGATACCGAGAACCACAGTGCCAATATGGAATTTGAAGTCAAAGTCGATTCAACTTTTCTGATAACCGTTGCGCCCAATTTCAGGTTCGCGAAATCAAAGAACACCTACCGCAATGACGAGCAGTCCTATAACGACAACAATGTGTTGACCAATCAATCGACTGCATCGTCTTATGTGGAAACGTTTTCCAAAAATTTTGCCAATGAACTCGATTTGACAAAACGCTTTGGCAGTCGCGGCGCCTTTGTAAAATTGGCCATCAATACCGAAGTCAATCTTTCGGATACCGACGACTTTTTAAATTCGGAAACTACTATTTTTGGTGATGACCCAAGTGATTTGGTCCGCGACCAATATGCCGATGGCAAGCAAAGCTTGGAAAGTTTTGGCGCCACACTTACCTACAGATTGCCATTGGTACAAAACAAATTGTCCTTGGATTTTATGTATGGTATCAACAGTGAAAATCGTGAAAGCATCAAAAGCACTTTTGACTTTAACGAGACCTCACAGCAATACGATGTGTTCAATATGCAGTTGAGTACCAATTTTGATTTTACGGACAAAAGCAACAAACCAAGTTTAAGCCTATCGTACAACACCGAAAAAATGTCGGCCAACATTAGCACCGGATACGTTTTCAGGACTCTTGGGAACAAGGATCACCTCCGGCCGCAGTTGAGCTTGGAGCGAGACTTTGAGGCACTGGAGATTGGCGGTCATTTCAGTTATAGGTTTAGCCCCAAGGCATCTATTTATTCGGGGTATAACTTAAGCAACCAGCCTCCTCAAATAAGTCAGTTGCAGCCCTTTCAGGACGTGTCCGATCCGCTGAACACCATCACGGGAAATCCTAATTTGGAACCTTCCAATAATCACGGTATTTATGTGAGCTACAACGGTTTTGATTTTCAAAAAGGGACTGGTTTTAATGTTTATTTCAATTCGGACTTTACCAACAATCAGGTAGTTTCCAAAACCACTGTCGATGAAAATTTTGTGAGAAGTACCACCTATGAAAATGTCAACGGGAATTACAGGATGTACCTTGGTGGCAATTATAGTAAGTCCATCAAACTCGATACGCTCAAGACCCTGAAATACCGGGTAGGATTATGGGGGAACACCAGCAGAAACATCAATTACAACAACGAAGTAAAGTATGCGTCAACTACGACCTCTCTGACGCCCAATGGCAGCATTACTTTCAATTGGAACAAAGTGCTGGAAATCGTGCCGAACTACCGACTGTCTATTTCAAAAAATAGTTTTGATTTAGAAGATTTTGACGACAATGAATTTGTGCGCCATTCGTTTGGTTTGCGCACGGCGACATTCGTTCCCAAAAAACTGGAGTGGCGCAATGACATAAATTATGTTTATAACCCCAATGTTGCTCCCGGATTCCAGAAAAGTTCTTGGTTCTGGAACTCGACTTTGGCATACTCCATTATGAAAGATCAAGCCACACTGACCCTAAAGGCTTACGATCTACTCAACCAAAACACCAACGCACAGCGTACTTCGACGCAAAACTATATACAAGATTCGCAGAGTACAGTGCTGCAGCAGTACTTTATGTTGAGCTTCAGTTGGAAATTCAACAGTCTTGGTAAAAACGGCGAAATAGGGCAGGGAAGTATAAGGTTCATTGATTGATTTCTTGCTCTCGTTGGTTTTGAACAATCAATTTTGTGACTGTCTCACCTTTGTTTTTGTTGCCAAATGTTTTTCTTGAGCAAAATGACCGTTTTTTAGTTTAAGCCCAAACCGAATACAGGAAATTTTTAAAGCCCAAATGTGTTTCACAAACAGTTTTTAATTTTATCAGTGCATTGAAGTTTTGTGCAATAAGTGATGCATATGTAACAAAAACTTTGATTTTCAAACCCAAATGCCCGTACAAGCCCAAAGACAACCGTAATGTGCAAATTGCCGATTGAACAAGTCGGGATTGCTGTTTTTCAATACTATATTCCGTAGGAAAACAATAAATGCAGGTTGTGATAATTTCTACAATTTGTGGTTTTGAGATAGATTAAAATAGAAAAAACTGGTATCTTTAACAGCAATGGACGATAATTGCGATAACACATTAAGTTGCCAAAAAGACAAATATGAAATTTTTAACCACATTAGTAACGATTGGGCTAACGTTCATGAGTTGTGCAAACAATCACGATCAAAGCGTTAATATTGCCGAAAAGAGTGAATATTTTGACTATTCCAACAGCGATGACCAAGTTACCGGCGGTATCAAAATGATACCTATTTCTACAACCAAAGGGATTTTTAATGTTTATACCAAACGCATGGGCAATAATCCAAAAATGCGTGTATTGCTGCTCCATGGTGGACCGGGTGGGACACATGAGGAATTTGGAAATTTTGACGGCTACCTCCCCAATTCCGAAATTGAATACATATATTACGATCAATTGGACTCATATTACAGCGATAAACCCAATGATTCCACACTTTGGACTACCGAACATTTTGTTGAAGAAGTAGAACAGGTAAGAAAAGCTCTTAAACTCAACAAGGACAATTTTTATCTCCTCGGTCAGTCTTGGGGCGGTATATTGGCTATGGAATATGCCTTAAAATACCAAGAAAACCTAAAAGGACTCATCATTTCTAATATGGTGGCCAGTGCTCCCGAATACACCAAATATGCCAATGAGGTTTTGGGGCCACAAATGGATCCTGATGTGCTAAAAGAGATAAAAGATATGGAAGCCAACCATGATTTTGACAATCCACGATATGAAGAACTTTTGATGAACCATTATTATACCTCACATATTTTAAGAATGCCAATTGAAAAATGGCCAAAATCAATCCTCTTGATGTTTGAGCATTTGAATGCAAATATTTATGTGTACATGCAAGGTCACAGCGAATTTGGGATGACAGGAAACGCTACGCTAAAAAATTGGGATGTATCCGATAGACTCAAAGAAATAAGTGTCCCTACCCTGATGCTGGGTGGCAAGTATGACACTATGGATCCAGAATATATGGAATGGATGGCTGCCCAGGTTCAAAACGGGAGGAGCGTAATTACAAACGGAAGTCATTTATCGCAATTTGATGATCCGGAAAACTATTTCCCTGCATTGATAAAATTCATCAAAGATGTAGATTCGAAGGAATTTTAATGAATAAATACAAGGCTTTGTGCAACTGTAGGCAAATTCAAATTCTGTTAGCCTGGGGTTGTGTGTAATTAAACCAAACATAACGGTCAAAAATGGACTGACCATCCAAATTCGGAAATGTGAAAGTTGAAACCGAAATAAAAAAATAAGTAGACCGATTTTAAAAATCGAAAAAAAAATAAATAATATAAATTCTAAATTTAAATAGCATGAAAAATTTAAAATTGAGTAATATTTTATTCTTAACCTTAATTGTTTGTGCTATTTTTTCTTGCTCAAATCAAGAAACAGAAATAGAAAGTGTTGAATCAAAAGATATGGTTCAACCAGATTTTCTTAAAAAAGGTAGTTCCTACAATACTCTATCTGAATTATACAAAAATTTAGACGAAACCATCTTAAAAAGCGGCAATGAATCACAAATAACCTCTTATATTCAAGAAAAAAATGTAGAGATAATAGATTATTTAGTCTCTAAATATCCACAATATAATGATGCAGCTAATGCCGATACAAAAGATTTAGCTATACTTCATTTTGGGTTAGTCCATGCGATAGCTGAAGAAAATCGATTTAGCAGCGATTTAAGCGCAAATAGATTACCTGATTGAGCAAATTGCGCTATAGATGTTGTAGCTGGCTATTTTTCTATTGAAACACTTATTGCTGATAACGTAACATTATTTACAGAAGGAGCAAGTTGGAATACTGTTTGGCCTGTTGTCAGAAATTTTGTTAGAAGATATGCTGGTTGGGCTATAGTTGCATTCGTTGGATACGATATAGCAACGGAATGCTTATAAGAATTAAAGTTATGAATTATGTTATATTAATAGTTTTTTCTTTAGCATTTATACTGCAGATATTGAGAATATTTAAGGAACTTTTAAATCCAAGTTTTATGAGTCATAAAATATTTAGTTTTCCAGAAAGGAAAAGTGCAAAAATAGGATATTATCTATGTGCAGCCTTGCTTTTACTTCTGGCGATATTAATTAGATTGGATAAAATAAGCCTAAATTAAAAACTACACACAACAAAGTATATAAAAAATAGCAGTTAAGCGCCAAACCAAAGGTTTGGTTCTTTTCTGCTATCTTTATCATAAACCGAATAATGGCACACACAAACCTGCTACTTTTCATATACAAACCGTTTAATATATTTATCATGAGAATACTACCACCCTCCTGAAGCGCCGCCGCCACCAAAGCCGCCGCCACCAAAGCCACCTCCACCAAAGCCACCTCCAAAGCCACCACCGCCGAAACCGCCACCGGAACTTCTTCCAAAGCCACCGGAGGTGCCACCGCCGTAACTTCCCCTGCCCATATTGCTCAAGATAATAGCATCAAGGATACTAAAACCGTCACCTGAACTACGGCCTTTCGGCCCGCCACCGCCACGGCTGCCCTTAGAAATGGCGATAATCAAAATAATGAAGATAATGAGCATGAACAGGAAGACCCCAATAGGGACGATATCGTCAGAATCGGCTTGTCTCGTACCCTGGTATTCACCCGTTAAGACTTCAAAAATGGCATCGGCGCCACTGTTGAGTCCGCCGTAATAATCATCCTGTCTAAAGTAGGGGATGATGTCGTTTTCTATGATGCGCCTGCTCATGGCATCGGTCAGGAGGTGTTCAACGCCATAACCGGTGTTGATGGCAATCCGCCTATCTTCACGTGCCAAAAGAATCAATACGCCGTTGTCTTCCTTGGCTTGGCCAATGCCCCATTTGTGTCCCCATTGTGCGCCAAGGTAGTTAATGTTTTCTCCTTGGGTGGAACTGATGATGGCTACAACGATTTGCGTAGAAGTCGTGTCGGAATAGCGGATAAGCTTTTGCTCCAAGTTGTTTTTTTCGGTAGCGGATAACAAGTGGTAGTAATCATAAACACTGGTCTGTTCCGAAATGTTTTTTGGCTTATCGGGAATTTTAAACTGCGAAAACCCAAGATGCATGCAGCCAATGGCCGTTAGGGCTGCAAAAAACAGCCTTTGTCTTATTTTACCGCTAACTATTCGTTGCATGCTGAATACAGATTAATGAAATCGGGCTTCTTGCCATTGCCATCAGCCTTTGGATATGTCGTCAGGAAGCTCGTTCCTGTCTCCGGAAACCCAAGGGAAAAATGTTTCCAGTTGTTTTCCGGAATTTAGGATGCCGTCCACCAGGCCTTGCTTAAAATGTCCTTTTTTAAAATGCGACTGTATGGTGTTTTTGGTACATTCCCAAAAATCGCTTTCCACAACTTGGTTGATGCCCTCATCGCCCAAGATCACAAAGTTGTGGTCCTGGACCGCAACATAAATAAGCACACCGTTGCGGAGTTTGGTATTGTCCATTTTTAAAAGATGGAAGACTTCCAAAGCACGTTGATAGACATCGATTTTTGATGTTTTTTCGATGTGCACACGGATTTCGCCGGAGGTGTTCATCTCTGCGGTACGTATAGCCGCTATCACTTCCTTTTCCTCTTCAGCGGTTAAAAAGTCTTCCAAATTGGGCATGGATTATTTAAAGTCAAATTCTACTTCGGGTGCTTTTTCACTTCCCGCTTCGGCTTTGAAATACTCCAAGCCGCTAAAGTTGAACAACCCCGCAAGCAAGGAGTTAGGGAATGTTTTGATGTGTTTGTTGTAAGGTTCTACCGCCTCGTTAAAGCGGTCGCGTGCTACGTTGATACGGTTTTCGGTACCTTCAAGTTGCGACTGGAGTTCCAAAAAGTTTTGGTTTGCCTTAAGATCCGGATAGCGCTCTACGGTAACCAATAATCGGGACAATGCACTGCTCAATCCGCTTTGTGCTTGGTTGAATGCTGCCAAATCTTCTGGTGTGATATTGCTTGGGTCTATGGTTGTCTTGGTTGCCTCACTTCGTGCTTTGATCACGGCTTCTAATGTGCTTTTTTCAAAATCTGCAGCACCTTGAACGGTTTTTACCAGGTTGCCGATAAGGTCGTTGCGGCGTTGGTAGCTGCTTTCTACATCGCCCCAAGTTCGGGTTGCGGTTTCTTTGAGCTCAACGGCGGTGTTGTTGAAGTTTTTTCCCCAAGAGTACAGGCCGATTGCTATGAGTGCAATAATGATTACGGGAATGAGCCATTTTTTCATGATTCGTAGTTTTTTTAAGTGTTAGCGTTTATTTGTTGAGATTGTTCGAGGTTTGTTACAGTTGTTCTTTGATTTTTATTAGTTGGGATTTGATATCTTCAAGTTTGTTGATAATTTCAAATGCATCCATTGATTTCTGACGTTCTTCCTTGAGGTGGGTTTTGGCACCTTCGAGGGTAAAACCGCGTTCTTTTACCAAATGGTAAATGAACTTTAGGTTCTTGATGTCCTCGGGCGTAAACTTTCGGTTGCCTTTGGCATTCTTTTTTGGTTTCAATACGTCAAATTCCTTTTCCCAAAAGCGAATCAGGGAAGCGTTTACTTCAAAGGCCTTTGCTACTTCTCCAATGCTGTAATAGCGTTTTTCTGGCAGGTCGATGTGCATGTTTTAGTCAAGTGATTGGTTTTCCAATGATGCGTGTTCAAGCAATCTGCCGTATTCTTCGGCAGAGAGATTGCCATAGTAGAAATTGATAGGGTTGATGCGTTCACCGTCCTTAAAGACTTCATAGTGAAGGTGTGGTGCTTCGGAGCGTCCCGTGCTGCCAACAAAACCTATGAGGTCGCCGCGTTTTACCTTTTGGTTGGCCCGGACGTTGTATTTGTATAGGTGAGCATATAGCGATACATAGCCATAGCCGTGGTCAATGCGAATGTGGTTTCCATAGCCCGTGGCGCTGTTATCGGCCCTGGTTACAACGCCATCTCCGGTAGCATAAACCGGAGTGCCTCTTGGTGCTGTAAAGTCCATGCCAAAATGGAATTTCATGACTTTGGTAAAAGGGTCGGTACGGTAACCATAGCCAGAAGCCATACGTGTCAAATCTTCAGTGTTGACGGGCTGTATGGCGGGTATGGCAGAAAGGAGTTTTTCTTTGTTTTCTGCCAAAACGGCAATTTCATCCAGTGACCGCGATTGTACCACAATCTGTTTTTGGAGGATATCCATGCGCTTGTTGGTCTCTATAATCAATTTGGAGTTGTCGTATCCTTCAAAGTCTTTGTACCGATTGATACCGCCAAAACCCGCTTTGCGTTGTTCGTCAGGTATTGGGTTGGCTCCAAAATAAATCCTGTAAATGGCATTGTCGCGCTCTTCTACATTGGCAAGTACCGCTTGGGCTTGCTCCATTTTTTTGTTCAAAAGCTTGTATTGCAGTTCCATGTGCTGTAATTCTCTTGCAAGGGCACGTTCTTTGGGCGATTCTACATACTGGCTCGCTATAAAAACGAACAAGAAGCCAAACAAGGCCGAGGCCAGAAAGAATGTCAGGACATATTTGAGGGTCCTGCCTGTTTTACGCTCTATTTTTTTGTACGAGAGCGATTCGGAATCGTAGTAATATTTTACCTTACTCATTGGCTAATTTGTACTATTTTTGCACCATTGCACGGTTAATTTGCCATGCACTCGTCAACCATAACGGACACGTTATTAAATTATTTTAAATGTAAATTTAATAAAACTTAATGACAATTTTCAAAACACCCTTCAATTGGGGTAAAATTAAGAATCGTAATTTGCCAATTTCCGGACATGGTGCCGTTTTTAACAGTACTTTATAAGATTCAGTTCTATCATTTTTTTTATGAAATCACAAGACATCAGAAAAGCATTTCTCAATTTCTTTGAAAGCAAAGAACATTTAATTGTTCCTTCAGCACCAATCGTTCTCAAAGACGATCCAACGCTGATGTTCAACAATTCGGGAATGGCACAATTCAAAGAGTTTTTTCTTGGCAACGGAACGCCAAAATCAAAAAGAATAGCCGATACGCAAAAATGTCTTCGCGTTTCAGGAAAACACAACGATTTGGAAGATGTCGGTTTTGATACCTATCACCATACAATGTTTGAAATGTTAGGAAATTGGTCGTTTGGCGACTATTTCAAAAAAGAAGCAATAGCATGGGCTTGGGAATTTTTGACCGAAGTATTAAAGTTAGATAAAGACCGATTGTATGTTTCGGTTTTTGAAGGAAATTCTGCCGAAAATGTTCCGTTTGATCAAGAAGCATTCGACATATGGAAACAATATGTTTCGGAAGACCGAATTATTCTCGGAAACAAAAAAGACAATTTTTGGGAAATGGGCGACCAAGGACCGTGCGGACCGTGTTCAGAAATCCATATCGATTTGCGTCCCGACGAAGAAAGAACCAAAATTTCAGGTAGAAGTTTAGTCAACGCTGATCATCCGCAGGTTGTTGAAATATGGAACAACGTATTTATGGAATTCAACCGCAAAGCCGACGGTTCGCTCGAAAAACTTCCCGCACAACACGTTGATACCGGAATGGGATTTGAACGTTTGTGTATGGCAATGCAAGGCGTTACTTCAAATTATGACACCGATGTTTTCACGCCGCTAATTGATAAAGTGCAACAAATTACAGGATTAAAATATACAACCAACGATCAACAACCAACAACCGAAAACCAAGAAAAAACAAACATTGCCATTCGTGTTATCGTTGATCACGTTCGCGCCGTTGCCTTTGCCATTGCCGACGGTCAACTGCCATCCAATACCGGTGCAGGTTATGTCATCCGTAGAATCTTGCGTCGTGCCATTCGTTACGGATTTACATTTTTGAACAAAAAAGAACCGTTCATTTATAAGTTAGTTGAGGTTTTGGCAAACCAAATGGGCGAATTTTTTCCTGAAATCAAATCACAGCAACATCTCGTTACACAAGTAATCAAAGAAGAAGAAACTTCGTTTTTACGAACTTTGGAACAAGGACTTTTATTGTTGGATAAAATTGTTGCCGAAACCCAAAACAAAGAAGTAAAAGGAGAAAAAGTATTTGAATTATACGATACTTTCGGTTTCCCTAAAGACTTGACAGCTTTGATTTTAAAGGAAAAAGGATACACTTTTGACGAAGCCGAATTTGAAGCCGAACTCAAAAAACAAAAAGACCGTTCGCGTTCCGCATCAGAAGTGGCTACAGGCGATTGGCATATTTTAATTGATGGAAATGTTGAGCAATTTGTTGGTTATGACCAAACCGAAAACAAAGTAAAAATAACGCGTTACCGAAAAATAGACAGTAAAAAAGACGGAATTTTATACCAAATCGTGCTTGATGCTACGCCATTTTATCCCGAAGGTGGCGGACAAGTTGGCGACAAAGGTTGCCTCATCCCAACCTTCTCCAAAGGAGAAGGAGCTGTTGAAGTTTTGGATACCAAAAAAGAAAACAATTTGATTATTCATTTTGTAAAACAGCTGCCAGAAAATTTGGAAAGCAGTTTTACCGCAAAAGTCGATACAGGTTTAAGAACATCAACATCCAAAAATCATTCGGCTACACATTTGATGCATCAAGCGTTACGCACTGTTTTAGGAACGCATGTAGAACAAAAAGGTTCATTGGTACATCCTGATTATCTGCGTTTTGACTTTTCGCATTTTAGCAAAGTAACCGATGAAGAACTGCGCCAAGTGGAAGCATTTGTAAATAGCAAAATTGAAGAACAGTTGCAGTTGGGCGAATACAGGAATATCCCTATAAAGGAAGCGTTGGCAAAAGGCGCAATGGCACTTTTTGGCGAAAAATATGGCGACAACGTTCGTATGATTGAATTTGGAGAAAGCAGAGAACTTTGTGGCGGAATTCACGTAAAAAACACAGCTGAAATCTGGCATTTCAAAATTGTTTCAGAAAGCGCAGTTGCAGCCGGAATCCGTCGTATTGAAGCCATTACAGGCAATGCCGTGAAAGATTTTTACCAAAATCAGGAACATACATTGGCAGAAATCAAAGAAAGTTTGAAAAACCCACAGGATATTTTGAAATCTGTGACGTCACTTCAAGAGGAAAATGCCAAATTGAAAAAACAGTTGGAACAACTTTTAAAAGACAAGGCAAAAAATCTAAAAGGCGAATTGGCTTCACAGTTACAGCAAATTAACAATGTTGACTTTTTGGCAATCCAAGTGGATTTAGATGCCAACGGCGCAAAAGATTTGGCGTATGAATTAGGACAAAACAAGGATAATTTGTTTTTGGTTTTGGCAACCGTTACAGATGATAAACCAATGCTAACATGTTATGTTTCAAAAGAATTGGTTGAAACAAAAAGATTGAACGCCGGACAAATTGTTCGTGAATTAGGAAAATACATTCAAGGCGGTGGCGGCGGACAGCCGTTTTTTGCAACTGCCGGCGGAAAAAATGTTTCGGGAATTAAGGAAGCATTGGAAAAAGCAAAAACATATTTGGATTGATTTTTATCTCGCAAAGACGCAAAGGCGCAAAGGTTTTTAAGGTTATTGAAAACGGAAACTTTAGAATTTGAAAGACGTAAATTATTATAGCGAAAATGAGATTGCATCAATAATTGTTTGATTGTTGCTATCATATACACGTAGATTTGGGTCCGGGATTATTAGAGTCTGTTTATGAGGAAGTTCTTTTTTATGAATTGACACGTATTGGTTTACATGTTGAGAAACAAAAAGTGTTACCAGTAGTTTGGAAAGATGTGAAATTAGATTTAGGATACAGAACCGATTTAATAGTTGAAAATAAAGTAATAGTTGAGATAAAATCGGTTGAAGAAATTCATCCGGTACATCCAAAACAAGTATTAACCTATTTAAGATTGACAAATTTGAAACTAGGATTGCTTATTAATTTCAATAGTCCTTTGATAAAAACAGGGATAACCAGAATAGTCAACAATTTATAATTCTCTGCATCTCTGCGTCTTTGCGAGAGAAAACCAATGAATTTCACAACCCAAGTACAATTAGAACAGACATAACCAGAATAGTCATATAATATATAAACCTTTGCATCTCTGCGTCTTTGCGAGAAATAAAACCAATGAATTTCACAACCCAAATACCCATTTCAAAAAGCAGTTTCCCGATAGATTATCAATCGGAAGTTTTGCTATTGGGTTCGTGCTTTGCCGAAAACATAGCCGAAAAATTTCATTATTTTAAATTCCAAGCCATAAAAAATCCGTTTGGTATTATTTTCAATCCGGTTTCTATTGAAAATCTTATCAATCGAGCGGTAAACAAAATAGAATTTACCGAAAAAGACATTTTTTTTAACAACAATTTATGGCATTGTTTTGAAGTCCATTCCAAACTTTCAAACCCTGATAAAACAAAGTTTCTCAACGAATTGAATGTACTTGTAGATGCAGCAAATAAATACATCAACACATCAACACACATCATCATCACACTTGGAACATCGTGGGTTTACCGCCATAGCGAAACCAAAAAAATAGTAGCCAACTGCCATAAAGTACCACAAAAAGAATTTACCAAAGAACTGCTTTCGGTTGAGGTTGTTGAAAAAAGTTTACAGAATATCATTTCGTTAATCACCTCGATCAATCCTGATGCAAAATTTATTTTTACCGTTTCGCCCGTTCGGCATATCAAAGATGGTTTTTTTGAGAACAACGTTAGCAAAGCGCATTTGATTTCGGCAATTCATCAGTTTTTGTCACATCGAGCGCAGTCAAGATGTCTTTATTTTCCGTCGTATGAAATTCTAATAGACGAGCTTCGCGATTATCGTTTTTATGCCGAAGATATGTTGCATCCAAGTCAAACTGCGATTGATTATATATGGGAAAAGTTTTGCCTTGCATGTGTTGCTGCCGAAGCTTCAAAGACTATGGACGACGTGGACATCTTGCAAAAAAGCCTTTTGCACAAGCCATTTTACCCCGGTTCTGAAACACACAGGTTATTTCTTCAAAACCTCGAATCAAAAAAAGAATCACTTCGGTCAAAACATCCGCACATCGTATTTTAGTCTGCGCTGGGTTGTTCCAAAAGCACATTCAATAAGCTTGTTTAAAGCTATTTATGGTTTTTTTAAGTAAAAATACGGCATTTGTCGTATTGTCTTGCATGGTTTTGTGCCCCAAATTTGCCTCATTATAAACCCTAAAATTTTTAAACGATGAAAAATTTAAGACAAATTATGTTATTGGTTATGGCCGTTGCAACGGTTTCATTAACCTCGTGTTCTAAAGACGATGACGGTGGTAGCGGAGGCGGTGCAGCCCAAGGCACCATAGTTGCCAAAGTGGATGGTACATCCGTAACAACAATTGAAATGGCAACTTTTGCCCATTTGGTAAGCGGAAACCTGCAAATACAAGGCAACACCGGAGGTACATCCAGTAAAGCTTTTGTGATTACCATTATAGGATTTGATGGCGTGGGCACTTATCCCATTGGCGGTGGAGCCAATATTTTTAATATAGCCGCCTATGTGGAAACCGAAGTGGATTTGTCCAACCCGACCCAGCCTGACGTAACCACTTGGCAAGCGCCTTATGATGATACTGAAGTGGGGGAAATTAAAATTTCCGAAATTACCAGTACGCATATTATTGGAACGTTCAAGTATAAAGCCAAAACCGAAGGTGAAAACTATAAGGATATTACCGAAGGTTCCTTCAACATAGAACTTCAAGAACTTTGATAAAATATACTATGGAAATTGTCAAGAAACTTCAAAATTATACCATGGTTGCGCTTCTTGCAAGTGCGACCGTGGTTTACGCCCAGAAGGCAGAGCAACCTGAAACGTCATATGACCTTGGTGCCAAAATCAACGAAATGACCTTAACCCAAGGCGGTATTTTGGTTGTAGCTACCAATGACGGCCTCGTAGGGGTTGACCCCAAAAAAAACACACCTGTTTTTAGTTTTAACAATTTTGGGAAGTTAAAACCCGAAGAAACGAACTTCATTCCAAACTCGCCTTACATCGTCGTCTCACAAGGTACCGATTCTAATTTTTCTGCTCTTGGGAAAACCAAACGTGCCGTAATCGATTATGTTTCGGGCAAAGTGCTGTTCAATTCAGAAACCGACAATTGGCGTCAAATTTATACCTGTAATGTGGTATTGCCCCAAAACAAAGTTATTGTGAGCGGGCTTCAAAAAAGCGACCAGAAATTTGAAAGTCAAGTGCCCAAAGTCGCTGTCTATGATCTGATAAGCGGCAAGCAAGATTTCGCTTTCTTTTTGGACAAGCCTGGACGTGTGGGTGTCGCCAAAGATTTTAGCGTCACCGGAACGCCAATGTTGCTTAAAAACTCGATTCTTGTTCCTACGGCACAAGGTGTTATCGCATTGTCGCACAAAGGCGATGAGTTGTGGACAAATAAAATTAAAGGTGTAAAATGGATGGTTGCCGACGAAACCGAAAAAGAAATATACGCTTTTGAAGGTGCCAATAACGGAAAAAACACCCGCATCCACAAAATAGGAAGTGATGGCAGCGAATTATGGAAAGACGACCGCAAAGTAAAAGGCGAAGTTTCAAACTTCCAGATTTTGCCACAAGGTATTGCCGTGGTGAGCGACGTTGCAGCTTCGGGAGGCAGCGGTTTGAACAAGCTCATGGCTGCAAAAGCACAAAGCCATATTGCGTTTTTATCGGCAGGTTCCGGTGAAGATCTTTGGGAAAAAGCACCCAAGACCAACGGTTATGTACAACACTTTTATGTGATGGACGATGGTATTTTGTTCGGGATTTATGAAGGCGGTATCAATAAGATTTCGTTCGACGGTAAAACATTGTTCAAAAAACCGCTCAAGACCGGCGAGAATATCATGATCATGGCACATACGCCGCAGGGATTGATCTACATTACCGGCGAAGATACCAATATCGTGAATTTACAAACCGGTGACCAAGTGTGGAACAAGCCGCTCAAATACAAAAAGGCAACTTCGGTAGCTTCAACTTTTGACAGTAAAAACGACCGATACCTCATCGCCGCCGATAGTAAAGTTATGGCAATTGCCGCCAATACAGGCGAAGTGAGCGACCTTGCAAAATGTAATTTTGGCGAAAAAGAAGACCCAAACAATCTCGAAATAAGGGATTCGGGCATCTTTCTTTCGTCAGCGCAAAATATGACCCTACTTGGATTTGACGGCAGTGAAACCTATCACGAATATCACAAATCGCCGGGACGAAGCACTTTTGGTAAAATTATGGGTGGTGTTATGGCTGTTGCTTCTACCGCAATGACAGTGTCTATGAGTGCAGCAGCAGGAGCAAACCGTACAGGTTATGGCGGTATTAACGACTTGAGCAGCTATAACGATTATGGTAAACAAGCTAAGATGGCTTCTGATATGTTTGCCGGTATTGCTGGTGCTTCTTTTGACTACTTGTCAACTCGTTTTAAAGCAACTGCCGCCACCGAAAATTCGCAGTTTATTTTAACAAAACTTGACGATGGCGTAGGCTTGGTTAAAGTAAACAAAGATACCGGAAAAACCGAAAAAGAAATAGTTCTTAAAGATAAAAAGCCTGAATATGAGGTAGATGAATATGGTGGGTTTTTGTTCTATAAAGCCAATGACAAAACTATTTATTCTTATAATCTGAACAATTAAGGGTTGTTTTTTATTTCTGGATTGAGTGCAGCATTAATGTTGCACTTAATCCTTTTTTGAGGGCAATATTTCTAAATATTGGGACAAGCCAATCAGCAGCTATCGGATAATAAAATATTTGTATTTTGAGACATTGATTATGGATAATAAATATGACTCTAAAAGCCTTTTGGGTTCAGAAGAGTTGAAAGTTTATGACTTGTATTCAATGGGACAATTGTTAATGAATCCAATGTAAGATACTATGCTCAAGTATTTTCTCTTTTTTCTGTCTTTTTTTTATGGTCTTCTATCTGAAGCTCAGGGTCCAAATCTCATTTTGCAACAGCACGATTCCATCAGTCTTGAAGAGGCTGAAAGCATGTTTTTGGAAGCATTGCAGGAGAATGACCCCGAGAAACAAGGTATTGCATTGTATTACAAGGGTATGGCTGTCCAGGATAAGTCCAATACAGAATCACTGGAATACTATCAACAAGCCACTGTAATCCTTGAGCCTTTACGGCACAAGCTCCTACAAGATGTTTATTTTAACCAGGCTGAGATATATACGACATTTTCAGAATTTCCCGATGCATTGAAGTTTGGTTTCAAATCGCTGGAATTCAATAAGGTCAATGGTATTAAGGATAAGATATTAAGGGATATGTCGCAAATAGGATATATTTATGACCGCATGTACGAATTCAAGGAGTCCATCAAATGGAACCGTGAAGCATTGGCGATTGCAAAATCTACGGGCAACAAGTTGCGGGAGGCGCATTGCTATGGGCGTATTGGCATTGCCTACGATGAGCTTGCCGAAAAGGATAACTTCAACCCAAGGCTTTTTGACAGTGCTTTGTACTACAACAAAAAAGCTGCCAAGTTATGTGAAGAGTTAAATGCGACAGGATTTGCGAGGACTGTCTATTCAAATATAGGCAATACCTACGCCAAGCTCAAGGATTTCAAAAAGGCTGAAGAGTACACTTTGAGATCGTTGGCCGTGCCGGGATATGAGGACCGTAAAGGAGTAACCTTGGTCAACCTTGGTAAGATCTATTTAGAGACCGGCCGTTATAACGAAGCAAAAAAAGTACTCGACAGTGCCATGCGAAACACAAAAAAGTACGGCACCAGAAAGTACCAATTGGAAGCTTATTACCGATTTCATGAACTCAATGCAAAAAAAGGTGATTACAAAAGCGCGCTCGATAACTACATAAGCTACAAAACCATCGAGGATTCGATTCTCAACGAGACCAAGACAAAACAAATAGCCGAGATTGGAGAGCGTTACAAATCTGCAGATAAAGAGCGGCAAATCCTCATGCAGCGTGCAGAACTGGCAGAACAAAACCTTATCATCCAGAAGAAGAACCTTCAAGTTTTTGGGCTTTTGGGACTTGCCATAGTCATGTCGCTCACCGGCTTTTTGTTTTACAGCCAACAGAAGTTTAAGAACACACAACTGCACAAAGAAAATGAGCTCAAGAACGCCTTGGTAAAAATCGAAACACAGAACAAGCTCCAAGAACAGAGGTTGCGCATCAGTCGGGACTTACATGACAATATCGGTGCGCAGCTCGCTTTCATAATTTCTTCCATTGATAACTTAAAGTACGGTTTTGACATACAGGATGAAAGCCTGAAAATAAAGCTCGAGAACATCAGCGATTTTACTTCAACTACCATATATGAACTTCGAGATACCATTTGGGCCATGAACAAGAGTGAGATAACCTTTGAAGACCTTCAGACCCGGATTTCCAACTATATTGACAAAGCACATGTGTTTGATGAAAAGATCAATTTTTCGTTTCAAGTGGCTCCAAAGGTCGATATTTCAAAAAAATTTACATCGGTTGAGGGCATGAACATTTATAGGGTTATACAAGAGGCCATCCACAACAGCCTTAAGCACTCTGATGCAGATGAAATAAAAGTGACCGTGGACCAACTTAACAGAAATCTGCAATTTGAAATATTTGATAACGGAAAAGGTTTTGATGTCAATAATGTACAATTGGGCAATGGTTTGGTCAATATGAGAAAGCGTGTCAATGATGTAGGGGGCGAACTTATTGTCAATTCCGTAGATGGGAGTGGCACCTCAATAAAAATGTTGTTCCCATCATAATTTTTCATAAATTGGGAAACCAATTGTAAATAAACATGAAAAGGATCCTCACGCCTTTTTTCGCTCTTTTTGTTGCAATATTTGTTAGTGCGCAACCCGCGTCTCAAATGCTCAATGATTCTGCAATGGCCATCTATAGAAACGATGCAAACAGAGCTATCAAGTTGCTCGAAGAAGCACTCGTTAAGGCCCAAGATGCCAAAGACGCAGAATTGGTAAACCTTACAAAAAACAATTTGGGAATTGTATATCGTATCCTTGGTTCTTTTAATGAAGCCAAAAAATTTTCTTCCCAAGCACTAATGGATAGCAAAGATGAAACTATTATTGCCTCCGCCCTCAACAATATTGGTGCGGTTAACAGGAATCTAGGGCTTTATGAAGAGGCGTTAAAGGCTTATCTGTCTGCTCTTGATATCTATGAAAAAAGAAATGACGTTGATAGGCAAGCTACCACAAACAACAATATCGGTATGGTGTACAGCTATCTTGGCATGAAGGCTAAAGCCATAGAATATCACCTGAAAGCCAAGGATGCTTTTGAATCCGGTAACAACAAGAAAGGCCTATCCGAATCTTACAACAACATCGCTATCATCTACGCCAACGATGGAGAACTTGAGAAAGCTCTCGAATATTTCAAGTTTTCACTCTTGATCGAAGAAGACCTCGACGATAAAAAGGGCATATCCGAATCTGCAAATAATGTAGGAGGCGTATATTATTATATGCAAAAAGTTGATTCGGCATTGGCATATTTTAAAAAAGCTGCCGCCACCGAAAGATCTATCGGTAATTTTGAAGGAGTAGGGGCCATCTACAACAACATTTCTATGCTATTGATAGAAAATGGCCAGGCCGATGCTTCAAAGAGTTATCTGGACAGCGCGTACCATTTTGCGGTAAAGACCAATTCAGCGATAGATATAGAAACATCATTGAACATATATTCAATGTTTTATGAAGCCAAGGGCGATACCAAAAGCGCACTAAAATATTTCAAGAACTATACGGCATTTAAGGACAGTCTTCTCAATATAGAGACAAATGCCAAAGTGGCCAAGCTCGAAATTGAGTACCAAACCGAGAAAAAGGAAAAAGAAATCCTTTCCCAAAGAGCCGAACTTTCCGAAAAAGAACTTCACTTGAACAGAAAGAATCTTTATATCATCCTGTTGGCCGGACTTGCCATCGTACTCTGCCTGTTGGGCTATCTTCTCTACAGTCAGCAAAAACTCAAAAACAGCCAGTTGCAAAAAGAAAACGAACTTAAAGATGCCTTGCTGAAAATAGAGACCCAAAATCGATTGCAGGAACAGCGCATGCGCATCAGTCGGGACTTGCACGACAACATCGGTGCGCAAATCACCTTCATCATAGCCTCGTTGGATAACCTGAAATATGGATTTCAGCTCCCCGAAAAACTTAACCAAAAGCTAAAAAACATTGGCGAGTTTGCCACGGCAACCATCTATGAGTTGCGAGACACCATTTGGGCCATGAACAAGGAACGCATTTCCATGGAAGATTTGCAAACCCGTACATCAAATTTTTTGGGCAAAGCAACCACAGCTGCCTCAAATATCGATTTTGCAATAAACATTGATAAAACGTTGGCTACCGATATCACTTTTAGTTCCGTTGATGGAATGAACATATACAGGATCATTCAGGAAGCCATCAATAACGCCATAAAATATTCAGAAGCCAAAAACATAGAGGTTTCATTCCAAAAATCGGGTGACAGTCTGGAAGTGTCGGTGACCGATGACGGCCGGGGCTTTGAACCGGACAAAGTAGAAAACGGCAATGGGCTGAACAATATGAAAAAAAGGGCGAACGATCTTGGTGCCAGCGTTGATGTCCAGACAGGTTTGGGCAAAGGGACCAAAGTGTTGTTGAAGATCGCCTTGGAAAATACGGCAAATGACCTATTTCCATAAAAAGAAATTATTGATAACTTACGGGTTTTACCAACCCCATTTTTTTATATGAATACTATCAAAATAGCTATCGTTGACGATAATTCTTTTTTGATCAACGCCGTTAAAGAAAAACTATCGTTCTTTAAGGTGCTCGATTTTAAGTTCTCTGCCATGAACGGCTCTGAACTTTTAACAAAGCTCGAAGCAAACGCCAACCTCGATTTGATATTGATGGACATAGAAATGCCCGTGCTCAATGGCATTGAAACCACAGAGATTGTCAAACAGAAATACCCACATATCAAAATCATCATGCTAACGGTATTTGACAATGACGAAAACATTTTCAATGCCATCAAGGCAGGAGCCGATGGGTATTTGCTAAAGGAAATCAACGCCAAGGACTTGCACGACGGTATCTTGGACACGTTGAACGGCGGTGCTGCCATGAACCCTTCCATCGCCTTAAAAACCTTGAAACTGCTACGTAACCCGATAGATATAGAAAACAACGAAGATAAAGAAGACATACGGCTGACACAAAGGGAAATGGACGTTTTGGAACAACTGGGCAAAGGACTCAACTATATCAAGATCTCCGAAAACCTTGTCCTCTCAACAGGGACGGTAAGGAAACACATTGAAAATATCTACAAAAAACTTCAGGTGCACAACAAACTCGAAGCGGTGCAAAAAGCGAAGAAAAATAAATTGATTTAAAGCCTGTTTTTAATTAATATGAAAAATCAAACAGGATTTTAAAAGGTTGAAACTTTAAATGGAGCCCAAATTCTGATTTGGCCGTCATTTGACCCGAACGCTATCCGGTACCAACACCGTATAATCACCGTTGTTCCTAATGACATCGCGTACAATGGAAGAAGAAATATATGACGTTCTTGCGGCCGTCAGTAAAAACACGGTTTCTATTTTTGAAAGCTTTCGGTTGGTATGGGCAATGGCTTTTTCAAATTCAAAATCGGCCGGATTGCGCAAACCCCTTAAAATGAATTGTGCGTCTATTTCTTTGCAAAAATCGATCGTCAGTCCTTTATAGGTTGTCACTTTTACTTTGGGTTCGTCCATAAAAGCGTTCTCAATGAAGGCTTTGCGCTGGTCAAGCGAAAACATATACTGCTTGTCGGCATTGATGCCAATGGCAACAACAACTTCGTCAAACAAGTTGACACCTCTTTTGATGATGTCAAAATGCCCTAACGTAATTGGGTCAAACGACCCAGGAAATAGCGCTCTTTTCATAATCCAACTCCCATTAAAACCAGAATATCATTTTATGATTGAATAGCCAAAGATATAAAATTAATGCAGATTTTGGCTCATGAAAGGCTCTCTTCAATCGCATTCCCAAATAGCTCCTGCAAGCTAATACCTGCGGCAGCGGCTTGCTGCGGCAATATGCTGGCTTTGGTCAGGCCCGGTACGGTGTTGACTTCCAGCAGATGGGGTTCGCCGTCTTTAAAAATATATTCGCTGCGGCTGAAACCGGTCATTTTAAGTGCTTCATACACCTTTTTGGCAACAGCATTGACTTTATCTTCTTGTTCTTTTGTGAGTCGTGCCGGTGTGATTTCTTTGGATTCGCCCAGATATTTTGCCTTATAATCAAAAAAGTCGTTGTCGCTTATGATTTCGGTAATGGGCAACACTTTTACTTCGCCTTTGTAAGTGATGACACCCACAGAAACTTCGGTGCCGTCCAAAAACGATTCAATAATCACTTCGTCATCTTCGTTAAAAGCGACTTCAAGTGCGTGTTGCAATTCTTCTTTTTTGTAAACTTTGCTCACGCCAAAACTGCTTCCGGCTTTATTGGCCTTGACAAAGCAAGGTAGTCCCACTTTATTGATGATGGCATCTTCGTCAATAGTGTCGCCCAAATTAACAAAATAGGAAGTGGCGGTTTTGATGCCATAAGGTTTGAGTGTACTCAAGCAATCACGTTTGTTGAAAGTCAATGCTGCCTGGTACATGCCGCAACTGGTATGTGGTATACCAAGCAATTCAAAAAAACCCTGCATGTAGCCATCTTCGCCGGGTGTCCCGTGAATGGCGTTGAAAACACAGTCAAATGTGATTTTTTGATTTTGTACAATTACCGAAAAATCATTTTTGTTGACCGGAAATTCGTTGTCGTCCATATCTACATACACCCATTTGTCTTTAAAAATATGGATTTTGTAGCAGTTGTATTTGGTCCTGTCAAGTACTTCAAAAACAACCTGTCCGCTTTTTAGGGAAATCTCGTATTCACTGGAATAGCCTCCCATGATAATTGCAATGTTTTTTTTCATGTTCATGTTCCCGCAGTGGTGGGAATCTTGGATAAAGTTATACTAAATCACTCTTATTTGAGTTTAGCTAAAATATCATTTAAAATCCAAAACGAAAAGATTTGGATTTTATATATTTGCTAAATTGCAAAAAATCCATGAGCATAGTAAAATTTTTGACAAGCAAAACCTTTTTCAAACAATTGTTAATGGCAGTTGCAGCCTTGACGGTACTGTGTTTTATCTTACTGAAATGGTTGGATATCACTACCAATCACGGAAGTTTTGTTGAGGTGCCCGACCTTACCGGCAAAACTTTGGAAACCGTTCAGATTGAATTGGACGACAAGGACCTGCGTATGGAAATTCAGGACTCGGCCAATTTCAACCCCAGATACCCAAAATATTCGGTTATTGAGCAATATCCGGTTGCGGGAACACAGGTAAAAGAAAACCGAAAAATATACTTGACCCTCAATCCGTCCGGTTTCCGAAAAGTGGAAGTGCCCAACGTGGTGCGACGCACCTTTAGGCAGGCCAAGCCAACGCTGGAGGCCGTTGGGTTCCAGATAGGGAAGATTACCTATGTGGACGACATAGGAAAAGATGAGGTTATTTCCATAAGCTTTAACGGAGAAAAGATTGCCAGCGGCGACATGCTGCCCATGACCTCCAAGATTGATATGGTTTTGGGCAATGGCAACCGAACCCAAGAGGAGTGATGAGCGAGGACTTTCTTCCCAACGATGAGGCCTACGACGACGACCTGTACGAGCATTTTGCCTTTACCGTGGACAAAGGCCAGCAACCTTTGCGCATAGATAAGTATCTGATGAATAGAGTGGAAAATGCCACTCGGAACAAAATACAAACGGCGGCAAAAAATGGAAGCATCTACGTTAATGACGTTCAGGTAAAACAAAACTATAAGGTAAAACCCTTTGACAAGATTCGAGTCCTGTTTTCGCATCCGCCATACGAATATCTGTTGGTGCCAGAAAACCTTCCTTTGGACATTGTTTACGAAGACGACGAATTTCTGATTGTCAACAAGCCTGCCGGTATGGTTGTGCACCCCGGGCATGGCAACTATTCCGGTACACTTATCAATGCACTGACCTACCATTTTGAAAATCTCCCCAATAATTCCAGTAACCGGCCGGGACTGGTACACCGTATAGACAAAGATACCAGCGGTCTGTTGGTAATTGCCAAAACGGAAGATGCCATGGTACATCTGGCAAAACAGTTTTTTGACAAATCGAGTGAGCGAGAATATGTGGCTCTCGTTTGGGGCAACGTCGAACAGGACGAAGGTACTATCAAGGGAAATATAGGGCGACATCCCAAAAACCGTTTACAAAATACTGTTTTTGAAGGCGATGACGCCGAAAAGGGAAAGCCGGCCATTACACATTACAAGGTTTTGGAGCGTTTGGGGTATGTCACCTTAGTGTCCTGTGTGCTCGAAACCGGACGTACGCACCAGATCCGCGTACATATGAAACACATTGGACATACACTTTTTAATGATGAACGTTATGGTGGCGACCAAATCCTGAAAGGAACTACATTCAGCAAGTACAAGCAGTTTGTGGAAAATTGTTTCAAGATTTTGCCCCGTCAGGCACTACACGCCAAGACCTTGGGCTTTAAACATCCCAAAACAGGAGCCGTGATGCGTTTTGATTCTGAAATCCCCCAAGATATGCAGGATTGTATCGAAAAATGGAGGAATTATGCCAGGCATCAAGGGGAAGAATAGCCAATGGCCAATAAAGGCTTGGGTAAGGTCCCAACACTCAATGCGCTAATGGCTTTGTGGTATAAAAAAGTAGGCAACCGTCGGTTTGGGTCAACTATAATCCCAATTTGTAAACTGCCTGCAACACATTGCTCCATGCACCAATTGCACCACTCAAAATATTCTTATCTTTGAGAACCAGTAAACACCATACAAATGAAACTCGTCATATCGCCATCTAAATCACTTGATTATGAAAGCAAAACCCCAACAACAACCGCTACCGAGGCTTGTTTTTTGAATGAGGCACAGCGTATTAATGCACTATTAAAAAAGAAATCTGCCAAAAGCCTGTCAAAGCTGATGCATATTTCCGATGCTCTGGGACAACTCAATTACGACCGAAACCAAAATTGGCATTTGCCTTTTACGGCAAACAATGCACGGCAAGCCGTTTATGCATTTGACGGCGATGTGTACAGAGGATTGGACGCTTATACCATTCCCAAAGAAAAAATACAGAGGTTGCAGGACACTGTCAGGATTATTTCGGGACTATATGGCTTGTTGAAACCTTTGGATCTGATACAGCCGTACCGATTGGAAATGGGAACAAAATTTCCTGTCGGAAAATCAAAAAATCTGTATGAATTTTGGCGCAAACATATCACAAGTTCACTTAATCAGGAACTCAAAGACGATGAACTGTTCCTGAATCTCGCCAGCAACGAATATTTTAAAGCAATAGATGTCAAAGCCTTGAAAGTACCGGTCGTACATATCGACTTTAAGGAATTTAAAAACGGGGAGTATAAAACCATAGGTATTTTTGCTAAGTTGGCAAGAGGCTTGATGGCACGATACATTATCGATACCAACGCAAATAACCTTGATGATATCAAAGGGTTCAACTATGAAGGCTATGCGTTGAGCGAACAACTTTCCAAAAGCGATAGTTTGGTATTTACAAGGTGATATTTAAGTGATTATATATCGTCAACCCTATCGCAACTTGAAGATTTTTTAAACACTGAAGAAGCTGTTGCCAATGATAAAAAAACGCTATTTAACGTATATCAAATTGTTTGTGCCTGTGCAAGTTTGGAGCAATCCAGGAACCACCAAAACCCAGTCCATTGTCATAAATGTAAATAGCAATCACAATGCAATTATTTAAAAAAGGGCGAAAAATAGATTTTATAGTTGGGGGAACCCAAAAGGGAGGTACTACTGCCTTGGATTATTACTTGCGCAGGCACCCTCAAATAGGAATGGCAGACCGTAAAGAGCTGCATTTTTTCGATAATGAACGCATTTTTTCCAAACCAAAAGTTCGATATTCTGAATATGAAAAGAAATTTAATTTTAAATCCCAAAAAAAAATTTATGGTGAAGCCACTCCTATTTATTTTTATTGGGAGCCCTGTTGTAAACGCATATGGGAATACAATCCAGAGATTAAATTGATTTTTATACTCCGCAATCCTATATCCAGGGCTTTTTCGCATTGGAACATGGAATTTGACAGAAATTATGACAGTGAGACCTTTAGTAATGCTATTGTAAATGAATCAGAACGTGTAAAAGAGTCATTGCCGCTACAGCACAGGGTGTATTCCTATATTGATAGAGGTTTGTATTTTGAACAGATTAAACGGTATAAAAGTTATTTTCCCGATAAACAATTGCTGTTTATAAAATATGAGGAGTTCAAAACAGAACAGGAAAAAACCCTTTTTGACATATTCAAGTTTTTAGGGGTCAATCCAGATGAATTTACTTTTGAACATAAAACGATACATGAAAGGGAAAAACACTCCAATATTTCTAATGAAGACAAAAAATTTCTGATTAGTAGATTTAAAAATGACATCAAAAAAGTTGAGGAAATATTGGGATGGGACTGTAGTGATTGGCTCGAATGAAAACGCGCACCCACACCATGAAGTATTTATCTTCGTCGTAATTGCTTAAGCAAAATGCTGTAATACAATATTTTAAATAAGTGTTTGTATTCCGATATGATTTGTGGTAAAACTATTACGGGATTAAAATACCATTCTCTGCTTTTTTATGCACAGCCATTTTAAACCTCAATAAAACAACGAAAACCCCTGGCACCATAATACGATTCGGCACCGTTGTGGTAGATAAACACCCTTCCAAATCGACGGTCGCCAAAGATGGCTCCTCCCAGTGCACGGATTTCCGGTGGCGTACACAACCAACTGGACGTCTTGATGTCGAAAGTCCCAAGAGTTTGCAAGGTTTGGTATTGGGTTTCGGTGAGCAGTTTGCAACCCATCTCAATTGCCATTGCTACAGCACTGTCTTTGGGTTTGTGCAGTTTTCGCGATTCTAATGCCTCCATGTCATAGCACAGGCTCCTCCGCCCGGTCGGGCTTTCTGGAGAACAATCAAAAAAGTGATAAGTTCCGGTGGTAGGGGTTTGGCCAACAACATCTGGCTCGCCACCACTTTGTTCCATTTGGTAGAGCGAGCACAGTTTTTCGGGCTGGCTTCGGAGTTTTTCTTCAACGTTTGTCCATTGTATGTTTTCATGCCGTGCCCTATGAGTCTCAAAACGGGTTTTTAAGATGCTGATGAGCGTGTCCTTCGCTTCTTGAGAAAGGTTTTTTTGCTTTGCCATTCTATGAAATGATTGTCACTTGCAAGTTACTGAAAAAACGCTATAGTTAGTTTTTTTCTCATTCCTATCAACAAAGAGTGTTTGAGAGCAAGCGAAGTGATCACTTTGATCTTTTTGTCAATCTTGACGGGTTCGTTGGTTTCTCTCTTTTGCCTTTTTATTTTATTCCACATGGTTGGTTGACCAAATTCTGAAGCCGGCCAAAATAATAAAACATCGAAACACATTTTTTTGCTATTTTTGCTGATATTTTCACATCGCTTTTTTACTATATGAACATCACCATAGAGAACATTTTGCTAATAGGCTCCTTGCTTTTGCTCTTGAGCATCGTATTGGCAAAAAGGGCTTTTAGGTTTGGCGTTCCCACGCTCTTGTTGTTTTTGGTAGTTGGGATGTTGGCAGGTTCAGAAGGTATTCTCGGGATTCATTTTGACGACCCAAAACTGGCACAGTTCATAGGGGTTGTGTCGTTGAGTTTCATCATGTTTTCGGGTGGTCTGGACACTGATTGGAAGAGTGTAAAACCGATAATGGGGCAAGGGTTGATGCTTTCGACCTTGGGGGTTTTGCTCACGGCGGTAGCCCTTGGTACCTTTGTATGGTTTGTGACGGATTTTACCATTTATGAAAGCATGTTGTTGGGCTCGATAGTTTCATCTACAGATGCTGCAGCTGTTTTTTCCATTTTGAGATCCAAAAACTTGGCGCTCAAAACCAATCTTCGACCTACGCTAGAGTTTGAGAGCGGAAGTAACGACCCGATGGCCTACGTACTTACCATTTCGTTTCTTACCTTGGTCATCAACCAGGACCAAAGTTTGGTTTCGATTGTTCCTATATTTTTGAAGCAAATGATCATTGGCGGGATAGCTGGCTTTGCCTTTGGGTGGTTTAGCAAGTATTTTATCAATAAAATAAATCTCGATTTTGAAGGTTTATACCCGATATTGGTCATCGCACTAATGTTTGCTACTTTTTCAGCAACGGATTTTATTGGTGGCAACGGGTTTTTGGCCCTCTATATTTGTGCCGTTTATCTTGGAAACCAAGATTTGATACATAAATATACAATCCTCAAAATGTTTGACGGGTTGGCGTGGCTCATGCAGATTATCCTGTTCCTTACACTGGGCCTGCTTGTTTTTCCGAGTGAGGTTTGGGCGGTAACGGGTATAGGCATGCTCATTTCTCTGGCTTTGATCTTTTTGGCGCGTCCCATAGGTGTGTTTTTGAGCCTGTTGCCCTTTAAGATGAAGTTGCGTCGTCGGTTCTACATATCATGGGTGGGCTTGCGCGGTGCCGTCCCGATTGTGTTTGCTACGTATCCACTTTTGGCAGGAATCGAAAAAGCCAACATGATTTTCAATATCGTATTTTTTATATCGGTAACGTCGGTTATCTTGCAAGGCACAACGCTTTCGGTTGTCGCAAAATGGCTGCATGTTGCACTTCCGCAGAAGGTAAAGCGCATTCAGGAAAACGAACGCTATATCTTGGATTTGCCAAAATCTGTCATGAAAGAGATAGTTGTGTCGCCCCAAGGTTTTGCCCCGGGCAAGCGTATTGTCGATTTGCGCTTCCCGCAATCTGCCTTTATCGTTATGATAAAGCGCGACGGAAAATTTGTGCGACCTGGTGGTTCAACGATAATTGAGGGTAATGATACCTTGGTAGTCCTGCTCGATAACGAAGAAAGCCTGGAGAAAGTAAACGAAGTATTGCTTGCGTAATACTTTGTATTGAGCGTATCGACGCAAATGTGTCTCTATGTGCCCGTTTTCTATGGGTTTTGATAATAAACGGTCACAGTTTTATATTGTCGTTTTCGTCAAATTCCCAAAATGGATTGTAAGCTACTTCAAACAAATACCCGTCCAAATCTTTGAAGTAGCCACTGTAACCGCCCCAATAAACTTTTTGTGCCGGCCGTACAATAGTGCCGCCAAGTTTTGCCACTTGTTCCAAAATTGTATCAACTTCTTGTTCGGTCTTGGCATTGTATGAGATGGTCAGCCCCGAAAATGTGGTTGGCTGGTATGCCAATGTTACGTCCTCGGCAAGTTCGTGCCTTGGATGCAGGGCAAGGATTATCCCGCCCAGATCGAACAGGGCAAGACCTGTTAGGCTTTTGTCCGATTTTTTCCAGCCAAGACCTTTTTCGTAAAAGTTGAGCGATTTATCAAAATTATCGGTTCCGAGTGTTATCAAATTTAATTTTTGTCGCATGGTTTCGAGCTTTTTTTAATGGGAAACAAAGGGTTCGGCATTTTTTTAATGTGTTCATGCCAAATCCAAAGATAGTGAATTGCATTGGATTTTTTTGTAATAAATTGGACCATAACCTGTCCGCTTGGGAAGATTGCATCAAGCTTGCAGATTTTCATAACTTGGTTTATAATTATTGTGCTGTTTTACCGTTATGGCAATGTAATTCCTGCTATTTTTGGCGCGTCAATCTAAAAAATAATTCATGTCCCTCAAAAAAATCACTTTACTGCTGGCGTTTATCGTTCATTGCAATTATGGGTCTGCGCAACTTTCTGCCACCTATACCAATGATTTGGTTGTGTACCAAAAAGCGCTCACGCTCTACGATAACAAGCAGTACCAAGCCGCACAATATCTGTTTGATAAAATCATGGACAGTACAGAAGACGGGCAGCTCAAAAGCGATTGTGCCTATTATTATGCCAATTGCGCCGTGCGCCTCAACCAGCTCAACGCTGACGGTCTTATTGAAAACTTTGTGGAAACCTACCCGACATCTACCAAAAAAAATACAGCTTTTGTAGATGTTGCCGACTATTATTTTGAAAATGGGCAATATGCTTATGCCCGAAAATGGTACGAAAAGGTTGATGAAGGCAATATATCCCGGACCGAGCTCGACAAGTTCTCGTTCAACTATGGCTATTCCCTTTACACCACAAAGGATGAAACCGGTGCTCAAAAATATTTCAACCGTGTCATAAACTCCCAAGAGTATGGATCTCAAGCCAAGTATTATCTCGGTTACATGGCTTACCAAGGCGATGATTACAACAGGGCCAATGAATATTTTGACCAAGTGCGCAATAGCGAAAAATATGCCGAAAAACTCTCTTACTACCAGGCAGATTTAAATTTTAAACTCGGCAATTTTGAAAAAGCCATTGCCATGGCAAAAGAGCAGTTGCCCAAAAGCACGCCTGCCGAACAATCGGAACTCAACAAAATTATCGGCGAAAGCCTTTTCAATCTTCAAAAATATGACGAAGCCATTCCGTATCTAAATAAATATAAAGGAAAAGCCGGCAAGTGGAACAACACCGATTATTATCAGTTGGGCTATGCCCATTACAAACAAAACGATTTTGAAGCTGCCATTGCAGAGTTCAACAAAATTGTGGGCGGCAATAACAGCGTAGCGCAAAATGCCTACTACCATTTGGGCGAAAGTTACATCAATCTTGACAAAAAGCAGGAAGCCCTGAACGCCTTTCGCAATGCTTCGCAAATGGATTTTGACCTTAAGATTCAAGAAGATGCGTGGCTCAACTATGCCAAAATCAGTTATGAAATCGGTAATCCCTATCAGTCTGTCCCGCAGGTGCTAACAGGCTATTTGACCAAGTATCCCAAAACCGCCTATCGAGAGGAAATCGAGACACTTTTGATTGATTCATATATCACTTCAAAAAATTATGGTGAAGCTTTGAAACTACTTGAAGGAAAAACAGGCTTTGAAAATAAAGTGGCTTATCAAAAAGTGACCTTTTACCGTGGTATCGAGATTTTTGTTGAAGGTAATTATCCCGAGTCAAAAAAAATGTTCGTAAAATCCTTGAAAGAACCCCGTGATGCAAAGTTCACGGCCCGCGCCACTTTTTGGAAAGCAGAGTGCGACTACAATCTTGGAGACTACGCAGAAGCTTTGATAGGATATAGGCAGTTCCAACAGCAAGCAGAGGGAACTACCACTCCGGAATATACCAATTTGGAATACAATTTGGCCTATACATATTTCAAGCAGAAAAATTATGTCAAGGCCACCGAGTTGTTTAAAAATTTTATAGCAAACCATACAGAAGACAAACTCCGCCTCAACGATGCTTATTTGAGGTTGGGCGATGGCCACTTTGTGTCAAGCGATTACCAAGTGGCGATTGTCGCATACGAAAAAGCCATGGCTATGGGCGAAATCGAAACCGATTATGCTGCTTTCCAAAAAACGATGTGTCACGGATACCTCGGTAAAGACAATCGAAAAACACAAGAATTGGTTGACTTTATCGACCGTTATCCAAAGTCTTCTTTGCGGGATGATGCCATGTACGAATTGGGCAATACCTACGTAAAGGCAAATCAGGACGACAAAGCCTTGGCGACCTATGATAGGCTTAACAACGAGTACAAAACCAGTGTGTTTGTCCCAAAATCATTGTTGCGACAAGGCCTCGTACATTATAACGCTGGTCAAAATGATGCGGCGTTGGTCAAATTCAAAAAAACGGCAAAGGATTACCCGGGCTCAGAAGAGGCCATGCAGGCTGTCAGCACTGCCCGATTGATTTATATTGATTTGGGTCGCGTGGACGACTATGCTGCTTGGGTGAAAACCCTTGACTATGTCAACGTGACCGACGCCGAACTTGACAACACAAGCTATCTTGCGGCAGAAAAGCAATATTTGGACGGAAATACCGACGGGGCTATCAAACAATTTAACCGATATTTGAACGATTTCCCGAATGGAACCCACGCACTAAAAGCCCATTTTTACCTTGCAGAGTCTTATTCGAAAAAAAACCTGCCGGAAAATGCCCAAGCGCATTACCAATATGTGAGCAATCGTCCCAAGGGCGAATACACAGAACAATCGTTGGTTAAATTGTCCGAAATCTATCTCAACACTTCACAATGGAACAAGGTTTTGCCTATTTTAAAGCGCCTTGAGACTGAAGCAGACTATCCGCAGAATATCCTTTATGCACAATCGAACATAATGAACGCATATTATCAATTGGAAAATTACCAAGATGCCGAAGCGTATGCCGAAAAAGTGCTTTTGAGTTCCAAATTGGATAACAAAGTAATAAGCGATGCAAAAGTCATCGTGGCCCGTTCTGCTGTTAAAACAGGCAACGAAGAAAAAGCAAAGACTGCTTATGCCGAAGTGGAAAAGATTGCAACGGGCGCTCTGGCTGCAGAAGCACTTTTCTACAACGGCTATTTTAAGAACAAAGAAGGCAAGTATGAAGCTTCAAATACCGTCATACAGAAGTTGGCCAAGGATTTTTCTGGATATAAGTATTATAGTGCCAAAGGTTTGGTGGTCATGGCAAAGAACTATTATGCCTTGAAAGATGCATTTCAGGCAACTTATATTTTGGAAAGCGTCATAGACAACTTTACCGAATTTGAAGATGTGGTTGAACAAGCCAGAACCGAACTTAACCAAATAAAAACAGAAGAAGCAAAGACCAATTCATCAATCATAACAGGAGATTAAAATGCAACCATCGGAATGTTTGCCTGTCGGTTGACAAGCTTTTGATCCTTTGGAATTTAATTTTTTGGAATTTTTAATACAACCATGAAACAATACCTCAAATATTCCCTCATCATAACGTTCTTGTCGAGTTTTGCTTTATTTTCCCAAGTGCGTACCAAAGACACGCTCGATCCTGAAGTGGTCAATATCGTAAAACCCTACGCTCCAACAGTTTCTGATGCTTTTAAGGTTAAGGAAACACCTGTTTTGGACGACGAAGTCACAACGACCAAAAAGGGAGTTGACTATAATATATTTTCTTTTCCCGTGGCTTCGACCTTTACACCTGCAAAAGGTAAGGCCGCTACTGTGGAAAAGTCAAAACCGGAAAAACGTTACGACAATTTTGCTTCGCTTGGCGTTGGCAATTACACGACGCTGGCCGGTGAAGTCTATTTGAACTATGAACTCGGCAGAGGCGAATCCGTTGGAGGATATTTGACACATCACTCATCTGGTGGAGAAGTCAAGGATGTTCAGCTCAAAAGCGGATTTTGGAATACGAATCTAAATGTCAATTACACAAAAAAGCTCCGTGACCATTCATGGTCCGTTGATGGCGGTGGACTCTATCAAAAATACCATTGGTACGGATTGCCGGAGGGTTATTTTGTTCAAGAAGTTGCCGATACGCTTAATGTAGGACATTCATATCTGGGTGTCAATATCGGTGGGAAAGTGAAATTTGATGACGGGTATTTTAAGTCTGGCAATGTGCGTTTCCGGCATTTTTCAGATGATTTTGGCTCTTCAGAAAATAGGTTTACCGTAAAAGGCGATGTTGATGTGCCCATAAACGATGAAGTTTTTGCCACTAAAGTAACCTTGGATTTTCTTGGCGGTTCTTTTGAGAGAAATTATTATACCAATGAAGCGCTCAAATACGGTAACGTCAACTTTGGTATTGCGCCACAGTACCAATTGGCCCAAGACGATCTGACCCTCAATCTTGGCGTTAGTCTCGTTTATCTAAATGATAACGAGGCAGGTAGAAACAAATTTTACATTTATCCAAACATCACTGCAAGTTATAGGTTGGTGGATGAGCTGTTAATTGCGTATGGAGGTCTTGAAGGTGGGTTGTTTCAAAACACCTATGAAGATTTTGCACACGAAAACCCATTTGTGTCGCCAACCCTTCTCATTGCACCAACTGACCAACAGTACAATCTGCATGTGGGTATTAAAGGAAAGTTTACCGAAAATATTGGCTACAATGTCAATGCCCGTTATACTGCTGACAGGAGCAAGGCTTTGTTCCGTGCAAACAGTGTTTCCGGTGAGGCAATTGAAGATTACCAACTGGGCAATTCGCTAACGATAGTGTATGATGATGTGAAAACGTTGTCTTTTTCCGGCGAACTCAATGTGGATATCAACCGCGATTTTAAATTGACGGCAAAAACCGAATTGCTTTCTTACAATACCAAGAGTGAATCCGAAGCTTGGAACCTGCCCAGTATCAAGGGGTTTTTGTTTATGGATTATCAAATTGATGATCAATGGTTTGCCGGAGCAGGTTTATTCTTTGTTGGCAAACGAAAGGATTTGTTCTTTGAAGAAGGTACTTTGGTGCCGCCATATAATCAGACAGTAACTTTAGATGGTTATTTTGATGCCAATGCCCATGTGGGTTACCGCATAACAGACCATATATCGGCCTTTGCAAAGCTCAATAATATGGTCGGCAAAAGTTACCAGCGATGGCTCAATTATCCGGTTCAGGGATTCCAGTTTTTGATTGGAGCCACCTATCAGTTCGACTTTTGATTCCACCGATTTGGTTTTTCTATAGTGAAAACACATTCCAAATAGGAACCCTTTTTTTAATTATATGTCGAATAGATAAAAAATCAGGAAATCCCATGTGCAGATTGCATTTGTATGGAAATAGATTTGGATTTGTCAGATAGATAAAGGATGAAGTTGACCCAAAAATCAAAAAAAACTGTCAATCCGATTTTTTTGGAATCTTATATCATTGTTTGTTAATGGTTTGCATAAGGTTGAGACATGTCCAACTCAACAAAGGCAATGTTTTGAGACAGCTTCTTCTTACTTTTACAAAATAATTCATAATCCAAAAAATGAAAAGATATTTCAAGTTCTTAATTCTTTTGGCATTTTTTTCCTGTAAACAAGAGGAAAAAATTCAAGTGGACACCATTGTCATTAACGGAAATGTCTACACCGTCAATGCCGCATTTGACAAAGCCGAAGCCTTTGCAATCAAAGCCGGCAAGTTTGTTGATGTTGGCAGCAATAGCCAAATACTGCAAAAATACGGATCACACAATGTGATAGATGCCGGCGGAAAGACCGTTGTTCCGGGCTTTATTGATTCCCATTGCCATTTTTTGGGATTGGGGTTCAATCAAAAAAGTGTGGATTTGGTAGGGACCAAAAGCTTTGAAGAGGTTGTTGACAGTGTGGTTGCTTTCCAAAAACGAAACAACGATTCATATATCATAGGTAGAGGTTGGGATCAAAATGATTGGCCTGTCAAGGCTTTTCCGACCAAGGATTTGTTGGATGCCAAATTTCCCGATACGCCAGTGGTATTGTCCAGAATAGATGGCCATGCGGTAATATGTAATCAGGCTGCGCTCGATTTGGGTAAAGTGACCAAAGACAGCAAAATCGATGGGGGGGAGGTAGTTGTGAAAGACGGCAAACTTACCGGGGTTTTGATTGACAATGCCGAATCATTGGTAATGGCGCATTGGCCAAAATCTACAAGAAGCGATATTGCAGAAGCACTTATTGCAGCACAGGATATTTGCTTCAAATACGGATTAACAACGGTCGATGATGCCGGTTTGGACACCGATGCCATTGAGGTAATCGACAGTTTGCAAAAAGCAAATGCTTTAAAAATACGGGTTTATGCCATGGTTTCTGCTACAAATGCCAACCTTGATTATTTTTTGGGCAAAGGCATTTACAAAACCGATAGGCTGAATGTGCGTTCTTTTAAAGTTTATGCTGATGGAGCTCTGGGCTCACGCGGTGCTTTGTTGCGTGCGCCATATAGTGACCACCCTGGACATTACGGTTTGTGGGTCACAGCTTTGAGAGATATAGATACCATGGCACACCGAATTGCCAACTCCGGATTTCAGATGAACACTCATGCCATCGGAGATTCGGCAAATCACACCCTTTTGGCTGTGTACAATAAGGCTCTAAAGGGTAAAGAAGACCGTAGATGGCGCATAGAACACGCACAGGTTATCGCTCCGCAAGATTTTGAAAACTTTGGAAATGTCATCCCTTCGGTACAGCCCACTCATGCAACCAGTGATATGTACTGGGCTGAAGAACGTTTGGCTGCAGAGCGTGTCAAAGGCGCTTATGCTTATCGGCAATTATTGCAAGCCAATGGTATGGTAGCTCTTGGGACGGATTTTCCCGTGGAGCAAGTAAGCCCGTTTCTGACCTTTCATTCTGCTGTTGCACGTCAAGATCTGGATAATTACCCAAAGGATGGCTTCCAAATGGAAAATGCCTTGAGCAGGGAAGAAACCCTTAAAGGGATGACCATTTGGGCGGCTTATGCCAATTTTGAAGAACACGAGAAGGGTAGCATTGAGGTCGGTAAATTTGCCGATTTCATTATCCTTGACAAAAATATTATGGAGATTAACAGTGCCGATATTCCACAGGTAAAAGTCGTGAAAACCTTTGTGGATGGCGTTCTTCAATATGAGAATCTCAATGGGAAATAACAATTTATACCGTTAGTCTCGCCAGATAATCGTAGTGTGGTCCTTCCATGGCCATTTGGCACTGTATCCCAACAGTCCTACACTCCGATTGAAATGTTCCAAAATCGAGATAGAGCCATTTCATAGGTTGTTCTTTTTCGCCTTTATAACATAAAAAATAATCGATTTCGCCATAGTAATCAGCGTTCAGGTCTTGCCAAAACCCGCCATCATCATCTTCGTACATGTATTTAATGTCAGAAGAGTCGATAAGTATCTGGCCGTTAGGATTTAGAAGCGATTTTAAATGGGTGAGATACTTTTTTGTCTGTGACAACTCCTGAAAGATTCCTGTACCGTTCATCAGCAAGAGTATGGTGTCGTATGTAGCGGTTTCGTCAAGGATATTTTTTTTGGCCACATGGTGTACCCCCCGTTGTTTGGCAACTTCAACTGCGCCTCTCGAAGTATCTATGGCGCTCACATCAATTCCTTTTGACTGTAAAAATAAACTGTGGCTTCCTGCACCACAGCCTACATCGAGGGTTTTGCCTTTAGCCAGTTTCAGGGCTTTCTGTTCCAGTTTTGGCATGTCCTTATAATCCCTAAAGAGATACGGAAGCGGTAACACATCCTCATCCGAAATACTTGTCGAAGTGACAAGATCCTCTGTGTAATTTCCGGATTGGTAATCCATCAAAGCTTTTCCAAATAAATCCTTCATCCAAATGATTATATTTGTCCCATGCAGGACATGATCGAACAACTTCCAAATTTGGCCAAAGATAAGCATAAGGAAACCAAAAATTTCTTTGCAAAGCTCAAAAAAAAGCCGCCCAAACATCTTGATTACCTGATGTTGGAACTGCATGGGGCAGAGTTCAAACGTACCGATTGCCTTGCCTGTGCCAATTGTTGCAAAACCACCGGGCCGTTGTTTACCGATAAGGACATTGAGCGCATAGCGAAGCACTTTAGGATGAAAGAGCAAAAGTTCATTGCTGAGTTTTTGAGGGTCGATGAAGATAACGATTATGTCTTACAGAACGTTCCTTGCCCTTTTTTGGGTACAGACAACCATTGTTCAATATATGAAGTGCGGCCAAAGGCTTGCCGTGAGTTTCCGCACACCGACCGAAAGAAATTCCAGCAGATAGCAAACTTGACGATGAAGAATGTGGCCATTTGCCCAGCGGCATATAATATTGTAGAAGAAATGAAGCGCCGGATCAAGATGTAAACTTTGACGTAAAAAATTCATTCTTTTTGCTATCTTTAAAACCAAAGTTTAAATCAAATGGAATCCATCATCAATTATTTTGAAACCATTCCTTCGCTTCACAGGTCCATAATTCTTGTTGGCGGCATCGCATTTTTTTGGTTGCTGGAAGGTTTTTTGCCCCTTTTTCGTTTCCAATACAAAAAATGGCAGCATGCCATCCCCAATATTTTCTTTACGCTCACGACCGTAATTGTCAATTTTGGCTTGGCCTTTTTGCTGCTGAAAACTGCTGATTGGGTTCAGGCCAACGATTTTGGTATCATCAATTGGTTGCCTGAAATGCCGCTTTGGCTCTATGCGTTATTGGGCATTTTGCTTCTGGATTTTTTTGGGGCATACCTGGCCCATTTTGTGGAACATAAAGTAAAACTCTTATGGATGGTGCATTTGGTACACCATACTGACCATAAAGTTGATACCACCACGGCCAATCGGCACCATCCCGTTGAGAGTGTTATCCGATTTGTGTTTACACTTTTCGGGGTTTTTATCGTTGGCACGCCCATAGCCTTGGTATTCTTGTACCAGTCGTTATCGTTGGTGGCGACACAATTTACACATGCCAACATAAAGATGAACCAAAAACTGGATAAAGTGTTGAGCTATGTCATCGTATCGCCCGATATGCACAAAGTCCACCACCATTATATGTTGCCCTATACAGATTCTAATTATGGCAATATTTTTTCGATTTGGGACCGCATTTTTGGTACGTATATGACCCTGGACAGGGAAAAGATCATTTACGGTGTAGATACCTTTCCCGATGAAAAAACGAACAGCAATATCAAGGATTTGCTCAAACAGCCTTTCCATAAGTACCGTAAGCCAACAACGATGAACGGTTGATTTAAATCGTTGATTTTACGTTAGTTGATTGTTGTCCGATAGGAGTTAAAACTTTATCGCCTTGCTTCGGTATGCATTTCGTCGATTTTTTTTGAAGACATTTACAATTCGTCTGCACTTTTATTTCATTTGACTAAAACTTTGGGGTCGAGGTTTGTGGCTGGTTTACCTTTGAAGCATAAATTAACATGCAAATCGCATTTTGATTTTGCCCAAAAACCCAAATCATGAACCTATTGAACAAAATTACTGTTAAGTTTTACATTTCCGTCATAATCCTTGTGGCGATGACGATGATTGCCACTAGAGCAAATGCCCAAAAGCAATACACTACTATTCTAAAAAATTTCAACCCTGAAGCACAAAATCTTTACCATGAACTATCTCCGCAAGGCGATACACTGTTTTTGAAGGCGGAATCCATTTTTTATAAGGTGACGTTTTTGAACAGCCTTGACAAAAAGGTTTATAAGTTCAATCCGCCTTTACTTGAGGCAAATATCCCGTTGCATGACATTATCGTGGGCGACTATACAGTACTGGTATATAAAAAGGACCGTATTATTGTGTTCCACATCAAGCGTTTGATCGAAATCGAAATGCCCGAAACAAGAGTTCCCGAAATGGAAATTTATGCAGGTATCGAATCTGGTTTTGGAAGTGTCGCTTTGGCCAATGCCCCTGAACAAAAAAACAATCAGCTTATAGAAAATATTGATGTGTTGTCTGAAAGCATCCAATTGGCCTCACAGGAAAATGTTGGTGAAGGCCTCCCGGAACTGAACATGGCAAGGAGGGCTTATGACTTGTCATCTTTAGATAGGACCGGCATGCAGACCCGTGAGGAATATCGCAGGAGCAATTTGCGGCCCAACGGAAAGCCTTACAAGTAAATATTGACTTTTTATCGGATTTTTTGGCACTTCAAAGGATAGTTGAATATTCTGAACGGTAAATAACATAGATTCGTCGTTAGGGATTTACAATATGTTCTTGGCTCACTGTTGTTAAACCAACCAGCCGGTACTTTATGTTCAGATTTAGTAAGTTCCTTTTGGCCTCGTTTTTCGGGCTTGCTTTTCAAAAGTTAATTTCCCAAAACCAGTTTGCAATTCTTGAAAAGAACCACAATGAGGGTGCCAAAGATTTGGTGCACGAACTCAATGCAAGTAACGATACCCTGATGTTGAAATGCAACAAGACCATTGACTATGTATATGCCATAAACAGTGAATACAAGCGGGAAATCGATTTTTACAACAATACCAACAATCTCTCTATACCTTTAAAACAATTGACAAAGGGCAAACACGTTTTTGTGGTATCCCATTCCAAAAAACAGATCGTTTTTGTGGTCAGGGTGCTTTCAGACCATAGAACTTTGGCTTTGACAACGCAAAAAGAGGTAACCAGTATCAGCAACTAATCATAGATTAAGTATTTTTTTCTCATGGCCTTGAAGCTGTCCAATCCATCTTGCCAGGAAGCTATAATAGTTTCCTCGCTCATTCCTTTTTCTATTTGGAGTTGAAGTTTGTTGGTTCCGGCAAGCTTCTTAAAAAAATCATTGAAAAAAGTTGATTTGTCCGGTGTGTTGACGTACGCTTCTATCAACCATTTTAGTTGCAGCTTGTCAAAGTGTTTAGCATTGCTCAAATCTTTACCAAAACAGGTTTTCCCCAAATGCATCGGATTTTTAGCGCCTTCGTTGGGCCTTGGAACAAATTGAAACCCAAAGCGCTCTTTGGGTAGGTACGGGCTACCGAAAATTTGAAATTGCTTGTTGGTGCCACGACCGACAGAAACATTGGTCCCTTCAAACAAACAGATGCTCGGATATAGATTGACAGCGATGTCGTTGGGGATATTGGGAGAAGGCTTGATGGGGATACTATATCGTGTTTGGTGAGTGTAATTTTTTACGGGGATGATATCTATGTTGCATTGTATCCCGTTTTTGAGCCATTTTTCCCCATTGATCATACGGGCATATTCGCCTATGGTCATTCCATGTACAATTGGTATGGGGTGCATGCCAACAAAGCTGGAATGTTCTTTTTCGAGGATTGGCCCATCAATGTAATGCCCGTTTGGGTTGGGCCTGTCCAATATCAGCAGTGGTACATGTTGTTCTGAACATGCTTCCATAACATAATGAAGCGTAGATATATATGTGTAAAATCTGGCTCCAATATCCTGAATATCAAATAGCAATATATCAACATCTTGTAAATGTTCGGGTTTTGGCTTTTTGTTGTTGCCGTATAACGAAATGATCGGAAGGCCTGTCCGGGCATCTTTGCCGTCCTTAACCAGTTCACCGGCATCGGCCGTGCCTCGAAAACCGTGTTCCGGAGCTAACACCTTTGTGACATTTACCTGCAAAGCCATTAGTGAATCTACAAGATGGACAGATTCCGAATTGTTATTTTTAAAGATCACGGATGTTTGGTTGGCCACAATGCCCACTCGTTTGCCTTTGAGAAATTGGAGATAATGTTCGGTTTGGTTCGCACCGACGATGGGTGGCGATGGCTCCATTTTAGAGATTGTTGGAGCCGTTGCAGCAGTTTGGTTTTCAGCAGTTGAAAAATTCCCGCAAGAAATGAATGCAAAAAGCAACCCGGTAATTATTGGGAAAAGCGTATTTTTGGACAGCATCAAATTATTATTTCAAAAGTTGAACTACGAGTTTTTTATAGCAAAACGTATTATTGGCAATAAAACGTATAAAAGTAGTGTTTCGGCGCCGATAATAAAAATTGGCATTGCAGCAATCGCTATCGGAATTATCGTGATGTTGATTGCCATAGCAACGGGGATTGGGCTGCAACAAAAAATCAGGGACAAGGTGGTGGCTTTCAACGGGCACGTTACCATTACCAATTTTGATACCAATACATCGGATGAATCGGCAAGCCCAATTAGTACCCAACAGGATTTTTATCCCAAGTTTGACAGTGTTGAGGGCGTGACGCACATACAGGCGGTCGCGACCAAATTTGGTGTGGTGCGCACCGAATCGGATTTTGAGGGAATTGTGTTTAAAGGCGTTGGTAGCGATTACGATTGGCGGTATTTTCAGGAGTTTTTGGTTGCCGGGCGTTTGCCCGATTTTGCTGAAACAGTGAGCAATGAAGTGCTGGTCTCGCAATACCTCGCTGACCGAATGGGATTTGCGGTAGGTGACGCTTTCCAGACACTTTTTGGAAAGGAAGACATCGGTCAAATTCCGTTTATCAGGGCTTTCACCGTGGTCGGGATTTACAATTCGGGCTTTCAGGAATTGGACGAAAAATATGTCATGGGCGATTTGAAGCATATTCAGCGAATGAATAAATGGCTTCCTGATGAAGTGGGCAATTTTGAGGTATTCATTGATGATTTTTCTAAAATTGAAGCAAAAGGCTTGGAAATTTACGAAGCAATTCCCTCAAAACTTAACGCGCAAACCGTTTCGCAAAAATACTATTCCATTTTTGAGTGGATTAAGATTTTTGATAACAATACGTACGGCATCATCTGTATGATGCTGCTCGTGGCAGGGATCAACATGATTACGGCCCTATTGGTCCTCATTTTGGAACGAACCAACATGATTGGTATCCTCAAGGCGCTTGGAAGTTCTAATTGGAGCATTCGAAAACTGTTTTTGTACAATGCTGCCTACCTTATTGGGCTGGGACTGTTGTGGGGCAATACCATTGGTATAAGCCTTTTATTGGCCCAGAAATATTTCAAATTAATCCCTTTAGATCCTTCGGTTTATTATGTCACAGAAGCTCCGGTTTACATCAGTTGGGATTATATCTTGCTGTTGAACCTTGGTACTTTTTTTGTCTGCCTTTTAATGTTGTTGGTGCCATCGGTGATTATCACAAATATAACGCCTGTAAAAGCCATTCGATTTGAGTGAACTTTCGGCAAGTGATTATTCTTTGGATGACAATTAAAAAAAATCGGTTTACATTTGCACCGCAAAACTGCTTTTATGGATTACGCTAATAACATACTGGAAACCATTGGCAATACGCCTTTAGTAAAAATCAACGAGCTTACCAAAGATTTGCCTTGTCTGGTTTTGGCCAAATACGAAACCTTTAATCCCGGTAATTCCGTCAAGGATCGAATGGCCCTGAAAATGATAGAGGACGCCGAAGCCGATGGACGTTTAAAGCCAGGGGGAACCATCATAGAAGGAACATCCGGAAATACAGGTATGGGGCTGGCGCTTGCTGCTATCGTCAAAGGGTACAAATGCATTTTTGTGATGAGCGACAAGCAATCCAAGGAAAAGATGGACATTTTGCGTGCCGTCGGTGCCGAAGTTGTGGTCTGTCCAACGGATGTTGCCCCAGATGACCCAAGGAGTTACTATTCCGTGTCAAGGCGCATGAGCGAAGAGATACCCAATTCGTGGTATGTGAACCAGTACGATAATTTGAGCAATACCAAGGCTCATTATGAAAGCACAGGGCCCGAAATATGGAAACAGACCAATGGTAAGGTAACCCACTTTGTCGTGGGCGTAGGAACCGGAGGTACTATATCTGGTGTTGGTAAATATCTCAAAGAACAAAATCCTAATATAAAGATTTGGGGAATAGATACTTATGGAAGTGTCTTTAAAAAATACCACGAAACGGGGATTTTTGATAAAAATGAAATTTATCCTTATGTCACAGAAGGCATCGGTGAAGATATTTTGCCCAAGAACGTGGATTTTGACATTATTGATGCTTTTGAAAAAGTGACCGATAAAGATGCTGCGATTTATACACAGTTGCTGGCCAAAAAAGAAGGTATGTTTTTGGGCAACAGTGCCGGGGCGGCCATAAAGGGCGTGTTACAACTAAAGGCCCATTTTGCCAAGGATGATGTTGTCGTGGTGCTCTTTCATGACCATGGCAGCCGTTATGTTGGCAAGATGTTCAACGATGATTGGATGCGGAAGATGGCATATATTGATTGATGGTCACGGGAGGTGGTCATGGGTCTTCCTAAAAATGTCGATGACATCAAAAACCACAATGCAGAACCCTGTCCAAACCATCCCGGCAATAAAACCGCCAACAATATCGGACGGGAAATGAACCCCTAAATAGATTCGGCTAACACCGATGGCCAAGATCAGTGCAAAAAGCAAAAGGATGATGCCTGCTTTGATAAACACATTGAACCGCGATCTGTAAACCAAAAAAATCACAAAACCATAAAAAGCCATCGCGCTCATAGCATGACCGCTCGGGTAGCTCAAGCTCCTTACCGAAACCAAATGCTCGATGGTGGGCCTTGCTCGGTCGATGAAATGTTTCAGGATGACATTTGAAACCGATGCCAAGATAAGGACGGTAAGTATTTGTACCGCATATCTCCAATGCTTGTAATATGAATATGACAGTGCCAGACAGAGTCCTACCGCCACGATATAACCATACACATCTCCTATATGTGTAATGGTTTTGAAAAAATCCGTGAGTAGCGGCGATCGGTAAGAAATCACAAAATCCGTAACCTGCTCATCAATTTTTGTCAAGCCATTGGTGTGCAAATTGCCAGTGAGTTTTAAGAAAAAAAAGATGCCCGCAACAACCACTGTTAGGGCAATGCCTATCGTGATGAGGTATGGAAGACGCTCATCCCTATAGTTGAAATTGGTCGCCAAAAAGGTTCGCAATCTCACAATGATTTTTTTGAGGAAATCCCTCAACGGGTGCAAAGTTTTCAAAGTTAATTTTTAAAAAAAATCAATATAAGGCTATGCCAGCATTGGCTTTTGGCTTTTCAAAGTAACGATTTTTTTCCGTACAAATCGAAATTTCAATAAAGGCAAAAAAAAGCTTGGCAGATTTTCAGTGCCCGTTTAAAATTTGCCCGATTTTTACCCATAGCGCATCATTTTTTTGGAAACAGGCGTACAGATTTGAATTAAAAGATAAAAAAATCAAACAATTGCACTGATTTAATCGAATGCAATACACCCATATATCCATGAAATTGTATAACTGTCAATAAAAAACTTGTCTGTACATCTGCGGATAAACAAAATTATTTGATTATCAATAATTTGCATTTCTTTTAAATAATGCACTGCGAATTAATTTTATTGTTTTGCAACTTTTTGGCTACATCGTTGTTGTTTTTTTAGAAAGCGTGTAGTTGTCCCAAAAGCAAATGCGATTTGTTTAGTACAAAAACTTTTAATTTTTCATGCGTTTTTGCTGAATATCCATTTTGCAAAAAATCTTCGTAACAACTTTTCTCACATATTATTAATAAGGAGCTCCATTTATCTTGAAAGAATTCCTTACTTTTAATAATTTCAATATCATGCAAGAAAACTTTCTACATTATATCTGGAAGTACAAGAAATTCAACACGCCAAAGCTCAAGACTACCACTGGCGAAGTCGTCACATTGGTGAAAGCTGGCCAGCATAACAGGCATTCCGGCCCTGATTTTTTTGATGCACGCATGAGAATTGGCGGACAGCTTTGGGCGGGAAATGTAGAGATCCATGTAAAGAGCAGCGATTGGTACCTGCACAGTCACGAGAACGATCCCGCATATGACAATGTAATTCTGCATGTGGTTTATGAAGATGACGTTGAGGTCTTTAGAAAAGACAATACCGCCATTCCTGCTTTGGAGCTAAAATCGTTTATCGATCCATCGGTATTGCAAGGCTACCAGAATCTGTTGCACGGTAAACCCAAGTGGATCCATTGCGAAAATGAATTTGCCGATACAGATGATTTTTTGTTGCGCAATTGGACAGAGCGTTTGTATTTTGAACGTTTGGAACAAAAGGCGCAGTTAATTGCAGAGATGCTCAAATCGTCCAAAAACGATTGGGAAGCAGTGTTGTTCAGGCTTTTGGCCAAAAATTTCGGGCTTAAGGTAAACGGTGATGCTTTCTTGTCTATGGCGAGTTCTTTTGATTTTCCGATTGTCAGAAAATTGCAAACAGATGTTCTGCAATTAGAAGCATTGTTTTTGGGACAGTCGGGTATTTTGGATCAGCCCATTGAAGATCCGCATTATCAAATGCTAGCCAAAGCGTATTTTTTTTTAAAGCAAAAGTTTGGAATTTCAAATTTTCAGGTAGTGAAGCCGCAATTTTTCAGGCTTCGACCACCTAATTTTCCGACAATACGCCTGGCACAATTGGCCATGTTGTATCATCGGGAGCAGGGTTTGTTCTCTAAAGTTATCGGTGAAAGTTCGATAGAAGGGTTTTACAGTATATTTAGTATAGCGCCAACGGCATTTTGGCAGAACCATTATACTTTTGGAAAAACTTCTGCACGTACCAAAAAAGCTTTGACCCATTCGTTTATCGATCTTTTGGCCATCAACACCCTGTTGCCTTTGAAGTTCTGCTATGCCAAGCACCTGGGACAGGACATCGATGAAGAAATTCTCAACATCGTCAAAAAGATTGTGCCTGAAAAAAATGCTATTGTGGATACATTTTTTTCCCTAAAAAAGGGCATTAAAATGTCGGCGATGGAGTCGCAAGCTTTGATACAGCTCAAAACAGTGTACTGTAACAAAAGCAGGTGCCTTGATTGTGCCATTGGCAATGCACTGCTCAACGCTTGAGAATTTTGCATACCATTTTTTTAAAAAGTATATTGCGGCATGAACCTGTTTTATAAAGCACTTTTATATTTCCAAAAGAGGGGATATTACGTTTGCCAAAGAATTGCCGATCGCTTGGGCATTCGTGCAAAGGTTGTGCGCACATCGTTTATGTACTTGACCTTCGTGACTTTGGGCTTTGGTTTTGCCCTGTACCTCTTTATTGCATTCTGGATGCGGATCAAGGATTTGGTATATACCAAAAGATCTTCGGTTTTTGATCTCTGATTGAATTTTGTGGCGATTTTGTCAAATCAGTTGCTCATAAATCAGTGCCTGCAAACTATTTTAACAGCAGATGTTTTGAATATGCCGATTTTTTTTAGCATATTGTCGCCTTTTAGCATTGCTAACAACACTAATATCATAAATTAAATCAACCAAAATTATGTTAAAAACTACAGAATCATGGGGTTCGAGGGTTGGCCTCATTCTCGCCATGGCTGGAAATGCTGTGGGGTTGGGTAACTTTTTAAGGTTTCCTGTCCAAGCGGTCCAAAACGGTGGTGGTGCTTTTATCATCCCCTATTTAGTTTGTTTTCTCATAATGGGTATTCCTTTGCTTTTCATTGAATGGTCTTCAGGGCGGTACGGAGGTAAATTTGGGAACCACAGTACGCCGTACATCTTGGACACAATGGCAAAGGGCAGGTTGTTTAAGTATATAGGCGTCTTTGGTATTTTCACGAACATTGCGGTGGTAGCTTACTACGCATATATAGAATCTTGGACCATGTCTTATGTGTATCATTCTTTGAGAGGTACATTTTCGGGGATGTCACAAAGTGAAGTAGCAGGATTTTTTAATTCGTATGTTGATGTGGCCCATAGTACTACCGGGATTCCTTATGAAGCTGTTGTTTTTTATATTTTATGTTTGGCACTCAACACGTTCATTTTATCCAAGGGATTGAAAGGAGTGGAAAAGGTAGCAAAAATAGGTATGCCAATGTTGATAATTTTTGGCGTTTTCTTGGCTATTAGAGGTTATACCCTTGGCACAAGCGGCGCTTCAGACCTGTTCCCAAATGCCAATGCTTGGGATGGGCTCAATTTTTTATGGACACCCCAATTTGATTCGTTGTCCAACCCTAAAGTGTGGCTGGCAGCAGCAGGACAGATTTTCTTCACCCTGTCTGTGGGAATGGGTACCATACACTGTTATGCAGCGTACGTAAAAAGCAAAGATGATATTGCTTTGAATTCTGTTTCGGCAGGGTTTATGAACGAGTTTGTCGAAGTGGTATTGGGAAGCGCTATCGTAATTCCAATTGCAGCCGGTTATCTTGGATTGGATTGGGTCATCAACAACGCAGGCTTTGGAATGGCCTTCCAGACCATGCCATATCTTTTCCAGCAGTGGGGGCCAATTTTGGCAGCCATAGCTGGGGTTATGTGGTTTGGGCTCTTGTTTTTTGCAGGGATTACCAGTTCCTTGGCGATGGGTACCCCGTGGATGGGCTTTATGAGGGACGAGTTTGGATGGAGTAGAAATAAAGGTGCTTGGTCTTTTGGTGCTCTTGCGCTTATTATGGGATTGCCTACGGTTTTATTTTTTCAGAACGGTGTTTTTGACGACTATGACTATTGGGCTGGAACCGTAAGTTTGGTCATCTTCGCATTTTTTGAAGTGATTCTGTTCGCTTGGATTTTTGGGATGGACAAGGGATGGGCCGAGATCAACTCCGGTGCAGATATTAGAGTCCCTAAAATTTATAGGTTTATAATCAAATACATAACGCCATTGTTGCTGGGCTGGGTTTTCTTCGCAAGCTTGCCAAGCATATTTGACAATATTTCACACAAGAACACCTATAACAAGGCTGCTTTTGCCAATGAGTTTTATGCCGAAAATTTTGAAGGTTCGGGTACCTCCGTAGGCACCGTTGAGTCCGTGGACGGCCAGCACATCAAGTTCTCGTTTGAAAATACCAGAAAACGCTATGACAAAGTTACCAATGAAGCGGTGACAGAAACCTTTACCGATTATAAGGAATATGCGTTTAAGGACGGTCAAAAAACAGCTGTCCAACTGGGCGATGTCGTAAAACCGGGAGATCTGATTGCCACGGGAAGTTTTACAAACGATGTCTTTTATAAAAACATAGGAAGGGCCATGTTACTTGGACTGTTTTTGTTTATTTCAATTTTGGTATATTTAGCATTCTTAAAAAGAAAAAGAGAAGGGAGGGCAACATTATGAATTCATCAGCAATCATTATAATGGTCGTTACGCAAGCGATCGTTATTGCATTTACAGCATTTTTTTTCTATAAAGTGCTAAAGACACCGCCCAAGCCAGAGCCGGATTCCTATTCAGAAAACGACGATGTGCTTATTCGGAAAAAAGACACCTCGGATGAGTAAACCCTAAATTTCGAATTATGGCAAAATCCCATTACATGTTTTCAAGAAAGCAACGCAATGGGGTTTTGTTGTTATTGGCACTTATAGTGCTGCTACAAGTGCTTAGTTTCTTTGTGGGCCATCGTCACGATGAAATAAAAACCGATGAAGTATTGGTGGAAAAATTCCGCCATGAGGTCGATTCGCTTAAATTGGCCGCTACCGAAGCCCAAAAGCCACAAGTATTTCCGTTCAACCCAAACTATATCACAGATTACAAAGGCTATACATTGGGAATGTCCAACGAAGAAATCGACAGGCTCTTGCATTTCAGGGCGCAAGGTAAGTGGGTCAATTCGGCACAACAATTTCAACAGGTTACACAGGTTTCAGATTCACTGCTCAATACCCTTTCGCCCTATTTCAAATTTCCCGAATGGATAACCGACCCAAAGCCAAGGAAAGATTGGGCAGATGATTCAAAATTTGGCAGCACTGCAGGAAACAAAACAAAAACCTTTGCACAAAAGATAGATCTTAACCATGCCACTACGGAACAATTGCAGCGTGTCAACGGTATTGGCGTAACTTTGGCGGACAGGATCATCAAATATAGGAGCAAATTCGCAGGAGGATTTATTGCCGATGTACAACTTTGGGACATTTATGGACTTACGCCGGAAGTTATCGAACGCATCACCAACGATTTTACCGTAAAAACCCCGAGACAAATAGAAAAGTTCAATCTCAATTCGGCTACAAGAGACCAACTGGTTACCATTCAGCACATCGATTATGAAATTGCCCACCGTATTATCGAACAACGCACGCTACGTGAAGGCTACAAATCTTTCGACGAATTGCTCAAGGTAAAAGACTTTCCAGCCAATAAAATTGAGATAATTAAGTTATATTTGACGCTCGATTAATATATAAACACATACAGATGAACCCAATGTACTTCACAGAAGAACACCAATTATTCAGAAAAAGCTTACAGGATTTTTTGCAGAAAGAAGTTGTGCCCCATATCGACAAATGGGAAAAAACAGGCACGGTTGAGCGTTTTATCTGGAAGAAATTTGGAGATATGGGCTATTTTGGGCTCAACTATCCTGAACAGTATGGTGGGCTCAATCTCGATCTGTTCTATACGGTCATTTTTCTTGAAGAACTCCAAAAGGTCAACTCCGGAGGATTTGCCGCTGCCATGTGGGCGCATGCCTATCTGGCCATGACACACCTCAACAAAGAAGGCAACCATGCCATCAAGCAAAAATATCTTGCACCGAGTATTTCCGGGGACATGATCGGATGTCTGTGCATTACCGAACCATTCGGGGGCAGTGATGTGGCGGGTATGAGGACTACCGCCGAAAAAAAAGGCGATAAGTACCTGCTCAATGGATCAAAAACCTTCATTACCAACGGAGTTTATAGTGACTATTTGGTCGTCGCTGCCAAGACAAATCCCGATGCAGGACATAAAGGGATGAGCATTTTTGTCGTGGATAGGGATACACCGGGGATTGCATCCACAAAATTGGACAAATTGGGGTGGCGGGCATCCGATACTGCCGAAATAGCTTTTGACAATGTGGAAATACCGGCAGACCAATTGATGGGCGAAGAGGGAATGGGTTTTTCCTATATCATGCAGCATTTTGCTTTGGAGCGATTGGTAATGGGTATCAACGCACACGCAAGAGCAGAATATGCGCTGCAATATGCGTTGCAATACATGTCCGAACGCACCGCTTTTGGCAAGACAATAGATAAGTTTCAGGCACTGCGCCATAAATTTGTCGATTTTTACAGTGATATGGAAGTTTGCAAATGGTTCAATTATTCCGTTGCATATCGTTTGAACAAAGGCGAATATGTTGTGAAGGAAGCCACCATTTCAAAACTTCAATCAACAAAAATGGCCGATGAGGTCATTTACGGTTGCCTCCAGTTCTTGGGCGGTTATGGCTATATGGAAGATTACCCACTTGCCAGGTTGCTCCGCGACAGCAGGCTCGGGCCCATTGGTGGTGGAACTTCGGAAATTCTTCGTGAAATTATATCCAAAATGGTAATCGACAAAAAAGATTATAAACCAGCTACTTAAATAATATAGTTATGAACTCCAAATCTTTCCTACAATTTCTAGTTGCCATTGCAATAGTTCAAGTGTCTCACGCACAGGTGGAAGTAAAGAACAAGATCGTCGATATACTTACGATGATCCCCATCGAAAGTGCCAGTATTTATGTGCAGAACACCACCATCGGGACGGTCAGCAATGCCGATGGGAAGTTTGTGCTTCTGGTTCCCAACGAGTTTTCCAATGATACATTGATAGTTTCCTCTATAGGTTACAAAAGTTTCAAGACCGCCGTAAAGGATTTTGACAATAGCATGGAAATTTTTCTCGAAGAGGACATCGCCTCGCTCGACGAAGTCGTCTTGGTGGCCGAAACCCGGCCCAAGACCGCCAATGAGATTGTCCTGAAGGCTTTGGAGCGATTGCCAAAGAACATGCCCGATACGTCGTATTTGCAAAAAGGGTTTCTTCGTCATAAGGAGCGCAACAAGAAAGAGTTCAAATGGTTGATAGAAAGTGCTATAACGGTTTATGATGTCGGATACGGGTCCAATGACGATCTCAAGATCAATGTCGATGAAGTACGTAAGAGCTACGACCTCCGTGATGTGGACAGCCTTTTGACCTACACGGCCTATTTGCAGCAAAAAGCCAATGTCCGGAACCTGAGAGGGCGAAATTTGCGAAGGGATACCATCCGAACGGCTTCGTTGGTCAAGGCCATCAAGTGGAACGACAACCGCATCAACGGTCTGCAAAATCTTTTTGAGGGCAAGCTCAACCTGGTGCGCAATTCAGCGATGCCAAAAGCTTTGTTTGGAGAAAACATCCTGTCCATGCACCAATTCGAGCTCGATACCGTTTTGGTAAACAATGACCGCAAGATCTACAAGATCAAAATAGAAAAAGGTCCCGATTACGTTAATCTCAAAACTCCCGGCGTGTTCAATGACGGTTACCAGGCCAGGGGCTGGATCTACATTTACTGGGACACTTATGCCATCAAAAAAATAGAATACGAGCTTGTGGCCGCCTCGCCCGAACAAAAGAGCAGGAGCAAAACGCTTTTTGATACCAACATAAACCATAAGCTGGTGGTCAACTATATGGAATATGAAGAAAAGATGTACCCAAGTTACATTTACTATGAAACGCCAAAGCTTGTAAACGTCGGCATGAAACCCACCGAACCGAGAAAAAGCATAGATGAAACCGTTACCTACAATAAGGACGAACGTTACTACTATACCGTTCAGGAAATCCTCTTTACAGAAGTAGTTTTGGACAGGGACAAAATCAGTCAGGCACTTTCCCGTAAATGGGATCCGGACATTTTTGCCATAAAACCCTATAACAAAGACTTCTGGAAAAACTACAACACCCTGCTCGAAAGCGAGGAAGACGAAAAACTGATCCAGGATCTGACCAGGCGCTCGTCGCTTTATAAGGATTGATTTTCTGTTGCGCGATATTTTTTGTAAGTTGATTCTTAATTAATTACGGTTTTTCCGTAATTTCAACACTGTAAAACGACTATTTTCTGTTAAATTTTTGTTAAACCGTTTTTTTTTTTTTTTTTTTTGAGTGTTGCTTCCTAATTTCAAGGTGTTTAACACTAAATTTTTACGATTATGAAAGCTATTAAAAAATCAAAACGTATTGTTGCAATTGTGTTGGTTTGTATCTTCTTTATTCCAACTATTTTGTCATGTTCAAATGAAAAGCAGTTTATAGATGAATCTGTTAACAAGTACAGGGAATCGGCATTGAAAATTATTAATGCTGTAGAAATTGTAAGTAATTTTGAGCAAAACAATTTTGCTCAAAAGGATGGCGATTATGAAATTACCCAAGAGATGGTTGATCAATATGCTGTTATGCTTGGATATCAAGCAGGAGATTTTGACGTTTATTTAGTAGAACAAGTTATTGATAAATATGCGGATGTGTTGGATAAAGGTTATGAGCAAGTTATAGATGAATATGATTTGTCTTCTTTTACGAAGCTGTCTTTAAAAGATATAGCCGAAGGAAATTGGATTGAAGATTTAGAAAGTCATCCAAATTATCAAAATTTGAGCTTAACAGAAAAAGAGATGCTTTCGGTCGCTAATGCCTATGCCCAAGAATTACAGAATAATGGTAAAGGAATCACGCCAGCTGGTGTGGGTGCCTTTATAGGTTTAATTGTTGGAGGTTGGATTTGTAATGTTTGGTGCGTTTTAGGAGGTGCGATAATAGGTGCCATAATTGGAGAATCAACTACAAAATAAAATGAAAAATATCATAAGTCTTTTAATTTTGTTGTTTTTTGCATCCTGTTCACTCTTTTCCCAAGAAGGCAATAATATGGGCAACAAAGGAGATTGGATAGTGGTAGTTGATGCTGGGTTTGCTGCTTTGGAAGCAGAAGATAACTTTAAGGTTTCTGCAACTGCACAAGGAGCTTTGATTGGTAAGGAATTTATTATCCAAGATAATGCTTCAATCATAACCGGAATAGGAGTTGAAAATGTAAGAGCAGATTTCAATGATGAAATGGGCAGATTGGTTTTTCTTAAAAACAGTCATATTTATCTTCCTGTCGGTGTGAGGTTGTTTTATGATAAAACTCAAAAGGTATCGTTATTTGCTGATTTAGGTATTTATGGTTCTTATCTATTGAAATCAAAAGTAGAAGTTGTATCTGACGATATTGATGATTCAAAAAATGGCTTGGGCTTCAATTTTGGTATTCAGGCATCATTGGGAGCAAAATTTAAATTCATAAATGACCAAAACAGTATCAGTATTGGATTAAAATCCAAAACTGATATGGTCAGTGGCTATAGGAATTCAGTTCAAGAATTTAAGATGACAGATTTATACGTCTTTCAATTAGGTTTAAATCTTCAACTGTAGCTTTTAAGAATTGCACTTAAAAAAAGTTCTTTTAGCCATTGTTCCTATAATCTTTTGTCTTTTTAGTTGTAAGAATAAAACGAGCGATTTTTGGAATAATGCTCAATTAGAGGAAACGAATGCCTATATAGCTTATAGAGGAACTGAAACCAAACAGGGCTTTTTTGCAAGAGATTTCAACCTAAAGGACACATTGAGCTCGCATGTGGGTATTCTTTTATATGACGAAGACAATTGGCTTGTTTTCAATGTGTCGGATTTTAAAGATGGTGGTTCAGATTTCAGGAAGCAGAACATTAGGGATTTTTATGGTTTGGCAGAAGAAAAAATTAACAGTGCTAGTTTGTGGCGCATAGATTTGGATTCTACTGAAGTTATGAAATTGAAAATGTTAATTCACACATACGAATCGAGATTTATAAACTTCGATAGGTATTTTACCTTAAATGATTCGACAAAGCTCTATTGTTCACAATTCGTGAAAGATGTTTTGGTTCAAACAGATTCAAGCAATTTTCATTTTGAACCTGTAAAAAGAGCTTTAGGTGGCATTTACAAGTCGTATTTCAGAAAAGACACATTAGAATATTATCCAGTTGATCTTTTCCAATCCAATGATAGAATAAAAAAGATTGGAGAATGGACATTCAAATAATTATCAATTTTTGATTGCACATATAAATATACTTCCTATATTTGCACCCACAAAATCCCAAAAAGAGAGGAGGTTAAGATACTATGCTGATAATACCGATTAAAGAAGGAGAAAACATTGACAGGGCGCTAAAGCGTTTCAAGCGCAAGTTTGACAAAACTGGTGCCAAGCGCGAACTGCAGAACCGCAAGCAGTTCACAAAACCATCCGTATTGCGTAGGGCGCAAATCCAGAAAGCGCAGTACATCCAGCGATTGAGAGATCAGGAGAGCTTGTAAAAAAGCTGTCCATTGGACGATAAATCAAATTCCTGTCACCGCAGGAATTTTTTTTTGCCCTATATTTATACAGAAAATCTTGACGTCCGCCATGATAGAGCCATTTACTGAATACCTGCTCCGCGAAAAAAATTATTCGCCACTTACCGTACAGGCCTATCGGCACGATCTGGAAACCTTCTCGGGGTTTTTGCAAGACGAATATGGCATTACATCTATTGAAAGCACAACCTATCAGCACATCAGGGCCTGGGTCGTACAGCTCGTTGAGTCTGGTGTATCCAATAGATCCATCAACCGAAAGACCTCTTCCCTCAATACTTTTTTTAAGTTTCTGTTAAAGATAGAAGCCATAGATGCCAGCCCAATGGCAAAGCATAAGGTGCTGAAAGCAGGCAAAAAGGTACAAGTGCCATTCTCGGAGGCAGAGTTGCAAACAGTGTTGGCAGAACTTTCAGATGCGTCCGACTTTACAGGCCTGCGCAATAGGCTTATCGTAGAACTCTTCTACGCCACGGGCATCCGAAGGATAGAACTGGTGCAGATAAAACTGGTCAATATCGATTTGTCAAACAGAACATTAAAAGTCCTCGGAAAGAGAAACAAGGAACGCTACATCCCTTTGATAGACTCTGTGGTCGATACCGCCCGGCAGTATCTCGAAGCACGGCAACAGTTAAATCATATCCAAGACCCGGATTACCTTTTTTTGACCCAAAAAGGGTTAAAAATTTATGAAAATCTTGTGTATAGAATTATTAATCGTTATCTTAGTAATGTGTCAAGCAAAGCAAAGACAAGCCCCCATATTATAAGGCACACCTTTGCCACTCACTTGCTCAATGAGGGTGCCAACCTTAACGATGTCAAGGAATTGCTTGGGCATACAAGCCTTGCTGCAACCCAGGTTTATACCCACAACAGTATAGCCGAACTGAAGAAGGCTTACGCCAGTGCGCACCCTAGAAGTAATAAAGAGAAATAAAGTATAACCAAAAAAACGGAAACATGAAAGTTAACACACAATCAGTAAATTTTACAGCAGACAAAAAACTGATAGATTTTATCCAAAAGCGCATGGACAAACTGGATCAGTATTACGACAAGGTTATCCAGTCCGATGTCTATCTAAAAGTTGACAACACAAGCGAAAAAGAGAACAAGATTTTTGAGGTCAAGGTAAGTGTTCCCGGTGATAGCATCGTCGTAAAAAAACAGTGTAAGACCTTTGAAGAAGGTGCCGACAGTGCCGCTGCGAGCATAGAAAGACAGCTTAAAAAGAGGAAGGAAAAATTACGATCACATATATGATAAAATTTTTCAAAAAATGTTTTGAAACAAAAAATAAATATTTACATTTGCAGTCCGTTAGAAATAGCGGGCTTTTTTTATGGTAAAAAAGCACAAAAAGCCGATGTAGCTCAGTTGGCTAGAGCAGCTGATTTGTAATCTGCAGGTCGTGGGTTCGAGCCCCTCCATCGGCTCTTTTTCAGGTATATAGAAGTCCTTTTGGGTCTTTTAAGAATAAACATGGTATTGGGGAGATACTCAAGCGGCCAACGAGGACAGACTGTAAATCTGTTGGTTTTACCTTCGCAGGTTCGAATCCTGCTCTCCCCACAAAATATCCGTGAAAGCGGAAAATCAACCTTTAAAATTCCAGAATTACAAATGTGATTGTGGGCTAAAGTTTGAAAAACGTTCGTTTAAATTAATGGAATTTTGGAATTTTCTTAATGAAAGTTTCGATAAATGCGGGAGTAGCTCAGTTGGTAGAGCGTCAGCCTTCCAAGCTGAATGTCGCCGGTTCGAACCCGGTCTCCCGCTCAAATTTACGAGTTACACGATGTGACAGTTGTGAACCTGCCTGCCGGCGGGAAGGTCTATAATCGGCGATCGTAAATGAACTGCCGGTGTAGCTCAGGGGTAGAGCGTTTCCTTGGTAAGGAAGAGGTCACGAGTTCAAATCTCGTCATTGGCTCAATCAAATTGCTTATAATTTGAACACTAATATAAATTAAGATTAAAATAAACTAAAAACATGGCAAAGGCAACTTTCGATCGTTCAAAACCACACTTAAATATTGGTACTATTGGACACGTAGATCACGGTAAAACAACTTTAACTGCTGCTATTACTAAAGTATTAGCTGATGCAGGTTTATCAGAAGCAAAATCATTCGACCAGATTGATAACGCTCCAGAAGAAAAAGAAAGAGGTATCACAATCAACACCTCTCACGTAGAATACGCAACCGCTAACCGTCACTACGCACACGTTGACTGTCCAGGTCACGCGGATTACGTAAAGAACATGGTTACCGGTGCTGCTCAAATGGACGGTGCTATCCTTGTGGTAGCCGCTACCGATGGTCCAATGCCACAAACCCGTGAGCACATCCTTTTGGGACGTCAGGTAGGTATTCCTCGCATTGTTGTTTTCATGAACAAAGTGGACATGGTGGACGACCCGGAATTGTTGGAATTGGTTGAAATGGAAATCAGAGATTTGTTGTCATTCTACGAATATGACGGTGACAACGGTCCTGTAATCGCTGGTTCTGCTCTTGGCGCACTTAACGGTGAGCAAAAATGGGTTGACACAGTGCTACAATTGATGGAAGCTTGTGATACTTGGATCGAAGAGCCAGTACGTGATATGGACAAGCCATTCTTGATGCCAATTGAAGACGTATTCTCTATTACAGGTCGTGGTACAGTTGCAACAGGCCGTATCGAGACCGGTGTTGCAAAAACTGGTGACCCAGTTGAAATCATCGGTATGGGTGCTGAAAAATTGACCTCAACTATTACAGGTATCGAAATGTTCCGTCAAATCCTTGACAGAGGTGAAGCTGGTGACAACGCTGGTATCTTGTTGAGAGGTATCGATAAGACCCAGATATCAAGAGGTATGGTTATCGTTAAGCCAGGATCTGTGACTCCTCACAAAAAGTTCAAGGCAGAGGTCTATATCCTTAAAAAAGAAGAAGGCGGTCGTCACACACCATTCCATAACAACTACCGTCCACAGTTCTACGTACGAACTACTGACGTAACCGGTAGTATCCAATTGCCAGCAGGCGTTGAGATGGTTATGCCTGGTGACAACCTTACCATTACTGTTGAATTGATCCAACCAATCGCTATGAACGTAGGTCTTCGTTTCGCTATCCGTGAAGGTGGACGTACCGTTGGTGCGGGTCAGGTAACTGAGATTTTAGATTAATTTCAAATCGCATATATGAATTAAGGTGTTCCGATTTTCGGAACGCCTTGATTTATATTTACGGGTTTACCTGTATGCCAATAGGCAATGCTCAAAATTGAGCGATAAAAAAGGTGGCCTGATACAATATAAAGAACAAAAAGATATCTGATCACTGTTCCTTTATACGGGTTTAGCTCAGTTGGTAGAGCACTGGTCTCCAAAACCAGGTGTCGGGAGTTCGAGTCTCTCAACCCGTGCAGAATAGAATAAATACCAAATGGACAAGTTTTAAGGTCCAAAACACAATAATAAAATGGCAGGATTTGTAAACTATGTAAAAGAATCTTTTGATGAGTTGAAAAACAACGTCACGTGGCCAACTTGGGCAGAAGCGCAACGGTTGACCATAGTAGTAGCAGTTTTTTCCATCATATTTTCGCTCGCTATCTGGGGTGTTGATACTGTTTTCAGCAATGTCATAGAAACTTATTTTAACTGGCTCAAATAATAAATGTACTTGGAATGACTGAAACAAGCACAAATAAAAGATGGTACGTCATCAGGGCCGTTAGCGGACAGGAAAACAAGATCAAGACCTATATTGAAAATGAGATTGCCAGACTTGGACTTGGCGACTATGTAGAGCAGGTACTGGTACCTACCGAAAAGGTGATTCAGGTTCGCAATGGGAAAAAAATTAACAAAGAAAAAGTTTATTTCCCGGGGTATATCATGATTCAAGCCAATTTGAGTGGGGAGATACCTCACATCATACGTTCCATTACCAACGTTATCGGTTTTCTTGGAGAAACAAAAAATGGCGATCCAGTGCCGTTACGACAGTCAGAAGTAAACAGGATGTTGGGCAAAGTCGATGAACTAACGGTTGATGCCGATGCAAATGTGGCTATTCCGTTTACCATCGGAGAAACTGTCAAAGTTATCGACGGGCCTTTCAATGGGTTTGACGGTACTATCGAAAAGATCAATGAAGAAAAGCGCAAGCTCGAAGTTATGGTAAAGATTTTTGGAAGAAAAACACCGTTGGAATTGAGCTATATGCAAGTAGAAAAAGTTTAAATAATTGTTACACAATAGATAGAACGTCTTTTCAGCTTCCAATCGGGAAGACGGCAATTAAATTTTGAAAAATGGCAAAAGAATTAAGTAAAGTAGTTAAGCTACAAGTTCGGGGAGGTGCCGCGAATCCTTCGCCACCGGTAGGACCCGCTTTAGGAGCTGCTGGAGTTAATATCATGGAATTTTGCAAACAGTTCAACGCGAGGACACAGGACAAGCCCGGCAAAGTATTGCCCGTTGTCATATCTGTTTTCAAGGACAAATCGTTTGATTTCGTGATCAAGACCCCACCAGCTGCAGTACAATTATTGGAAGCGGCCAAAGTAAAAAAAGGATCTGGTGAACCGAACAGAAAGAAAGTAGCAAAAGTAACCTGGGACCAAGTGAAAGCGATTGCAGAAGATAAAATGCAAGATTTGAATGCATTTACAATGGAATCTGCCATGAACATGGTTGCGGGAACGGCAAGATCAATGGGTATCACCATCACAGGGATCAAACCTTATTAAACCTTTTTGAAATGGCAAAATTGACAAAAAAACAAAAAGAGGCAAGAGCAAAAGTTGACAAAAACAAACTTTACTCTCTTGAAGAAGCTTCGGCTTTATTGAAAGAAATCACCTATACAAAATTTGATGCTTCTGTGGACATCGCCGTTAGACTCGGTGTAGATCCGCGCAAGGCAAACCAAATGGTAAGAGGCGTTGTTTCTTTACCTCACGGAACAGGAAAAGACATGAAAGTCCTTGCATTGGTTACCCCAGACAAGGAGCAGGAAGCTAAAGAAGCAGGAGCCGACTATGTTGGATTGGACGAGTACCTCGATAAAATCAAGAATGGTTGGACCGATGTGGACGTTATCGTAACCATGCCGGCTATCATGGGAAAATTAGGACCATTGGGTAGAGTTTTAGGGCCACGAGGCCTTATGCCAAACCCCAAGACAGGAACCGTAACCATGGAAGTGGGCAAAGCGGTAGCAGAAGTCAAAGCAGGTAAGATCGATTTCAAAGTTGATAAAACAGGAATCGTGCACGCACCAATTGGCAAAGCTTCATTTACTGCCGACAAACTGGTGGGCAACGCAAAAGAGTTAGTCTCTACGCTTATCAAATTGAAGCCCACAACAGCAAAAGGCACCTATGTGAAGAGCATTTATATCTCCAGCACAATGAGCCCGAGTATAGCAGTAGATACAAAAGTAGTATAGTAGTAGTTTAACTTTAATAATTATGACAAGAGAAGAAAAATCACAAGTAATTGAAGAGTTGACTGCTCAACTGGCGAGTAGTTCGCATATTTATCTTACGGATATTTCCGGATTGAACGCAGCCAACACTTCCGATCTACGACGCGCATGCTTTAAGGCAAACATTAGGCTGGCAGTCGTCAAGAACACCTTGTTAGAAAAAGCCATGGAAGCTTCTGACAAGGATTTCGGAGACCTTCCAAAAACTTTGAAAGGCAATACCTCCGTAATGTATGCTGAAACCGGCAACGCCCCCGCTAAAGTTATCAAGGCATTCCGTAAAAAATCCGATAAACCATTGCTCAAAGGCGCTTTTATAGAAGAGGCCATATACATTGGGGATAATCAATTGGATGCCCTTGTTGACATAAAGTCCAGAGAAGAATTGATTGGCGATATCATCGGATTGTTGCAATCACCGGCCAAAAATGTTGTCTCTGCACTTAAGTCGAGCGGTGGCAAGTTGGCAGGCATCGTAAAAACCTTATCAGAAAAATAAGGCTAAAAAAACAAGTACGCACTTAAAACAATTATAATTTATTAAAAATTTTTAAAACGATAGAAAAATGGCAGATTTAAAAGATTTCGCAGAAAAATTGGTTAACTTGACAGTAAAAGAAGTCAATGAGTTGGCCGCAATATTAAAAGAAGAATACGGCATCGAACCAGCCGCTGCAGCAGTTGCAGTTGCCGCTCCAGGAGCTGGAGCAGGTGGCGGAGAAGCCGCTGAAGAGCAAACAGAATTCACTGTTGTTCTTAAAGCTGCCGGTGCTTCTAAACTTGCAGTCGTGAAACTTGTTAAAGAATTGACAGGTCTTGGACTTAAAGAAGCAAAAGAACTAGTTGACGGCGCACCAAGCAATGTCAAAGAAGGCGTTTCTAAAGATGAAGCAGAAGGCTTGAAAGCATCTTTGGAAGAAGCTGGTGCAGAGGTTGAGCTTAAGTAAGCGATACCAAGCCTATAATTAAAGGTTTAGGTCTTCCGCCCCGATCGCTATCGGAAGTTGGAATGGCCTAAACCATTTTGTGCATATTAAGCTTGCATAAAAAAACAACTATTATTTTAATCATAATCTCGTACATCGATGTTAGCACAAAAAGCTGAAAGATTAAATTTCTCTTCCATTGTAAACAGAACAGAATATCCCGACTTTTTGGATATCCAGATCAAATCCTTTCAGGATTTTTTTCAATTGGAAACAAAATCAGAAGAACGGGAAAACGAAGGTTTGTACTCAACCTTCATGGAAAATTTTCCGATTACTGATACAAGAAACCAATTTGTTTTAGAGTTCCTCGATTACTTTATAGACCCACCAAGATATACCATAGAAGAGTGTATTGAAAGAGGCCTTACATACAGCGTGCCACTCAAGGCTCGCCTGAAACTCTATTGCACAGACCCGGAGCATGAGGACTTTGAAACCATCGTCCAAGACGTTTATTTGGGAACCATCCCCTACATGACACCAAGTGGCACCTTTGTGATCAATGGCGCCGAGCGTGTCGTGGTATCACAGTTGCACCGATCGCCGGGCGTATTCTTTAGCCAGTCGTTCCATGCCAACGGTACCAAACTTTATTCAGCCCGTGTAATTCCTTTCAAAGGCTCCTGGATCGAGTTTGCAACGGACATCAACAGCGTTATGTACGCTTACATCGACAGGAAGAAAAAATTGCCTGTAACCACATTGTTCAGGGCCATAGGTTTTGAGCGCGACAAAGATATCCTTGAGATTTTTGACCTTGCAGAAGAAATAAAAGTTTCTAAAGTAGGCCTTAAAAAAGTTTTGGGGCGCAAGCTTGCCGCCCGTGTTTTGAACACTTGGCACGAAGATTTCGTAGATGAAGATACAGGCGAAGTGGTTTCTATAGAACGTAATGAAATTGTGCTTGACCGTGATACTATATTGGACAAGGACAATATTGAGGAAATAGTTGAAGCCGATGCCAAAACCATTCTTTTGCACAAAGAGAGCGCACAGCAAGGCGACTATGCTATTATCTACAACACATTGCAAAAAGACCCTACCAACTCTGAAAAAGAAGCCGTAGAACATATATACCGTCAATTGCGCAACGCCGAGCCGCCCGATGAGGAAACCGCTCGCGGCATCATTGACAAACTGTTCTTCTCGGACCAACGCTATTCCCTTGGAGAAGTTGGCCGTTACAGGATGAACAAAAAATTGGGTCTTGATATCGGTATGGACAAACAAGTACTTACCAAAGTCGATATCATTACCATCATAAAATATTTGATAGAACTGATCAATTCCAAAGCAGAAATCGATGATATCGATCACTTGTCAAACCGACGTGTACGCACCGTTGGCGAGCAGCTTTCACAACAGTTCGGCATCGGTTTGGCCCGTATGGCACGAACCATCAGAGAACGTATGAACGTTCGTGACAATGAAGTGTTTACACCTATAGATTTGATTAATGCCAAGACTCTGTCCTCTGTCATTAACTCATTTTTTGGTACCAACCAATTGTCACAGTTCATGGATCAGACCAACCCACTGGCCGAAATCACGCACAAGCGCCGTCTTTCAGCCCTTGGGCCTGGAGGACTTTCCCGCGAAAGGGCCGGCTTTGAAGTCCGTGACGTACACTATACACATTACGGCCGTCTGTGCCCCATCGAAACTCCCGAAGGTCCAAATATCGGTTTGATCTCATCACTTTCGGTTTACGCAAAAGTAAACGGCATGGGATTCATCGAAACACCATATCGCAAAGTAGAGAACGGTGTGGTTGACATCAAGAACGAACCCACTTATTTGAGCGCTGAAGAAGAGGAAGACATGTTGATAGCCCAAGCAAACATTCGTGTGGATGGAATTGGAAAAATCATCGAAGAAAAACTCATTGCACGCCATGAAGGTGATTTCCCTGTCGTTGAGCCCACAAAGGCAAACTACACAGACGTTGCACCCAACCAAGTGGCATCAATATCAGCTTCACTTATTCCTTTCTTGGAACATGATGACGCAAACAGGGCCTTGATGGGCTCCAACATGATGCGTCAGGCAGTACCATTGTTACGCCCAGAAGCCCCGATAGTCGGTACCGGACTGGAACGTCAAGTTGCTACAGACTCACGAGTATTGATCAATGCCGAAGGTGACGGCGTCGTGGAATATGTTGATGCCAACGAAATCATCATCAGGTACCACCGTACCGAAGAAGAGGCGATGGTCAGCTTTGATGGCGATACCAAAACCTATCCTTTGATCAAGTTCAGGAAAACAAACCAAGGAACATCCATAAACCTCAAACCTATTGTTAGGAAAGGCGACAAGGTGAGAAAAGGACAGGTGCTTTGTGAAGGATATGCTACACAAAATGGCGAACTTGCACTGGGACGTAACATGAAAGTGGCGTTCATGCCCTGGAAAGGTTACAACTTTGAGGATGCTATCGTTATATCCGAAAAAGTAGTTCGCGATGACATTTTCACCTCAATCCACATTGACGAATATTCATTGGAAGTTCGAGATACCAAATTGGGTAATGAAGAATTGACCAATGACATTCCAAATGTTTCCGAAGAGGCCACCAAAGATTTGGACGAAAACGGTATGATCCGTATCGGTGCAGAAGTAAAACCCGGTGATATTTTGATCGGTAAGATCACGCCAAAAGGCGAATCTGACCCAACACCTGAAGAAAAACTTTTGAGGGCCATCTTTGGCGACAAGGCAGGCGATGTTAAAGATGCATCACTCAAAGCTTCACCATCACTACAAGGGGTCGTTATCGACAAGAAACTATTTTCAAGAGCAGTAAAAGACAAGCGAAAGAGAGCCAAAGACAAAGAAGATATCGATGCGCTTGAAGCTGTCTATTACAGAAAGTTTGACGAACTAAAAGCAGTTTTGGTTGACAAATTGTTTAACATTGTCAATGGAAAAACAGCACAGGGAATCTACAACGACTTGGGAGAGGAAATCATTCCAAAAGGAAAGAAATACACCTTGAAGATGCTCAATGCCGTGGATGATTACACACACCTGACTTCCGGAAGCTGGACAGTGGATGAACATACCAACGAACTGATTGCCGATTTGATCCACAACTACAAGATCAAAGAAAACGATCTTCAAGGTTCGTTGCGCCGCGAGAAGTTTACCATATCCATAGGGGACGAACTACCTGCCGGTATCATCAAATTGGCCAAAGTCTACATCGCTAAAAAACGCAAGTTGAAAGTTGGTGACAAGATGGCCGGACGCCATGGAAACAAAGGTATCGTGGCACGTATCGTCCGTCAGGAAGATATGCCATTCCTCGAAGATGGAACGCCTGTGGACATCGTATTGAACCCACTTGGTGTACCATCCCGTATGAACATTGGCCAGATTTACGAAACCGTGCTCGGTTGGGCAGGGCAAAAATTGGGACGCACCTATGCAACCCCCATTTTTGACGGTGCTACTTTAGATCAAATCAATGAATTGACCGACGAGGCAGGAATACCTCGCTTTGGCCACACATATCTTTATGACGGAGGCACAGGCGACCGTTTTGACCAACCAGCAACAGTAGGTGTCATCTATATGTTGAAACTAGGCCACATGGTTGACGATAAGATGCACTCGCGCTCTATCGGACCATACTCGTTGATTACGCAGCAACCATTGGGAGGTAAAGCCCAGTTTGGCGGACAGCGTTTTGGTGAGATGGAGGTTTGGGCACTTGAAGCTTATGGAGCTTCGGCGACCTTGCGTGAGATCTTGACAGTAAAATCTGATGACGTTATAGGTAGGGCAAAAACTTACGAAGCTATCGTAAAGGGTGAGCCTATGCCAGAACCAGGACTACCTGAATCTTTCAACGTGTTGATGCACGAACTAAAAGGTTTGGGATTGGATATTAGATTGGAAGAATAAAAAAGTGAGCAGTAACCAGTATTCAGTTTCCGAAATAAGGAACTGAATACTGTCGCTGATACTTAACACTAAAAGAAAATGGCAAAAAGACAAGATAAAAATACAGTTCAGAGATTCAATAAAATCTCTATAGGTTTGGCATCACCGGAATCTATTTTGGCAGCATCCCTTGGTGAGGTCCTGAAACCGGAAACAATCAACTACAGAACGCATAAGCCCGAACGCGACGGGTTGTTCTGTGAAAGGATATTCGGGCCTGTAAAGGATTTTGAATGTGCTTGCGGAAAATACAAGAGAATCCGTTATAAAGGTATTGTCTGCGACCGATGTGGCGTAGAAGTTACCGAAAAGAAAGTACGGCGCGATAGGGTGGGACACATCAATTTGGTAGTTCCGGTAGCCCATATATGGTATTTCCGTTCGTTGCCAAACAAGATTGGCTATCTTTTGGGCTTGCCGTCCAAAAAATTGGATATGATCATCTATTACGAACGTTATGTGGTCATTCAGCCAGGTATTGCCAAAAACATCGACGGAGAGCCATTGCAAAAATTGGATTTCTTGACAGAAGAAGAATATTTGAGCATTGCAGATTCATTGCCACAGGACAACCAATATCTGGATGACAGCGACCCTAACAAGTTCATTGCCAAAATGGGAGCAGAATGCCTGATAGACTTGTTGGCAAGAATCGATTTGAACGAACTATCGTATGACCTACGACACAAAGCAAACAATGAAACATCCAAACAACGTAAAACAGAAGCTCTAAAACGCCTTCAAGTGGTCGAAGCTTTCCGCGATTCTAATGCAAATCGTGAGAACTTGCCAGAATGGATGATCATGAAAGTCATACCGGTCATTCCACCAGAATTGCGCCCATTGGTGCCGTTGGATGGTGGTCGTTTTGCAACTTCAGATCTGAATGATCTATACCGTCGAGTGATTATCCGTAACAACCGTTTGAAACGATTGGTGGAGATTAAGGCACCAGAGGTAATCTTGCGTAACGAAAAACGTATGTTGCAAGAGTCTGTGGACTCATTGTTTGACAACACCCGTAAGGCTTCAGCCGTAAAAACAGATTCAAACAGGCCGTTGAAATCTTTGTCAGATTCCCTAAAAGGGAAACAAGGACGTTTCCGTCAAAACTTGCTCGGAAAACGTGTAGATTACTCTGCACGTTCGGTAATTGTCGTTGGGCCTGAACTAAAATTGTTTGAGTGCGGATTGCCAAAAAATATGGCTGCAGAACTTTACAAACCATTCATCATAAGAAAATTAATTGAAAGAGGTATTGTAAAAACCGTAAAATCTGCAAAGAAAATTATCGACAGGAAAGAACCTGTTGTCTGGGATATTCTCGAAAACGTCCTTAAAGGACACCCGGTACTTTTGAACCGCGCCCCCACACTTCACAGATTGGGTATTCAGGCATTTCAGCCAAAATTGATTGAAGGCAAGGCCATTCAGTTGCACCCATTGGTATGTACTGCCTTCAACGCCGATTTTGACGGTGACCAAATGGCGGTACACTTGCCATTGGGCCCAGAAGCGATTTTGGAAGCTCAATTATTGATGTTGGCCTCCCATAACATTCTGAACCCTGCCAATGGTTCTCCGGTAACGGTACCTTCACAGGACATGGTTCTTGGCCTTTATTATATGACCAAAGAACGCAAATCAACTGCAGACCATAAGGTTAAGGGCGAAGGCTTGACATTCTATTCATTTGAAGAAGTCAATATAGCTTATAATGAAAAGAAAGTTGATCTCAATGCATCAATCAGGGTTAGAGCCATCGATTTTAATGACGAAGGAAAACTAGCTCCAAAAATTATAGAGACTACTGTAGGACGCGTGCTTTTCAACGAAAAAGTACCACAGGCTGCAGGCTATATCAATCAGGTATTGACCAAGAAATCCCTACGTGATATTATTGGCCACATTCTGAAAGTGACCTCGGTGCCCGAAACCGCAGAATTCCTTGACAATATCAAGGACTTGGGGTACAAATTCGCTTTCCAAGGTGGTCTTTCATTCAGCTTGGGCGATATCATCATCCCTGATCAAAAACAGGTAATGATCGACAAAGCCAATAGTGAAGTTGATGCCATTATGGCCAACTATAACATGGGATTGATTACCAATAACGAGCGTTACAACCAAGTGATCGATATTTGGACTTCAACCAACGCCGAGTTGACCGAGCTTTCAATGAAACGTATCCGTGAGGACCAACAAGGATTTAACTCCGTATATATGATGCTCGATTCCGGTGCCCGTGGTTCAAAGGAACAGATCCGTCAGCTCACGGGTATGCGTGGATTGATGGCCAAGCCCAAAAAATCCAATGCAGGTGGTGGAGAGATCATTGAAAACCCAATTCTTTCCAACTTTAAGGAAGGACTATCGATTTTGGAATACTTTATCTCTACCCACGGTGCCCGAAAAGGTCTTGCCGATACGGCGCTCAAAACGGCCGATGCGGGTTATCTGACCCGTCGTTTGGTCGACGTATCACAGGATGTTATCATTTATAGTGATGACTGTGGTACTTTGAGAGGTATCGAAGTTTCTGCGCTTAAGAAAAACGAAGAGATTATTGAAACCCTTGAAGACAGAATCGTTGGTAGAACTTCCTTGAACGATGTCTATGACCCAATGACCGAAGAAATTTTGGTCAAGGCTGGAGAACATATCGACGACCACATTGCAAAACGTATTGGTGAGTCCGCACTCGAATCTATAGACGTACGTTCTGCACTGACCTGTGAAGCCAAACAAGGTATCTGCGCCAAATGCTACGGCCGTAATTTGGCTACCGGCAAAATGGTTCAAATGGGTGAAGCAGTAGGTGTTGTCGCAGCACAATCTATCGGTGAGCCTGGTACACAGTTGACACTTCGTACATTCCACGTTGGTGGTATTGCCGGAAACATTTCCGAAGAAAACAAATTGGCAGCCAAATTTAATGGTATCGCTGAAATCGAAGACCTTAAAGTGGTCAAAGGAACTGATAACCAAGGCAATGAAGTAGATGTGGTAATATCACGTACATCTGAACTCAAATTGGTTGATGTCAAGACAGGCATTGTGTTGAGTACAAATAACATTCCTTATGGTTCGTACATTTATGTAAAACCTGGGCAAAAAATATCCAAAGGCGATATTATCTGTACATGGGATCCATACAACGGTGTGATCATTTCTGAATTTGCAGGTAAAGTATCTTACGAGAACATCGAGCAAGGTGTCACTTACCAAGTAGAAATAGATGAGCAGACCGGATTCCAGGAAAAGGTTATTTCAGAATCAAGGAACAAGAAATTGATCCCAACGTTGCATATCGAGGATTCCAAGGGAAATACCTTGCGCTCGTACAACCTTCCGGTCGGTGCGCACTTGATGATCAACGATGGCGAGAAAATCAATATTGGCAAGGTGTTGGTGAAGATTCCACGCAAGTCGGCCAAAGCAGGCGATATTACAGGAGGTCTTCCACGTGTGACAGAACTTTTTGAGGCACGTAACCCTTCGAACCCTGCCGTTGTGAGTGAAATCGATGGAGTAGTATCTTTTGGCAAGATCAAGCGAGGCAATAGGGAGATAGTCATCGAATCCAAATTGGGTGAAGTGAAGCGCTATCTTGTGAAACTCTCTAACCAAATCCTTGTTCAAGAGAACGACTATGTAAAAGCAGGTATGCCGTTATCTGACGGTTCTATCACTCCGGATGATATCCTTAACATCAAAGGGCCATCTGCGGTACAGCAATATTTGGTTAACGAAGTACAGGAAGTCTATCGTTTGCAAGGTGTAAAGATTAATGACAAGCACTTTGAAGTTGTTGTTAGACAAATGATGCGCAAAGTACAGATCATAGATTCTGGAGACACCATTTTCCTTGAGGACCAATTGGTTCACAAGTCAGACTTTATCGAAGAAAACGATAAGATCTTTGGAATGAAAGTTGTCGAAGATGCAGGGGATTCCAAAACTCTAAAAGCTGGACAGATCGTCACACTCCGTCAATTGAGGGACGAAAACTCCATACTTACCAGAGAAGACGGCAAGTTGGTAGTAGCAAGAGACGCAAGACCCGCTACCGCCACCCCTATACTTCAAGGTATCACTAGAGCTTCGTTGCAGACCAAGTCGTTCATTTCTGCGGCTTCCTTCCAGGAAACCACTAAAGTGTTGAACGAAGCTGCGGTAAGTGCCAAGATTGACGACCTTGAAGGCCTTAAAGAAAACGTGATTGTAGGACACAGGATTCCTGCCGGAACCGGTGTCAAGCGCTACGAGCACATCATTGTGGGCTCTAAAGAAGAGTTCAATGAAATGATGAAAGTGAAAGAAGAGCTGAACTATAATTAATAACTGAAAAGGCTGTCTCAAAAGCTCACTTTTGTCAAGTTGAAAACTTGTTTCAACTTCTTATAAACATTGACAATCAATGTTATGGGATTCCTAAACAAGAGGAAAGACAAGCGTAAGCACTATTGGGACAGCCTTTTTTATTTCAAATCCAATTTTTAAATTGAAATAGTATGAACGATAAAAACGAAGCACCAAAACAAGGGCAGATCAATATAGAACTTGATGAAAAGACCGCTGAAGGCATTTATTCCAATCTGGCCATCATCAACCATTCTGTATCAGAATTTGTTGTCGATTTTGTGAGCATCATGCCGGGCACGCCCAAGAGCAAGGTAAGATCCCGTATAATATTGACACCTCAGCACGCCAAACGATTGCTCAAGGCACTTGGTGACAATGTGGGCAGGTTTGAAAAAAACCACGGCGAAATCAAGGATTATGAACAACCTCCGATACCACTAAATTTTGGCCCAACAGGACAGGCCTAAAACCAAAAAATCCCTTTGAGAACGCTTCAAAGGGATTTTTTTCTTCAAATAAATTAAAAAACATAGTTGGTCAGGCTACTTCATCGTTACTATTGTTATAAGAAAACTTGAGAGCACCCGATGGACACTTCCTCACTTGGCGGATGATGCGTTCCGTGGTATCGCCGTCAAGGTCGATCCATGGGATGACGGAATGTCTGAAAACATTTGAGAGTTCTTTTGCGCAACGTTCGGCGTTGATGCAAACACGGGGTTCGTAGGTAACAGTAATATCTCTGTTACTGAATACATTGTCAGTAGTTTCCATAAGTAGATCAATTTGGGGTCTGAATCTATTTTTATGTTGAATGAAAGTTGTTAAAAACCAGTTTCAAAAACTTCATCGGATTAAAAGTAATGATAATTTGATAAAAAAATACTTAAAAATTTGAATTTTCGATGAAATGCACGTCAAAGATTGAATAATTGACAAAAAAAACACCGTATTGTGTTTGTGTGATGGACTGTCATTTGTCATGCTGTTCCGATGATTTTCGGGGTTATTTCGGCATCTCGAAAGAATGATAAACTTGGGATTTTACCAATATGTCCAAAATATTCCTGAAAAAATCCTGAAGCAAATCCAGGACGAAAGTGTTGTGGAATTTGTTGTTTTGAATTTTTTAAAAATACTTTCCTATCGAAATTCAGAAGTAAAATGAAAGGTTATGTCAGGATATTTTTGCTGCGTCATTTGAAGCGAAAACTGAGAATCGGCCAAAAACACCAACTGTCCTTGTTTGTCCGTGGCAAGGTAGCGCTGTTTTACGGCCATAAAATCTTTGAACGATTCGCTCTTTGGGTCTTTGGCATCCACCCAACAAGCTTTGTAAACATTCAGGTTTTCATAAGTGCATTTGGCACCATATTCATGTTCTAACCGATATTGGATTACTTCATATTGCAAAGCTCCAACAGTTCCGATGACTTTGCGCCCATTGAGTTCCAGCGTGAACAATTGTGCCACACCTTCATCCATAAGTTGGTCAATCCCTTTAAAGAGTTGTTTAGATTTCAACGGATCGGCATTGTTGATGTACCTAAAGTGTTCCGGCGAAAAGCTTGGAATCCCTTTGTAATTAATGATTTCGCCTTCGGTCAGCGTGTCTCCGATCTTGAAGTTGCCCGTGTCGTGCAGCCCTACAATGTCGCCCGGATAGGATACGTCCACGATTTCTTTCTTTTCTGCAAAAAACGCATTTGGGCTCGAGAATTTCAACTTTTTGCCATGTCTTACGTGCAGGTATGGCGTGTTGCGTTCAAACTTGCCGGAAACTATTTTCACAAATGCCAATCGGTCGCGGTGGTTAGGATCCATATTGGCATGTATCTTAAAAACAAATCCTGTAAATGCCTTTTCGTCAGGTTGTACCAGCCGTTCTTCGCTTTGCTTTGGACGGGGTTTCGGGGCAATTTCCACAAAACAGTCCAAAAGCTCACGAACACCAAAATTGTTCAATGCCGAACCAAAAAACACAGGTTGCGTATGGCCATCCAGATAGGACTGTTTGTCAAAAGTTGGATAGATGCCATCTACTAATTCGAGCTCTTCACGCAGGGTGTTGGCTGATTTTGAGCCGATGAGCGTGTCAAGTTCGTCGGATTGCAAATCCGATATTTCCACAGTTTCTTCAATATTTTTGCGACTGTCGCCGCTAAAGAGGTTGATGTTTTTTTCCCAAATGTTATAAATGCCCTTAAAATCATATCCCATACCTATCGGGAAACTCAAAGGTATTACGTTTAGTTTGAGCTTTTGCTCTATTTCATCGAGAAGATCAAAGGCATCTTTGCCCTCACGATCCAGTTTATTGATAAAGACAATCATCGGAATATTGCGCATCCTGCACACCTCGACGAGTTTTTCGGTTTGTTCCTCAACACCTTTTGCCACGTCCACCACAACAATTACGCTGTCAACTGCGGTCAGGGTTCGGAATGTGTCCTCGGCAAAGTCCTTGTGGCCCGGAGTATCCAGAATGTTGATTTTGTATCCGTTATATTCAAACGCTAAAACCGAAGTGGCCACAGAAATACCGCGTTGGCGTTCAATTTCCATAAAGTCGCTGGTGGCTCCTTTCTTGATTTTGTTGCTCTTCACGGCACCGGCCTCTTGTATGGCGCCGCCAAAAAGCAGTAATTTTTCGGTCAGGGTGGTTTTACCGGCGTCCGGGTGAGAAATAATCCCGAAAGTCCTTCGCCTGTTGATTTCCTTTGTAAAGCTCATAGGTTCTGAAAATGGTGCAAAGATACTTTATAATTTAAGATTAAAAACCCGTTTGAAAATGTTTATAGCCAAATTTTGGAAATGGATATCCAGATAACTTTCGGGGTTTGGGGTGGGCATGTTCTGTCTGAAAAAAATTAATCCGAGTCGCAAAAATGCCAAAAAAAGAAGAATACACCATATTTGCATCCCAAGTATATGACTATTGGAGCGGTGGGGCGATATGACGTTTGCCATTGTGGTCATAATTGTAATGCCGAACGATGTGCGGATCATGCCTGTGAATTGATTTTGATCAATTGTTTTGCAAAGAACTTGCTTATATCCAATATTTGGAACTATGGGTAAAGTTCCTTCTTTTAAAAATTATTTCAAACTTTTGATAGCACATCAATGTTTGGTAACACATTGATTTTGGGTAAAATAGTAACCCGAATGCAATGGGTGGGACTAATGGGGCTTTGATGCCACTTTTAATACTTATAGAATTTAAATAAGATTTGTTGACATAAAACCAGACAATTAGTTTAGTGATCCTTGGCATTCAAAACACTTTTGAAAATGGAAGCGATCGATCACAAATTTTTATTTTGGATAATCAAATTGTGATATAGTTGAAAACGATTTTAGTTTTCGCCACAGGTATATCATTATTTATTTTTTAGTGGTACTTTTGTAAGCTATGGAAGAAGAAATAGTGATTCTCGTCAATGAAAATGATGAACAGATAGGGACTATGCCCAAACTGGAAGCTCACGAAAAAGGTTTGCTCCACAGAGCCTTTTCGGTATTTGTTTTTAATGACAACAACGAGTTGATGCTCCAGAAACGGGCTGCTCACAAATACCACTCGCCGAAGCTCTGGACCAATACCTGTTGCAGCCACCAGCGTTTGGGGGAGAGCAATGTGGCCGCTGGACAGCGCAGGTTAGAGGAAGAAATGGGCTTTGTTGTGCCGCTGCAAGATGTGTTTTCTTTTATCTACAAAGCACCTTTTGACAACGGACTGACAGAACACGAGTACGACCACATTTTGATAGGCCATTATAGCGGTGTGCCAACAATAAACCCTGATGAAGTAGCCGATTGGAAATGGATGTCGCCCGAAAAAGTAAAATCCGATATAGAACAGCATCCGGAAGTTTATACCGAATGGTTCAAGATTATCTTTGATAAGTTTTACGAACGTATAGATTTGAGAAAAAATGAAAGCGACCGTTAGCAGAAGGGCGCATTTCAATGCTGCGCACCGACTATACCGAAAAGATTGGACCGATGAAAAAAACGATACGGTTTTTGGCAAGTGCAATAACCCAAACTTTCACGGCCATAACTACGAATTGGTTGTGAGCGTAACAGATACCATCGACCCGGACACTGGCTATGTCATCGACATCAAGACCTTGAAGGACATTATAAAAGAAGAGGTCGAAGATGCCTTTGACCACAAAAACCTGAATCTCGATGTGCCAGATTTCAAGGATTTGATTCCCACTGCCGAAAACATAGCCGTGGTGATATACAACAAGATAAAACCAAGACTGAAAGCTACCAGTCTTTTGGAAATCACACTTTACGAAACCCCGAGAAATTTTATAACCTATTCCGGCAACTGATAAATCAATGAAGTACAAGTTGTATCCGTTAAAATTTGAACCCATTCTAAAGGAAAAAATTTGGGGCGGCCAAAAGTTGCGTACCATTTTGGGCAAGAACTCAAACCTGCCAAACATTGGCGAAAGTTGGGAAGTGAGCGATGTTGAAGGTAATGCATCCATTGTGAAAAATGGTCCAATGGCGGGTCAATCGCTCAAGACGGTTTTGGAAAATTACAGGGAAGCCTTGGTTGGAGAAAAAAATTTCCAAAAATTCGGCTCCAAATTCCCGTTGCTCATCAAGTTCATCGATGCCCGTGAAGACCTTTCCATACAGTTACACCCCAATGATGAGTTGGCCGCAAAACGCCATAATTCCTTTGGAAAGACCGAAATGTGGTACGTGATGCAGGCCGATGACGATGCCAAGCTGATAGTGGGGTTCAACCGCAAAGTAACACCAGGGCAGTACCTGGAACACCTTGAGCAAAAAACACTTACGGACATTCTTAATTTTGATAGTGTAAAAGAGGGCGATACTTATTTTATTGAAGTGGGAAGGGTGCATGCCATTGGTGCGGGAGTGATGCTTGCCGAAATACAGCAAACCAGTGACATAACCTATCGGGTATATGATTGGGATCGCAAGGATGACCAAGGCAAAGAGCGCGAACTTCACAATGATTTGGCTTTGGATGCTATCGGTTTTGACATGCCCGATGATTATAGGGTCGATTATGACGGTCGAAAGAATAAAACCAACGCCATGGTCAGTTGTCCCTATTTTACAACCAATTATTTAAAATTGGACAAACCCGTTCAAAAGGAAAACAGGTATGATTCTTTCATCATCTACATATGTGTGGATGGCGCTGCAGTGATCCATACCGATGAAGGTGACGAGTCTTTGGAAAAAGGCGATACCATTTTGATGCCTGCGTGTGTGGCAACATATCAAATTGTGTCCGAAGGTGCTACGTTATTGGAAGTTTATGTGTAACTTTGTGCCCAAATAAAATATATCAAAGTTATGGCAAACGTAAGAAACCTTAAGAAAGACATCAATTTTGTCCTTGGTGACATCATTGAGGCGGTTTATATCTGGGAATACAGCAATCCAAAAAAAGACACTAAAGAGAGCGATGCGATTGTGGACGAAGCAATTGACGTCTTTGATGCATTGATAGCAAAAGTGAACGATAAAAATGTTGAGAACAAGAAAGAACATTTCAGGGCCATTCAAAAAGAATTGGAAATCAAAGGAAACGAACTTATCGAAAAATTGAACAAATTGGGGTAATTGGACTATCCTAATGAAGTAAAAAAAAGCCCTTTGTGGGGCTTTTTTTTATTGACATCGGTAGTAAATTTTTAAATTTGACGATGTTGTGTATTCCGTTATTCTTTCTTCCTTTCGTCAATATACTTCTGGAGTTCTTTGCCGTAAAACGACGCCTTTACTTTGGGTGTCAACGAATTGTTTATTGTGTCGAGAAACTTCACGTTGGCATCATATATTTCTGCCAGAGCAAGGTAAGGTGCCACTTCGCTATCGTGGTTGTTCACGGCAAAGTTTACCGTATATAGGTATTTTCTTTTGAGCAGGTTGTCAATTTTCGCCTGTGCTTCATTTATTTTTGTTGGGTCCATGTCTTTTTGGGCATCAAGGCTTTCTTTGATCAAAGTCAGGTTTTGGTCGTTGAACCTTGACATCATAAGTTGGTATTCTTCGAGTTTTTGCTGCTGTTTGGAGCCTTTGATTTTGGTGTCAAGTTCAAAATTCTTAACAGAAGTTGTCAGCTCTGTGGTGCCATTGTCAGCAAAAAACGATACGATATGATCTTCATTATCATATTTGTGCAATTTAAGGTAAAGCATTTGGGGCGATTCTAATGCCGTGCTCAACTCAAAAGCAGGATTGCCATTGATAACGAGCGAGTCGATCGTCACCAAACCGGAATCTTTCAGCATTTGGAGATATACTGTGCCTTTTTTTAATCCTTTGATATTGCCTTTCAAAGTGAAATTGGATTGGTCTTTCGCACATCCGGATAATAAAACAACTAAAAGATAAATGAGTGATTTTTTCATTTTTTTGATTTGGAATTTGGTGCGCAAATATCATAATAAATTATAGATTGTTACTAACCGTTGGAAGCTATTTTCATCAGTTCGGCACATAAAATGGCGCCATAGGTGCCAATAACATATCCAAAGACAGCCAATAAGGCGCCAACGGTTGCCAGGCTCGGATGGAAAGCTGCTGCTACCACTGGGGCAGATGCTGCACCACCCACGTTGGCCTGACTGCCGACCGCCAAGAAAAAGTAGGGTGCTTTTATGGCTTTTGCCACAATGATCAGCAGCAATGCATGTATCGAAATCCAGACCAATCCTATCAAGATAAGTCCGGGATTTTCAAATATTTTTCCAAGATCCATTTTCATCCCGATGGTTGCGACAAGAATGTAAATGAAAACGCTTCCTATCTTGCTTGCCCCTGCGCCTTCGTAGTTTTTGGCTTTTGTGAAAGACAAAAGGATGCCCATTAGGGTTGCAATGGAAATCAGCCAAAAGAAGTTGCTGCCAAATGAAGACAGCGCACTTTTTGGGTCACTGACGGCCTCAAAATTTTCCATGAGATAGGATGATATCTTCTCTGCTCCCAAATGTGCAACCCCTACAGATACAAAAGCGAACATCAGTATGATTATAATGTCTGTTACAGACGGATTGCGGGTTATTTTATCGGTAAAATCCTGTACTTTTATTTTTAGCTCATCAATGGCGGAATTATCGGCCTTGAGCCAACTGTCTATTTTATTTTTCTTGCCAATACCATAAAGTAGCACGGCCATCCATATATTGGCAACCACAATGTCCACCAATACCATGCCGCCATAGAGTTCTTGGTTGTACTCATAGATTTCCAACATCGCTGCTTGGTTGGCCCCGCCGCCAATCCAGCTGCCCGCCAGTGTGGCAAGTCCTCTCCAGACAGCGTCAAAACCCGCGCCTCCCACGGTCTCCGGAGAGAAGCTAGATATAATCAATATGGCTATAGGACCTCCAATAATTATCCCCACAGTTCCGGTAAAAAACATAACCAGGGCTTTCCATCCAAGATTGAAAACAGCCTTGAGGTCTATGCTGATGGTCAAGAGTACCAATGATGCCGGGAGTAGGTATTGGCTTGCCACGTAATAGGTTTTGGATACATTGGCATCGATGAGACCGGCAGAATTAAAAATTGCGGGAATAAGGTAGCACATCAAAAGTCCGGGGACGTAAGTATAGAATTTGGGCCAAAACCCAGAAGTTTTTGATTCGGTGTAAAACACAAATCCGAGAGCGAGCATCAATAGTCCAAAGACTATACCGTCATTTGCAAAAAGTGGTCCGTTTTCCATTTATTATGATATTTAAGCTGCAAAATAGCACAATTTACCCTTTAAAAAAATTGTCCGTTTGAATGAGGTGCTACAAACAGATTGTGCTCAAGTTTATTTGTGGCCAATTCTGACAATCCATAGAGTTTTTTTGAAAAATTGTATTGTTTGGCACGAAGTTTGGTTTAAGTAAAATGTAAATGATTATGCTCTACACAGAAAAAAGGAGTAGTTAACCTTTAGAGACGTTAACTTTACATTTTGGTTGGTTAGTTAATCGAAATAGCACCTTGAAAGAGGTGCTATTTTGTTATTGGTACGTGCTTTATTTGTTGATGAATGCCGATACAGCTGTAATGAGCGCTTCCGAAACCTTTCCGGCGTGGTCGTTGTAGGATTTTGCGTTTTCTTGGTCATCGCCTTCGATGATAAAAAGCACATGGTTCATCTTTTCTATCAAAACAAATTCAGAATGTTTTGCGGCATCGTTCAACAGTTTTGCCTCTTCAACGCTTACCTGTAAATCCTTGGTGCCGTTGACAACAAGTACAGGTATGTCCAGTTTTTTTAGTTCCTCTGCCGGGTCATATTTCATCCAGTTGGCCATAAAAGGCTGTAGGTCAGTGTCAAAAATTGATGCCAGTGCAGGTGGGTAATCTTTAGTGGTTTTGCCTTTTTTCAGAACGCTAAACACGCGTTCGGCTTCAGAAGCGAGCATTGGTGCGGTCTTTTGGATTTGTTCGGTGATCACTTTGTCAATGCTCTGTCCTGCTCCCGCTATGGATACCAAGCCGTCAACGCTGTCCATTGAAGCCAAGATGCCAACGAGACTTCCCTGGCTATGTCCCAAGATGAAGATTTTTTCAAATGTGTTTTCTGCCCTAAAAAACTTGATGACGTCCATAGCATCTTTTGCAAAATCGTCAAACATAATATTTGGGTCCAAAGCGCCTTTGCGAATCTGTTTCACGACCCGCTTATCGTACCTGAAGGTAGCAATGCCATTTTCCGCCAATCCAACAGCCAGTTTTTTCAGGTTATTTGTTTTTAGGAAATTTTGGTTGCCGTTCCTGTCTGTTGGGCCTGACCCACCGATAATGATCGCCAGGGTTTTTGCGCCTTGCTCCGGTACCAACAGGGTGCCATCAATGTGTTTTGATATGGCAACTTCACTTTCTTTGTGGCCCATTTCTTGGGGAAAGGACAATGTGCATGTAAGTAGGCAGCATGCCAATAGAAGCAAATTTTTCATTTTGATGCTAATTTTTGTTGCGGTAAATTTATTGTATAATTCAAAAACGTAACAATTGCATTTATATTTTTGGATAAAAAATGTATCCTCAAAAACACCTCGAAACATGCATTTTGTCGATTATTTATCGTATTTAATCTATAAATGTTAAAATTTATTGCATTTCATCGAAATAATATGCATTTCAACCAAATAATTAAATTTTAATTTTACTTTTGGTGTGTACTAAATTAGTTTTTAGTTCAATGGATTAATTAATTAATATTTGCATTATGTTGTTGGCTTTGGAGACCCCAAATCTACAGTATAAATAAAAAGCAAATTAGGAGAGCCGAGGTTGAGGGACCTCGGCTTTTTCTTTGTTTTAAACTGCTTGACCAATATAGATCTAATTTTGGACAAGCTCTGTCACATTGGGTAATTTTAGTAAATTAGCAAACAGATTATGAAATTCAATACCCTGTTATATATAGTTGCATTCTCTGTGCTGTTTGCTCCTCGGCAACAAGAGTTGCCTGAAGGATTTGTCTATGTCCAGTCGGTCATTAAGGACCTTGATGTGGAGCTTCGCTACTTTTCTGCCAACAACTTTGTTGGAGATACCATCACGGGCTACCATTCCAATAAATTGATACTGACGGTGCAGGCTGCAGAAGCCTTGAAAAGGGTTCAGGACGAACTCCAACAGCACAATCTTTGCCTCAAAGTGTATGATGGCTACCGTCCGCAACGAGCGGTTGACCATTTTGTGCAATGGGCAAAGATTTTGAAAGATACCATCAAGAAATCAGAATTTTACCCGAAAGTGGATAAACAACATTTGTTCAGTGAAGGCTACATTGCATCGCGTTCGGGGCACAGTAGGGGCAGTACCGTTGACCTGACCATAATAGACGGCAATACAGGTGTTCCATTGGATATGGGCAGTCCGTATGATTTTTTCGGAGAGCAATCCTGGGTTGATTATGAAGGGATTACAGAAACCCAAATGGCTAACAGGATGTTGTTGCAAAGGGTTATGCTATCGCACAATTTTAGGAATTACCCCAAAGAATGGTGGCATTTTACATTGCGTTGGGAACCGTTTCCGGATACGTATTTTGATTTTGCAGTTGAGTGATTGACCCTTTATTCTTCACGGAAAACCTTGTAAGTCACGCCAATACCATAATTGTTGAGGCCAAGCTTTAACAATCCGGACTGTACATCGCCATCTTTTTCAAATTTGGACCATTTGTTGTCATTGATAAATACCCGCTTTATGAAAGTCCTGTTTCCGGGGATTTTGTCAGTAAAGGGGAGTAGGGGCCTGAAATTTGTGGGAATTTTGACAGTGTTTTTGCCATCTTTGATTTCTTTGTATTTTTTATTGGGCAACAATTTACCCGAATGGTCGGTATAGCCCAAAACTTGCAACGATACAAAAAAACCATTGTCTGGAACATCAATGGTATGTTGTGACACATCAAGCACAAAGGTGTTCCCATTTTTTTCTGTGGTTCTGAACACGATGGTCTCATATGTGAGCGCTTTCCCTGGTTGGCCATTGTCGTTATAATAAAATTTCACCTTGAACAATGTGGAAAAAGGTTGTTTTTCGGTATTGGCTTTTTTTCGTTTTTCCCAGTCTTTTGATTCGAGCGTGACGGGGATGTGTACTTTGGCTATTTCTTGTGTTTTTTGGCCGTCATTCGGAAAATATACTGCAATTTCAGACTCTATCGTAGGAAGCCAACAATGGTAGTAATCGTCATCAAGGTAGGGCTTTAATGTTTCTTCCTTGAATTTCCGATCTTTTGTGTTGCGGATGACCACTTCATTGAGATGATCTATTTGGGTTTTCATGTACAACGTTGGGCCAAGGTTGACTGAAGGAACCACCAAATCTTTGTACCCGAGAGCAGATATGTACAGTGTGTCTATATCAGGGTACAATTTTTCAGTGAAAATAAAACTGCCCTCGTCATCGGCAAAGACACCGTTGCCATTGCCGAATGATATGGTTGCAAAAGATACCGGCTGTTTTGTTGTTTCGTCTTTAATGACGGTTTGGGAGATTGCCTGTGCGATCGCCAAAAGAATAGTGGAATATGTCAACAGTTTACGAAGCATTTTTTACAGTTGTGATCCGGTGGTTTATCTTTTCTTCCAAAAGGTCAAGCGTTAAAGTGTCCAGTTCTAGGATTTAAGTTGCGGCAACTCACTTATAATCAATGGTTTTGATAATACGTTGCCGCTTACGGTGCCTTCTCTCATACGCTGTTTTGCACTTGCCATCCACGAAAGGTTGCCGTTATGGCGCTTGAGCCAGTTTTTGTAATCTTGTGGGGTTTTAAAAGGTTGTACTCCCGATCCACTTGCCCATTGGCCTATGTACAGGTTCGTCGACCGCATTTGATCAATCGGTGTTTCAATTTTAAAGAGTGGTTCTTGGAGGTTGATATCGTATTCCCAGAGTAATACCTGTTTGCTAAAATGTTCGTTTTCATTAAGTTCATCGTTTTTGAATTGCATGAAGCTGTTTTTGGGATCCGAGTAGAATTTCCGCTCTTTTTGTATGAATTCACCAGTGAGAAAGTTGGGCAAATAATCGTTGTGCCTTGTGTCTCCGATGATTGTTGCTTCTAAAGGGTATATTTTATTTTTTTCTTCATAATAACTTTTGAGTAAAGCAGAAAAATCTTCGTATATTTTAGTATCTCTATTGACCTCGTTTTGTTGAGGTTGTTTGCTGTCTTTACAGGAAGCAAATACAAGGGCAAAACACAGAAAAAAGACAGGTTTTTTCATGTTATGTGGCATTGTTATGGATTGAACAACCCTAAAGATACTTTAATTTGTAATAAAAAAATTGATATTGACTGGTTTTTTTGCTCCTGCAATACCGATTGTTGATTGGTTGTAAAGGTGTTGATCCCGAACATGTCTTTAAGCAAAACATTTTTTTAATTTTGCGCATCGATAAAGCAGATTCCCGATGGTACAGTACAACCCGAAAGACTGGATAACTTTTATTTTCCGTTTCCATAAATCCGATACGTTTAGACAACTCATTCCAATGATGATTTTCATAGGGCTATACACCTATGGTGTGGCCTATCTTGAACTTGAATATTGGAAGTTGTCAGAAAAAAGCCCGCTGTCACGGATCACGGTCATGCACGGCATGTTGGGTTTTGTGATTTCGTTGCTTTTGGTCTTTAGGACCAATACCGCATATGACCGTTGGTGGGAAGGAAGAAAGCTGTGGGGCGCACTGATGAACAACAGTAGGAATTTGGCCATCAAATTGTCGGTAATATTGCAGGAAAACCACGAACGGGAGTACTTTAGAAAACATATTCCGGGATATGCGTCAGTTTTGGCAAAGCATCTGACCAATGTGGAGACCGGTAAGCAATTGTTTGATGACGTTCAGATTGATATCGATCAACAAAAGCATCGGCCCAACCAAGTTGCCGCAAAGATTTTCCATAAGATCAACGACTTGTACAGCAGGAAGCTAATCACTGGTGACCAACTGATTGTCTTGAACAACGAAATGCAGGCGTTGACGGACATTTGCGGAGCCTGTGAGCGTATCAAGAACACACCAATCCCATATTCTTACAGTGCTTTTATCAAAAAATTTATTTTCTTTTATGTGATGACGCTGCCGTTTGGCTATGTGTTCAGTTTGGGATATTATGCCATTCCGGTGGTCATCTTCATTTTTTATGTCCTTGCAAGCCTAGAGCTCATCGCCGAAGAAATTGAAGATCCGTTTGGGCTTGACGCCAATGATCTTCCCGTTGAAAAGATAGCCTCAAACATCAAAAGGCACGTTGAAGAGATTATTTAGCAATCTTTGATCGTGTAGGTTGCAAAGGTGTCTTTGCCTATTTTATGAGAAATACCTTCAGATTTTTTCTTTTGTTTATTGATTTGAAAGGAGCAAAACCGTTTTAGTCTCTATATCAATGCATTAAAAGTTCGATTTGGAAAGATCAGATAGGCAAAAGCTGTCCCAAAAGTGTTCTTTCTTGCCATTACTGCTTTGATTTATACCTCTATGGTATTGTTTTTAAGCAGTTAAATAAGGATAAACCTATTCAGCTTGACAAGAGAAAGCATTTGAGACAGCCTCTTATTAAAAATTGACAGTTACTTTTATTTGATCATTTGATAACTGCGTTTTATGAAGTCGCTCAATTCTTTGCCTTTGAGCAAACCTTGAGAAAGCTTCGCAAGGTCGAGGCTCTGGTTGATGAGGCGTTCTTGTGCGTCTTTTTCTTTTGTGTTGAGAATTTCCCCAACCAATTCAGAATTGGTGTTTATGACAAGGTTGTACATTTCAGGGAAATTGCCCATGCCAAACATGCCTCCGCCAGTGGCCTGCATCTCTTTCATGCGCCGCATAAATTCGGGCTGTGTGATGATGAAGGGCGATGCGTCACTGTCCATGGCTTCGAGTTGAACCATAAACTTTTCTGACGGTACTGCGCCTTTGATCACGGTTTCCAGTTCTTTTTTCTGTTCATCGGACAGTTTTGAAATTTTTGTGTCCTCTTTTTTGATAAGGTTGTCAATGTGATCGGCATCCACCCTTGCGAAAGATATGTTTTCCTTGCTGGATTCGAGTTTTTGCATCAGGTGCGACACAATTGGAGAATCCAATAGCAACACTTCGTAGCCCTTGGTTTTGGCAACTTCAATATAACTGTGCTGTGCATCTTCGTTTGAAGCATACAGGATCACGGTTTTATTGTCTTTGTCACTCTGGTTGTCCTTGATTTTGTTAATCAGTTCGTCCCAAGTGAAAAAAGAACCATCAACTGTAGGATAAAGCGCAAAAGCATCGGCTTTTTCAAAGAATTTATCTTCGGACAACATTCCATATTCGATTACGATTTTGATGTCGTTCCATTTCTTTTCAAAATCCTCGCGGTTGTCATTGAACAACGATTTTAACTTGTCTGCCACTTTTCTGGTGATGTACGAGGAAATCTTTTTTACATTACCATCGGCCTGCAAATAGCTTCTTGATACATTCAGCGGGATATCAGGAGAATCGATAACGCCTTTCAGCATGGTCAAAAATTCCGGCACGATACCTTCTACATTATCGGTCACAAACACTTGGTTCTGGTACAATTGGATTTTGTCTTTCTGGATGTTGAGGTCGCTTGTCATCTTTGGGAAATATAAGATGCCGGTCAGGTTGAAGGGGTAGTCTACATTGAGGTGGATATTGAACAAAGGTTCTTCAAACTGCATTGGGTAGAGCTCTCTGTAAAATTCTTGGTAATCTTTGGTGTCCAGATCGGCTGGTTGTTTGGTCCAGGCCGGGTTGGGATTGTTTATGATATTGTCAACCGTAATTTTCTTATGGGGTTCTTTGGATTCCTTGCCGTCTTTGTCGGTGATGGTTTTGGGTTCAAAATCAGGGTCGTTGATCTCTTTGGTCCCAAATTTGATCGGGATTGGCATGAATTTGTTGTATTTCAGCAACAATTCACGGATTCTTGATTCTTCCAAAAACTCTTTTGAATCATCGGCAATGTGAAGGATGATTTCTGTGCCCCGATCTTTTTTGTCGGCAGTTTTTAAGGTAAACTCCGGTGAACCGTCGCATACCCAGTGCGCTGCGGGTTCATCTTTATACGATTTGGTAATGATTTCCACCTTTTCGGCTACCATAAAGGCCGAGTAGAAACCAAGGCCAAAATGCCCAATGATACCTGTGTCCTTTCCGGCGTCTTTGTATTTGTCCAAAAACTCTTCGGCGCCCGAAAACGCAATCTGGTTGATGTATTTTTCAACCTCTTCGGCTGTCATTCCGATACCTTGGTCGGTGATGTAAAGCCTTTTGCCTTTCTTGTCGACTTTTACTTCGATGATTGGATTGCCATATTCCACTTTGGCTTCACCTATGCTCGTAAGATGTTTCAGTTTTAAGGTCGCATCGGTAGCGTTGCTGATAAGTTCCCTCAAAAAGATTTCGTGGTCACTGTACAGAAATTTTTTTATCAGTGGAAAAATGTTTTCTACTGACACATTGATATTTCCTTTTGTCATGGTATGTATATTTTATGGATATTGGTTTTCTGTTTCTGTATTTGGCAAAAAAAATACCAAGCCCATAAATATGACAAACTGGCACAACTCCGAATATATTATGCACGCATAACGAATATGGTTTTTTTTTTGAAATTCATACTTGCCTAAATATTTATATTGCGAACCCTAATAGTGATTATATGTACAATTCAAAAATAGTCGGCCTTGGATCTTATGTGCCCGACAATGTTGTTACCAACGAGGACCTTTCAAAAATTATGGATACCAATGACGAATGGATCCAAGAGCGAACCGGCATTAAAGAGCGGCGTTGGGTCAAGGAACATTCTGGCGATACTACAACGACCATGGGTGTCAAGGCCGCAAAGGTGGCTATAGAGCGTGCCGGAATCGATAAGGACGACATTGATTTTATTGTGTTTGCAACCTTGAGCCCAGATATGTATTTTCCGGGGCCTGGCGTTCAGGTACAGCACCAACTTGGCCTCAAGACCGTAGGCGCTTTGGACGTAAGGAACCAATGCTCTGGTTTTATTTACGGGCTTTCTGTAGCTGACCAGTTTATCAAAACGGGCATGTACAAGACCGTTTTGGTCATTGGGAGTGAATTGCATTCCCGCGGATTGGACAAAACCACCCGTGGCCGTGCCGTTTCGGTCATTTTTGGCGATGGCGCAGGAGCTGCCGTTTTGACCCGTACCGAAGATACTGCCAAAGGTGTCTTGTCCACACATTTGCATTCTGAAGGTGAACATGCCGAAGAATTAGTGGTTAAAGCTCCTGGGATGGCAACGCGTTGGGTAACAGATATTTTAAAGGACAATGATGTTAATGATGAAAGCTATTTCCCTTATATGAACGGCCAATTTGTGTTCAAGAATGCCGTGGTGCGTTTCAGCGAGGTCATCATGGAAGGATTGCTAAAAAACAACCTGAAAAAAGAGGATATCGATATGTTGATACCGCATCAGGCCAACTTGAGGATTTCGCAGTTTGTACAGAAAAAGTTCGGACTAAATGATGGTCAGGTATTCAACAACATACAGCGTTATGGCAATACAACGGCGGCATCTATCCCAATAGCATTAACGGAAGCTTGGGAACAAGGAAAAATAAAAGAAGGCGATACCGTGGTGCTGGCGGCGTTTGGAAGCGGTTTTACTTGGGGTAGCGCTATCATAAAATGGTAAAAAGATCCGAAGCGAAAACACCACGGATCTTTCTACGGACCAACTTAACTAACACTTAAACTAATTCTACCTAATTAACTATACGTTGAAATTTTGATTTTAGTATATACTGTCGGATATTTAACGTTATATTAACACAATGGGCTGAAAGTCAGATATAATTCTTGCGTACAGAAAACCCGAAACATTCGTTTCGGGTTTTCACGTTCAATGCCTAGACACTGATGGTGCCATCTACTGTTAAATGGCCAATGAACGATTTGTTTACATAAATCCGCTGCCTCCTGATGTTTCGTTGGCATCCCTTGTTTTGCGTTGTATGGCTCGGTATTTGGTTCCTCCAAATCTATATGCAAAACCGACGTTCCAGGTATTGCTTTCCCAGTGGAACTGCCCGGTTTGAGGTGTGGGTCGGTCGCCTTCAAACTCAAATTTCATGGTGTTAAAGATGTCGCTATAGTTGAAACTAAACGTTGCCCTTTGGTCTTCCATGAACGAATAACGCAATCCGGTATTGACCATGAACATTGGTTTTCTGGTGACTTGGAGGCCTTTCTCTTCGCCACGGTACATGGTGAAAACGGAAAGGTTCAATCGTTTGGTGGCACTGAAGTTGCTGAAAAATCGGAAATTGTACACCACATTGTCCACGCTAACGGTTTCCATCACAATGTCGTCCACGGTTGCGACATCTGATGGAACGGTCAATCGCTCTGTGATGCCTTTTTGCGTTCTGGAGTACAAGTCAAAGCTCAAGTTCAGGTTCCACCATTTGGTAGGCCTCAAATTGCCGTTGATTTCCAGTCCGAAAGCCGTGGTGTTGTCAAAATTGTCGAAGGTCAGGATGTTTTTGTTGATATCCAGCCTGTCAATGAATACGGCTCTGTTGATTTCGTCTTCCACAAGTCTGTAAAACACGCCACCGGTCAATGAGCCTATCCCAAATTTACGGGTGTAGTTTGCTTCTATGGAATTGGTGAACTGTGGTTGTAGTTCGGTGTTTCCATATGAAGAAATCAATGGTGTGCTCCATTGACGGATAGGATTTACCTGTTGCAGCCCAGGTCTGTCCACACGTCTGCTGTAGCTCACCTGATAGGAGTTTTTATCGCTTGGGGTGTAAGTAAGGAACACTGAAGGATATACCTGTATATAATCGTTTTTAAAGGAAGTTGACTCAACAGAGTTTTCAAGGTTTCTTATGGCATTTGCATCTTCGGTCACGCTTTCTGCCCTTAAACCGACCTGGTAGTTCCATTTATCAAAACTTTTGCCATAGGTTGCATACACAGAATAAATGTCGCGTTTGTACTCAAAATCTGTTTGCGGTGTCGGGATGTACTCATCGCCGTTGTTGGGGATATTGTCTTGGTTCTCGTTGACCGACAGGCCCGTGGAGCTGTAATCTATGCGTGTGTCAAACAATCGGGCTTCTGCGCCAAATTCTAATTTTGTGTTTTCGGAGAGCGGATTCACATAATCCACGTTGATGGTGAGCTGGTCTCTATCGGTGCCCACTAAATCGTTATAATCTGGAGGGAAATTCAAATTTATTGAGTTGAAAGACGCAATTTCATTTTCTTCATAAACACTGTAATCGGCTTCGATGTCCAGTGTTTCGCCTTCTTTTTTGAACTTATGCTTGAACGCTCCGTTATATTGTGACGAAACATTGTCTGAAACATTGTCAAACAATTGCACCTGTAGAGGTTGGTTCTGATACAGTATGGAAGTTGAACCATTCCCTTTGCCATCATAAATGTTTTGATTGGTGAAGAATGAGATGGTGTTGTTGTCGTCCATATAAAAATCCAGACCTACTTTGTACAGATGCGATTTGTTGTTGTTGAAGAACTCAAACGACTGCAAAGATTGATCGTCCAATCGTTCAACGCTGCCATAATTGGTGTGCTTGCCAGTGTTGTTGCCATAATTGCCGTATAGATTGAATTTTCCATTTCGGTAATTCATGTCGATCGATCCGTTGAACTTGGCATAGATTTCTTTGGTGAGCCCTAAATTAACGTTTCCATTGAAACCAATATTGGTGTTTTTGTGTAGGATGATGTTGATGATGCCGCTCATGCCCTCCGGGTTGTACTTTGCCGAAGGATTGGTGATAAGCTCTATTTGTTTAATGGAAGATGATGGAATCTGTTTCAACAATTGGGCAATAGGTACATTGGATAATTTGCCATCCACCATTACCCGCACATTTTCATTGCCGCGGAGGCTGATGTTGCCGGTTTGTTGATCAACATTTATGGACGGGATGTTGTTCATGATGTCTGAAGCCGTTGGGCCTGTAGTGGTCAGGTCCTTGCCGATGGTGATAACTTTGCGGTCCACTTTTTGCTGGATGGTGGTAACTTCTGCCACGACCAGGACCTCGTCAAGACTTGCCGCATCTTCTTCGAGCAGGATGTCGCCCAAGTTTATGTCGTAGATTCGTTTGCCAATCTCCACACTTTTTGTGACTGTCTTATAGCCGATGAACTGGATATCCACATAAATTTTCCCTTCGGGGATTTTTTTTATTTCAAAAACACCAGATTCGTTGGTAATGCCACCGGTAAATATATCATGCGTATCGGTCTGTACGATGATATTGACATATGGCAAAGGTTGATTAAGTGCAGCATCCAGGACACGCCCGGTTATTGAACCTTCCTTAATGTCCTTGTTGGGTGATGGTTGTGCTGTCAGGAATGCTGAAAGCAAAAGCATGTGAAGCAAGAGTAGTTTTTTCATTTTTGATTGATTGTTTTTTGATTAATGATTAAGACTAATGATGCAAGACAACTAATTAAATTGTTGTTGCTTCATTTGGATGATACTCGATAGACGTCTAAATTTGGATCCCGTTACCTGTTTTAACTAAACTTAACAAGATTTTAACAAAAACCAGAGCTATGCCCAAAAAGACACTTGTGTTTGGAGCCTCAATTAATCCGGATAGATATTCGTATCTGGCCATTGTCAGATTGTTTGATAAAGGTCATCCCGTGGTGGCATTTGGCCTGAACGAGGGTGTTGTGCATGGGGTAAAAATCGACAATAAACTCAAAGCTTATGAGAAAGTTGATACCGTTACCTTGTACATGCGTCCAAATCGACAAGTAGGGTATTACGATTATTTGGTTTCACTAAAGCCCAAAAGGGTCATTTTTAATCCTGGAACAGAAAATCCGGAATTTTATCGATTGCTCGAAAAGGAGGGTATTGATGTTGAGGTAGCCTGTACTTTGGTGCTGTTGGGGATCGATCAGTTTTGACCCAGAATACTTGCCTGGACTTTTTTTTGTGATATCAGGAACAAGCCGATAAATGTTAAGAACCCGTTCAATATCAAAATAAAAAACCCAAACTCAAACCCAAACCATTTTAAGCTGTTGATACTGACAATGTAAGAAAGTAAGGGCGATATTATCGCTATGATTGGTACAAGCTTGTCCTTGACATTTATGTTTGTGAATAGCCCAAAGGCATATAGACCCAAAAGCGGCCCATACGTATAGCCGGCAAAAACAAACAACCGTTCTATGACCGATGCGTCATCCACCAGATATTTAAACCCGACCATGATCGCCACAAAGAGCAGTGAAAACCCAACATGTACCAGTCTTCGTGCTCTCACTTGTTTTTTGCTTTCAAACCGTTTTTCTATGTCCATGATATCTATGCAAAACGATGTGGTCAGCGCCGTTAGTGCACCATCGGCACTTGAATAGGCTGCTGCAATAAGCCCCAAAATGAATACGGTGGCCAAGCCAAATCCCAGATCAGATTGTGTAGCAATGGTCGGGAACAGCAAATCTTTGCTTGCGTCAATGCCGTTTTGGTGGGCATAATGGGTGAGAAGCAACCCGAGCACCAAAAACATCAAATTTGCCAAAACCAGTATGCCGGTAAACCAAAACATGTTTTTTTGAGCATCTTTTAAGGTCTTGCAAGTCAGGTTTTTCTGCATCATGTCTTGATCGAGTCCGGTCATGACTATGGTAATGAACGCTCCGCTCAAAAACTGCTTCCAAAAGTAGTTGGCACTTTTGAAATCATCAAAAAAGAAGATCTGCGATAGCTCACTTTGGCTTACATAGCTGATTAAGTTTGATCCCGAAATGCCCAAACCATCAGAAATGTAATATATAGAATAGCCTACGGATACCAACATGAACAGCGTCTGTAGCGTATCTGTCCAGACAATGGTTTTTATGCCGCTCCTGAACGTATAGAGCCAAATGAGTGCTATGGTAATGGACACTGTTGCCCAAAATGGGATATTCAGACTGTCAAAAACAAGGCTCTGCAAAACGATAGCCACCAGATACAATCTGAAACTGGCGCCTATGGTTCTTGAAAGTATGAAGAACAAGGCTCCGGTCTTGTAGGAAAACGTGCCGTAACGTTCTTCCAGATAGGTATATATCGTGGTAAGATTCAGTCTGTAATATAGCGGCAACAAGATAAGACCCACAACGGCATAGCCTAAAATATAGCCCAGAACCACTTGATAATACCCAAATTTTGAAGCTTCTACCCATCCAGGCACCGATATGAATGTTACCCCAGAAAGAGAGGCGCCAATCATCCCAAAAGCCACTACATACCAAGGCGATTGCTTGTTGGCCTTGAAGAACGTATCGTTATCGCTGTTCTTTCCCGTGAAAAAGGATATTAAAATCAAAAGGCCGAAGTATGCGGCTATCAACAAAAGGATGGTTGTGGGCGACATAGTGTTTTATGGTTACTGAGCAATATTAAGTAAATTTAAAGGAAAACCACCCATTTTGCCGATTGGCTTTTTGGAATAGCATCCCTATTTTAAAAAAAAATATTTCACTTTGAGGCTGTTCAAGCTTATCTTTTGCCATTAAAAAAACGTAAATTCGCAACCATGGAATTTTCATCTAAACTTCTCGAAAAAGCCGTATCGGAAATTGGGCATTTGCCCGGCATCGGCAAGCGTACCGCCTTAAGGCTGGTGTTGCACTTGTTGCGCCAACCCAAAGAGCAGACCGAACAATTGGCCTTGGCGTTGGTGTCCTTGCGCAACGATATCCAATTTTGCCAAAAATGCCATAATATAAGCGACAATGCTCTTTGTGAAATCTGCTCAAACCCACATCGTGATGAGGAAATCCTGTGCGTTGTTGAGGACGTGCGCGATGTGATGGCTATCGAAGCAACCAGTTCGTTCAGAGGTTTATATCATGTGCTTGGGGGAAAAATTTCGCCCATGGACGGCATAGGTCCAAATGATCTCAAGATCGATACCTTGATAAAGAAAATCAATCAAGGAAAAATAAAGGAGCTCATTTTTGCGTTAAGCCCAACGATGGAAGGTGATACTACCAATTTTTACATTTACAGGCAAATACGTGATAAAGACGTGGTTGTTTCTACCATTGCCCGGGGCATTTCTGTGGGCAACGAACTCGAATATGCCGACGAGGTTACACTTGGCAGGAGCATCGCAAACCGCGTACCTTTTGAATCCTCTTTAAAAATGTAATGAGTTTGCAGCTTTCGGTAGTCATACTCAATTACAATGTCAGGTACTTCCTGGAGCTGTGCCTCAAGAGCGTACAGGCTGCAATTGCCGATTTTGAGGCCGAGATTATCGTGGTGGACAATGCTTCTACTGACGACAGTTGCCAGATGGTAAAAGCCCTGTTTCCGGAAGTCATCCTCATTGAAAACAATGAAAACCTTGGATTTTCAAAAGGTAATAACCTTGGTGTACAAAACGCAAAAGGTCGTTATGTCTGTATCCTAAACCCCGATACCGTTGTGGCCGAAGATACCTTCAAGATCCTGATGGATTTTGCAGAAAACACACCAAAAATGGGAATTGTAGGATGCAGGCTTCTGGATGGCAAAGGACAATTTTTGCCCGAGAGCAAACGTAACGTGCCCACGCCATTGGTGTCCATAAAAAAGATTTTAGGAAGCTCAAAAGACTACTATGCCAATCACCTATCTGAAAAAGAAACAGGGAAAGTCGCTGTTTTGGTTGGAGCTTTTATGCTGTTGAGACGCTCTCTATATAACGATGCCAAAGGTTTTGATGAAGATTATTTTATGTATGGTGAGGATATGGATTTTTCGTACAGGGTACAAAAGATGGGCTACGATAATTATTACAATCCCACAACATCCGCTATTCATTTCAAAGGAGAAAGTACCATAAAAAACAAAACATATGCGAATCGGTTCAATGGGGCGATGCGAATTTTTTTCAAAAAGCATTTCAAGCCAAATGTTGTATATGACGTGTTTATTGGGTTGGGTATCAAGATTATCGTGTTGTTGCCCAAAAAATCTACCAATTCAAAACCATTGGTGTCCGGATACGAATTGCTTTCCGATGGGCCGATTGAGCCACTTCGTTCAAAACTTGGTAATAAACTTCGTTTGTATAGTCCTGAAAATCGGGAAAAACGGGCCGTCCAACTAATTTTTGACAATAATGTTTTGAATTTCAAGGAAATTATCCTTCACATGGATGGTCTCTCCAAAGTGCAAGGCATGACTTTTAGGATTCTTCCAAAAAACGCCCGTTTCATCATTGGTAGTGATAGTTCCACAGGCCGTGGAGAGGTGTTGTGTTTTTGAATGGACCAAAGATTTGTTAATTATGTTGTGCAGTAAATTCTATCGGATGTATAAAGAAGTCTGCCTTTTTTCATTAATTTTGCAATGCAAATAACCAAAAGCACCATTATACTGACTATATGGCAAGATTTGAACTAAAACTTCCCAAAATGGGAGAAAGCGTCGCAGAGGCAACCATTACCAATTGGCTAAAGAACGTTGGCGATAAGATTGAGGCCGATGAAGCTGTACTCGAAATAGCAACAGACAAAGTGGACAGTGAAGTTCCGAGTGAAGTCGAGGGCATCTTGGTCGAAAAATTGTTCAATGTAGATGATGTGGTACAGGTGGGTCAGGCAATCGCAATCATTGAGACCGAAGTTTCTGCTTCTGTTTCTACTGCCGAACCTAAAGCTGATGCCGTCAAAGAAACTGTTCCAGCCGCAGCCATTCCTGTGCAACAAGTAGCCCAAACTGTCGAAGCAGCCAAAGCTGTTGTGTCTCCGGTAATTTCATCCGAGGGTCGGTTTTATTCGCCGTTGGTCAGAAACATAGCCAAAGAAGAAGGTGTTTCGCAGGCCGAACTCGATGCTATTGTAGGTACTGGTAAGGACGGTCGTGTAACAAAAGATGATATTCTTGGTTACATAAAAAGTAGGGCAGAAGCTCCGGTACAAGCCCAACAAGCATCGCCACAGGCGCAGCAACCTGTTGCAGAAACCGAGCCGGTCAAAATGGTAGAAACTTCACAGAAAACTGCTGAAACACAAAGTAATGTTGCTGAAAAACCAAAAACAGCACCTGTAGTGGCAAGTGGTGATGACGAAATTATTGAAATGAGTCGTATGGGTAAACTTATAGCCCATCACATGGTTGAATCCGTACACACTTCGGCGCACGTGCAGAGTTTTGTCGAGGCAGATGTTACCGAAATATGGAATTGGAGAAATAAAGTCAAAGACGAGTTTTTTAAACGCGAAGGAGAAAGCCTGACGTTCACACCCATATTTATGGAAGCCGTTGCAAAGGCGCTCAAAAAATTCCCAATGATGAATATTTCCGTGCAAGGAGATACAATTATCAAGAAAAAGCATATCAACCTTGGCATGGCGGCGGCATTGCCGGATGGCAACCTGATAGTACCGGTCATAAAGGATGCAGACCAGCTCAATTTGGTGGGCATGACCAAGCGTGTCAATGATTTGGCAAACAGGGCAAGGCTCAACCAGTTAAAACCCGACGAAATACAAGGTGGAACATATACCGTTACAAATGTCGGTACGTTTGGAAGTATTATGGGAACGCCCATCATAAACCAACCGCAAGTTGGTATTTTGGCATTGGGCGCCATAAGAAAAGTGCCTGCCGTCATAGAAACACCTGCAGGAGATTATATAGGCATCCGTTACCGTATGTTTTTGTCGCACTCTTATGACCATAGGGTGGTAAACGGCGCACTGGGAGGCCAGTTCGTAAAAGCTGTCAAAGACAACCTCGAAGCTTGGGACAGCAATAGGGAATTGTGATATATAAGCAAATGATAATCAAAGCACTTTTTTAAGGTGCTTTTTTTTTTGATATATAAAGGGTCCAATCAATTTGGTTTTGCATATTTTACTTCAATTTTTTGTGTAATTTTCAATATTATGGAATGGAGTTGAAAAAAAATAGTATATTAGCCATAACGATTTTTGAATATTAATTAAAAACATTGAAATTTATGAGAAAAATTACTACTTTATTATCTACATTTAGTTTTGCATTCGGCATGTTGGCCCATGCCCAAACGACCCTTACAGAAACAGTGGATGTTGACGTAGCGGGAATTGAAAGTCGCTATTCACTTGGAGATCCTGGCAATGTTTATCTAACCATACCTTTGGATGGATTTGCAGACCTAACCGATTGTGAAAATCCTGTGCTTGAATTTACAGGCATAAGTTGGGATACAAACCAAACAGCTAATTCCCCTTCATGGCTATCTGAAATGGTTATTGGTTTTGATCCCGATTTAGATGGTGCTGCAGATGTGAATCTTACGCCTGGTGCCGGCGTTAATAATTCTGGACCCGGTTCTTATTCCAGTGACGGTATTATAGATTTAGTGGCCGCAGGTCTTTCATATTATTTAGTAGCCAATGATATTTCGGGCAGTATGTCACTTGAATTTTTTGAAAGTTTTGATGATGGTTCGGTTGATCCCGATGGAGTTTATGACAGTGGTTCTATTACGATTGAGTACCGTTTAAGCTGTTCCAATACCCTTGGTGTTAATGAATCGTCAGATTTGGCCAGTGTGACGATGTATCCGAATTTAGTGAATGATTTTGTCACATTTGTCAATCCAAGATCTGTTGAGGTACAATTTGCCCAAATCTATGATATTTCTGGTAAGTTGGTACAATCAATTGACCTATCCGATATGGGCGTAGAGAAAAGAGTTGATGTTTCCGAATTGGCTTCTGCCAACTATATCGTGAAAATCCAGTCAGGATCAGGGGTTATTGTCAAAAAATTGATAAAACAATAAGCTTTTTCCGTAATTGACTTCAAAAAAAGCACTGCTCAAAAGGCAGTGTTTTTTTTTGTAAATTCATCAAAGGGTACAATAAATTTCTCTTTCTTTTTGAAGTTTATTATACTTCCTCGTGTAAAATGGATGGATAAAGCAGAGCCAATAAGAATTTTTTCAAGCTGCATATTTGTCTCCAAATGGCAATAATTTAATATGTCCGCTCAGGATCAAGTTTTATTGCATATAATGTGATGTCCCAAGTTGAAATAATCAATGATTGCTGTTGTGTGGGATAATATGTAGTGGTCAGGTGTTTCTGTTCTGCGCCATTTCAAATGTTGTCCCATCTTCAACTAACTCGAGTTCAATTTTTATTGTTTGATGGTCGGTGGATGGTTTAGAGGTGTTTTGAAATGATTACTTGAGTTTTCATTGCAGTGAGTGCATGCGAAGGACATGTGGATTTTTGTTTGAAAATTTTCATTCTTTTTCTGAATTCTCGAAATTGCCGGGTATTATTTTGAAAAGCAGATGACCGGCCCAAACAGAATTCATTTAAAATTCAAATCGCCCGGCATATAAAAGCACCGTTCTTAATTTATCTCCCTATCTTTGCCAAAAATGGACCAAAAATGAAACTCAACCTCAACAGGCCAATTTGTTTTTTTGACCTCGAAACCACGGGTGTCAACATCACAAACGATAGGATTGTGGAAATTTCTATCCTCAAAATCCATCCGGACGGTAAGGAAGAAAGCAAGACCTGGTTGGTCAACCCCACCATTCCCATTCCCAAGGATGCTACCGCCGTGCATGGTATTTCGGATGCTGATGTGGCTGGCAAACCCACGTTCAAAGAATTGGCAAAAGAAGTTTACCACCTCATTAAAGACGCAGATTTGGCAGGGTTCAATTCCAACCGCTTTGATATTCCACTGTTGGCAGAAGAAATGTTGCGGGCCGATGTGGATTTTGATATGAAAAACCGTGTTGCGGTCGATGTCCAAAATATCTTCCATAAAATGGAACAGCGCACGTTATCGGCGGCATATATGTTTTATTGCAATAAAAACCTTGATAATGCGCACAGTGCCGAAGCCGATACCATTGCCACTTATGAAGTGCTGAAAGCACAAATAGAAAGATACGGCGCACTCGAAAATGACATAAAATTTCTGGCAGAATTCAGTTCGCGAAAAGAGTTTGCCGATTTTGCCGGATTTATCACATATAATAAAAACGGTGAGGAATGTTTTTCGTTTGGAAAGCACAAAAACAAAAAGGTCGAGGATGTGCTCAATGAAGAGCCCGGCTACTTTGGGTGGCTTCTCAATGCCGATTTTCCGCTATATACAAAAAAAGTGCTTACGGGAATTAAGTTGAGAGCATTGAACAATAAATTGGATTAATATAACAATACAATAATGTTTTGGGCCAAGTCCCAGATAAAGTAAACAGAGCGGTCTTTGAACCTTTATCCCTAATTGTAATGAAAATCATCTGTGTAGGAAGAAACTATTCGGAGCATATCGAAGAGCTCGGCAATGCCAGGCCCGACACGCCTGTCATTTTCCTCAAGCCAGATACGGCACTGTTGCAAGTTGGCCAACCCTTTTACATCCCCGATTTTTCCAGTGAGATACACTATGAGGTCGAGGTATTGGTAAAGGTCAATAGGGTGGGAAAACATATTGACAAAAAATTTGCGCACAAATATTATGAAGAGATCGGTCTTGGCATCGACTTTACGGCGCGCGACCTGCAAGAGGACCTAAAATCGAAAGGATTGCCATGGGAACGTGCCAAAGCTTTTGACGGTTCGGCGGTAGTTGGCACGTGGATCTCAAAGAAAAATTTCGATGATTTGCAGCATCTCAACTTTTCGTTGATGCGCAACGGTTCATCGGTACAAATGGGCAATACCGCGCAAATGCTTTGGAAAATCGATGAACTTATCGAATATATTTCAAAATATTTTACATTAAAGACAGGAGATATTATCTTTACCGGGACGCCCAGCGGGGTCGGCAGGGTAGAGACCGGAGACGAGCTCACGGGTTTTATCGAAGACAACGAAATGTTTAAGCTAACAATCAAATAAATGGAAAAACACTATAAACTCTTCAGGGTACGCGAGCTTGCGGATGGCGATAGCGATTTTGTTGCGGCACTTGCCGCAGCGTTTCTGGAAGAAGTGCCGGAAGATGCCTCTCGCCTCAAAAAAGCAGTGGCCGATAAAGATTATTATACGGCTTACCAAGCGGCCCACAAGATGAAACCCACAGTGGATCTCTTTGAACTTGGTGTTTTGGAAGACCTAATCGAAGTGCAAGATTGGGGGAAGTTTGAAAAGAAAGATTTGGATGTCTCTGGTAAATTGAAAATTGTCCTGGCCGCCATAGAAAAAGCCGTCGAAGAGATAAAACACGATTTCAATCTCTGACAAAACATGTTTGCCGAGATTATTACCATCGGCGACGAAATCCTGATTGGGCAGGTCGTTGATACCAATTCCGCCTATATAGCCAAATGTCTCAATAAGATAGGTGTATCCGTACATCAGGTCACTTCGGTTCAGGACCAAAGCACACACATCAAAACAGCATTGCAAGAAGCTGAAAGCCGTGCCGATATCATCATCGTTACGGGCGGCTTGGGACCAACAAAAGACGACGTTACCAAAAAAACCTTTACCGAATATTTTGAAGACCAATTGGTCAGGGATGCGTCCGTAACAAAAAATATAAACAGACTTTGGAAACAATTTAACCAGACACCGTCACAGTTAAATCTCGACCAAGCTCTGGTGCCGTCCAAAGCACAGGTTTTGATGAATTTGCACGGCAGTGCGCCCGGTATGTGGTTTGACAAAGCTGCAAAAACAATCATCTCGTTGCCCGGTGTGCCTTTTGAGATGAAAGCATTGATGACATCGGAAGTCATGCCGAGGTTGCAAAAACGCTACCGTTTACCGTTCATTCAGCACAAAACCATCCTTACACACGGTATTGGCGAGAGCAAACTTGCCGAAATGATAGCGTCGTGGGAAGATGCATTGCCGTCGTTCATCCATCTTGCATATCTGCCCAATTTCGGTAGGGTACGTTTGCGTTTGTCAGCAAAATCTGATAATGGCCGTATGATTGAACAGGCTATTAAACAGCATGTTGAGCTTTTAATGCCTTTGATAAAAGACTATTTTGTGGGTTTTGAAGATGAAGGCACCATCGATGCCGTTATCGGTAACCACTTGGCCAAAATGCAAAAGACCGTAGCCGTTGCAGAGAGTTGTACCGGCGGAAAGATTGCCGCATCGTTTACTGCCATTGCCGGAGCATCACGATATTTTAAAGGCGGTGTGGTGTGTTATGCCACCGAATCAAAAATCAAGATTTTGGGTGTTCGGCCCGAGCTTATAGAACAATTTTCGGTGGTCAGTAAAGAAGTGGCAGAAGCTATGGCCCAATCGGCGCGGGCATTGTTTGAAACAGATTATGCCCTTGCCACTACCGGGAACGCCGGCCCTACCAAAGGCGATTCAGAGGCCGAAGTCGGTACTGTGTGCATTGCCTTGGCTACTAAAACCGATGTGTTTTCAGAGATTTTTAACTTTGGAGACCACCGAGAAAAAGTCGTCCAGCGTGCCACTGCAAAAGCTCTCGAAATGCTCCATAAAGAAATTTTAAAAAAGTAGGGCCATTAGTTTGTTGGAATAGTAAAGTTTTACTAAATTTGCACCCTGTTTTGAAATAACACATTTTAAAGTTAAAGAAGAATGTCAAGAGTTTGTGAACTGACCGGAAAAAAAGCAATGGTAGGAAACAATGTTTCCCATGCGATGAACAAGACAAAACGCAAGTTTGATGCTAACCTCATCAAAAAACGTTTTTACATTCCTGAAGAGGATAAATGGGTGACCTTAAAGGTTTCGACGGCAGCATTGAAGACCATCAACAGAGTTGGCATATCTGCGGCTATCAAAGAAGCAAAAAGCAAAGGATTTTTAAAATAAACGGCCACAAGCTAAAAAGTTAAGACAATGGCAAAAAAAGGCAATAGAATACAGGTTATATTGGAATGTACTGAGCACAAGGAGTCTGGTATGCCCGGAACGTCACGGTACATTACCACAAAAAACAAAAAAAATACGCCCGACCGTATGGAGTTGAAAAAATTCAACCCCATCCTTAAACGTATGACAGTTCATAAAGAAATAAAATAATTTAAGCCATGGCAAAGAAGACAGTAGCATCCTTACAGACATCCTCAAAAAGGTTGACCAAAGCAATCAAGATGGTTAAATCGCCAAAAACAGGTGCCTATACGTTCGTTGAGTCCGTAATGGCTCCAGAATTTGTGGACGATTTTTTAAAGAAAAACTAAAATATATACACACTATATTCCCGCAACTGCTTTCTATTTTGAAAGCAGTTTTTTTTATGCCTATATTTGACCCTGTGGAATGACAAATTTTCAGGTTTATAGATTAGGCTCGATTGTTGACTCCCGAAAAGAAACAAAATGCATCATGAGTTTTTTTAAAAAAATATTCGCTTCAGATAAAAAAGAGACCCTGGACAAAGGCCTGGAAAAATCCAAAACCTCGTTTTTTTCAAAGCTCAACAAGGCCGTAGCCGGAAAGTCAAAGGTCGATGATGATGTCCTCGATAATTTAGAGGAAGTTCTGGTGTCGAGTGATGTGGGTGTCGCTACGACCTTGAAAATCATCGAGCGCATAGAAGCGCGAGTTGCCAAAGACAAATATCTTGGCACTTCCGAACTCAACAAGATATTGCGTGAAGAAATTGCGGGACTGCTTTCGGAAACCAATACTGGCAATGCAACTGAATTTTCACTTCCTCAACATAAAAAACCGTACGTGATTATGGTTGTAGGTGTCAATGGCGTCGGTAAAACAACGACTATTGGCAAGCTGGCTTCGCAATTTAAAAAACAAGGATTCAACGTGGTTTTGGGTGCTGCCGATACCTTTAGGGCTGCCGCCATCGACCAGCTTCAGGTGTGGGCAGATAGGGTGGGTGTCCCAATGGTGCGCCAAAATATGGGCAGTGATCCAGCATCAGTGGCCTTCGATACCATTAAAAGCGCGGTAAACCAAAACGCAGATGTGGTGATAATAGACACTGCTGGCAGATTGCACAATAAGATCAATCTCATGAACGAGCTTACCAAAGTAAAACGGGTGATGCAAAAGGTGGTCGACGATGCGCCACACGACGTATTGTTGGTATTGGATGGTTCTACAGGCCAAAATGCCTTTGAGCAAGCCAAACAATTTACCGCAGCAACCGAAGTAACCTCACTTGCAGTTACCAAGTTGGACGGTACCGCAAAAGGAGGAGTGGTTATCGGTATTTCCGATCAGTTTCAGATTCCCGTGAAATATATAGGTGTGGGAGAGGGGATTGATGATCTTCAGGTTTTTAATAAGTTTGAATTTGTAGATTCCTTTTTTAAGTAATTCGCATCAAAGACCTATAACAGCATTGATTTTATCCCAAAGTGCTTCATCAAACCCAGAAAGCCCAAAAGTAGGGTTTTCGGGGTTTGCCACTTCACCCATTCGCACGATGACCAATTTTTTGCTTGGCACAATATAAAGTTTCTGGTCGTTCTTGCCCAGAGCAGCGTACATATCTGCTGGAGCGTTTGGAATCAATTCGCCCTGAAACTCAAACTGGACCATGGGCAAGTGGTATGATGGTTTGCCATTGATCCACCATAAGTAACCATAGGCAAGGTTGATGTTTTGCGAGGTATTGGTAGCTTCGTTCAAAAATGCCTCGGGGACTATCTGGGTGTTTTCCCATTTTCCTTTGGCATAGACCATCAGCCCAAAGCGTGCCATACTTCGCGTGTTGCTCCAGTAAACCCTCAAAGCATTTTGCGAAATCCAAGTGCCGCCCATCCCAATTCGGTTTTTTAATTTGGCATTGAAGTAATCGGTCCAAGATTGATTGCTGGCTGCTGCTACCACATCTTGCATTTTTACATAGACATTGTGATAAGCCCAACGTGTTCCCGCATCAGATACATATTGGAGGTTTGGTGGCGAAACGTCATCGCCTAAAGCATCATTCAGACCGGAGGACATCGATAGCAAATGCTTGCAGTTGATTAGGTTTTCTTTTTCTAATGGCGCACTCGTCCATCCTGTACCGAGATGGTCCGAAACCTTATCGTTGATGTCGAGCAGCCCCTCGGCTTGCGCAATACCCGAAACGGTGGACGTTAAGGTCTTGCCAGCGCTTGCCCAGTACCAGGGCATTGTAGCAAAATGGCCGTTCAGATAGGCTTCAACCACAATTTTGCCATCGTAAAGCATGATGAATCCTTTACTGTGTTTTTCTTCCAAAAAATCGAGTAATGGCTGTATCTGGTTTTCGTTCCAACCAAGTTCAGTGGCGGTTATTGTTTCCCAGGTGTCAGAACCAATGGGCGGGAAATATGTATGAGCACTAGCGGGGGTATCGTCGGGTGGTGTTGGATCGTCGGAAGCACAATTCAAAAGAAAAAGAAAAAACAATAAAGGCAAGGGGAATAGTTTGGTGTTCATGGTATTGAGCTTTTAGGTATGACTAACTTAATATACGAATGGTTTAAAGTTTTGGTTGTTAATATTCGATTCCGGAATGTCAAACCAAAAATCTTAAATCATTGTGTATCTTTGCACCTTCGACAATTAAATTAATGGTATTCCTGCTTTTGTGGGAAATAGATATGAGAACAAAATCGCTCAAGAAAAACCGTATCAATGTTGTAACGTTGGGATGTAGCAAAAACGTATATGACAGTGAGGTGCTTATGGGCCAGCTAAAGGCCAGTGGCAAAGATGTAGTGCACGAGCAAGAAGGAAACATTGTGGTCATCAATACTTGTGGTTTTATCAATAACGCCAAAGAAGAGAGCATAAACACCATACTGGAGTTTATGCAGAAAAAAGAACAAGGAATTGTGGATAAGGTGTTCGTTACCGGATGTTTGAGCGAACGCTACAAGCCCGATCTCCAGAAAGAAATACCCGATGTGGATCAGTATTTCGGTACCACAGAACTGCCAAGTTTATTAAAAGCACTAGGTGCAGATTACAAACACGAACTTATTGGCGAACGGTTGACCACCACGCCCAAAAATTATGCCTATCTCAAGATTGCCGAGGGCTGCGACCGACCTTGCAGCTTTTGTGCAATTCCGCTGATGCGAGGAAAACATCGAAGCACACCTATTGAAGAATTGGTCCTTGAGGCAAAAAAATTGACTGCCAATGGAGTCAAGGAATTGATACTCATTGCGCAAGATTTGACCTATTACGGATTGGATCTGTACAAAAAGCGCAATCTTGCCGAACTTTTGGAAAACCTTGTAGAAGTTGATGGTTTGGAGTGGATACGTCTCCATTATGCATTTCCTGCAGGATTTCCTATGGATGTATTGGAAGTAATGCGCAAAGAACCCAAAATATGCAACTACATCGACATCCCTTTGCAACATATCTCTGACCCTATTTTAAAATCGATGCGTCGCGGTACCACCAAAGAAAAGACCACCCGATTATTGCGGGATTTCCGAAACACCGTACCCGAAATGGCTATCAGAACTACTTTGATAGTGGGCTATCCCGGCGAAACTGAAGCCGATTTTCAAACTTTGAAAGACTGGGTAAAAGAGATGCGTTTTGAGCGATTGGGCTGTTTTACCTACTCTCATGAAGAAAATACTCATGCTTACAATTTGGTCGATGACGTCCCTGAAGCTGTAAAACAACAACGCGCCAACCAGATTATGGAATTACAATCGCAGATTTCGTGGGAATTGAACCAAGAAAAAATAGGGAAAGAATTCAAGGTGGTCATAGACCGAAAAGAAGGCAATTACTTTGTAGGGAGAACAGAGTTCGATTCGCCCGATGTGGACAATGAAGTGCTGATCGATGCCACTAAATGTTACCTGAAGACCGGTGAATTTGCTATGGTTCGAATTACCGATGCGGCCGATTTTGACCTATATGGCGAAGTTGTTGAAGCTTATTGAAATTGTAAAACGATTTTAGAATTTGAGATTTGTGGTTTTATCTGGTTTAAAGTCCAAAGCCATTACTGTTTACCATAAATACTGCGTTGACAAAAAAGAGCTTGCCGTTTTCCCAGAAACTTCGGAACAGGGTATTGTCCACTATATACACAATGCTGCCGTTGCCATATGGTTCTTCTCCAAAAACCAGAGAGTTGCCAATATTTTTCAAGGCTTCGCTACCGGCAAATCCCGATATGGGTTTAGGGTTGTCTTCAAGCCACGCCACATTGTAGCCCTTCTCAAGCAGGCTGTACGAAGTGTTGTCAAGCTTTAGAGTGAAATAGGAGTCTTCATAACCAAAAGCCATGGGATGTGTGGTATCCACTCGGCTTTTAAAAATTGCCCCGGAGATAAAATTTTTTGCAGACTCGCGTTCTCTTTGTGCATAAGGGACAAGGTTCTTTTTTGCGGTGGTGTCTTGTGGTTTGTTGTGTTTCAGGGCAAAACCATCTTTGTCGGCAAAGACATTGAGCGCTCTTTCAATGGCAATGAGCTTACCGCCCTTGCTTATCCAATCTTTTAATTGTGCCATGGCGCTATCATCAAACAAACGGCCATAACGGCCATCGGGGAGTATCAGTACATTGTACTTGAATAGGTTGAGATTTTTGAAGTCTTCAACCCTTACCGACGTAACGGGATACGAGAGTTGTTGTTCAAAGAAATGCCATACCTCTCCATAACCCAAGGTAGAAATACCGTCACCGGAGAGCACGGCAATTTTCGGCTTGTTGACGGGTTTCACGTCGGGTGAACCAAAGTCCGGGCCAGATTTTGAAAAACTACTATGGGTGGCTACAAGTGTCCTGTTAAATTTGTTTGCAATTGAGACAAGTTTGGTGTCAAAATCTGTTATGCCACCGTTGTCGCCACGGGTAATTATTAGTGAGCCTTTATCAAAGTTTTCTTCAGGACTTTTTGTTTGGAACGATTTTTCGGTAAAACGGACTTTAAAGTTGAGGTTTAACAATTCTGAAAGGAATTTTGCGTCTGTCATATTGTCCCATTTGGCAATGTAAGCTACAGCTGATCCATCAATAGAAGTTTGAGGTTTTTCGGACGATACCTGGCGCATTGGAACCTGAGTTGAGGTCGAAATTGCCTCGACACCATATACATACGGCAAACTCCAAGCCGTGATGTCGTAGGTAAGCGAATCTGCTAATTTGGTTTTGGGTTCAAAAAGCACCTTGACCATTCTGCCTTTTGGCTGATTGGTGTTGATGACCAAATCCTCTGCGGTGGTGTTGAATGTTCTATTTTTTTGGGTTGAATATACAACACCACTGACCTTGGTGTTTTGGGCATTACCGTACTGAATTTCATGCAGATCCAGAAGTTTTTTTAAAGCTTCGATTTTATCGGGTTTTCCTCGAAGCACATAACTTTTTTCTTTCATAGTTGAAGTGGATCCAAAATATTCTTTGAATTCTTCATTGAGCTTTTTGGCATTTTTTGAGCTGATTTCCACGGTAGAAAGCCCAGTGGTTGTGTGGTGGGCCACCCTGTCCACCAGGGTAACAATTTCACCTTCGTCATTGAGAATGCCCAGCCCTGCCTGTCCCGCTTGTTCGTAGGTCATCCCGATGGCTCCCAAATATGTCGGGTACGTGTCACCATAGCTTGGGTAAAGGAGGTCAAAACGTTCCCGGGTAAAGAAGAGCCAACCTTTTTCATCAAAATACTTGGCGTTGTTTTTTCCTATTTCCACTTGAAAATTGCGTTGCCAGTCCGTGATAATCTCGTGCAAAGGTTCGGCGGCGGGTGCAAAATAATACGGTTCGTTTCTACCTTGTTCGTGAAAATCGACATGGATTTGGGGCAACCATTTGTTGTACATCTTGATTCGGGCCTGCGATTCTTTTTGAGATGCCCAAAACCAATCGCGGTTAAGGTCAAAAAGGTAATGGTTTGACCGCCCATAAGGCCAAGGCTGGTTGTGTTCCGAAGCCTGTTGGTCTATGTTGTAAGGTGTTCCGGTTGTTTGGTTAAACCAGTTAATATAACGATCGCGACCGTCAGGATTCAAACAAGGATCAAGAATTACCACGGTATTTTCCAGCCAATCTTGATGTTTTGTCAATAACTCATAAATGGTTTTCATCGATGCCTCGGTGCTCGATGCCTCGTTGCCGTGCACATTGTAGCTCAACCAAACAACGGCAATGTCGTTTGTACCGGAAGTACCACCCAACATACCGGTCTGTTTCAGGTTGTTTTCTCTTATTCGTTCAATGTTCTTAATGTTTTCTATTGAAGAAATATAGGCAAGAAACAACGGTCGGTGCTCGTAGGTCGTTCCATATTGTTCTAGGATGATATTCCCAGGTGCTTCTGCAGCAATCTTATTATAATAATCCACTACTTGATGGTGACGCGAAAACCTAGTGCCCAATTCATATCCCAAAAAATCTTTTGGGGACGTCACTTGTTGGGCAGAAATTGAAAGCCCGAAACATAAAAAGAGGACCAAAAAAAAGCGATGCTTGTTCATAGGAGGGTTTTTACGGAATTCTAAAAGTAAATATAGGTCGAAAACGGAATTAACTAAAATTATCGTCCAAAAAAATTAAAGAACCTTATCTTTACACTGTAATAGACATTTCTATGCAGGCAAATTACATCCCTTATAGCGAAACCCGGTATTTTTCGTCGCTCATCTGTGATTATCTCGTTCAAAAGGAACATTTGAAACCCTATTATAATAGGTTTTCGAGCATTGAAAATTTTAAAGGTCAAATAAAGGAAAAGCAAAAATCCTATGACCACACCTATCGCGATGTGTTGACCAATGCCTTGATGGTGCAATATGAAGGTTTTGACGTTTCGCCCCATACACTCGCCAATATCAAGTTGCTTAATGACCGAACCACTTATACGGTAACCACGGGCCATCAATTGAATTTGTTTACCGGACCGCTCTATTTCTTTTATAAAATCATCTCTGCAATTAACCTTTGCAAAGCATTGAAAACGAGTTATCCCGATTATGATTTTGTTCCTATTTATTGGATGGCAAGTGAAGACCACGATTTTGAAGAAATCAATTTTTTCAACTTTAAAGGAAAAAAAGTACAGTGGAACCGTGAAGCTTCGGGTGCTGTTGGTGGATTGGATTTGGACGGGTTGGACCTCGTTTACGACGTTTACGCTTCGCAGTTGGACAAAAGTAAAAATGCCGAAACGCTCAAAGACCTGTTCAAGTCTGCTTATTTGGAACATGCTGATTTGGCATCGGCCACACGGTTTTTGGTCAATGCGCTGTTTAAGGATCATGGTTTGGTTATAGTTGATGGTAACGACCTGTGTCTGAAGCGATTGTTTGTCCCATATATCCAAAATGAATTGGTTGACCAGTTGTCTTTTGATAAAGTGACCGAAACCAATGAAAAACTTTCAAAACTTGAGAAAGGCTATAAGATACAGGTGCATCCGAGGGAAATCAATTTGTTTTATATAAAAGGAAACCTTCGCGAACGCATTGTAGAAAAGAATGGGCTATACGAGGTACTTCACACGGGTTTACGCTGGGACAAAGACGAATTGTTGCAGGAAGTTGCCCAGCACCCCGACAGGTTTAGTCCCAACGTCATCCTACGGCCTTTGTACCAAGAGGTCATTTTGCCAAATCTCTGCTACATAGGTGGCGGGGGCGAACTCGCCTATTGGTTGCAGCTGAAGTCCAATTTTGAAGCTCAAAATGTTGTTTTTCCAATTCTTTTGTTGCGCAATTCGGTCCTGGTCGTCAGCCAGAAACAAAAGGTAAAATTGGAAAAATTGGGACTATCGGTAGCAGATTTGTTTTTGTCCCAAAACGATTTGATGGACAAGATTACCAAAGCACTGTCTGATATCAACATCGATTTTTCTTCTCAAAAAGCACAACTCAAAAAACAATTTCAAGACCTGCACCAACTTGCCGAACAAACCGACAAATCCTTTAAAGGCGCCGTTGCGGCACAGGAAACCAAGCAGATAAAAGGCCTTGAACATTTGGAGCAACGCTTGCTCAAGGCGCAAAAACGCAAACTTTCCGATATTCTCGAACGTGCCAAGGCCTTGCAGGATGAACTGTTTCCAAGGCAAGGATTGCAAGAACGCAACGTCAATTTTTCGGAATTTTATTTAGAATACGGTAAAGCGTTCATTTCAAAACTGACCGACAACTTACAGCCGCTCAAAGAGGAGTTTTTGGTTCTCGGGTTTAATGAGTTAGAAGATAGCATTGACCCTGTTGCAAGTTCAGGGAAATAGGTTCGAAGGAGCCTGGATTTGTGATTTGATACTTATCTTTTGGAATTTTTCTTTAAGTCATATTCGTATTTCCCAAATCCTTTCTATTTTTGCACATGCAGCACAACAATGTCCTTATTTTAGATTTTGGGTCTCAATACACCCAATTAATCGCCCGAAGAGTCCGAGAACTCAACATCTATTGCGAAATCCATCCGTTCAACAAAATTCCAACCGATACAGATGGCTTTAAGGCCGTTATTCTATCAGGAAGTCCCTTTTCTGTAAGGGCCGATAATGCACCACATCCCGATTTGTCCAACATCCGTGGCAAAAAACCATTGTTGGCCGTTTGCTATGGCGCACAGTATCTTGCACATTTTTCTGGTGGCAAGGTAGAGGCGTCCAACACCCGCGAATACGGGAGGGCCAATCTGTCGTTTATCAAAGCTAATGAATCCCTGTTTGACAGCATAGCAACCGGAAGCCAAGTGTGGATGAGCCATAGCGATACCATCAAGGCATTGCCCGAAAACGGTGTTCTCATCGCCAGTACCGTCGATGTGCAAAACGCCGCTTACAGGATAGAAGGCGAAACAACTTTTGGTATTCAATTTCATCCAGAAGTATATCATTCCACTGACGGCAAGAGGTTGCTCGAAAACTTTTTGGTGCATATTGCGAAGGTTGAACAAGATTGGACGCCGCAATCGTTTGTAGAAGAAACCGTTGACTCCCTTAAAGCCCAATTGGGGAATGATAAAGTTGTGTTGGGACTTTCTGGCGGTGTGGACTCGTCAGTTGCGGCCATGTTGTTGCACAAAGCCATAGGCAACAACCTTTATTGCATTTTTGTGAACAATGGCCTGTTGCGAAAAAACGAATTTGAAAACGTACTAAAACAGTACGAAGGTATGGGCCTCAATGTGAAGGGCGTTGATGCTTCGGCACGTTTTTTGGGAGCTTTGCAAGGGTTATCGGACCCGGAGCTGAAACGGAAAGCTATAGGCCGTGTGTTCATTGATGTTTTTGACGACGAAGCCCATCGCATTGAAGATGTCAAATGGTTGGCTCAAGGTACTATCTATCCCGATGTCATTGAAAGTGTTTCGGCTACCGGAGGACCAAGTGCCACCATAAAAAGCCACCACAACGTTGGAGGACTGCCCGATTTTATGAAACTGAAAATCGTGGAACCATTGAAGGCCTTGTTTAAGGATGAAGTTCGAAGGGTAGGTGCGACCATGGGTATGGATAAGAACTTGATGGGACGCCACCCTTTCCCGGGACCAGGATTGGCCATTCGTATTTTGGGTGACATTACTGCCGAAAAAGTCCGTATCTTGCAGGAAGTAGATGCGATCTTTATCGACAATTTGCGTTCATGGGGATTGTACGACAAGGTTTGGCAAGCCGGCGCCATATTGTTGCCGGTGAACAGTGTAGGTGTCATGGGTGACGAACGAACTTACGAAAAATGCGTGGCATTGAGGGCTGTGGAAAGTACTGACGGTATGACTGCAGACTGGGTAAATTTGCCATATGAGTTTTTGCAAAAAACCTCAAACGAAATAATAAATAAAGTAAAAGGCGTTAATAGGGTAGTGTATGACATTAGTTCCAAGCCGCCCGCCACTATCGAATGGGAATAACGAGTTTATAATTACGTAGATGAAAAAAGTCTTTATAACCTTATTGTTAACACTTGTTTTTCAGGGTTTTGTGTACTCGCAAAATTTCAGGACACACAAGGTCAAACAGGGAGAAACCGTAGAAGCCATTGCAAGGCAGTATAGGGTAACGGCTAAAGATATTTTTGCCCTCAATCCCGACGCCGGAAAAACATTGGCCGTAGGTACGGTGCTCATCATACCCGATGCAAAGGGAGGTTCTGGCGAAAAGACCGAAACCCGTGAATTTATGGGGTATCAAAGCCATAAAGTAAAACGCAAAGAAACCCTGTACAGTATTTCGAAGCAATATAATGTTGAAATCTCGGACATCAAGGAACACAACAAGCAATTATATTCTGAAAACCTCAAAAAAGGCGACAAAATACGGATACCAAAATACAAGACCATTGTGCAAAATGTTTCCGTTAAAGAAAATGTGCTAAAAAAATACAAAGTACAACCTAAAGAAGGCAAGTGGCGCATTGCATACAAATTTGGCATTACCGTGCCAGAACTCGAAGCGCTCAATCCGGGGATGAATGCCATATTGCAGCCCGGTGATGAAATCAACGTGCCAAATATTGAAAGTCACGAAGAACAAACCGCTGATGGCGATCATGGTTATTATGTTGTTCAGCCCAAAGAAGGATTTTATAGGTTGAAAGTGAAATTGGGACTTTCCCAAGAACAACTCGAAACCCTCAATCCGGGACTCTCGGAGTCGGGGTTGAAAGAAGGCATGGTACTTAAAGTGCCCAAAAGCGTAAAAGTAGATGGCGTACAAGGAGAAATCATTAAAAGCAATCTTTCGGAAACTATAAAAAACTTTAGCACCAAGCGCCTTGCAATGTTCTTGCCATTCAAATTGGACAAAATCGATACCGATTCTGTACAGGAAGCTAAAGACATCATGAAGAACGACCGATTGGTATCGGTGACCCTCGATTTTTATTCTGGCGTAAAGTTGGCGCTCGACTCTGCCAGTCAGATGGGCATATCCGTGGACCTCAAGGTCTTCGACACCCAAAATCAGCCATCGGAAGTGTCAACGCTCTTGTCCAATAACAATTTTTCGCGTTACGATGCCGTTATCGGTCCGGTCATTGCCGGAAATTTTGCCCGTGTAGCTTCGCAATTGCGGAAAGACAATGTGCCAATCATTTCACCGTTGATGAAGCCAACTACGTTATACGAAAATGTCTTTCAGACCATTCCTTCCGACGAGTATTTGGAACGAGCCATGATAAATTTTGTCAAAACAGATTCGTTGCGGAGCAATGTCGTCATCATTTCCGATTGGGCTACAAAAGACACCTCGGACCGTATCAAGTCTGAAATACCGATGGCTTCACAGGTATCGTCCCAGAAAGGGAGTTCAGGAAAAGATGCATTTTATGTGGACACCGCCAAACTGTCCTCGCTTCTGAAAAACGGAAAGAACTATGTGTTCATAGAAACTGGAAATGCCGGCCTTGTCCTCAATGTAGTAAGCACGCTGAACAGTTTGAACAGCCGCGAAAAAGAAATTATTTTGGTCACGACTCGAAGAACAGATGCCTTTGATTATGAACATATTTCAAATTTTCATTTAAGTAATCTCAAGTTCCATTATCCGTCGGTGAACAAGCCTTTTGATTCCGATAATCCAAACGATTTTGTGATAAATTACCGTAAGATCTATGGTGTGGATCCAAACAAATATGCGACTCGGGGCTACGACCTTACCTTGGATGTGTTGTTGCGATTGGCTTCGGCTGACGATTTTTACAAAAGCTGCGCCAATGATATTGAAACAGAGTATGTGGAGAACAAATTCAGGTATGCCAAACAGCTCACCGGTGGATATTATAATGAATCGGTCTATATTCTCAAATACACGCCCAACCTTACTATAGAAGCAGTAAAGCGATGACCTCAAAAGTGACTTATCTTGGCAACTTGCGTACAGAATGCACCCATTTGCAATCCGGCAACACCTATATTACAGATGCCCCGATAGACAATAACGGGAAGGGAGAAGCCTTTTCTCCGACCGATACAGTAGCGACAGGTCTTGCCAACTGCATGATGACAGTAATGGGCATAAAGGCCCGAGATATGGCAGTTGATATGAAAGGCGCTTTTGCCGAAGTTACCAAGTTTATGGCAGCCGACCCAAGGCGTATCTCAAAAATAAAAGTGGTATTCAAGATGCCATTTACGGCTGATGAAAAAACCAGGGACATCCTGGAACGTACTGCCAAAACCTGTCCCGTTCAGTACAGTCTCCACCCAGATATTGAACGCGATATTGTTTTTCTTTGGGATTGAGACGGGTCGTTGTTCCATTTTCGGGCAGTAAATTTAAAAATATTAAAATGCAGCCTTTAGAGCCAAATAAGGAATTTCTTCTTAAACTCGCCAATTACAAGATGCCTTTTGGGAAATATAAGGGTTATTATCTTTTGGACATTCCCGAATATTACTATGTATGGTTTTTAAAAAAGGGATTTCCGAAAGGCCAGCTCGGTGCGATGATGCAGCAGATGTACGAAATTAAGCTCAATGGTCTTGAAGATTTGGTTCAAAGTGTCAAAACCATTCACCGGCAATAATTTTCCAACATATATCCGGCAGGCCCAACGGCTTTCATAAATATTGTTTTTTGCCGTTCCAAATTGTAAAACAATAGCTGAAACTCTATTTAAATTTTGTAAATTTGCCTGCGTTTAATAGCGCAACATGGCATCTACCAAATACATCTTTGTGACCGGAGGCGTGACCTCATCGCTTGGCAAGGGCATTATTGCGGCCTCACTGGCCAAACTCCTCCAAGCACAGGGCTACCGTACCACCATTCAAAAACTCGACCCCTACATCAATGTTGACCCCGGTACGCTAAACCCTTACGAGCACGGCGAATGTTACGTGACCGACGACGGGGCAGAGACCGACCTCGACCTTGGACATTACGAACGCTTTTTGAACGTGCCAACCAGCCAATCCAATAATGTCACTACGGGCAGAATCTACCAGAGTGTCATTGAAAAAGAACGAAGAGGCGAGTTTCTTGGCAAGACCGTACAAGTCATCCCCCACATTACAGACGAAATTAAAAACAGAGTACAAATCCTCGGAAAATCAGGAGATTATGACATTGTCATTACAGAAATTGGAGGTACAGTAGGCGATATCGAATCCTTGCCCTATATAGAAGCAGTGCGCCAACTGAAATGGGATCTTGGTGAGCATAATGCCATTGTCATACATCTTACATTGGTGCCCTATTTGTCAGCCGCGGGTGAACTCAAGACCAAACCTACCCAGCACAGCGTAAAAACTTTGATGGAAAGCGGAGTGATGGCCGATGTTCTGGTGTGCCGTACGGAACATGAACTACCGGCCGATTTAAAGCGTAAGCTGGCACTGTTCTGCAATGTAAGGGAAGAAGCCGTTATCCAATCCATTGATGTATCTACGATATACGATGTCCCGAATTTGATGTTGCAACAAGGTTTGGACAGCGTGGTACTCAAAAAACTGGGACTCAGCAGTTCAAAACCCGATCTTGAAAGGTGGAACCAATTTCTGCAACGGCACAAAAACCCAAAAGGGGAAGTGATCATTGGCTTGATAGGAAAATATGTTGAACTTCAAGATTCATACAAATCCATTTTGGAAGCTTTTATACATGCCGGAGCCGAAAATGAAGTAAAAGTAAGGGTAGAACCCATCCATTCCGAATATATGACCCCAGAGAACGTTGCCGAAAAATTGAAGCACCTCCATGGCGTATTGGTTGCTCCCGGATTTGGTGAGCGCGGTATAGAAGGCAAGATAGAAGCGGTGCGGTATGTCAGGGAGCAAGGTATTCCGTTTTTTGGTATTTGTCTTGGTATGCAGGTCGCCGTAATAGAATTTGCACGCAATGTACTTGGCTTAAAAGCTGCCAACTCTACAGAAATGAACCCAAAAACGCCACATCCCGTCATCGATTTGATGGAGTCGCAAAAAAATGTCATCGACAAGGGCGGCACCATGCGTCTTGGTTCATGGGATTGCAAATTGACAGAGGACAGCAAGACAAAAATAGCCTACGGAAGCACCAACATCAAAGAACGCCACCGACACCGTTACGAATTTAACAACAATTACAAAGAACAAATCGAGCAAGCAGGCATGAAAGCTACCGGCCTCAACCCAGAGACCAATCTTGTGGAAGTCGTTGAAATTCACGAACATAACTGGTTTGTAGGAGTGCAATACCACCCCGAATATAAGAGTACGGTGGCCAATCCGCATCCGTTGTTTGTGGCATTTGTAAAGGCAGCTCTCGCATTTAAACAAAACAAAAAGGGTGTCAGTATGGCACAAAATCAATAATGGAAAGCTTTTTGCTAACCAATAACGTCAAAAAAATAAATTAACTAACATCCTTATCCAAAAAAAGAGCATATTGGGCAAAGGAACTGAATGAACATGGAAGAAAAAAAATTAGACCTTAACTCCATAATCGGCTTCGTGCTGATTTTTGGAATTTTGTTGTACATGCTTTGGCAAAACCAGCCTACACCCGAAGAAATCGAAGCCCAAAAGGCCAAACAAGAACAATTGGCCAAAGAAAAAAATAAGGAAGAAAGCCAGGAACAGTCGAGTTACCAAATAAGTCCCGACGACTTGTCCAATATGTCCGGAAGCGATTCTACAAAACTTGCAGTACTCAAAAACAAGTTTGGTGCCTTTGCCTATGGTGCTGGGCTGGAAACCGGACAAGATGCCATTACCGAGGTCAAAACCGATCTGTTGACCTTAAAATTCAATAGTAAAGGCGGGTTTTTATCCGAAGTAAAACTAAACAAGTTTGTCAATTACGATTCGGTCCCGATCTATTTAATAAATGACAACAATTCTGTTTTCAACATCACTTTTGGTACCTCTGATAACAGAACGCTCAACACCAAAGACCTATATTTTCAGCCACAAGTTACCAATAATGGCGACAAGACCATTGTCTCAATGAAGCTCAAAGTGTCAGAAAATGAATTTCTTGAGCACAGGTACGAAATTGCAAACGACGACTATATGATAGGCTTGACACTTCGCTCACAAGGTTTGAGCAGTGTCATCAACTCGTCACAGAATATGGTACTGGACTGGAGGATGAAAACCTTTCGCCACGACCAAAGCATTGTTTATGAAAATCGTTATACACGTTTGACCTATCAACACGATGGTGGCAACAAAATCGATAAATTGGCACAGGGCGGCGATGATGAAGAGGAAGAAAAAGATGTCAGTTGGATTTCATACAGACAGCATTTTTTCAGTACCATATTGGTTCCGGATACGCCATTTAAGTCCGTTAAGTTAGCCTCAAGAACTCTTGTAAAAAATGAAGACATAGACACGGTTTATACCAAGGAATATGCTTCAAAGTTGGCGCTCAATATCTCTGGAGGCGAGTTGAGCCAACCAATGAAACTGTATTTTGGCCCAACTGACAGTAAGATTTTAAAGAAATACGAAAACAACCTCGAAGAAAGTATCCCGTTTGGTTGGGGCATATTTGGGTGGATCAACAAGGCGTTGTTCATCCCATTGTTTGGTTTTTTGAGTTCAATCATGCCCTATGGTTTAGCCATTATAGCCATGACAATACTTATCAAGCTGTTGCTATCTTTTGTTCAGTACAAGCAGTTTTTGTCACAGGCCAAGATGCGTATCCTCAAGCCTGAAATAGATGCCATCAGGACCAAGCATAAAGACAATAACCTCAAAGCACAACAGGAAATCATGGCATTGCAGAACAAGGCAGGCGCAAGTCCGTTGAGCGGCTGTTTGCCCGGCCTGATGCAGATTCCGGTGTTCTATGCACTGTTTATGTTTTTTCCCGCAGCTTTTGATTTGAGGCAAAAAAGCTTCCTTTGGGCCGATGACTTATCTTCGTATGATGTCATTGCTGAATTGCCGTTCAACATTCCGTTGTATGGCGGCCACGTGAGCTTGTTCCCGATTTTGGCGGCCATTGCTATTTTCTTCTATATGAAAATGACCACCGGCGACCAAGTGGCGGCACAACCACAACAAGAAGGCATGCCAGATATGGGCAAAATCATGAAAATCATGATTTACCTTTCGCCATTAATGATGTTGATATTCTTTAATCAATATGCGTCAGGATTGAGCTTGTACTATTTCATTTCAAACCTGATCAGTATCGGCATCATGCTCGTTATCAAAAATTATATTTTGGACGAAGACAAAATCCATGCGCAGATTCAGGTTAACAAGGCCAAGCCCAGAAAGCAGAGCAAGTTCCAGAAACGAATGCAAGAAATGATGGAGCAGGCCGAACAGCAAAAACAGGCACAACAGCGACGCAAGAATTAAGTTTGAAAGCTACGGCTTTACACGATTTTTTTCTGAACGCAATTACGCCTTACGATTAACGTTATGATAGTTATGAAAACTTTTGCAACGATAGTAGTATTTACCTTCACTTTGTTGGGTTTTGCTCAACAGGCCAATCAATTGGATGCCAATGGCCAGCGGCATGGGTTCTGGAAAAAGAACTTTGATAATACCACTCAGCCAAAATATGAAGGTACCTTTGAGCATGGTAAGGAAGTCGGAACCTTTAAGTTTTATAAACTTGTGGATGGAAAAAGCAAGTTGAGCGCCACCCGCGAATTTTTACCGGACAGTGACCTAATCATTGTCAAATTTTTCTCTTCAAAGGGCAAGCCCATCAGCGAGGGAATGATGAAAGGAAAACTGTTTGTCGGCAAGTGGACGTATTACCACAACAAGACAAAAGGTGTGATGATGACCGAAAATTTTAACGACAACGGACTTCTTGAAGGCGAAAAATTGGTCTATTACGAAAATGGACAAGTGGCAGAAAAATCAAATTATACCAATGGCCTGATTGACGGTGTTTCTTATTGGTATTCGCAGAATGGCAAAATACTGAAAGAGTTTCACTATAATAGAGGGGAATTGCACGGCGATGCCAAATATTATGACAACCAAGGCACATTGTTGGCCGAAGGCACTTACAAAAATGACAAAAAGCACGGCATCTGGAAGTATTACGAAAACGGCAAGCTTGTCGAAGAGAAAGACTACACCGTGCGTAGCAAGAATCCTTATAAACAATAGTCTATTTGATGCCTTCAGATGTTGATGTGGTCTTATGGTCGCCCCATCGGTTTTGTTTTTATTAGTTCCTAAAGCTTGATTAACTAAAAAATCCAATACTACATCTTCTCAAACAAACAACAGGTTGCAAAACGATAAAGATGTGATTTTAACACTTGCTTTTTCTCAATGAATTGGTATGCTGCATGTTTTGTCAAAGTTGTATTGTTGTGGTAAAAAAAAGAATCAGGACATATTGAATTCAAAAAAACAATTTACATTTTTTTGACAATAACAGGATGTCGCCAATTTATGAAAGCGTCCGCTTTATTTCGTAATTTTGCACAATGAAACGAGTAGTAGTTGGACTTTCCGGAGGTGTGGACTCAAGTGTTGCCGCTTATTTGCTTAAGCAGCAAGGATATGAAGTCATCGGGCTTTTTATGAAAAACTGGCACGACGATACCGTGACCATCAGCAACGAATGTCCTTGGCTCGACGACAGTAACGATGCCATGCTCGTGGCTGACAGGCTTGGCATTCCGTTTCAGACCATCGACCTGAGCGAGCAGTACAAAGAGCGTATCGTGGACTACATGTTCAACGAGTATCAGAACGGCCGCACGCCAAATCCCGACGTTCTTTGCAATAGGGAAATCAAGTTTGACGTGTTTCTCAACATTGCGCTCCAACTTGGCGCAGACTATGTAGCAACGGGACATTATTGCAGAAAAGATACCATCGAAATCGACGGAAAACAAGTTTACAGGCTGCTTTCGGGCGTGGACAAGTCCAAAGACCAATCCTATTTTTTATGCCAATTATCGCAAGAACAACTGTCCAGGTCTTTGTTTCCCATAGGCGGGCTCACAAAGCCACAGGTGAGGGAACTGGCCAAAGAAATAGGACTTGTCACTGCCGATAAAAAAGATTCGCAAGGTCTGTGTTTTATTGGTAAAGTAAAATTGCCCGATTTCTTGCAACAACAGCTAAAACCCAAAGAAGGCATTATCGTAGAAATCCCCAAAAACAGTGTATGCTATCAGGAAGCCATGCCAAATTTTGATACGTTACAGGGTAAGTTGGCTTATTTGAGCAAAAAGCCCCGATATGCTGTTTCTGACGGAAAAATAGTAGGAAAGCATCAAGGCGCACATTATTTTACCAAAGGACAGCGCAAAGGATTGGCCGTGGGCGGTACACCAGAACCGCTTTTTGTCATTGATACTGATGTTGCCGAAAATGTCATATATACCGGGCAAGGCAAGACGCATCCCGGACTGTTCAGAAAAGCATTGTTTGTCAATAAAAATGAAGTGCATTGGGTGCGCGAAGACCTAAAGATCAACTCTGGCCAGACAATGCGTGTCAAGGCACGGATACGCTATAGGCAAACGTTGCAAGAAGCCACCTTGCACATGGCCGAAACTGGAATGTATGTTGAATTTGAAGAACAACAGTCAGCCATTACCGAAGGTCAGTTTGTGGCTTGGTACTGCGATGACGAATTGGTAGGTTCGGGAGTTATTTCTTAAATTGCACGAACATTGAGTTTTTTTAATTTTATCAATTGTCATCATGAACATTAGACTATGTATCATTGTCATAATGGTTTTGCAGGCATTTGCATTCGCACAAGAAGAAGCCTGGGTCTATCTGGCCGATAAACCGGGCGCCACCGAAGCCTTGCAAAACCCGATTACTATACTTACACAACAGGCCATCAACCGAAAGGTTGCTCAAGGTGTTGCCATCGATGTGCGTGACGTTCCGGTCAGTGAGGATTATATCGCCCAAATCAAAGCCCAACCCGGCATTATGGTCTTGGCAAAATCAAAATGGTTCAACAGCTTGTACGTCAGCGGTATGCAATCCAGTATTGAAGCCCTTGGTGCATTGCCATTCGTGGCATCGGTACATTTTGCAAACCATAATTTAGACAGACAAGGTCGAGCGGCATCTCCAAATGATAAATTCGAACTTGAAGAAACCCTTGTCGATTTCAATTACGGTTCTGCTCAAAATCAAGTAGAAATGCTTAACCTTAATGTCCTTCACGAACAGGATTTTACGGGCAATGGCATTGTGATTGCTGTTTTGGATGCTGGATTTCCTAATGTCAATACCATGGGGGCATTTCAACGGATGCGTGACAATAACCGCCTTTTGGATGGCTACGATTTCGTGAACCGTACCAATGATATTTATGCTTATACCGGAAGCAATCACGGCACAAAAGTGTTGAGCACTATGTCAGGTTACATCCCGGACAGCTATGTTGGCACTGCACCTGATGCATCTTATTACTTGTTCCGAACAGAAAATGCGGCCATCGAAAGTCCTGTGGAAGAAAGCTATTGGGTCGAAGCCGCTGAAAGGGCTGACAGCCTTGGTGTACATATCATCAATACATCATTGGGTTACAATACATTTGATAATCCAAATTACGACTATACGGTCAATGAAATGGACGGAAACACGACCTTTATTTCTCGTGGTGCCAATATCGCTGCCGAAAAAGGTATTTTAGTGGTAGGTTCTGCAGGCAATTTGGGTAATAACATTTGGCAGATTGTCTCTGCTCCGGCCGACTCCGATGGGGTGTTTACCATAGGTGCTGTTGATGAGGCCGGCAACTATGCCTGGTTCAGTTCACGTGGCAGCAGTGTGCAACCGACACACAAGCCCGATGTGGTGGCAATGGGTTTGGGTGCTGCTGTCATCAATGAAAACAACAATATCGTTTACAATAACGGCACATCTTTTAGTTCGCCAATCATTGCCGGGGCTATGGCATGCCTGATGCAAGCACTTCCGGGAACAGATATCAATCAATTGAAACAATTGGTAAGAATGTCTGCCTCGCAGTATCAAACACCGGATTATTTTCTCGGATTTGGCATTCCAGATTTTGCAACGGCTTTAAACAGCGCACTTTCCGTTCAAGAACAAGTGGATGATAGCATCAAGTTTTATCCCAATCCCGTAATCGATATGTTGTATATCCATCATTTTGGGGTATCCCAAAACGTATTGATCAACATTTTTGACCTTACGGGGAAATTGGTTCTCCATAAAGAAAATAGCGCATCCAATATTCCGTTTGATGTATCGGGATTAGTGACTGGGATATATTTTATGGAAATAAAAACAGGCATCCGAACACATGTTTTTAAACTTATAAAAATATAAATGGGCAATAGAATTACGACACTTTTTCAAATAGAACACCCCATCGTGCAGGCCGGGATGATCTGGGCGAGCGGTTGGCGGTTGGCAGCTGCGGCAAGCAACTCCGGTATATTGGGTTTATTGGGAGCTGGCTCCATGTATCCGGAAGTCTTGCGAGAGCATATCCGTAAATGTAAAAAAGCCACAGACAGACCCTTTGGCGTCAACGTGCCAATGCTTTATCCCAATATTGAAGAAATTATGGATATCATTGCGGAAGAAGGTATCAAGATAGTTTTTACTTCCGCCGGAAATCCCAATACGTGGACGCCATGGCTCAAAGCGCGCGGCATCACGGTGGTGCATGTGGTCAGTAGTGTAAAGTTTGCCCTCAAAGCACAGGAAGCCGGTGTCGATGCCGTGGTGGCAGAAGGTTTTGAGGCCGGAGGCCATAACGGAAGGGAGGAGACTACCACACTTGCACTGATACCCATGGTAAAAGAACAGATACGGATACCGCTGATTGCTGCCGGAGGTATTGCCAACGGGCAGGCCATGCTCGCCACAATGGTTTTGGGTGCTGACGGTGTACAGATAGGCAGCCGATTTGTCGCCAGTGAAGAGGCATCTTCGCACCCCAATTTTAAGAATAGCGTTGTAGCTGCAAAAGAAGGTGAAACTCAATTGACACTCAAAGAATTGGCTCCGGTAAGGTTGTTGAAGAACAAGTTTTATAACGAAATACAAGCACTCTACAAAACCGGTGCTACTGTCGATGAACTGAAGGCGCATCTGGGCAGGGGAAGGGCTAAAAAAGGAATGTTTGAAGGTGATTTAGAAGACGGCGAACTCGAAATCGGGCAAGTGGCAGGACTGATTCACGATATCAAACCGGTATCGCAGATAGTTGCAGATTTGCTACGGGAATTTGAACAGGCCAAAAACACTGTCAGGGATTTTTCTTGGTAATAGTAAGTGCTTCACTCGAAACTGATAATTTTTTGAGTAAATAAAAATAGCCTGATTTTACAAATCCGTTTTCCCGATAACGATTATCTTTGCGCTTCAAATTTCATACGTGACACTTTCGCACTATACCAAAGAATTTAAGTACAATCTACGGCTCGCAACCCCTGTGATGCTTGGGATGCTTGGCCATACATTTGTAGGGTTGGTAGATAATATTATGGTTGGTCAGTTAGGTTCTGCTCAACTTGCCGCTGTGTCTTTGGGCAACAGTTTTATCTTTGTGGCAATGTCCTTGGGCATCGGCTTCTCTACAGCTATTACACCATTGATTGCCGAAGCAGATTCCCAGCAGGATTTTGAAAGCGGCAAAACCTCGTTCAAACATGGGCTTTTTCTGTGTACGGTATTGAGTGTCTTGCTTTTCCTTGCCCTGCTATTGGCAAAACCCTTGATGCACATAATGAAGCAACCAAAAGAAGTAGTTGACCTTGCCATGCCTTATCTTGATCTTGTGGGCTTTTCGCTGATACCGCTTCTTATTTTTCAGGGGTTTAAGCAATTTAGCGATGGACTGTCATTGGTGAAATATCCGATGTATGCCACTATTTTGGCCAATATGTTGAATGTTTTTTTTAATTATGTTCTGATATTCGGTAAGTTGGGATTTCCTGAAATGGGTATCGTCGGTGCGGCCCTCGGTACATTGTTGTCGCGTATAGGGATGTTGCTGTTCTTGGGATGGTTGTTGTACAATACGGCCAAGACCAAACCGTACATTGTCAACCTCCGTATTTTCCATCTCGATAAGGCAATTCTTAAAAAAGTATTTCATTTGGGCTATCCCAGTGCTATGCAGATGTTTTTTGAAGTGCTCATCTTCACTGCGGCTATTTGGTTGAGCGGAACGTTAGGGAAAAATCCGCAGGCGGCCAATCAAATAGCGCTCAATTTGGCAACAATGACCTTTATGGTGGCCTCTGGCTTGAGCGTCACGGCAATGATACGCGTCGGGAATCAAAAAGGACTCAAAGATTATCCCGAATTGCGCCGTATTGCAAAATCCATTTTTTTGCTCGGTGTGATGTTTGCTACGATTTTTGCTATTATGTTTTGGTTGCTCCACAACGTTTTGCCCACTATCTATGTGGACATGAACGACCCATTGAACGCTATGGACAATGCAGAAGTTGTCAGCCTCGCCGCCTCCTTGCTGCTTTTGGCTGGTGTTTTCCAGATTAGCGATAGCATGCAAGTCATTGTTTTGGGAGCCTTGCGTGGTCTGCAAGATGTCAAAATACCAACACTCATCACCTTTGTGTCTTATTGGGGAATTGGGTTTCCGATAAGCTATGTTCTGGGAAAGGCAGAAGCGCTTGGAAGTACAGGTATTTGGTTCGGATTGGTAGCGGGATTAACAAGTGCCGCCATTTTGTTGTACATTCGGTTTGAATATCTGACAAAAAAGTTAATTTTGAAGAAATCAAATACTTGATATTATGGAATTGCCAAAATTTATATTGGGAGACAATACAGATTTTCCAGATGCCATCTACATCATACATACAGATTTCCCGCGTTTTATACTAAACCTCGAAAACGATGAAGTCGAATGGCTAGAAGAATTTGATGACGACGACCAAAAGGAAATCGAATCTGAGGCCGAGAACCTCATTCAGCTTGCGACAGATTTTTACGATAGGGAAATCGACAGATATAACGAATAATGCTCGATCAGCTCCTTAAATACGATACCGAATTATTTATTTATCTCAATAGCTTGGGCTCAAGCACCTGGGATCCGTTTTGGATGGCCTATACTGCCAAATTCAATTGGATTCCATTGTATGCCATTTTGCTGTTTCTCATTTTTAAGCATGTTGGCAAAAGAAACATAGTGATAACCGTTGCCGTGGTAGCTCTAATGATTCTCTTTACCGATCAGGTTGCCAATCTGTTCAAGCACGGTATGGAGCGTCCAAGACCTTGTCATGTGGCGGGATTGATTGATACCATAAGGATCGTAAAACCCGGTTGCGGTGGTCGTTTCGGCTTTTTTTCAGGTCATGCCGCCAATGCCATGGCTACGGCAGTTTTTGTTGGTTTAATACTGCGAAAGCGGTTCAAATATCTTTTGTACATGCTTTTGGCCTGGGCATTTTTGATGGCTTACAGCAGGGTGTATATCGGCGTTCATTATCCGTTGGACATTACCGTCGGAATGATGTTTGGTGCGATTTCGGGATATATGTTTTATAGACTGTATCGTTACCTGACTGCCCGATTGGTCAAAGTTCAGTGAGTATATAAAACTCTCCTATAAGCCTGTCGTTGTGCCGGCTTCCGATTGTGGGGTTGAGGTCAAAGCTTGCTTTTTCTTCGATATGGTAACGTTTTTGTAAGGCATGTCGGTCCTTTTCGTTGAGACCGCTGCCAATAATACCAAACTGTTTTTCATTGGGAAATGAGTAACTGCCGTCAGCCATTTTCAAAGGTTTTATTATATCGCCATAATACCATATAATTTCCGGAGACACATAGTCCAGTCCGTAAACGGTCAGGTTTTCATGGTTGGTAATAGTCAATGGGCTAATTGGTTTGCCAACGCTGTTTTTCAAAACAGGAAGCACAAACATAAAGGTGGAAACAAAAAATGCTACCGTAAGTAAAAAGACGTTACGGAAGTTTTTTTGTTTCAAAAACAGAATAATGGCAACGCCAATGAGGATCATTATTAAGGATGAAAATGCAAACCCGATCCAATGCTTTTTTAGGCTTTCACCCAAAAGAAAGAAGAGTGCCACGGGAGCGCCAAGAGCCACAATTCCTATTAGACCAAAATTGAAATGTACAGGCAATAGCGTTTTCTTTTCTTTTAGCTCCTTGAACGATCGTATCAGATATTCTATGTAAAATCCGGTGTTTATGGCCATCGGGATAAGTACGGGCATAAGGTATCTCGACTTTTTTTCGGGCACAAGCGATAGCAGCACCACGGCCAAAACCGTCCAAAGCAAACTGAACTGGTATGCCTTCAGATTTGAAACCCTTTTTTTCAGATAAGGGTACAAAAGTGCAATAAACGCGGGTATGGTCCAGATTCCGCTCTGTGCAAAAAAGCTCCAGTAATAATATATAGGTTTGGTGTTGTAACTATGCCAATTGTTGGTTTCGCGTTCGGCAATCGATACAAACGTTTCGGGATCCATTATTCGGACATACACAAACCACCATCCGCCGATCATTATCGCCACAACGAAAGCTAAAATCAGAATTGGCCATTTTCTTTTAAAACCTTTGAAACGGTAGATAATTCCAAATGAAATCAGAAAAGGGAGAAAGAGGGCGTACATTGGTATGGGTCCTTTTGACAAAAAAGAACAGCCCATAAAAAGTCCGGCGAGCAAACCAAATCGCAGCCTATTTGTGTCGGTATAATACAAAGCGATCAAATAATAAATGCCCATGAGCATAAACCCGTGTGCAAAAATGTCCCATGGCGCTTCAAAAACAATTCCAATCACATAAAATGAGCTGATACCTATCAAGGCATTGCAAATGCTGTGTGCAGTATTGCCCAACAGTTTTTTTGAAAGAAGAAAAATAAAAATTCCGATAATTGCGATAAAAATAATGGCCGGCAACCGGAGCGCCGTGATGCTTTTCATGCCAAAAAGCAATCCTGAAAGTGCCGTAAGCCATGTGGGCAAAGGGGGTTTTTCATAACGCGCTTCGCCGTTCATGGTGGTCAAGAGCCAATTGCCGTCATCGACCATTTCTCTTGCGGTAATAAAATTTCGGGCTTCCATGATGCTCACGGGAATGGTTTCGTTACCAAACAACAACATCGCCAAAACAACAATGACCATAATCGCTATAGGCCTGTCATACAGAATTTTTGGCATTCTCTTTATGGATTAAGTAAAGATTTCTGGCGTAAATGATTGAGCCAATACCGTGTCCCACCAACAAGACAGGATCTTGCCTGAAAATGGCGTATGTTAGGATGAGCAATGCACCGGAAAGGCTCAACAGCCAAAAACCAAATGGTAAGGCCGATTCTTTTTTGTGTTCGGAATACAACCACTGATACACAAACCGGAACGTAAAGATCAATTGTGAAACGATGCCAAGAAGCAAGAGCCATAACGGGATATCTTTGTTCTTGAAAAGTATGTCGACATCAATTCGGTTGTTGTTGAAATAATAGATGATTATCAATGTGGGCACCAGTAGTAATACCCATTGAAGTACCGGATGGACTTTGTGCCATTCACCTTGAAGTTGTAGGTTTCTTATATAGATAAAATAAGTAATGCACTGGCCGAGCATGATGGCAAAATCTTGGCGGAGGTAACCATAAATAAAAAGTAGGAAGGATGCCACAATGCTCAAGGTCCAAAACGTGCTAGGGGTAATGACTTTTTGTTGGCGTTCCGATACAACCCATTGGATGAGGAGTCTCGAAGAAAACAAGATTTGTGCTACAAACCCTATGCTATATATTAACCAGTGGCTCATTTAACCTTTTTTGCTTATTTTGTAATTGATGTATTTTTTCTTCATCCAAAGATAGGCAAAGCAATCCATCAATGGGCCAAGCAATCGGTTCCAAAGTCCAAAATTGGCTTTACCCGCAATGCGTGGAAAATGTCTTACCGGAACCTGTATGATTTTTCCTTCTTGGAGTAGGATCATGGCCGGCAAAAAACGGTGCAAGCCTTTGAACATCGGGATGCGCTTGGCATATTCGGTCTTGATAACCTTGAGCGGACATCCTGTGTCGTCCATGCCATCATTGGTAAAGGTACGACGAATGCCGTTGGCAATCTTTGAGGACAGATTCTTCACATACGAATCTTTTCTTTCGGATCTTACCCCAGTGACAAGATCGTAAGGGCCGATATGTTCCAATAGAAGATTGAAGTCCTGCGGTGAGGTCTGGAGGTCAGCATCCATATAGCCCACCAGTTCGGTATCGGCATGGTCAAACCCTGCTTTGATGGCCGCGCTCAAACCCTTATTGCTCTCAAAACAAAGATAATGAAAGTCGGTGTTTCTTTGGCAGATAGACTCAATGTACATCTGGCTATTGTCTTTTGAGCCGTCGTTTACAAATAGGATCTTGGTAGGAAATTTTGCTACTGGCAAATATGCCAGCAGTTCTTTTTCTACCCGTTCCAGATTGTCCTGTTCGTTATAGACGGGCACAATGACGGTAAACCTGTGATCCATTTAGTTTGGGTTGGTTCTTGCAAAAATATCTATTTTTAAATGAAAGGCTTAAAAATGATTGTCTAAATTATATAAAAAAAGATTTAACTTGCGCCTCAATTACATAAACGCCATTTTATGAAGATATTGGTTACTGGAGCGGCTGGGTTTATAGGATCGCATACGGCAGAACAATTGCACGCCCTTGGACACGAAGTTGTTGGGGTAGATAATTTCTGTGCATATTACAGTGTGGATCTTAAAAAATTGAATGCCAAGTCTCTGACTGATAAAGGCATTGAAATCATTGTGCAAGATTTGAGAAATGATAATCTATTAGATTTCTTGCCTACTGATGTCGATTATATTTTCCATTTTGCGGCACAGCCAGGAATTTCGGCAACCTCAACGTTTGAGGATTATTTTAGCAACAATGTCATAGCTACCAAAAATCTTATCGATTATGCTTTGGCGTGCAAGCAATTAAAACTGTTTGTCAACATCGGTACATCTTCCATTTACGGGCTTGAGGCAACTTTTGCCGAAGACATTGCGCCCCGTCCTGCATCACATTATGGTGTCACAAAGTTGGCAGCCGAGCAATTGGTATTGCAAAAAAGCAGGGAAGAACGTTTTAAATCCTGTTCTTTAAGACTTTACTCTGTAATTGGCCCACGGGAGCGTCCAGAAAAAATGTACACCAAATTGATAGCACTCGGCCTTAACGATGAAGCATTCCCACTGTATGAAGGTAGCGACAAGCACTTGAGGAGCTTTACCTATGTGGGCGATATCGTAGATGGCGTTGTCAGTGTCATAGGCAATGAAGATGTGGTCAATGGCGAAATATTCAACCTCGGTACAGAAGAAGAGCATACCACACAAGAAGGCATTGAGGCCGTGGAAAAGATTTTGGGGAAAAAGATAAAAGTTAACGTTATAGCCAAGCGTGCCGGCGACCAGTTGCGCACAAAGGCCAATATTGACAAAGCTCGAAAACTGCTGAACTACAACCCGACCACAACCTTATTAGAAGCCGTAAAGGCGCAAGTGGATTGGTACAAGTCCAATTTTTGAAATCCGTTTTTATAATATTGTTGGTGCCTATACAAAAGCTAGGTGCTTAAAGGCGTTATTGCATGTTGGGCAGTAACACTATTTTATTCCCAGAACCATTTCTGCTGCAGCAAAAGGTGTTGTTTTGCCTTGGTCGAGGAGTGATAGTTGCCTATCCAGTTCTTGCTTGACGCGTGGGTTGTCATAAAAATCGGATTTTAGACGTTCTTCGATAGTTTGGAGCATCCAAAACTTGTTTTGGCCTTTTCGTTTACTGTCAAAAAAACCGTTGTCTTTGGTGAGCAGCCAATAAGTATTAATCAATTCCCAAGTTTCGGAAATCCCTTCTTTTTTCAGAGCGCTTGCCAGTAGTACTTTGGGTTTCCAGCCGGAATCTTTGGCAGGGTAGAGGTGGAGGGCACGGCCAAACTCTGCTTTGGCATTTTTGGCCTGTTTTAAATTGTCGCCGTCGGCCTTGTTGATGACAATGGCATCGGCCATTTCCATAATGCCACGTTTTATGCCCTGAAGTTCGTCACCTGCCCCGGCCAATTTTAGCAACAGGAAGAAATCCACCATGCTATGCACGGCAGTTTCGCTTTGGCCTACACCAACAGTTTCGATGAGTATCGTGTCAAAACCTGCAGCTTCGCAAAGGATGATGGTCTCTCGGGTTTTACGAGCCACGCCTCCAAGGGAATTCCCCGAAGGGGAAGGCCTGATATAGGCATGTTCGTTTTTTACCAAATCTTCCATCCGGGTCTTATCGCCGAGTATGGAGCCTTTGCTCAAGGTACTGCTCGGGTCAACAGCCAGTACCGCAACCTTTTTTCCCAAGCCGGTAAGGTGCATCCCAAAGGCTTCTATAAATGTACTTTTTCCCACTCCTGGGACACCTGTGATACCAATCCTGATGGATCTGTTAGCATGTGGTAGGCAGAGGTTCAAGATCGCTTCAGCTTTTTTCTGGTGGTCCTTGTTGGTGCTTTCCACCAAGGTTATGGCACGGCTCAAGGCTGTCATGTTACCGTTTATGATGCCGTGGGTCAGATCATCGGTTGTGGGCTGCTGTAACCGTTTGTTCTTGAGGTTCTTTATGGCAATAGCGTTGGTAGTCCCTTGTGTGGATGCAGGTTTTATGCTTTCAGGGGTGTTGTCGCTCGTTGTCAAGATGGTGGTTTGTTTTCTTATTGTGGTTGTGTTGCAATGATTTCCATGGGAACCTCAATTTTAGTAAGATCCCAGACCAAGGTCATTTTTAGTTCGTCGGTGGTGTTGTCAAAAGCTATGGTAAACTGCTCCACGGGTTTTTCGATACTTTTTACTGGCTGGATGATGTTTATAAGGTCAAATTGTGGCTCGCGCATGGCCCGCATTTGTTCATCAACCCCCCAAGGATATTGTTTGGTATTGAAGATGACGTTCCATGCAGTGTCATGTGGAATGGTCCACAGGGTATATTCGCCTTTGGGCATCCGCTTGCCCTCAATCATCAAGTCTTTGTTAGTGATAAATGTTGTCGCTTCGTTGGCTCCGGTGCGCCAAACCTGATCAAAAGGTACCAATGCACCGAAAATTTCACGGTTTTTTTTGTAAGGCCTGTTGTAGAGCACTTCGAGTTTGGTATCATTGAGCTCAAATTTCACGATATCTTTTGGGCTCAATCGCTTGCTAAAAATATCTTCAAAAAAATAGGCGTACACAAAAAGCCCCAGCGCAACAATCGATAGGGTGATGATGGTCCATTTCAAAAATCGGTTCATAGGGGATACTGATAAAAATTGAGTATAAATATAAATGAAAAAATGCCGATAACTTAAGTCATTAACGTCGTTTTGTAATATTTTGATATAATTTTTGCACGGTAATCCGCAGGAAATGTCAAAATGTGGTGATAAGTTAAACTTTTTTGGATGTGAGAGATGTGTTGTGATAAGGTAGTGGTGGTTGGGATCTGTAAATACTGTCATGTCAGACTTGTTGCAGAAGATCTTTAGCCCAATCCCAATAAATTATTCATGAATCAAATTTATGGATGCAAGTTCATGGCGTTGGGTTTAAGGAGGTAGCCTCATCAGGTTTAGGACCGCACAGGCAAATTTGGGATTTGGAATTTTTTACTATCATCCAATATGCATCTCAACATCTCAGCAAAAAATTAACAATCATTTATGCAACATTCACATTTTTGTCTCGTCCTTTATATTGAACCCAACCTAAAAAAACCAAAAGCACGTCCAGAGCATGTTTCAAACCGATATCATTGAAAAATGCAAACAGAACGATAGAAAGGCGCAGATGCAACTCTATGCCCAATATTGCGATGGCATGTATGCGGTGGCAAGCCGGTTTGTGAAGAATCCTGTGGAAGCTGAAGATATCGTACAGGAAGCCTTCATCAAAGCCTTTGCCAAGTTGCACCAATACAAAAAGGACGTAGCTTTCGGTGCCTGGTTGAAACGTATCGTCATCAATAAATGCATTGACTTGCTGAAATCCAAAAGGGCACATTTGCTCCCTTTGGATGAGGTTCACCTCAAAGCGGTCGATGATGTTGATGGCGAATGGTTGGTAGAAGACCTTATAACAATAGATCAGGTAAAGCAAGCCATCTCACAATTGCCCGAAACAAACAGATATGTGGTGATGCTTTATCTGGTTGAAGGTTATGACCATCAGGAAATTGCAGACATTTTAGGCACAACCGAGAGCAACTCGAGAACCCAATTGTCAAGAGGAAAAGTAAAACTACAGGAACTATTAAAACATCGTTACAATGGCGAAAGACCTTAAAGAAATGTTTAAAAGGGAGCATCTCAAGCAAGATAATGCCATGCCAAAAGGTCATCAGGCTCGGTTTTTGAAAAAATTGGAATCCGAGCTTCCAAAAGTAGAATCCAAACATCCATTTGGTTTCTGGAATATTGCGGCAAGCGCAGTGTTACTTTTGGGGTTGGGGTATGGTGCATATCGGTTTTTTGGGGATGTACAACCCGTTGACCCATCCAGCGATACCAAGATGTTGGCCGTGAAGTCCCTTGGCGATGTGTCTCCAGATTTGAAGAAAGTAGAAGACTACTATGTGGCCAACATAAACCTTGAATTGTCCAGTGTTAAGCTCACACCCGACAACAAAGAACTGTTTGATGGCTATATTGAACGTTTGGAAGCTTTGAACAAGGAGTATAACCGCCTTTCCTTGGAACTTACCGAGAGCGGTCCAAATGAACTGACGGTAAGTGCCTTGGTCGATAACTTGAAATTGCGGCTCAATTTGTTGTACCGTCTTAAAAATCAATTAAATCAATTGAATACGTCTGAAAAATTTCAGAACAATGGTTGAACATGAAAAACTAAAGAGATGAAAACACCAAAAACAATAATCTTTTTTTTGATGCTTGCGGTTGCTTTCAGTACCACTGCACAGCAAAAAATCCAAAAACTCAAAACTTCGGTCAATGCAAACAAAGACGTGAAAATCAACCTTAACACGAGTTTTACCAATATAGAAATAGATACGTGGAACAAAGACCAAATAGAGGTTGAAGCTTATCTTGAAGGCGAAAAACTCACGGGTGATGCACTTGATAAAGCACTAAAGAGTTGGAACATTGAAGTCAATGGGTCCAAAAGCGAAGTTACCATAACCTCGACAGGAAACGATGGCGAGCGAGGACTGCCTTTTGGCAATTTTGCTTTCAATTATGACAGAGATGCCATGAGAGCACTGGAGTTTGAACTGGCAGATTTACCAGAATTGCCCACAATCCCCAAGCTGCCAGGATCACCCCCTTTCCCTCCCTTGCCAGAAATGCCGCCACTTCCGGAATTGCCCGAAGGGATTGGAACGATCTATTTTGATTATGAGGCTTATAAAAAAGATGGCGAAGCATATTTAGAGAAATGGAGCAGAGACTATGAAGAAAAATATGGGAAAACGTATCAAAAGAAAATGGAAGATTGGGCAAAAAAGTTTGAGAATATCGATTATGATGCTTATGCCAAAAAAATGGAAGCCTGGAACGAGAAATTTGGAAATGCGTATAACGAGAAATTTGGGAAAGATTTTGAGCTTAAAATGAAAGCATGGGGCAAAGCGTTCGGTGAAAAATATGGGAAAGATTTTACCAAACATATGGAAGCATGGGGCGAAAACCATGTCAGGGATATGGAAGCGCGAACAGCAGAGATGCATGCTCATCATAACGCCATGAAATCGCGTCATAGGGATGTTGCGCAACACCGGCTTGAGATTGAGAAACGCATTGAGAGAAAGGGAAATGCCAAACTAAAAAAGACCATAAAGATAAAGATGCCCAAAAAAGCCAAACTCAATTTGAACGTCAGGCATGGTGAACTTAAGATGGCGTCGATCATTTATGACCTCCGAGGCGATATTTCACATTCGGCATTGATGGCCAACAGCATTGATGGAAGCAAAACTTCCATCAATGTTTCCTATTCGCCCGTACTTATTACCAACTGGAACCATGGTGAATTGAAGCTCAATTTTGTGGATAAAGCACAGATAGAAAATGTGAACAGCTTGGTGCTGGGTTCCAATACTTCTAACATTGTCATTGCTGGGCTTAACGGTAATGCTGTCATAGATGGCAGTTTTGGGGAGCTGGAAATCAGCAGTATTCTCCCCTCATTCAATAACCTCAACATCGAATTGGAAAACAGTAAGGCTCTTTTGGCATTGCCCATAGCCGATTTCAATCTTCAATATAAAGGAAATCGTTCCAAACTAAAGCTCCCAAACAACAAGTTGGACGCCTCGACTTCTTACTCTTCGGGCAATAGTGCAAGCAGCAAGCGCATAGCAATCAATGCAAAATTCAGCGATGTTACTTTGCAGTAACACATACTTGTAATTTTGTTTTAGCCAGGTCAACCGGCATTTCATAGTTCGTTTCAAAAGCCATCAATTCAAAATAAATTGATAATCAATATCATCAACCGACAGTATGGATAAGGATTGTCTATCATATTGCATCAACCCTTTTATTTCTTCAAGTTCGGCACGGGTAAGCATCAAATAGAGGTTATCCTGCAAGGTTGGAATTGGGATCTTGCGTTTTGTGCCATTGCCGTAATGCTGCTCCCAATAATCAAGATCCAGACTTTTCAAGAATTTATAAAAATTCACGAACTCCTTTTTGCATAGGCTCAAGTGAAATTGCCCGTAGGATAGATGAAATTGCGCGCAGGACTTACAATAGACCAAGCTTCCATATTTGGTACGGTTCAGGATTTGGGGTTCATTGCTCATCTTTTTATCATGGTTTTTATTGTTGCGCCAAATATAGTTATTTAGAATTATTTTAAATAAGCTTTTGTCAAATAATTTTGCAATGTATCTTTATGGCATAATCAAAACGATAACAACTATGGGACATATTGAACTCTTTGAGAAGGAAAGGGCTTTGGGGTATAATTGTTTTGTGGATACCTGGATTCCTAACTACTACTTTTTTTTGGAAAAATTGCCCCAACTTCTGCAAAATAAAGTATCCAACAAACATTTGCTCGCCGTTGGTTGTGGCACGGGCAATGAAATCGATCAATTTTGTAATGACCAGAGTTGGCATGTCACAGGAATCGATCCTTCGCCAGAAATGATACAGCAGGCCATTGAGAGATTTGGTAAACGCCCAAATGTCCATTTGATACATGGCGCTATTGAGCATTTTGAACCTTTAAGTCCTTTTGGTGCTGCCACTTTGTTACTGGTACTTCATTTTATGAAAGACGACGGTTCAAAATTGCAGCTCCTCTCTGCAATTTCAAAAAAACTGGAACTTAATGCGCCGCTCATACTTTTGGATATTACGGGCAAAGATGAATCGTTCAAAGATAACCTCAACCTTTTAAGTTTGCTGTTGCCTGAAAGTCTTCCAGAAGCTGAAGTGGCCCAAAGGTTGCAAAGAATTGAACGTGCACTATATCCCGTTTCTGAAGAACGTTTGGTTCAGTTATTGCATGAGGCGGGTTTCGGACAGCCTTGCCGATTCTTCCAAACTACTATATATATGGGGTGGATTGCTTACAGACGGTGAAAAATCAAGTTAGCGCAAGTTAATGTTAATCAACATTAAAAAACAATTTGTTGTCAATTGAACAACTATTCGGTTGGTCCCAAAGAATAAATGTCCTGCACAAGCAATTTTACAGTGGTCTCACCGGTATTTATCGTAATGTCAGCAGAGGGAAGTCCCCAAAACCCGTTGCCTTCATGGAGTTTGAGCACTTCTTTGGAGCCGTCTTCATAAAAAACCGATAGTGTCCCGCCTTCCAAAACGTATGTAGTGTGATATGGATGTTCGTGCCAATCTAAAGTGTCTCCTGGTTTTAGTGTCAGTTCGTACATTACGATGCCTCGGGAGTCCATGACCATTTTTGTCATTTCTGGGGCTATTGTAGGGGTTCCTTTATCGCGGTTGTACACCCATCCGTCCATTTCAACTTCAAACGCAAACCGCTTTCTCAACAAGGCTTTACCGTCTGTTTCAACGCAAGCGGTGAGCAAAAGCAGGCAAATCAAAAATGCAATGTGGACACCATGGTTTGCTTTTATGGAGGATGGTTTTTTCATTTTAGCGATGCATTTGTGATAATCTGTCTAAAAGTCGCTGATTCTGTCGTTCCGTACCGATAACTTTTGGGGTTGTTTCTGAACCTGAAAAATCTATAAATATAAACTTAAAAAAACCGAATCCCGAAGCAAGCCCGGGATTCAGCTTGACAGTGTGTTTTCCTGTTCTCGGCCTATTACTCCTCCGTGAGCACCCAATCGCCTTTGGCCAGTAATGGTTCGGCTTGTTTGTATTTGACGGTTCGGTTTTCGCCGCTGATCACATGCTTGATGGTCACTTTGTCGTTACGGCCAATTTTTGGTTTGTCCCTGACGATGGTTTCGATGATTTCATGGCGTTGGGTATTTCCCGCAGCCCTGGCTTGCGCCGAGCGCTCGTCCATATTGGGGATTTCGTCTTTTTGGGTTTCGAGTTTTTCTTGCTTCCTGGCCCTTGCTTCTTGGATGGTGTTTTGGGTTTCGTTTGGCAATTCGCCTTTGAACAGAAATGAAATCACTTCTTTGTTCACTTGGTCTATCATCTGCTTGAACAGTTCAAAGGCTTCAAACTTATAGATGAGCAATGGGTCTTTCTGTTCATGTACTGCCAATTGCACCGATTGTTTTAACTCGTCCATTTTGCGCAAATGCGTTTTCCACGCGTCATCTACGATGGCCAATGTGATGTTTTTCTCAAAATCGTTGATAAGTTGTTTGCCATTGGTGTTGTAGGCTTTTTCAAGGTCGGTAACTACTTGTAAGGTCTTTACGCCATCGGTAAACGGTACCACGATGCGCTTGAACTTATCACTTTGGTTTTCAAACACGTTTTTGATGACAGGAAAAGCCATGTCGGCATTGCGTTGCATTTTCTCCCTGTAATTCTCAAAGGCAGCTTTATAAATTTTCCCTGCCAATTCGCTTTCGGAAAGTTTGCCAAATTCTTGCTCGGTTACGGGAGATGACATCGAAAAATAACGGATGAGTTCAAACTCAAAATTTTTGAAATCGTTGATGGCTTTATTGTTCGTTGCTATGCCTTCGGAAGTGTCAAAAATCATGTTTGCCAAATCCACTCTCAAACGTTCGCCGTGTAGGGCGTGACGACGACGTTTATATACTACTTCACGCTGCGCGTTCATCACGTCGTCATATTCCAAAAGGCGTTTTCGAACACCGAAGTTGTTTTCTTCTACCTTTTTTTGTGCCCGTTCAATGGATCTGGAAATCATGGCGTGCTGGATGACCTCACCTTCCTTCAAGCCCATTCTGTCCATCATTTTGGCGATCCGTTCACTACCAAAAAGTCGCATCAGGTTGTCTTCGAGAGACACATAAAATTGTGAACTTCCGGGGTCGCCTTGACGGCCGGCACGACCACGCAACTGTCGGTCCACACGACGTGAATCGTGGCGTTCAGTCCCGATGATGGCCAAGCCTCCGGCTTGTTTGACTGCCTCCACAAGTTTGATGTCGGTACCACGACCAGCCATGTTGGTGGCAATGGTGACCTGACCGGGCTGTCCGGCTTCTGCCACGATGTCGGCTTCTTTTTTGTGTAGTTTGGCGTTCAAAATGTTGTGCGGAATCTTTCGTAGTGTCAGCATTTTGCCAAGCAATTCACTGATTTCTACAGAGGTGGTCCCAATGAGTACCGGACGGCCTTCTTGTGACAATTTTGTAACTTCTTCGATGACGGCATTGTACTTTTCGCGTTTTGTTTTGTAAACCAAATCTTCGCGGTCATCACGTGCTATGGGCCTGTTGGTAGGGATTTCCACGACGTCAAGTTTATAGATTTCCCAAAACTCGCCAGCTTCGGTCACGGCAGTACCGGTCATTCCCGAAAGCTTTCGGTACATCCTGAAATAATTTTGGAGCGTTATGGTGGCAAAGGTTTGGGTCGCAGCTTCTATTTTTACGTTTTCTTTTGCCTCGATGGCTTGGTGTAAGCCGTCACTGTATCGACGTCCGTCCATGATACGGCCGGTCTGCTCGTCCACGATCATTACTTTGTTGTCAATGACCACATATTGGATATCTTTTTCGAACAGGGCATAAGCTTTAAGCAATTGGTTGAGCGTATGGATCCGCTCCGATTTAACACCAAAGTCACGGAAGAGTTCTTCCTTGGCTTCGGCTTCGGCTTCTTTGGACAAGTTTTGGGCTTCTATTTTTGCGATTTCGGTGCCGATTTCCGGCATCACGAAGAAATTGGGATCGTCGTTTCCGGATAGAAACTCCACACCTTTATCGGAAAGCTCTATCTGATTGTTTTTTTCATCGATAACGTAATAGAGTTCTGCATCTACTTTTGGCATTTCTCTATTATTGTCCTGCATATAATGGTTTTCGGTCTTTTGTAGCAATTGTTTAATGCCTTCTTCGCTCAAAAATTTGATGAGTGCCTTGTTTTTGGGCATCCCTCGATAGACTCGCAACAACTTGAAGCCTCCTTCTTTGGTGTCACCTTCGGCTATTAGTTTTTTGGCTTCGGCCAGTACGCCTGTCAAGTATTGGCGTTGCACATTTACGATACTGTCAACTTTGGGTTTCAGTTCGTTAAATTCGTGTCGGTCGCCTTGTGGCACGGGTCCAGAAATAATCAAAGGAGTACGGGCGTCATCGACAAGAACAGAATCTACCTCATCCACAATTGCGTAGTGGTGTGGGCGTTGTACCAAATCGTCGGGCGAGTGTGCCATGTTGTCGCGGAGATAATCAAAGCCAAACTCGTTGTTGGTGCCATAAGTGATGTCTGCCAGATAAGCTTTCTTGCGTGCTGCAGAATTTGGCTGGTGGTGGTCAATACAATCCACGCTCAGGCCATGGAACTCAAACAGTGGTGCCATCCATGCGCTATCGCGTTTTGCCAGATAATCATTGACGGTAACAAGGTGTACGCCTTTGCCTGCCAGTGCGTTGAGGTACATAGGTAGCGATGCCACGAGGGTTTTACCTTCACCTGTCTGCATCTCTGCAATTTTACCTTGGTGCAATGCCACACCGCCGATCAACTGTACGTCGTAATGGATCATATCCCAAGTGATTGGCTTTCCTGCAGCATCCCAAGAGTTGGACCATACGGCTTTGTCTCCGTCGAGTGTGACGTAAGTCTTGCTGCCGGAAATTTCCCTGTCGAAAGCTTTGGCGGTTACCGCGATTTGGGTGTTGTTTACAAAGCGTTTTGCCGTTTCTTTGACCACGGCAAAGGCTTCCGGTAGAATCTCGTTGAGTACATCTTCGGTTATTTTATATATGTCGTCCTTGATGCGGTCTATTTCTTGATAAATGTCTTCGCGAGCATCGATGTCTTCGGTTGCTTCGGCTTCATTTTGAAGTTTTTCTATTGCCTCGTTAAATGGTTGCCGTGCTTCGGCAATTTTTGATTTGAAAAAGTCGGTCCTGTCCCGAAGCTCGTCGTGCGATAATGCTTCCAGTGTTTTTTCAAAAGATTTGATTTTGTTGACAATGGGTGTGATGGCTTTGACATCTTGTTTGGATTTGTCGCCAACAAAAACCTTAAGTACTGAATCTAAAAAGCCCATGAGGTTGTTATTTTTTTATTTTCCGAACCGCTTTTTTGACGGTTCTATGTTTTAGTGAACGTGTTTGCGTGCTTATTTTGAAGCGCACAAAGATACGGTTTGTGATATGTTTATTATAAAATAGCCCAAAAAAAAAGTCTCTTAATGAGACTTTTTAACTATTCTTTTTGATTTTTTTAATATTCGTCCTCGTTCCAGAGGTAGTCTTCGTCTGTTGGGTAATCTGACCAGATTTCTTCAATTGAATCGTATGAATCGCCTTCGTCTTCGATGGCCTGTAGGTTTTCAACCACTTCCAATGGCGCTCCGGTACGGATGGCGTAATCAATCAATTCGTCTTTTGTGGCCGGCCAAGGTGCGTCGCTCAAATAGGATGCAAGTTCTAATGTCCAATACATTTTGTGTGCGGTTTTAAATTTCTGCAAAAATAATTTTTTTGTCCAAAAAGCCAAGAAAAAAATGAATTATTTCAAGGTTAATTTTACATTATTGGTAAGAACGTTTTAAGCAATTGAAACAGTGTTGTTTATGTGGTTTAGTTTTTTTTCGGGATCCATTTTATTTCTTCTGCTTGCAGATCATTGGACAACTTTCGTGCCAATACGAAAAGGTAATCGGAAAGACGGTTGAGGTACATTAGTGTTTCTGGCAGAAAAGGCTCTAACTCGTTGAGTGCAGAGGCCAAACGCTCGGCCCTACGGCAAACGCAGCGTGCTATATGACAAAATGACACGGTTGTGTGCCCGCCCGGCAAAACGAAGTGGGTCATTTCGGGAAGTGAACCGTTCATGGCATCTATTTCATCTTCGAGGAGCTGGATGTCTTCTTGCGAAATTTTTGGGATGTTCAGGCGTTCTTTTCCGTTTTTTAGGATGGATTTTTCTGGGTCTGTTGCCAGAATGGCGCCTATGGTAAACAGCCGGTCTTGTACCTGCATCAGTATTTCTTTGTAATGTTTGCCAATGGATTGGTCGCGGATGAGCCCGATGTGTGAGTTGAGCTCGTCAACTGTACCGTAGCTTTCAATACGGATGTGGTGTTTTGGTACACGTGTGCCTCCAAAAAGTGCCGTGGTGCCTTTGTCGCCGGTTTTGGTATAGATTTTCATGTTTTTTTTTAAAATTTTGAATACTGGAGATAGTGTGTGTCAATTCCAGTTTTCGTCAAAATCAAGATGGTCATAATCGTCAACGTCAAGGTCGTCCTCATCGTGATAGCTATCGGGGTCGTTGAATTTGTCAAAATCCTCATCGGCCTCAAATGATTTTTCTGGGGCTTCATCCGGGATTTGTCCGTGGGCAAAAAGCAAATTCGGATAGTCAACACTGTCAGTTTCTTCGACAATTTCTGCCAGTTCCACAAAGAAAGTCCACATGCTCAAGAAATCGTATACATAGATGAGCTTTGTGGATGCTTCGTGCACCACATCGTTGATGGCGGTTTCTTCCATGAGCTTGGCATCGCCATATTCACTCATGTCAAAAAGCGAATATTCTTCGCCTTGGTTCCAATGGTCGTCACTTATATAGAATGAAGCCATTTCTGACCCGTCAAATCCAAAAGATTGCGTGATGGCGTTATGGAGGTCTTCCAAAGTGTCGTCTTCGCGGATTTCCAAATCGCGGAATACGTTGTCTTCTGTGTCGTTATCGAGGATAACCCTGAATCTGTAAATCATATTCAAATATACTATTTTTTTAGTTTATGGCTATAGTCTTCCGGTGATGATGTGTTCCGGTCATTGGGTTGTTGGGTGTTTTTGGCAATTGTGTTGTTTTGGAGCTGTCTTTAAATGTCGCGGTGTTGGGTTTGAACCCTGAAACACAATGTTTGTGGACATAACGGTAGGGATTGGATTGTACACAAAAATGTATTTAAAGGCTTTCGGTGTTTATTTGCTAAAGCGGTGCAATGTAAATGTCATGGCCGTGAGCAAAAAGAATGCTCCAACCTGATGCAGGACGCCCAGCCAGACCGGTACGGCGAGCATGATGGTTAGCACGCCGATAAAAAACTGGACCCCCACCATGGCGAACATTGCATTGACTCCTTTGTTTTGGTAAACAGTCAGATCCATGCGTTTTGCCTTGTACCATAAGATCATGATAAAGATGGCCACTATGTAAGCCAGTGTTCTGTGTACAAACTGAACGCCACTTTTTCCTTCGATGAAGTTTTTGTAAACAGGTTGCAGTTCGATATAGACCGTTTCGTGTATAAGTTTTCCTTCGTTCATCAGTGGCCAATGGTTGTGGATAAATCCGGCATCCAAGCCAGCCACGAACGCTCCATAAACAATTTGCAAAAGTAGGACAGCCAAGCCCCAGCGCATCAAGTTCCTGAATTTTTTGTCAATAGTTTTCCGTTCGGGGAACATCAAATCGAGTGCGACCCAAAAGGTGTAGGCAAATGTGATGAACGCAGTGATGAGGTGTGCCGCAAGGCGGAAGTGGCTCACGTCCGGCCTGTCCACCAGACCGCTTTTCACCATCCACCAGCCCAAAAATCCTTGAAAACCACCCAGAGCCATCAGTATGATAGACTTGATCATGGTGGATTTTGATAACTGTTTGGTAACCAAAAAATAACAGAAAGGAATCAAAAATACCAGCCCAATCATTCTGCCAATAAAGCGATGGAGCCATTCCCAAAAGTAAATGTCCTTAAAATCTTCGAGTTCAAAGTGGTTGTTGAGCTTTTGGTACTCCGGATATTGCTTGTAAAGGTCAAAGGCTTCGTGCCATTCGGCTTCGTTCATTGGCGGGAGTGTGCCGGAAATCAGTTTGTAATTGGAAATGGACAGACCGGAATGGGTCAGCCTCGTTATGCCGCCCACAACGACCATCACGAAGATAAGCACGCAGCCTGTGAGCAGCCAATAAATGACTTTTTTGTTGTCTTTTTTCATTTTTTTATAACCTCTCAATCAATCGTGCCTGCCTGCCAAGGGAAGGTTTACGAGTATCGATTTTGTAACTAGTTTTAATTTCTTTTTCAATTTTAATTTTCTGCTTCACTTTTCTTTAACCCCAAGCGTGAACCTTCTTTGAGCATCAGTTCGTAAGCCGCCTCGTATTCATTGGGGATGTCGCCTTCGAGTATGGCTTCCTTGATGGTTTCTTTGATAATGCCGATTTCTTTTGACGGACTGATGTTAAAGGTTTTCATGATGTCTTCACCCGAAATCGGGGGTTGGAAATTGCGGATTTGATCGCGCGCTTCTACCTCGACGATTTTTTCTCTTACAAGCTTGAAATTGTTATGGTACTTGGCGAATTTTTTCGGGTTTTTGGTGGTAATGTCGGCTTCACATAGCGTCATTAAATCCTCCACATGGTCACCTGCATCAAACACCAATCGTCGCACTGCCGAGTCGGTAACGCCTTTTCCGGAAAGTGCAATGGGGCGGGAACTCATAAAGACCATGCGCTGTACGAATTTCATCTTTTCGTTCAGGGGCATTTTCAATCGTTTGAACAGGCGGTACACCATTTTTGAGCCTTCGAGTTCGTGGCCGTGGAACGTCCATCCCACTTTTTTGTTGTACCTTTTGGTGGGTGCTTTGCCAATGTCATGCAGCAGTGCTGCCCAACGCAACCAAACGTCATCCGTATTTTTTGAAATGTTGTCCACTACTTCGAGCGTGTGGTAAAAATTGTCCTTATGTGCTTGGCCTTCAATCTCGTCAATGCCTTTGAGGGCGGTCAGCTCTGGTAAAATATAGTACAGTAGTCCCGTTTTTTCCAATAAGATAAATCCTATTGAAGGCTTGTCGCTTTCGAGGATTTTGTTTAGTTCCACGACGATGCGTTCGTAGGTGATGATTTTAATGCGGTCTTTGTTCTTTTTGATGGATTCTAACGAGGCTTCTTCAATGTTGAAGCCCAATTGTGTGGCAAACCGTATGGCCCGGAGCATCCGCAGTGGGTCGTCATTGTAGGTCACATCTGGATTGAGTGGCGTGCGGATGATCTTGCCCTGCAGATCCTGAATGCCATTGAACGGGTCGAGCAGTTTTCCGAAACGGGCTTCGTTCAAATCGAGTGCCATGGCGTTGATGGTAAAATCTCGGCGGTTCTGGTCATCTTCAAGTGTTCCGTTTTCAACAATGGGATTGCGGCTGTTTTCGGTATATGATTCTTTACGTGCGCCAACAAACTCTATTTCGATGTCACCATGGCGCAACATGGCTGTGCCGTAGGTCTTGAAAATCTGGATTTTTGGATTGTTGGGCAGGTTTTTGGCCACTTGTTTTGCGAGTTCGATACCGCTCCCGATGGCAACGATGTCGATGTCCTTGTGCTTGCCCCGTTCCAAAATAAAATCGCGCACAAAGCCGCCAATGACGTATGCGTCAACGTTTAGTTCCTTTGCCGATTGCGAAACGATTTTAAATATTGGATGTTGTAAGGCTTCTTTCACGGAAATTCCAAATTAACAATCAAATATCAAGTGCCAAATTCTTGAAACCTCGATTTGGGGTTTTGGATTTGGGTTGTATGTCTGATTTTTAACTTCTTATAATTTTCACGCTGCCATCATTTCCCAATTTTATGATTGACGATGGCTTTGTGCTGATTTTGTTCCGGTGCAAATTTACGACATAGTCCACACCTTTTATAATGTCGCGGTCTATTTCTTTGAACGATTTTGGTGTTGGCGCACCGCTGATGTTGGCAGAAGTAGAGACGATGGCGCCGTTGAACCGCCTCAAAAGCTGAAAGCAGAAGTCGTCGTTGGGTATGCGGATGGCGATGGTATTATCCGGGGCAATAAGATTTTTTGCCAGATGTTGCGGTTCGTCATAAATGATTGTAATCGGTTCTTCGGAAATGGCAATGATGTCGTAAGCCGCTTCGGGAATCTTCTTGATGTATTTTTTGAGCATCCGCTCATCTGCAACAAGACAAATCAGGGCTTTGCTGTCTTCGCGCTGTTTCAGTTTGAATATTTTTGCGACGGCCGCCTCGTTTGAAGCATCACAACCTATGCCCCACACGGTGTCTGTCGGGTAGAGGATGAGGCCGCCTTGTTGAACAACCTGAACAGATCGTATTAACTCATTCTGCATACTGAAAAGTTATGGTTTGTTTTTGCTTCAAGGATTCAGAAAGTGGCGCGCCTTTGAAAATAAGACCCAATAAAAACCATTTTTTTGGTTTGATCAGAAATGTTGTGCAATAATAGAATCTTATAAAGGCGTATTTTAAATATGAATAATTCTTTTTGAGAACGTACATGTATGATATTAGGCCTTCTTTACTGATTGATTTTGAAGTGCCTGTGCTGGCACCTTGGTAATGCAAGATCTTTGCTTCCGGCACCAATGTGATTTTGTAATTTAATTTTCGCATCCTGTAGCAAATATCCATTTCTTCAAAGTACAGGAAAATATTGGTGTCAAAACCGCCAACTTTCGCAAAAACATCACTATTGAAAAACATAAAGGCACCATTGACATAGTTGACAAAAATTGGGTTGCAGTAAGTTTTCTTTCTTTTGGGATGGGTGTTCGGAAAATTCTTTTCAAGAAAGCTTCGCCCAAAGAGCAATTTTCTGATTCCTTTATCGTGGTCAAAGGACGGTACATGTTCTTTGAACTCATTATAGTTTTGGGCAGTAGCGACGCCTATCGACGGATTGTTTTCCATATATCCGAAGAGTATGGTCAGGCAATCGTTCATCAATAATGCATCGTTGTTTAAGAACAGTAGATATTTGGCGTTTGCAAACTGTACACCAAACATATTGCCGCCCCCAAAACCCGTATTGATGCAACTTCTGTGCAAATGGATGTTTTCAGATTTTGGAACGTTTGCTTTTAAATGGGTGAAGTCATCGGTTCTGGAGTTATTGTCAACGACAATAATCTCATAGCGGATAGAGTTGGATGTCTGTTCCACGATGGATTTTATACATTCAATAGTATGTTTTGCTGTATTGTAATTGATTATGATTACTGAAATATCTTTCATTTGGTGCTTAACTATTATGATTGTGGGATGGTTTGCTAAATTAACTCTAATATTACGGATTATTTCTATATGTAGTGAATTTTTGTAAATTTGAAAAAATAGGGCAATGAGAAAAATAGCGGTTTATACGGCTTTGTTTGGTGATTATAGCGGGTTGATAGAACAGCCCAAAATCGACGGCGTGGATTATTATTGCTATACGGACCGTACTGATTATGTGTCCAAGGTATGGAACATTGTCCAAGTACCAAAACCTGTAAGCGGCGACGATACAAGGAGCAATAGGTACTATAAAATTCTTCCCCATCTGCATTTGGACCGTTCTTACGAAGTAAGTGTCTATATCGATGGGAATATTTTGATTTTGAGAGATTTTTCAGACATTGTGAAGATAGCCTTGGATCGGGCAAAAATGGCGTGTTTTGACCACGCACAAAACAAAATAGACCCCAGGGACTGTATTTATGAGGAATATGAGGCCATTAAGGAGATTGCCCTTACTGACGGTGTTTTCAAAGATGATTTGCAGGTTATGGAGCAACAAATGGATAGATTCAGACAGGAAGGATATCCTGATAACCATGGGCTGATCACTGCACCCATCCTAATACGAAAGCATTTTGACAAAGATGTGATAAAGCTTATGGAAGCTTGGTGGCATATTGTTAAGAACGAAAGCAAGCGCGATCAGTTGAGTTTTAATTATGTCGCATGGAAATTGGATTTCAAACAGTTGTATCTTATTGAAGGAGATGTCAGAAAGGGAAATCCTTGGTTCCATACCATTTCACACCGTCAAAAATATCGGTTTAAAGTATTTAAGGTAAAGATGTCCAAGTTTTTTGGGTTCAGATAGTTGGCCCATTAAGTTATATCGGCACTGTTGTTTGGATTTTGTTCAAAGAGCTGTCGGTTTTTGTTCGGAATATTTTGATGGTTATAAGATATTCCGGTAAACCTCGATATATTGCCTTGCGGCTTTGTCCCAGTCAAAACTTGAGGCATGTTCGATATATTTTTGCGAAAGCACCTGCCGGTTATTGTTGAAGCTGTCCAAGCCGCTCATTACAATTTCGGCCATATACTTTGGATCGTAATTGTCCCAGTAAAATGCGTCGCTACCGCCTATTTCGGGCAAAGATGTATTGTTTGAAAGAAATACGGGTTTTCCGAACCTCATGGCTTCAATGGGCGGGATGCCAAAGCCTTCACGCAATGATGGAAACACAAAGGCCTCACAATGTTGCAGATAGTATTGTTTGTCCAAATCACTGATTTTTCCGGTGATCAATACACGTTGTCGCAGATTTAAATTGTTGATTGCACTTAATAGTTTAGTATTGGCATAATCGGTTTGGTTGTTGCCCGACAAAACCAGGTCAAATTCTGGTAAATGTTGCAACATTTCTACCAATACGTGAAAATTTTTGCGTTCGGTAAACTCGCCGATGGTAAACAAATAAGGACGTTCTGTACTTAAGGAAGGTTTGTAATCATCAGGGAGCGTGATGGCTCTGATCGGGTTTCCATTGTAGATTACATATTCTGGCACATCGGGTATCTTAAAATACCGATGTGCGTCTTTTTTTGCGAATTCCGAAATATAGGTGATTGCGTTACTTCTGTCAAGTTTTGCCTGAAAACGTTTGCTGACCTCATGGTTTGGGTCGGTTGATACCTCTTGGATAAAATTCACATCGTGTACCGTCAATATGTATGGAACATCGTGATAAGGCTCGATTTTGGTATTCTGGTTCAGGGAATGCCAAACGTCATATTTTTTTCGGATACGAAAAAGGGGATATCGGCTGTAAGAACGGTATTTTCTGTAGCAAAAATAGTCGCCAAATTCTTTTTTCAGGCTATCAATATCTTTTGCGTGGAGTGTCATTTTGAAATCGCCTATGTTGGCATTGCGAAGGCTCTTTATCAAATGATAATTGAACTGGCCGAAACCAAAATGTTGGTTTTTGATATTGTGTGATTCTAAAAAAACGTTTTTCATTTATGAAATATTTCTGTACATGGTCCATAAAAACAAATAGCGTTTGAACACCGCAAAGGCACTCAAATATGCCAGTATAAAACCTTCTTTGCCGTCCAAAATGCCGAGTTTCACAAAATACTGATGAAAAAACCTCCAAAAAGGCCTGACAAAAAAATGGTACAGGTTGGGCCTTGACTTTTTATCGTAAAGCATCGTTGCCTGCAACTTGGCGTAGTGCGTCAATTTTTCGTTGTAAGTGTCAAAGCTGCTGTATGTATAATGCTCCAATGCGTTTTTGAGCATTTCCACTTTTCCCTCGACCTCAAGGGTTTCGTGCACCAGACTGCCGTTGTATTTTCCGGTGCCTTTCCTGAAAGCCCTGACCACGGCATCGTTTTGGAACCCGCTGTATTTGATGCGTTTTCCCATAAAGTGGATGTGCCGTTTCGCTTTATAGGCATTGGCGTTGTTATGGCCGATTTTTGATTGGATTTCTTTGGCCAATTCTGGCGAAACCGCTTCATCGGCATCAAAAAAGACAATCCAGTCGTGTGTTGCCAAGCTTATGGCAAAGTTTTTTTGAGAGGAAAAATTGTCAAAATCCCGAACCACGACTTTGGCCCCCAACGTTTCGGCAATGGTAACGGTACGATCCGTACTGTTGGAATCCACAATGATGATTTCGTCTGCAAAGGATAAGTCCTTTATAAAACGCTCTATGTGTTGTTCTTCATTATATGTGATGGCGAGAGCGCTGATCATGTGGTTTATTGGGATGGCCTTGTTATCTTTGTACCAAAAGTATGAATAAATCCAAAGTATTGCTACAAAATCGTCCAAACTATGGCAAAGTTACCCATATTGATGTACCATGATGTTTGCAAGGATATCTCCCATAGCAAAGGCTTGACCATAGCTGCCGATGTCTTGGAGTCCCATTTTTCATATCTTTCAAAAAGCGGTTATACATCATTGCACTTTGAGCAATTGCAAGACTTTAATGTAGATAATCCCTTACCGGGAAAATCGGTCATTATCACCTTTGACGATGTGTATGTCAGCCAGTTGGAGCTTGCATATCCATTATTGAAAAAGTATGGGCTCAAAGCTACTTTCTTTATTCCATTTGAATATGTTGGTGGTCGCGACGCCTGGAGCACCAATTCAAAAATGATTATGGACGAAGTGCAATTGGCATCCATGGATCGGTCTGTTGTGGAGCTTGGCCTACATTCGTTTCATCATGGCAACTATGCAACGATGGGTATCGAGGAGGTCGATATGGATTTTGAAAAATGCAAGGATTTTGTGAAAAAAACAGGATTGCCGGTAAACAATATCCTGGCATATCCATATGGCAAATTCCCAAAGGAAGAGCCCGCAAAAGGCAAATTTTTCAAATGCCTCCACGAGCATAAAATGGCTTATGGGCTCCGCATAGGCAACCGTGTTAACCGATTTCCCTTTAAAAATAATTATGAAGTGCAACGTATTGATATTAAGGGAGAAGATACACTGTTGAAGTTTAAACTGAAACTACGTTTGGGCAAGTTGAAGCTATTTTAAGCCTCTTTGCAATAACATCAATTTTGCATACCTTGAGAAGACGCCGTAAGCGTTGATGCCTGCCACTGCCAAACCCGGAATGCCATCCAAAAAGCCACCCTTGACAATGTACTCGTGAAAAAAGCGGTATGATGGTTTAAAGACCAATAGAAAATAATTGGTCCTTTTGTTTTTTGCCTGCATTTGTTCGGCCTGAAACCAAGCATAATGGTCTTTCTTTTTTAGGTTGTGTTCCAATCCTTTATAAGTGTAATGCAAGACCTTGTTCTTGAGTTTTCCCGTTGTTCCGTCCACGATTAGCTTTTCGTGCACGTTTCCTTCAAAATGGCATTTATCCCTTTTTACCAATCGTGTTACATCATTGTGGTGATGGTACATAAAACGGTTCATGAAAAAGTGCGGAAAGTGCAATTTGTATGCCGTGTGCTTACCGGTCGCCATCACGTTTTCCATTTCTTTTTGCAAGGCATGCGTAATCCGTTCATCGGCATCCAAAAACAAGACCCATTCGGACGTTGCGTAAGACAGGGCATGGTTTTTTTGATTGGAAAAATTGTCGAACTGCCTTTCTATGACCTGGCAATTATGGGCCTTTGCTATCGCTGCGGTCTTGTCGGTACTAAAAGAATCAACAACTATGATTTGGTCTGCAAACTTTACAGAATAGAGTGCGCCTTCTATATAGTGTTCTTCGTTAAAGGTCGGTATGATGACTGTAAGTCTGGACATGGTCAAAGTAAATTACGAATTTACTAAAATAACTTTATCTTTGCCATACCATGAAGATAGATACATCCATCATCATCAGTACTTATAATTCGCCGGACTGGTTGGCAAAAGTTTTGTGCGGCTATAACAACCAGACTTATCGACAGTTTGAGATTGTCATTGCAGACGATGGTTCGGGGGAAGAGACGTTTGATCTTATCGAAAAATTCAAAGGAGCTGTTTTTTACAACATTGTGCATGTGTGGCATGAAGATCGCGGATTTCAAAAATCACAAATCCTAAATAAAGCCATCCTTGAGTGTCAGGCCGATTATATTCTTATGTCTGATGGTGACTGTATTCCCAGGCCCGATTTTGTTGAGCAACATGTGAAATACAGGGAAGAAGGCTATTTTCTTTCGGGAGGTTATTTCATGTTGCCCATGGCTATTTCGAAGGCCATTACGGAAGAAGATATTTACAGTGGACGGTGCTTTGATATTTCATGGCTCAAGAAACAAGGGCTTAAATCCTCTTTTAAGAACAACAAACTGACTTCTTCGGGATTTAAATCCTGGCTTTTGAACAGATTGACCACCACCAATGCGAGCTGGAACGGTCACAACGCTTCAGGATGGAAAAAAGACATCCTGGCCGTAAACGGATTTGATGAACGGATGCAATATGGGGGTCAAGATCGGGAACTGGGAGAACGCTTGATGAACATGGGCATCAAAGGTAAGCAAATCAGGTACAGTGCAATCTGTTTGCACCTGGACCACAAAAGAGGTTACAAGACCAAAGAATCCATTGAGCGCAACCTACAGATCAGAAAAGATGTCAAAACCCAAAAAAAGACTTGGACGGAATACGGTATTTCCAAGGAAAAATGAGCCTTGCTGCCGGGTTCATTTTTTGTAGCCTTTGAGATGGTGTTCCAAAAATGGCAATAGTTTTGGAACGATGGTTTCCGGGGTCAGTTGATTGTACAGAAAGCTCGGATCTTCTTCTATTTTCCTCCTGACATCTCGGTCTTCTGAAAACAAATTGGGATGCTCGTCCAGAAGATGTATCGACGTGTGTTTCACGCCGTCTTCAAAGCTCGCCCACGATTCTTTCATCACATACGGCGAAAAGATGGTAAAAGTCGGTTTGTCCAAAGCTTTGGAAATGTGAACAATGCCGCCTTCATTGCCCACAAGCAGCGTGCATTGGTTCATCAGCTGTACAAAACCACGGATACTGTCTTCATAAATGTCCATGATGATACTCGAATGATTGCTGCATTGGGCATAAATTTTTTGCGCATCCTCTTTTTGGTGCGGAGCATAGTTAAAAAGAACATAGGCATCAAAAGTCGAGGTTATAAAATCAACCAATTGGACAATGTAGTTATAAGGCATCGATTTTTGCGGTGTACTTCCCAACACGCCAAACATAATCACGGGCTTATTGTAAGCGGCCAATTTACCGTAATTTTTTTCCGATTCTGTCAGGTAGATTTTTGGTTCGTAAACCGGATTTTTGATGTCAAAAACAGAAGTTGCCAAATGTACCCTATCTTCTATGGCCTTGCCGCAAGGTTTGCTTTTCTCTTTTAAGAAGCCAACAGGATGCGTGTAAAAATTCAAAATCGGGTCTTTTTCCCTTTTCTTGAAACCGACCCTGATTTTCGCATTAGAAAACAGACAGATCAATCGGCTTTGGAGCTTGGCATAGGGGTCAAAAATGATGTCGTAACGCTCTTTCCGGATTTTTAGGATCAACCTTATCAGATTGGGGATTTTTTTGAGCTCTTTTTCATTGATAGCGATGATGTTCTGGATGTTCGGGTTGTTCTCGATCACGCCGGTCGTGAAATCATACACCATATAGTCAATTTCAGAATCCGGATACACCTGCTTCATATTGGCTGCAATGAGCGAGGCCAAAAGCACATCGCCAATACGTTTGTTTTGGATGACCAGAATTTTTTTCATTGAGCAAATTTGACCAATAATTATATGTTCGCAAAGTATTATATTTTCTTCTTTTATTAAAATCTCAATTGATATATCTTTGGAATCTATGAGCCAAGTAAAACAAGCCGTACATTTTCATCCGGATTATGAATCGAAAAAAGCGCAGATTCTCGAATGTATAGCGCATTTTGATGGTGGCGGAAAGGCTGTTTTGCAAGGCGACCGCAACACGATCAAAAGTTTTGAAATTGATGGGGAAAAGATCAATATCAAGTCGTTCAAAGTGCCCAACCCATTCAATGCCTTTGTGTACAAATACATCCGAAAGCCCAAGGCTGAACGTTCTTTTGAATATGCCAACAAACTTTTGGGATTGGGTATTGCCACGCCTTTTCCCATAGCGCATATTGAAGTGTATTCAAAATTTGGTCTTGCTGATAGTTATTATGTCAGCAAGCACATCGACTATGATTTTGACTTTAGGGTTTTGATACACCAGCCGAGATTCCCGGAGCGGGTTGCCATTTTGCAACAGTTTACCGAATTTACGTTTAAGTTGCATGAAAACGGGATAGAGTTTTTGGACCATTCGCCTGGCAATACTTTAATTGTCAAAAAAAGCGATGGCCAATTTGATTTTTATCTGATCGACTTGAACAGGATGCGTTTTGGGTCTATGGATTTTGACAAGCGCATGCACAATTTCCGACGTTTGTGGCTGTCCAAGACCATGGTAAAGATCATGGCAGATACGTACTCAAAATTGTACCGCAAGGGATATTACGAGACCTATGAACTTATGCTCAAGCATAGTAGGGATTTCCAAAGGAAGATAGACCGAAAAAAAATCCGAAGGGCGGGGCGGAAGCTTAAAGTTTAGTGTTCAACAACCCTTGCCCCCAAAGCGTGATTCGCAAATGGCTACACTGCCACGTTATATTCTCTCAAGGCATCGTTCAGTGATGTCTTTTTGTCTGTGCTTTCTTTCCGTTTGCCAATTATCAGAGCGCAAGGGACGTTATAGTTTCCGGCCGGGAATTTTTTGGGATAGCTACCGGGAATGACCACCGAACCCGATGGTACAACACCTCTCATTTCTTTGGGCGTTTCGCCGGTCACATCAATAATTTTTGTGGAGGCCGTCAGTACCACGTTTGCACCAAGCACGGCTTCGCGTTCCACACGGACGCCTTCCACAACAATGCTCCTGCTTCCTATAAACGCATTGTCTTCAATGATGACCGGAGCTGCTTGCAAAGGTTCCAAAACCCCGCCAATGCCAACGCCACCGGACAAATGGACGTTTTTTCCTATCTGGGCACAACTGCCCACTGTAGCCCAAGTGTCCACCATTGTGCCTTCGTCCACATAGGCACCGATGTTTACATAGCTCGGCATCATGATGACGCCCTTTGAGATATATGCACCGTGTCGGGCCACGGCATTTGGCACCACCCGAATACCTTTGTTGGCATAATCTCTCTTTAATGGGATTTTATCGTGGTATTCAAAGATGCCTGCTTCCAGGGTTTCCATTTTTTGGATGGGGAAATACATTACCACTGCTTTTTTGACCCATTCGTTCACTTGCCAGCCTTTTTCAACAGGTTGTGCCACCCGCAATGTTCCGGCATCGAGCAGGTCTATGACACTGCGGATGCTTTCCTTGGTGATTTCGTCGTTAAGTAGGCTTCGGTCTTCCCAGGCTTTTTCTATGTTGTGTTGCAGTTGTTTCATGGCGATGGTAGCTTTTTGCAAAGATACAGTTTTAGATTTCGATAAAAAAAATCGAAAATTTTGTGTGACCTATCTGAAAATCCCGTGTCTGAAGTATTAGATGAATGGATTTATACTGTAGAGGGTGTATAAACCATTTGTTAATTATGTTTTTGCATTAATTTTTCGGGATCCTTCCATGTTTTTTGGGAGGATTCTTTTTTTGTAACTGTCTTGGTTTTTTCCTTTTAAACGGTTATTTCTTTTATCTTTGAAAAAAAAACTATGGCCCGGATTTTGGCAATAGATTATGGAACCAAGCGCACCGGTATAGCGGTTACCGATGAATTGCAGATCATTGCTTCTGGGCTTGCAACGGTAGATACCCAGGAACTCTTGCCGTTCCTCAAGGATTATTGCAGCAAAGAGCCGGTTTCGTGTTTTGTGGTGGGCGCTCCAAAGCAGATGAACAACGAAGTTTCCCAAAGCGAACCCGCCATCTTGGCATTTACCGAGCGTTTGGGCACAGCATTGCCCGACATTCCCATTGTTCGTGCCGATGAACGCTTTACCTCAAAATTGGCATTTAGAGCCATGATAGACAGTGGTCTGAGCAAGAAACAGCGGCGCAACAAAGCTTTGATCGATGAGATCAGCGCCACCATCATCCTTCAAGGATATCTCGATTCTAAAAGATAAATGCCACGGTATCCATTATTTTCGGTTCAACATTTGTATTTTTGCGGCCTAATTATTTTTTATAGATTATGACATTGCCCATTGTTGCTTACGGAGATCCGGTCTTGAGGAAAAAAGCGCAGGACATTCCCCAGGATTATCCCAATCTTTCAGAACTTATAGCCAATATGTACGAAACCATGTATGGTGCTTATGGTGTGGGTTTGGCAGCGCCACAGATAGGGTTGCCCATACGTCTTTTTGTGGTAGATACCAGCCCGTTTTCTGAAGATGAAGAATTTACATCAGAAGAGCAGGACGCGCTCAAAAATTTCAAGAGAACCTTTATCAATGCCCGGATTCTTGAAGAAGAAGGCGATGAGTGGGCCTTTAACGAAGGTTGTTTGAGCATTCCGGACGTGCGCGAGGACGTGTTCCGTAAACCCGTGGTGACCATACAGTTTCAAGACGAGAACTTTGTGGTACATACCCAGCAGTTTGATGGCTTGATTGCCCGTGTCATCCAGCACGAGTATGACCATATTGAGGGCATTTTGTTTACCGATAAGCTTTCGGCGCTCAAAAAAAAGCTTATCAAATCGCGTCTTGCCAATATTTCCAAAGGAAAAGTTGATGTGGATTACAGGATGCGGTTTCCGGACTTAAAAAAGAAACGTTAAAAATATAATCCCAAAAAGGCAAACGTTTATATTTGCCAACTTCTTAAAAAATGATGACTATGAGTTTGGACAAGATCCTATCCATTTCCGGCAAGCCCGGACTTTATAAAGTTGTGGCGCCCACCCGAAGCGGTTTTGTAGTGGAGTCGTTGTTGGACAAAAAGCGCCTTAGCGTAAATGCACAGAGCAATGTGAGCCTTTTGAGTGAAATTGCCGTCTATACCCTAAACGAAGAATTGCCCTTGCGCGAGGTGTTCAAGAAGATCATGGACAAAGAGCAGGGCAAGCCCACTTCGGTTAACCACAAAGACGATAAGCTGGACCTTGAGGCCTATTTTTTTGAAGTCCTTCCCGAGTATGACGAAGACCGGGTATATGCCAGCGATATCAGAAAGATTGTGCAGTGGTACAACCTCCTTCAGCAGCACGATCTCTTGGCAACTCTTGAAACTGCCAAAGAAGCTGAAAGCGGAGCAGCGGAGTGATATCTTTGCGGTCAAAACCCTGACATAATTCTATAGTATTGAACCAGGCTTAACGTTGGTTGGGTGTTGCTACATTGGTGGCCGGCCTTGTCATGGCCGTAATTTAATGGCAGTTCTTGTTTTGGTTGTGAATTGCTTTCAAAAGTTCTAATTTAGCTATGATTTACAACAATCGAACTTTTACGAACATATCCGAACCTTTGTGAATTGCCTGACTTTCCCGAAAATGTAAAAGTATTTGTTTTATTGGTGTCGTTCATCGCATAAATTAAACACTTCCATAACCGTAAACGAAAGTTATGGGCCTTTTGTGGAACAATCATTCTTTACGTATTGGTTCACTATAACTTACGTTAAAAAAGTAAGATGTTAAAAAAATCGATACTCCTCGAAAACAAGGCTTCTATTACCACAAAAAATCTTCAATTGGTCATAAAAACCGAAGCAAAAGAAGGCACGATACCGATAGAGGATATTGGTTTTATTGTGTTAGACCACCCTGAAATTTATATCAGTGTTCCTGCTATGAATCTGTTGGTTGAAAACAATACTTCGGTTATTATCTGTGGAAATAATCATTTACCCAACGGAATGTTTCTCAACCTAAACAGCCATCATATCCAACAGGAAATTTTTAAAAACCAGATCAATGCAAGCGTTCCGTTGAAAAAACAATTGTGGCAACAAACTGTTGTTGAGAAAATCAATAACCAAGGGATTTTACTCGAAAGAATCACCAAAAAGAAAAACAATTTTGATTTTTTGGCATCCAAAGTATTGAGTGGAGACAGTTCTAATATGGAAGGTGTTGCGGCAAATCAATACTGGAAAGAATTTTTTGATTTTTCATTTAAACGTGAACGGTTTGGCGATTATCCCAACAATTTTCTCAATTATGGCTATGCCATTTTGCGAGCTGCAACAGCAAGAGCATTATCGGGAAGTGGATTGTTGAATACTTTGGGCATTCATCACAAAAGCAAGTACAATGCGTTTGCTTTGGCAGATGATATTATGGAACCTTTCCGACCAATTGTTGATGAAAAGGTTTTTGAACTGATTCAGAAATATGACGAACAAGAACTTAACACTGTAATTAAATCTGATGTATTACAAATTTTGACACGGACGGTTTATTTTAAAGATGAAAAAAGCCCATTGATGGTTGCGCTGCAAAAAACAGCCAGCTCATTGCAACAATGTTTTACAGGAGAACGAAAAAAAATAAAATATCCAAAATTATGGAACTAAACGGTTACCGGACCATGTGGTTATTTGTATTTTTTGACTTACCAACCGACACCAAAAAAGACCGAAAAAACGCATCGGGATTTAGAACAAACCTTTTAAAAGACGGATTTTCTATGATGCAATATTCGGTTTACGTGCGTCATTGTGCCAGTAGCGAAAGCGCCGATGTTCACCAAAAACGCATATACAATTTATTGCCTCCGCTCGGTAAAGTGAGTGTATTGAGAATTACCGATAAACAGTTTGGCAATATCATCAACTATTGGGGAAAGGCCGAAGTGCCAAAAGAACCACAACCCAGCCAATTGGAGTTGTTTTAGAGTGTTTGAAATAAAAAAATACTCCAATCTTGGGTTATCAGGCCAAAAAAGAAGCGTTTTTTATCACGATATTTTACCTTAATCTTTTGAATATTAGAAGGTAACAAGCCAACTAATATCGTGTTTTCTAATCTTTTATCAAACCACAACAGTTAATAAATTAGTGTCATTGCGTAACTTAATATCGTGTTTTCTAATCTTTTATCAAACCACAACAGATTGTCCTTTATGATTTATCTTGCTTCGAATATCGTGTTTTCTAATCTTTTATCAAACCACAACTTATAAGCGAAAATTACCACGATA